>Ga0308157_10000237_pt1 | contig 213742 bp, 210 predicted proteins | sample PhyBR1_FD_201035 | JGI IMG/M metagenome (GOLD analysis project Ga0308157, IMG submission 201035) | Phyllosphere microbial communities from UC Gill Tract Community Farm, Albany, California, United States - DLSLB.R1 | ecosystem: Host-associated > Plants > Phyllosphere > Unclassified | place... | reverse complement strand
AATCGACATCATCCTAACGATGACGGGCGTCCTGACCCGGTCCTGGATCCGGGTAGCGTGAACGGATGAAGTGGATCCTCTACGACATCGGCGGCGTCATCGAGCAGGTCGACGACCATGCCTGGCCCGCGGAACTGCGCCTGAGATGGGCCGCAAGGGCGGGGCTGCTGCCGGAGGAGTACGACGGGAGGCTCGACGCAGCCGATCTGCCGGACACCACGGTGAACACACACGTCGCGGCGCAGTACTGGCGGGGCGTCGCAGAGGCTCTGAACCTCGGCGACGACGCGATCGAGGCGATGCGCGCGGAGTTGTGGGACGCGTACTGCGGTGAGGAGAACTCCGAACTGCTCGATCATGCCCGGTCTCTGCGCGGCCGCTGCGGTCTGGCGATCCTCTCCAACTCGGGAGACGGTGCCCGCGAGGAGGAGGAGCGCCGTTTCGGTCTCTCTGAGATCTTCGACCCCATCTGCTACAGCCACGAGCAGGGTGTGCTCAAGCCGCATGCCGGTGCGTTCGAGCTCGCGCTCGCGCGGATGGGCGCGACGGCCGACCGAGTGCTGTTCATAGACGACAACGTCGCGAACATCGACGCCGCGCTGGCTCTCGGCGTGGATGCCCTCCTGCACGAGACCAACGCGACGACGATCGAGGCGATCGAGCGGTTCCTCCTGGAATGAACCCGTGCGTCATCAGGCCGGCTGGAACGCCGTGCCGAGCAGCGGCCGTGTCACGCGCACACCGAACCAGACAAGTGCGATGCCCAGGGCGACCACCGCGGCGATCGTCAGCAGCGACAGCGGTGCGGTGATCACCGTGATGCCGACGAGCGGGAACACCAGGACGGCGGCGCACAGCGCGGAACCGAGGGCCGTGAACAGGAGCGGCGACATGACAGCGCGCGTCCGCGCCGCGTCGACCGTCGTCATCTGAACTCCCAGGAAGTGCAGACTGCGGTGCAGCTCGCGCTGGTCGAGGATGCTGGACGCCTGGTTCACGCCGATCGAGACGGCGACGATCAGGAAAGATCCGACGAGGGTGATGATGAGCCCGGTGCGGATGTCTGCCGCGAGTGCGAGATTCTCCGCGGATTCCGTCGCACTCATCGTGCTCATGAACGCGACTCCCGTGCCGGCGAACACTGCCATGAAGCTCGTCATCGCGATACCGCTCACCTGACGCCACGCAGCCTTCGGCGACTCCAGTACCAGACGCGCAGACAGCAGCCGCTCCGGCTTCTCGGCGCGGCGCAGCCCCTGCTTCGCGTGGATCTTCAGCGCCCACGGACCGATGAGGTTCAGCACCGCGAGCGCCACAGCGAACATCCCGGCGAGCACGGTGATCGTGATGACGATCCCCGCAGTGCCAGGGAAGACCTGCACGAACACGAACGCGAACGCGATGACCAGCACCGCCAGCAGGGCGCGGATCCAGTGCACGCGCGGCACCGAGGTGCGCATGCGCACCCCCAAGGGCGAGATGACGACCTGGCGCAGACCGACGACGGCGCTGACACCCGCCAGGAGGACCACGACCGCGATGACCGCCACGACGCCGAGCGGCGCGAGCAGGATGGATTCCGCGCCGAGCGGCTCGCCCCGGAACGGGATGAGCCCGATCAGGGGAACCACTGCGAGGTGTCCGAGAACACCGATGAGCGAGCCCGCGGTGGCGACAGCCGTCGACTCGAGCACGGTCGCGCCGGTGACTCCCGCAGGAGACACACCCAGCAGACGGAGCGTCGACAGTCTCTCGTCGCGTCTGCGAGCCGACAGCCGAGCGGCGGCGCCGCCCAACGTGGCGAGGGGCACGACGAGCAGGACGAGAGCGATCGCTGCGAGCGCCTGATAGAGCCCGGCATCCGGATCGGTCCAGCTCCAGAACTTCTGCGCGCCGCCCACCACGGTCAGCACGAGCGCCGTCACCATCGCGAACGCGGTCGCGGGCAGCGCGAGCACGGCGCCCTGCCCCGGTGCCGGCCGCAGCAGGAGCGCGAGCACCTGGGCGTTCATGCGGACACCGCCGCGTCGACGATGTGGCCGTCGCGCACGCGCACGGTCCGTGAGCACCTGGCGGCGACCTCGCTGTCGTGGGTGACCACCAGCAGCGTCCGCCCCTGACCGGTCGTCGACCACAGCAGCGCATTCATCACGTCCGTCGATGTCTGGGAGTCCAGCGCGCCGGTCGGCTCATCCGCGAACACCAGTTCCGCGCCGGTGACCTGCGCGCGGGCGATGGCCACCCGCTGCGCCTGCCCGCCGGAGAGCTCCCCGATGCGGCGCTCCTCCATCCCGCCGAGCCCGAGCGACGCCATCCATCCCGCTGCGTGCTCCATCGCGGCACGGCGGGGCGTGCCGTTGATCATGAGCGCGAGGGAGATATTCTCGATGGCCGTGAGCTCAGGGATCAGCAGCCCCTGCTGGAACACGAAGCCGAACGACTCCCGACGCAGCCGTGAGCGTTCACGCTCACTGCCTCCCGTGACATCGACGACAGCGCCGGCGGCGGGGGCGTAGGTCACGCGGCCCGCATCGGGCGCGGTGATACCGGCGAGCACGTGCAGGAGGGTCGTCTTGCCGGAGCCGGACGCACCCATGATCGCCACGGATTCACCGCGGGCGACCGTGAGATCGACGCCCGCGAGGGCGGTGGTGGTGCCGAAGGTCTTGGTCAGTGACTGCGCATGGAGGACGGGAGTGTTCATACGTCCAGCCTCGTCGTCGGCATCCGGCATATCGTCGGTCTGCAGGCGGAAACGGGCGGGGAGAAGATACACCCGAAGGATGATCTTCTCCCGCCGTCGCTCAGTCGAGCTTCTTCTGCCAGGCGGCCGCGTACGAGGCCGGGACGAATCCGATGGCCTCGTTGATGTCGAGCATCGGGCGGTTCTCCTCGGCGTTGAAGGTCGAGATCTTCGGCGAATCAGGGGCGATCTCGTGCCAGCGCAGCAGATTCGCGCATTTCACGATCGTTCCGAGACGCTTTCCACGGTGCTCCTTGACGACGAGCGTGCCGAACTGGTGAGTGACACCGGTGCGGTCGGCGCCGATCACCAGCTCGTTGAACGCCACCAGCCGTCCGCTGGGCACGTGCTCGACAGCGGCCACGGCGAGCAGCCGCCCTCCCTCGGCGAACTTCCGGTCGCGGCGCACCACGCGATCGGCGTCCCAGATCTCCTCGTCGATGTCGAGGTCGCCGCTGGGCACGTCGGTCGCCATTCTCGAGATCACGTCGGCGTACCCCGCTCGCAGATGCTCCGGCGTCGGCAGCGTCCAGGAGACGATCCGGTAGTCCGGGCCGGCGAACGCGGATGCTTCGCGCAGGGTCTCCTCGACCCGATCGGACGGCGCGCCCAGGGGGAGGACGCTGTTGCGCTCGACCTGCTCCAGCACGTATCCGTTCGCGGCGAGCAGATCACTGAGAGCGGTCGCGGAGACACGTCCCCAGCCTGTGGCGGGTGTCAGCATCCGCTCGCTCGTGGCGGCTGGATGAAGCGTCCAGGACTGCACGTTCGTGCGTCCGCCTTCACGCGCCGCGCGCTCCACGCGCTCGAGCAGTGCCTGTTCCACTCCGGATCCCCAATGCGGTGGGATCACCATCACACCGATCTCCGCGGAGTTCGCGTTCTCGTCGTTGGCGGTGGAGAAGTACGCGGCACCGACGATCTCGTCGTCCCTCCGGGCGATGTACCCGTGCTGATGCCGATCGGTCTGATCCCGCCACAATGGAAGGAGCTCCTCGGCCGTCTCCGCGAGGTCGTCGATCCCGGCATCCAGTTCCGCCTGCCGATTCCCGATCTCCACCATCGCGAGGAAATCGGCGGCCTCCGGTGCGTCGAGTCGCTCGGGCACGACGAGATCGGAGATGACGAGTCCGCTCATGTCAGTTCCTTCTTCCAGGCGCCCTCGTAGGCGATCGGAGAGAACCCGATCGCCTCGTTGATGTCGAGCATGGGCCGGTTCTCCTCCGCGTTGTAGGTGATCGCGTACGACGATTCGGGATGCTGCTCGTGCCAGGTGAGAAGTCCTGCTGTCTTGACGAGCATTCCGAGTCGATGTCCGCGGTGCGACCCCAGCACGAGGGTGTCCTCCTGATTGGTGACTCCAGCGGGATCGCTCCCGATCGAGAGCTCGTTGTAGGCGCACAGCTCCCCGGTGGCGACGTGCTGCGCTGCGGTCACGAGCACCGTCGTGCCGCGCTGGATGTATCGGTCGTCATGGCGCGCGATGCGGTCCGCGTCCCATTTCTCCGCGGGCATGCCGAGCTCCGCATCCGGTACGTCCGTCGACATGTGCTCCTTCATCCACGCGTAACCGGCGACATGCTCACTGGGCGTCGGAAGCATCCATTGGACGATTCGATAGCCGGCCGCCGTCTGCTCAGCGCTCGCTCGCAGGTTGCGGATGCGCCGTACGAGGGCATCCGACCATGTCAGCGTGCTCACCCGTTCGACCTGCTCCAACGAATACCCGTGGCGGAGCAGGAATCGCGCGGCGTGATCCTTCGGTATCTCGCCGAAGCCGGTGGGAGATCGAAGGAGCGGCTCGTCCGAGGTCGGGTGCTCCACCCATGTCAGCAACCGGCGGACGCCGGCAGCACTGGCCGCCGCTTCCAGATGCGGCAGCGCGGCGGTGGCGAGCCCGCGTCCCCAGAACGAGCGGAGCAGGCTGACGACCAGGATCGCCGTCCTCCCGCCGTCGTCGTTCAGTATGGTCAACGGTGCGACGCCGACCATCTCGTCGTCGACGGTGATGAACCACTGCTGTTTGGTCGTGTCCGCGCTGGTGCGCAGCACGGGGAGCAGCTCGTGGGGGATCATGTCATCGTCGTCGCGACCGGTGACATCTCGGATCGAGCGATTGCGCACCTGGGCGTACTCGATGAAGCGCGACGCGGCGGCATCCGCTCGTGCGGGAAGCACGAGCGGATGCAGCGTCGCGGAGTCTGTCAGTCGGATGTTCATGCTCGTCGTCCTCGTCTGTTGCGTCGATCAGAACAGGTGGCGCTGCACCTGGTAGGCGAGGACTGCCAGCGACTCACGTTCGGTGGCGCTCTTCGTCTCGAACATCCGCATGACCTCCTCATGCGTCAGCGTGCGCGCAGGTGCTCTGCGCGGACGCTGTGTCCTCAGCAGCAGCCAGAGGCCGATGCGGAGGGAGAGCCGGTCGGTGACCGCCAGCTCGGACCTGTCGGTGGGCACGGTGATCTCGAGGATCTCCTGCGCCTGGGGACATGGCGGGTGGGAAGTGCTGCGAAGCAGCGTGTCGTTACTCACGAGAGTTCTCGTTTCCTGTCGTATTCCTGCGGGGGTCCTCCGACGCCGATGCGTCGGTGGCGCGTGGGCGAGGGCCTCGGAACGGAGCCGTCGCCAGGGAGGGCAACGGATCGAGGGGATCGATCGTTGCGTGACGGCGGTCGGGAGGACCGGCGTTTCAGCGGTGGGAACCAGCGGAGAAGGCCCGTGGAGGGCCGGAGTTCTCAGACTGCGGTTCTACGACAGCGCGTGTCGGAGGGCGTCGAACGAAGAGGACGCGTGATCCGCGACACGTGTCGCGCCGAGCGTGCAGCCGGCTGCGTTATCAAACGTGGTGATCATGAGCGTCCTCCTTTCGTGAGCGATCCGGTTTGTCAAGTTACTGGGTGAAAGGTGTGAACGTCAAGCATCGACGTCGTCATCGGCGTGTCGCGTCGTGCGCCGATCGCTGCGCATGCCGCGCGGGATGCCGGATTCCCGCCGTCATTTCGGTAGCGTTGAGCCGTGATTCTCCCCGGACCAGCGGTGCCCGCATGCATCTGAAGAGCCTGACCCTCAAGGGCTTCAAGTCGTTCGCGCAACCCACGAGCTTCGTCTTCGAACCCGGAGTGACATGCATCGTCGGGCCGAACGGCTCCGGCAAGTCGAACGTCGTGGACGGCCTCGCCTGGGTGATGGGCGAGCAGGGCGCCAAGACGCTGCGCGGCGGGAAGATGGAGGACGTCATCTTCGCCGGGACCTCGACACGTGGGCCGCTGGGCCGCGCCGAGGTGCAGCTGACGATCGACAACAGCGACGGAGCCCTGCCGATCGAGTTCGCCGAGGTCACGATCAGCCGCACGCTGTTCCGCAACGGATCCAGCGAGTACGCGATCAACGGATCCAGCTGTCGCCTGCTCGACGTTCAGGAGCTGCTCAGCGATTCCGGCCTCGGCCGTGAGATGCATGTCATCGTCGGGCAGGGACGCCTCGACACCGTGCTCCAGGCGTCGCCCGAGGACCGGCGCGGCTTCATCGAAGAGGCTGCCGGCATCCTCAAGCATCGTCGTCGCAAGGAGAAGACCCTCCGCAAGCTCGATGCGATGGAGACCAACCTCACACGGCTCAGCGATCTCGCCGGTGAGATCCGTCGTCAGCTCAAGCCGCTCGGGCGGCAGGCCGAGATCGCCCGTGAGGCGCAGACCATCGCGGCCGTCGTGCGCGACGCCAAGGCGCGCATCTTCGCCGATGACGTGGTGGCACTGCGCACCGCCCTGGCAGATCACACGCGCACCGAACAGGAGCGTCACACCGAACGGCTGGTGCTTACCGATCAGGCCGACACCGTGCGCGCCGGCATCGCGAAGCTCGAGGCGGATCAGAACTCTGCCGGCGTCGATGAGGCGCGTCGGGTGACCTTCGGGCTGGAGCAGGCGCAGGAGCGCATGCGCTCGCTTTACACGCTGGCGAACCAGCGCCTCGCCCTGCTCGGCTCGGAGGAGGACGACGCGGCCGTGACCTCGGTGACGGTCACCCAGGCGACGATCGACGAGGCCAAGGAGGAGATCACCCAGATCTCGGCCGGGCTCGGGGATGCTCAGGATGCCGCGGTCGCGGCGAGCCGCGAGGTCGTGGATGCGCGCGCCGAGCTCGACACCCTCGACGTCGACATCGCCGAGCAGAGCGCACTCGTGTCGCAGCACGACATGCGACTGACGGCGCTGCGGGGAACCGCGGAGGCCGCGGCATCCGCTCTCGCCGCCGTCCGCGCCGCCGTCCTGCGCCAGGAGACCGCACTCGAGGCCGCGAACGAGCGGAGGCGCGAAGCCGCCGATGCGCTCGAACAGGTCGATGACGCCGAAGCGCCAGAGGGCACGGCGGCGGAGCACGCCGCGGCGTACGAGACCGCGCAGCGAGAGGCCACGGCTGCGGAGGGCGAGCTCGAGGGGCTGCGTGAGCGACTGCACTCAGCGGAGCGCGAGGCGGAGTCGCTGACGGCCAAGGCCGCGGCGCTGAGCAGTGCGCTGTCGCTGTCGGGCGGCGCCGCCGAGGTCGTGAAAGCCGGTGGTGCAGGAGTGCGAGGTCTCGTCGGCGACGCGGTGCAGGTCACGACCGGCTTCGAAGCTGCCATCGCCGCTGTACTGGGTCCGCTCGCCGAAGGCGTGCTGGTCGACGACGCGGCTACCGCTTTCTCCTTGGCCGAGGAATCCGCTCGACAGCAGCGGGGCATCATCGACTTCGTCCTGGCCGATGCGCCCAGGCCCGCTCCCGACCTTCCCTCGATCGACGGCGTGACACGGGCATCGGAGGTCGTGACGGCGCCGGATGGCGTGCTCGGCGTGCTCGCGCACGTGCTCATCGCGGACGATCTCACCGCGGCGCGCCATGCGCGAGCCGCCCTGGACGCTCTCGGTGATGCGGCCGTGACCATTGTCACGACCGGCGGAGACGTGGTCACTGCCCAGACGCTGCGCACCGGCTCGGGCGGCGAGCGCTCGCGCCTCGAACTCACCGCGGAACGCGACGCCGCGCAGGAACGGCTCTCCGAGGTGCGCGTGATCGTGGACTCGCTGCGCGAGGCGCGCGAAGAGGCATCGGAGCGCGTGGAAGTCACGCGGCGGCAGGCGAAGGATTCGCTGCGGGCGCTGCGCGAGCACGACGCGGCGCTGGCCACGCACGCCGAGCAGTTGAACCGCGTCACGGTGAGGCATGAATCGGCCGTGGCCGAGTGCGAGCGGCTCGAGGCCGGCGTCGCGCAGGCCCAAGCAGCGGTGGCGGATGCCGAAGCAGCATCGACGGCGGCGACGACCGCCCTCGAAGAAGCTCAGGCGACACCTCGGCCCGTGCTGGATGCGTCGGCGCGTGACGGACTCCTCGAGGCGCTCGAGAGCGCACGCGAGGGCGAGGTCAGGGCGCGTCTGGAGATCGAGACGCTGAGGGAGAGGGTCCGCGCCGCGCAGGCGAGGGTCGCGAGCCTTGAACGTCAGCGCGAGCAGGAACGCGATGCCGCCGCCGAAGCAGCACGCCGTGCCGTGATCCGTCGTGCGCAGCGCGAAGCGGCGGCCGCGGTCGCCGCGGAGCTTCCGCGCATCCTCGACTCGCTGGATCGCTCGGTGACGGAGGCTCGGGTCGGATTGACCGAAGCCGAGAACGCCAGGTCCGCGCAGAACGAGGAGCTCACGGCCCTCCGCGTGCAGGAGAACTCGCTGCGCGAACGCCTCGCAGGACTCACCGAGAGCGTGCACGGCCTCGAACTGCAGATCCACGAGAAGAAGCTGCACCTGACGAGCCTGCTGGAGCGAGTGGCATCCGAGCTCGCGCTCGACGAAGATATTCTCGTTGCGGAATATGGTCCTGACCAGCCGGTGCCGCGCGATCCGCTGGCAGAGACGGACCCGGATGCGATCGACGAGATCGACCCGACCGCCATCCCTTACGACCGGCGGATGCAGGAGCGGCGCCTGTCGGAGGCGCAGCGCAAGCTCGGTCAACTGGGCCGCGTGAATCCGCTCGCCCTGGAGGAGTTCGCTGCGCTCGAGCAGCGGCATGCGTTCCTCACCGAGCAGCTCGCCGACCTCACTCAGACCAGGCAGGATCTGCTGACGATCATCGCCGACCTCGACGAACGGATGCAGACGATCTTCGCCAGCGCCTTCGAGGACACCCAGCGCGCGTTCGGCGAGGTCTTCCCCCTGCTCTTCCCCGGCGGATCGGGGAGCATATCGCTGACCGACCCGGAGAACATGCTCACGACGGGAATCGAGGTCGCGGTGAGGCCGGTGGGGAAGAAGATCGAGCGGCTCTCCCTGCTCTCGGGCGGCGAGCGGTCCCTGGCCGCCGTCGCGCTGCTCGTGGCGATCTTCAAGGCGAGGCCGAGCCCGTTCTACATCCTCGACGAGGTCGAGGCGGCGCTCGACGACGCGAACCTCGGCCGGTTGCTCACGGTGTTCGAGCAGCTCCGCGAGAGTTCGCAGCTGCTGGTCATCACCCACCAGAAGCGCACGATGGAGATCGCGGATGCGCTCTACGGCGTGTCGATGCGACAGGACGGCGTGTCGGCTGTGGTCGGTCAGCGTGTGGGGGACAGGGCCGCCGCGGCAGCGAGCTGACCACAGCATCCGCCCCTGCCCGCTCTCGCGGGTTGGAAAACCCAGACCGATCGACGTGTCGTCGGCGCGTCACAGCTCGACACGCCGACGACTCGCCAACTGGTCTCCGTTTTCCACGGGTTCACGGCGTGAGCGAGTGCGTGAACTCTTCGACGAGGGGCGCGAAACCTGGGAGGTCCTGAGGGCGGTGTGCGGCACCCGCCAGTACGTCGTGCTGGGCACCACGCCGGGCGAGCGCACGAGCGATCGTCTCGTACTCGTCGTTCCACCCACCTGTGATGACGAGGGTCGGGATGCCGGTGATCATGCCGCCCCTGACACCGTGACCCCATGGCACATTGCTCGATGCCCATCGCTCCGCAGCTGCTCGTTCCGTGGCCCATCGCTCGACGTCGAACCCTACTCCGAACATCAGTGGACGGAAGATCGCCCAGAATCCCTGCAGTTCGCCCTCAGCGGCCTGCTCCCGTGCCTCGGTGACGATGGCGATGTGCCGTTCGATCGCGTGCTCGCCGCGAGCGATGTCGTACAGCGCCGGTTCGACGAGCACCAGACCCTCGACGTCGAGGCGATCGGATGCCGCGGCGAGCACGGCGGGTACCGCGCCGAGCGAATGGGCGTGGAGAACGACCCGCGCGTCGGAGTAGGAATCGATCAGGGTCGCGACCTGCTCGGGGATCGTCGAGCCCGGGGCGAAGCTGACGAAGTCGCCATCCGCGGCATCCGACGTCGGCCAGGCATCGATGCCGCGTCGCCCTGCGCCGTGGATGAACACGCGCCGCGACGCTGGGAGCTGCTGCATCCCGCGATGCTACCGGCACCGTAGGCTGGACGCATGGCGGAGAAGTCCTGGTCCCTCGGTCGCGCACTGCGCGGCATGTTCGTCAAGCCCACGATCGACGAGACGACGTGGGACGACCTCGAGACGGCGCTGATCACGGCGGACTTCGGACCCGACATCTCCGAGCGGATCGTGGACGAGCTGCGCGACAAGGTCGCGCGCTACCGCACCACCGACCCCAAGGATCTGCAGCGCATGCTGCGCGAGACGCTCGAAGAGCACTTCGCGAAGTTCGACACGACGCTCAAGCTCACCGAACGTCCTGCCGTCGTGCTCGTGGTCGGCGTCAACGGTGTCGGCAAGACCACGACGATCGGCAAGTTCACGAAGTTCCTGCGCGGATACCAGCGCAGCGTCGTCGTCGGCGCGGCCGACACGTTCCGCGCGGCCGCCGTCGACCAGCTCGCGACGTGGGCCCAACGCGGGGGAGCGGCGATCGTCCGGCCACAGCAGGAGGGCCAGGATCCGGCGTCCGTCGCCTACCAGACCATCGAGTACGCCCAGCGCGAGGGCATCGAGATCGCGATCATCGACACCGCCGGCCGTCTGCACACCAAGGGCGGACTCATGGACGAGCTGTCGAAGATCCGCCGCGTGATCGAGAAGCAGGCGCCGATCAGCGAGGTGCTCCTCGTGCTCGACGCGACCACCGGGCAGAACGGTGTCATGCAGGCCGAGGCGTTCCTCGAGCACGCCGGCGTCACGGGACTCGTCCTCACGAAGCTCGACGGTTCGGCGAAGGGCGGCTTCGTGCTCGCCGTGCAGGAGCGCACCGGCATCCCGGTCAAGCTGCTCGGCCAGGGCGAGGGGATCGACGACCTCACCGGCTTCACACCGCACGTCTTCGTGGCATCTCTTGTCGGTCAGTGATGGGACTGGTTTCATAGCGTTATGGCGATCGAACACGACTACTTCGGGCTCTTGTCCTCAGGGCCGGACGGATCGATCTTCTGGTCCGAGACGGTGGAGCTCGGCGACCAGGCGGTGACGGTCGACCTCACCGCGCCTGATCAGGACGATGTGTCGCCGGACGCGCTCGACATCGCCGCTGCCCTCATCTCCGGGCTGGAGGACGTCGATGGGGCAGCCCGTCGCGGCATGCTCGCTGAAGTCGATGACCGCGCGAGCGAGGTGACCGAGTACATCCTGCAGCAGCAGGAGGCGTACGGCGCCGAACTCGAGGAGGTGCTCGTCGACGTGAGCGCCGATCCGGCGGTCGACATCATCCGTTCGATGCGTCTGATGAGCATGACGATCCTCGCCGACGAGCACGGCGGGTCGGAGCCCTTCGCCGTGCTCGAGTACGCACTCGATCCGGACAACACCGACGATGTGCTCCTGGTGAACCTGTCGTCTGACGGCTCGGTGCAGTCGGTCATGAGCGGCGACTAGGCTCAGCCGCCGCTCGATCACCGCACTCAGACCGCCTGCGCGAATCCGAGGTCGGCGCTGTCGGCGATGTGAGACAGGTGCGCGGGGATCTCGCGCCCCTTGGAGAGCATCGACTGCGCCCACAGCCGACCAGCGCGGTACGACGACCGCACGAGCGGCCCGGCCAGGACGCCGAGGAATCCGATGCGCTCGGCTTCCTCCTTGAACTCCACGAACTCCGACGGCTTCACCCATCGTGCGACCGGCAGATGACGGGGCGTCGGGCGGAGGTACTGCGTGATCGTGATGATGTCGCAACCGGCGTCGTGCAGATCCTGCAGCGCCTCGATGACCTCCGAGGGCTCCTCGCCCATGCCGAGGATCAGGTTCGATTTGGTGATGAGCCCGGCCTCGCGTGCCTGGGTGAGAACACCGAGCGACCGCTCGTAACGGAATGCGGGCCGGATCCGCTTGAAGATGCGCGGCACGGTCTCGACGTTGTGCGCGAACACCTCAGGACGGGCGTCGAAGATCTGGCCGAGGTACCGCGGGTCGCCGTTGTGATCGTTCGCGAGGAGCTCCACTCCCGTGTTCGGGTTCTGGGCATGTATCTGACGTACGGTCTCGGCGTTCAGCCATGCACCGGTATCGGGGAGGTCGTCGCGCGCGACGCTGGTGACCGTCGCGTATCGCAGACCCATGCGCGTGACGCTCTCGGCGACGCGTCGCGGCTCATCCGTGTCGTAGTCGGCCGGCTTGCCGGTGTCGATCTGGCAGAAGTCGCATCGCCTGGTGCACTGCGAGCCGCCGATCAGGAACGTGGCCTCGCGATCCTCCCAGCATTCGAAGATGTTCGGGCATCCGGCCTCCTGGCACACGGTGTGCAGACCCTCGTCCTTCACCAGGGAATGCAGCGCGGTGTACTCCGGACCCATCTTCGCCTTGGTCTTGATCCACTCCGGTTTGCGCTCGATCGGCGTCTCGGCGTTGCGGACCTCGAGACGGAGCAGCTTGCGTCCTTCCGGCACTGCGGCGCTCATGCTGCGACCGCCGCGTACTCGGCGGTGAACACGTCGCGCACCCGATCGACGACATCGGCGGGGGATACGACGGCGCCGACCACCTCGCTGACTGTGGTGACACCGGCGTCGGTGATGCCGCACGGGATGATGCCGTTGAACCCGGCGAGGGTGTTGTCGCAGTTGATCGCGAACCCGTGCATGGTCACTCCCTGCTGCACTCGCACACCGATCGCCGCCACCTTGTCCTCGGAGAGGGGGCGGCGCACCCAGACGCCGCTTCGGCCATCGACCTGGTAGCCGTCGACGCCGAGCGGACGGAGGACCTCGATGAGCACACGCTCGAGGCGTCGCACGTGCGCGACGACATCCATGGGCTCCGGCAGCCTCACGATCGGGTACCCGACCAATTGCCCGGGCCCGTGCCAGGTGATCTTGCCGCCGCGGTCGACATCGATCACCGGCGTGCCGTCCTGCGGACGCTCCTGCGGCTCGGTGCGCTTGCCGGCGGTGTACACCGCCTCGTGCTCGAGCAGGATCAGCGTGTCGGGACGGATCCCGGCGACCACGTCGTGATGGATGCTGCGCTGCAGTTCCCAGCCGTCGAGGTAGGGGACGTAAGCCGGTGCGAGACCGGGCGTCAGGATGTCGAGCATGTTCGCCTTTCATCTATTGTTGGATGCCGTCTAACAATACCCCCGAATGTCGAACAGGGAAGAAGGAGCTCGGGGCGGCGCGATACGGTGGGGGCGTGAGAAGTGAGCCGCGCCCAGGACGCCCTCGCGCGTCTTCGCGCGAGGTGCTCGCCGAAGCCGCGTGCGAGTTGTTCCTCGAGCAGGGCTATGACGCGACATCCGTCGCGGACATCACCCAGCGCGCCGGTGTGAGCCGCTCGAGCTTCTTCAACTACTTCTCCTCCAAGAGTGACGTGCTCTGGTCGGGCCTCGACACCAGGATCGACGAGGCAGTCGGTGCGCTGGGCGCGTTGGGCCCCGATGCCCATGCCGTAGCCGTGCGCGGCATCCTGCTCACCGTCGTCCACGATTTCGCGCCCGATCCACTGGCGCTCGCTCTGCGAAACGCCACGGCTATGGGGCTGGAGCAGGAGCTCGTCCGCGACACAGGGCTCCGCCACGCGCGCCTCGCCGCCGCCATCGCGGACGCTGCGCGTCGCAGTGGGATCGGACCGATCCGCTCCGAGATCGTCGGCGCCGCGCACGCGGCCGCGGTCCTGTCCTCTCTGCGGGTGTGGGTCGAGCGCGGTGCCGGACACGGCTCGCCGGAGGCGCTCTTCCAGGAGGCACTGGCGGGGATCCACGATCTTCCGTGGCGGATCTGACTTCGAACGGACGTTTCCACGCGAGGCGGACATGTCATGAGTGAGCCCACCAGGAGGAGACACTCATGAGTACCGGTCTTGATGAACTGCTCGATGCTTCGGCGCCCCGCGCCCGAACTGCCGCGTCGCGCCACGTGCGCATGATGCTCGCGGATGCGCGCAAGGAAGTCCGGGCTCAGCGTCGACCGAGACGCGTCGCGACCGTCGCGGGCGTGCTCGCCCTCGTGATGGCCGGCGGCGCCGGTGTGGCGACGGCCACGGACTACTGGGCGTCCGTGAACAATCCGATCGGCACCTACAGCTATCAGGTTCCGAGCGGCGCGACGTGCGAGGTCGTCTTCGGAGACGTGCAGATCGCCGAACGCAGTGATCGAGCGCGACGGGACCAGATCGAGAACGATCTTCTGGTGTGGTTCGCTGCCACGGATGTCGTCGCGATCGCCGAATCACGGGTGGACGAGTACGTTCAAGAGCGTCACGACATGTTGGCGGACGCCGGTCTGGTCGAGGGGGAGCTCTCGGGTCACGACCTCGACATGGCCTATGCCTATGCGATCGACAGATCCATCTCGGATCAGGCGATGGCCGAGATCGAACGCCTCGGCTATACCGCTGAGGGCGTCGGATACGGCGCACAGGGACGCTGCCCGGAGCTGATGAAGTGACGCGCCACACTCGTGACGCCGCCCTGACTGCGGCGTTCGATGCATCCGCGTCCGACCTGCTGAGCTATCTCGTGCGCCGCACCGATGCCGACGACGCCCCTGACCTCCTCGGTGAGACGATGGTGGTCGCCTGGCGGCGCGTGCGCGAGCTGCCCGTGGAACCGGAGAGCGCGCGTATGTGGCTGTTCGGCATCGCCCGCGGCACGCTGCAGAACCATGCCAGAGGCGAACGCCGACGCTGGGCGCTGGCCGACCGCATCCGCTCACAGGTCCGCGATCAGGTCACGGCACCGCCGTCGGATGAGGGCTTCGAGGTGCGCGACGCGATCGATCGACTCGACGCCGAGCTCGCCGAACTCATCCGCCTGGTGCACTGGGACCGCTTCAGCATCGCGGACGCCGCCGGGCTTCTCGGCATCTCGGCATCCACAGCCCGAGGCCGCTACCAACGTGCGAAGGAGCAGCTCCGGGCGGCGCTGAGCATCGAGGCGCCGCTCGCGTAGAATCGGTAGCACCATGGCTACCTTTGGCACGCTCTCCGATCGGCTCACCGAGACCTTCCGCAACCTTCGGACGAAGGGAAAGCTCAGCGCGGCCGACGTCGACGGCACAGTGCGCGAGATCCGTCGCGCCCTGCTGGACGCCGACGTCGCGCTCGTCGTCGTCAAGGACTTCACCGCGAAGGTGCGCGAGCGCGCCCTCGGCGACGAGGTCAGCAAGGCGCTGAACCCCGCCCAGCAGGTCGTGCAGATCGTCAACGAGGAGCTCGTGCAGATCCTCGGCGGCGAGCAGCGCCGGCTGGAGTTCGCGAAGGTTCCGCCGACGGTCATCATGCTCGCAGGACTGCAGGGCTCCGGTAAGACGACGTTCGCCGGAAAGCTCGCCAAGCAGCTCGAGAAGGACGGGCACACTCCGCTCCTCGTCGCGGCCGACCTCCAGCGTCCGAACGCCGTGAACCAGCTTCAGGTCGTCGCGGAGCAGGCCGGCGCCACGATCTACGCGCCAGAGCCGGGCAACGGCGTCGGCGACCCCGTCAAGGTCTCCCGCGACGGCGTCGAGCACGCGCGCCGCCAGCAGCACGATGTCGTCATCATCGACACCGCGGGACGCCTCGGCGTCGACGCCGAGCTCATGAAGCAGGCGTCCGACATCCGCAAGGCCACGAACCCCGACGAGGTCCTGTTCGTCATCGACGCGATGATCGGTCAGGACGCCGTCAACACGGCCAAGGCATTCCAGGAGGGCGTCGACTTCACCGGTGTCGTCCTCTCCAAGCTCGACGGTGATGCCCGAGGCGGCGCCGCGCTGTCCGTGGCGTCGGTCACAGGACGTCCGATCATCTTCGCCTCGACGGGCGAGGGCCTCGACGACCTCGAGCAGTTCTACCCCGACCGCATGGCGAGCCGCATCCTCGACCTCGGCGACATCCTCACCCTCATCGAGCAGGCTCAGCAGGCGTTCGACGAGGAAGAGGCGCAGAAGGTCGCCGAGAAGCTCGCGAACGAGGCCTTCACGCTCGAGGACTTCCTCGACCAGCTTCAGCAGATGAAGAAGATGGGCTCGATGAAGAAGATGCTGGGCATGCTGCCCGGCATGGGCCAGATGAAGCAGCAGCTCGAGGACTTCGATGAGAAGGAGATCGATCGCACCGAAGCGATCATCCGTTCGATGACGCCGGGCGAGCGCCACAACCCCAAGGTGCTCAACGGCTCACGCCGCCTGCGCATCGCCAAGGGCTCCGGTATGACCGTCACCGATGTCAACCAGCTCGTGCAGCGCTTCGAGCAGGCGGCGAAGATGATGAAGACCGTCGCCCGCGGCGGCACGCCGAACATTCCCGGTATGGGTGCCATGCCGGGAATGGGACGACCCGGTGCGTCATCGAAGCGCGGCAAGAAGGGCAAGGCCAAGGGCGCATCGCGTTCCGGTAACCCCGCCAAGCGCGCAGCGGAGAACGCCGGCCTGCCGGCGGGTCCTGCGACGGGATCCGGATTCGGACTGGGCGGTCAGAAGACGCCCACCGAGGCCGACCTCGCCGAGATCCAGAAGCTTTTCGGCAAGAGCTGAGGCCCGGCCGAGCCGGAACGAATCAGCTCGAGGTCACGGACACGTCGAGATCGACGCCGTGGGCGTCGCGCAGCTGTGCCGACGTGTCGGCGATCTCCGTCCCGATCCGCGCGGCATCCCAGCCCAGCAGGGGAGCGAGAGCCTCGGCGATGGCGCGCACGGTCGGGGCGTCAGCGTCTCCGGTGAACGCGAGGCTCGTGCGCCGGAAGATCACGTCCGCCACGTGGCGCACCTGCTCGCGCTCGACCATCCATTCGAGTTCGCGGGTCGACAGCGCATCGCCCACGACGGGTGCGTCGTGCCCGTCGGCGATGAAGGCCGCAACGTCTGCGGCTCGGGTGCCGTAGCGGACGAAGAGCGTGCGACCCCGTTCCGTGTCGCCGACGTTCTGGCCGAGCCACTCCATCCGACGCCGTGGCGTGCGCGGGTATCCGTTTCCGCCACCGATGCGCACTCCGACCGTGCTGGCGACGCGCTGGCGTCCGAGTTCTTCGAGGACATGATCAGCGAGGTTCTCGCCGAGAGCGCGGAACGTCGTCCACTTGCCCCCGACGAGACTGAAGACGGCGGGTGCATCGGCGCCCTTGCGTCGCTCGATCCGATAGTCGCGCGACACGAAACCGGGGGCGGTGTCGTCGTGGTGGGGAAGCGGACGGATGCCGGAGTACCGGTACACGATCTGAGCGCGGTCGACGGTGATCGTGGGGAACACATGCCCGATCAGGTCGAAGAAGTACTCGACCTCCTCCTCGGTGCAGCGCGCCGGTTCACGCGGATCGGCCTCGAGATCAGTGGTGCCGACGAGGACCCGGCCTTTGAGGGGGTAGATGAGCACGATGCGGCCATCGGAGTGCTCGAAGAAGATCTCCCGACCCCCTGTGGCGTCGAGCAGTTCGGGGTGATCGAGCACGATGTGCGATCCCTTGGTGCCTCCCATGAACGCCGTGTCGGTGCCGAGTGCCTCGTTCGTGAGATCGGTCCATGGACCGGACGCATTCACCACGACATCCGCGTCGATGTGGAACTCGGCGCCGGTCTCCCGATCACGCAGGCGCACACCGTCGTCATCCATCCCGACGGCCTCGACGTAGTTGAGCGCGTGCGCACCCGCGTGGGCGGACTCGCCGTCGCGCAGCACGTCGAGCGCGAGGCGCTCTGGGTCATGCACCGAGGCGTCGTAGTAGGTCGCGGTGTACTTGATCTTCGGGTCGAGCTTCGGCAGCTGGGCCAGGGACTTCTTGCGTCCGAGGAAGCGATGCCGGGGGACGCTGCCGCCGTCGCGGGAGAACGTGTCGTAGAGCGTCAGCCCGATCTTGATGAGGAAGGCGCCTCGCTCCTGCGGCTTTCCCTGCTTGTGCGTGAGGAAGCGCAGCGGGGCGGCGAAGACTCCGGAGAAGGTCGAGTAGATCGGGATCGTCGTCTCGAGCGGCTTGACGTAGTGGGGTGCGATCTTGAGCAGACCGTTGCGCTCCTGCACCGACTCCTTCACGAGTCGGAACTCACCGTTCTCGAGATATCGGATGCCGCCATGGATCATGTGACTCGAGGCCGCGGTCGCGCCGGACGCGAAGTCCGCCCGCTCGACCAGCAGGACGTCCACTCCCTGCATCGCAAGGTCGCGGAACGTCGAGATGCCGTTGATCCCTGCGCCGATGATCACGACGCTGGTGCGACCGCTCTCGCGCGCTCGGCGCACATTCTCTCGTTCGACCTGGGCGGCGTTCGCAGTGCTCATCGTCTCTCCTTGCTGGGCCTACACGGTATATCCTGATTCCGGCAGCACAACTGCGCAAGCGAGATGCACGAACGTGCAAGGAGGCCCGATGAGCAATCCGTCTCTGAGCGACCCCCGGGCCGGGACCGCACTGCGTGCTGCACAGATGTACTACCTGCAGGACATGACGATGGATGCGATCGCCAGTGAGCTCGCGACCTCGCGGTCATCCGTCTCGCGCCTGCTCAGCCATGCCCGCGCCACGGGGCTCGTCGAGATCCAGATCCACCAGCCCCAGGGGCAGGAGTTGCGCCTCGAGGAGGCCATCCGTGCTCGCTTCGGCATCGCGGCGCACGTCGTGCCCACGCCGAAGAACCTCTCCGACGTCGAGCGCTTCGAGCGGGTCGCCATGAGCGCGGCACGTCTGCTGCCGCTCTACTTCGACTCGAACATGACCCTCGGCATCGCTTGGGGGTCGACGTTGGACGCGATCAGCAGGCATCTGCCGAAGAAGGAGACGCACAACTCCACCGTCGTGCAGCTCAACGGTGCGGGCAACACCTTCACGAGCGGCGTGGACTACGCGAGTGAGATCCTGCACCGATTCGGGCAGGCCTTCGGTGCCGGCATCCAGCAGTTCCCGGTGCCGGCGTTCTTCGACGATCCGCGGACGAAGGAGGCGATGTGGCGCGAACGCAGCACGCGGCGGGTGCTCGATCTGCAGGCCCGCGCCGATGTCATCCTCTTCGGCCTGGGGTCTCCCTTCGCCGAGGTACCGAGCAGGGTGTACATCGGCGGCTATCTCGATCGGGATGATTACCGCAGTCTGCGCGAGGAGAAGATCGTCGGCGACATCGCCACGGTGTTCTACCGATCGGACGGCAGCTGGAAGGACATCGAGCTGAACAACCGTGCGACCGGTCCGACGTTCTCGGTGCTGTCGAGGGCGTCAAGGCGCATCTGCGTCGTCGCCGGCGTGCAGAAGCTGCCGAGCCTGCGCGGCGCGATCGCCACGCGTCTGATCACCGATCTCGTCCTCGACGAGCATCTCGCCGAACAGCTCGTCGACTCATGACGAAAGGCGACTGCACGTTCGTGCAGCGGGACTGAGTCGCGCAACCAAGGTCTTCTAGTGTGGATCCCAGAGCAGACAACGCCGTCACCGGCTGGAGAGAACACCTATGCACATCGTCGCCATAGACCAGGGCACCACGAGCACACGAGCGATCGTCTTCGACGACAGCGGGGCGATCGTCGCCACGGGGCAGCGTGAACACGAGCAGATCTTCCCGCAGGCGGGGTGGGTCGAGCACGACGCCGCCGAGATCTGGTCGAACACCACAGCGGTGATCGACATCGCCGTGCGCAACGCCGGTGTGAAGGCATCCGATGTCGCAGCGATCGGCATCACCAATCAGCGCGAGACCGTCGTCGTGTGGGACAGGCTGACCGGTGAGCCTGTGCACAACGCGATCGTCTGGCAGGACACCCGCACCCAGCCGCTCATCGACGCCCTCGCGGCCGACGGGGGAGTCCGCCGCTTCGCTGACACCACCGGGCTGCCGCTGGCCACGTACTTCTCCGCATCCAAGATCGCGTGGATCCTCGACAACGTCGACGGAGCCCGCGAGCGCGCGGAGAGCGGCGACCTGCTGTTCGGCACCCCCGACACCTGGCTGCTGTGGAATCTGACAGGCGGTGTCGACGGGGGAGTGCACGCCACCGACGTCACCAACGCCAGCCGCACGCTGCTGTTGGACCTTCGCACGCTCGACTGGGATGACGCGCTGCTGGAGGCGTTCGGCGTTCCCCGCGCGATGCTGCCCGTCGTGCTGTCCTCCTCCGAGGTGTACGGGCAAGCGGTCGGTACGGTACTCGACGGCACCCCGATCGCCGGCATCCTCGGCGACCAGCAGGCGGCGACCTTCGGTCAGGTCGCCTTCGACGCCGGTGAATCGAAGAACACCTACGGCACCGGCAACTTCCTCATCGTCAACACCGGTGAGGAGATCGTCGAGAGCAACAACGGCCTCATCACGACCGTCGCCTACCGCCTCGGAGACGATGCTCCTCGCTACGCGCTGGAAGGATCGATCGCGGTCACCGGGTCATTGGTGCAGTGGTTGCGCGACAATCTGGGCATCATCAAGGACTCGCCGGAGGTCGAAGAGCTCGCACTCACCGTGGAGGACAACGGCGGCGTCTACATCGTGCCTGCATTCTCCGGACTGTTCGCCCCGCACTGGCGTCCCGACGCGCGAGGTGCGATCCTCGGCCTCACCCGCTTCGCGAACAAGGGCCACATCGCTCGGGCCGCGCTGGAGGCGGTCGCGTTCCAGACGCGCGAGGTGCTGGATGCCGTCATCGCCGACACGAACGTGCCCCTGGAAGAGCTTCGCGTGGACGGGGGCATGGTCGGCAACTCGGCGCTGATGCAGTTCCAGGCGGACGTGCTCGGTGTTCCAGTGATCCGACCTGCCATCATCGAGACGACTGCGCTCGGCGCGGCCTATGCCGCTGGACTGGCGGTCGGGGTCTGGGCCGATCTCGACGAACTCCGCGCCATGTGGCACGAGGACGAGCGCTGGACTCCGCAGATCGACGGGGAGGAGCGCGAGCGACGCATGGCGCGTTGGCGCAAGGCCGTCACGCGCACGTTCGACTGGGTCGACGAGGACTGAGCTCAGATCACCGGCGCGCCAGGACCGGAGCGGAACTCGCGGATGAGATGCTGCACGACTGCCGTGAGGTCTGCGTCGGTGGCCTCGGCGACAGCCAACTGGCGTTCATAGCTCGCACCGCCGTCCAGGATCGTGCTGATCCCGTCGAACTCGCTCTCGCACCCCAGATCGACCGCGATCGGCGCGAGTTCCGCCACCGTCTCGGCGAGGTGCTCGCGAACCTGCCGCTGCGTGCCGGCGGCGTCCACGATCACCTTCGCGTCCAGGCCGTACCGCGCCGCGCGCCACTTGTTCTCGCGGTGGAACCATGGCGGCATCGTGGGCAGCGTCTCGCCGGCATCCAGTCTGCGCGAGAGGTGCTCGACCAGCACCTGGACGAGAGCGGCGACAGAGGCGAGCTCCGACAGCGTCGAGAGGCCGTCGCACGCGCGCACCTCGATCGTGCCCCAGCGCGGAGCCGGCCGGATGTCCCAGCGCACCTCGGTGGCGTCGGCCATCACGCCGGTGCGGACCATGTCCTCGAGGTAGTGCTCGAACTCCGCCCACGAGTGCAGGGCCCACGGCAGCCCGGCTGTCGGCAGCTGCTGGAACACCAGGGCTCTGTTGGATGCGTAGCCGGTGCGCTCGCCCGCCCAGAACGGACTCGATGCGGAGAGCGACTGCAGATGCGGCAGGTAGGCGGTCAGGGTGTTGATGATGGGGAAGACCTTGTCGCGATCCTCGACGCCGATGTGCACGTGGATGCCCCAGATCATCATGTTGCGGCCCCACCACTGCGTCCGTTCGATGAGGTGGTGATAGCGGGTCTTGTCGGTGACCTGCTGATCGAACCACTGGGCGAAGGGATGACTGCCGGCGGACAGCAGCTCTATCCCGGCGGGGTCGGTGGCCGCACGCACCGCGGTGATCGCGTTGGCGATGTCGCCGATGGCGTGGGCCACGGATTCGCCGATCCCGCTCGTGACCTCGATAGTGTTCGTGAGCAGCTCGCCCGTGACGGTGTGGCGCTCGGGCGCGCTTTCGTCCTCGAGAGCATCCAACAGCTCTGGGGCACGTCCGACGAGGTCGCCTGTCTCCGGATCGGCGAGCATGATCTCCCATTCCAGTCCCACTGTGGACCGGGGGGAATCAGTGAATTCTTGCGTCACGTGCACAGTCTGACACGCACCCGGCACGACACGGATGAGCGCGTGTCGCCCCGTTTCGCGACTCGCCTCCGAATCTGGCAGAATAGAGGGTCGGACGACGTACTCGACCCTCTATCCAGAACGCGTCCACTCATTTGAGCTTCCGCCGGGTGTGCACCCCACTCTCCAGGCGACCGGTTCGTTTCCTTCCACACAATTCAGGAGAATCGTGGCTGTCAAGATTCGTCTCAAGCGCATGGGCAAGATCCGCGCGCCTTACTACCGCATCGTCGTCGCCGACTCGCGCACCAAGCGCGACGGTCGAGTGATCGAGGAGATCGGCAAGTACCACCCCACCGAGCAGCCCTCGTTCATCGAGGTCGACTCCGAGCGTGCGCAGTACTGGCTCTCGGTCGGCGCGCAGCCGTCCGAGCAGGTCACCGCAATCCTCAAGCTCACGGGCGACTGGGGCAAGTTCAAGGGCGACAAGGACGCCGTCTCGACCGTTCAGGTCAAGGCGCCCAAGGAGCCGTTCGAGATCGACGGTTCCAAGAAGTCCGTCGTCAAGCCGAAGGCGGAGAAGAAGGAGGCTCCCGCTGAGGAGGCTCCCGCCGCTGCCGACGCGGAGGCCGCTGAGGCTCCCGCAGCAGACGCCGAGTAATCGCCGTGCTCGCCGCCGCGCTCGAACACATCGTCAAGGGGATTGTCGATCACCCTGACGATGTGCAGATCAACGCCTCCACGTCGCCGAGAGGCGACCTGCTCGAGGTGCGCGTGCACCCCGACGACCGGGGGCGCGTGATCGGGCGCGGCGGCCGCACCGCGAAGGCACTGCGCACGCTCATCACCGCTCTGGCGGACGGGCGTCGCGTTCGCGTCGATGTCGCGGACGACTGACGTGGTGTCGAAAGACCGTAACCAGGGCAAGAACCAGCTGCGCGTAGGGCGCCTCGTCAAGGCCCATGGCCTCAAGGGCGCGCTCAAGCTCGAGCTGTACACCGACAATCCCGAACGTCGTTTCGTGACGGGAGCCGAGTTCACGTTGCAGGTGCCTGAGGCATCTCCGTGGCACGGCAAGAGCGTGACGGTGCGCGAATACCGGGTCATGAACGGCAACCCTGTCGTGTTCTTCGAGGACATCGACGACCGTGAAGCGGCAGAGGGTCTCGTACGCGCCATCCTGTGGATCGACCAGGATGCCGACGAAGTCGAGGACGACGCCTGGTACGACCATCAGCTGGTCGGTCTCGACGTGGTCCGTGATGACGAGGTCATCGGCAAGGTCTCCCGCGTCGAGCACATGCCGGCGCAGGACCTTCTGATCGTGCGCCCCACGGGTGCCGGTGCGGACGGCGACGTCATGGTCCCGTTCGTCAAGGCCATCGTCCCTGCCGTCGACGTGGCCGGAGGTCGCGTGATCGTCACTCCGCCGGCCGGGCTGTTCGAGGAACTCCCGGACGCCGGTGCTGCCGCCGACGGCGGAGAGGGCCCGGCATCCGCCTCTGAGGGCGACGCAGCGGTCGACTGATCGATCGCTACGATCAACGCATGCGGATAGACGTCGTCTCCATCTTCCCCTCGTACTTCGACGGGCTGACGCTGTCGCTGCTCGGCAAGGCGCGCCAGAGCGGCATTCTCGATCTGCGCGTCCATGATCTCCGCGACTGGACGAGGGATCGTCATCGCACGGTCGATGACACGCCGTACGGTGGCGGCGCGGGCATGGTCATGAAGCCGGAGCCGTGGGCGCTCGCGCTCGACGAGCTCTCCGCGGACTCCGACCGTCCGACCATCATCTTCCCGTCTCCGGCCGGCGAGGTGTTCCACCAGACGACGGCGCGCGAGTTCTCCGAGCGCACGCACCTGATCATCGGGTGCGGACGCTATGAAGGCATCGACGAGCGCGTGTTCGAGTACGCCGCGTCGCTCGGCGAGGTGCGTCTTGTCAGCCTCGGCGACTACGTGCTCAACGGGGGAGAGGTGGCAGCGATGGCGATGATCGAGGCGGTCGGTCGCCTGATACCCGGCGTCGTCGGCAACCCTGACAGTCTGGTCGAGGAATCGCACGAGGACGGACTGCTGGAGTATCCGTCATACACGAAACCGTCGATGTGGCGTGAGCGTGCTGTGCCGGACGTGCTGCTCAGCGGAAATCACGCGGTGATCGAGGCGTGGCGTCACGACCAGCAGATCGCGCGCACCCGGAGCCGTCGCCCCGACCTGCTGAGCGACTGACGACTCTCCGGTTGATCGTGCAGCCGGCGGATCAGACGCGGGCGTCGATGTCGTCGAGCAGCTCGTCTTCCGTCTCCGCATCGTGATCGCGTCGACGGCGTTGCTTCGCCGGGGCCGGGCGGCCCTCGACCTCTTCGCGATGCTTCTGGATCTCGGTGCGGATCATGTACCCGATGAAGATGAAGCCCATCAGCGCGAACAGGATCCACTGGATCGCGTAGGACAGATGGGGTCCTGGGTCCTCCGTGGGCGAGTCGAACGCGCCGAGCGGCGTCTCGGGTGCGGGGTCCTCGCTCACCAGCAGACCGTATGCGCTCGTGATGACCTCGCCCGACGCGGTCGCGTCGATGCTCGGCAGATGGATCGTCGGCACCTGGCCCTCAGGGGCGCTGCGACCTGACGCGGGCAGCGGCTCGCCCGGTCGCAGTCGCACGATGACCTCGACGGCGCCCGTCGGTGCGGCAGGGACGGCGTCCGGGGTCGCCTCTTCGCCGGGAGTCACCCAACCGCGGTTGACGATGAACACGCGCCCGTCCACATCCTGGAAGGGGACGAGCACTTCGAAGGCGCTCGTCCCGCCGTGCGGGCGATTGCGCACGAGCACCTGCTCGTCGGAGAGGTACTCGCCCTGCAGCAGGACGGGGTGCCACTCGTCCTGCGGATCGAGCGCGCCGTCCGCGGCGAACGCCTCGGACAGGGGGATCGGCTGCGCATCGTAGTTCTGCGCCACGAGCGCGAGCTGCTCGGACCTGCTCTCGTTGCGGTCGAACTGCCAGTCGGCGAGGAACGCGCAGGCCACGGCGAAGGCGATGGCGATGAGAACGTACACGCCCCAGCGAACCAGACGGTTGTTCATGCGGGCAGCCCGTCGCGCACGGTCACCGGGAAGTCGCGGGCCGCGAGGTAGTCGTGCAGGAATGCGACGTGCTCGTCGCACGCGAGCCAGATCTTCTCGCGGTCGGGGGCGTGGATACGCGGATTGCGCCAGACGACCTGCCGGGTCGCCCGCGCGCGGCAACCGGCTCGCGCGCATTCGAGTTCCTCTGTCACGCCTTGCCGTCCTCGTTGCGCTCGTCGCGTTCGTGCGCGTGCTCGGTGCTGTCGTCGTCCGGGGCGGGGCCTTCCGGCGAAGCGCCCGGCGTCGGCGTGCTCGGGCTGCGTCGATTCTCATGGATCGTGATCGTGCTCTGATCAGAGGTATCGTCGACCGGCTCCGCGGTGCGGACCGGAGCGGACAGCTGCTGCGTCGGCGACTCGGCGCCGGGAGTGGCCGTCGGGCTGATCGCGTTGGCGAAGACGACTGCGATGTAGGGGAGCACGGCGGTGGCGATCGCGAACACCCAGGTGTACCAGCCGTACGGCGTCACGAAGATCGTGAGCCCGAAGCACACCATCCGGATCACCATGGTGAGCACGTATCGACGCACACGGCCCGTCGCCTCATCCTGCGGCGCCTGCGGCAGGGAGGTCACGGCGGGTGCATGACGAGAGCGATTCACAGTGGTACAAGCCTACGCCGCGCGCGGGGTGCCGGAACGCCGCGATGCGCCGGTGATCGCGTCAGGCGAGGAGGAACGGAAGGAACCCGATCGACCCGATGAACAGGAACGAGAAGACCGACACGATGACGACGAGCGCGAGGATCGCCACGCCGACGTAGCCGAGGATGAGCCCTGCGATCGCCATCCCCCGACCGCCGAGCGCCGAACCCGGACGCGTCTGCTTCAGCGCCATGTGACCTGTGATGATCGCAGCCAGCGAGGCCAGCAGCGGGAAGACGGCGAAGCTCAACAGGATTCCGGCGATCCCGGTGATGAGCGACGCGACCGCGAGCCCGCTGGTCGGCAGGGGAGCGGCGTACGGCTGCGCTGGTGCGTACGGCTGTGCGTACGGGTGGGGCTGCTGCGCCGCGTAGGGCTGCTGCTGGGTCGCGTAGGGCTGCTGCTGTGCGGCTCCGTAGGGGGCAGCCGGTTGCGGTTGCACGCTGTAGCCCGGCGCGACCGGACGCCCCTGCGACCCGGAGTACGGCTGAACGGGCGCCCCGGGATACTGCTGAGGCTGACCGTAGGCGGAAGGACCGGGGATCGCGTGACCGGCCGGAGGTGTCGTGCTGCTGTCGTCGCTCATCGCGCCGCCTTTCGTCTTCACCACAGTTCCAGCCACGCCGGACGGTGTCAATCCGGCGTCGACGGAATCGGATGCTGCGGCCCCGATAGGATGGCTCGGGCCCGACCGAGCGCCAGTGAGAGTGAGAGAACATGAGTTCAGAACGAGTCGTCCTCGTCACAGGAGGCAATCGCGGCATCGGCCGTTCGATCGCAGAACGGTTCGTCCGCGACGGCTACCGTGTCGCCGTCACCGCGCGCAGCGGTGAAGGTCCGGAGGGCGCTCTCACCGTTCGCGCAGACGTGACCGACGCTGCATCCATCGACGCCGCGTTCAGCGAGGTCGAGGAGAAGCTCGGTCCTGTCGAGATCGTGGTGGCCAACGCCGGCATCACCAAGGACACGCTTCTCATGCGGATGAGTGAAGACGACTTCGACAGCGTCGTCTCGACGAATCTCGGAGGAGCCTTCCGCGTCGTCAAGCGCGCCTCGAAGGGCATGCTGCGGGCACGCTTCGGCCGCGTCATCCTGATCTCGAGCGTCGTCGGCCTCTATGGGTCGGCAGGGCAGGTGAACTACTCCGCATCGAAGAGCGGTCTGGTCGGCTTCGCCCGATCATTGACGCGCGAACTCGGCGCGCGCGGGATCACCGCCAACGTCGTGGCGCCGGGATTCATCGAGACCGACATGACAGCCGAGCTCCCCGAAGACACGCAGAAGCAGTACAAGGCGAGCATTCCGGCTGGCCGCTTCGCAACGCCCGATGAGGTGGCCGGCGTCGTCACCTGGCTGGCCGGCGACGACGCCGCCTACATCTCCGGCGCTGTGATCCCCGTCGACGGCGGCCTCGGAATGGGGCACTGACCGACCGCACTGGGCGGTCGCCGCGACCTCACAGCGGCGATCAACGTGACTTCACAGCGGCGATCACTGCGATCACGCGGCGCTGATCAGTTCGGCGAGGTGCGCGGGCCGCGTGAACTGCGGCCAGTGCCCCGAGCCGATCCTGGTCACGGTCACATCTCCGAGTGCGCGGTACTCGTCCGCGTACGGACCCCACTGATCGAGCTGCGCCTCGAGCTCGTTCTGATCGATCGAGCCCATCAGCATCGTGACGGGGATGCGGTGACGGTCGCCGGAGAGCATGAGAGGGTCGGTGGGCACGCGAGCGGGCACGGACCTCGTCAGCGGAAGCGTGCGCGCGCGAGTCGCGTCGTCGATGTCGTGCACATCCTCTTCGGGGAAGAAATCCCACCCGGGGAAGGGGATGACGCCGTCCACCACGGGGAACTCGGAGATCGTCGAGTCGGGCGGGGGAGGCACGGTGTCGACGAAGATCACGCGGGCGATCCGATCAGGTCGCGCATCCGCCGCGCCCCACGCGACGTTGCCGCCGCCGCTGTGCCCGACGAGCACGACCGGTTCGTCACTCGCGTCGATCTGCGCGACGACCGCGCGCACCCAATCATCGATCCCCACGTCGGCCGATGAGTCGGCGGACGCGCCGACGCCGGGCAGAGTGAGGGGGCGAACACGGTGTCCGGCGTCTTCGAGAGGAGGAACCACGTCGTCCCACGAGGAGGCGTCGAGCCAGAGGCCGGGTATGAGGATGATGTCCATACGGTGACGCTACGCGCGGGCACGGACATCCGCCACAGGCGCGGAGTCGTCGCGCTACGCGGCGGCGTTCAGGGCAGCAGCGCGACGACGGCGCTGAGATCGTGCGGCCCGATGACCAGACTCGCAGCCTCCCGCACCGCGGGCTTCGCGTTGAACGCCAGGCCGAGGCCGGCGACGGACATCATCTTCAGGTCGTTCGCACCGTCGCCGATCGCGACGGTGGCGTGCAGGGGCACGTCGAGCTCGGCCGCCCACTCGGTGAGCGCATGCGCCTTGGCCGCGGCATCCACGATCTCGCCGTCGACGAAACCTGTCAGGAGGCCATCGGCGACGTCGAGGCGGTTCGCGCGCCAGCGATCGACCCCGAGTTCGGGCGCGATGTGATCGAGGATCTCGTGGAAGCCGCCGGAGACCACGCCGACGACCCCGCCGCGTTCGTGCACGGCCGCGGTCAACTCGCGGACGCCCGGGGTCGGCTCGATACGCGCGCGAACCCTGGCGAACGCGGTGGTCGGAACTCCGGTCAGCTCTCTGACGCGCGAGCGCAGGCTCGCGGCGAAGTCGACCTCGCCGCGCATGGCGGCCTCGGTCGCCCGCTGCACTTCCTCACGTCGGCCGGCCTCGTCAGCGAGAAGCTCGATCACCTCGTTGCGGATCAGGGTGGAATCGGCGTCGAGGACGACGAGGAAACGCGCTGTGGTCACACGTTCGAGCGTAGCGCGCGTCAGCGTTCGATCTGCACGCCCTTGCCGACAACCGTGATGCCGGAATCGGTGACGGTGAACCCGCGCTCGAGATCGCGCTCGCGATCGACGCCGACGGTGGCACCGTCGAGCAGGACGACGTTCTTGTCGAGCACGGCGCGGTGGATCCGAGCACCCTGCCCGACGTGGACGTGGTCGAAGAGGACCGAGTCGGTGATGGTCGAACCACCGCCGGCGAGAGTGCCAGGACCGACCACGCTGCGTTCCAGATGCGTGCCAGACAGCACCGAACCGAGTGAGACGATCGAGTCGATCGCGTTGCCGATGCGGCCGACCGCATCCCGCACGAACTTCGCCGGCGGTGCGTTCACGCTCTGCGTGCGGATCGGCCACAGCGTGTTGTACAGGTTGAACACGGGCAGTGTGGAGATGAGATCCATGTGCGCATCGAAGAACGAGTCGATCGTCCCCACGTCGCGCCAGTACGCACGATCGCGCGGTGACGACCCTGGCACGTCGTTCTGCTTCATGTCGTAGTACCCGGCTTCGCCGCGTTCGACGAAGTAGGGGATGATGTCTCCACCCATGTCGTGCGCCGAGGTCGGCACCTCGCCGTCTGATTCGACGGCCTCGACGAGCGCATCGGTGTCGAAGATGTAATTGCCCATCGACGCGAGCACCTCGTGAGGCGAATCGACGAGCCCCTCGATCTCGGTCGGCTTCTCCAGGAACGCACGGATGCGGCCCGAGCCGTCGGGATCCGCATCGATCACGCCGAACTGATTCGCCATCGCGAGCGGCTGACGGATGCCGGCGACCGTGGCCTTCGCGCCCGAGGCGATGTGCGCCTTGACCATCTGACGGAAGTCCATCCGGTACACGTGGTCGGCGCCGATCACCACCACGATGTCCGGCTTCTCGTCGTTGATGAGGTTGAGGCTCTGCAGGATGGCGTCCGCGGAGCCGGAGAACCAGCGCTTTCCGAGCCGCTGCTGCGCCGGCACCGACGTGACGTACGAGTCGAGCAGCGCCGACATCCGCCACGTCTGCGAGATGTGGCGGTCGAGGCTGTGGGATTTGTACTGCGTCAGCACGACGACCTGGCGCAGGCCCGAGTTGATGAGGTTCGAGATCGCGAAGTCGATCAATCGGTACTGCCCGCCGAAGGGCACCGCCGGTTTCGCTCGGTCGGCCGTCAGAGGCATGAGACGCTTGCCCTCGCCGCCGGCGAGGATGATGCCGAAAACCTTCTTGGGGACCGCCATGGCTCCACCATAGATCCCGAATGCTCCGCTGTACTAGCGTTCAGACATGCGCGTCGACATGATCACGAAGGAATACCCGCCGGAGATCTACGGCGGGGCCGGTGTGCACGTCGCAGAACTCGTCTCAGCGCTGCGCCGGTCGATCGACGTGCAGGTGCGCGCGTTCGGTTCCGACCGTGAGGAGGGCGGCACGAAGGCCTATCGGACACCGGCGGAGCTGATCGATGCCAACGCCGCTGTGCAGACGCTCGGGACCGACCTCACGATGGTCGGCGACATCGCCGGAGCGGACGTGGTGCACAGTCACACCTGGTACGCGAATTTCGCCGGACACATCGCCTCGCAGCTGCACGGCATCCCGCACGTCATCACGGCGCACAGCCTTGAGCCGCTGCGTCCGTGGAAGGCCGAGCAGCTCGGCGGCGGCTATGCCGTCTCGAGCGGGATTGAGAAGCTCGCCTACGAGAACGCCGCGGCGATCGTCGCGGTCTCCCGCGGGATGCGGGCGGACATCCTGCGCAGTTACCCCGCTGTGGACCCTGCGCGGGTGAGGGTGATCCACAACGGCATCGATGTCGAGCAATGGCGTCCCATCACGGACGCCGCCTTCCTCGCGGGCATCGGTATGGATCCGGATCGTCCTTCCGTGGTCTTCGTCGGTCGGATCACCCGGCAGAAAGGGTTGCCGTACCTGCTGCGCGCCGCAGCAAAGCTCCCGCCGGAGGTCCAGCTGGTGCTGTGCGCCGGCGCACCGGACACCCGCGAGATCATGGCCGAGGTGCAGGAAGGCGTGCGCCGGCTGCAGCAGACGCGCGAGGGCGTCATCTGGATCGAACGGATGCTGCCGCGAGGCGAGCTCTCGGCGATCCTCACCGCAGCGACGACGTTCGTGTGCCCGTCCGTCTACGAACCGCTCGGGATCGTCAACCTCGAGGCGATGGCATGCGGCGCCGCCGTGGTGGGCACGGCGACAGGCGGGATTCCCGAGGTCGTGGACGACGGAGTGACCGGACGCCTCGTGCCGATCGAGCAGCTGACGGACGGGACGGGCACCCCGGTCGACCCCGACCGCTACGTCGCCGATCTCGCGCGCATCCTCACCGAGGTCGCCATGGATCCGGAGCGTGCGGCGGGATACGGAGAAGCCGGAAGGGAGCGTGCGGCGCGCGAGTTCAGCTGGGCCGCGATTGCCGACACCACGCGGGCGCTCTACGCAGACCTCACGAATTGAGCCGATAGGCTGGAAGCATGCCGAGCGCTCTTGATTTCACCGATGTCGTCGTGCGCCGTGACGGGCGCAACATCGTCGATCATGTGACCTGGCAGGTCGCAGACGACCAACGATGGGTGGTGCTCGGGCCGAACGGCGCAGGCAAGACCACGCTCCTGCAGCTGGCGGATACACTGATGCACCCGTCGGCCGGTGCGGTGACGATCCTGGGGGAGACACTCGGTCGCACAGACGTGTTCGAGCTGCGCCCGCGGATCGGCTTCGCCTCCTCGGCGATGGCGAAGCGCATCCCGCGGGACGAGAGCGTGCTCAACGTGGTGCTCACTGCCGCGTACTCCGTGACCGGACGTTGGAACGAGCAGTACGAGAACATCGACGAGCGCCGCGCCCTGCGCGTGCTGGGGGAGTGGAAGCTCGATCACCTCGCCGATCGCACATTCGGCACCCTCAGCGACGGAGAGCAGAAGCGCGTGCAGATCGCCCGTGCCGTCATGACCGATCCGGAGCTGCTGCTGCTCGACGAGCCGACCGCGTCGCTCGATCTCGGCGCCCGTGAGGAGCTGCTGGGCCTTCTGAGCGGCTACGCGTCATCACCCACGACCCCCGCGATGGTCATGGTAACCCACCACGTCGAAGAGATTCCGGTGGGATTCACCCACGTGCTCCTGATCCGCGACGGCCGCGTCACGGCTGCCGGACCCATCGCCGAGACGCTGACGGCTGAGGCTCTCACCGAGGCCTTCGGCATGCCGATCGTCCTCAGCGCGGAAGACGGCAGGTACGCGGCGCGCGCCACGTCCTGAGCATCGATCTGCTAGACTCGACCCTTGGTGCATATGCACCCTCCGACTTTCTTTCCATTCGTATCCGCAAGCCAAGGAATCAGCAATGAAGACTGACATTCACCCCGACTACCAGGCCGTCGTGTTCCGCGACCTCGGCTCGGGCGAGACGTTCCTCACCCGCTCCACCGTCTCCAGCGACAAGAAGATCGAGCTGGACGGCGTGGAGTACCCCGTCATCGACGTCGAGATCTCCTCGGCCTCGCACCCGTTCTACACGGGCAAGCAGCGCATCATGGACTCGGCCGGTCGTGTCGAGAAGTTCAACCAGCGCTTCAAGGGCTTCGGCGGCAGCAAGTAACCGCCGCGCACGAGAAAGGCCCCGCTTCGGCGGGGCCTTTCTCGTTTCGGTGGGTCTCGAGGTCAATCGACCTCTATGACGATGCGGCCGTCGACGTCCATCCGGCCTCCGTCGGGCGTCGGCGCGGGGACGGATGCGCGGTGCTGACGACCGCGTTCATCGGCCGCTTCGTGCGCGGTGGGCGACCAGACGGCGTCGAAGACGCCGACGAGTCCGCCGCTCGCCATGCCGCGATACTTCTCCTCGACGCTCCTGCGTGAGAACACATGGCGCGCACTGACGATGATCAGGACCGGGACCGTCGCGAGCACCGCCCCGATCGTCAGCCAACCCCACACGTCGCTCATGCCCCCAGCCTAGAGAAGGGGGCGAGGAGACGGTATCCGTCTTCAGAGGGACGCCGCATCCGCCTGCCGTACCGGCCAGGTGCCGTCGAGAGCGTCCTCGGCGTCGAGTCGGCCTATCCGGATGAAGTACTCGGTCAGGCTCTCGGCCTGCGTGCGTGCCCATCCGATCTGCTGCGTGTGCAGTTCCTGTGCCGAGGTCGCGAGCGGGAAGCTGCGCGCGATCGCCTGCGCGACGCGGCCGGCGGCGATGGCATCCGCTGCCGCCTCGTGCGCCCCGTCGAGCTGCACGGCGTAGTGCTCTGCGACGACCTCGAGGGTGCGCTTGCCCTTGCGATAGCGATCGACGGCCTTGTCGATGACATGAGGATCGATGATGGGACCGGGGGAGTCGAGCGGGGCGATGCCGTGCCGCAGGCATTCGTGAGTGAGCAGCGAGAAGTCGTACGACGCGTTGTACGCCACCACCGGCATTCCCTGGACGAAGAGCGCGCGCAGCGAAGACGTGATCTCGGCGACCACTTCATGAGCGGGCCGCCCCTGAGCGCGCGCCTGTTCGGTGCTGATCCCGTGCACGGCTGCCGCGCCGTCCGGAATCGGGATGCCGGGATCTGCGAGCCACGAACGCGCGGCGATCCCACGTCCCTTCGCATCGAGCACGCCCACGTGCGCGGTGACGATCCTGTCGGACGTGACATCGACACCGGTGGTCTCAAGATCGAAGACGCCGATGCGGCTGAGCCAGCCGGGGAGTTCGAGATCGATTGCCATGACCCCACGCTAGGGAGGGGATCGGACAACGCGCTGCAGGCACGCCCGTAGACTGGTCGCATGCCCGTTCCCTCGCCCTACGCCGAGCGATTGAGTCGCCTTCCGGTCGAACGTCACGAGGTCGATGTGGCAGGCGGCACCACCGCGTACTGGGTGTACGGGCCCTCGGCAGGTGCGAGTGCGGAACGCGATCCGATCACGGTCATCGCCGTGCACGGCTTCCGAGGAGAGCATCATGGACTGGAACCCGTGCTCGCCTATCTCCCAGAAGTGAGGGTGATCGCTCCCGACCTGCCTGGTTTCGGCGAGACCCCTCCTCTGCCCGGTCGCACCCATGATCTCGCAGCGTACGCGGATTGGCTGCGGGAGTTCGCCGACGCCGTCGCTCCCGGCGCCGTCATCCTGGGGCATTCCTTCGGCTCGATCGTGACCTCAGCCGCAGTCGCCGGCGGACTCGAGACGCCGCGGCTCATCCTGATCAACCCGATCGGCGCACCTGCACTCGAAGGTCCCAAGGGCGTGATGACCCGACTCGCCGTCTGGTACTACGACCTCGGTGCGGCGCTCCCGTCGAGGATCGGCACCGCGCTCCTGCGCAACAGGCTGATCGTGCGCGTCATGAGCATCACGATGGCGAAGACGAACGACCGCGCGCTGCGCCGTTTCATCCACGACCAGCACGACACGTACTTCTCCGACTTCGCTGATCGCGATGTGCTGCGCGATGCATTCGTGGCGAGCGTCTCGCACGATGTCCGCTCGTTCGCACCTCGGATCGCCGTGCCCACGCTGATGGTGGCTGCGCAGAAGGACGACATCACGCCGATCGAGGCCGAACGCCACCTCGCCGCGCTCTTCCCCGATGCGTCTCTCGTGGAGATCGCCGACGTCGGCCACCTCATCCACTACGAGACGCCTGCGGAAGCGGCCGGGGCGATCCGCCGGTTCCTCAGGGTTCCCGTCGCGCGAGGCCGATGAGTCCGGCCACCCGGTAGGGGATGACCTCTCCCATCGCGAGCGACGTCTCGGTGCGGTCGACGCCTTCGATCGAGAGTATCCTGGCGTCCGTGTCGAACAGATGACGCGCGTCGCGACAGGCCACCCGTGCCAGCAGATCGATGGAACCGCTGAGGCCGTGCACCTGCAGCACCTCGGGGATGCGTGCGAGCTCGGCGGTGATCCGGGGGAGCTCCGTCTGCCGCAGGCCGATGCTGACGAACGCCTGCAGAGGGAAGCCGAGGACTTCCGGTGAGAACGAGCGCTCGTACGACAGGAAGACGCCGGTCTGCTCGAGCCGCGCCATGCGCGCCTGGATCGTGTTGCGCGACAGGCCGAGCGTCTCGGCGAGCGACACGATGGTCGTACGGGGGTCTTCGGCGAGGACGGCGAGCAGATCGAGGTCGACGCGATCGAGAGCGGGCATAGTGCCAAACCATAGCAGGGGCGATGCCTCCGTACTGGGCAACATGCTCAAGCGGTCTCCGAATGCTTGAGCGTGCTGATCACCGGACGTACCCTCGAAGCATCCGATTACGTTGTCGGTGCACGCGTGCAGCTCCTCACGAGGGAGGCACACGACAGGAGGACGATGATGTCACCGCAGACCACCCCGATAGCAGACTCCACGCAGGATCTGGAGCTCTCCGAGAGAATCCTCGCGCCTGACGGCAGCCGTCAGAAGAACCCCGATCTGGACCCCTTCGTCGCCGACGTCGACGCCGCGCAGCTGCGCGCACTGCTGGGCGACATGATCATCCTGCGGCGCATCGATGCCGAGGGCGTCGCACTGCAGCGTCAGGGCCAGTTGGGCCTGTGGGCTCCGTGCAACGGGCAGGAGGCCGCGCAGATCGGCACCGCACGTGCACTCGACCCGATCGACTTCGTCTTCCCCAGCTATCGGGAGACCGGCGTCATCTACGCGCGCGGCGCGCAGCCCGGCGACTTCGTGCGGGTATGGCGCGGCGAGGAGGGGGCGCCCTTCGACCCCGCAGCGATGCGCGTCGCTCCGCTGCAGATCATCATCGGCGCGCAGACGCTGCATGCGGTCGGCTACGCCATGGGCATCAAGCACGAGAAGGCTCCGGAAGTCGCCGTCACGTACTTCGGCGACGGCGCCACCAGCCAGGGCGACGTGAACGAGGCGATGGTGTTCGCCGCGTCGTATCAGGCACCCGTCGTGTTCGTGTGCCAGAACAACCACTGGGCGATCTCGGAGCCGGTCGCGCTGCAGTCGCAGTATCCCATCGCCGGGCGCGCCCCCGGATTCGGCATCCCCAGTCTCCGTGTCGACGGAAACGACGTGCTCGCCTGCATGGCTGCGATGCGCTGGGCGCTCGCGCACGCACGGGCGGGCAAGGGGCCGGCCTTCATCGAGGCGGTGACCTACCGTATGGGGCCGCACACCACCTCCGACGATCCCACCCGGTACCGCGACCCCGCCGAACTCGAGGCGTGGCGCACGCGTGACCCGATCGCACGGCTGGAGGCGCATCTGCGTGCCGCCGGCGAACTCGACGACGACCACGTGGCCGCGGCGCAGGCCGATGCCGACAGCATGGCGCGGGAGATGCGCGCTGCGTGCCTCGGCATGGTCACGCGCGAGCCGCTCGCGGTGTTCGACAACGTCTACGCCGAGCCGCACTGCGGGATCGACCGTCAGCGGGACGAGTACTCCGCGTACGTCTCATCGTTCGAGGAGGCCTGAGATGACGGAGATGACTCTGGGCAAGGCCCTCAATGCCGGGCTGCGCAAGGCGATGGGCGACGACGACAAGGTCGTGCTCATGGGCGAGGACATCGGCAAGCTCGGCGGAGTGTTCCGCATCACCGACGGCCTGCTGAACGAGTTCGGCGCCACGCGGGTGATCGACACACCGCTCGCGGAATCGGGGATCGTCGGCACGGCCGTCGGCCTCGCGTACCGCGGATACCGCCCCGTCGTGGAGATCCAGTTCGACGGGTTCGTGTACCCGGCCTTCGATCAGATCGTGTCGCAGGTGGCGAAACTGCACTATCGCACGCAGGGGCGAGTGAAGATGCCGATCACGATCCGCATCCCCTGGGCGGGCGGTATCGGTGCGGCCGAGCATCACTCCGAATCGCCGGAGGCGTACTTCGTGCACACCGCGGGCCTCCGCGTCATCACGGTCTCGAATCCGCAGGACGCCTACCGTTGCCTGCAGCAGGCCATCGCCTCGGACGATCCTGTGATCTTCTTCGAGCCGAAGCGGCTGTACCACCACAAGGGCGACGTCGACCTGCAGGCCTCACTCGCCGACGCGCCGCCGATGGGTGTCGCACGGGTACTGCGCGAGGGGTCGGACGCCACGATCATCACGTACGGCGCGATGGTGTCGACGGCGTTGGATGCGGCGTCCGCCGCAGAGGACGACGGGGTGTCTCTCGAGGTCATCGATCTCCGCTCGATCTCGCCGGTCGACTACGACACGGTCTCCGCATCCGTGCGCCGCACGGGACGGGTCGTCGTCGCGCATGAGGCGTCGCGCGAAGCAGGAGTCGCCGCGGAGGTCATCGCGAGCATCACGGAGCAGTGCTTCGAGTACCTCGAGGCCCCGCCACTGCGGGTGACTGGACACGATGTGCCCTATCCGCCGGCGAAGCTCGAGAAGTTCCACCTTCCCGACCTCGACCGGATCCTCGACGCGGTGGACCGTGTGCTCGACCGTCCCAACAGCCTGACAGGAGCCGAGTCATGATCGAGGAGTTCCACCTTCCCGATCTCGGCGAGGGTCTCGCCGAGGCGGAGGTCGTGCAGTGGCTCGTCGCACCAGGTGACACGGTGACGTTGAATCAGACGCTCGCCGAAGTCGAGACGGCGAAGGCCGTCGTCGAGCTGCCGTCGCCGTTCGACGGTGTCGTATCGACCCTGCACGCCGAGGCGGGCGAGACGGTCGCCGTCGGGGCGCCGCTGATCGCGTTCGACGTCGCCGGACCGGACGCACCCGAGGCCGGTGACACGGACGCCGCGTCGTCGGCAGAGGAGAAGACGCCGCCCAACCTCGTCGGATACGGGGCTGCTCCCGCCAAGGGCGGCCGCCCGGCTCGGCGCGCGCGCAGGAGCGGCCGCGTCGACGCCGTGGCCGACACGGCGGTGCTCGAAGCGGCGCCGCACGACGTGCTGACCGAGTCGCCGGCTGCCACGCGAGTGGGGGAGCGGCCTCGTTCCACGCCCCCAGTACGCGCCTATGCCAAGCGATCGGGCGTGGACATCGTCCTGGTCGCCGCAGAGGTCGGAGACCGCGTGATCACGCGGGACGACATCGATGCGTATCTGGAGCGGGTCGGCGGACGAGTCGAGGCTGGAGCGCCCCGCACGCCCGCCACCGCGGCGGCCGTGTCCGCCGGCGAGCGCGAGACGCGCATACCGATCAGGGGTGTCCGCAAGCACACGGCGGCGGCAATGGTCCAGAGCGCCTTCACGGCCCCTCATGTCACCACCTTCCACACCGTCGACGTCACGGCGACGATGGACCTGATCGCGAGTCTGCGCGATGACCGATCGCTCGCAGAGCACCGCATCGGTCCGCTCGTGATCGTGGCGAAGGCGGTGTGCCTCGCACTCACTCGCACGCCGGGACTCAACTCGCGCTGGGACGAGCAGGCCGGCGAGATCGTGCAACCGCACTACGTCGACCTCGGCATCGCCGCGGCGACCGAGCGCGGTCTGATCGTGCCGAACATCCGCGATGCCGATCAGATGACCCTGCCGCAGCTCGCCGACGCCCTGCGTGCGCTCACGGACACGGCGCGTTCGGGGCGCACGTCACCGGCAGAACTCGCGGGCGGGACGTTCTCGATCACCAACATCGGCGTGTTCGGGATCGACGCGGGAACGCCGATACTCCCCCCTGGACAATCCGGGATACTCGCGGTCGGGGCGGTGCGTCGCATGCCATGGGAGTACAAGGGCGAGATCGCTCTGCGGCAGGTGATGACCCTGAGCCTCTCCTTCGATCATCGGATCGTCGACGGCGCGGAAGGAGCACGGTTCGTCAAGGACGTCGCCGACATCCTCGAGGAGCCGGGACGCGCGATGCTGCTGCGTTGACCACGCAGGTCGGGCTCGGCGGCGCGAGGGCGCGGTCGAGCCCTGCGGGGCGTCCCGACGCTTCAGGAAATCACGGCGGCGTGCGCCATCGCGGAGAGGATCTTCGCCGTCGACTTGTTCGAGCGGGTCGCGCTGCGCGTGCTGTGCGGGGTGGAGTTGATGAGTCCGAAGCACGCCTGCACGCGCAGCCGCAGTTCATCGGCCGGCGCCTCGTGCAGCGGGGCGAGAGCGGAGATCCACAGGTCGATGTAGATCCGTTGCAGTCGGCGCACCTCGGCACGGTCCTCGTCGCTCAGATGGGCGAGGTCCCGATCCTGCACGCGGATGACATCGGCGTGCGTGAGCGCGAAGTCGACGTGGAAGCCGATGAGGGCGAGCATCCTGCCCTCGTCATCCGACGCTGCCGCGGCGACGCTGCTCCCACCGGAGACGAGATCTTCACTGACCTTGATGAGCACGGCACCCAGCAGCGCCTGCTTGCCCGCGAAGTGACGGTACACGGCAGGGCCGGACACTCCCACAGCCGACCCGATGTCCTCGAGGCTCACACCCGAATAACCGCGCTCGGCGAAAAGACGTGCGGCCTCGTGAAGCAGGGAGTCCGCGCGTTCGGCCTTGGCGCGATCACGCGCGGTCGGAGGGGTTGCCATCTCAGTTAATGCTCGCTAACCTAAATTGACTGGTTAGTGAACAGTAACCGAAAAGTGTTGTTCGATGCCACCGCGAGTCGAGGAGGATGCCGCGATGCCCGCCACCCAGGAGATGCTGGCCACTGAGCTGCGCGAGCGTCTCGCGACCGCCGCAAGGGGCGGATCCGAGGCGTCCCGCAGCCGTCACGTCGCCCGTGGCAAGCTGCTGCCCAGGGAGAGGATCACGAGGCTGCTGGATGAGGGCAGCCCGTTCCTCGAGGTGTCGCCGCTCGCAGCCGACGGCATGTACGGGGGAGAGGCGCCGGGCGCTGGCGTGATCGCGGGCATCGGTCTCGTGCACGGCCGGCATGTCATGGTCGTCTGCAACGACGCCACGGTCAAGGGCGGAAGCTATCTGCCGCTGACCGTGAAGAAGCACCTTCGTGCGCAGGAGATCGCGCTCGAGAACCGGCTTCCCTGCATCTATCTCGTCGACTCGGGCGGAGCGTTCCTGCCGAAGCAGGATGAGGTCTTCCCCGACCGCGAGCATTTCGGGCGGATCTTCTTCAATCAGGCCCGGATGAGCGCGGAGCGCATCCCGCAGCTCGCTGCGGTGCTCGGATCCTGCACGGCGGGTGGCGCCTACGTGCCCGCGATGAGCGACGAGACCGTGATCGTCCGGGGCCAAGGCACGATCTTCCTCGGCGGACCGCCCCTGGTGAAGGCCGCCATCGGCGAGATCGTCACGGCCGAGGACCTCGGTGGAGGCGAATTGCACGCCAGGCGCTCGGGCGTCGTGGATCATCTGGCCGAGAACGACGAGCACGCTCTCGAGATCCTGCGTGACATCGTCGCGACGCTGCCGTCCCCGCACGCGCCCGAGTGGGAGGTGGCAGCATCGCGCCCGCCCGCAGAGCAGTCCAGCCTCTACGACGTGGTCCCCGTCGATGTGAACGCCGCGTACGACGTGCACGAGGTGATCGACCGGCTGATCGATGCCGACTCCTTCCGCGAGTTCAAATCCGAGTACGGCACGACGCTGGTGACCGGATTCGCAAGGCTGCACGGCCACCCGGTCGGCATCGTCGCGAACAACGGCGTCCTCTTCAGCGAATCCGCGCTCAAGGGCGCGCATTTCATCGAACTGTGCGATCAGCGCGGCATCCCGTTGCTCTTCTTGCAGAACATCACCGGATTCATGGTCGGATCCGACGCCGAGGCCGGTGGCATCGCGAAGGACGGCGCCAAGATGGTCACCGCGGTCGCCACTACGCGGGTGCCCAAGCTCACGGTGATCATCGGCGGCTCATTCGGCGCGGGCAACTACTCGATGTGCGGACGGGCGTACTCGCCGCGATTCCTGTGGACCTGGCCCGCCAGCCGCATCTCGGTGATGGGCGGCAACCAGGCGGCCTCGGTGCTCGCCACGGTCAAGGAGGACCAGTTGACGGCTCGCGGTGAGAGCTGGAGCACCGATGAGCGCAGCGCGTTCGAGGAGCCGATCCGCGCGCAGTACGAGACGCAGGGCGAGCCCTACTACGCCACGGCGCGGCTCTGGGACGACGGGATCGTGGATCCGGATGAGACGCGCGACCTGCTCGGCCTCGCCCTCGATGTCGTCGCCCGCAGCCCGCTGCCAGAACCGCGCTTCGGCGTATTCAGAATGTGATGAGGATGAACGACACCCTTTCGATCAGCACCGTGCTCGTCGCCAATCGTGGCGAGATCGCGCGCCGCATCATCCGCACCCTGCGCGAGCGGGGCCTGCGCAGCGTCGCCGTCTACAGCGAGGCTGATGCGGACGCCCCCCATATCCGCGAAGCGGACGAGGCCGTCCTGATAGGCGCTGCGCCGGCGGCGGAGTCGTATCTCGACGTCGACGCCGTTATCGATGCCGCGAGACGCGCCGGTGCGGATGCGATCCACCCCGGCTACGGGTTCCTCTCCGAGAGCGTCGCTCTCGCGCAGGCATGCGGGCGCGAGAGCATCGTCTTCGTGGGTCCTTCCACCGACGCGCTCGAGATCATGGGCGACAAGGCGAAGGCGCGCGAGCACGTCGCCGCGCGGGGCGTCCCGGTCGTTCCGGGTTTCACGGCGGCCGGGTTGACCGATGCGGACATCGCGGCGCGTGCGGACGAGATCGGGTATCCGCTGCTGGTCAAGCCGAGCGCCGGCGGCGGCGGCAAGGGCATGGAGTCGGTGTCCGATCCCGGCAGCCTCGCGTCGGCGCTGGCATCCGCCCGCCGCATCGCCAGGGCCGCGTTCGGAGACGATGCGCTGATACTGGAGCGGCTCATCCGCCGTCCCCGACACATCGAGGTGCAGGTGTTCGGCGACACCCACGGCAACGTGATCGCGCTCGGCGAGCGCGAATGCACGCTGCAGCGACGCCATCAAAAGGTCATCGAGGAGGCGCCGTCCGCGGGTCTTCCCGACGGGCTCACCGGGCGTCTGTTCGACGCCGCCGTGCGCGCTGCGCAGAGCGTGTCGTACGTGGGAGCGGGGACGGTGGAGTTCCTCGTCGACGCGGACGCGCCGGACGACTTCTTCTTCATCGAGATGAACACGCGCCTGCAGGTGGAGCATCCGGTCACGGAAGCCGTCACCGGGCTCGACCTCGTCGCCCTGCAGCTCGTCGTCGCCGCCGGTGGCGAAGTGCCGGAGCCGCCGACGCCGCGCGGGCACGCCGTCGAGGCCCGTATCTACGCGGAGGCGCCCGAGAGGGACTTCCTTCCGTCCACGGGGCGCGTCCTGCGCTTCCGCGCTCCTCGGGGCGTGCGGGTGGATGCTGCGATCGAGACCGGCAGCGACGTCACCGGGTTCTACGATCCGATGATCGCGAAGGTGATCGCCTACGCACCTGACCGCGAAGCAGCCATCGCCCGTCTCGACAGGGCGCTCGCGGAGACGGTGGTGCTCGGCGTCGACACGAACATCGCTTTCCTGCGGCAGTTGCTCGCGAACGAGCGCGTAGTCGGCGGCGACCTCGACACCGGCCTGATCGAGACGCTGCTGCCCGTTCTGCCGGCCGAGGCGTCCGACGCGATGATCGCCGCCGCGAAACAGGAAGTGCGGCATGAGGCCGAGCGTGCTGAAGCACGCCTCACGCCGGAGAATCGGTCTCGCCGTTCGGGCGGTGTCTGGACGGCACTCACCGATTCCGATGCGCAGGCCATCGCATTCCTCACGGATGCGGACGAGCTCGTCGACGGCACAGGAGCAGGCGCGGCTGCGGCAGACGCAACCGCCGCGATGGATGCCGACGGCTCGGTCTGGGTGAGTGAGAGCGGACGTACCGCGCGTCTTCGCCCGCTGGACCGTCGGGAGAGGATGCTGCGCCGTCTCGCCGCGCAGCATCCGGTCGATGCGGAGACCCACCCTGAGGCTCGGGCACCGATGCCGGGGAGCATCGTCGCCGTGCACGTCGAGGACGGCATGAACGTGACCGCAGGGCAGCCTCTCGTCTCGATCGAGGCGATGAAGATGGAGCATCCGGTGCCGGCACCGCACGAGGGCGTCGTGCGTCTGCTGGTCGCGGTCGGCGACCAGGCGAAACGTGGTCAGGCAGTCGCAATGGTGACCCCCACCGCCGCGAGCACGACGAAGGACATCCCAGAAGGAGCAATCGCATGACCGAAGATCTCACCGCTGAAGAGGTCGAACTCGCGGCGATGGTGCGCGAGTTCGCCGACACTGTCGTCGCACCGCAGTCGTACGAGGCCGATCGTACGCACACGCTGTCGATGGACGTCGTCCGGCAGATGGGGGATCTGGGCCTGTTCGGCCTGCCGTTCCCCGAGGAGGTGGGCGGTCAGGGCGGCGACTACATGGCGCTCGGTCTCGCGATCGAGGCGCTGGCCAGGGTCGATCAGTCGATCGCCATCACCCTCGAGGCCGGCGTCAGCCTCGGCGCGATGCCGATCTTCCGCTTCGGCGACGATGCGCAGAAGTCCGAATATCTTCCTGACCTCCTCGCAGGGCGGGCGCTGGCGGGCTTCGGGCTCACAGAACCGGAAGCCGGCAGCGATGCGGGCGCGACGCGCACGACCGCGCGTCGCGAAGGCGATGAGTGGGTCATTGACGGGACCAAGCAGTTCATCACGAACTCGGGAACCCCGATCACCCGTTTCGTGACGGTCACGGCTGTCACCGGCGTCCGCGACGGTCGCAAGGAGATCTCGACCATCATCGTGCCCAACGGCACGCCGGGCTTCACCGTGGAGGCCCCATACGACAAGGTCGGCTGGCGCGCATCCGACACGCACCCGCTCACGTTCGACGGGGTCAGGGTTCCAGCGGAGAACCTGCTCGGCGAGGAGAGTCGCGGGTTCGGCAACTTCCTCAGCATCCTCGACGAAGGACGCATCGCGATCGCCGCACTCTCGACCGGCGCGGCAGAGGGCTGCCTCGAGGACGCAGTCGAGTACGCGAAGAGCCGCACCGTGTTCGGCAGCGCGCTGAGCACCCGCCAGAACGCCCAGTTCACGCTGGCACGAATGCGTGCGCGCGTGCACACGGCGCGTCTGGCGTGGCATCATGCGGCACGGCTCCGCGACGCGGGCAAGCCGTTCGCCGAGGCTTCCGCGATCGCGAAGCTCGTGGCGGGAGACGCGGCGATGGACAACGCCAGGGACGCGACGCAGATCTTCGGCGGCAACGGGTTCATGAATGAGTTCTCGGTCGCGCGGCACTACCGCGACTCCAAGATCCTCGAGATCGGCGAGGGGACGACCGAGGTGCAGCTGCTCGTGATCGCGCGGGCGCTGGGGCTCACCCGATAGCGTGGCAGCATGACCGATATCCTCCAGCGCGGGCTCTACTTCGAGGAGTTCGAGGTCGGCGCTCGCTACCTGCATCGCCCAGGTCGCACGGCGACCGAGGCCGACAACGTGCTCTTCACCACGCTGACGATGAACACGCAGGCGCTGCATCTGGACGCCGCATTCGCCGGCGAGCAGGAGTTCGGGCAGCGGCTGATGAATTCCATGTGGACGCTGTCGACGATGGTGGGCGCTTCGGTCGCCCAGCTGACGCAGGGCACGCTCGTCGCGCAGCTCGGGCTGGGGGACATCGCATTCCCGCATCCGCTGTTCGCCGGCGACACGCTCTACACCGAGAGCATCGTGACGGAGAAGCGGCTGTCATCGTCGCGACCGGGGCAGGGCATCTGCACGATCGCCCACACCGGGCGCAACCAGGACGACGTCGTGGTCGCTGAAGCTCGACGGACGGTGCTCGTGCACTGCCTGCCGGACGGAGGCCACGATGGCGTTTGAGCTCGGGCCCGCGCTGCTGTTCTGCCCGGCGGATCGACCGGAACGCTTCGAAAAGGCTCTCGCCCGCGCCGATGCGGTGATCCTCGATCTCGAGGATGCCGTGGCCCCCGCGGACAAGGAGGCTGCGCGCCACAACCTGCGCAGCGCAGCAGTCGACCCGCAGCGCGTGATCGTCCGGGTCAACGCGCCGGGGACGAGCGACTTCGCGAGCGACCTCGCAATGCTGGCGGAGACCGGGTTCCGCACGGTGATGGTGGCGAAGGCGGAGGATCCCTCTGCGCTGGATGTCTTCGACGACCGGTTCTCCCTGGTCGCTCTCTGCGAGACCGCCCGAGGAATCGCAGCGGCCGACCGGCTCGCCGAGCACCCCGGGGTGGTCGCGCTCATGTGGGGTGCCGAAGACCTGGTGGCGTCCCTCGGCGGGACATCGAGCAGGGACGCGAGCGGCCGATACCGGGACGTGGTCCGGTACGCGCGGTCACGGGTTCTCGTGGAAGCCGGTGCCAGGGGCAAGACGGCGATCGACGCCGTGCACATCGACATCGACGATGCGGAAGGTCTGAGACGGGAGGCCGCGGATGCTGTGGCATCAGGGTTCGGCGCGACGGCGTGCATCCACCCCGGTCAGGTGCAGATCATCAGGGACGCGTATCTTCCCGACGAGGAGACCGCATCGTGGGCGCACGCCGTGCTCGCAGCGGCCGAGGGGGAGCGCGGCGTCTTCAGATTCCGCGGGCAGATGGTCGACGAACCGGTGCTGCGGCACGCGCGATCGGTGATCATGCGCGCCGGGCGCTGATCCGCCTGCTCAAGCCGGAGCGGTCTCCAGCAGTCGCAGGACGCCGGGAGCCGCCTCGAAGCGATGCACCGATCCGTTCGGGAGCGGCACGCCCAGTGCCGGCATCGTGCCTCCGGATGCGTGATCGAGCAGGGCGCGGATGACGCCGCCGTGCGCGACGACGATCACCGATTCGGCGATCGGCGCCGACCGCCGACGAGATGCGCGGGCGATGAGGTCGAGCGCTCCTATCGCCCGCTGCGCCACCTGATCGAAGCTCTCAGCCCTGGGGACATCGGCGTGCCAGTCCCCGTAGCGGTCGATGTAGTCGGCCACCAGCATTCCCTCCGCCTCGCCGAACTCGCGCTCACGAAGATCGGGAACGAGCTCCGGCTCCGCCAACCCGATCGTCTGGGCGATGATCCGCGCGGTCTCGTGCGCACGCACGAGCGGGCTCGCGTAGATCGCATGGTGGGCGGTGCCTGCAAGGAGCGCGGCGGCATCCCGGGCGTGGCCGCGGCCCGTCTCATTGAGCGGGATGTCCGTCGAACCCTGGATCCGGCGGTCCAGGTTCCAGTCGGTCTGACCGTGGCGGACGAGCGTGATGAAGGTCACGTGAGGAGCTCCTGAATTGCGGGGAGGACGTCGCTCGTGCCGCCCGCGAGGGTCACGTGCGCCCAGGCATCGGCCCTGGTCGGTTCTCGATTGACGATGATGAGCGGGATGCTGCGACGACGAGCGCGTTCGATCAACCGCACGCCCGAGTTCACGACGAGCGACGAGCCGGCGACGATGAGGGCATCGCTGGCGCGCAGCAGCGACTCGGCAGCGCGGAAGCGGTCAGCGGGCACGTACTCGCCGAAGAACACCACATCCGGCTTCAGCATCCCGCCGCACACCGTGCACGTCGGAACCACGAAATCCTCAGTGCTCTCGGGAGCGACGTCGCCATCCGGATTCAGGACGATGTTCTCCGGCACGGTGATCCAGGGGTTGAGCTGTTCGATCTGCGTCGCGATGTCGCGTCGATCGAAGACCTGTCCGCACTGCAGGCAGACGACCCGGCGCATGGTGCCGTGCACCTCGATCACGCGGCTGCTGCCCGCGCGCAGATGCAGGCCGTCGACGTTCTGCGTGATCACCCCGGAAGCGATGCCGTCACGCTCCATTTCGGCCAATGCGATGTGTCCGGCGTTCGGCTCGGCCCGGGCGAACGCGCGCCAGCCCAGGTGTCCGCCGACCCAGTACCGTCGGCGCGCTGCCTCGTCCGTGAGGTAGCGCTGCCCGGTCATCGGGTCGGCGCGAGTCCGAGCGCCCTCGCCGCGATAGGCGGGGATGCCCGAGTCGGTCGATATCCCCGCGCCAGTGAGAAAGGCGATCCTGCGACCCCTGAGGAGGTCGGCTGACTTCTCGATGCCGTCTGACAGCTCAGCACTGATCGTCGCGCTCACGAAACCTCCCTCAGCGAGTCTACGGCGCGCCGCCGACCTCGGGCGCCGCGGTGCATCGACGTGGGGGCGCGGTGGCAGAGTTGTCTGCATGCACATCGAACGCGTCGAGGATCCTTCCGACCCGAGACTCGACGACTACCGCAACCTCACCGACACGACGCTCCGCCTGGTGCAGGAGCCCCTGGGCGGGCTCTACATCGCCGAATCGATCACGGTCATCGAACGGGCACTGGCGGCCGGTCACGCACCACGCTCGCTGCTCACGCAGGAGCGCCGGTTGGCCCGGATCACGGAGATCCTCGGCGATCGGGACGTGCGGGTATTCGTCGTACCTGACCGCGTCGCGGAGGAGGTCACGGGATACGCGGTGCATCGTGGTGCGCTCGCATCGATGCACCGGCCGATGGCCCCGAGCATCGACTCGCTGCTTCGCAATGCGGGTTCGCGAGGCGGCCGAGCGCGCATCGCGATATTCGAGGACCTGTTCGACCATGCCAACGTCGGTTCGGCGTTCAGATCCGCCGCTGCCTTCGGAGTCGACGCGGTGCTCGTCAGCCCGAACTGCGCAGACCCGCTGTACCGTCGGTCCATCCGCGTTTCGATGGGCACGGTGTTCCAGATCCCGTGGACCCGTGTCGAATCCTGGCCGGCGACGATCCGTACCCTGCAGGACGACGGCTACCTCGTCGCAGGGATGACGCTGGGAGCAGGCGCCATCACTTTGGACGCTCTCGTCGATGAAGATCATGACAGGCTCGCGCTCGTGTTCGGGAATGAGGGAGCCGGCCTGATGCCCACCACGGAGTCCCTGGTCGATCGCCGGGTCACGATCCCGATGATGGGCGGTGTGGACTCGTTGAACGTCGCAGCGTCGTCGGCGGTGACCTTCCACGCCACGCGGTGACCGGCGATCAGGTGAGGTCCATCCAGGTGTCTAGTCGGCGTCAGGGAAGACGATCGGACCGGGCTCCGGCCGCTTCGCGGTGATGAGATCGCCGGAGGACTGGTGCCGAAGCCGCCTCAGCACCCACGGCACCAGATGTTCGCGGGCCCAGCCGAGATCCTCCGCACGGGCCTCGCGCCAGGTGCGGGGCGGACGCGGTTCGGGTCGCATGGGCTGGAGGTCGTTGGGGACGTTGAGCGCGCGCAGCACCATGCGGGCGACCTCGTGGTGGCCGAGCGCGTTGAAGTGCAACCTGTCGTCATCGAAGAACCGGGTGTCCTGCACGGACTTCAGCGCCCATTGATCGGCCACGATGCAGTCGTGCCGTTCGGCGATCGCGCGGATGTTCTCGTTGTAGATCGCCACCTTGCCGCGGAACCGTCGGAAGACCGGGGTGAAGCCCGTGTCGATGCCGGTGAAGAGGAGGATCGCCGCGCCGGTCGATGCCAATCGGGCCACGGCATCCTCGAGCTGCTCGGCGATCATGTCCGGGTCGGTCCCCGGCCGGATGACGTCATTGCCACCCGCGCAGATCGAGATGAGATCGGGTCGCAGCGCGACGGCGGGCTCGACCTGGTCGGCGACGATCTGCGCGATGAGCTTGCCGCGCACCGCGAGGTTCGCGTAGGCGAAGCCATCGACCTGCCGCGCGAGCACTTCGGCGACGCGATCCGCCCAGCCACGGTGCCCGTCCGGCACCGCCGGGTCGGGGTCTCCTATGCCTTCGGTGAATGAATCGCCGATGGCCACGAACCTCCGCCAAGGGTGGGGGTTCTCGTTCGCGACATAAGGCGTTCGGGACGATTCCTCGTCGACCATGGATACTCCTTCACTGCCTCGCGGAGGGAACTGGGACCGCGCAGTGATCGAGCCTACTTCGTCGTGGGGCGGTTACGGGGGAGAAGTGTCTGCGGCACCGATTATCCTGTAATCGATGCTCTCTCCGTCCTTTCCCCAGCGCGCCCCGTGGGGAACGGCGGACAAGCTGCGTGCGTGGCAGCGTGAGGCCCTCGACATCTACTTCCAGCGGGATCAGCGCGATTTCCTCGTCGCCGCGACGCCGGGTGCAGGTAAGACGACCTTCGCGCTGACCCTGGCAGTCGAACTGCTGCGCATGGGCGAGGTGAACCGGATCATCGTGGTCGCGCCGACCGAGCATCTGAAGACGCAGTGGGCCGATGCCGCAGCACGTGTGCACATCCGTCTCGATCCCCGTTTCCGCAACAGTCATTGGGCGCCGTCCCGCCAGTACCACGGTGTGGTCGTCACCTATGCCCAGGTCGCCGCGAAGTCGTCGGTGCATCGTCATCTGACCGAGGACGCGAAGACCCTCGTCATCCTGGACGAGGTGCATCACGGCGGTGATGCGCTCAGTTGGGGTGATGCGATCCGCGACGCCTACGGTCCAGCGAAGCGGCGCCTCTCCCTCTCCGGCACGCCGTTCCGCAGCGACACCGCGCCGATCCCGTTCGTCACGTACGCGCCCGACGCGAGCGGCGGGCGGGTCTCGTCGACCGACTACGCGTACGGCTACGGCCGCGCCCTCGCCGACGGCGTCGTGCGACCGGTGCTGTTCCACATGTATTCGGGGAAGATGCGGTGGCGCACGAGCGCCGGCGACGAACTCGAGGCTCATCTCGGGCAGGACAACACCAAGGACGTCAACTCGCAGGCGTGGCGGACCGCGCTCGATCCTGAGGGCGAGTGGATGCCGGCGGTGCTTTCCGCTGCCGACCGACGCCTCACCGAGATCCGCCATCATGTTCCGGATGCCGGCGGACTCGTGATCGCGACGGATCAGACCGTCGCACGCGCCTACGCGAAGATCCTGCACAGCCTCACGGGTCAGCGTCCGACCGTCGTGCTCTCCGATGAAGCCGCGGCCTCGGAGCGCATCGAGAAGTTCAGCGCAGACACCAGCCGGTGGATGGTGGCGGTGCGCATGGTGTCGGAGGGCGTCGACGTGCCCCGCCTCGCTGTGGGTGTCTATGCGACGTCGTCGTCGACACCGCTGTTCTTCGCCCAGGCCATCGGCCGCTTCGTCCGCGCCAGACGGCGCGGCGAGGCGGCGAGCGTGTTCCTGCCGAACGTGCCGGTGCTCATGGGGCTCGCGAACGAACTGGAGAAGCAGCGCGATCACGCCCTGGATCGTCAGAGCAAGGACGATGACGGCCTCGACGACTCCCTCCTGGAGAGCGCGAATCGCGAGGAAGAGGCCTCCGACGCTCTCACGCAGGAGTTCAGCTACCAGGCGATCTCGTCGCTCGCGCACTTCGATCGCGTCGTGTTCGAAGGGCAGGAGTTCGGTCAGTTGGCCGAGCCGGGCACGCCGGAGGAGGAGGAGTTCATCGGGATTCCCGGCCTCCTCGAGCCCGAGCATGTGCACGAACTCCTCATGCAGCGTCAGACGCGTCAGTCCAAGCTGCGTGAGGCACGGGAGGCGGAAGCCGGCCCGGAGGCGGTGACCACCCTGCCCCCGCCTCTGCACCGCACGATGCGCGAGCAGCGACAGCTGCTGAACAGCCTCGTGGGGCTGTACGCGCGTCAGGCGGGCGAGCCCCACGGCGCCGTGCACGCCGAACTGCGCCGCATCTGCGGCGGCCCTGCCGTCGCGCAGGCGACCGTGACGCAACTGCAGGCGCGCATCGAGGTGCTGCGCAAGCGCGTGCGCAAGTAGTACCAGGGCGCGGCCGGCGCCGCCGAGTCGTGCTCGAGCAGTGGCGGGTTCGGAGCCCCGAAATGCTGGCAATCCCTGGTTTCCGGGAGTTCGGGCGTCATCGTCTGGATACCGTTGAAGCTGCCCGAACACGCACTGGAGGACCCATGTCAGCGCCTGCTGCCGCCGAGCCGACCGCGGCCGATCGCCGCCGCTGGGCCCGATACCTCGTGGAGGAGCGCGCCGAGGGGATGGTCTATCAGAAGCTCGCGGCGCGCAAGACGGGGGAGGAGCGGGACATCCTGCAGAGCCTCGCCGATGCGGAGCGTCGCCATGAGCAGCACTGGCTGGACCTGCTCGGCGGTGAGCCCAGCAGGCTTCCCAAGGCGGGTATCCGCTCCCGGCTGCTCGCCTGGATGGCAGGGCGATTCGGGTCCATCTTCGTTCTCGTGCTGGCCCAGAGCGCGGAAGCGCGCTCCCCGTACGACACCGAGCAGTACGCGACACCAGCCATGCGCGCCGACGAGAAGGTCCATCACGAGGTCGTCCGCGGTCTCGCGGCGAGAGGGCGACGACGCCTGTCCGGATCGTTCCGCGCTGCCGTGTTCGGCGCGAACGACGGGCTGGTGAGCAACCTGGCGCTCGTACTCGGCATAGGTGCGACGGGAGTCGGTTCGAGTTTCGTGCTGTTCAGCGGGATCGCCGGCCTTCTCGCCGGCGCGCTGTCGATGGGGGCGGGCGAGTTCGTCTCGGTGCGGTCGCAGCGCGAGCTGCTCGCATCCACGGAGGCCAACGACGATGCGGCGCATTCGGCGGGAGATCTCGACATCGATGTGAACGAGCTGGCCCTGGTGTACCGGGCGCGCGGTATCGATGAGGGAGAGGCCCTCGAGCGGTCGCGCCGTATCATCACCGCCGCGCAGGAGGGCGTGCGTCGTGCGGCCACGGCACCGGTGCGTACGCACGCCGGCTCCGACCACGACATCGTCGGAAGCGACTGGACAGCCGCGATCTCCAGTTTCCTGCTCTTCGCCTCAGGGGCGATCATCCCCGTACTGCCGTGGATCTTCGGGCTGGAGGGTGTGACCGCCATCATCGTCGCCCTCATCCTGGTCGGCATCGCACTGCTGACGACCGGGGCGATGGTCGGCATCCTGTCCGGTGGGCCGCCTCTGCGCCGCGCACTGCGCCAACTCGCCATCGGGTTCGGCGCCGCAGCCATCACCTACCTCCTCGGACTGGTCTTCGGTGTCGGCGCCGTCTGATCCCTCTGCTCAGCCGCCCGTACACTGGACGCGTGAGCGATGCGGCCGGCCGACCTGAGCGCGGTGTCGGCGGTCGTGCGCGCGAGGTGCTGCTGATCCGCGCCTTCGCCCTGTTCTGGAGCGCGACGACGATGCGCGCCCTCGGCGGCACCATCGCCGGCGTCGCCTTCCAGGTGCTGATCGTGAGCGCGATCGGTGCGTCCGCGTTCGAGATCGGGGTGCTGAGCTCACTGAGCGTCGTCCCGTATCTGTTCCTCGGACTGATCGTCGGCGCACTCATGGATCGATGGCGGCGGCAGCGGACTCTCGTCGTCACGAGTATCGGGCGCGCCGTCGTCCTCGGTACGGTCCCCGTGCTGCTGCTCCTTGATGCGCTCGGGTTCTGGTCACTCGCGGCCGTGATCCTGGTGCTCGGCATCCTGACGCTCTTCGCCGACTCCGCCTTTCAGCCGTTCCTTCCCCATATCGTCCCTCGGGGGTCTCTCGTGATGGCGAACGCGAGACTCGGCCAGAGCGAGACGGTCGCCGGTACCGCCGGGCCGGCGCTGGGCGGGGTCATGCTCAACCTTCTGGGTGCGCCGTTGCTGTTCGCCTTCGACGCCGCGATGAACGCCGTGTCGGCCGTTCTCCAGTCCCGGATCGCGGTCGACGAAGCTCCACGGTCAGCGCGTGCGCACGGACGGCATATCGGCCACGACATCCTCGAGGGGATGAGGTACACGTATCGGCATCGCACGCTGCGTCCGCTCGCCCTGTCCGTGCACGTCTGGTTCCTCGGCAACAGCATCGTGGCGACCGTGTTCGCCGTCTTCGTCCTGCGTGAACTGCGTCTCGAGCCGTGGGCGTTCGGTCTTGCACTCGCCTGCGGCGGCGTCGGAGGGTTCGTCGGCGCACTGCTCGCCCCTGCCCTGGGGCGGCGGATGGGCGCAGGGCGTGCGATCCTGCTCGGCCGGATGCTCGTCGTCGTACCGTGGGCAGCAGTGGCGCTCAGCCCCGTATCCGCCTCGACCGATCCGGTCGTGCTCCTACTGTTGATCTCTTCGGCGCAGTTCGTCCACGGGCTCTCGATGGGTGTCGAGGATGCGAACGAGATGGGGTACCGGCAGGCGGCCGCCCCTGACGCGATGCAGGGCAGGATGAACTCGACCATCCGCACGATGAACAGGGCGATCTTCTTCTTCGGCGCGCTGCTCGCCGGTGCCCTGGCGACCTTCTGGGGATACTCGCTGACGCTCGGAGCCGCTGCAGTGATCTTCGCGGCGGCCGCGGCGGTTGTCGCGTTCTCGCCTCTGCGGCTCGCACGTCATGACGATGCGGCGAGTCTCGACACGTGAGCTCGAGCCGGAAACGAAGAAGCTCCGGGAGCCCCTGGCCGAACCAGGGAACTTCCGGAGCTGATCTGTGCGCGGAGGGGGACTTGAACCCCCACGCCCTTACGGGCACTACGACCTCAACGTAGCGCGTCTACCATTCCGCCACCCGCGCAGGTGATGAAAAGTCGTTGCCGACCGAAGAGAAACGTTACCAGATCTCGCAGGTGCCGACGAACCGGGGCGCACCTCGGGCGTGCCGCAGCCGTTCGATAGCCTGAGGGCATGTCTGACGCTGAACTGCCCGAGGTCGTCCGCGTCGCGCGTGACCTGATCCGGATCGACACCTCGAATTTCGGCGGGGGCAATGCCAAGGGAGAGCGTGAAGCGGCCGAGTACGTCGGCGCGTATCTGGAGAGCCTCGGCCTGACGCCCGAGTACTACGAACCGATCCCACGGCGCACCAACGTCATGGCGCGCGTCGCCGGTCGCGATCGGAGCAAACCCGCCCTCGTGGTGCACGGCCATCTCGACGTGGTACCGGCGATGGCCGAGGACTGGAGCGTCGATCCGTTCGCGGGGGAGGTGCGCGACGGGATGCTGTGGGGCCGCGGTGCCGTGGACATGAAGAACATGGACGCCATGATCCTCACGTCGGTCGCGGACATCCTGCGGTCGGGGCAGCAACCGGAACGCGATCTCGTACTGGTGTTCTTCGCCGACGAGGAGAACGGCGGAGTCGAGGGTTCGGCTCTCGTCGTGAAGGACCGCCCCGAATGGTTCGCCGGTGCGACGGAGGCCATCAGCGAGGTCGGCGGCTACTCCATCACGGTGGACGATCGTCGTGCATACCTGTTGCAGGTGGGGGAGAAGGCACTGATCTGGATCCGCCTCATCGCCAAGGGGCGCGCGGGCCACGGCAGCCGCCTCCACGACGACAACGCCGTGGTCAAGCTCGCCGAGGCCGTCGCCGCGATCGGACGCACCCGGTGGCCGATCCGGCTCACGTCGACGACACGAGCTCTGCTGCAGGGTCTCGGCGAGCTCACCGGTCGCCCCGTCGACGATCCGGATGCCCTCGCCGCGGCATCCGGTCCTGCTGAAGCCTTCCTGAGTTCGACCTTCCGCACGACGACCAACCCGACGGCACTCACCGCCGGTTACAAGCACAACGTGATCCCCGAGCGCGCCGAGGCGCTGATCGATGTGCGCGTACTGCCCGGCACCGAGGACGAGGTGCTCGCGGAGCTGCAGCAGATCGTCGGCGAGGACATCCTCATCGAGACCGTCGTGCGCGACATCGGCATGGAGACGCCGTTCGAAGGGGCGCTGGTGGAGGCGATGGTGCACAGCCTCGCCGTTCACGACCCCGGCGTGCCGGTGATCCCGTATCTCCTCGGCGCGGGCACCGACAACAAGGCGCTCTCCACGCTCAGCATCACGGGGTATGGTTTTGCACCGCTCCGTCTGCCGGCGGATCTCGACTTCACCGGGATGTTCCACGGTGTCGACGAGCGTGTCCCCATAGAATCACTTGTCTTCGGTCAGCAGGTTCTGACCGGTCTCCTGCGCACATACTGACGCGCGCCCCTGAATCAGAAGGCCATCCATGCACCTGCTCGAAGCGCTGTTCCTCGGCGTCATCCAGGGACTCACAGAGTTCCTGCCGATCTCCTCCAGCGCCCACTTGCGCATCGTCGGCACCTTCACCGGCTCCGGAGAGGACCCGGGGGCCGCGTTCACCGCGATCACCCAGATCGGCACCGAGGCGGCCGTCGTGGTGTTCTTCTGGCGCGACATCACGCGCATCATCGGTCACTGGTTCCGCTCGTTGACTGGCTCACTTCCCCGCAACGACCCTGACGCCAGGATGGGGTGGCTGATCATCATCGGCAGCATCCCGATCGTCGTGCTCGGGCTGTTGTTCCAGGACCAGATCGAGACGGTGCTGCGATCGATGTGGATCGTGGCGATCATGCTGATCGTCTTCGGCATCCTGCTCGGGATCGCCGACTACGTCGGCGCGAAGCGCCGCAAGCTCGACCAGATCACGTATCCGCACGGCATCCTGTTCGGATTCGCCCAGGCGCTCGCACTCATCCCCGGCGTCTCGCGCTCCGGCGGAACGATCACGATGGGATTGTTCCTCGGATACGAGCGCGCCGCTGCGGCCCGCTACGCGTTCCTGCTCGCCATCCCCGCCGTGTTCGGCAGCGGCTTCTTCCAGCTGTTCAAGAGCTGGGATGCCCCGGATCAGTACTTCTCCCTCGGCGAGACGGTCGCGGCGACGGGGATCGCCTTCGTCGTCGCACTCGGCGTCATCGCCTTCTTCATGAGCTGGATCTCCAAGCGCAGCTTCCTGCCGTTCGTGATCTACCGCATCCTGCTCGGCATCACGCTGCTGGTGCTGCTGAGCATGGGCGTGATCTCGGGCTAGCGCTTGTGGTCGCCGGGGCCGTCGCCCCGGCGGCGCAGGTAGCGCTCGAACGCCTGCGCGATCGCGTCTCCGGACGCCTCGGGCGAGTCCCAGGTATCGCGCGTGCGCTCGAGCTGATGGATGTACTCGGTCATCTCCTCGTCGTCGGCCGCTGCGGCGTCGATCGACGCCTCCCAGGTCGCGGCATCCGTGCGCAGTCGCTCACGGGGCATGTCGATGCCGGTGAGCTCCTCCAGACGGTCGAGCAGGGCGAGAGTGGCCTTCGGGGAAGGGGCGGCGGATGCGACGTAGTGCGGCACGCTCGCCCAGAGATTGGCCGTCGGGATGCCGGCGCGCTCAGCGAAGTGCTCGATCACGCTGAGGATGCCCACCGGCCCCTCGTAGAGGGAGCGTTCGAGACCGAGCGCCTCGCGCACCTGCTCGTTCGCGCTCGAGGCGAAGATCGAGATCGGTCGGGTGTGCGGCACGTCGGACAGCATCGCGCCGAGCGTGATGAATCCCGTGACGTCGTCACGCAGCGCGATGTCGATGAACTCGTTCGCGAACGCCTGCCAGGTGCGGGCGGGTTCGACCCCTGTGAGGAGCCAGAACTCCGGTGCCCCGTCGCCCGACGGTGCCGCAGGGCGCCACAGTGCAGCCTCCGGCCAGCGCAGGTCCCGATGTCCGGTGGCGTCCATCTTGGTCGACGGGCGAGTGTACTGGTAGTCGAAGTACAGCTCGGGATCGACGGTGTGCACGAGCTCGTACTCCGTGCTCTCACGCAGCATCTCAATCGCGCCGCTCGCCGCTTCACCGGCATCGTTCCAGCCATCGAACGCGACGACGACGATGCGGTTTCCGAGTGCATCCATCGAATTCTCCTTCCATCGCGAACGCAGGTATCCCTCCAGGCTAGTCCGCGTCAGACGGTATGGGACACCGGCCGGGCTAGCATGGAGAAGTGAGTCAAAAGCCGCGCGCGGTCCTCTGGGACATGGATGGAACACTGGTCGACACCGAGCCGTACTGGATGGCGGCGGAGACGGCGATGGTGCAGTCCTTCGGCGGAACCTGGTCGCACGAGCAGGCGCTGCAGCTGGTCGGGAACGGTCTGCTCGACAGCGCCATGCTGCTCAGGGAGGCAGGCGTCGACATGGAGCCGGACGCGATCGTCGACCGGCTCACGGATGACGTGCGCACCTCACTGGCGACGCAGGGCGTGCCCTTCCGTCCCGGTGCCAAAGCGCTGCTGCGCGATCTCCACGCCAACGGCATCCGCACCGCGCTCGTGACGATGTCGCTGCGACGCATGGCACTCAGCGTCGTCGAACTCATCGAGTTCGAGGCCTTCGAGGAGGTCGTCGCCGGTGACGACGTCGAACAGCCCAAGCCTCATCCGGAGCCGTATCTGAAAGCGGCCGGCCTGCTCGACATCGACATCGAGGAGACCCTCGTGATCGAGGACTCCCCGACGGGCCTGCGAGCTGGTCTCGCCTCCGGTGCCGTCACCCTCGGCGTCCCGCACATGGTGTCGCTCGAGACGGTGGGTGCGCACGCGCTCTGGCCCACACTCGAGGACAGGACCGCGCAGGACATCATCGACCTGTACTCGTCCGTCAGGGCCGATCTGACCCAGGACGTGGTGCGATGAGCGTCGCTTCCGCGCGGCAGAGCGGCCCGTTCCGCGACGGCGATCGCGTGCAGCTGACGGGGCCGAAGAACCGACTCCACACGGTCACGCTCAGCGAGGACGGCGAGCTCCACACCCACCACGGCGTGCTCAGGCACCGTGACCTGATCGGGCTGCCGGACGGCTCGGTGGTCGCCAACAGCTCAGGGCACGAGTACCTCGCGCTGCGCCCTCTGCTGCGTGACTTCGCCATGTCGATGCCGCGCGGTGCGGCGATCGTGTATCCGAAGGACGCCGCACAGATCGTCATGCAGGCGGACATCTTCCCCGGCGCGACGGTCGTCGAGGCCGGGGTCGGTTCCGGGGCGCTCTCGCTGTCGCTGCTGCGCGCTGTCGGACCGACGGGCACCCTGGTCTCGTTCGAGCGCAGGGACGACTTCGCCGACGTGGCGAGAGCCAATGTCGAGACGTTCTTCGGAGAGACGCCAGACACGTGGCGGGTCGTGGTGGGCGATCTTCTCGAGGCACTGCCCGCCGAACTCGCAGTGGGAACCGTGGATCGCGTCGTGCTCGACATGCTCGCACCGTGGGAGGTCATGGACGTCGTCGCGGATGCGTTGACCCCTGGTGGTGTGGTGCTCTGTTACGTCGCCACGGCCACGCAGCTCTCGCGTGTCGCAGAGTACATCCGCGGCACCGGCCTGTTCACCGACCCTGATGCCTCCGAGACCATGGTGCGCGGCTGGCACGTCGAGGGACTCGCGGTGCGACCGGATCACCGCATGGTCGCGCACACCGGATTCCTGCTCACCGCACGCCGCCTCGCTCCTGGCACGATCGCGCCCGAGGTGAAGCGTCGCGCGTCGAAATCGAGCTACGGGGATTCCGACGTCGAGACGTGGACGCCCGGTGCGGTGGGGGACCGCGAGATCACCGACAAGAACCTGCGCAAGCGTGTCCGAGAGGCCACGAAGGCAGCAGACGGAGCGCGCCGGGCATCGGCTTCGCGCGATTCCGAAGAGCGATCGCAATAGACTGGAGAGCGTGCGTAAAACGTCTGCCGCTCTGGCCACACTCAGTCTCGCCCTCGTCGCCCTGACCGGGTGCGCCACGGCGCCCGCTTCCGGCGGCGCCGCGTGCGATCGCGCAGCGTCGACGAGCGGTATCGACGACATCGCGACGATCACGGGCGAAGTGGGCGAGAAGCCCGAGGTCGAGCTGTTCACGCCGGTCGGAGCGGAGAAGACCTCGTTCAGCGACGTCGTCGTCGGCGACGGCCCGGCCCTCACTTCGCCGACGCAGAGCGTGGTGCTCGAGTTCGCCCTCTATTCCGGCGAGACAGGCGAAGCCGTCGCAGGAACCGCGTTCGACGAGGATCAGGCGCAGCTCGTGAGCATCGACTACTGGGCGCAGAGGGTTCCCGCATTCGGCGAGGCGCTGGAATGCGCCACGGAGGGCACCCGAGTGCTCTCGGTGATCTCCGCCGAGGACTTCGGGGCGCAGAACCTGGCCAGCTTCCAGCTCGGCGAGGACGAGTCCGTCGTCGCGGTCTTCGACGTCGTGAAGGTCTTCCCCTCGAAGGCCGAAGGGGCTCCGCAGTACAACGACGCAGCGGGGATGCCCACCGTGGTGCGTGCGGCCGACGGACGTCCTGGGATCATCGTGCCGGACAGCGCGGCGCCGACCGAGCTGGTGACGCAGACACTCATCAAGGGCGACGGCGAGAAGGTCGCAGAGGACGACACCGTGCTCGTCAATTACACCGGAGTGACGTGGGCGGACAAGACCGTCTTCGATTCGTCGTGGGATCGCGGCGCGACGGCATTCGACCTCGCCGCGCTGATCCCCGGTATGACGCAGGGACTCGCGGGGCAGACGGTCGGATCGCAGGTGCTCATCGTGATCCCGCCGGAGCTCGGCTACGGGGAAGCGGGCGGCGGGGCGGTACCGCCGAACTCCACGCTCGTCTTCGTCGTCGACATCCTCGGCATCGATCCGCCCGCGGCGCCCGCGCAGTGATGGCCGCCCGGATCCCGCCCGAAGAGCGCCAGACGAACCTCGTCGTGGCGTTGATGGCCACGGAGATCGGGCTCACGAAACAGCAGATCCTCGACAACATCTCCGGATACCGGCAGCGTGCCGATGCGGGCACGCGCGCCGACGCGCTGGAGAAGATGTTCGAGCGCGACAAGGACGAGTTGCGCTCGCTCGGCGTCCCGATCGAGACGATCGGCGACCCTGGTGATCCCAATGACCTCCGCGAGGCCAGGTACCGGATCCCGAAGGCGGAGTACGACCTGCCGGAGGACATCGAGTTCAGCGCGGCAGAACTCGCCGTGCTGACTCTGGCAGGCAGCGTCTGGAGCGCGGAGTCCTCATCAGCCGACGCCCAGGCAGGTGTGCGCAAGATCAGGGCCCTCGGAATCGACGGCGACGAGCCGATCATCGGGTTCGCGCCGCGCATCACCGTGCGCGATGCCAGTTTTGCGCCGCTGCAGAGTGCGATCGAGGACTGCCGCGTCGTCAGCTTCGACTACCTCAAGCCGGGTGAGCAGTCGCCGCGTCGACGGCGGGTCGAGCCGCTGGCCCTGCTCGACTACGAGGCGCGCTGGCATGTGTACGGGATCGATCTCGATGCGGACGACGAACGCACCTTCCTGCTCAGCCGCATCGTCGGGGATGTCACCTTGACCAGGCAGAGTTTCGATGCGGGACTCAGAGAAGGTGCGGGGGAGCGCGCGCTGGCCGGTCTCGAGGCGGTCGCCTCCCGCAACTCCGCGCTGCTCGAGATCACTCCGGGTACCGAGGCGGCCCTGCGGCTCGGCAGACGCGCGACCCCGCAGGTGCAGGGTTTCAGTGTGCCGTTCGTGGATGTGCACATCTTCGCCGATGAACTCGCCTCGTACGGCCCGGAGGTGCGCGTGGTCGAACCTGCCGTGCTGCGCGACGCCGTGATCGCCAGACTCGAAGCGACGATCGCCGCGCACGATGCCGTACACGACGAGGGGGGACGCTGATGGCCGCGAAATCGAAGCCGGTGCTCGCGTCGGATCGCGTGCGCGCCTACCTCACTCTCGTGCCGTACCTGCTCGAGCGTGGCCAGGTCTCGCTCGACGAAGCAGCAGGCGAGTTCGGCGTGACCGTCGACGAGATGCGCGCGATGGTCGAGAAGCTCACGGTCATAGGGCTCCCCGGCGACGCCGGCTACTGGCAGCAGCCCCACGAGATGTTCGACATCAACTGGGACCTCCTCGATGAGGAAGGCGTCATCGAGATCACCAACGACGTCGGACTCCGCCGGGTGCCGCGGTTCACTGCGCGCGAAGCCGCTGCGCTGCTCGCCGGCCTGCAGGTCGTCGCGGCGGTGCCTGCCGTGTCGAACTCGGGTCTCGTGGCGGGGCTCCTGGCGAAGCTCTCCCGAGCATCGGCGAACGCTCCAGCCGAGGTCGTCATCGCGCCTGATGCCGTCGATGAGGTGCGCGACGCGGTGTCGAACGCGTTGAGCCGTGGCGTCGCGGTGTCGTTCCGCTATCAGGCACCGGATGCTCCGGCCACGACCCGCACCGTCGACCCCGTGCAGGTGCTGATCACCGGCGGGCAGTGGTACCTGCAGGGCTGGTGCCACCTGCGCGAGGCGATGCGCACCTTCCACCTCGATCGCGTCAGCGAGCCCGAACTGACCGACATCCCCATCACGCACGCCGACGAGCTGCTGCCTGACGCCTTCGGGACGATCAGCGATGACGATGAGGTGACGATCAGGCTTCCCGAGCGACTGGTGCCCCTCCTCGGGGACTACGTGCGCGCGGAGAACTCAGAGCTCCAGCGCGGTTTCGTCACGGTGCAGGTGCCCATCGCCGATCCTCGGAGCATCAAACGGGTCGCCGGTCGCTTCGGCGGACACCTCGAGGTGCTCCAGCCGGAGGCCGCCCGCACCGCCACGCGCGAGTGGGCTGCAGACGGACTCGCTCTCTACCGTCACCCATAACACCCGATCCGCAGGTAGACTGCACGAAGACTTCGATCCCTGGAGGGAATCATGGCTGGATTGACCGGTTGGCATCTGCTCGTACTCGTGCTCGTCATCCTGTTGTTGTTCGGAGCAGCGAAGCTCCCGGCACTTGCGAAGAGCATGGGACAGTCCGCGCGACTGTTCAAGGGCGAGATGAAGGCGATGAAGGACGACGACGGCAAGGCCGATCAGGCACCGGCCGACGTCACCAACACGTCGACGGCATCGGACCAGGGCACCGTTTCGCCCAGGTCTGACAGCGGCACCACCACCTGACGACTGTGACCGCGATCGACAAGCAGTCGGCCGCGAGTGACAAGCCACGCAATGAACGCCGAATGTCGCTCGGCGGCCACCTCGTGGAGTTGCGCCGACGGCTGATGATCTCTGCGGCGGCACTCGTGGTCGCCATGATCCTTGGCTTCTTCCTCTCCGACCCTGTGATCGCGTTCATCACAGAACCGGTGCAGAAGATCGCGGAGGCGCGAGGCGACGACCTGGTCGGGCTGACGTTCTCCTCCGTGACGTCACCGTTCGATCTCCGGATGCGCATCGCGTTCTCGCTGGGGATCTTCCTGGCGGCGCCGGTGTGGTTGTGGCAGATCTGGGCATTCATCATGCCCGGTCTCACCCGCAAGGAGATCAAGTACACGGTCGGGTTCGTCGCGTCCGCGGTTCCGCTGTTCTTCATCGGATGCTACGTCGGCGCGCTCGTCGTCCCTCATGTGATCGAGCTGATGGCGACCTTCACCCCGGAAGGCGCCAACAACCTCTTCGAGGCCAAGCAGTTCTACGACTTCAGCCTCAAGCTGATGCTCGTGGTCGGTGTCTCGTTCGTACTCCCTGTCTTCCTCGTCGCGCTGAATGTCGCCGGGGTGATGTCGGGACGCGCGATCCTCAAGGGATGGCGAGTGGCGATCCTCATCGCGACCGTGTTCGCCGCTCTCGCGACGCCGGCGGCTGACGTGGTCAGCATGCTGATGCTCGCCGGGATCCTCGTCGTGCTGTTCTTCGCCGCTGCAGGTCTGTCCATGCTCTTCGATCGTCGCAAGACCAAGCGAGCGAAGTCAGAGGGCCTGCTCCCGGACGTCGAGGTATGACCTCTCCCGCAGAGCGATATGCCGCTGCCAGAGACGCGGCATCCCACCCCGCGACCGCTGCGTTCGCCGCTCGTCAGAGCTTCGATCTGGACGAGTTCCAGGTCGAGGGCTGTCACGCGCTCGAGCGCGGCAACAGCGTCCTCGTGGCGGCGCCCACCGGCGCGGGCAAGACGATCGTCGGCGAGTTCGCCATCCACCTGGCGATGCAGACGCCGAAGGACAAGGCGTTCTACACCACGCCGATGAAGGCGCTGTCGAATCAGAAGTTCCGCGAGCTCGTCGACGTGTACGGCGCCGACCAGGTGGGCCTGCTCACTGGCGACACGAACATCAACGGCAACGCCAGGATCGTCGTGATGACGACCGAGGTGCTGCGGAACATGATCTACGCCGATTCGGCAGCGCTGGCCGATCTGCGGTACGTGATCATGGACGAGGTGCACTACCTGGCCGATCGTTTCCGCGGGGCCGTCTGGGAAGAGGTCATCATCCACCTGCCGGCGCAGGTGCGGTTGGTGTCGCTCAGTGCGACGGTGTCGAACGCCGAGGAGTTCGGGGACTGGCTCGACACCGTGCGCGGCGACACCGAGGTGATCGTCTCGGAGACCCGTCCCGTGCCGCTCGAACAGCATGTGCTGGTGCGAGACGACCTGCTGCCCCTGTTCGATGATCGTGCCGGGATCGCCACAGCGACCGTGAATCAGGAGCTGATGCGCATCCGCTCCTTCACCGGGTCGCGCTACGACAGCAACAAACAGGCCCAGTCGTACGTCAGCGGCAAGCACGCAGGACGTCAGAGTCCGCGCCCGCAACGCGGCGGACGTCGTCCGGTGCGGGCGGCGAATGCGCAGCGCATCGAACGGATGGACCGACCCGAGGTCATCCGGCTCCTGGAGCGCACCAACCTGCTGCCTGCGATCTTCTTCATCTTCAGCAGGATCGGCTGCGACGCGGCCGTGCAGCAGGTGCGTCGCTCTGGGCTGCGCCTGACGTCAGCGGAGGAGCGCGCGGAGATACGCGAGCTCGTGGAGGAGCGCACCCGGTCGCTGCAGGACGAGGACCTCGGCGTGCTCGGGTACTTCGAGTGGGTCGAGAACCTCGAGCGGGGGATCGCCTCGCACCATGCCGGGCTCCTGCCCGCGTTCAAAGAGGTCGTCGAGGAGCTCTACCGCCGCAAACTCGTCAAAGTCGTCTTCGCGACCGAGACCCTCGCGCTCGGCATCAACATGCCCGCCAGGACTGTGGTCCTGGAGAAGATGGAGAAGTTCAACGGCGAGGCCCGAGTCGCGATCACGTCGGGGGAGTACACCCAGCTGACCGGCCGTGCCGGCCGACGGGGCATCGACGTCGAAGGACACGCCGTCGTGCAGTGGACAGAGGGCATGGATCCTCAGGCGGTCGCCGCTCTCGCGTCCAGGCGCACCTACCCGCTGAACTCCAGTTTCCGCCCCACGTACAACATGGCGGTCAACCTGATCGACATGTTCGGTCGTCCTCGTGCCCGCCAGATCCTCGAATCGTCCTTCGCTCAGTTCCAGGCCGATCGCGCCGTGGTGGGCCTCGCCAGGCAAGTGCGCGAGGCAGAGGAGTCGCTCGCGGGTTACGTCACGGCGATGACGTGCGAGCACGGCGATTTCCTCGAGTACGCCGGGATCCGACGTGAGCTCAGCGACCTGGAGAAGAAGAACCGCCAGGACTCTCACGCACCGCGCACCGCGCGGGACAAGCGGATGAAGCGCATCCACTCCCTGCGGACGAAGATGCAGCGCCATGGCTGCCACGGATGCCCCGACCGCGAGTCGCATGCCCGCTGGGCGGAGCGCTATTGGAAACTCAAGCGGCAGACCGACCGCACGCGTGCGCAGATCGAGACGCGCACCGGTACGGTCGCGCGGGTCTTCGACCGGGTGGTCGAGGTGCTCGCGACGCTGGATTACGTCACCGGCACGGGAGATGACACCGCCCTCACCGAGGCGGGGCGCACGATGAGGCGCATCTACGGTGAGCGCGATCTGCTGGTGGCCGAGTCGCTGCGCCAGGGATTGTGGAAGGGCCTCGATGCGCCTTCGCTGGCCGCCATGGCGTGCTGCCTGGTCTATGAGCCTCGTCGCGACGAGGCGAATTCCGGTGAGCGCGGACTGCCGCGCGGCGCGTTCCGCAGCGCATACGAGAAGACGACCGCGCTGTGGTCCGAGCTCGATGACCTCGAGCAGGACCATCACCTGCCCGGCTCCGAGCCGCTCGCCGCCGGCCTCGCCGGCGCGATGCACGCCTGGGCACGCGGGGCACTGCTGGATCGGGTGCTGGTCGACGCCGACATGGCCGCCGGCGACTTCGTGCGCTGGGCGAAGCAGACGATCGACCTGCTCGACCAGTTGTCGATCGTCGCGGAGGATGCCGAGGTCGCCCGTACTGCGCGTCAGGCGCTCGACGGGGTGCGGCGCGGCATCGTCTCGTACTCGTCGATGTGAGAATGCAACGGATGCCTTCACCCGCCGTCGACCGTACCGATCGCGCCCGACCCGCGCTGCGACGCCCCCTTCTGCCGCTGTGGCTCGCGGCGGTCGTCGCGGCTGGCGCCGGGTTCGTCATGAACCTGTCCTACCCGGAGGCGAGCATCTGGCCCCTGGCTTTCGTCGCCGTCGGCCTGCTGCTCATCTCGCTGATCGGACGAAGGGCCGGCGGTGCGCTGCTGGTCGGCCTGATCTACGGCGCGGTGTTCTTCTTCCTGCTGGTGTCGTGGACATCGCGCTATCTCGGGGTCATCCCGTGGGCTGCGCTGGCATCGCTCGAGGCGGCGCTGACGGCCGTTGCGGTCATCCCGATCGCGCTCGCCTACCGATGGATGCCCCGAGCCCTTCCCGGGCCCGTAGGGCGCCTTGTGGGCCTTCCTGCGGTGATCGGAGCGCTGTGGGTGGGGCGAGAGCTCCTCCTGGGCTCGTGGCCGTACACGGGCTTTCCCTGGGCGCGTATCGGTATGACGCAGTCGGAGAGCCCGTTGGGGGCGCTGTCGTCGTGGGTCGGGGTGAGCGGGCTGAGCTTCCTCATCGTGTTCGCGGTGGCGATGCTCGTGGAGACGGTCCGGCTGCGGCTGTGGCGCAGGCCACCCGCTTTGCTCGTCCCTGCCGCTGTCGTCCTCGTACTGTTCGCGACGCCGCTCTTCCCGACGACCTCCTCGGGGACCATGCGGATCGGTGCTGTGCAGGGCAACGGTCCGACCGGCTATTTCGACGACCGCGATCCCTATGCGGTCATCCAGGCGCAGACGGAGGCGACCGAGCCGTTGTTCGGCGAGGAGATGGATCTTCTCGTCTGGCCGGAAGGCGGCCTCGACTACGACCCGTTCCAGGATGCCGCGCTCGCGCGACGGATGACGATGATCGCCACGCGTGTGGATGCGCCGCTGCTCGCCAATGCCGCGACGGGTCGCGGCGATGAGTTCTTCAACACGACGATGCTGTGGACTCAGGAGGGGGAAGCCGCCCAGACGCACGACAAGCGCTTCCCCGTCCCGTTCGGCGAGTACGTGCCGGACCGTGATTTCTACAACGCGATCGTCCCGGACCTCATCGGACTGATCGGACGCGAGTACACGCACGGTACGAACGCGCCTCTGGTCGAGGTCGGCGACGTTCCGGTGGGGCTGGCGATCTGCTTCGACGTGATCTACGACGAGGTGATCACCGAGGGCATCCACGGCGGCGCTCAGGTGCTGGTCTTCCAGACGAACAACGCGGACTTCCGCGGGACCGACGAGAACCTGCAGCAACTGGCGTTCGCGCGCATGCGCGCGATCGAGACCGGACGCAGCGTGGTGAACATCTCGACCGTCGGCCGCAGTCAGATCATCCGTTCCGATGGAACGACGATGGCCGCACTGGACGCGGATGAGGCCGGTGCGCTGCTCGAGGATGTCGAGCTGCGCACCGGCCTCACAGCTGGTGTCGTCCTTGGGCCCTGGGTGCAGCAGCTGCTGCTGTGGGGCGGACTGGGCGCGCTGTTGTTCGGGTGGTGGCGCGCCCGTCGTCGGCGTTAGGCGCCGATCTTCTCGCGGGTCGGGTCCTCACCGGCGCCACGGCGGGCACGGATGAATGCGAGGCGCTCCTCGAGGAGCTCTTCCAGCTCGGCGCGTGAACGGCGCTCGAGCAGCATGTCCCAGTGGGTGCGCGCGACCTTCTCGTCGGTGGCGTCGGGGGTGATGGTCTGGCCATCGACCCGCAGCACGGCCTCGGCGCCGCAGGAGCGGCACTCCCAGGTCTGGGGCGGCTCGGCGTCGGCCGAGAACATCAGCGTGGTCACGTGATCACACGTGTCGCACTTGTACGTGGTCTCGCGGCGCTCCATGAAAACGACGCCCTCTTCGCTCTGTAGGCTCTGGGCGCCGAGTCGGATGCCGCGCAGGCTGCGATCTGCCATTTTGTGGTCCTCTCGTCGCTGTCAGGTATAGCGCTCCAGTCTGTGCGCGCGCTCAACGCAGGCGGATTCCCGGCGCTATTCACAGCCGAATCCCAGTCCGCCGTGCAATCGGCTCAGAACAGCGTCTTCAGCGCCGCATCCGCCCGGTCCGTGACGATGCCGTCGACGCCCTGTCCGATGAGACGTCTCATCTCGTCCGGATCGTTGACGGTCCACACGTGCACCTCGACGTCGTGGCGGTGCGCCGCCCTCAGAAGAGAGGGCGTGAGCACTCGGATCGGCCCGTACCGCTCGGGTATCTGGAGCGCGTCGATGTCGCGCAGCACGTGCGAGCCGGGAAGGCGCAGAGCGCTGAGCAGGCGCACCAGCCCCATCGTGCCTCGGCCAGCGGACGTCGCGGGGCGCATCTCGGCACCTGCGGCGAGGACCGCATCGACCGCGCGCCGGCGGCGAGCGTCGGAGAAGCTCGTCAAGAGCACTCGGTGCGCGTGCGGGGCGATGATCCGACCCAGGGGAGCGGTCGCGGCATCCGTCTTCACGTCGATGTTGAAGCGGGTCTCCGGGAGCGTGTCGAGCATCTCAGCGACGGTGAGCAGCCCGCCGTGCGGCGCGAGGAGCTCTGCGAGTTCACCGGTGCGGACATCCTCGACGCGGCGATCGTCGGCCAGCAGGCGCGTCAGCGTCTCGTCGTGGAACAGCACCACGTCGCCGTCCGCCGTGACCTGGCAATCCGTCTCGATGTACTCCGCACCGCCGGCCTGTGCGGCGGCGAAGGACGCCGCGGTGTTCTCCCAGACGGCATCCGACGGGGAGTCCCCGCCCGCGACGGTCGGCAGACCGCGATGGGCGAGGACTCGGGGATGCCGTGCCTTGAGGAAGTACGGGTGCGTCACGCGCCGGGGGTGCCTGCAGGCGGCTGGCCGGCACCGGGGCGCGGGGTGAAGGCGCTGCCGATGCCCTTGAGCGCCTCGGTGAGCTCGCTCGGGATGATCCAGAGCTTGCTGGACTCGCTGTCGGCGATCTTCGGGAGCATCTGCAGGTACTGGTAGGCGAGGAGCTTGTCGTCCGGGGCGCCCTGGTGGATGGATGCGAAGACGTTCTGGATCGCCTCGGCCTCACCCTGCGCACGCAGGACGGCGGCCTGCTTGTCACCCTCGGCGCGGAGGATCTCGGCCTGACGCGCACCCTCCGCCTCGAGGATCGCCGACTGCTTCGTGCCCTCGGCAGTCAGGATCGCCGCGCGGCGATCCCGCTCTGCGCGCATCTGCTTCTCCATCGAGTCCTGGATCGACAGGGGCGGGTCGATGGCCTTCAGCTCGACGCGTCCGACGCGGATGCCCCACTTGCCGGTGGCCTCGTCGAGCACGACGCGCAACTGCCCGTTGATGTTGTCACGGCTGGTGAGCGCCTCTTCGAGGTTGAGCCCACCGACGACGTTGCGCAGCGTGGTGGTCGTGAGCTGCTCGACGGCGCCGAGGTAGTTCGCGATCTCATACGTCGCTGCACGGGCGTCGGTGACCTGGAAGTACACGACCGTGTCGATCGAGACGACGAGGTTGTCCTCGGTGATGACGGGCTGCGGAGGGAACGACACCACCTGTTCGCGCATGTCGATGAGCGGGCGCAGGCGGTCGATGAAGGGCACCAGGATGTTGAGGCCCGGCATCAGGGTCTTGTGGTACCTGCCGAGGCGCTCGACCACGCCGGCCGTGGCCTGGGGGATGATGCGGATCGAGCGCGCGACGGTGACCACCACGAAGATGATGACGGCGATCGCGAGGATCCAGCCGATCGCGGTCGGGATGAACGAGGAGTCGTTCACGATTTCTCCTAGTCGTTGACGGGACGGACGATGGCGGTCGCACCGTTGATCGCGGCGATGGCGACAGGGGCTCCCTCGGGGATGGGGACGGCCGTCTCCGTGCGGGCGGTCCACGTGTCGCCGTTGCTGACCTTCACCTGCCCGGAGACGCGCGTGATGTCGGCCAGCGCTGTGCCGCGCAGTCCGATGAGCGCGTCGACGTTGGACTTCGTCGGATCCTCACCACGGTGCAGCCGCTTGAGCAGCGGAGGACGGATGACGAGGATGAACAGCGCGGCCGCGGCCGCGGCGACGATCAGCTGCGCCCACACCGGCAGCCCGAACACGCCGGTGAGCAATCCGATCCCGCTGCCGAGGGCGAGCATCAGGAATGTGAAGTCGAGGGTCAGCATCTCGATCACGAGGAACACGGCGATCAGCACCAGCCAGCCGATCCACGCCCATTCCGTGACCAGGTCGATGAAGACGGATACGTCGTCCATGTGCCCTCCTCTTGTCGTCAACCTACCACGGTGGAGGGGTGCGATCCGGGCGGGCGAAAGCGGATTGATAGGGTGAATGTGCCGCGCCGTTCGCGGCGTTCCCCGCATCGCTAGGAGTCACCGTGACCGACGTTCTGCCCGCAGGTTCTCTCGCCGGAAAGGTCGCCCTCGTCACCGGCTCGTCGCGGGGCATCGGTGCCGACACCGTCCGATACTTCGCCGAGGCGGGTGCGGACGTCGTGATCAACTTCCGCAACAAGGCGCCGCGGGCCGAGAAGCTCGCCGCGCAGCTGCGCGAACTCGGCGGTCGTGCGCTCGTCGTCGGCGCCGACCTCACGGATCCGGCATCCGTCGCCGACATGTTCGAGCAGGTGCGCTCGGAGTACGGCCGACTCGACGTGCTCGTCCTGAACGCATCCGGAGGCATGGAATCAGGGATGGCCGAGGACTATGCGCTCACGCTGAATCGCGATGCGCAGCTGAACGTGCTGAACGTGGCGCTGCCGCTGCTCGGCGAGGGATCGCGCGTCGTCTTCGTGACGAGCCACCAGGCGCACTTCATCCGCACCACCCCGACGATGCCGGAGTACGAGCCCGTCGCGCGCTCGAAGCGCGCCGGCGAGGACGCGCTCCGCGAACTGATCCCCGCTCTCGAGGCGAAGGGCATCGGCTTCACCGTCGTGTCCGGCGACATGATCGAAGGCACCATCACGGCCACGCTCCTCGAGCGCGCGAACCCCGGCGCGATCGCCGAGCGCCGCGGGTCTGCGGGCAAGCTCTACAACGTCTCGGAGTTCGCCGCCGAGGTGGCTCTGGCCGCTGTCGAGCCCGTCCCGGCGGACAACACCCGCCTGGTCGGCGACACGAGCGGATTCGCCGCCGAGTAGCACTCCGCAACGTCGAACGGCCGGCCCCGCGTACGCAGGGTCGGCCGTTCGCGTGTTCGTGAACTCACTCGACGGGCGCAGTGCTCTCGGTGTATGCGGCGGCAGCGGCCTTCTCGTCCCGTCCGAGCGTGATCGCGCGGACGATCTGGATGACTCCGAGTACGACGAGCGTGATCCCGAGGATCCACCAGAGGGCGACCACGGCGAGCAACGGCGAGAAGATCACGATGACACCCGCGACGATGCTGAGGATCGCGTAGATGATGGTCCACGCCCTCGAGCCGTCCTTGTGAAGCAGCGTGAGCGAGACGATGCCGTCGACGATCCAGCTGATGCCGATGAAGATGACGGTGATGTAGGCGAGCGTGACCGTCACAGCGGTGAGGTTCGTGAACGCGATGACGCCCGCGGCGATGTAGAGCACGCCCAGCACGATGTGCCCGGCTCTGGCCCAGCCGCCCTTCTTCCCGGAGAAGATTCCGAGTCCGACGTAGACGATGCCGGCGAGGATCAGGTACGCGGCGATGATGCCGGTCACGAGCACCGCTGTCTTCAGCGGCCATACGAGGATGACGATGCCGGCGATGAGTGCGATCGCGCCGGAGATCGCGAGCGTGATGCGGATCGATTTGAACAGTGACTTCGCTTCGGCGAACGTTTCAGACATGGGGGAGTGCCTTTCTGGGAAGCTCCTGTGAGGATTCGATCAGCGTAGCGTGCAGGGCGGTCGAAATGTCCCTGGTCCGTGGGAGTATCGGAATGTGCCGACACATGCCATCGATCACGAGCGCCTGCGCGAACTGGTGGTCATGCGTCACGTCCGCGACCGCATCGATCGTGAGTACGCGAAACCGCTCGATGTCGAGGCATTGGCGCGTGGCGTGCACATGTCGGCAGGGCATCTGAGCCGGCAGTTCAAGACGGCATACGGCGAGTCGCCGTACTCGTACCTGATGACACGGAGGGTCGAACGGGCGATGGCGCTCCTGCGCCGCGGTGATCTCAGCGTGACCGAGGTCTGCTTCGAAGTCGGTTCGTCTTCGCTGGGCACCTTCAGCACGCGTTTCACCGAACTGGTCGGTGTGCCGCCGAGCGTGTACAGGGAGCGGGCGACCGACATCTCCGGCATCCCGAACTTCCAGATCAAGCACGTCACCAGACCGATCAGGAATCAAGAAGCGCCGCGCACCGGCGCCAACCTAATCTGGGCATCATGAACATCACCATCCACTACGCGTTCCTGCCCCACACGGATGCGGAAGCCGCGCTCGGCTTCTACCGCGACGTGCTCGGTTTCGAGTTGCGCAAGGACGTCGGATACGACGGCATGCGCTGGCTGACGGTCGGCCCTGTCGGTCAGCCGCAGACCTCGGTAGTCCTGCATCCGCCGGCCACGGACCCGGGGATCAGCGATGACGAGCGTCGCACGATCCTCGAGCTCATCGCGAAGGGCAGCTACGGTGCGCTCACGCTCGCGAGCGACGACCTCGACGGGCTCTTCGACCGACTCGTCGCGCGCGGCGCGGACATCGTGCAGGAGCCGATGGATCAGCCGTACGGCGAGAGGGACTGTGCTGTGCGCGATCCCGCCGGTAACCTGCTCCGCATCAACCAGACCGCCTGAACACCCCGCCACCAGCACTGACACCCCGCCGAAGGATGACGATGGCCGACGTTTCGCACACCGCCGACTCCCATGATCTGATCCGCGTGCAGGGAGCACGGGAGAACAACCTCAAGGAAGTCAGCGTCGACATCCCGAAGCGGCGGCTCACCGTCTTCACCGGTGTGTCCGGCTCGGGGAAGAGCTCATTGGTCTTCGACACGATCGCGGCGGAGTCCCGTCGCATGATCGACGAGACCTACAGCGCCTTCGTGCAGGGGTTCATGCCGTCGGTCCCGCGTCCCGACGTCGATGTGCTCGAGGGCCTCACGACGTCGATCATCGTCGATCAGGAACGGCTCGGAGCGAACCCGCGGTCCACGGTGGGCACGGTCACCGACGCGAACGCGATGCTGCGCATCCTGTTCAGTAAACTCGGGCGGCCGTACATCGGCGGACCGACCGCGTTCTCGTTCAACATCCCCACGCAGAAGGCCAGTGGAGTGATGACCGGTCCAGGTGGCGAGAAGAAGATCGTCAAAGATGCCATCTATCTCGGCGGCATGTGCCCGAGATGCGAAGGCAGGGGAGCGGTCTCCGACCTCGACCTCGCGCAGATCGTCGACGAGTCGAAATCTCTCGACGAGGGCGCGATCATGGTGCCCGGCTACACCGCCGACGGCTGGATGGTGAAGGGCTTCTCGCAGTCGGGTTTCTACCCGGCCGACAAGCCGATCATCGAGTTCACCGACAAGCAACGGCATCTCTTCCTCTACGGCGAGGTCACCAAGGTGAAGATCTCGGGCATCAACATGACCTACGAGGGACTCATCCCGAAGATCACCAAGTCCATGCTGTCGAAGGACATCGACGCACTGCAGCCGCACATCCGCGCGTTCGTCGAGAGGGTGGCGACCTTCGCGACGTGCCCGGAGTGCGAGGGCACGCGCCTCACGGAAGGTGCGCGGTCGTCGAAGATCGCCGGGGTCAGCATCGCTGATGCATGCCGGATGCAGGTCACCGACCTCGAGGCCTGGGTGCGCGGACTGGACCTGCCGGAGGCGGGTCCGCTGCTGAAGGCATTGAGCGCGAATCTCGCCGCGTTCGTCACCCTCGGACTCGGTTATCTGAGCCTCGATCGTCCCTCCGGCACGCTGTCCGGGGGAGAGGCGCAGAGGATCAAGATGCTCCGGCATCTGGGCTCATCCCTGACCGACGTCACGTACGTGTTCGACGAGCCCACCGTCGGGCTGCATCCGCACGACATCCAGCGCATGAACTCCCTGCTGCTGCAGTTGCGCGACAAGGGGAACACGGTGCTCGTCGTCGAGCACAAGCCGGAGACCATCGCGATCGCCGACCACGTCGTCGATCTGGGACCGGGCGCGGGATCGGCAGGCGGCGAGATCTGTTTCGAGGGCACGCTCGACGGGTTGCGAGCGAGCGGCACGCTCACCGGCACGCACCTGGACGATCGGGCAACGCTCAAGGCGGCGGTCCGCGACAGGAACGGCGCGATCGAGGTACGAGGCGCCGACGAGAACAACCTGCAGAACGTAGACGTCGACATCCCCACCGGAGTGCTGACCGTGGTGACCGGGGTCGCCGGCTCGGGCAAGAGTTCGCTGATCCATGGTTCGGTGACCGGCCGAGAGGGCGTGGTGGCGATCGATCAGAGCGCCATCAAGGGGTCGCGGCGCAGCAACCCGGCCACGTACACCGGCATGCTCGAGCCGATCCGCAAAGCGTTCGCGAAGGCGAACGGGGTGAAACCCGCACTGTTCAGTGCGAATTCCGAAGGCGCGTGCCCGTCATGCAAGGGTGCGGGAGTCATCGTCACCCAGCTCGGGTTCATGGACACGATCGAGACGCCGTGCGAGGACTGCGGAGGCAAGCGTTTCCAGGCCGGCGTGCTGGACTACAAGCTCGCAGGGAAGGACATCACCGAGGTCCTGGATCTGCCGGTGTCCGAAGCGCGGCAGTTCTTCTCTGATGGCGAAGCGAAGATTCCCGCGGTGGGTGCGATCCTCGGGCGGCTCGAGGACGTCGGACTCGGGTACCTGTCGCTGGGTCAGCCGCTGTCGACGTTGTCGGGCGGAGAGCGTCAGCGCGTGAAACTGGCGATCCAGATGGGGGAGAAGGGCGATGTCTATGTGCTCGACGAGCCGACGACCGGTCTGCATCTCGCTGACGTCGACAAGATCCTCGGCCTGCTCGACCGCCTCGTGGATGCCGGCAAGACGGTCATCGTGATCGAGCACCATCAGGCCGTCATGGCCCATGCCGACTGGATCATCGACATCGGTCCTGGCGCCGGGCACGACGGCGGCCGCGTGGTGTTCGAGGGAGTGCCCGCGGAGCTGGTCTCGTCGAAGTCGACGGTGACGGGGGAGCACCTCGCTCAGTACGTCGGCGTCTAGGCGGAGAATGTCGTCGGGCCGCCTTCGCTGATCGCTCAGTGCGTGATCGAGTGCACCGGGAATAGTTCGGTTCGCTCGATCACACGCTCACGCTCGGAAGCGAGTTCCTGTCGCCGCGGGTCCGCGAGGAAGTCGTCGAGCGCACGCTGGTCGGGAAAACGATACAACTGAACTTCGTCAGGCTGCCCGTCAGCACCGTCGCTTGCCACGCGCTGCATGATCTCGGCTCCGTGATCCATGAGCAACGCGATCACAGCATCCTCATAGCGCGCCATCTCAGCCGCTCGTCCAGGGCGGGCCCAGAGAAGGCAGCACAGCATCAATGCGGAAGAGTTCTCAGGCATTGGTTCAGCATAAGGTCCTCAGCGGGCAGTTCATATTATGTCAGTTTCGAAGGTCGGTTCTCGAGGTTGGGTCCACCCGAACGCGAGGGGTGAGTGTTGGGCAGCTAAGGACCAGTGCGGCAGCGCCGTCTCGGATGTGAGCGCGACTCTACGAGGTCGTGCAGCTGACGACATCTGTCGTCGCTCAGATGTGTGGGCGTTCCTGTGGACACGTGCAGCGCGGCGGTTCCGGCTGCGCCAGCCGCGAGTGCTGGAACAGTGCAACGGATGTTCTTCCCGCGGTGGTGCACCACTCTCGGTATATGCCGATAATGCACATTATGTCAGATCGAACGACGGGAGCCCCGCTCTCGTGTGCTGGTCAGCGTGCGCGTTGCGCTCGTGGAGGTCGCACCGTCAGTCCTCACTCGGCGGCGTAGCCGGCGAGGAACAGGTCTACCGCTCCGTCCACCGGCGCGCTCACGGCGGTCTCTTCATCTGTGAGCAGCTTCGCGTTCAGCGGCGCGCCGATGACCAGCCATGTGAACTGCTCTGCTGCGGCATGAGCGTCGTGGATTCGCAGGTGCCCGTGCGCCGAGACCTCCTGAAGAGCCTTGGCGAGGTTCCGGATGTTCGTCTGCCAGCTCTCCTCGAGGTACATGGCCGCGACGTCCGGCTGCGTGAGCGCTTCGCCCGTGACCAATCTGCGCATGCGCAGCACCGGCGGGCTCAGAATGCCTGCGCGCATCGTCTCGGCGAGTTCGATGAGCCCTGCGCGGATGTCGCTCGCTGCGACGAGACGTTCCAGTGCGGGCCGCATCGAGCCCCTCCCCGCGGCCGCCCATTGGCTCACGACTGCGGCGTACAGTTTCTGCTTCGACGGGTGCTCGCGGTACAGCGATGCCTTCGAGATCTTCGCGCGTCTCGCGACCTCGTCCATGGACGCGCCGGCATAGCCGTGCTCGAGGAACACCGCTCGTGCGACGCCGAGCAGCTCCTCCCCCGTCATGCCTGCCGGTCGTCCTGCTGTTCGAAGCGCTGTTGACATGCAGAACAGTTTAGTACTTGACAGTACCTGAGTCACGTCCTACTCTTTAGTACGCATCCGTACTGAAGGAGAATGTCATGGTCGTCCTGGCAATCCTCACCGCCACTGTCGCGTCATTCCTCGCCAGCGCGATCCTGTACGCGATCCCCGCGGTGTCCGCGCTGGTGGCGAGGACGAGCACTGCGCGCCCTGGCCTGTCCACCGCGGTGCAGATGGGCTCCGTCGTCCTGCGCAGTCTCATCGCGTCCGGCCTCATTGCGGGGTTGATGATCGCCGCGGGGTGGAGTGACGCGGGCAGCGGAGCTTTGCTCGGATTGTCGTTGGTCACCCTCCCCGCAATTCTGCTGATGGGCGGCGTCGTGCACGAGAACACTCCGATCCCGACCGCTGGTGTGCATCTGCTGGATTGGACGATCAAACTCGTCCTCATCGGTACGATCATCGGGCTGTTCGTCTGATGAGACCTGAGAACGGAGATCTGGCATGAATCCCACCACCGGCCCCGGCCCGTTGGACATCACATTCACGGCGACGCTCGGCAAAGTTCGTGATGGCGACACCTGGACGTGCGTCCAGCTCCCCGATTCCTCGAGCATCTTCGGCACCCGCGGTCTGGTCAAGGTCGTCGGCACGGTCGACGGTGAACCGTTCCGAGGCTCTTTCATGGCTCTCGGTGACGGCACGCACAAGCTGCCGATCGCCGCCGGGGTCCGCAGAGCCATCGACAAGACCGACGGCGACGATGTGACCGTCCACCTCACGCAACGGCTCAACTGAAGCTGCTCCTACTAACGTCGACGGTATGAAGATGCACGCGGGCCAACTGCACGTCGATGAAGAGATCGCTCGTCGACTGATCGCAGAACAGTTCCCGCAGTGGCGGGAAGAGCGCGTCGTCCACGTCGACGGTGGTGGCACGGTCAACGCTATCTTCAGGATCGGTGATGGCCTTGCCGCGCGATTCCCCCTGAACTCCGGGGACCCCGTCGAAGCGCTGACGCTGCTTCGCAAGGACGCGGCGGCGATGCAGGAGCTCGCCGCGACCTGCCCGGTGGACACGCCGTTGCACATCGCGCTCGGGACGCCGGCGCACGACTACCCGTTGCCCTGGTCGGTGCAGACGTGGATCCCCGGCGATGTCGCCACGCCGGACGGAGTCGCAGACTCCCTCGACTTCACCCGGGATCTGAGCGCCCTTCTGCGCGTGCTGCGCAACGCGGACACCGGCGGACGAGGCTTCGCCGGCACGGGTCGCGGTGGTGATCTGCGGGATTCCGACTCATGGATCGAGACCTGCCTGCACGAGAGCAAGAAGATGCTCCCGGTCGAGGAGCTCCGCGCACTGTGGGAGCGATTCCGCACCCTCCCGTCGTCGGGACCGGATCGGATAACGCACGGCGATCTGATTCCCGCGAATCTCCTCGTGGACGAGGGCAGGTTGATCGGAGTCCTCGACGGTGGCGGTTTCGGCCCGGCGGATCCCGCGCTCGACCTCGTGGTCGCGTGGCATCTGCTGGACGGCGACATGCGCGATGTGCTCCGCGGTCAGCTGAGGATCGACGCGATCGAGTGGCAACGCGGCGCCGCATGGGCATTCCAACAGTCGATGGGCCTGGTCTGGTACTACTCGGAGTCGAATCCTCGGATGAGTGCGCTCGGCCGCAGCACGCTGCGCCGGATCCTGTCCGATCCCGAGATCAGCTCGACGACGACGGCTTCCTGACTTCGGACAGATCGAAGACCCACTCGTTCATATTGAGCATGGCGCCTCGGAACTCTTCCGTTCGCTGCCCCGCGAGTTCGAACCCCGCCTTGCGACACAGAGCATTGGACGGCCCGTTCGCCCTGTCGGGAAAAGCGACGAGCAGCCTTCGCCCGCCCGCGAAGGCGCGCGCGTCGTCGACGACGAGCGAGAGGGCAGCAGAGCCCACTCCCCTCCCCTGACTCTCAGGGACGATGAACCACCCCGCTTCGAATACGTCCACTCCCCTCCATGTCGTCTTCCAGAAGCAGATCGCTCCCACCGATTCGGTGCCGTCGACGATCACGAACGGTCGGGCTTCACCCCCTGCCAAGAGGCGCAGATACCGTTCATGACGCGCCTCCAACTGCGCATCCGTCTCAGGGCCACCGATGTGCACGGTCATCTCAGGGGTGTTTCCCCGCCGGAGCAGCGGGGCGTCATGCTCCGACCACAGACGCAGCTCGATATCGCTCATGTGGTCACCATGGCATGGCCCTCCGACATCGCCAATGGCGTACGAAATGCACCGTCTGCTGTTGCTGTGCGAGCGCATCCGCGTTCTCCCGAGCCTTCAGCCAGCGCCTCGGCAGCTCGCCGCGCGCGTGGCTTGCGCCCGCGGCCTGAGCGGGCTCATCTCCGATCGAGCTCAGTGGTGTTCGTCTGCTGCCTCGAGGATACTGCGCAGAGTCGAAAGTTCGATCTGTGAGATCTCGCCGCCGTACGTCTCTTCGATCCTGAACGCGAGATCGTTCCGCACGCAGAACTCGGCGGTCTTCTCCAGTCGTGGCACCACTTCCACATGGTCGTTGCCGAACAACCCGGCGGCGTAGACATCTCTGCCGGCGTCGATCGCTGCCGCCAACTCCACGGACGAGCGGCGGGTGATGCCGTAGAGCTCTTTGAGAAGCGGTGGAGCGAGGGGCGGTCGACCCTCGATGAAGATCGCGATCGACGGAGATTCAGCCATGCTCCATTTCACCACGCGATCGGCGTGAGCGCCGTACGGCGTCGGTCCGTGCGCGCCCCGAGAGTAAGCTGAAGCGGATGAGCACCACCCCCGCCTCCCCCGGTTCCACGATCGGGTGGAGAGCGTGGTCGATCTGGTCGGTCGGCGTGGCGGCATACATGCTCGCGATCACCAATCGGACGTCGCTCGGCGCTGTCGGTGTGGATGCAGCGGAGAGATTCCAGGCGGATGCCTCGACGCTGTCCCTTTTCGCCGTCGTGCAACTCGCCGTGTACGGCGGCATGCAGATTCCCATCGGCGTACTTCTCGACAAGCACGGTGCGCGCCCGATCATCACGATCGGGATGATCCTGATGGCGTTCGGTCAGCTCACGATCGCGATCTCGCCCAGCATCGGCATCGCCATCGTCGCACGCATCCTCCTCGGCGCCGGCGATGCCGCGGTTTTCCCGGCGGTGCTTCGACTCATCGCGATCTGGTTCCCGGCGCAGCGAGGGCCTGTGATGGTGCAGCTCACCGGTGTGCTCGGACAGGCGGGTCAGCTGATCGCGCTGATCCCGCTCGCCGCTCTCCTGCATTCGACGAGCTGGACGATCACGTTCGGCAGCGTCGCCGGTCTGGGCGTCCTCTTCGCAATCCTCGTGTGGGCCGTGATCCGCAATCGCCCGCCCGAACTGCACGCCGACGTCACCGTCAACACGGACACCGGGGTCGTGCGCGTCGTGACATCGGCGATCGACACCGGTGTCGGCATCCGTGCGGCGTGGGCCCATCCGGGTACGCGCCTGGCTTTCTGGTCGCATTTCACGACGCCTTTCGCAGGCACCGCCTTCGTTCTGCTGTGGGGCATGCCGTTCCTCACAGCAGGTGAGGGTGTCACGACGGCGCAGGCCGCCACCATCATCTCCGTGTATGTCGTCGCCGGGATGCTCCTCGGGCCGATCATCGGCAACCTCTCCGGACGCATGCCGAACCGGCGCTCGCTCGCCCTCGTGCTGCCGGCGATCGGGATGCAGATGCTCGCCTGGATCGTCGTCCTGCTGCTGCCGGGTCCGGCGCCGATCTGGCTGCTCTACGTCCTGGCGGTCGCACTAGCGACCGGTGGACCGGCGTCGATGATCGCCTTCGACCACGCCAGGACGCACAACCCCGCCCATCGGTTGAGCACTGCCACCGGGCTGACCAACGGCGGCGGATTCATCTCAGCCCTCATCGTCATCTTCCTCATCGGCCTCGCACTCGACCTTCAGGGTGCAGGCAGCCCGGAGACCTATTCGTTGGTTGCGTTCCGCATCGCGTTCCTCGCCCAGGTGCCGATCTGGCTCTTGGGAACGACGTTCATCCTCATCGAACGCAAGCGCACGCGGATCCGCATCGGACTCGACCCCGAACGAAAGAGGAGACGATGACCGGAGACTTCACCTTTCTCCAGGCCGACGACCGGATCGACCGCGCGCGCGTGCATCGCTGGATCAGCGAGCAGTCGTACTGGGCGAAGGGACGCACCCGCGCGGTGCAGGACGCGGCGATCGACGCATCCCGCAACTATGGAGTGTGGGATGCGTCGAGCGGCGATCAGGTCGCATACGCGCGCGTCGTGACCGATGGAGTGACGTTCGCCTGGTTGTGCGACGTGTTCGTCTCGTCCGACGTCCGAGCGCGCGGGATCGGGAAGATGCTGATCAACGGCGTGATCGCCGATCTGGAACCGCTCGGACTCACGCGGATGCTGCTGGCGACGGCCGACGCCCACGGGCTGTACGAGCAATACGGATTCGAGAACCCCGACGATCCGACCCGCTACATGGTGCGGAGCATGTCCTGAAGCGCTGCCGTCACAGCACAGTGTCGTCTGCCGAGGCATCTCTCCGACGACGGGAAGCGAGAAGGATCAGGCCGATGACGAAGATGACCGCGCCGGCGCCCATCAGGATGTAGCCGATCAGGTCGAGATTCGCCCACTCGACCTCCACGTTCACCGCGAACGTGAGAATGGCTCCGATGACGAACAACGCGATTCCTGTGCCGATGCTCATTCGAGATCCTTCCCGATGTCTGTCGCGACACCTGTGTCGACGAGCACACGATTGCTGTTCGTTCTGACGATGCCAGCAATCGCCGTGGGCGGCAAGGGGTTGATCAGCGCCGGCGCGGGGTCCAGCCGACCGACAGCGCGTCATCCGACGCCGACCGCTCGAGGTCGACAGCCGCTGACCATCCCTGCGCGGCGTCCACGCCGTCGAATCCGCCGCGGGCCACCCGCATCCCGACGTCCTCGTGATGCATCCGCGGCGCTCCCCCACGCCTGACCGAGGCGCGCACGCTCCACGAATCATCGGCGTACCCACCGCCGCGGAAGACTCTGTAGTCGCCGTACCGTGCGGGATCGAGCAGATCCCAGCACCACTCCCACACGTTGCCGAGCGTGTCGAAGAGACCGTTGAGGTTGGGCATCTTGCCACCGACGTCCTGCGGGACTGTCACGCCGTCCGCGGCAGTCCACGCGATGTCGGTGAGCACACCGTAGTGCGGGCCTGTGGAGCCGGCGCGGCACGCATGCTCCCACTCCGCCTCCGTCGGCAGCCGGTACCCGTCGCTGTCCACGTGCCACGTCACGTCCTCGCCGTCGAACGTGTACGCGGGATCGAGCCCCTCCCACTCGGAGGCCGCGTTGCAGAAGCGCACCGCGCGCAGCCAGCTGAGATCCGCAGCCGGACGCCTCGGGTGCCGAGAGGCGATTCCGACGATCTCGGCCATCTGCTCCTCGGTGACGGCGAACACCCCGATCTCGAAGCTCTCGAGCTCCACCGTGCGCACCAGGTCCCGCCGGGCGTCATGAAGCGTCACGACGCCCGCAGGCACTGACGTCATCTCCACATCGCTCATGCCGGGACACGCTTCTCGGGGTGGGTGTGAGTCGGGATCGCGAACACCCGCATGAAGTACTGGCAGAGCGGCCCGACCAAGAGGGCGAATGCGACCGTGCCGACGCCCACGTTTCCGCCGAGCGCCCAGCCGACGGCGACCACGACGACCTCGATCCCCGTTCGCACGATCCAGATCCGCCAACCGGTCTTCTTGTGCAGGCCGGTCATCAGCCCGTCGCGCGGACCTGGACCGAAGTTGGCACCGATGTAGAGTCCCGTGGCAGCTGAGAGGACGAGCAGTCCGATCACGAAGAAGCAGACGCGCAGCCACAGCGGCTGATCCGCGGGGATCAGCGCGAGCCCGACGTCGGCGGACGGACCTACGAGAAGGGCGTTGAGGACGGTACCGATACCGAGTCTCTGACGCAGCGGGATCCACAGCAGGAGCACCACGATGCTCACCAGGATCGTGACGACCCCGAACGACAGCGGGACATGATTGGTGATCCCCTGCGAGAGCACGTCCCACGGTGCGGCGCCGATCTGTCCGCGCACCATGAACGCGATGCCGACGCCGTACAGGAAGAGACCGATCAGCAGCTGCACCGAACGACGCGGGAGCCTGCGGCCGCGCAGCGATCTCACTGCGGATCTCGTTCGACCCACGACGAGTACTTGGCCACGCGCCCATCGCCAGAGGAGGTACGCGTCAGCCGACGCTTCACCCACGGACCGACGTGCTCGCGATAGTAGGCGAGACCGACCGCTCCCCCGGTTCGCAGTTCGCTCGCGGCCCACCACTCGACGGGAGGCTCGTAACCGAGCGCCTCCAGCACCCTGGCCGCGACCCTGTGGTGACCGGACGAATTCATGTGAAGCCGGTCCTCCGACCAATAGGCACTGCGCGCGAGCTCGCGGTCGGGCCAGTTCAGCGCACGGACGACGTCGGGGCGATCCGCGATCCGGCGCAGCACCGCCGCAGAGAGCTCGTCGCCGCGACGTTGGATCATCGACCCCATCGGCAGCTGCCCTGCGGGGTTCGCGCCGGACAGCACGATAAGCGTGACACCCTGTTCGTCGCATCGACGGAGAACCCGCGAGAAGGCATCGGCGATGTGCTCGAGATCGGTACGAGGACGGAGCATATCGTTGCCTCCCCCGTTGAACGACAGATGCGTGGGGTTGAGCGCCAACGCCGGTTCGAGCTGCTCCTGCACGATCGGCCACGCGAGCTTTCCGCGGATCGCGAGGTTCGCGTACTGGATGGGATGGCCGACCGCATCCGCCCATCCCTGCGCGGCGATGTCGGCCCATCCCCGTACGCGGCCGTCCGGCAGCTCGTCGCCGACGCCCTCGGTGAACGAGTCGCCGATCGCCACGAATCTCACATCACTCACCGAACCAGCCTATGCCCGCGGACGGGCACGTCGGATCATCGATCGTCGAGCGCCTGGCCCCGTCGATCGACAAGGCCCCACGTCACGATCGCGGCGACGATGAAGAACCCAGCGAAGATGGCGAACAGCAGCGGGGCTCCCCCTGCGGCGAGCAGGAGCGGCACCATCAGCGGAGCGACGATCGATGCGATCCTGCCGACGCCGGCAGCCCACCCTGCTCCCGTGCCGCGCAACGAGGTCGGGTAGATCTCCGGTGTCACCGCGTACAGCGCGCCCCATGCACCGAGGTTGAAGAACGAAAGCGCCATGCCTGTCGCGATGATCGGCCCGATGCCGGTGGCTGTGCCGAACAGCACGGCCGAGACCGCGGAGCCGGCGAGGAAGACGGAAAGGGTCGTTCGGCGCCCCCACACCTCGATGAGCCACGCGGCCACGGCGTAACCTGGCAGCTGCGCGAGCGTGATGAGCAGCGTGAAGCCGAAGGAGCGGACCAGGTCGTAGCCGGCGTCGACGAGGATGCTGGGGATCCAGATGAACGCACCGTAGTAGGCGAAGTTCACGCAGAACCAGATCAGCCAGATGCACAGCGTCCGCAGCCTGAACTCGGGATACCAGAGCGTACCGAGGCGTGTCGCGGCGTCGTCGGCGATGGCGCGAGACACCGGTGTCTTCTGGACGAGCGGGCCAGCGGTGATGCCGGCATCCGCCTCAAAGGCTGCGACGATCCGCTCCGCCTGCGACAGTCTGCCGCGTGAGGCCAGCCATCGAGGCGATTCAGGCAGGCCCCAGCGCACGATGATGGCGTAGACGGCGGGCACGGCACCGAGCGCGAACGCCCAGCGCCATCCGGAATCGGATGCCGGGATGACGAAGTAGCCGATCAGCGCGGCCGCGGTCCAGCCGACCGCCCAGAACGCCTCGAGGACGACGATGAGACGGCCCCGGATGCGGCGCGGTGCGAACTCGCTCACGTACGTCGACGCGACAGGAAGCTCCGCACCGAGGCCGAGCCCGACGAAGAATCGCAGCACCAGCAGCATCGCGAGCCCGCCGACGAGTGCGCTGGCGCCGGTGGCGACGCCGTACACCAGCAGGGTGATCGCGAAGACCTGCCGCCGGCCGAGGCGATCAGCGAGCAGGCCGCCGAGAGTGGCGCCGATCGCCATGCCGATGAACCCGACGGACGCGATCCACCCGGTCTCGGTCTTGGACAGATCCCACTGCTGCGCGAGCGCGGCGATGACGAACGAGATGAGGCCGACGTCCATCGCATCCAGTGCCCACCCGACGCCGGAGCCCGTGAGCACCCGGAAGTGCCGACGCGTGAACGGCAGTGTGTCGAGGCGTTCCGCCAGCGATGCGCGGCTCGGGATGCCCGGGTTGCTCATTTCAGCAGATCTCTGACTCGAGGGATCACCTCGGTGCCGTAGAGCTCGATGCTGCGCATCATCTGCTCATGCCCCAAGGTGCCGGTGGCGTACTTCAGATCGAACCGTCCGATTCCCAGAGTCCTGACGGTGTCTGCGATCTTCCGAGCGACGCGCTCGGGCGAACCGGAGTAGATCGCGCCTGCCGGTCCGACATCGTTCTGGAAGCGCGCACGGCTGTATTCGGGCCATCCTCGCTCCTTGCCGATGGTGTTGTTCATGGCCTCGAACCCCGTGTACGCGGCGTCCCATGCCTCTTCATCCGTGGCGGCGATGTGCCCCGGAGAGTGCACCGCGACCGGGTGCTCCTGCGTTCCGAAAGCTGTGATCGAGCGGTGGTACAGCTCGACGAAGGGAGCGAACCGAGCGGCAGGGCCCCCGATGATCGCCAGCATCAGTCCGACACCGTGTCGCGCGACGCGCACGACGGATTCCGGGCTGCCTCCGACGCCGACCCAGGTGCGAAGGCCGCTCTCGGTCTTCGGGAACACGTCGGCGTCGACGAGCGCCGGACGCACGGTACCCGACCAGGTGACGGGCTTCTCCTTGGCGAGTTCGACGAACAGCTCGAGCTTCTCCTCGAACAGCGACTCGTAATCGCGGAGGTCGAAGCCGAACAGGGGGAACGACTCGGTGAAGGAGCCGCGCCCCAGCACGACCTCCGCACGACCGCCCGACAACGCGTCCAGCGTCGCGAACCGCTCGTACACCCGCACGGGGTCGTCGGAGGACAGCACGGTGACCGCCGTGCCCAGCCTGATCCGCTGCGTGCGCGCCGCGATCGCGGCGAGCACCATCTCCGGCGCCGAGACGGCGAACTCCTGACGATGATGCTCGCCCACTCCGAAGAAGTCGACACCGACGCTGTCGGCGAGGACGGCCTGCTCGACGACGTTGCGGATCGTCTGCGCCCCGCTCAGCAGCCTCCCGTCGGAATCACGAGTGATGTCGCCGAACGTGTCCAGCCCGAACTCGAGTTCCATCTGTGCGACTACCTGTTCACGAGCGACGTGCGCAGCGTGTCGAGACCGACCCCACCGAGATCGAGCGCTCGCTTGTGGAACTGCTTGATGTCGAACGCATCGCCCTGCTGCGCCTGATACGCGTCGCGCACTTGCTCCCAGATCCGCTGGCCGACCTTGTAGGAAGGCGCCTGTCCTGGCCAGCCGAGGTAGCGGTTCACCTCGAACCGGACGAACTCATCCGACATGTTGACGTTGCGGCGCATGAAGTCGAGTGCGTAGTCGGCATCCCAGGTCCCACTGCCGTCGAGTCGCGGCTTGCCCAGGTGCACTCCGATGTCGAGCACCACGCGCGCAGCGCGCATGCGCTGGCCGTCGAGCATGCCGAGTCGGTCGGCAGGATCGTCGAGATATCCGAGCTGCTGCATGAGTCGCTCTGCGTAGAGCGCCCATCCCTCGGCATGCCCTGAGGTACCGGCGAGCAGCCGGCGCCAGGAGTTCAGCTCGGCACGGTTGTAGACGGCCTGGCTGATCTGGAGGTGATGGCCGGGAATGCCCTCGTGATACACCGTGGTGAGTTCGCGCCAGGTGTCGAACTCGGTGACGCCCTCCGGCACCGACCACCACATCCTGCCGGGGCGCGAGAAGTCGTCGGTCGGGCCGGTGTAGTAGATCCCGCCCTCCTGCGTCGGCGCGATCATGCATTCGAGCGTGCGGATCTGCTCCGGAATGTCGAAGTGCGTCGCGCCCAGCTCGGTGACCGCACGGTCGCTGGTCTCCTGCATCCAGCGCTGCAGCGCCTCGGTGCCGTGCAGCTTCCGCGAGGGGTCGGCCTCCAGATGCGCGACCGCCTCTTCGACGGTGGAGCCGGGGAGGATCTCGTTCGCGATCGCGGTCTGCTCGGCGACCATGCGCGCGAGTTCCTCGCGGCCCCATTCGTAGGTCTCATCCAGGTCGATCTCCGCGCCGAGGAAGCGACGGGAGTTGAGCGCGTAGAGTTCACGGCCGACGGCATCCACCTCGCTCGCGGCCGGCGCGAGGGTACCGGTCAGGAAGTTCTTGAGCTCGTCGTAGGCGACGCGCGCCGCAGATGCGCTGTCGGCGAGTTCGCGGGCGAGGGATGCCGGCAGTTCGCCCTCATCGGGAGTCGCAGCCGCGACGAAGGAGGCGAAGAATCCGTCATCGGCCGTGTAGCGGACGATCTGATCGGCCACTTCGGTGACCTGCCGGCGTGCGGGAACGACGCCCTGCGCGATGCCTTCCGCCAGAGTGGCCGTGTATCCGCGAAGCGCCGTCGGGACGGCGGCCAGTCGTTTCACGATGACTGACCAGTCATCGGCCGTCGCGGTGGGCATGAGGTCGTACACCTGACGGATGTCCTGCGCTGCCGAAGCGATCACGTTGAGGTCGCGCAGGTGCCACTTGGCGTCGTGGAACTCGAGGTCGAGCGTCAGCTCGCTTTCGAGGTCGGCCTTGGTGACCTCGTCCGCGGCGTCTCCCGGAGTCAGATCGCGCAGCGAACCGAGCGTCCTGCGCACCTCGGTCGCGTACTGCTCCTGGCCGTCGGGGCTCAGGTCGCCGTAGCGGTCGTTCGCGTCGTTGCGACCGATGTAGGTGCCGAGCGTGGGCGCGAGGTTCACGAGGGTGTCGACCCAGTCTTCTGCGACCTGGTCGATCGCTGAGGGCGTGCGAGGGGTAGTCGTCATCCCCTCAGCGTAGCGCCGCGACCGACTCGGCAGCGTGCGCAGCGAGCCTCAGTGCGCGGCTTCGTTCCAGTCGTGGCCCCGACCGACCTGGACGTCCAGGGGAACGGACAGATCGGCCGCGTCCGCCATGCGGGTGCGCACGATCTTCTCCGTCGCGTCCCACTCCCCCGGGGCGACCTCGACCACGAGCTCGTCGTGGATCTGCAGGAGAACCCGGGAACGGAGGTCGGCGGCGGTCAGGTCGGCGTGGATCTCGTACAGCGCGATCTTCATGATGTCGGCGGCGCTGCCCTGGATGGGGGCATTGAGTGCGGCGCGTTCGGCGTTCTCGCGCAGCACGCGGTTGGGGCTGCTGAGGTCGGGGAACGGACGACGGCGGCCGAAGATCGTCTCGGTGTAACCGACCTCCTTCGCCTTCACGACCGAGGCACGCAGGTAGTCGCGTACGGCGCCGAACCGGGCGAAGTACTCGAGCATCAGCTGCTTCGCCTCCGACTGCTCGATGCGCAACTGCTTCGACAGACCGAACGCGGAGAGGCCGTAGACGAGTCCGTACGACATGGCCTTGACCTTCGTGCGCATCGCGGAGGTGACCTCGGATGGATCGACGCCGAAGACACGGGCGCCGACGAACCGGTGGAGGTCCTCACCGCTGTTGAACGCCTCGATCAGTCCTTCATCGCCGGAGAGGTGCGCCATGATGCGCATCTCGATCTGCGAATAGTCGGCCGTGAGCAGCGTCTCGTACCCCTCACCCACCTCGAACGCGCTGCGGATGCGCCGGGACTCCTCGGTGCGCACAGGGATGTTCTGCAGGTTCGGGTCGGTGCTGGAGAGCCGGCCAGTCTGGCTGCCGGTCTGCACGTACGTCGTGTGGACGCGGTGATCGTCGCGGATCGCGGTGTCGAGGGACTCGATGATCTGGCGGAGCTTGGTGGCCTCGCGGTGCTGCAGCAGCAGATCGAGGAACGGATGCGGGTTGCTCTCCTGCAGATCGGCGAGCACAGCGGCATCGGTGGAGTACCCGGTCTTGGTCTTGCGGGTCTTCGGCAGTTGCAGGTCTTCGAACAGCACCTCCTGCAGCTGCTTCGGCGATCCGAGGTTGAACTCGCGGCCCACCAGAGCGAAGGCATCGGCGGCGAGGCCGTCGGTGCGCGCGGCGAGCTCGCCCGAGAACGTGGAGAGCACCTCGTGCGACACGGCGACACCGGAGATCTCCATGTCGGCGAGGGCGAGCAGCGTGGGCAGTTCGATGTCGGTGAGCACCTTCGCCACCGATTCCGGGATGTCTTCGCGCAGTGCCGCCGCGGCGCGAAGCGTGAACCACGCCTCCTGCGACGGCGTCGCTCCGTCGGTCTCGGGAACGAGCTGGGTGGGATCGGCCACCGGCAGCTTCTCGTCCAGGTAGCGATCCACGAGGTGGGCGAGGGTCTTGTCGGGGAAGCTCGGCCGCAGCAGCCACCCGGCCAGCAGCGTGTCGTAGGCGAGACCACCGAGCCGGATGCCCGCGCGGTGCAGAGCCTTCACCTGAGGCTTGGCGTCGTTGAGCACCTTCTTCGCGTCGGACTCCAGCCAGGGTCGCAATGCATCCGCCGTCGCATCGCTCCAGTCGGTCTCGCGGAGCTCGGTGAGGCTCGAGACACCGACGCGCGATATCGCGCCTCCGTTCGTCACGAGCGCTATCGCCAGTTCGTCGCTCTGGGCGGCGATCCATGCGGCGAGTTCGGTGACCGACGCCTCGACGGGCGCGGGCATCGGAACCGCGGGCTCATCGTGCACGGCCTCATCGCCAGCGCCGACCGCGTCGAACACCCGTGGGAGCAGGGTGCGGAACTCGAGCCGCGCGAAGATGTCGCGCACCGCCTGGGCGTCGATCGGGGCGACGGCGAGGTCAGCCGGTACGACGGTCAGCTCGACGTCGGTGAGGAGGCGGTTCAGCTGGCGGTTGCGCCGGACGGCGTCCATGTTCTCACGCAGATTGCCGCCGACCACGCCCTTGATCTCCTCGGCGCGCTCGAGCAGCTCGTCGAGTCCGCCGAACTGCGTGAGCCACTTCACCGCGGTCTTCTCGCCCACCTTCGGCACACCGGGCAGGTTGTCGCTCGTCTCGCCCACGAGGGCGGCGATGTCGGGGTACTGTTCCGGACGCACGCCGTAGCGCTCCTGCACGGTCGCAGGGTCGTAGCGCTTGAGCTGCGACACGCCCTGCACGGAGGGGTACAGCAGAGTGACCTTGTCGTTCACGAGCTGGATCGTGTCGCGGTCGCCCGAGACGAGGAGGACGTCGTAGCCCTGTTCGGCGCCCTGCACCGACAGCGTGGCGAGGATGTCGTCGGCCTCGATGCCCTCCTTCGTGAGGACGGGGATCGACATGGCTGCCAGCACGTCCTGCAGCAGCGGCACCTGTCCGCGGAACTCCTGCGGCGACTCGGATCGCGTGGCCTTGTACTCGGGGTAGACATCGGTGCGGAACGAGTGCCGCGACGTGTCGAACGCGATCGCCATATGGGTCGGCTTCTCGGCCTTGATCAGGTTCACGAGCATCGACAGGAAGCCGTAGATGGCGTTCGTGTGCTGATGATCCTTCGTCGTGAAGTTCTCGACCGGCAGCGCGAAGAACGCACGATAGGCGAGCGAATGGCCGTCGACGACCATGAGGGTAGGCTTTGCGGAGTCCGTCACCCTGTCAGCCTAACGAGGACGACGGACATGCGCTGAGGAGGACACGTGAGCGAGACCACCCTGACACCGGGATTGAAGTGGGTCATGGAGCGAGGCATGGGAACTCTGGCCGAACGGATGGGCATCGAGTTCACCGAGTTCACGATCGAGCGCAGCGTCGCGACCATGCCCGTCGAGGGCAACACTCAGCCGGTCGGGCTCCTGCACGGAGGCGCCTACGTCGTGCTCGGGGAATCGCTCGGCTCGATGGCCGCGAATCTGCACGCCGGGCCCGGCCGCCTGGCAGTGGGCATCGACATCAACGCCACGCACACGAGATCGGCCACCTCAGGTGTCGTGACCGGCGTCTGCACGCCGATCCATCTGGGCCGCAGCGTCGCCGTTCACGAGATCGTCGTGAGCGACGAGCAGGGCCGCCGCTGTTCGACCATCCGCATCACGAACATGATCAAGGACATGCCAGCGCGCTGACCCGGCACGCTCCGGCGCTCAGTCGTCCGAGAGGATCCGCTGGAACAGCAGGTGATCCTGCCACTGCCCCGCGATACGCAGATACCGCGGAGCCAGACCGATCTGCGCGAAGCCGTTGCGCATCAGCACGCGCTGCGATGCCGCATTCTCGACCAGTGTGGCCGCCTGCAGACGGTGCAGGCCCAGCTGATCCCTGGCGTGACCGATCACCAGGGCCACGGCGCGGCTCATCACTCCGCGGCCGACGAGGGACGCATCCACCCAGTAACCGAGATCCGCGCTGTGGAACGCGCCCCTGACGATGTTGACGACATTCGTGATCCCGACGATGCGGCCGTCGTCATGGGCGAGCACGAATCGGGCCGCTCGTCCGTCCGCGTGGTCACGCAGATACTGCGCCACCAGCCCGTCCTGCCATGCGACGGTGTAGAAGCTCTCATCACGAACCGGATCCCAGCGGGCGAGATGCGCGCGGTTCGCGTCGTAGGCGGCAGCGTACGCCGCGGCGTCACCTGATCCGACCGGACGAAGGCGGATGCCGTCGCCGAGGTCGAACGTCACTTCTTGGGTGCGAGCTGCTCGATGATCGCCTTGGCGACATCCTGCATCGTCAGACGACGGTCCATGGATGCCTTCTGGATCCAGCGGAACGCCTCGGGCTCGCTGAGGCCCATCTTCTCGTTGAGCAGGCCCTTGGCACGGTCGACCAGCTTGCGGGTCTCGAAGCGCTCGACCATGTCGGCGACCTCGGCCTCGAGCGTGATGATCTGCTCATGACGGGCGAGGGCGATCTCGATCGCCGGAAGAAGGTCGTTGGGAGTGAACGGCTTGACCACGTACGCGAGTGCGCCGGCCTCACTCGCACGCTCCACGAGCTCCTTCTGGCTGAATGCCGTGAGAAGCACGACGGGCGCGATGTTGCCCTTGTGGAGCTTCTCTGCGGCGCTGATGCCGTCGAGCTGCGGCATCTTGACGTCCATGATGACCAGGTCGGGGCGAAGCTCGGTGGCCAGTGCCACTGCCGTCTCTCCGTCACCTGCCTCACCGACGACGTCGAATCCGTTGTCGCGGAGGATCTCGACGATGTCGAGACGGATCAGCGATTCGTCTTCGGCGACGACGACCCGTCGCGGGGCGGATGCCGTGGGCTGCTCAGCCGGTTCTGCCTGTTCTTGCTCGGTCACGAATCCATTCTAGTGGAGAGGAGGCCGTGACCAGTCCCAGGAACCCGCCGAACGCACCGGAGTGGTCGTCCTCCTGCGCTAAAGTCGTAGACGCACCACGCGCCGGCGTGGCGGAATGGTAGACGCGGAGCACTCAAAATGCTTTGTTCGAAAGGACGTGCGGGTTCGAGTCCCGCCGCCGGCACTCTCGTGGCGAAGGCGCTCATGCCGTCACCCCGTTGATTCGGATGAAGGGCCGTTCCCATGGATGAACGCCTGTCGTCCGTGTGGCGGCACTGGGACATCCTGACGGCTGCCGCACTCGTGGGGTTGTCCTTCGTCCCCGGTGTGGAACGTCAGGGAGTGGACCTCGCGGAGCTTCCCGACGGTGCGATGGACACATGGGGATGGGTGCTCCTGATCGCACAGGGCGCGGCGGTGGCACTGCTGCGCAGCAGGCCCGCCCTCTGCCTTGCCCTCGTCGGCACTGCATTCGCCGCCTACCAGCTGCTCGGATACCCGACCACGTTCGCCGCATTGGGGCTTCTGGTCGCCGTCGTGGGAGCCGGGGCGCTCGTACGACGGCAGCGGCGGTCGGTCGCTCTCACGGCAGCGGTCGGATACGTACTGCTGTGCATCGCGCTGGGAGGCGTCGGATCGCCGACGCGGATACTGGATCACATCGTCTTCGGGCTGCTGCTCGCGTCGCTGTGGGTGGTGGGCGCATGGATGCGCAATCGCGTGCAGACGCAGCGACGCCGAAGCGCGGAGGCGGAGCGGGTCGCGGTCGAACTCGAGCGCGCGCGTCTCGCAAGGGAACTGCACGATGTGATCACGCATCACGTGACGGCGATGGTCGTCCAGGCCGATGCCGCGCAGTACGGCACGGACGACGCCACGAGGACCAGCGCGTCGCTCGCCATGATCGGCGACACCGGAAGGGCGGCGCTGACGGATCTGCGCGGCCTCCTCGGTGCCCTGGACGGTACTGTCGACGATGCGGCTCGGACACCGGCGATCACGGACGTGCAGGACCTGGTGGACCGCGCACGCGCAGGAGGTCAACCGGTCGAGTTCCACCGAGAGGGCGAACCTCGCACCCTCGATGCCGCCCGAGAGCTCGCGGTGGTCAGAGTCGTGCAGGAGAGCCTGACGAACGCGATCAAGCACGCCAACGGCGCCCCCACCCGCGTGCGGATTCGCTACGACGAGACGGAGATCGACGTGACGGTGACGAACGAGACCGCCGGTGCAGTGGGCCTGGGAGGGGGCGGGCACGGACTCGCCGGCCTGCGTGAGCGCATCGCTCTTCTCGGCGGGGAGTTCACGGCCGGGCCTTCGGCAGACGGATTCGCCGTGCGCGCTCGGATCTCCGCATGATCGCCGATCCCGATTCGGACGCGGCGCCCATCAGGGTGATCGTGTGCGATGACCAGGACCTCGTGCGCACCGGTTTCGTCACGATCATCGACGCCCAACAGGATCTGCAGGTCGTCGGCGAGGCGTCCGACGGTCGGACAGCGCTCCGGTTGGTGGAGCAGGAGAAGCCGGACGTCGTGGTGATGGACATCCGGATGCCGCGGATGGACGGCATCGAGGCCACGCGGCTGATGGCCGGGCCCGGAGTCGTCGATCCGGTCAAGATCCTGATCGTCACGACGTTCAACCTCGACGCGCTCGTTCTCGACGCGCTTCGCGCCGGCGCGAGCGGCTTCCTGCTGAAGGATGCCAGACCCGCCGAACTCCTCCACGCTATCCGAACGGTGGCGGCAGGCGAATCACTGCTCTCCCCCACCGTGACCAGGGCGCTGATCGGCCGTCATGCCGAGCGGGTGCGCCCTGCGGAGCGTGATCGCAGCGAGCTGGATGTGTTGACAGCGCGGGAGCTGGAGGTGCTCCGCCTCATCGCCGAGGGGCTGTCGAATGCGGAGATCGCCCTCGCACTCGTCATCAGCCACGAGACCGTGAAGACGTACGTCTCCCGCATCCTCGGCAAGCTCGGTCTACGCGATCGCGTGCAGGCGGTGGTCCTCGCCCATCGGCTCGGCCTCATCGGCGACGCCTGACACGCATCCCTCTGCAGAGCTACCGGAAGTGTCCTCTCCCGCGTGATGCCAGGGCGCAAGGCCGTCCGTAGCGTGTTCCTCGACGCCACCGAAAGCATCGAGGAGACGAATCCGATGAACATCGCACCACAGACCACCCCGCCGGCACCGGCCACAGGGCGCACAGGCATACTGTCCAGGAGATGGGTGCCTGGAGCAACCATGATCATCGGATTCGCGCTCGTGATGATCGTGTCCAACTCGATCGCCTCAGCGTTCGAGAACCCGGTCGCCGCGCTGCTGATCGGCGCTCTGCTCGCCGTCCTGGTCCTGTGGGTGTATCGCCTTGCGGTCCTGCGCATCGAACGACGCCCGGCCGTCGAGCTCGCCCCGGCGAACGCGAAGCGGATGATCGCGTTCGGGTTCGCGGGCGGACTTCTGCTGTCGGCGGCGACGATCGGAATCCTCGCCCTGTTCGGCGGCTATCGGATCACCGGCTGGGGCTCCCTCAGCGGTGCGCTCACCGTCATCGGGATGATGTGCGCGATCGCCGTCGCAGAGGAGGTGCTCTTCCGCGGCGTGATCTTCGGACTCGTCCAGAAGCGCGCCGGCACGTGGCTCGCCCTTGCCGTCTCCGCAGTCCTGTTCGGCCTCGCGCACCTGGTGAATCCCGGTGCGACAGTGTGGGGAGCGGTCGCGATCGCGATCGAGGCCGGACTCATGCTCGGTGCCGCATATGTCGCCACCGGCTCGCTGTGGTTGCCGATCGGGCTTCACCTCGGGTGGAACATCGCCACGGTCGCGGTGTTCGGCACCGTGACTTCCGGCAGCGAGTCGAGGGGCGCGATCGTGACCGCGACCACGTCAGGGCCTGACTGGTTGACCGGTGGCTCGTTCGGGCCGGAGGCGAGCGTCATCGCGGTCGTCGTCTGCTCCGCGGCCGCCGCGATCCTGCTCGCGGTCGCACGCCGCAGGGGACGCATCGTGGGCCGCGCCTGACGGTTCGTGAAACGGAAGAGGGGCGGAGCCGCGGCTCCGCCCCTCTTCATCGTCGTCTCAGACGCCGTCCTTGTAGATCGGCGCTGCGCCGTTGACGGCGTCCCCGACCTTGTGGACGCGGATGTCGTTCGTCGAACCGATGATCCCGGGAGGGGAACCCGAGATCACGACGACCTTGTCCCCTTCCTTGGCCAGGTCGTTCTTCAGCAGGTAGTCATCGACCTGCAGGAACATCAGGTCGGTGTGCTGCACGTTCTCGACGAGCTTGGAGCGGATGCCCCAGGTCAGCGCCATGCGACGGCGGATGGTCGGTTCCGGTGTGAACGCGATCATCGGAATGCGCGAGCGCAGACGCGACAGGCGACGAGCGGAGTCACCCGACTGCGTGAAGACGCACAGGAACTTCGCTTCGACGAAGTCGGCGACCTCGAGGGCGGCGAGCGTGATCGCTCCACCCTGGGTGCGCGGCTTGGCCGTGAGCGGCGCGATTCGCTCGAGACCGTGCTCCTCGGTCGACTCCACGATGCGCGCCATGGTCTCGACGACCACGATCGGGTACTCCCCCACACTGGTCTCGCCCGAGAGCATGACGGCGTCCGCGCCGTCGAGCACGGCGTTCGCGACATCCGACGTCTCGGCGCGCGTCGGCACGGGGCTGGAGATCATCGACTCGAGCATCTGCGTCGCGACGATCACGGGCTTGGCGTTGCGACGAGCGAGCTCGACCGCGCGCTTCTGCACGATCGGCACGGCCTCGAGCGGAAGCTCGACGCCCAGGTCGCCACGGGCGACCATGATGCCGTCGAACGCGTCGACGATCTCCTCGAGGGCATCGACGGCCTGCGGCTTCTCGATCTTGGCGATCACGGGCACCTTGACGCCTTCTTCGGCCATGATCTCGTGCACGCGCACGACGTCGGACGCATTGCGCACGAACGAGAGCGCGATGAGGTCGGCGCCGATCTTCAGGCCCCAGCGGAGGTCCGCTTCATCCTTCTCGCTGAGCGCGGGCACGTTGACGGCGACGCCGGGCAGGTTGATGCCCTTGTTGTTCGACACCGCGCCGGCGACGATGACACGGGTGGTGACGACGGTGCCGTCGGTCTCGACGACCTCGACGCGCACCTTTCCGTCGTCGATGAGCAGGAAGTCGCCGGGCTTGACGTCCTGCGGCAGTCCCTTGAAGGTCGTGCCGCAGATCTCACGGTTGCCGATGATGTCTTCCGTGGTGATCTTGAAGATGTCACCGGCGGCCAGCTCGTACGGTCCGTCCTCGAACTTGCCGAGGCGGATCTTCGGTCCCTGCAGGTCGACGAGCACGGCGACGGCCTTGCCCGCGTCATCCGCAGCGCGGCGGACGTTGGCGTAGTTGGCGTCATGGACGGAGTAGTCACCGTGGCTGAGGTTCAGCCGGGCGACGTCGACCCCCGCTTCGATGATCGCTCGAACATTCTCGTAACTCGAGGTGGCCGGGCCCAGCGTGGCGACGATTTTCGCGCGTCTCAACAGATTCTCCAGGGTGAGAGTGGGGGGTGATACAGAACTGGCGACGATGCCTCCGCCAGCCTACGCGGGCTGCAGGCCGATCGCGACATCGGTGGGACGCACGGGTGCGGGCAGCACCGTCTCTCCCATGAGGAAGCGGTCGACTCCGGCAGCGGCCGCGCGGCCCTCTGCGATCGCCCACACGATGAGCGACTGCCCACGACCGGCATCGCCGGCGACGAAGACGCCCGGCTCAGTCGACTCGTAGGAGTCATCGCGCTGGAACGCGCCGCGGTCGGTGGCCAGCGGGCGCAGGTCGTCGGTGAAACCGTCCTGCTCAGGACCCGTGAAGCCCATCGCGATCAGCACGAGGTCTGCGGGGATCTCGCGCTCGGTGCCGCTCTTGGGCACCCGGCGACCGTCGACGTACTCGGTCTCGGCAACGCGCAGCGCACGCACCTCGCCCGCCTCGTTCGAGAGGAACTCGACCGTGGAGGCCAGGTAGTGGCGCTCTCCGCCCTCTTCATGCGCGGAGGAGACCTCGAACACGGTGGGCATCATCGGCCAGGGCTGGTGCTCGGGTCGATCGACGCCGGGCTGCGTGCCGATGGCCAGGTTCGTCACGCTCAGCGCGCCCTGGCGGTGCGCGGTGCCGATGCAGTCCGCACCCGTGTCGCCACCGCCGATGACGATGACGTGCTTGCCCTCAGCGGTGATCTGGTTGTGCACGACGTCGCCGGCGACCGCATGGTTCGACTCGACGAGGTACTCCATGGCGAAGTGCACGCCGTCCAGGTCGCGACCGGGGATCTTCAGGTCGCGCGGCACCGTGGAACCCGTGCAGATCACGACGGCGTCGTAGCGCGCCCTGAGATCGGCCCAGCTGATGTCCTTGCCGATCTCGACGCCGGCACGGAAGCGCGTTCCCTCTTCCTGCATCTGCCGCAGGCGCGATTCGAGGTGGCTCTTCTCCATCTTGAAATCGGGGATGCCGTAACGCAGCAGTCCGCCGATGCGGTCGTCGCGCTCGAAGACCGCCACCGTGTGCCCCGCGCGCGTCAGCTGCTGCGCCGCGGCGAGCCCGGCGGGCCCTGAGCCCACGACCGCGACGGTCTTGCCGGTGAGCCGCTCGGGCGGTTCCGGCTCGACCCAGCCCTTCGAGAAGGCCTCGTCGATGATCGACACCTCGACCTGCTTGATGGTCACGGCCGGCTGGTTGATGCCGAGCACGCACGAGCTCTCGCACGGCGCAGGGCACAGTCGCCCGGTGAACTCGGGGAAGTTGTTCGTCGCGTGCAGACGCTCGATCGCCGAACGGTCCTCGCCTCGCCACGTCAGGTCGTTCCATTCCGGGATCAGGTTGCCCAGGGGGCAGCCCTGGTGGCAGAAGGGCACGCCGCAGTCCATGCACCGTCCGGCCTGACGGCGCAGAACAGTCTTGTCCCCCGGCTCGTAGACCTCTTTCCAGTCCATGATCCGCACGGGGACGGGACGGCGAGCGGGAAGCTCGCGCTGCGTCACCTTCAAGAAGCCCTTGGGGTCAGCCACCGGTCACCTCCAGGATCCGGCTCCAGACGACGTCGCCGTCCGGGTCGAGCCCGTCCGCCTCTGCCTCCTGACGCATTGTCTGCACCGCAGCGAAGTCGCGCGGCAGCACCTTCACGAACTCGGACGCGACGGTCTCGAAGTCTTCCAGCATCCCCGCCGCCAGCGGAGACGCGGTGCGCTCCACGTGCTCGGTGAGCAGGCTGCGAAGCACCTCGAGGTCGGCCCGGTCCAATGTCTCCAGTCGCAGTTCGCCGCTGTCGCGGGACTGCAGGTTCACCTTCTCGGTGGACAACGCGTGGACATACGCGATGCCGCCCGACATGCCGGCTCCGAGATTGCGTCCGGTCGAACCGAGGATCACCGCGAGACCGCCCGTCATGTACTCGAGGGCGTGGTCCCCCACTCCCTCCACGACGGCGGTCGCGCCCGAGTTGCGCACCAGGAAGCGCTCTCCGACCACTCCGGAGATGAACATCGTCCCCGATGTCGCGCCGTAGCCGATCACGTTGCCCGCGATCACGTTCTCGTGCGGGGCGATGCTCGAGCCGCGCGCCGGACGGATGGTGATGTCGCCACCCGAGAGGCCCTTGCCGACGTAGTCGTTCGCGTCGCCCTCGAGCCGCAGGACGATGCCCGACGGCAGGAACGCGCCGAGCGACTGGCCGGCGGTGCCGTGCAGTGTGACGTCGATCGTCTCGCGAGCGAGACCGGCCTCGCCGAATCGCGCGGTGACTTCGTGGCCGAGCATCGTGCCGACCGCCCGTTCCGTGTTGCGGATGGGCAGCTCCACGATGGTCGGGGCCATGTCGTTGAGCGTGCTCTGAGCCATCTCGATCAGCGGCACGTCGAAGTGCTTGTCGAGCTCGTGCTCCTGCTCGCGACCGCTGCGACGCGGCTCGGATGCCGGGAACACCGGACCTTCCAGCACGGGTGTGAGGTCGAGACCGTCTGTCTTCCAGTGCTCGATCGCGTCGTTCGCCTCGATCAGGTCGGCGCGGCCGATGACCTCGTCGAGCGAGCGGAAGCCCAGCTCTGCGAGGATCTCGCGCACCTCCTCGGCGATGAACTCCATGAAGTTCACGACGAACTCCGGCTTGCCGGTGAAGCGCTCGCGCAGGGCGGGGTTCTGCGTCGCGACGCCGACCGGGCAGGTGTCCAGATGGCACACGCGCATCATGATGCAGCCGCTGACGACGAGCGGAGCCGTCGCGAAACCGAACTCCTCGGCTCCGAGCAGTGCGCCGATGATGACGTCGCGCCCGGTCTTGAGCTGGCCGTCGACCTGCACGACCACGCGGTCGCGCATCCCGTTGAGCATGAGCGTCTGCTGCGTCTCGGCGAGGCCGAGCTCCCACGGGGTGCCGGCGTGCTTGAGCGAGTTCAGCGGGCTCGCGCCGGTGCCGCCGTCGTGGCCTGAGACCAGGATGACGTCACTGAGCGCCTTCGCGACACCTGCCGAGACCGCGCCGATCCCCGACTGACTGACGAGCTTGGTGTGGATGCGCGCGGACGGATTGGCCCGCTTGAGGTCGAAGATGAGCTGCTTGAGATCTTCGATCGAGTAGATGTCGTGGTGCGGCGGCGGCGAGATCAGTCCGACGCCCGCCGTCGCGTGACGGGTCCGTGCCACCCACGGGTAGACCTTGGTCGGCGGCAGCTGGCCGCCCTCCCCCGGTTTCGCGCCCTGGGCGAGCTTGATCTGGATGTCATCCGACTCGGTCAGGTACAGGCTCGTGACGCCGAAACGGCCCGAGGCGACCTGCTTGATCGAGCTGCGGCGCTCGGGGTCGAGCAGACGATCGACGTCTTCCCCGCCCTCGCCCGTGTTCGACTTCGCCCCGATGCTGTTCATCGCGATCGCGAGGGTCTCGTGGGCCTCGCGGGAGATCGAGCCGTAGCTCATCGCACCGGTCGAGAAGCGCTTCACGATCGCGCTCACGGGCTCGACCTCGTCGAGCGGCACCGCAGGACGCGTGCCGGTGCGCAGAGTGAACAGTCCGCGCAGGGTCTTCAGCTCCGCAGCCTGATCGTCGACGAGCTTGGTGTACTCGCGGAAGATGTCGTAGCGGCGGTTGCGGGTGGAGTGCTGCAGACGGAACACCGTCTCAGGGTTGAACAGGTGCGGAGAACCGTCGCGTCGCCACTGGTATTCGCCGCCCGTCCACAGGCGCTCGTGGGCGCGAGCCGCGGCATCCTCGGGATATGCGTAGTCGTGGCGCGCCTGGTTCTCGGCGAAGAGGTCCTCGATGTCGATGCCACCGAGCTTCGTCTCGGTACCGGTGAAGTAGGAGTCGATCAGCTTCTGGCTGAGACCGACGGCCTCGAACACCTGGGCGCCCGCATACGAGGACACGGTCGAGATGCCCATCTTCGACATGATCTTGAGGACGCCCTTACCGAGCGCGTAGATCAGGTTCTTGACGGCCTTCTCCGGAGTGATGCCGGTGATGAAACCGGTGCGCACGAGGTGCTCGACGGTCTCCATCGCCAGATAGGGGTTCACCGCGGAAGCGCCGTAGCCGATCAGCGTCGCGACGTGGTGCACCTCGCGGACGTCTCCCGCCTCCACGATCAGGCCGACCTTCATGCGGTTCTCGCGTCGGATCAGGTGGTGGTGGATCGCCGACACCATGAGCAGGGAAGGGATCGGGACGAGGTCCTTGTTGGAGTCGCGGTCCGAGAGGATGATGAACTCCGCGCCGTCGGCGATGGCCTCATCGACCTCGGTGCACATCTCCTCGAGACGCTCCTGCATCGTGTGGGCGCCGGCGTCGAAATGGTACAGCCCGCGGATCGTCACGGATGAGCGCCCTTCGAGCGCCTTGTCGATGTGACGGATCTTCGCCAGTTCGTCGTTGTCGATCACCGGGAAATCGAGGGTCACCGTGCGGGTGTGCTCCGGGCCCCAACTGAGCAGGTTCCGCTCGGGTCCGAGTCCCAGCTTCAGGCTCGTGACGACCTCTTCGCGGATGGAGTCCAGCGGGGGGTTCGTCACCTGCGCGAACTGCTGCGTGAAGTAGTCGAACAGCAGTCGGGGACGCTCACTGAGAACCGCGATCGGCGTGTCGGAGCCCATGGCGCCGAGCGGCTCAGCACCGGTCTGCCCCATCGGGGTCAGCAGGATGCGCACTTCTTCCTCGGTGTACCCGAAGGTGCGCTGACGGCGGGTGATGGATGCCGGCGGATGAACGATGTGCTCGCGCTCCGGCAGATCTGCCAGGCGTACGGCGCCGTCGTCCAGCCACTGCTGCCAGGGGTGCATGGTGGCGAGATCGTGCTTGATCTCCTCATCCTCGACGATGCGTCCGGCGGAGGTGTCGACGAGGAACATCTTGCCGGGCTGCAGGCGTCCGCGGCGCTTGATGCGCTCCGGTGCGAACTCGAGGACGCCGGTCTCGGAGCCGATGACGACGAGTCCGTCGGTGGTCTCGGTCCAGCGGCCGGGGCGCAGTCCGTTGCGGTCCAGCGTCGCGCCGACGAGAGTGCCGTCCGTGAAGATGAGCGCGGCCGGGCCGTCCCACGGCTCCATCTGGTTCGAGTGGTACTCGTAGAACGCGCGGAGCTCGGGCGAGATGTCCGCCTGCTTCTCGTACGCCTCCGGCACCATCATCATGATGGCGTGCGGCAGGCTGCGTCCGGTCAGCGTGAGCAGCTCGAGCACCTCGTCGAACGAGGCCGAGTCGCTGGCGCCCGGCGTGCAGATCGGAAGCAGAGGGCGCACATCGCCGAGCAGCTCCGATTCGAGCTGCGACTGGCGGGCGCGCATCCAGTTGCGGTTGCCGCCGACGGTGTTGATCTCGCCGTTGTGGGCGAGCATGCGCAGCGGCTGCGCGAGCGGCCATGAGGGGAAGGTGTTGGTCGAGTATCGCGAGTGGACCACGGCGAGTTCAGAGGCGAACCGCTCGTCCTGCAGGTCAGGGTAGAACGGCTCGAGCTGCAGCGTGGTGACCATGCCCTTGTAGCCGAGCGTGCGGCTGGACAGCGAGACGAAGTATGCGCCGATCTCGTGCCCTGCGCGCTTGCGCAGGCGGTAGGCGACGCGGTCGAGCGCGATCCCTGAGAGGGCGTCGCGGCCGGGCGCGGAGGCGACGAAGAGCTGCTCGAACGCGGGACGCGCCTCGTCCGCGAGTTTGCCGAGGTTCTCGTTCGCCGTGGGCACGACGCGCCAGCCGAGGACGGTGAGTCCCTCTTCGCGGGCGATCTTCTCGACCCCGGCCTTCTGGGTGCGGCGTTCGGCGGCCTGCAGCGGGAGGAAGGCGAGCCCGGCGGCGTAGTGGCCGGCATCGGGCAGTTCGAATGCGGTGACTTCACGCAGGAACTGGTCTGGCATCTGGGTGAGGATGCCCGCACCGTCTCCGGTGCCGGCATCCGAACCGATCGCACCTCGGTGCTCAAGGTTTCGCAGGGCTTCGAGCGCCAGCTGGATGATGTCATGTCCGGCTGTGCCCCGCAGGGTCGCGACCATGGCGAGGCCGCAGGCATCCTTCTCGAATGCCGGGTTGTACATGCCCTGCTTCGGGGGGTAGGCGCCGGAGGCACCGTACGGAGGCTGGAAGTACATGGGTTACCGTCCTCAGGTAATCACGTGACACCGGGGACGACGTCGGCCCGCTCGTTCAATGCAGTGGATTCCTCACTCGATGAGGAGGCTTATCGGGAGCTGTCCTCACTCGCGGGAGCAGCGGTGCTTGTGGCGGTGGCTCCGGCGGCGACTTCGACCGGAGGCTCGCTCACGTCTACGAAGTCGTCGGTGATGTCCTGCGATTCTACATCAGCGTCGGAGTCCTTCCGCGTGCGCCCTGGCGCGTACGGACCGGCCTCGCGTCCGGTGTGCCTGCGGGTCTGCACGATGAGGATGACGATGCCGACGACGATGCCGAGGATCGATGCCCACACGTTGCTGCGCAGTCCGAAGTAGATCTCGCTCGGATCGATGCGGATCGATTCCCAGACCACACGACCGGCGCTGTACCAGATGAGGTACACGGCGAAGAGCTTGCCCCACTGCAGCTGCAGTCGACGGCCGATCCAGAGCAGGAAGAGCACGCCGAGGCTGTTCCAGACGACCTCGTAGAGGAACGTCGGGTGGAACAGGGTGCCCTCCGCGAGCCCTGGCGGGAAGGCGACGTTGTCGGATTCGATCTCCAGGCCCCACGGCAGATCGGTGGGAAGACCGAACAGCTCGTGGTTGAACCAGTTTCCGAAGCGGCCCAATGCCTGCGCCAGCAGCAGTCCTGGTGCCAGGGCGTCGGCGAAGGTCCAGAATCGGATGCCGGTCCACTTGCAGCCGAGATACGCACCGACGGCGCCGCCGATGAGGGCGCCGAAGATGGCGATGCCGCCCTCCCAGATCGCCCAGACAGAGCCCGGCTCGAAGGGGTTCCAGGTGTTCTTGCCCTCGCCGAAGTAGAAGTTCGGGTGCGTGAGCACGTGGAAGATGCGTGCGCCGATGATCGCGAGCGGCACGGCGAGGATCGCGATGTCGATGACGACCCACGGCTCCGCCCCGCGCTTGGTCAGGCGGTGATTGGTCAGCAGCGTGGCCGCGATGATGCCGGCGATGATGCAGAGCGCGTAGAAGTGGATCCGCAGCGGCCCGAGGTCGATGTAGCTGACGGGAGGGCTCGGGATGCTGGTGAGCACGCCGCTGATGGCGGTGTGAAGCGCGAGGGACATGAGTGCGATTCTAGTTCTCGTGTGAGGTGGCTGCCGACGGCGTGCCTGCGGCAAGGGACTTTGTGACGGCGGCGAGGGCCTCGAGGCCTCCGTCGCGGAGCGCGCGCACCAGCGCGGTGCCGACGATGGCGCCGTCGGCGTACTCGGTGATGCCGGCGATCTGCTCGGCGGTGGAGATGCCGATTCCGACGCACGCGCGCACGGCACCGCGCTCACGCAGGCGCGAGACCAGGGTGCGCGCGGCCTTGTCGAGCTCGGCGCGCTCCCCCGTGATTCCCATCGTGGACACGGTGTAGACGAATCCGGTGGAGGAAGCCACGACGAGGTCGAGGCGCTCGTCGGAGGAGGTGGGCGCGGCGAGGAAGATGCGGTCGAGTCCGGTGCGCTCGCTGGCGGCGATCCAGTCGTCGGCGGCATCCGGGGTGATGTCCGGTGTGATGAGACCAGCACCGCCGGCGGCGAGCAGGTCATCGGCGTAGCGGTCGACCCCGTACTGCATCACGGGATTCCAGTACGTCATGACGACGACCGGAACGTCGGTGGCCGCAGTGATCTCCCGAACCGCCGTGAACAGGTCGCGCATCCGGAAACCCGCGGCGAGGGCCGCCTGGGTGGCCTCCTGGATCACCAGGCCGTCCATCACCGGGTCGCTGTATGGTGGCCCGAGCTCGATGACGTCGACACCGTTCTCGGCGAGCGTGATCGCAGCCTGGATGCTGGTCTGCAGATCGGGGAACCCCACGGGCAGATAGCCGATGAAGGCACCACGGCCCTCGTCGTGCGCCTTCTGGATCGCGGCTTCGACGCGGCTCATCGCGCAGTCCCCGCATCCGCTGCCGCCTGTGTCACGGCGTCTTTGTCAGCGGCATCGCGTTCGGCCGCCTCCCGGTCGTAGAGATCGAAGTAGCGCGCTGCCGTGTCCATGTCCTTGTCCCCACGGCCGGACAGGCACACAGCGAGGATGGCTCCCGGTCCCATCTCGCGGCCGACGCGCAATGCGCCGGCGAGTGCGTGAGCGGACTCGATCGCGGGGATGATCCCCTCGGTACGGCTCAGCAGGCGCAGCGCCTGCATGGCCTCGTCGTCGGTGGCGGGTATGTAGTCGGCCCTGCCGATCTCGGCGAGCCAGGAGTGCTCGGGCCCGACGCCGGGATAGTCGAGTCCTGCGGAGATCGAATGCGACTCGATGGTCTGGCCGTCCTCGTCCTGGAGGACGTACGTCTTCGCGCCGTGCAGAACCCCGGGGCGGCCGCGCTCGATCGACGCGGCGTGCTGCTCGGTGTCGACGCCGTCGCCGGCCGCCTCCACTCCGTACAGCTTCACATCGGCATCGTCGAGGAACGCATCGAACATCCCGATCGCGTTGGATCCTCCGCCGACGCACGCGATGACCGCGTCCGGAAGCCGTCCGGTCTCGTCGAGCAGTTGCTGACGGGCCTCTTCGCCGATGATCTTCTGGAAGTCGCGCACCATCGCGGGGAACGGATGAGGGCCGGCGGCTGTTCCGAAGATGTAGTTGGTGCTCTCGACCGTGGCCACCCAGTCGCGGTACGCGTCGTTGATCGCGTCCTTCAGCGTGCGCGAGCCGGTGCTCACCGGAACGACCTCTGCGCCGAGCAACCGCATGCGGGCGACGTTCAGTGCCTGACGCTCGGTGTCGACCTCGCCCATGTAGATGGTGCAGTCCAGACCGAACAGTGCGGCCGCGGTCGCGGTGGCGACGCCGTGCTGCCCCGCGCCGGTCTCCGCGATGACCCGTGTCTTGCCCAGGCGCTTCGTGAGCAGAGCCTGCCCGAGGACATTGTTGATCTTGTGGCTGCCGGTGTGGTTGAGGTCTTCGCGCTTCAGGAAGATCCGGGCGCCCCCTGCATGCGCAGCGAACCGCTGCACCTCGGTGAGTGCGGACGGGCGGCCGGCGTAGGAGCTGAGCAGGCCGGCGAGCTCCGCGCGGAAGTCAGGATCCGCGATGGCCTCCTCGTACGCGACGGTGAGCTCGTCGATCGCCGCGATGAGGGATTCCGGCATGTACCTGCCGCCGAACTCGCCGTAGAACGGCCCCGGCTGGTCTCGAAGACTCATGCGTCCACCTCCAGGAAGCTCTTCAACGTGGCGACCGGATCGCCGGTGACCAGCGCTTCGCCGATCAGGACGACGTCAGCGCCCGCCGAACGGTAATGGGCGACATCGGCGGGGCTCAGCACCGCGGACTCGGCGATCTTCACGGCATCGGACGGGATGCGGTCGACGAGCCTGCCGAACAGGTCGCGGTCGAGTTCGAGGGTCTTCAGGTTGCGGGCGTTCACGCCGATCAGTCGTGAACCGAGATCGATCGCAGCCTCCAGTTCATCCGCGGAGTGCGTCTCGACGAGCGCGGTCATGCCGAGCTCTCCGATGAGGACGAACAGTTCCTGGAGCACCTTGGGCTCGAGGCCGGCGACGATCAGCAGCGCGAGGTCGGCTCCCGCCGCACGTGCCTCCAGCACCTGATACGGCGTGGCGATGAAGTCCTTGCGCAGAACGGGCAGCGACACCCGCGCGGTGACCGCCTCGAGGTCGGCGAGGCTGCCTCCGAATCGTCGTTCCTCGGTGAGGACGCTGATCGCGGATGCTCCACCGGTCTCGTAGAGCGATGCCTGATGCGCGGGATCGGGGATGTCGGCGAGGGCACCGCGCGAGGGGCTCGCGCGCTTGACCTCTGCGATGATCTTGACGCGCTCGGATGGGGCGAGCGCGGCGAGTGCGTCCTTGGCCGCTGGACGCGCCAGCGCGGCGCGTTCGACCTCGGCGAGCGGGCGCGTCCGCGCACGGCGTTCGGCGTCTTCGACTGCGCCGGCCGTCAGGTCGGCGAGAACCACTAGTGCCCCTTCGGCGAGTACTTGGGGCCCTTCACGCCGTAGCCGGCCTTGGCCAGGATCCAGCCGAGCAGCATGCCGACGACGATGATGCCGACCGAGACCCAGACGATGGGGGGCCAGATCGGGCTGAACTCCGCGAGGCAGAACGCGACGGTGCCCAGCGTGAAGCCGAACAGCATGACCACCACAGCGGTCCACGCCGCAGGTGAGTGTCCGTGGCCGGGGTCAGCGATCGGGTTGGTCATGGTCTCCTCCGAAGCGGTCGTTGATAAGCGCATTCAGTCTATCGGGGTCACCGGGTCGGATCCGTGCCGCGCGACAGGTCGTCCCATGAATCGATCGCATCGACGGTGCCATCGGTCTCGCCATGCGCGGCCGTATCGGTGCGGAAACGCTTCCCTCCGGTCTTCCAGCGGTTCGCGGTGACGAGCGTGAACCCGGCTGCCACGATCAGCAGCACCCACCCGATCAGTGCCAGCACCGGCCAGAAGGTCACGGTGATGGAGGCGATGACATCTGTCACCGCGGTACCGCCCGCGAGCCCCGTGGTCTCCGTGACGGTCGCGGCGACCGCCGACACGGGCGCTGTGAACACGATCTCCGCTGTCCACCAGGCCAGGAGTGCACCGCCCAGCAGCGCCAGCGTCGCGAACACATGACGCAGAGTCCGCCCGACCAGTGCGAGCGCCGCTCCCAGGGCGAGGACGGCGAGGCTCAACGGGGCGAGCAGTGCCAGGGCATCGGCACCGGGAACCAGGATCGGTTCTCCGGCGTCCGCCCTGGTGACGCTCAACCATGTCTGCGTGGACGAGATGATGCCGATGCTGCCCGCGAGCAGGAATGCGACGACGGCGGTGCTGCGCCCGCGGCGAAGGAACGTCATTGCGCTCCCGACTCCGCGGCGACCACGCCGTCGACGGCCCCGAGATCAGCGGCGTCGAAGCACGTACGGGTCCCGGTGTGGCAGGCGGGGCCGGTCTGATCGACCAGCAGCAGGATCGCGTCGCCGTCGCAGTCCAGCCGCGCTTCGCGGACGCGCTGGATGTTCCCGGAGGTGTCGCCCTTGCGCCAGTACTCCTGGCGCGATCGCGACCAGTAGGTTGCCCGACCGGAGGTGAGCGTGCGGCGCAGCGCCTCGGCATCCACCCAGGCGAGCATCAGCACCTCGCGGGTGTCCCATTGCTGCACGATCGCGGGAGTGAGTCCGTCGGCGTTCCAGGCCACCTGTGCGATCCGTGTCTCGACCTCGCTCATCGCACCAGGATCCCTTCTGCACTCATCGCTTGCTTGACCTCGCCGACGGTCAGCGCGCCCGAGTGGAACACACTCGCCGCGAGGACCGCGTCCGCTCCTGCGTGGATCGCAGGTGCGAAGTCGTTCACGTCACCGGCACCGCCTGAGGCGATGACCGGTACGGACGACACCTCCCGCATGAGACGGACGAGTTCGAGGTCGAAGCCGTCGCGTGTGCCGTCGGCGTCGATCGAGTTGACGAGCAGTTCGCCTGCTCCGCGTTCGATCGCCTCCCGCGCCCACTCCGCGGCATCGAGCGACGTCTCCGTGCGTCCGCCGTGCGTCGTGACCACGAAGCCGGAGGCCGTGGTCTGCGCGCGTTTGACATCGAGCGAGAGAACCAGCACCTGGGCGCCGAAACGATCGGCGATCTCCCCGATGAGCTCGGGACGGGCGATCGCCGCGGAGTTCACGCCCACTTTGTCGGCGCCGACGCCCTGCAGCCTCGCGACGTCATCGACGCTGCGCACACCGCCGCCGACGGTGAGCGGCACGAAGACGTGCTCGGCGGTGCGCTGCACCACGTCGTACGTGGTGGCGCGTGCGTCGACCGTGGCTGTCACATCGAGGAAGGTGATCTCGTCGGCACCCTGGGCGGCGTAGTGCGCCGCCAGCTCGACCGGATCGCCCATGTCTCGGAGGTTCTCGAAGTTCACGCCCTTGACGACGCGTCCTGCGGCGACATCGAGGCACGGGATGACACGACTCGTGAGAGTCATCTGAATCCCCCGATCACAATCTTGCGGCGTGGATGGCGGTGACCAGGAGCGCGCGGGCTCCGATGGCGTACAGGTCGTCCATCACCTGATTGATGCCGGTGCGCGGCAGCATCACGCGCACCGCGACCCACTTCGGATCCTGCAGCGGCGAGATCGTCGGCGACTCGCGGCCGGATGCGATCGCCGTCGCCTTGTCGATCAGCTCGACGGGAAGGTCGTAGTCGAGCAGCACGTACTGGCGGGCCACGATGACGCCCCGGAGCCGGCGCAGCAGCCGCTCGGTGCCCTCGGCATCGCCGGGGCGGCTGATCAGCACGGCCTCCGACTCGATGATGACCGGTCCGAAGATCTCGAGGCCGGCCTGCCTGAGCGTGGTGCCGGTCTCGACGACGTCGGCGATCGCGTCGGCGACGCCGAGCTGCACGGCGGACTCCACCGCGCCGTCGAGCGGCACGAGCGTCGCCTCGACTCCGTGCTCACGCAGGAACGCGTCGACGAGGCCGGGGTACGCGGATGCGACCCGCACACCGGCCAGATCCTCGATCGTGCTGTAGCGGCCGGCCGGCGCCGCGAAGCGGAAGGTCGAGCGGGCGAAGCCGAGTGCCTGCACCTCGCGCGCCTGCTCGGGGGCGTCGCGCAGCAGATCACGGCCGGTGATCCCGACGTCGAGAGCGCCGGAGGCGACGTAGATCGCGATGTCGCGCGGGCGGAGGAAGAAGAACTCGACGTCGTTGCCGGCGTCGATCACGTGCAGGGTCTTGGAGTCTCGGCGACCGGCGTATCCGGCTTCGGCGAGCATCTCGGCGGCGGTCTCGGCGAGCGAGCCCTTGTTGGGAACGGCAATGCGCAGCATGGGGAGCTTTCAGATCAGAGGAACAGGACGGCGCGCATCAGAGATGTCGGTACACGTCCTCGAGGCTCAGCCCCTTCGCGATCATCATCACCTGCACGTGGTAGAGCAGCTGGGAGATCTCTTCTGCCGCCTCGGCGTCGGATTCGTATTCGGAGGCCATCCACACTTCGGCGGCCTCCTCCACGATCTTCTTCCCGATCGTGTGCACGCCGGCGTCGAGCTCTGCGACCGTGCCGGAACCTGCGGGGCGGGTCTCGGCTTTGACGCTGAGCTCAGCGAACAGCTCGTCGAAAGTCTTCACGCTTCAAGGCTAGCGGCTCGCGCGCGCTCTCGAAGCCCGACGATCGCGGCTTCGACGTCAGCGGCCCCGTAGACCGCGGAACCTGCGACGAAGGTGTCGGCGCCGGCTGCAGCGGCCTGCGCGATCGTGTCGTCCGCGATACCGCCGTCGACCTGGAACCAGACGTCGGATCCGCGCCGTCGCGCCTCGTCGGAGAGTGCGCGCAGCTTCGGCATGGTGTCGGTCATGAAGCTCTGGCCGCCGAAGCCCGGCTCGACGGTCATCACGAGTATCTGGTCGAACTCGTCGAACAGCTCGTAAAGGCTCTCCCCCGCCGTGCCCGGCTTGAGCGCCACTCCGGCGCGCGCACCGATCGAGCGCAGACGTCGGGCGAGAGCGACAGGATCGTCGGCGGCCTCCAGGTGGAAGGTCACGCTGGCCACGCCGAGTTCGGCGTAGCCGGGCGCCCACCGATCGGGGTCCGTGATCATCAGATGCACATCGAGCGGTATCGGACTCGTCGCCTGGATGCGCTCGACCATCTGCGGACCGAATGTCAGGTTCGGCACGAAATGGTTGTCCATGACGTCGATGTGCGCGAAGTCCGCGGTCCGGATGCGGGCGAGATCCGCCTGCATGTTGACGAAGTCGGCTGACAGGACGCTCGGGTTGATGCGCGGTGCCGCTGGAAGGCTCATGTGATCATTCTCCCGTCTCAGTGGTGGTCTTCGCCTCGTCTGAGCGCTGGAGCAGAGCGAGGAACATGGCGTCGGTGCCGTGGCGGTGCGGCCACAGCTGCACCCTGCCGCTGCCGTCGGATGCGAGGTCGATGGGGCTCTGCGCGAGCGCCGACAGCACGGCCGCGGCATCCAGCTCGATCACGTCGTCGCGACCGCGCACCACCGTCGACACCACGCCCGACGTCTCGGCGAGGTGCGGCGAGCATGTGACGTAGGCGACGATGCCTCCCGGCGCGAGCGCGTCCAGCGCCCCGGTGAGCAGCTCCTCCTGCAGCGGGACGAGATCGGCGACGTCGGCCGGAGTCTTGCGCCATCGCGCCTCAGGGCGCCTGCGCAGTGCGCCGAGGCCGGTGCACGGCGCATCGACAAGGATGCGGTCGTAACGTCCGTGATTGGCGGCGGTGAGACCGCGGCCGTCCTCTTCGTGGACGGTGACCTCACCGGGTACCGCCTTCAGGGCGTTGCGCACCAGGCGGGCGCGCGTCGGCACGACCTCGTTCGCCTCGAGGGTCACATCCTGCTGCCGGGCGATCGCGGCGAGCAGCGCCGTCTTGCCGCCTGGGCCGGCGCACAGATCGAGCCACTGCTCACCCGGGCGGATCGGCGCGGCGCCTGCGAGTGCGAGCGCGACGAGCTGAGACCCCTCATCCTGCACGCGGACCGTGCCGCCGGACGCGTCGATGACGGTGTGCGGGTCACCGCCGGGCGAACCGAACGCTGTCGCGGCGTACGGCCTGGCCGGAGTGCCGCGTTCGGACAGGCCTGGCAGCGCGACCAGAGTGACCTCCGGTGACACGTTGTCGGCCTCGAGCAGGGCTTCGAGCTCATCTTCCCTGTCCTCTGCCGCCAGGGCGCGCCGCAGAGCGCGGATGATCCACACCGGATGCGCGGTTCGCAGACCGAGGCGTTCGTCGTCCGAGCGCGCTTCGCGCTCGATGCGCTCCTGCCACTGCCCCGGTGTGTCGCGCGAGATGCGACGGAGGACGGCGTTCGCGAACCCCGACGGTCCTCTTCCTGCTTCGGCTGCGACGAGGTTCACCGACTCGTTGACCGCCGCGTGCGATGCGACCCTGGTCGCGAGCAGCTGATGCGTCGCGAGTCGCAGCGCATCGAGCACGGTCTCGTCGATATCGTCGATCGGTCGTCCAGCGGCCGACGCGATGATCGCGTCGTAGGTGCCACGACGACGCAGCGTGCCGTACGTCAGTTCGGTGGCGAGAGCCGCATCCTGGGGGTTCAGCGCGGCGTCGGCGATCGCGGTCGGCAGCAGCAGGTTCGCGTACGCGTCCGATCCGCTCACCGCGCGCAGAACGTCATAGGCGACCCTGCGTGCCGGCTGCACGTTGCGTACACCGCGCGCGGAGTTCTGCCGGGGCACGCCGCCGCGGCGCTGAGCCCCGGTGTGCGGCCGCGCGCGCCTCTCATCGCTCATGCGCCGGCCCGGATCGTGTCGTCGCCGTTCAGCGCGGCGCCTCTGAATCCGCGCCACCAGTCGGTCGCGCTCATCGCCGCCTTGCCCGCGGGCTGCACGCGCCGCACCTCCAGGGGCGTCGTCGCGGTACCGATCAGCAACGACTGCTTGGTCGCGGTGATCTCCCCCGCGGCCGGCGGCTCGGCACCCGCCGCCGGGCGCGCGTCCAGGATCTTCACCCGCAGTCCCGCGACCGTGGTGTGGGCACCGGGTTCCGGCGTGACTCCGCGGAACCGCGCGTAGACCGACTCGACGGGAAGCGTCCAGTCCAGCACGCCGTCGTCGATCGTGAGCTTCGGCGCCAGCGACACCTCACCCTCTTGTGCCACGGCGACCGCGGTGCCGTCGGCGATGCCCGCGACGACGTCCGCCGTGAGAGCGGCGCCGTCCTGCGCGAGGATCTCGAGCGCAGTGTCCGCCGTGGCGTCCGCCGGGATCGGCACGACCCGCGAGGCGAACACGTCTCCGGCATCCAGCGCAGCGACGAGTCGGAAGACGCTCGCGCCCAGCTCGGGATCTCCGGCGATGAGCGCGCGCTGCACGGGTGCGGCGCCTCGCCAGGCCGGCAGGAGCGAGAAGTGCAGGTTGACCCAGCCGTGATCGGGCGTCGACAGCAGGGGCTCGCGGACGAGTCCTCCGTACGCGACGATCACGCCGAGCTCCGGCCGCAGCGCGGCGATCCGGCCGGTGGCCTCGTCGTCCAGGCGTGCGGCCTTGATGGTGGGCAGCCCGAGCTCCGCCGCCGCCTGCGCGACGGGAGACGGCGTCAGGACGCGCTTGCGCCCCAGCGGCGCATCCGGTCGCGTGACGACCGCCACTATCTCGTGGGATCGAGCGAGTGCGCGCAGTGTGGGAATGGCGGCGGCGGGTGTGCCGGCGAAGACGAGTCGCATGAAATGTTCTCCGGATGGAATGGGTGTCACAGCTCAGGATCGAGGATATCGAGGCGAAGCGAGAGCGGGCTGCGGTTGCTCTGCCCTCGGCCACGGCGACGCTTCACGGCCTCCGCGACGACGGCGGCGCGAAGACTCGTCGCGACGGCGTTGCCCGCAGCGTACTCGAAGCGCACCAGGGCACGCACGCGGCCCTCGTCGCTCTCGATGGGAACGGGACCGAGGATCGCGTCCGTCGGCAACGGCAGCGCGCGAAGATCTGCCATGGCGCGCTCCACGGATGCCGGGAGGCCTTCGACCAGCGCGACGCGGGTGGCCGGAGGCATGTGCAACGGCGCGCGCTCCTCGAGCTCCGAGCGGGCGTACCCGGCCTGGTTCCACGTCGCCAATGCCCGTCCGACGGGTCCGTCCACACCGACGAGATGCACGGGAGCCCCCGGGGCCGCAAGAGCGGCGGCGTTGGACCACCACCGCAGACATGACTCGCCGACGCGAAGATCGGGTGCCTGCAGCATCCTGGAACCGTCGAGGAGCACGACAGCGCGGTAGCCGCCGTCGGCGATCGGCTCCGCTCCGCGCGTCGCGACCACCAGCGCCGGCTTGTCCGAGACCTGCTCGACCGGATGGGCGCCGTCCGCGACGATCACACGCACGCCGGGGAAGGCGCGCCCGAGCTCGTCGGCCGTCCGCTCGCTCCCGGAGGAGGCGAGGCGCAGCTTCGTCGAAGAGCACGCGGGGCACGCCCATGCGCGCGCAGATCGTCCGCACCATCCGCACACCGGCACGGCCCCGCGGTGCCTCGCCCCGAGGGGACCACCGCACGGTCCGCAGCGCGCCGGCGCACGGCAGTCGGCGCAGACGAGCGTCGGTGAGAACCCAGGGCGCGACACCTGCACCAGCACCGGGCCCTCCTCCGTCGCCCTGCGCGCACTCGCGAACGCACTGGAGTGCACGCGCTGCGTGGGCTGCTCCATCTCCTGAGGAGTGCTCAGCACGACCTTGGGCAGTACGCGGCGTGCGGCACGGACATCCTTCAGCCACCCGCGCGCCACGAGCCGCTCGACGTCGGTCGTGCGGGTGTGCCCCGCCAGGATCAGCGCGGAGCCCTCCTGCTCCTGTCGCAGCAGCGCGGCGTCGCGCGAATGCACGTACGGGGCGAGCGGCTCGCCGAGAAGCGGGTCGCCGTCATCCCAGATCGCGACCAGGCCTGCCTGCACCGGCGAGTACACGGCGGATCGATTGCCGACCACGACGCAGGGAGCGTCGTCGAGCGTGCGCAGGAAGGCCCGATAGCGGTCGGGGTTCGTCTGCCGGGAGTCGTGGCGCACGATCGCCTCGGCGGGCAGGAACGATTCCAGCGTCGTCAGCAGTCGGTCGAGGTCTCGGTGATCAGGCACGACGACGATGGTGGAGCGTCCGGAGGCCAGCATCCGCGTCGCAGCCGCGGCGAGAAGCTCTGTCCATCGCAGCACACCGTCGCGGATGCCGGGTATCGCCTCGACGGCACCGCGCTCACCGTCATCGAGTACGGCCGCGAGGGCGTCGTACTCGGCGAGCACGGCATCCGCGCGCTCGATCGCATCGGCGGCCGGCATCGGCGCCTCGGCATCGCGCTTCCACGCCTTCTCGACCCGCACCTGCCGCTTGGGGATGACGAGGCGGAGGATGTCGCTCGCCGATCCCGCCGCGCGGTCCGCCGTCCGTCGAGCGAGTCGGTAGAGCCGCTCCGGAAGCACAGAGGCGGTGGAGACGACGGTCTCGACCGTCGAGAGCGGCCGCTCGGCGTCATCCTCCTCGGCCACCTCGACCACGTACGCGTCGATCATCCGACCGGCGGTGCGCAGCGGCACGCGCACGCGCACGCCTACCGGCACGTCCCCGAGCTCGTCGGGCAGCGCGTAGTCGAACAGGCGATCCAGCTGAGGCAGCGGGGAGTCCAGGAGCACCCGAGCGATGCGCCGGCTCACGGTCGGGCTCCGCGCAGGGGCACCCGCGCCCCGCGCCCGCGCATCAGAGTCCGGCTGCGCGGCGGAGCTCGTCGGCGCGGTCCGTGCGCTCCCAGGTGAAGTCCGCGAGTTCGCGTCCGAAGTGGCCGTACGCGGCCGTCTGGCGATAGATCGGGCGCAGCAGGTCGAGCTGCTCGATGATCGCCTGCGGGCGCAGATCGAACACCTGACGGACCGCGTCGGTGATGACCTCGTTCGACACCTTGCCCGTGCCGAAGGTCTCGACGTACAGGCCGACGGGGCGAGCGACGCCGATCGCGTACGCCACCTGCACCTCGAGCCGGTCCGCGAGACCGGCGGCGACGGCGTTCTTGGCCACCCATCGCATGGCATAGGCGCCGGAGCGGTCGACCTTCGAAGGGTCCTTGCCGCTGAATGCGCCTCCGCCGTGCCGTGCGGCGCCGCCGTAGGTGTCGATGATGATCTTGCGGCCGGTCAGACCGGCATCGCCCTTCGGTCCGCCGGTGACGAACGGGCCGGCCGGGTTGATGAAGTAGCGGTCGTCGGCCGGCATCTCGAGCCCTGTGCCCTCGAGCACGGGGTCGATGACGAGGCGCCTGACCTGCTCCTTGAGCTCGTCCTGCGAGATGTCAGGGTGATGCTGCGTCGAGAGCACGACGGCGTCGATGGTCTTGGGCGTGAAGCCCTCGTAGCCGAGCGTCACCTGCGTCTTGCCGTCGGGCCGCAGATACGCCAGCTCGCCGGAGCGACGCACTTCGGTGAGGCGCTCCGCGATGCGGTGCGCGGTATGCCCGGCCATCGGCATGAGCTCGGGCGTCTCGATCGTCGCGAACCCGAACATGATGCCCTGGTCGCCGGCGCCGAGACTGTCGAGCGCATCGACGGAACTGCCGTCGCGCTGCTCCTGGGCCTGGTCGACGCCGTGCGCGATGTCGCTCGACTGCTCCCCCACTGAGACGCTGACGCCGCAGGAGTCGCCGTCGAAGCCCGTCTCACTCGATGTGTAGCCGATCCCGTTGACGACCTGACGGACGATCGTGGGGATGTCGACGTACGCCTCGGTGCGGATCTCACCCGCGACGTGCACGAGTCCCGTCGTGACGAGGGTCTCCACGGCGACGCGGGAACCGGTGTCCTGGGCGATCAGGCCGTCGAGGATGCTGTCCGAGATCTGATCGCAGATCTTGTCTGGATGCCCCTCGGTGACGGACTCAGAGGTGAAAAGGCGCAGTGCGCTCATCGAGGAAGCCGCCCTCACTCAGCGTGGCGAAGGCGCAGCTTGTCCTCGTTGATCTCGTGGAGCGCGATGGTGAGCGGCTTGTCCTCGACAGACGAGTCCACCAGCGGTCCGACGTTGTCGAACAGGTTGCCCTCGTGGAGGTCTGCGTAGTAGTCGTTGATCTGGCGCGCGCGCTTGGACGCGTAGATGACCAGTTCGTACTTCGACTCGACGCGGTCGAGCAGGTTGTCGATCGGCGGGTCGATGATGCCCTTGGTGTGGTGTCCGGCCATGGTGGGACCTCCAGATCAGGCGACGGGTTCGTCGCGAAGTCGAAACGGCGGGCGCGCGAATACCCTCAGCGCGCAGTCGCCTCAGACAATTCTACGACCTCGCGAGCGGCAGTGGCGACGTCCTCGTTCACAATGCGGTAATCGAACTCGCTCTGGGCGGCCAATTCGACCTTGGCGGTGCGCAGTCTGCGAGCCCGTTCCTCCTCGTCCTCGGTGCCGCGGCCGACCAGCCGGTGGACCAGTTCGTCCCATGAGGGCGGCAGCAGGAAGATGAGCGTGGCCGAGGGCTCGGCGGCGCGCACCTGTCGCGCTCCCTGCAGATCGATCTCGAGGAGCACGGTCTTGCCTTCGGCGAGAGCGTTGTCGATCGGCGCGCGCGGCGTGCCGTAACGCGAACGGTTGTGCACGATCGCGTGCTCCAGCAGTGCGTCCTCGGCGATGAGCCTGTCGAACTCGGCGTCGTCGACGAAGAAGTAGTGCACCCCGTCGATCTCGCCGGGACGCGGCGGACGCGTGGTGGCGGAGATGGACAGATGGATCTCCGGATGATTCTCACGGATGTGCGCGGCCACAGTGCCCTTGCCCACGGCCGTCGGGCCCGCCAGCACCAGCAGACGGCTGCGTCCTGAACGCGGCCCCTGCACCGGGAACCGCTCGTCGAGCCAGCGCTGAAGGCTGACCCGCTGACGCACGCCGAGGCCGCCGAGGCGCTTCACCGGCGAGATGTCCAGTTCGACGAGGATGCGGTCGCGCTTGCCGACGCCGATCGCGGGCAGCGCCAGCAGGAAGTCGGTGATGCGCATGGATCCTGCGACGGAGTCGGCATCGTCGAACGCGCGCGCGGCGACGTCCTGCGGTGCGACGACGCGCATCGTCAGGTCGCGCTTGAGCGCGGCTCTCGCTCGACGACGTTCGACAGCACGCCGCGCCGCGGCGGCGCGGTCGACCTCTGGCACACGGCGTTCAGACATTCAGGGCCTCCCGGTACTCCGCTGCGCGCGCATCGATCGTGGCGGCGAGTCGGTCAGGACCTGCCGACAGGATGCTGCGGCTCTCGGATGCGATCACCGTGGCGGCGTGTCCGCCGAACCGGGCGGGAAGATCTGCGGGACCGGCGCCCTGTGCGCCGAAACCGGGGCCGAGGATGGGAGCAGCCGGCGCGAACGGGGTGATTCCGGCATCCGTCCAGTCGACGGTCGCTCCGATCACGAACCCCAGACTCGCCCACTGCCCGTCGGGCGTCGAGAGGGCGTTGCGCGCGCTGACCTCGTCGATGACCGACGCGGACACCGTGGCATCGGCACTCGCACGCGCGCGCTGCACGGATGCCGCCTCCGGGTTGCTGGTCGCGGCGAGCACGAAGACGCCCTTGCCGGCATCCTCGGCGAGGGCGAAGGTGCTCTCGAGAGCGCCGACACCGAGGAAGGGGCTCACCGTGAGCGCATCCGCCTCGAGGGACGATCCTGCGGTGAGCCACGCGGCGGCGTACGCGTCCATCGTCGTGCCGATGTCACCGCGCTTCGCGTCGGCGATCACGATCAGCCCGGCCGCGCGCGCAGCTGCGAGCACATCTTCCAGAGCGGCGAATCCCGCCGAGCCGAATCGCTCGAAGAACGACACCTGCGCCTTGACGGTCCCCACTCGTCCTGCCGCGGCATCCACTGTGCGCAGACCGAACTCGCGCACACCGGTCGCGGAGTCGTCCAACCCCCACGAGGCGAGGAGCCCCTGGTGCGGATCGATGCCGACGCAGAGGGGTCCATGGGCGCTGAGAGCCGCCCTGACCCGCTCCCCGAAGCGTTCGCTCATAGGGCGGCCTTCCGGTCGATCGCGTACTCCTGCAGGCTCTTGACCTCGAAGCCCTCGTCGGCGGCGTCCATACCGCTGACCGCGGCGCCGAGAACAGCCATCGTGGTGAACAGCGCCTTGTCCGCGGCGACGGCCGCGGCCCGGATCTCGTAGCCGTCCGCACGTGCGGCCCCGCCCGACGGGGTGTTCACGATGATGTCGATCTCACCGTCGTTGATGAGGTCGACGATGTTCTGCTCGCCGCTGTCGAGCGTCTCACTGTACTTCGACACCACGGTGACGGCGATGCCGTTGCGCGACAGGATCTCGGCGGTGCCCTCGGTGGCCACCAGGTGGAACCCGAGCTGCTGCAGACGGTGCGCCGGCAGGATCACCGCGCGCTTGTCGGCATCGGCGACCGAGATGAACACCGTTCCCGACGTCGGCATGCCGCCGTAGGCTGCGGCCTGGCTCTTCGCGAACGCGGTCGGGAAGTCCTTGTCGATGCCCATGACCTCGCCGGTCGAACGCATCTCAGGGCCGAGGACGGAATCGACGATCTTGCCGTCCCTGGTGCGGAAGCGCTTGAACGGGAGGACGGCCTCCTTGACCGCGACCGGCGCACCCAGGGGCACGCGGGAGCCGTCGGAGACCGGCAGCAGACCCTCGCGCTTGAGCTCGTCGATCGTCGCACCGACCATGATGCGGCTCGCGGCCTTCGCGAGAGGGATGCCGAGCGCCTTCGACACGAACGGCACCGTACGGCTGGCGCGCGGGTTCGCCTCGATCACGTAGAGCACGCCGGCGCTGATCGCGAACTGCACGTTCAGCAGGCCCCGCACGCCCACGCCCTCGGCGATCGCGAGCGTCGCGATGCGGATGCGGTCGATGTCGCTGCGTCCGAGCGAGATGGGAGGCAGCGTGCAGCTGGAGTCGCCGGAGTGGATGCCCGCCTCCTCCAGGTGCTCCATCACTCCGCCGATGTACAGCTCGTGGCCGTCGTACAGGGCGTCGACGTCGAGCTCGATCGCGTCGTCGAGGAAGCGGTCGACGAGCAGCGGCGTGCCTGGTCCGACGATGACCTCGCCGGCGGTGCGCACGAAGTAGTCGCGCAGGCTCGGCGTGTCGTAGACGATCTCCATGCCGCGTCCGCCGAGCACGAAGCTCGGGCGCACGAGCACGGGGTAGCCGATGTCCTCGGCGATCGCGACGGCGCCCACGACGTCGACCGCCGTACCGTGACGCGGGGCCACGAGGCCGGCGGAGTTCAGCAGCTGCGAGAACAGCTCGCGCTCCTCGGCGATGTCGATCGCCTCCGGGCTCGTGCCGAGCACGGTGTAGCCGGCCGCTTCGATGCCCTTGGCGAGTCCGAGCGGGGTCTGACCGCCGAGCTGGCAGACGACACCGAGGATCGTGCCGCTCGCGGCTTCGGCGTCGAGCACCTCGAGGACATCCTCGAGCGTGAGCGGTTCGAAGTACAGCCGGTCCGAGGTGTCGTAGTCGGTCGAGACCGTCTCGGGGTTGCAGTTGACCATGACGGTCTCGTAGCCGGCGTCCGACAGCGCGAACGACGCGTGCACGCAGGAGTAGTCGAACTCGACGCCCTGACCGATGCGGTTCGGGCCGGAGCCGATGATGACGACCTTGGTGCGCTCGGAGGGTGCGACCTCGGTCTCGAAGTCGTAGCTCGAGTAGTGGTACGGCGTGAGAGCGGGGAACTCCCCCGCGCACGTGTCGACCGTCTTGTACACCGGGCGGATGCCGAGGCCGTGACGGGCGCTGCGCACCTCTGCCTCGCCGGTGCCGCGGATCTCGGCCAGCTGCGCGTCGGAGAAGCCGTGCTCCTTGGCGTAGCGGAGCGTGTCGGCGTCCAGCTCGTCGGCCGTGCGCACGGTCTCTGCGACCTCGTTGATCAGCACGATCTGGTCGAGGAACCACGGATCGATGGACGTGGCGCCGAATGCCTGCTCGATCGTCGCGCCCTTGCGCAGCGCCTGCTGAAGCACGACGATGCGTCCGTCGGTCGGGGTCTTCGAGATCTCGAGCAGCTCGTCCACCGTGCGCGTCTCCTCGCCCCAGTGGAAGCTGGAGCCGCGCTTCTCGAGCGAGCGGAGAGCCTTCTGCAGGGCGGTGGCGTAGTTGCGGCCGATCGCCATCGCCTCGCCCACCGACTTCATGGTCGTGGTCAGCGTCGGATCCGCCGCCGGGAACTTCTCGAACGCGAAGCGCGGCACCTTGACGACCACGTAGTCGAGCGTCGGCTCGAAGCTGGCCGGTGTGACGCCGGTGATGTCGTTCGGGATCTCGTCGAGGCGGTAGCCGAGTGCGAGCTTCGCTGCCAGCTTCGCGATCGGGAAGCCGGTGGCCTTCGACGCCAGCGCACTGGAGCGCGAGACACGCGGGTTCATCTCGATCACGATGATGCGGCCGTCTGCCGGATCGATCGCGAACTGGATGTTGCACCCGCCCGTGTCCACACCGACGGCCCGGATGATGTCGATGCCGATGTCGCGGAGCTTCTGGTACTCGCGGTCGGTGAGGGTCAGCGCCGGCGCGACCGTGATGGAGTCGCCGGTGTGCACTCCGACGGGGTCGACGTTCTCGATCGAGCAGACGACGACCGTGTTGTCGGCGGTGTCGCGCATGAGCTCGAGCTCGTACTCCTTCCAGCCGAGGATCGACTCCTCCAGGAGCACCTCGCTGGTCGGCGAGTCGTGAAGACCCGCTCCCGCCATACGGCGGAGGTCCTTCTCGTCGTAGGCGAAACCGGAGCCGAGGCCACCCATCGTGAAGCTCGGACGCACCACCAGCGGGTAGCCGAGCTCGTCCGCCGCGGCGAGCACCTCGTCCATCGTGTGCGCGATGCGGCTCTTCGCCACGTCGGCGCCGGCGTCGAGCACCAGCTGCTTGAAGATCTGGCGGTCCTCGCCCTTGTTGATGGCCTCGAAGCTCGCGCCGATCAGCTCGACGTCGTACTTCTCGAGGATGCCGTGGTTGTGCAGCTCGATCGCGGCGTTGAGCGCCGTCTGGCCACCCAGCGTCGGAAGGATCGCGTCGGGCTTCTCCTTCGCGATGATCGTCTCGATGACCTGCCAGGTGATCGGCTCGATGTAGGTCGCATCGGCGAAGTCCGGGTCGGTCATGATCGTGGCGGGGTTGGAGTTGACGAGGATGACCCGCACGCCCTCCTCGCGCAGCACGCGGCAGGCCTGGGTGCCGGAGTAGTCGAACTCGCAGGCCTGGCCGATGACGATCGGGCCGGATCCGATGACGAGGACGGAATTGATGTCGTCGCGCTTGGGCATTACTTCTTGTCTCCCTGGGTGGCGATGACCAGATCACGGAACCGGTCGAAGAGGTAGTTGGCGTCGTGCGGGCCTGCGGCCGCCTCGGGGTGGTACTGCACCGAGAACGCGGGGATGTCGAGGGCGCGAAGGCCCTCGACGACGTTGTCGTTGAGGCCGATGTGACTGACCTCCACCTTGCCGTAGCCGTTCGGGCTGTCGAAGGCGCCATCCAGTGGCGCCTCGACCGCGAAACCGTGGTTGTGCGCGGTGATCTCGACCTTGCCGGTGCTCTTGTCGAGCACGGGCTGGTTGATGCCGCGGTGGCCGAAGGGCAGCTTGTAGGTGCCGAGACCCAGCGCGCGCCCGAGCAGCTGGTTGCCGAAGCAGATGCCGAAGAAGGGCAATCCCTGGTCGAGCACGTCGCGCAGCAGCGCCACGTGGTCGCCTGATGCGGCCGGGTCACCTGGACCGTTGGAGTAGAACACCGCGACCGGCTCTACCGCGAGGATGTCCTGGATCGTGGCGGACTGCGGCAGAACGTGCACCTCGAAGCCGCGGGCGGCCAGGTTGTCGATCGTGGCCTGCTTCACACCGAGGTCGAGCACGGCAAGATTGCCGATGCGCTCCCCCACCGCCGCCGTGACCTCGGCGAGCTCGACCGAGACCTGGGCGGACAGGTTCTGACCGCTCATCTCGGGTGCCTGCTGCACGATCCGCAGTTGCTCCCCAGCATCCTTCGCCGCATCCGGACCGGAGAAGATGCCGCCTCGCATGGAACCGTCGGAGCGGATGTGGCGGGTGACCGCACGCGTGTCGATGCCGCTGATGCCGATGATTCCGTCGCGGACGAGGATCTCGTCCAGCGAGGCGTTCGCTCGCCAGTTCGACACGACGCGGGAGGGGTCGCGGACGATGTAGCCGGACACCCAGATGCGCCGGGACTCGGTGTCCTCGTCGTTCATGCCGGTGTTGCCGATGTGGGGTGCGGTCTGCAGCACGATCTGACCGGCGTACGAGGGGTCGGTCAGCGTCTCCTGGTACCCGCTCATGCCTGTCGAGAAGACGACCTCGCCGAGCGTCGTGCCCTGTGCGCCGTACGCGCGACCGGTGTATCGGGTGCCGTCTTCGAGGACGAGGACGGCGGGGGCTGGGAGTGTCATGATTCGGCTCCTGTGTCTGTCGCGGGGATGAGCCGCTGAAGTTCTGAGATGAGGTTCTGGGGGTCGCCGGCCGTGACGCGCAGGTAGGAATCGACGATCGTGTCGTCGGACACCTTCCAGGCGAGTCGCACGAGACCGTTCGGCTCGACCACTCGATCGATCGTGACCGTGGCGCGGTCGACCTGCACGAGCTTCGCGGAGGCGAGGAACACGGTCGGCGCGCCGTCGAGGCAGAGGGCAGCGCCGCGATCCGTCACCGCCACCTCGCCACGGGCCCGATATGCGAGCGGCGTGATAGCGAGGCGTTCGAGCGGCTGATCGTGACGAGTGGTCGAGACGTACAGCACCTCGTGCCTGGTGAGGACCTCGGCGTGCTCCGGAACGCCCAGCGGGGCCGTGTGCACACCGTCGCGGCGCAGACGTCGTCGCCATGCGAGATACATGGACAGGAGTATCAGCACCGCCACCACGATCGTGATGGCGACCGCGATGTCACGCATGCTCATGCGGTGAGCTCTTCGACGACGGCGCCTGCGGCGACGGTGACGACGCCTCCGTGGATCGTCCACTCGACGCGTCCTGGCAGGTCACGCCCGAGGTACGGCGAGTTGTGGCTGCGTCCGTGCAGGTCGGCGGCGGTGAAAGTGCCTTCGTGCGAGGCGTCGTACAGCGCGATGTGCGCCGGCTGACCCACCTCGAGCGGGGTGCCGTGACCGTCGAGCAGACCGATGCGCGCCGGCGTCGCACTCATGACCCTCGCGACGTCCGACCACCCGATCAGTCCGGTCTGCACCATCGACTGGTGCACGACGCGCAGAGCGCTCTCGAGGCCCACCATCCCGTTCGCGGCCGCCTGCCACTCGCATGCCTTGTTCTCGCTCGGGTGCGGCGCGTGGTCGGTGGCGACGATGTCGATCGTGCCGTCGGCGAGGCCCTCCCGGACCGCGAGCACATCCTCTTCGCGACGAAGCGGCGGGTTGACCTTGTACTTCGCGTCATAGCCGCGGACCAGTTCGTCCGTCAGCAGCAGGTGGTGCGGGGTGACCTCCGCGGTCACGTCGATCCCCCGCTTCTTGGCCCAGCGGATGATGTCGACCGAGCCCGCAGTGGACAGGTGGCAGACGTGCAGGCGGGAGCCGACGTGCTCGGCGAGGAGCACATCGCGCGCGATGATCGACTCCTCGGCCACGGCCGGCCATCCGGCGAGTCCCAGCTCCGCGGAGACGACGCCCTCATTCATCTGGGCGCCCTCGGTCAGCCGGGGGTCCTGCGCGTGCTGCGCGATGACACCGCCGAAGGACTTCACGTACTCGAGGGCGCGGCGCATGATCAGCGGATCGAAGACGCAGAAGCCGTCGTCGCTGAAGACGCGCACCTTGGCGCGCGAGGAGGCCATCGCGCCCAGCTCTGCGAGCCGCTCGCCCTTCTGCCCTACGGTGACTGCGCCGATGGGCTGCACCGTTGCATAGCCGGCGGCCTCGCCGAGCGCGAGCTCCTGCTCGACGACGCCGGCCGAGTCGGCCACCGGCGAGGTGTTCGGCATCGCGAAGACGGCGGTGAAGCCGCCGGCAGCGGCCGCGCGCGTTCCCGTGAGGATCGTCTCGGATGCCTCATAGCCGGGCTCGCGCAGATGAGTGTGGAGGTCGACGAGCCCAGGGAGTGCCACGAGCCCGTCCGCGTCGATGACGCGCGCGCCGGTGCGGCTGAGCCCCGTGCCGATCTCGGCGATGACGCCGTGCTCCACCACGATGTCGGCGGCCCTGTCTCCCAGAAGCTGCGCCCCGGTGATCACGAGGGTGTCCATCAACTGCCTTCTCCTCGTTCGTCGTCTCGTTCTCCTGCCAGCAGCAGGTAAAGCACCGCCATGCGCACTGACACTCCGTTGGCGACCTGTTCCAGCACTGTCGAGCGCGGCGAGTCCGCGGCTTCGGCGGAGATCTCCAGGCCGCGATTCATGGGTCCGGGGTGCATCACAATGCTATCGCCAGGAAGGGTCGCTGCACGCATCGCATCCAGCCCCCATCGCCGGGAATACTCCCGCTCACTCGGGAAATACGCGGCGTTCATGCGTTCGAGCTGGATGCGCAGCATCATCACGGCATCCGGACCGTCCGCTAGTGCCTCGTCGAGGTCGTACAGCACGCGGACCGGCCACTGCGAGACGTTCTGCGGCACCAGCGTCGGCGGCGACACCAGGGTGACCTCTGCGCCGAGCGTCGTGAGCAGCCAGACGTTCGAGCGCGCGACCCTGGAGTGCAGCACGTCGCCCACGATCACGACACGGGTGCCGGAGAGATCACGGCCCCGGCTGTCGGCGCCGAATCGGCGCTTGCGAATGGTGAAGGCGTCGAGCAGCGCCTGGGTCGGATGCTCGTGCGTGCCGTCGCCCGCATTGACCACGCCGGCTGAGATCCAGCCGCTGGTCGCGAGCGTGCGCGGCGCGCCTGAGGCGTGGTGACGGATGACGACGGCATCCGCTCCCATCGCCTGAAGTGTCTGCGCGGTGTCCTTGAGGCTCTCGCCCTTGGAGACGCTGGAACCCTTCGCGGCGAAGTTGATGACGTCGGCCGACAGCCGCTTGGCTGCGGCCTCGAACGAGATGCGCGTGCGCGTCGAGTCTTCGAAGAACAGGTTCACCACGGTCTTGCCGCGCAGCGTCGGCAGCTTCCGGTTCTCGCGGGACTGCGTGTCGGACATGTCCTCTGCGACGTCGAGGATGCGCAGGGCGCCCTCACGATCGAGGGTGTGAGTGTCGAGGAGGTGTCTCATTCTCCGATCGTCACCTCCTCGGCGCCGTCGTAGTCGAACAGGCGCACATTGACGCGCTCCTGCCGGGATGACGGGATGTTCTTGCCGACGAAGTCGGGACGGATGGGCAGTTCACGGTGCCCGCGATCGACGAGGATCGCCAGGCGCACGATCGCCGGACGTCCGATCGATTGGATCGCGTCGAGGGCGGCACGGATGCTTCGCCCGGAGAAGAGCACGTCGTCGACGAGCACGACCGTCTTGCCGTCGATGCCGCCGGCGGGGATGTCGGTGGGGTGCGGCGACCTGGTCGGCTGTTTCGCCAGGTCATCGCGGAACAGCGTCACATCGAGCGAGCCCGTCGCGACCGAGGTCTGCGAGATGCTGCTGATCAGTGCGCCGAGACGATGAGCGAGAGCGACGCCCCTGGTCGGGATGCCCAGCAGGACGAGGTCGTCGGCGCCGCGGTTGGATTCGAGGATCTCGTGCGCGATACGGGTCAGAGCCCGCGAGATATCGGCTTCGTGCAGCACAGTGCGTGCGCTCATCCACCGCTCCCTTCTCCGCCTCTCTGGACGGTGTTAAAGGTTGCTTGCAGGATTCAGTCTAGCGTGCGCCTCAGGCGCCCAGTCGAAGGGCCGCGTCCGTGACCTCGTCGGCCTTCGCCGCCCTGATCGGGTGGCCGGTGGTGGTGAGGCACTTCCCGGTCTTCAGGTCCCACTTCCAATCGTGCATGCTGCACGTGAGGACGCCTTCCTCGTCGACCTTGCCCGTCTTGGTGAGGTCGGCGCGCAGATGCGGGCAACGGCGTTGCACGACCCAGTCGCCGATCTCGGCGTCCTCGGTCTGATCGGTCTGCTCCGAGTACCAGTTCTCGACGTACTCGATGCGGTCGACCGAGAGGCACTTGAGGAACGTCGTCAGGAACTCGTTGAACTTGCCGCTGCGGCCCACGTGGAACTGCATCGACAGGAAGATCGAGTTCGACCAGTCGATCTCGTGATCACGGATGTTGGTGGAGACCAGGTCGGCGGGGATCGTGTACCAGTAGATGCACTCCTCCCCCGCGTACTCGCGCACTTTCGCCCGCGGGAAGTCGACCACCATGTCGAGGTCGCCGATGCGGAACCGCACGCAGCCGCCGACGCCGAGGCGGATGGTGCGCGACTTCTTGAGCAGCGGCTCCCACCACGCCTTGATCGTGGCCAGCATCTCGTCCGGCGGGATGATCTCGGCACGAGAGGCCTCCTCGTCGCGGATCTCCTGCTGCCGACTCGCGCGCTGCGATTCGAGGTACTCCCACTTGTCATCGAAGATGTGGGCGATCTCCGCATCCGTGTAGAGCGTCTGGGTGATCGTCATGTCGGCGTGGTCCAGTTCGACCACCGTGCCCGGCACGAACAGCTGACCGTCGTACTGCGGCGCCTGCTCCTCGAGATGCGCCAGGAACTGTTTCTGATCCGTGAAGATCGAGTCGTCGTCGAGCCCGAAGCCGTTGTACTTGAACAGCTCGTCGCGCAGGAACATCGGCGGACCGGCCATTGGGAACACGTGCGGCGCGTCGACCTTCTCGATGTAGAACATCGCACGCTTGTTCTGCGCCTCGCGCTTGAGGCGGGCGAAGTTCTGCTTCGCGTCCTGCGGAAGGTCGTAGACCATGGGCCACCAGATCGCTCCGGAGGTCTGCGTGAAGTACGCGTCGGGCTTGCCGAAGCTCAGCAGCTTCTCGAGATCCAGCGGATGCGAATCGTTCTGGTTGAGCACGGATGCCGTGCCGTCGTCGACGCTGAGGGAGGAGTCGCCGATCGGGCCGTCGCTGGGAGCGCGCAACGGCGTGATCATGATCTTGAGCTCACCGCGCCGGATGACCTCACCGGCGGGTGCGTAGGTGATGTTCTCGTACCCGAGCGCCCTGATGTCCTTCTCGAGGTCGTCGATCGGATAGTCGGGAAGCAGCACTTCGATGTCCTTGCGTATGTAGCGCTCGAGAAGCGCGGGATCGAAGTGATCGCGGTGACGGTGCGAGATGTAGAGGAAGTCGGCCTCGCGGCCGAGCTTCTCCCAGTCGAGTCCGCGATTGTCGGGGAACGGGAACCAGGAGCCGTAGAAGGAAGGGCCCATCACCGGGTCGCAGATGATGTTTCCGCCGACCGTCTCGATGAACATTCCGGCGTGGCCGAGCCCCGTGATCCGCATTGCGCTCCTTCTGAGATTGACCTCACGATTGTACCCGGGGGCCACTGAGCGCACGCCGAGGCTCGGCCGGGCGGCGGCACTGCGGTCGACGCGTCAGAGGGCAGGCACGGCGCTCACGCGTACGACGGCCGATTTGAACTCCGGCATGCCGGAGACCGGATCGGTGGCATCGATCGTCAGCAGATTCGCGCTGTGCGCGCCGGCGAAATGGAAGGGCAGGAACACGGTGTCAGGACGGATGGCCACCGTCGTCGAGACCTTCGCCGTCACCGTGCCGCGGCTGTTCTCGAGAACCGCGTCGTCGCCGTCCCTGAGGCCGCGGTCGGCGGCGGTCGACGGATGCATCGTCACCTCGAGGACGCTGCGCGCGGCCATCAGCTCCGGCACCCTTCGCGTCTGCGCACCGGACTGGTAGTGCTCCAGCAGACGGCCGGTGATGAGAGTGAGCTGGTCACCGGCCGGCGCGTTCTCCGGGCGTGCGGCGACGGAGACCGGAACGATGCGTGCGCGGCCGTCCGGATGCCGGTACCCGTCGGCGAGGGGCCGCGGCGTGCCTTCGCTGCCGCTCGGATACGGCCAGTACGCCTCACGACCGTCATCGAGCAGCTCATGGCTGAGTCCGGAGTAGTCGGCGACGCCACCCGCCGACGCGCGCGCCAATTCGTCGAACACCAGAGCCGGATCGAGGTCGAAGCGCCCTGGGGCACCCAGTCGACGTGCGAGCTCGGAGAAGATCCACAGCTCGCTGCGCACACCGGCAGGCGGTTCGACCGCACGCCCGCGACGGATCACCCTGCCTTCGAGGTTCGTCATCGTGCCCTCCTCCTCGGCCCACTGCGTGACCGGCAGGACGATGTCGGCCATCGCGGCGGTCTCCGAGAGGAAGAAGTCGCAGACCACGAGAAGGTCGAGTCGCCCGAGGCGCCGACGTACCGCTCCCGCATCGGGTGCGGAGATGACGGGGTTGGACCCGTGCACCAGCAGCGCACGGATGCCGTCCGCCTCGTCGATGGAGGCCAGCATCTGCACTGCAGGCAGACCGGGTCCCGGCAGATCCTCTGCCGGGACCCCCCACACTGCGGCGACATGGGCTCGTGCGACCGGATCCGTGATCTTGCGGTACCCGGGCAGTTGATCGCATTTCTGACCGTGCTCCCGTCCGCCTTGACCGTTGCCCTGGCCGGTGAGCGTGCCGTAGCCGCTGCCGGCTCGCGTCGGCAGTCCGAGGATCAGCGCGAGGTTGATCGCGGCGGTCGCCGTGTCGGTGCCGTTCGCGTGCTGCTCGACTCCGCGCCCGGTGAGGATGAAGGTCTCCGACTCGGATGAGAGGCGCCGCGCCACATCTCGCAGCACGGCGACCGGCACCCCCGTCACCTGCTGCACTCGGGCCGGCCACCACGCCGCCACGCTGCGGCGCAGATCGTCGAATCCCCTGGTGCGTCGCTCGACGCCGTCGGCGTCGTAAAGGTGCTCCGCGATCACGATGTGCGTGAGGCCCAGCAGCAGCTCGAGATCTGTACCGGGGGCGGGTGCCACGTGAATCCCCTGCCCCTCTTCCGTCAGCCGCGCGGTCGCACTCCGACGAGGATCGACCACGATGAGGCCGCCTGCACCGCGCGCTCCGGCGAGGTGCGACAGGAACGGGGGCATGGTCGCAGCGACATTCGAGCCCAGCAGCAGTACGGTCTTCGCTGCATCCAGATCGGTCAGCGGGAACGGCAGACCCCGGTCGATCCCGAACGCGCGGTTCGCTGCGGCGGCTGCGGACGACATGCAGAAGCGTCCGTTGTAGTCGATGCGGGACGTGCCGAGCGCGACTCGCGCGAACTTGCCCAGTTGATAGGCCTTCTCGTTGGTGAGGCCGCCACCGCCGAACACGCCGATGCTGTCCCGTCCGCGTTCGACCTGCAGCGCACGGATGCGCTGAGCGAGGTTGTCGAGCGCGGTGGTCCACTCCACCGTCACGAGGTCGCCGTTCTCGTCACGGACGAGAGGTGTGCGGATGCGGTCGACCGAGTCGAGCAGGGTCGAAGAGGTCCAACCCTTCCTGCACAGACCGCCGCGATTGGTCGGGAAGGAGCGCCCGCTGACCGTGAGGGACGGTTCTTCGATCGCGGCGTCCAGCGCTCTGGGCGTGAGCGTCATCGCGCACTGCAGCGCGCAGTACGGGCAATGCGTGTGCGTGTCGACGTTCATGCCGGTGCAGCCTGTGCGGATGACGCGAACCGTTCGATGAGCTCGGCGAGACGCGGCTTGCATCCGCCGCAACCGGTGCCTGCTCTGGTGTCCCGCCCCAGGCAGGCGACCGTGTCATTGCCTCTCATCACCGATTCCCCGATCGACTGCACATCCACGCCGTTGCACACGCACACGGTGGTGCCGGGAGCGAAAGCATCCGAACGCGCCAGCTCGCTGTCGTCCGCGCCGTCCATGCGCAGCAGCAGTGAACGATCCGCCGGCAGTTCGCCTCGACGGTCGTACAGGAGCGTCAGCTCGGCCGCCGTGCGCGGCATCCCGACGCTGGCGAAGGCCTCGAGAACGCCGCCCCTGGTGACCAGTTTGAGGTAGCGGCCGTGCTGAGGATCGGCCCACTGGGCGACGTGGCGCAGCGGCGCGGAGTCGTCGGGCGGCGACGCATCCCAGATGTCGACGTCGACGTCACCCGCCGCCGCGACATCGACCCCGTCCGCCTTCAGCATGACGACGGAGCCCCTCTCCGCCGGTGGCGGCTCAGGAAGGGCGGTGCCGGCGGCTTCCGCAGTGAGCCGGCGGGCGAGCCAGCCCGCCTGCCTCCATCCCGGACCGATCAGTCCTGCTGGCGCCCCCGGCAGGCGCGTCAGCGCATCCGTCTCGACCGTGCGCTCCACGATGTGCGCGCAGTCGCCGATCGCGAAGACATCGTCATCGCTCCAGGAACGCAGCTGTTCGTCGACCACGATCCCGGCTGCCGTGCGCATGCCCGACGTGGTCGCGAGTTCAGCTCGCGCGCCGACTCCGCACGAGAGCACCAGCAGGTCGCCGCGGACGTAGTTGCCGTCTGCAGTGATCAGCGCGTCGAACGCCGGTGCACCGTCGGAGCCTGTGCGGAAGCCGACGGATTCGGCGCGGCTGTGCGCGTACACCTCGACGCCGCCCGCCCGCAGCGCGCGGGAGAGCACGATGCCCGCGCCCCGGTCGAGGCTGCGGGGCATGGGCGTCGCCCCGTGGTGCACCACCGCGACCTCGGCGCCGGCGCCGGCCGCCAGCAGAGCGAACTCCAGACCGAGCACGCCGGCACCCAGCACGACCACTCGCGCGCGTTCACTCATCACCGCGCGAATGCGCTCGGCGTCGACGAGGTCGCGCAGCACCGTCACCCCGTTCGGCAGCTCAGGGTCCACGCCGATGACGGCGGCGCCCGATCTGGCCAGCGACGCCATGTCGAAGGCGGGTCGGTCGATACCGGTCAGCGTGGGTACGTTGGCGCGTGCGCCGGTCGCGAGCACCAAGCGGTCGTAGGCCAGTTGCTCACCTGTCGCGAGCTCTACCCGCTTGGTCGCCCTGTCGACGCTGACGACCCTGGTCCCGAGACGCACATCCACTCCCGCTCGCACGCTCTCCTGCGGATCGTGCAGGGTGATGCCGGCGGCATCCGCTCTGCCGACCGCCATTTCGGCCACGAGAACACGGTTGTACGGCGCATCCGGCTCGGCGCCGATGACAGTGAGGGCGATCGAGCCCGCCTTGACCACCGGCAGCAGCTCTTCGCACAGCCGCGCACCGACCGGGCCGAAACCGACGACCACCACCCGAAGCGGTGCGCCGTGCGGCACGCTCAGATCCGCCGTCCGTCGAGTGCGGCACGGGGCACGGCGTAGACGACGACCGTGATGACGAGGAGCACGAGGTACACGACACCGAATCCGACGAAGGCGGCGTCATAGCCGCCCGACGCGAGCTGCGATGCATTCAGCACCTGCGGCACGAGGAACCCGCCGTATGCTCCGAGTCCGGAGATGAGGCCGAGTGCCGCCGCAGCCCGACGCGCCACCATCGCGCCGTCGCCTTCCCGTCGCGCGACCGCCCTGGCGGAGAAGACGATCGGGATCATCCGGTACGTCGAGCCGTTGCCGACTCCGGTGGCGGCGAAGAGAACCAGGAAGCACACGAGGAACAGCCAGAACTCCCCGAGCGCGAGCACGCCGAGAATCCCGAACGCGCCGAGAGCCATCACCGCGAATGCCACGATCGTCACACGTGCGCCGCCGAAACGGTCTGCCAGTCGGCCTCCCAGCGGCCGGAACAACGATCCCACCAGAGCGCCGAGGAACGCGAGGGAGACCACTGCGGTGCCGATGTTCAGTCCGGCGAACTCGGGGAACACGTCCACGATGAGTTTCGGGAACACGCTGGAGAACCCGATGAACGACCCGAAGGTGCCGACGTACAGCAGCGCGAGCAGCCACAGGTGCGGCTCTCGAAGCGCGGAGGCCGAGCCTGCGAGGTCGGCCCTCGCCGACGAGAGATTGTCCATGTACCGCCAGGCACCCCATGCCGCGATGAGGATGAAGGGCACCCACATCCAGCCGGCCACAGGTAAGCCGAAGCCGACGACGGCGGTGACCGACACCACGATCGGCACGAAGAACTGCGCCACCGACGTACCGAGGTTGCCTCCGGCGGCGTTGAGGCCGAGCGCCCAACCCTTCTCCCGCTGGGGGAAGAAGTAGGTGATGTTCGCCATGGAGCTGGCGAAGTTCCCGCCGCCGAACCCCGCGAGACCGGCGATCACCAGCATGAGCCAGAACGGCGTGTCAGGATCGCCGACGGCGACAGCGAGCAGGGAGGCGGGAATCAGCAGCAGCAGCGCCGAGACGATGGTCCAGTTGCGACCGCCGAAGCGGGGCACCATGAACGTGTACGGGAACCGCAGGGTCGCACCGACCAGGCTCGGCACGGACAGCAGCCAGAAGGTCTCCGCGCTCGAGAACGTGAAGCCGGCGGCCGGCAGCAGCACGACCACGACGCTCCACAGCTGCCAGACGATGAAGCCGAGGAACTCCGCATAGATCGACCAGCCGAGATTGCGCCGCGCGATCGTACGGCCGGTGGTGCGCCAGAACTGCGCGTTCTCGGGATCGAACCCATCCACCCATCGACCGGGTCGGCGGGTGAGCGCGACGGGGCCTGTGTGCTGTTCCTGTGATGCGGCGACGGGCGAGATGACCATGGCTGACTCCCTGAGACACACGGGTCCGAGACTTCCGGACGGTACGTCATCGACGATAGGAGCGCGCTGTTTCGGACGTTCGCTGGATACGTTTCCGTCGAGTCACTTCTGCGTCACCGGCGCGATCGGGCGGCGTGAGGGGCGCGTCACACGGCCGTAACACCTGACGCCGTGACACGTCGCGCCGTGATGCGCGGGATGCGCACGGTCAGCTCTCGAAAAGGCCGCGGATGTCGTCGGCGGTGAGCGACTGGGCGAACATCTCCTCATCGTCCATGACGGCTGTGAACAGGCGCGCCTTGCGCTCCTGGAGGGCGAGCACCTTCTCCTCGATGGTGCCGGAGGAGATCATCCGGTACACCATCACCGGATTCTGCTGTCCGATGCGGTGCGTGCGATCGACGGCCTGCGCCTCCGCGGCCGGATTCCACCACGGATCCAGCAGGAACACGTAGTCCGCTTCCGTGAGCGTGAGCCCGAATCCGCCGGCTTTGAGACTGATCAGGAAGACCGGCTGCTCGCCGGCACGGAACCGGTCGATGACCTGTGAGCGCTTCGTCGTGGACCCGTCCAGATATGCGTAGGCGATCCCGGCCTGGTCGAGCCGCGCTGCCGCCTCCTGCAGGTAGGAGGTGAACTGACTGAAGACGAGAGCGCGGTGCCCCTCGGCCTGCAGCTCCTGCACGTGCTCGAGCAGCGCATCCAGTTTGCGCGATCCGATCTTCGCGTCGGCGGGATCGACGAGACCCGGCGACAGGCTCAGCAGGCGCAGCATCGTGAGGGAGCGGAACACGATGAAGCGGTTGCGGTCGAGGTCCTGCAGCAGCCCGAGCACCTTCTGCCGCTCGCGCTGGAGCACCGTGTCGTACAGCATTCGGTGCGCAGGGCTGAGCTCGACGTGCAGATGCTGTTCCTGCTTCTCCGGCAGATCTGCGGCGACCAGCTGCTTGGTGCGGCGGAGCATGAGCGGACGGATGCGCCGGCGCAGCCGCTCGAGACGTCTCTGACGGTATGCGCCGCCCTCTTCGTTCTCGGGGACCTTGCCCTTCTCGATCGGCTGCACGTACTCCTCGCCGAATCTACGGGCGGAGGCGAACAGCCCTGGAGCGGCGAGCTTCAGCAGCGCCCAGAGGTCGGTGAGGCTGTTCTCCATCGGCGTGCCGCTGACGGCGTACACGACGTCGGCGTTCAGCGCGGCGACTGCTCTGTGCTGCTTCGTCCGGGGATTCTTGACGAACTGCGCCTCGTCGAGGATGACGCCGGCCCACGCCGCCTCGGCGAACTCCTTCTCATCGAGACGCACCAGCGTGTACGAGGTGATGACGAGGTCGGCGTCGCGGGCGGCATCCGCCATCGCGTCCCGCTTGACGCTGCTGCTGTCCACCACTCGCACGCGCAGGCCGGGGGCGAAGCGCTCCGCCTCGCTGCGCCACGACCCGAGCACGGAGGTCGGCGCGACGACGAGGAACGGACGCTCCTCCCCCGCCTGCTTGGCGTGCAGGACGAGCGAGAGCAGCTGGATCGTCTTGCCGAGGCCCATGTCATCGGCGAGGATGCCGCCCAGCCGATGCGCCCACAGGAACGCCAGCCAGTCGAACCCGGCCTTCTGGTACGGCCGCAGTTCGGCACGGAGCCCCTCCGGCACCGGAGTCTGCGGCACCTCGGTCGCCTGCCGAAGCCCCTCGGCCGTCGCGCGCCAGCTCACCGCCGGAACCGCCTCGTCGGCGAGGTCTTCGAACTCCTCCCACAGATCCGTCTGGTAACGACTGATGCGCGGTGCGGTCTCCCATTCCTGCAGCTCGGACGCCTCGTCGATGAGCTCGCGCAGCCGGTCGAGCGCCGGATGGTTCAGGGACAGATAGCTGCCGTCGACCAGCAGCAGCTTGCGTCGTCCTTTCGTCATCGCGGTGAACAGCGGCGTGAACGGGATCGTCCTCCCGTCGATCTTCACGAGGACGCCGAGATCGAACCAGTCCGCGTCCGCGCTCTCGACCGTCGTCACCGTGATCTCCGGGATGCCGGTGAGCTCGTGATACTGCTTGCGGGTGCCCTGCTCCACGACGCTGACGCCGTGCTCCTGGAACGCGGGCATGACGTGCGCGACGAACTCCGCGGCGTCGACGTCGTGCAGGGTGCCGGTGGCCGCGAACACCGCGTCGGAGAGCGTTCCCCATAGCTGCTCCAGCTTCCGCTGACGCTCCTGCTCCGCATCGTCGTCGCGTACGGCATCCGCGGTCGAGGAGAGAGGGAAGCGCCCGAACCCCTTGTAGGTCCATTCGAACGCGTAATCGACAGTGTCCGACGGGTGGAATGCGACCACGAGGGTCGGCTGCGGCAGCGGAACGGTCGGCAGTTTCACGGTGCCGACGGTGCGTATAGGGGTGCGACGCGCCAGCGCCGGATACGCCTCACGGAGGAACGCCGCTTCGTCGGCCTGTGAGACGGTGATCTCCCCCGGCGTCTTCAGCAGCGCGTGCACGGGCTCGCCGAGTTCGACCTCGGCCAGTGTGAGGGCGATGCGACTGCCGATGGATTCTGCCGTGTAGACACCGGAGTGCCCGATCGTGCGAACGGATGCCGTGGGGACGTGCCGGTCGTCGACGATGACCTCGGCGCCGATGCGCAGCGAACCGTCATCCGCTCTGCGGAGCTGCGCCGACACCACGGCCGATTCTCCGAGAGCGACCGTGGTGCTCTTCTGGGTCGGGATCAGCGCGATGCCGAGATCGCGCCCCTGACGGAGATGGCCCCACAGCAGTGACGACTCGATCAGATCCATGGCGAGCCAGTCACCCGCCGTGCCCGAGAGCAGCGAGTCGCGCGAGAGGCTGAGCAGGTCGGCGAACCACCGCACGCGCTCACGTCCGAACACGCCGGCCGACCGGCGCACGGAGTCCCACGACACGTCGCCCTGGATCCACGCACCGGTCGCCGCGCTGCGCATGAGCGGACGGATGCCGAGCAGCAGTTCGCCCGTTGCCTTGGCCAGATCGCGCGGGGTCACGGCGCGCACCGGGCGCGGCGCCCAGTGCCGCCCGTCGCTGTGCGCGCGTTGACGCAGTTCGACACCGAGCGCTATCGGTGTGATGGCATCGGCCGCCGCAGACGGGACCAGCGTCCGCCACGCCGCCGGCGCGTGTCGCTCAGGCGTGCGCGATTCCCACAGCACGGCATCGTCATTGTTGACCAGGAGCGTGGCGATGACGTGCTTGCACGACTGCGGTACAGGACAGCTGCACGACGTGGACGCGACGTCGGCGGAGATACCGGTCGTGCCGAACCGTATGGCGCAGCGATAGCTGTGCTCGCCCGAGCCGCTGACGACCGACGTCAGCACTCGTTCCGCGTCGTCCCAGGACGTCCGGCTGACCATGCCGGAGCGCTGGTACGACACGCCGCGCTGATAGCCGCCCTCGTCGGTCAGCCGACGGATGACAGCGGGATCGACGTACGGCGCTGGCATATCGGTATCCTCTCAGCGAGCACCGACACGGCACCGCCGATGTGACGCACTCCCGCGCGCCCATCGGCTGGTCAGCTGGCGCGTGCCACCCTGGCGAGCACGCCGTGCACGAAGGCGCCGGAGTCGTCCGTCGAGAACTCCTTGGCGAGCTCGACGGCCTCGTCGATCGCGACAGCGGTCGGGACCTCGTCGTTGTGCAGGATCTCCCACACGCCGATGCGCAGCAGCGCACGATCGACGGCGGGCATCCGCTCGATCTTCCAATCGCGACTGTGCGTCACGATGTGCTCGTCGATCTCATCGCGGTGATCGACGATGCCGTCGACGATCTCGCGTGCGTAGAGCCAGGACGCCTCGCGAGCGGGCTCGCTCGCGGCTCGCGTGGCCTCTGCGGCGAGAGCGACCGGGAGATCGTCACCGCGGACGTCGGCGGAGAAGAGGATGTCGAGTGCGCGCTTGCGCGCCTTCGTACGAGCGCCCACGCCTTACTTCTCGCGACCGAGGTAGTCACCCGTGCGGGTGTCGACCTTGATCTTCGTTCCGGCCTCGATGAACAGCGGCACCTGCATCTCGTAACCGGTCTCGACCGTCGCGGGCTTGGTTCCTGCCGAGGAGCGATCCCCCTGCAGACCCGGTTCGGTGTAGGTCACCTCGAGGGTGACGGACGCGGGGAGATCGATGTAGAGCGGGTTGCCGTTGTTGAGGGCGATCGTGACCTGCTGGTTCTCCAGGAGGAAGTTCTTCGCGTCGCCGACCGTCGCGGCCCCCACGGTGATCTGGTCGTAGTCGGTCGTGTCCATGAACACGAATCCGTCGCCGTCTGCGTACAGGTAGGTGAAGTCACGGCGATCGACGTTCTCGATCTCGATCTTGGCGCCGGCGTTGTACGTGCGGTCCACGGTCTTGCCCGAGACGACGTTCTTCAGCTTGGTGCGCACGAACGCGCCGCCCTTGCCGGGCTTGACGTGCTGGAACTCGATGACGTTCCAGAGCTGTCCGTCGATGCTGAGGACGACGCCGTTCTTGATGTCTGCGGTGGATGCCATGCGCTGAAAGTTCCGTTTCCGTTGATGAATGACCGATCACTGAGCGTGTCGAAGTGTCGGCCGACAGTCGATTCTACGGGATGAGCGCCGTGAGCTGACGAACGGCGTTCGCGTAGCCGTCCACGCCCTCACCGATGACCCGCACCGCAGCCACGTCCTCGAGGTAGGAGAAGTGGCGGAACTGCTCTCTGGCGTGCACGTCGGAGACATGCACTTCAGCGAACGGCAGTGACACACCGGTGAGAGCGTCTCTCAGCGCGATGGACGTGTGCGTGAGCCCGCCCGGGTTGATCACGATGCCAGCGCAGTCCTCACGGGCGGCATGGATCGCGTCGATGAGCACGCCCTCGTGGTTGCTCTGAAGGCTGCGCACCTCGAAGCCTGCCGCTGCCGCGGCGTCCTCGGTGATCCGCACGGCATCCGCCAGCGTGGCGGTGCCGTAGACGCTGGGCTCCCGGGTGCCGAGCAGATTGAGGTTCGGCCCGTTGACGAGCAGGATGCGGCGCTTCTCGGTCACGACTGAACCCTATCGCCGTCGGTGATCTCACGCGCCATCTCGATCTCATCGCCGATGGATGCGGTGAACTGCACGCCCGTGTCGGCGAATCCGGCGCGACGATACGCAGCCTGGGCGCGTGCGTTGTCGACGTGGACGTCGAGTGTCAGCGCGGAGTCGCCCAAAGAGGCAGCCCACCTCGCTGCGGCGTCGAAGAGTGCCTCGACGATCCCGCGGCCGCGGTGCTCCTGCCGGATGAAGACGCCCACGACATCTCCGCGTGCGGCCGTGACGGGCCGGCCGTGGTGGTCGACCGATCCGGCAGCACGCCGCAGCACAGTGGCGGTGCCGACCCACTCTCCGTCCGACTCCGCCACGAACTGCGCGACCGCCTCGCCCGACGCCGCGCCCGTCGTGCGTTCCTGCCAGAAGGCGTCATCGTGCGCCGATTCCTCCTCGAAGGAGTGCAGGAAGGCGATCGCCGCTGCGGGGTCGCGCACGGCGTCGAGTCGAAGATCCCGCACGCGTTCCCATTCGTCCGGGCGCACGCGGCGGACGTCGACGCTCATGCGCCCACCTCCTGGTACGCGGCGAACAGGAGGGACTCGTCCGGCGCCTGCAGCACGGTGGGCTTGGCGATGTCGTCGAGCACGATGAAGCGCAGCATCCCGCCGCGGCTCTTCTTGTCGCGCTGCATCGTCGCCAGCAACGTGTTCCAGGCACCGGCCCGGTAGCTGGTGGGCAGACCGAGTGATTCGAGGATGGTGCGGTGACGATCCGCGGCTTCGTCGGACAGGCGTCCGGCGAGCCGGGAGATCTCGGCGGCGAACAGCATGCCGACGGAGATCGCGGCGCCGTGACGCCAGCGGTAGCGCTCGGCGTGCTCGATCGCGTGCCCGAGAGTGTGACCGTAGTTGAGGATCTCGCGCTGCCCGTCCTCACGGAAGTCGTCCGACACGACGCGCGCCTTCATGTCGATCGCGAGTTCGACCGCGCGCCGGAACTCCTCCGTCGTCGAGTCCACCGCCCGGGCGGGGTCGGCCTCGATGATGTCGAGGATCTCGGGCGACCAGATGAATCCGGCCTTCACGACCTCGGCGAATCCTGCCGTGGCTTCATGCGCGCTGAGGCTCGTGAGTTCGTCGAGATCGCCGATCACGGCCTGCGGCGCCCAGAAGGCACCGACGAGGTTCTTCCCCTCGGCCGTGTTGACACCGGTCTTGCCGCCCACGGATGCGTCGACGAGTCCGAGCACTGTGGTCGGCACCTGCACGACCTGCACGCCGCGCAGCCAGGTGGCGGCGACGAATCCGGCGAGATCGGTGACGGCACCGCCGCCGTAGCCGACGACGGCATCCGTGCGCGTGAAGTCGGACTGTCCCATGATCTGCCAGCAGAACGCCGCGACCTCGATGCGCTTGCCCTGCTCGGCGTCCGGCACCTCGGCCAGCAGCACCTCGCGCTGGCCCTCGGAAGTGTCGGCGAGGAGACGGTCGCGCAGCTCCGCTGCGCGCGCGGCGAGAGTGGGCGGATGCACCACCAGGACCTTCCGCACAGCGGGATCGAGGGCCGCAGAGACTCGATCGAGGATCCCCCTGCCCACCGTGATGTCGTAGGACGCCTGTCCTGTCACGCTAATCGTGGTGGTGCTCATGCCTGTTCTCTCCTCCATGCTGCGATCTCGTCCGCGATGCGATGCATCGGCCGCCGCGACGTGTCGAACGTCACGTCGGCGATCTCCTCGTACCAGCCTCGACGCTGCGCGTATATCTGATTCCAACGTTCCAGCGGGTCGGCGTCGCCTGCAAGGAGCGGGCGCCCGCCGCTGCGGATGCGCTCGGCCACCGCATCCGACGACACCGCGAGGAAGACGACGCGATGACGCCGCAGAAGCTCACGGGTCGCCGCGGAGGTCACGGCACCCCCACCCACAGAGATCACGCCCCCGTCGCCGAGCGCCTTCGCCACGGCCTCCTTCTCGAGTTCGCGGAAGTGCGCTTCCCCTCGGGATTCGAAGAGTTCGGGGATCGGGCCGTGCTCGGCGGCGATCTGCTTGTCGGTGTCGATGAATCCGACACCCAGTCGCTTGGCGACCTGCCGGCCGACGCTGGTCTTACCCGCGCCCATCGGACCGACGAGCACGAGCGTCAGCGGCTCAGGCGCGCTCATCGTTGGCGATCAGCGCCGCCTCCGAGGCGGGCGCGGTGCGCAGCTCGGCCGGGATCGCGTCGAGGTAGCTCGCGAGATTGCGCGCCGTCTCGCGGATGCTGTCCCCGCCGAACTTCTCGAGCACGGCGTTCGCGAGCTCGACGGCGACCATCGCCTCGGCGACCACACCCGCCGCCGGGACGGCGCACACATCGGAGCGCTGGTGGTGGGCGGTGGCCGTGTCGCCCGTGGCGACGTCGATCGTGCGCAGCGAATGCGGAACGGTCGCGATCGGCTTCATGCCGGCGCGCACGCGCAGCACCGTACCGGTGGACATCCCGCCCTCCGTACCGCCTGCGCGGTCGGATCCGCGGGTGATCCCGGCCTCGGCGGCGAAGAGCTCGTCGTGCGCGGCGGAACCGCGACGACGCGTGGTCTCGAATCCGTCGCCCACCTCCACGCCCTTGATGGCCTGGATGCTCATGAGCGCCTGAGCGAGTCGCGCATCGAGACGGCGATCCCAGTGCACGTGCGAGCCGAGTCCTGGCGGGAGGCCGTACGCGAGCACCTCGACGATGCCGCCGAGAGTGTCGCCGTCCTTGCGCGCGTCGTCGACCTCCGCGACCATCGCGGCGGAGGTGGCGGCGTCGAAGCACCGCAGCGGGTCGGCGTCGAGCGCCTCGACGTCGTCGGGTGCGGGCAGCGGACTGCCGTCCGGCACGCGCACCGGGCCGATGGAGAGCGTGTGGCTGACCAGACGGATGCCGAGCTCGCCGAGGAAGGATCGGGCGACGGCGCCGAGCGCCACACGCGCCGCCGTCTCGCGCGCGCTCGCCCGTTCGAGGATGGGACGTGCCTCGTCGAAGTCGTACTTCTGCATGCCGACGAGGTCGGCGTGCCCCGGCCTGGGGCGGGTCAGCGGTGCGGAGCGGCCGCGCGACTTGTCGGTGATCTCGACAGGCTCGGGGTTCATGACCTCGATCCACTTGGGCCATTCGGTGTTGCCGATGCGGAGTGCGACCGGACTGCCGAGGGACTTGCCGTGGCGGACCCCGCCCGAGATGGTGAGTTCGTCCTGCTCGAACTTCATGCGTGACCCGCGTCCATAACCGAGCTTGCGGCGGGCGAGATCCTGCTGGATCGCCTCGGACGAGATCGGGACGCCGGACGGCAGCCCTTCCATGACGGCAATGAGTTCGGGGCCGTGCGATTCGCCGGCCGTGAGCACGCGGAGCATTGCTCCAGTCTCCCATGAGCGAGGACCCTGTTCTCCCCGCATGACACGGAGGTCGGGTCAGGAAAGCGTCTGATCCGTCAGGGCCGTGCGCATCGCGGCCAGAACGGCCGCCTCATCGTCGAGAGTGTCGACCGGATGACCGTGGACGAACACTCGCACCTGTCGCAGCGCCTGGTGCAGCAGCATCGAGATTCCGGAGATGACCTGCTCACCGGGCCATGCGCCGGCCAGAGCCGATGGCCATGGGGAATATGCGACATCGAGCAGTGTGCCTCCGTCGGCGGCGAACGCGGGCGCGTCCACGAGCACCGAGCCACCGGGAAGCGTGGCGACCGTGACGTCCACCGCGGCGACCTGATCGTCGAACGCGTTCACCTCGACGTCCACGCCGAGCCTCTCCCCCATCGCGCGCAACGTCGTCGCCCGCTCGGGTCGGCGCGCGCGGATGTCGACGCGTTGCGCCCCCATCTCCGCGACCGCGACCAGGGCGGACGCCGCCGTCGCCCCTGCACCGAGTATGCGCGCACGCGCCACGTCGCCGACCTCATGCTCGGCGAACGCGTCGATGATGCCGCCGACGTCCGTGTTGAAGCCCGCAGGCGCGGCGCCGAGCAGGAGCGTGTTCACCGCCCCCGTGAGCTCGGCGTGACGATCGTGCGTCTCGGCCGCGCGGAACGCCTGCTCCTTGAGCGGCATCGTCAGGGAGAGCCCGTGCCACGAATCATCCAGTCCGCGAAGCGCGGCGGAGAAGCCTTCGGCGTCGACCTGCCTGCGGCCGTACTCCCAGTCCAGGCCGAGAACGCCGATCGCGGCGCCGTGCAGCGCAGGCGACTTGCTGTGAGAGATCGGATCGCCCCACACAGCGAGGCGACGGGTGGTCACGGTGTCAGCATCCCTGATCGGGGTTCGCGCGGCACCATTCCTGCCACGTCTCGATCGCGGCCTGATGCTCTTCGTACGTCGTCGAGAACACGGTTTCACCCGTCTGCAGGTTGATCGTCACGAAGTAGAACCACGGCCCGTCAGCCGGATGCATGGCCGCCTCGATCGCCGCATCGTTCGGGTTCGCGATCGGACCGACGGGCAGCCCGGTGTGAACATAGGTGTTCCACGGGTTGTCGTCGTTCTGCGCCTCTGTCGACGTGCTCACCACGCCGGCGTGGAGCTCGCCGTAGCCGTACTGCGCCGTGGAGTCCATCTGCAGCATCATGCCGTCATCGAGCCGGTTCTGGATGACGCGGGAGACCTTGGCGAAGTCGTCGGTGCGGCCCTCGCGCTGGATGATCGACGCGGTCGTGAGGATCCGCTGCTCGTCGCCGGCCGGCACGCCCGCTGCCGCGAGGGATTCACGGGTGCGATCGACCATGCGCTGGATGATCTGAGTGGCTGTCGCCTCGGGATCGAAGGTGTACACCGCGGGGAAGAGCCAGCCCTCGAGGCTCTGAGCTGCGACACCGTAGGCTGCGGGATCGGCGACGGCCGCCTGAAGATCCTCCAGCGGAATGCCGAGGCTCTCCGTGATGAGCGGCAGGGACGATTCGAGCGTGCCGCCCTCGGGGATGCCGACGGAGTTCTCCATCTTGTTCGCATCATCCTGCAGAGCGGCGAGGGCGTCCGCTGCGGTCATCTTCTGCTGCAGCTTGTAGACACCCGGATAGAAGGTCACGGCGATGTTCTCATCGACCAGGTAGTTGTAGAAGACTTCTTCCGTCTTCGTGACGCCCGCCTCGTACAGCGCCGTGGAGACCGGGGAACCCGTGTCCCCCTCGCGGATGGTGACGAGCGCCTCGCCGGAGGCGATACCGGGCTCGTAGTCGTCGGGTTCTCCCCAGCCCATGACCTCGTTGATCTTGTCGCCATAGGTGTTCATGACCCAGAAGCCGCCGGCGACGATGCCGCCGATCAGTGCGAGGACGATGATGAGCGCGACGAGACAGCCCGTGCGGCGCTTCTTCCTGCGCGGGGCGTGGCCGTCGGAGTCGTCGTGCTCGGTCGCGAAGAGGTCGTCGAGGGACGCGGGCGACGACGTGGGCACAGGGCGTGTCGCGGAGTCCGGGACGTCCCCACGAGTCGAGGCGTCATCAGCGGGCGACTGCTCTGGCTCTGGCCGAGCGGCATCCTCCTTCTCCACGCCTTCCGGCCGGGCTGCCGCGGAGGGAGCATTCTCGGACGGCACCGTCTCGGAGCGTGCGGCTTCGCGCAGGGCACGGCGCGAACCGGGTGCCGGCGGCGTCGAATCGACCGTCGGCACCTGGTGCTCGGGAGCAGGCAGCTTCGAGAACAGGTCGTCGGAGAGCGAGTTCGAGCCGCGCTCGGGACTCTCACGTTCGGGCATGCTCAAGTGGGCTCCTCGTCGGTCGGCACCACGGAACCGGCCGGGTTGCCGGTGCTCTTCTCCGTGTCGATCGCGTGCTGCAGCAGCACCACAGCCGCGACCTGATCGACAATGCTACGAGAGTTTCGCTGAGTTCTGCCAGATGAGCGCAGCGCGGCATGCGCCGTGACGGTGCTGAGCCGCTCGTCCATGAGGCGCACGGGTACGGCCGTGAGCCGCTGCAGAGCGGCCGCGAACTCACGCGCATCCGCGGTGGAGGGCGTGTCGGCCCCCTGCATGTTCACCGGCAGACCGACGATGAACTCCATCGGCTCGTACTCCGCCGCGATCTCGGCGATGCGTGCCAGAGAATGCTCCGAGCGCGGCACGGTCTCGACGGGAACGGCGAGCATGCCGTCAGGGTCGCAGCGGGATACGCCCACACGCGCCTTGCCGACATCGATGCCGAGCCGCACTCCGCGGCGGAATCCGCTCACGCGCCGCGCAGCTCCTGCGTCACGGCCTCGAGAGCCGCATCCAACGCCGAGGCGTCAGTGCCGCCGCCCTGCGCGACGTCATCACGTCCTCCGCCGCCACCGCCGAGCACGCCGGCGGCCCGCTTCGCGAGTGCGCCCGCCTTCGCACCGGCTGCACGTCCGGCATCGTTGGTCGCCACGACGACGACCGGCCGCCCTGCCGCGACGCCGCCGAGCGCGACGACCGCCGCATCGGAGCCGAGTCGTTCGCGCACGCTGAGCGCAAGAGTGCGCACGTCGTCCGCCGACGCGACATCGCCGAGCGAGACTGCTGCGACGCGGTACGCGCCCACGCGCGCAGCCGACTCCGCGATGGCGGGCACCTGCCCCTCGCGCTGCTTGGCCTCGAACTGCGCGATGCGCTTCTCGGCGGTCTTCAGGTTCGCGGCGATCTCGGCGATCCGCTCCGGAAGCTGCTCGCGCGGTGTCTTGAGCGCGCTCGTGAGCTGCGACACGATCGCGCGCTCCGCGGCGAGCTCACGGAAGGCATCCTGGCCGACCAGCGCCTCGATACGGCGGTTGGAGGCGCCGACGGACGACTCGCCCACGACGCTGACCAGACCGATCTCGGCACTGGTGCCGACGTGCGTGCCCGCGCACAGCTCACGCGACCACGGGCCGCCGATGTCGACCATCCGCACGACATCGCCGTACTTCTCACCGAACAGCGCCATGGCGCCGGCTTCCTTCGCCTCGTCGAGCGACACGATTCGCGTCGTCACCTCGAGCGCGTCCTGCACGGCGCGGTTCGTGATCTCCTCGATCTCGGTGCGCGCATCGGCGGACAGCGCCTGCGACCACGAGAAGTCGAAACGCATGTAGCCCGCGCGGTTGAGCGATCCCGCCTGGGTGGCGGTCGGGCCGAGCGTGTCGCGCAATGCCGCATGCACCAGGTGCGTGGCGGAGTGCGCCTGACGCGCCGCGCGACGGTTGGCCGCGTCGACGACCGTCGTCGCGCGATCGTCGAGCGCGACGCTGCCGCTGACGACCTGCACGGTGTGGCTGATGAGGCCGGCGACCGGCTTCTGCACGTCGAGCACGTCCAGCTCGAACCCGGCGCCCACGATCGTGCCCTTGTCGGCGACCTGTCCGCCGGATTCGGCGTACAGGGTCGTCTCGGCGAGGATGACCTCGGCGACCTGACCCTCCCCGGCGGATGTGACCGGCTGGCCGTCGACGAGGATGCCGAGAACACGGGACTCGATGTCGAGTTCGGTGTATCCGGCGAACCCGGTCTCACCGAGGGCTCGGAAGTCGCGGTACACCGAGACGTCGGCGAGCTGTCGTTTGCGACTCTTCGCATCGGCCTTCGCGCGTGCGCGCTGCTCCTGCATCAGGGTGTCGAACGCGCTGCGATCGACGTCGAGTCCGGCTTCCTCGGCGATCTCCAAGGTGAGGTCGATCGGGAACCCGTAGGTGTCGTGCAGCAGGAACGCCTCAGGACCCGCGAGGGTCTGCTTGCCGGACTTCTTGGTGTCGGCGAGTGCGAGGTCGAGGATCGTCGAGCCCTGCGCGAGCGTGCGCAGGAACGTCTCCTCCTCGGCGACGGCCAGACCGGAAAGACGGGTCCACTCGGTCTCGAGCACCGGGTACGCCGTCTTCATGGCGTCACGGGAGGCGGCGAACAGCTCGGGGAACACCGGCGCGTCCACGCCCAGCAGTCGTATCGCGCGCACGGTGCGGCGCATGAGCCGACGAAGCACGTACCCGCGTCCCTCGTTCGACGGCTTCACGCCGTCCGAGAGCAGCATCAGCGAGGAGCGCACGTGATCCGCGATGACGCGGAAGCGGACGTCGTCCTCGTGGACGGCTCCATAGCGCTTGCCTGACAGTTCGACAGCGCGGTCGAGAACCGGACGGACCTGATCGGTCTCGTACATGTTCGCCACGCCCTGCTTGAGGAAGGCCACCCGCTCCAGGCCCATGCCCGTGTCGATGTTCTTCTCGGGCAGCGGCCCAGCGATGTCGAAGTCCTCCTGCGACCGCACGTCGCTGAGCAGCTCCTGCATGAAGACGAGGTTCCACAGCTCCATGTAGCGGTTGTCATCCGCCGCAGGGCCGCCATCGCGGCCGAACTGCGGACCACGGTCGAAGAAGATCTCCGAGTCGGGGCCGCCGGGGCCCGGCTGGCCGGTGTGCCAGTAGTTGTCGGCACGGCCCAGCCGCTGGATCCGCTCTTCCGGAAGCCCGATCACACGCCGCCAGATGTCTGCGGCCTCGTCGTCGGTCTCGTAGACCGTGACCCAGAAGTCCTTCTCCGCGAAGCCGAGTCCGCCGTCCGCCTCGCTGGTGGTCAGGAGCTCCCACGCGTAGGTGATCGCCCCCTCCTTGAAGTAGTCGCCGAACGACCAGTTGCCGAGCATCTGGAAGAACGTTCCGTGGCGGACCGTCTTGCCGACCTCTTCGATGTCGTTGGTGCGGATGCACTTCTGCACATCGGCCGCACGGGAGTACGGCGCGGGAACCACCCCGGTGAGATACGGGATGAACGGCACCATTCCGGCGATCGTGAACATCACGGTCGGATCGTCGCTCACGAGCGACGCCGACGGCACGATCGTGTGGTCGTTCTTCTCGAAGTAGCTGAGGTAGCGCTGCGCGATGTCCGCAGTTTTCATAGGGGTACGGCTGTCCTTGAGTGAGGAGGAGGAGCATCGCGACGACCGCGACGCAGAACGCGGGTGATCAGCGGTCAGTGGTCATCCGGAGACGGCTCGACGAGGCGAGCCTCCTGCGCCCGGTAGGCGTCGCTGAGAACGGTGGTGAACCCGTTGATGCGGGCGTCCACCTCGGCGAGGATGTCGTGACCGCGAGGATCCTTGTTCATGAAGTGGGCGGCGACGAATCCACCGATCACACCGATCAGGAACCACAGGAACGTCTTCATGTCGTCATCCTTGCCTTGGGCCGCGAGGCGCGGTCTCTCCATCGTATGCGGAAACGACAGAAGGCGTCGGGATGAACCCGACGCCTTCTGCAGAAATGGTTCGCTGGATCAGCGAGCCGCGTAGTACTCGACGACGAGCTGCACTTCACAGGTCACGGGGACCTCGGCGCGCTTCGGACGACGAAGCAGACGCGCGTGGAGCTTGTCGAGCTCGACCTCGAGGTAGCCGGGAACGGGGGGAAGCACCTCGGCGTGACCGCCGGCTGCTGCCACCTGGAAGGGCTCGGTGCCCTCGCTCTTGGCCTTGACGTGGATGAGCTGACCCGGCTTCACGCGGAACGACGGGCGGTCGACGAGCTGGCCGTCGACGAGGATGTGACGGTGCACGACGAGCTGACGAGCCTGCGCGGTGGTGCGGGCGAAGCCGGCACGCAGCACGAGGGCGTCGAGGCGCATCTCGAGCAGCTCGACCAGGTTCTCACCGGTCAGGCCGTCGTGACGACGTGCCTCGTTGAACGTGTTGCGCATCTGCTTCTCGCGGATGCCGTACTGCTCGCGCAGACGCTGCTTCTCACGCAGACGGACGGCGTAGTCGCTGTCGGTCTTGCGCTTGGTGCGGCCGTGCTCGCCCGGAGCGTAGGGACGCTTCTCGAGGTAGCGGGCGGCCTTCGGGGTGAGTGCCACGCCGAGGGCGCGGGACAGACGGACCTTGCGGCGGTCCTGGGACTTCGTGACCACGAAGTTTTCCTTCCGATGACGTGGACGTGTCTTTCACGCCTCACGGACGTATCTCCGCTGTTCTGCCTTCGGGCGCACGCCGGGGCGCCGTGAAGGTGGGGTGTGAACGAGGGGATGCCCGAAAACTGTGTTTCGAGCCGCTCAAGTCTAACAGATCGCGATCCGCGCCCTCGGCGAGGCCGGTACCGGGGTTCAGCGATCGTCGAGGATGCGCCGGATCCGCTCGAGCCTGGCCGAGACGTCGCGCTCGGCTCCGAGCTGCTTGGGCGCGTAATAGCGACGGCCGACGAGCTCATCGGGAAGATACTGCTGCGGCACGATGCCGTACTCGTTGTCGTGCGGGAAGACATAGCCCTTGCCGTGGCCGAGCCGCTTGGCGCCCGCGTAGTGCGCGTCGCGAAGGTGCACGGGTACGCGGCCGAAGTTGCCGGCACGGACGTCGGCGATCGCCGCGTTGATGGCATCGTACGATGCGTTCGACTTCGCGGTGGTGGCGAGGTAGACGGTCGCCTCCGCAAGGGGGATGCGCCCCTCCGGCATACCGATGAACGCCACCGCATCGGCGGCTGCCGTGGCGATGACCAGTCCTTGCGGGTCGGCCAACCCGATGTCCTCGGATGCCGAGATCACGAGGCGACGCGCGATGAAGCGCGGGTCCTCCCCCGCCTCGATCATGCGGGCGAGATAGTGCAGGGCCGCATCGACGTCGGAGCCGCGGATCGACTTGATGAACGCGCTGATCACGTCGTAGTGCTCGTCGCCCTGGCGGTCGTACCGAAGCAGGGCACGGTCGACCGCCTGAGCCACGTCGTCCGCCGTGATCGATGCGACCTCCGACTCCTCATCCGAGGCACCGGACATCGCGACCGCGGCCGCGGCTTCGAGACCCGTCAACGCCCGGCGTGCGTCCCCCGAGGCCAGCCGCACCAACGCCGACCGGGCGGCCTCGTCGATCGCGACGGTGCCGTTCAGCCCGCGGGCGTCGGTGAGAGCGCGGTCGATCAGCAGCGCGATGTCGTCGTCGGTGAGCGGTTGCAGAGTGAGCAGGAGCGACCGCGACAGCAACGGGGAGATCACGGAGAAAGATGGATTCTCCGTCGTCGCGGCGATCAGGATGACCCACCCGTTCTCGACGCCGGGCAGCAGTGCGTCCTGCTGCGCCTTCGTGAAGCGGTGGATCTCGTCCAGGAAGAGGATCGTCGTCTGCCCGTACAGGTCGCGCTGGGTTATCGCCTCCTGCATCACCTCGCGCACATCCTTCACGCCGGCGGTGATGGCCGAGAGCTCGACGAAGCGACGGCCGGATGAGCGCGCGATGGCCTGCGCGAGCGTGGTCTTCCCTGTGCCGGGCGGGCCCCAGAGGATGATCGACACGGCACCGGGTGACGTCGCCGCCGGATCCGCCAGTGCGACGATCGGCGATCCTGCACGGAGCAGATGCTGTTGCCCCGCGACCTCATCCAGCGACACGGGACGCATGCGCACGGCGAGCGGCGTCTGTCCCGAGAGCAGAGGTGCGGAGGTCATCCGTCCAGGCTAATGCGACGCACCGACAAAGCCCGCCACGATAAGCTCGCAGACGGCGCCCGGCGAGGCGTCGAAGGAGGAGTCAATGGCCGCTCGCGGACCGAAGAACGCACAGCGCTCACGCGCCGAAGTCGAGCGCGCACGTCTGTACGCGGCGCGTACGGCGTGGCACGACGGCCAGATCCGACGGCGCACGCGTGACAACCTGATCGCCGGCATCGTCGGCGGGCTTCTCGTCGTCGGCGCCATCGCCAGTCAATCCGTGCACGCCGCCGTCACCGCGCCGGCGCCGGAGCCGACCGAGTCAGGGGCTCCCACCGGGCCGCTCGAGAATCCTTTCGCCGACCTGTTCTCCGACCAGGCGCCCGCCGAGTAGACGACACCTCACGCGGCCGTGATCCCGATGTGAGGGATTCGCTTCAGAGTCGTAACGATCGCGGCCTCTCCCGGAAACGACGGTGAGCCACGCTGGGTCCAAGCCCAGCATCTGTGCTCATCCGATACGTCCGTGGAGGTTGCCAGTGTCCTACGTCAAACCCGCCGAGCTCGTGACCAGAATGGTCGATGCCGGCGCATACAAGATGCAGCTGTCCGCTCGCGACACGCTCATCCGTGCCTTCATGGGCGCTGCGCTGCTCACGATGGCTGCCGCGTTCGCCGTGACGGTCTCCACCAACACGGGCCAGCCGTTGCTCGGCGCCGTGCTGTTCCCGGTGGGTTTCGTGATCCTCTACCTCTTCGGTTTCGATCTGCTCACTGGCGTGTTCACGCTGACTCCGCTCGCCGTCCTCGACAAGCGACCAGGGGCGACAGTGGGTGCGATGTTCCGCAACTGGGGCCTGGTGTTCCTCGGCAACTTCGGTGGTGCGTTCATGGTCGCGATCCTGATGGCGATCTACTTCACCTACGGCTTCTCCACCGAGCCCAGCGCGGTCGGACAGGCGATCGGGGAGATCGGCCACGGGCGCACCGTCGGATACGCGGACCACGGAGCCGCCGGCATGCTGACTCTGTTCATCCGCGGCGTGCTGTGCAACTGGATGGTCTCCACCGGCGTCGTGCTCTCGATGGTGTCCGACAACGTCGTCGCGAAGATCCTCGCGATGTGGCTGCCGATCATGCTGTTCTTCTACATGGGCTTCGAGCACTCGATCGTCAACATGTTCCTGTTCCCCTCCGGGCTGCTGCTGGGCGCGGACTTCACGATCATGGACTACCTGATCTGGAACGAGATCCCGACGGTGATCGGGAACCTCGTCGGAGGTCTGCTCTTCGTCGGCCTCCCCCTCTTCATCACGTACGGTCGCACATCCGCTCGCCGCAGCCGGGGCGTTCGGCCGAGCGCCACGCAGAGCGCGCCGGCGGCAGCGCCGTCCGCCGCCGGACAGTCCGCGGCCGGGCCGATCGTCCAGCCGGTGTTCGCCGCCGGAGACCCGACAGAGCGCGAACCCGTCGGCATCGGCTGATGACGGACCCAGAACGCCCCGATGAGACCGAAGCTCATCGGGGCGTTCTGCTGTGCTCGTGCCGCCCGGCACCGCCGCGACGGTCAGCGGGCAGCGTGGAAGCGGTCCACGACGACCTGCGCGATACGCGGATCAGGGGCGAGCGGAACGCTGACGACGTCTGCTCCGGACGCCGCGACCAGTCCGGCGAAGAATCCGGGAGCCAACACGTGGCTGGCCGCGATCACACGAGCAGCTCCAGCTCGACGCGCATCCACGACCGCGTCAGGGATGCGGGGAACGGACGCGGAGGCGTATCCGACGGTGACGGGCGCGGGAAGCATCGGTCGCAGCCTGGCGGCCACGGCCTCCACATCCGTCATCGCTGCCGGATCGCTCGAGCCCGCCGCGGCGAGGACGACGTGGTCGCCCGGCAGCCATCCTCCGGGCAGCGCGGAGATGACCCGGTCGAAGAGGACGTCCGCGATGAGCGGATGCGTGCCCAGCGGCGCCGATTGGCGAGCGCCGTCGTGCGCGGCCACGGCCAGGGAGATGTCGACGGCGGTGTGGTAGCCGACCGACAGCAGCAGCGGCACGACGACCACGTCATCACGCGGCGATTCCCGCGCGATGACCTCATCGATCTGAGGCTGCTCCACATCCACCACGGCCGCCACGACCCTCACCGCCGGCAGCAACGCCCTGACATCGTCGATCAGCCGGCGAACGGCATCCTGGCCTGCACGATCATTCGTGCCGTGCGAGCAGGCGATGAGCGTTGTCACGCGGGATCCTCCACAGCGAGGCGGTAGCCCCTCTTCACGACGGTTCTGATGACGTCAACGCCTCCGAGAGCCTCCCGCACGCGGGCGACGGCCATCTCGACGGCATGCGCGTTGCGTCCGGTGCGCGGCAGCGCCGTGGCGATCTCGTCCCTTGACAGCACGCGTCCGCCGGCGTCGAAGAGCGCGCCGAGCAGGCCTGCCCCTGCGCGAGAGAGCGCGATGAAGTCACCGTCGATCACGACCCCGCCGCTGCGCATCGACATGACCCCGGCCGACGTCGTCAGCGCCGGCGCTGCTCCCCCGCTGCCGTAATAGCCGATCACGCACCTCGCGAGAGAGCCGAGCCGTCCGCGGTCGGCGATCGTCTGCGCGAGTCCGTGCTCGCGAAGGGGTGCAGCGGTGATCGGACCGACCGTCGCGAGCAGAAGCCTTCCGGTGGCCGCGCGTCGGCGGATGCCGTCCAGCGCATCAAGTCGCTCTGCCGCCCGAAGCCACTCGGCAGCGCCGGGCGCCGAGGTGAAGAGCACGGCATCCGCCTCACCAGCGGCGGCATACCCGACCGAACGCTCCACGAGCTGCGGATCGACGGGAGGCCCCCAGCGGTAGACCGTGAGGCTCACCACTTCCGCGCCTGCCCCAGTGAGCAGTTCGTCCAGCCCGTCAGCGCCCGCACCGTGATGCTGCACCGCGATGCGCTTGCCCGCGAGTGACGATGAGAGCAGATACTCCCCCACCTCGCGCGCCGTCTCCGATTCGGCGACCCAGTCCGCGACGAACCCCGCCTGCTGGATCGCGCCGTGCGCTTTGGGGCCTCTCGCGATGAACTGCGCCGTGCGCAACGCATCGGCGAGCTCTTGCGCGAGGTCGTGCTCGTGCGCGGCGTCCATCCAGCCGCGCAGCCCCACGCCGGTCGTGACGACCACGATGTCGGGCGGCCGCTTCACCAGTTCACGCGTGCGACGGATGAGCTCCTCGTCATCGGCATTGGGCACGATGCTCAATGCCGGCGCACGGCAGATCTGCGCGCCCCGGCGTTCCAGAGCGCTCGCCAGATCACCCGCCCGGCGATCGGCGGCGATGACGATCATGCAGCCGGCGAGTGCGGCATCCAGAATGCTCCGCGAACCCACCTATCGCACTCTCCCCGCCTGGTGGTCGCCGCGCCGGGCCGTCTCCGGCATGAGCAGACCCGCCCTGGCCACATCACCGAACACGATGACGGCCGGGTTCTGCACACCGATGGCACCGGCGTGGGCCACCACATCTCCCAGGGTGCTGCGCGTCGTGCGCTGCCGCGTGGTGTGGCCGTTCTCGATGATCGCGACCGGCAGATCGCTGCTGATCCCGTGCGAGAGTGCCGACCGCACCACCTCGGGCAGTGCCGCGACCCCCATGAGCATCGCCGTCGTCACCTCGGGGTCGGCGAGGGCTCGCAGCGTGGTGGCCGAGACCTCGCCCTGCCCGTTCACGACGTGCAGGGCGGACGCCGTGCCCCGGTGCGTCACCGGGATGCCGGCGGCCTGGGGCACCGACAGCGCACTGGAGACGCCCGGTGTGACCTCAACGGGAATGCCTGCCCGCTGACAGGCGATCACCTCTTCGCCGCCGCGGCCGTACAGGAAGGGATCACCGCCCTTCAGACGGACGACGCGCTTTCCCGCTTGCGCGTGCGCGACGAGCAGGTCGTTGATCTCCTCCTGCGGCACGGGATGGTGATGAGGACGCTTGCCCACGTCGATCACGAGCACATCCGGATCGAGCTCCGCGATCACGGCATCCGACGGACCGAGACGGTCGGCGATCACGACGTCGGCTTCGGCGAGCAGTCGCCGCGCCCGCACCGTCATGAGGTCGACGGGTCCAGGACCCCCTCCGATGAGATCGACGCGCCCTGTGCCGCCCGTGCGGCGTCTGCGCAACGGGAAAAGGCCGGAGGCCAGCATCCCCTCGATCGCCGTGCGCACGCCGGCGGCTCGGCGAGGATCGACGCCCACCTCGCTCGACACGCCCACGACCACGTCGCCGGAGATCGTCTGCGCGGTCATGCGTGCACTGCCGTGCGCGCCGTCCGAGGCGTTGACGCAGAAGATGCGGCGCTGCTCGCACAGCGTGACGACCTCTCGATCGGCTGCGGCATCGCCGGTCGCGCAGTGCACGAGCCAGGCGCCGTCCAGGTCGTCCGCGATGAAGCGGCGCGGAACCCACTCGACCGCACCCTCCGTGTCCGATCCTGCCCTGTGCGAGTCGATCAGCGCTCGCATGGGAGGCGCGAGCTCCGGGGCCACGACGGCGACCAGCGCCCCGTCAGCGAGGAAGCGTGCGAGACGCCGAGCGGCCACCGCCCCGCCGCCGACGAGCACCACGCGGCGTCCGGTCAGTGACAATCCGAGCATCGTGGTCATGTCAGCCCGCTTCCTGCAGCGCGCCCTCGGACGATCGCGCCGCGGTGGGAAGCAGATGGACGTCGTCGCCGTCGATGCGCACCGTCCATACGTCGAGGCTGTGCGCCGACTTGCCCTGCGTCTCCACGCATTCTCCTGTTCTGAGATCGAAGACCTGCTTGTGCATCGGCGAGGCGATCGTCGGCGCATCGCCCCTCGTGCCCACGATGCCGCGCGATATCACGTTGGCGCCGCTGTAGGGATCGAGGTTAGACACCGCGTGAACGCTGCCGTCGCGGAGCAGGAACAGCGCGACCTGCTCCGTGCCCAGCAGCGCGGCGCGCCCCCGCTCCACCTCGAGGTCGTGGATGCTGCACACGCGCACGGCGCTGCGCAGACCGGGGATCAGCGTCATCGACGCACCTCCAGAGTGGTTCCGGCGATCATCACGCCGCCCGACTGCCGCTCCTGGGCCGTGGCCGGACGCAGCTGGCCGCGGGTGGCGACGTAGGCGAGCGAGGGATCGGGGGTGTCGGTCGCGTTCACGAACGATTCGAACCGCTTCAGCTTCTGCGGGTCGCGCAGCGTCGCCGCCCACTCGTCCTCGTAGTTGTCGACATGCGTGGCCATCGCCGCGTCGAGGTCGGCGCAGATGCCCAGGGAGTCGTCGAAGATGACCTCCTTGAGGCCGGCGAGCCCGCCGTCGAGCTCCTCGCACCACGGGGCCGTGCGCTGCAGACGATCGGCGGTGCGGATGTAGTACATGAAGAAACGGTCGATGGCCTGGATGAGTTCATGATCCGAGAGGTCGGAGGCGAGGAGCTCGGCATGCCGAGGAGTGAATCCGCCGTTCCCACCGACGTACATGTTCCAGCCGGTCTCGGTGGCGATGACGCCGACGTCCTTGCCCCGTGCCTCTGCGCACTCTCGCGCGCACCCCGATACGCCGATCTTGAGTTTGTGCGGAGCCCTGAGCCCGCGGTAGCGCAGCTCCAGCCGCACCGCCATGCCCACCGAGTCGAGCACACCGTACCGGCACCAGGTCGACCCCACGCACGACTTCACCGTGCGCAGCGACTTCCCGTAGGCCTGCCCTGATTCGAACCCGGCATCCACCAGTCGCTGCCAGATCAGCGGAAGCTGCTCCAGCCGGGCACCGAACATGTCGATGCGCTGTCCGCCGGTGAGCTTCGTGTAGAGACCGAAGTCCTCGGCCACCTGCCCGATCACCACCAGACCGGCTGGCGTGACCTCACCACCGGGCATCCGCGGCACGACCGAGTAGGTGCCGTCCTTCTGCATGTTGGCCATGACGTGGTCGTTGGTGTCCTGCAGCGTCGCGTTCTCGCCCTCGAGCACATGCGCGCCGACGAGGACGGAGAGGATGCTGGCGAGAGCAGGCTTGCAGATGTCGCAGCCGCGACCCCGCCCGAACCGCTCGATCACCGCGCTGAAGGTGGTGAGCTCCGACACGCGCACGGCGTCGAAGAGCTGCCGTCGTGACATGTCGAAGTGCTCGCACAGCGCGTTCGACACCGTCTGACCGAGCTTCGTGAGCTCCTGCCCGACGACCTTCTTCACCATCAGGACGCACGAGCCGCACGTGGCGCCGGCCTTGGTGCAGGCCTTGACGGCACCCGCATCCATGCAGCCCTCTTCGTGTACTGCCTGCCGGATACGACCGGCAGTGACGTTGGAGCAGGAGCAGACGACCGCCTCGTCGGGCAGTTCACCTCCCGGCGCCTGGACACCGCCCTCCGGCATCAGATACGCGACGGGGTCGGCTCCGAGCGCGGCACCCACCAGCGGGCGCAGGGAGCCGTATGCTGCCGCGTCGCCGACGAGGATGCCGCCGAGGAGGGTCTGCGCATCGTCGGAGAGCACGAGCTTCTTGTACACACCGGTCACCGGATCGGAGTACACGACGTCGAGCGCGTTCGGCGTCTGAGCGAACGCGTCGCCGAAACTCGCGACGTCCACGCCGGACAGCTTGAGCTTGGCTGACTCGTCGTAGCCGGGGAAGGTCGCGTCGCCGCCGAGAAGACGGGTGGCGGCGACCTCCGCCATCGCGTAGCCGGGCGCCACGAGACCGACGCTGCGTCCGTCGAAGTTCGCGACCTCGCCGATCGCGAGGATCGCCGGATCGCTCGTGCGGCAGCGGTCGTCGATCAGCACACCGCCGCGAGGGTGCACGTCGAGCATCGCGTTGCGGGCGAGCTCGTCACGTGGTCGGACGCCGACGGTGAAGATCACGACGTCCGCCCGCTGGAAACTGCCGTCCTGGAACTCCAGCGCGGTGACGGCGCCGGATTCATCTGGGTCGAGCCTGGTCGTACGCGAATCGGTGCGCACTGCGATGCCCCGCGCCTCGATCAGACGGCGCAGCATCCCGCCGCCCGCGAGATCGAGCTGGGCGGACATCAGCCGATCCGAGGACTGCACCACGGTGCACTCGACGTCGAGTCCCTGCAGAGCGCCGGCCGCCTCGAGTCCGAGCAGACCGCCGCCGATCACCGCGCCCCGCAGCGCTCGCCCGAGCTCGGCGCTGCGGCGCTGCACGAACCTGCGCAGCTCCTGCACGTCGTCGAGAGTGCGGTACACGAAGCATCCGGGCAGATCCGCTCCGTCCACGGCCACTCGGGCGGCGTACGACCCTGTGGCGAGCACGAGCGTGTCGTAGTCGATGACCCTGCGCGAGCGCGTCGTGACCGTCTGAGCACGACGATCGATGCGGACGACCCTGTCATCGGCGATCAGGGCGACGCGCTCGTCCTCCAGCACCGTGCGATCGAGCGTCAGTTCGCTCGGTGACGCGCCGGAGAAGTATCCGGTGAGCCCGACCCGGTCGTACGGATGGCGGCCCTCGTCACCGATCACGGTGATCAGCACCGGGCCCTCAGCCCGGCTCATCATGCTCTCCACGAACCTGTGCGCCACCATTCCGGCACCGACCACGACGACCCGTGTCACGGCTTCGCTGTTCTCGTTCACTGCGCCTCCAGCACCTCGGGGATGACCAGACACTATGAGCGCGGTGTTTCACGGACCCGGCGCCTCCCGTTACGCGCGTCGAACGTTCTCCTCACAAAACGGTAACGACACTGTGAGATCCCGGCCCCCTCGCGCAGTGCCCGGCTCGTACTAGGCTGATCATCGTCCTTTCCCCCTCCCGCGGGCTGACCGCGCAAGGAGCACATCGTGTCTGCCACCGAGCCTTCGAAGCCGACTCCCCCCGTCCCCGGCCCCCCGCGCATCCCGATGCCGCCGCGCACTCCCGCACCCGCTGCGGCAGCCGCACCGGCCTCGCCGGTGTCACCGGTCGCGGCAGCCGACTCCGCCGATTGGGGCCGCGTCACGGAAGACGGCACGGTCGAGGTGCGCGAGGGCGACGAATGGCGTGTCGTCGGCCAGTACCCCGACGGCACATCGGAAGAGGCTCTCGCCTACTACGTGCGCAAGTTCGACGATCTCGCCTTCAAGGTGCACACGCTCGAGCAGCGTCATCAGTCCGGCGGTGCTTCGGCCAGTGATCTGACGACGCAGGCGCGTCACCTCGTCGACGAGGTCACCGGCGCCGCAGCCGTCGGCGATCTCGCATCCCTGCGTTCCCGCCTCGACGCGCTCACGGCGACCCTGGCCGAGGCGAGTGCCGCCGAGGCTCAGCAGGCCAAGGAACTCGTGGACGCGGCGATCGCCGAACGCACTGTGCTCGTGGAGAGCATCGAGCAGATCGCCGCCCGCGATCTCTCGAAGGTGCAGTGGAAGCAGGTGACCGAGGAGGTCACCGCGCTCTTCGACGCGTGGCAGGCTCAGCAGCAGAGCGGTCCCCGCCTGCCGAAGGGCATCTCGCAGCAGCTGTGGAAGCGGTTCCGTGATGCCCGCTCCGTGGTCGACAAGAGCCGTCGTGCGTTCTACTCCGAACTCGACGAGACGCACAAGGCCGCCCGCGACCGCAAGGCGCAGCTGATCGAGCGCGCCGAGGCCCTCGCGCCCAAGGGCGTCGACGGGATCCCCTCCTATCGTGCACTCCTGGACGAGTGGAAGGCCTCTGGCCGAGCGGGTCGTAAGGCCGACGACGCCCTTTGGGCGCGGTTCAAGGCCGCTGGTGACGCGCTGTACGCCGCGCGCGCCGAGCAGTCCGCTGCGGAGGAGGCGGAATCCGCCCCGAAGATCGAGGCGCGCGAGGCTCTTCTCGAAGAGGCCAAGGCCGTCGCCGACGAACCCAACATCAAGCAGGCCCGCGCTCTTCTCACCCGCATCCAGCGCCAGTGGGACGACGTGGGACGCATCTTCCCGCGCGATCGCGAACGCGCGCTGGACGACAAGCTGCGCACGATCGAACAGGCGCTCAAGTCGCGCGAAGAGGTCGACTGGAAGCGCAACAACCCCGAGACCAAGGCGCGTGCGAACGACATGAGCCAGCAGCTGCTCGATGCGATCGAGAAGCTCGAGGGCGAGAAGGCCGCCGCCGAGAAGGCCGGCGACAAGAAGGCCGCCAAGGAAGCGGCTGATGCTCTCGAGGCACGCCGCGCCTGGCTCAACGCGCTCGACGGCTGACCTTATCCACAGCCCGCCCCGGCGAGGTGAGCAGCGGGACACACTGAAGGTGTGCATCCCTCACTGTTCTACCGACCCGGGGCGCTGCTGTCTCCGCAGGAGCTGAACGCCGCGCGACTGGACGGACTGCTCGTCGAGATCGGCGAGGGCTACATGCCTGCAGACCTGCCGGAGGATGCGGGTGCCAGAGCGGCGGCTCTCGCGCCGATACTCCCCCTGGGCTACGCCGCAGGCGGCCCGACGGCCGCGTGGGTGCACGGCGTCGGACAGGCGCCGCCCGCACGTCACCACATCCAGCGCGCCGTGGATCGCCGTCCGCGCATCGAGCAGCGCATGGATGTGATCGCGCATGAAGGCCGAGCCCCGTCCGCAGACCTGATGCTCGTCGACGCCGTCCCAGTGACGACGCCGATGCGCACGCTCACCGATCTGGTCCTCATGTCGGTGCGGTATCCCGAGTGCGATGCGTGGATGCACGAGATGGCAGGGACGCTCCCCGCTCTGCTGCCCGAGGTGCACGCGCTGCTCACCGCTCGCCCGCGGATGCCGGGCAAGCACGCCGCGCTGGCGACTGTCGAAGAACTCCTGGAGGGAAGCGCTCGGCGCGCTCAGGACGAGGTGACGCGGTACACGTCGTAGACCGCGTCGATGCGGCGCACGGCATTGAGCACGCGGTCCAGGTGCACCGAGTCGCCCATCTCGAACACGAACCGGCTGATCGCCAGGCGCTCGTCGTTCGTGTTGACCGTTGCCGAGAGGATGTTCACGTGATGCTCGCTGAGAACGCGTGTCACATCGGAGAGCAGGCCGGCGCGATCGAGTGCCTCGACCTGGATCTGCACCCTGAACACGCTCTTCGTCGTCGGCGCCCACTCGACCTCGATCAGGCGCTGCTCCTCGACGCTGAGCGCCTTGACGTTCACGCAGTCGGAGCGGTGCACCGACACGCCGCTGCCGCGCGTGACGAAGCCGACGATCAGGTCGCCGGGGACGGGTGTGCAGCACTTGGCGAGTTTGACGAGGATGTCGTCCGCGCCGCGCACGAGGATGCCGGAGTCACCGGTGCGCGGCTCCCTGGAGCGCGGACGCCCCGGGATCTCGATCGCCCCGGTCGTGGTGTCGTTCGCGGCGATGAGGGCGGTGACCTTCTCCAGCACCGACTGCGTGGAGACATGCCCCTCACCGACGGCGGCATAGAGTGCGGACACGTCCTCGTAGTGCAGCTGGTGCGCCACTTCCGAGAAGGAATCCTGACTCATCAGGCGCTGAAGCGGCAGGTTCTGCCGACGCATGGCGCGCGCGATGGATTCCTTGCCCTGCTCGATCGCCTCCTCGCGGCGCTCCTTCGTGAACCAGCCGCGAATCTTGTTGCGGGCTCGAGTGCTCTTGACGAAGCTGAGCCAGTCCTGGCTGGGGCCGGCATCCGGGTTCTTGGAGGTGAAGACCTCGACCACATCGCCGCTCTTCACCTCCGTCTCGAGCGGCACCAGGCGGCCGTTGACCTTCGCACCCATGGTGCGGTGACCGATCTCGGTGTGCACGGCGTACGCGAAGTCCACCGGCGTCGCCCCGGCGGGAAGGCCGATGACCCTGCCCTTCGGGGTGAAGACGTAGACCTCCTTCGCACCGATCTCGAAGCGGAGCGAATCGAGGAACTCGCTGGGGTCCGCCGTCTCGGCCTGCCAGTCCGAGATATGGGCCAGCCAGGTCATGTCGGTGTCCGAGGGTCCGGCGACCGGCCGGCCGCCGTTCATGCGCTCCTTGTACATCCAATGTGCTGCGACGCCGAACTCGGCCTGCTGGTGCATCTCGTGCGTGCGGATCTGGATCTCGACCGTGCGGCCGCTGGGTCCGATGACCGTGGTGTGCAGGGACTGGTACAGGTTGAACTTCGGGGTGGCGATGTAGTCCTTGAACCGTCCTGGCAGCGGCGTCCACCGCGCGTGGATGGCGCCCAGCACGGCATAGCAGTCGCGCACCGAGTTCACGAGCACGCGGATGCCGATGAGGTCGTAGATGTCGTCGAACTCGCGTCCGCGGATCACCATCTTCTGGTACACCGAGTACAACTGCTTCGGCCGGCCACCGACCTTGCCGCGGATCCTCAGATCATGGAGGTCCTCGTTGATGGACTCGATGACCTGGGCGAGGTACTTCTCCCGCTGCGGTGTGCGCTGTGCGATCAGGCTGTTGATCTCGGCGTAGATCTTGGGGTGCAGCACCGCGAACGAGAGGTCCTCCAGTTCGGACTTGATCGCCTGGATGCCGAGGCGGTTGGCGAGTGGAGCGTAGATCTCCAGCGTCTCCCTGGCCTTGCGCTCCGCCTTCTCGGGCGGGACGAATCCCCAGGTGCGCGCGTTGTGCAGGCGGTCGGCGAGTTTGATCAGCAGCACGCGGATGTCCTTCGACATCGCGACGATCATCTTGCGGACCGTCTCGGCCTGCGCGCTCTCGCCGTACTTGACCTTGTCGAGCTTGGTGACGCCGTCGACGAGCATGGCGACCTCGTCGCCGAACGCCTCGGTCAGCTCGGACAGGGCGTAGCCGGTGTCCTCGACGGTGTCGTGCAGCAGAGCCGCGGCGATGGCCCGAGGTCCGAGCCCCATCTCGGCGAGGATCTGCGCCACCGCGAGCGGATGCGTGATGTACGGCTCGCCGCTCTGGCGCTTCTGCCCCTCGTGCTTCTCATGCGCGACGCGGTATGCGCGTTCGATGATCGCGAGATCGCCCTTGGGATGGTTGACCCGCACAGTGCGGACGAGGTTGTCGAGATCGTTGATGCGGGGCGCGCGAGAGAAGATGCGGGGCACCAGTCTCCTCAGACTGGATCCCTGCGCCTGAGCGCTCGCCTCCGCCATCACTACACCTCCGGGTCAGATCATCCTACGCGCGCAGAACGGGCGCGGCTGCGCGCCCGCTGGAGTCACGCGTCCGCGCGGGCGCGCTCACGCAGTTCGAGCACGCGTGCGTCCTGAGCGATGATCTGCGGCTCCTTCTCGCGGAAGAGCGAGTACAGCGGTGCCGCCACGAACAGCGTCGAGTAGGTCGCGACGAGGATGCCGACGAAGATCGACAGCGAGATGTCGGTGAGCGTCTCCGCGCCGAGCCAGAACGACCCGATGAACAGGATCGCGCCGACCGGGAGGGCTGCGACGACCGACGTGTTGATCGAGCGGATCAGCGTCTGGTTGACGGCGAGGTTGACCGATTCGCCGAACGTGCGCGACGAATTCTCACCGTCCTCGGTCGTGTTCTCCCTGATCTTGTCGAACACCACTGTCGTGTCGTACAACGAATACGCGAGGATCGTGAGGAATCCGATCACCGCCGCCGGCGAGATCTCGAAGCCCGCGAGGGCGTACACGCCGACGGTGATGACGAGAACATCGAGCAGACCGATGATCGCCGCCGCCGACATCTTCCACGTTCGGAAGTAGATCGCGAGGATCAGGAAGGTCAGCGCGAGGAAGATCGCCAGACCCCACAGGGACTGCCGGGTGACGCTCTCGCCCCAGACCGGACCGATGAACGACGAGGTGACCTCTTCGGCGGGTACCTCGTACGCGTCAGCGAGTGCCCCCGCGACGCTCTGCGTCTCCTCCGGGGTCATCTGCGAGGTCTGCACGCGCACGTCGGTGCCGTTCACGATGGCGACCTTGGCGGCGGCCTCAGGGACGACCGACTGCACGGCGCGGGTCGCGGTCGACTGGTCGGTGCTGTCCGGCGCGAGGACCGTGAACTGCGAACCACCGGTGAACTCGATCGAGAACTGCACGGGACGCAGCAGCGGCACGAGGGCGGACGCGACGACGAGAGCGATCGCGATGATGAACCAGAGGCGTCGCCTGCCGACGAACGGGAACGAGGTCTTCCCGCTGTAGAGGTTGTTGCCGAACTCATTCATGGAGGCCATCAGCGCTCTCCCTCGCTTCCGGCATCGGTGGATCTGTCGCCGGCCAGCGCCTCGGCGCGTTTGCGTTCGGCGATGGTCTGTCGTCTTTCGGCTTCTGCGCGGGAGCGGCTGTTCTTGGCCGCTCGTCCCACGGTCGCCGGTGCCACCTGGCGGTACTGCGTGCGAGTGCGGTAGACCGCTCCGAGCGCTTCAGGGTCGAGCCCCGAGAGCTTGTGCCCGCCTCCGAAGAACCGGGTTCTCGCCAGCAGCTGCATCACCGGATGGGTGAATATGACGAAGATGAACACGTCGATCAGCGTCGTGAGCCCGAGGGTGAAGGCGAAGCCCTTCACGGTGGAATCGGCGAGGACGTAGAGCACGACGGCGGCGAGGACGTTGATCGACTTCGAGATGTAGATCGTGCGCTTGGCGCGACCCCAGCCGTCTTCCACTGCGCCGGTGATCGACTTCCCGTCGCGCAGCTCGTCTCGGATGCGCTCGAAGTAGACGATGAAAGAGTCCGCCGTGAAGCCGATCGACACGATCAGACCCGCGACGCCGGCGAGCGACAGACGGAAGCCGAGTCGCCAGGCCAGGATGCAGACGATGATGTAGGTCAGAACGCCCATCACCGCGATCGACGCGATGATCACCGAGCCGAGTGCGCGATAGCTCAGCAGCGAGTACACCGCGACGAGCGCGAGGCCGATGAGCCCGGCGATAAGACCGATCTGCAGCTGCTGCGTGCCGAGGGTCGCCGACACGGTGTCGGAGCTCTCGGTCGTGAAGCTCAGCGGGAGCGCACCGTACTTGAGCTGGTCGGCGAGCGTCTCCGCCGTCTCCTGGGTGAAGGAGCCGGAGATGCTGGGCTTGCCGTTGAGGATCACGCCGTTCATCTGCGGAGCGGAGATCACCTTCCCGTCGAGCACGAAGGCGAACTGGTCGCGCGGGCTGAGACCGTCGATCTTGTTCTGGTACAGACGCTGGCTGATGTTGCCGAAGACCTCGGTGCCGTTGCCGTCGAGCGTGAGCTGCACGGTCCACGCACCGGAGTCGGGTGCGCGGCCGCTGGTCGCGTCGTCGATGGCGTCGCCGGAGAGCTCCATCGGTCCGAGGATGTACTTGGCGGTGCCGGTGTCGTCGCACGTGATGAGCGGCTGGTCTTCCGGAGCATCCGCGGCGGTGTTCTCGGGGTCGGCGCAGTCGAATGCGAGGAACTCGGCCTGCAGCTTCTCCGTGACCCACGACATGTCGCTGCCGTCGGTCGGCTCAGCCGTCGGGGTCGCGTTGGCGTTCGGATCCGGTGTCGGGTACGGCGTGGCGTTGCCGTCTTCGCCGACGAACTCCGTCGCCGGGTCTCCCGCGAAGATCACGGCGCGGAACTCGAGCTGCGCGCTCGCCTGGATGCGTGCGCGGGTCTCCTCGTCAGCTGTGCCGGGGATCTGGACGACGATGTTGCGTCCGCCCTCGGTCGTGATGTCCGCCTCGGCGACACCCGCGGCGTCGACGCGCTGGCGGATGATCGCAGCCGCCTGGTCGAGCTGCTCCTGAGTAGGGTCGGCCCCGTCCTCGGTGACGGCGCCCAGGACGATCTGCGTGCCGCCCTGGAGGTCGAGGGCGAGTTCAGGAGCCCAGGAGCTCTGCCCGAGTCCCACGCCCGCAGCGTTGATGCCGAACAATGCGGCCGTCACGATGAGAAGGCTGAGAAGGACCTTCCAGGCGTGACGGACTGGAGAAGAAGATGCCACGTACGTTCAGCTTTCTACGATGCCGGGCGGCGGGGCTGAGGACTACTTGTCGTCGGAGTCGCGGTCCAGACGAGCGCGGGTCTCCTCCGGGGTCTCGAGCGACGGAGCGGCAGGCGACTCGAGCGGGGCCTGCGGCTCTTCGACGATCTCGTCGGCGTCGACCTCGGCATCGGCGTCCTCGGCGTCCGTGACGGCATCCTTCGGCTCGACGATGCGCAGGATCGCCTGGCTGTGCACCTCGATGATGGTGCCGGGAGCGATCTCGACGAGTGCGGGCGAGTCGAGGTCATCGGCGTCGTACGCGACGATCGTGCCGTAGAGGCCGCCCTGCATCAGCACCTTGACACCGGGAACGGTCTTGGTGGCCTTCTCCTCCTGCTCGGCCTTCATCTGCTTCTGACGCTTGCGCGTGTTGATGAACATGAAGACGAGGAGAACTGCGAGGAGTCCGAAGAGGACGATTTCCATCAGGCGAAGCCTTTCAAAGTGCGCGCGCCATCGATGGACGCGCAGAGGGGGTCGGGGGAAGCCTTCAGCGATTATAGGTCATCGAACAATGCGGCGGTCTCCGGATGCTGGAGGCCGAGGTGCTCGTATGCCTCGGGCATCGCCACACGTCCCCTCGGCGTGCGTCCGAGGAAACCGATCCGCACGAGGAAGGGCTCGACGACGCTCTCGACCGTCTCGGCCTCCTCGCCCACTGCGACCGCCAGAGTGCTGAGCCCGACCGGGCCGCCGCGGAATCGGCGCACGAGGGTGTCGAGCACTGCGCGATCCAGGCGATCGAGCCCGATCGGGTCGACGTCGTAGAGTTCGAGCGCTGCACGCACCTCACCGATCGATGCCGATCCGTGCTCGCCGTGCACCAGCGCGTAGTCGCGCACTCTCCGCAGCAGCCGGTTGGCGATGCGCGGTGTGCCGCGAGAGCGCCGTGCGATCTCCGCACGTGCATCGCCTGGCATCGACACGCCCAGCACGCTCGACGATCGGTCGATGACCTTCTCGAGGTCGCTGTCGTCGTAGAACTCGAGGTGACCGGTGAAGCCGAACCGGTCGCGCAGCGGGTTCGGGAGGAGGCCGGAGCGCGTCGTCGCGCCCACGAGCGTGAACGGCGCGAGGTCCAGCGGGATACTGGTCGCACCGGCGCCCTTGCCGACCATGATGTCGATGCGGAAGTCCTCCATCGCGAGATAGAGCATCTCTTCCGCGGAGCGCGCCATGCGGTGGATCTCGTCGATGAACAGCACTTCGCCGGGCACCAGGCTCGACAGCAGCGCGGCGAGGTCGCCGGCGTGCTGGATCGCAGGACCGCTGGAGAGGCGAAGCGGGCGCTCGCTCTCATGCGCGACGATCATCGCGAGCGTGGTCTTGCCGAGGCCCGGAGGGCCCGCGAGGAGGATGTGATCGGGTGAGCGGTTCTGGATGCGCGCGGCGTCGAGCAGCAGCTGCAGCTGACCGCGCACCTTCGGCTGTCCGACGAACTCGCCGAGGCTGCCGGGTCGCAGCGCCCCTTCGATCGCGAGCTCCGCCTCATCTATGGGCTCGGAGCTCCTGCCCTCGAACGCGCTCTCCTCAGCCACGGGCTGCTCCCGACTTGGCCGGGCCGAGCGCGGCGAGGGCCTGACGCAGCAGCGCCGACACGGACTGACGATCGGCGTCGCTGGCCGCCTCGGCGGTCTCCGTCGCGGCTTCGCCGGCGACCTTCTCGGACCACCCGAGACCCACCAGGGCGGCGGTCAGCTGGGCGACGACATCCGTCCCGGTCCCCGAGCGTGCTTCCGCAGCCCGTGCCGCCGGCGCCTTGAGCTTGCCTGCGAGCTGCACGACGATGAGCTTCGCCGTCTTCGGACCGATCCCCGACACGCGCCGGAACGGCGCATCGTCGTCGTCGGCGACCGCGGCCGCGATCTGGTCGACAGTGAGGTGGCCGAGCACCCCGAGCGCCGATTTCGGGCCGACGCCGGTGACGCTCAGCAGGTGTCCGAACACCTCCAGTTCGAGAGGCTCCGCGAAGCCGAAGAGAGTCAGGGCGTCCTCGCGCACGATCAGGCTCGTGTGCAGGCGCAGCTGCTCGCCGACGCGGCCGGTGTGCGCGACGTCACCGGGGACGAAGACGAAGAACCCCACGCCGCCGACCTCGATCACGACATGGTCCGCACCTGTGGAGAGCACGGTCCCGTGCAGCGAGGAGATCATCTTCCCAGCCTACGAGCCCGATCGTATGTATGTTCGAGCGACACGCTCGGCATCCGCCCACGCACGCTGCGCCGGGGTCAGCGTCTCTGAGACGCCGGGCGCGGCACCGCCTCTGCGCCAGGCGTGGCAGAGCGCGATCGCCAGAGCGTCGGCCGCATCGGCGGGCTGCGGCGGCGCATCGAGACGCAGGATGCGGGCGATCATCGCCTGCACCTGCTTCTTGTCAGCCGAGCCGTAGCCGGTCACTGCGGCCTTCACCTCGCTCGGCGTGTGCGTCGCAGCGGGCAGGCCCGCTTCTGCTGCGAGCAGGAGCGCGACGCCGCTCGCCTGCGCCGTGGCCATCACCGTATGACTGTTGTGCTGCGCGAAGACGCGCTCCACGGCGACGGCATCCGGTCGATGCTGCTCGAGGACCGCCCTGATCCCGGTGGCTACGGCGGCGAGCCGATCGCCGATCGGCATGTCGGGCGGGGTGCGGATGACGCCGACGTGCACCAGGCTGCCGCGGCGCGAGCGGTCGACGTCGACGACGCCGACACCGCATCGGGTGAGACCGGGGTCGATGCCCAGAACCCGCAGAGAAGAAGCCGCCACTCCCCCAGCGTACGCGCCGGGAGAGCGACGGCTCCGACGGCGCGCCTCAGTCTTCGCTGTTCGCGAGTTCGGCCTGCACCTCTGCGCTCAGGTCGAAGTTGCTGTAGACGTTCTGCACGTCCTCGCTGTCTTCGAGGGCGTCGATCAGGCGGAAGATCTTGCGTGCGGTGTCTGCGTCGATCTCGACCTTGAGGTTCGGCACGAACTCGACGTCGGCGGACTCGTAGTCGATGCCCGCGTCCTGCAGCGCAGTGCGCACGGCGACGAGGTCGGATGCCTCGGTGATGACCTCGAAGCCCTCGGCGTGCGGCTCGATCTCCTCGGCGCCGGCCTCGAGCGCCGCCATCATGACGTCATCCTCTGTCGTGCCCTCTGATCCGACGACGATGACGCCCTTGCGCGTGAAGTTGTAGGCGACGCTGCCCGGGTCCGCGAGGGTGCCGCCGTTGCGGCTGAGGGTGGTGCGCACCTCGGCTGCCGCACGGTTCTTGTTGTCGGTGAGGCACTCGATCATCAGGGCGACGCCGTTCGCGCCGTAGCCCTCGTACATGATCGAGGTGTACTCGACGCTCTCGCCGCCGATGCCCGCACCGCGCTTGACCGCACGGTCGATGTTGTCCTTCGGCACCGACATCTTCTTCGCCTTGAACACGGCGTCGAACAGCGTCGGGTTGCCGGCCATGTCGGCGCCGCCGAGCTTCGCCGCGACCTCGATGTTCTTGATGAGCTTGGCCCACGACTTCGCGCGCCTGGAGTCGATGACCGCCTTCTTGTGCTTGGTCGTCGCCCACTTGGAATGCCCGGACATATGTCTCCGCTCGTCGTATCCGCTCTGCTGACATCGCAGCGCGTCGTCCATTCTAACGAATCCCGTCCGGCGCACCGGATGCGCCGGACACACATGTCAGTAGGAATCACACCTGTCAGCCGATAATGCGGTGTTTCTGCCGACATCCGTGATCTGAGCCGACAGGTGTACGGGTCAATGAGAATGCACGGCCGACAGGAACCGTTCGTGGAAGCGCGTCTCCCCGGTGATCTCGGGGTGGAAGCTGATGCCGATCAGCGCGTCCTGCTCGACAGCCACGACTCGGCCGTCCTCCAGGCTGGCCAGCGCGGTCGCCTTCGGTCCTACCCGCTCGATGACGGGCCCGCGGATGAACGCAGAACGCACCTGTTCGGGCCCGAGCGCCGGCACATCGAGGACAGCTTCGAACGACTCGACCTGACGCCCGAACGCGTTCCTGCGCACCACGACGTCGAGTCCGCCGAACGACTCCTGCCCCTCGATGGCGTCCACGAGGCTGTCGGCGAGCATGATGAGACCGGCGCACGTGCCGAGCACCGGCATCCCGTCGCGGATCGCTTCGCGGATCGGATGCTGCAGACCGAACATCCGCGAAAGCTTGTCGATCACGCTCGATTCCCCGCCGGGGATCACGAGGCCATCGATCTGCGCAAGCTCCTCCGGACGGCGCACCATCAGGACTGCGGCGCCCAGCCCCTCGAGGACTGCGACGTGTTCGCGCACGTCTCCCTGAAGTGCCAGGACTCCGACGCGTCGCCCTGCTCCCGCGATCGCCGTCATCCTCGAGGCTCCTGCCCCGCGAGCATGACCGGGATCGCGCCGACTTGGAGTCTCATCCGTCCCTTATCACGCTCGGCGACGGCGACGTGCTCTCGGATGTACCCCCTGGCCTCCTCGGTGGGCTCGCCTTCGGCCGCCGTGCCGACAGCGATCTTGGCCTGGTTGATCAACGAGATCGTCAGCGGCCTGTGCTGGAGGAGCGCCTGCTGAGTCTGCGCGTTCACCTCTTCCTCGACCAGCGCTGCCTGGAACGCGTTCGCCACCGCATCCATCCACCCGCGCAGCACGGCGGAGCGCGCCTCATCCTCCGCAGTTCCGGTGATGAGGTGCGTCGACCGATCGAACATATGGGCTCGTTGAAGATTCGCGTACATCGTGTTCAGCGCGATCAGCTGCCACTCACGGGACGTCGTCATGCCGAGAAATCTGCTCGTCGCGCTGAGGTCACCAGCCACGCTCGGCGAGGCGGTGAGGTGCGGGCAGATCGGACACGTTGATGCCGACCATGGCCTCACCGAGCCCGCGCGACACTTCGGCGACCACCTTGGGGTCGTCGTAGAACGTCGTGGCCTTGACGATCGCGGCGGCGCGCTCTGCGGGGTTGCCCGACTTGAAGATGCCGGAACCGACGAACACGCCGTCCGCGCCGAGCTGCATCATCATCGCGGCATCCGCCGGTGTGGCCACGCCACCCGCGACGAAGAGCACGACGGGGAGCTTTCCCGTCTCGGCGATCTCAGCGACCAGCTCGTAGGGCGCCTGGAGCTCCTTGGCGGCGACGAACAGCTCGTCCTTGGGCAGAGCGGTGAGAGCGGCGATCTCACCGCGGATCTTGCGGATGTGCTTCATGGCCTCCGAGATGTCGCCGGTGCCCGCCTCTCCCTTGGAGCGGATCATCGCCGCGCCCTCGTTGATGCGCCGCAGCGCCTCCCCCAGGTTGGTCGCACCGCAGACGAACGGGACTTTGAAGCCGAACTTGTCGATGTGGTTCACATAGTCGGCCGGCGAGAGCACCTCGGACTCGTCGATGTAGTCGACACCCAGCTCCTGCAGCACCTGCGCCTCGACGAAGTGGCCGATCCGGGCCTTCGCCATGACCGGGATGGACACGGTGTCGATGATGCTGTCGATCATGTCCGGGTCGCTCATGCGCGACACACCGCCCTGTGCGCGGATGTCGGCGGGGACGCGTTCCAGAGCCATCACAGCGACGGCGCCGGCATCCTCGGCGATCTTCGCCTGCTCTGCGGTGACGACGTCCATGATGACGCCGCCCTTGAGCATCTCGGCGAGACCGCGTTTGACGCGGGACGACCCCGTCGTGGGGTTCTGGCCGACGGCGGGGTTCTGGTCTGCAGCCATGAGCTGTTCCTTCCGGGTATCCAAACCTGCGCTTTGATCTATGCCAAAAGATACCACTGTCGCCGTGCCCCGTAGACTCACATGTCGAGGGGTGACATGAACGACCAGATCACGGGGACCACGGCGTCCGACATCGCGACGAGCGTGCGCGAACTCCGCGATCGCGGGGTGCTGCGTCCCGGCGCCATGCTGCCCCCTGTGCGCGAACTCGCCGCACGACTCGGGGTCAACCGCAACACCACCGTCGCTGCGTACCGGCAGCTCGCGCAGGCGGGACTCGTTGTCAGCCGCGGACGCGCGGGCACCATGCTGGTCGCGCACGATGCGGTCGCCCAGGAGGGCTACGCCGCAGACACCGTGCTGCGCGACGTCGGCACCGGCAATCCAGACCCGCGGCTCATCCCCGACCCCACTCCGGTACTGGCCACGGTCGCCGGGCGTCCGGTGCTCTACGGCGAGCCCGTGATCGACACGGGCCTTGAGGCGTGGGCCCGCGAGTGGATCTCCCCCGATCTCCCCTCGGACGAGTTCCGCATCACCGTCACCAGTGGAGCGGTCGATGCCGTCGAGCGCCTGCTCGCGCAGGCGTTGATGCGCGATGATGCCGTGGCGCTGGAGGATCCGTGCTTCCTTGCCAGCATCCACACCGTCCGCCTCGGCGGCTATCGAGCGGTGCCGGTGCCGGTGGACGACGAGGGGACGACGGTCGAGGGTGTGCGCGCGGCACTGGATGCCGGCGTCAGGGCGATCATCTGCACGCCCCGCGCTCAGAATCCGACCGGAGCGAGTCTGTCCCCGGCGCGGGCCGCCGCGTTGCGGGAACTGCTCGCGGAGCATCCGTACGTCCTGATCATCGAGGACGATCACTTCTCCATGCTGTCGTCGCGCGGATACGAGAGCCTGATCGGTCCGGATCACAAGCGCTTCGCGCTGCTCCGCTCGGTGTCGAAGTTCCTGGGGCCCGACATGTGTCTCGCCGTCGCTGCCACCGACCCTGAGACCGCCGAGCGGCTCGCCATGCGCCTGAGTCCCGGCACCACCTGGGTGAGCCACCTGCTGCAGCGTCTGACGCGGGGATTGCTCGCCGACGACGATGTGCGCGCAGCGATACGTGCAGCCGGTGCGCACTACGCCGAGCGCAATGCGGCGTTCGCTCAGCAGCTGTGCGACCACGGGATCGAGACCCGTCATGTGGACGGGATGAACCTCTGGGTCGAGCTCCCGATCCCTGCGCAGACGGTGTCGGAACGACTCATGCGTCGCGGGTGGCTGGTGCGCACCGGGGACGGATTCTCACTCACCGACGCGGAGACGCCCTCGCGTCATCTGCGGCTCACCGTGCACGATCTGACGGATGAAGAGGCCGAACAACTGGTGCTCGACATCGCCGGTGCGGTGCGCTGACGTGCGCGACATGCGGCTCGGCAGTGAGAAGATCGAAGGATGAAGATCCTCTCGATCCAGTCAGCTGTCGCCTACGGCCACGTCGGCAATTCCGCCGCGGTGTTCCCCCTGCAGCGCATCGGCGTCGACGTGCTTCCCGTCTACACGGTGAACTTCTCCAACCACACCGGTTATGGCGCGTGGCGCGGACCGCTGATCGATCCGCGTGACGTGGCCGACGTCATCACCGGAATCGAGGAGCGTGGCGCATTCGCACAGGTCGATGCGATCCTCTCTGGCTATCAGGGCGGCGAGGGCATCGGCGATGTCATCATCGACGCCGTCGCGCGCGTCAAGGCCGCCAACCCGAAGGCGCTGTACGCCTGCGATCCGGTCATGGGCAATGCGAAGTCCGGATGCTTCGTCGCACCGGCGATCCCTGAGCTTCTGCGCGAGCGCGTCGTGCCGGTCGCCGACATCATCACCCCCAACCAGTTCGAGCTGGGTTTCCTGACCGGCACCGAACCGGACACGCTGGAATCGACGCTCGCGTCGGTCGACGCCGCCCGTGCGATGGGGCCGTCGACCGTGCTCGTCACGAGCGTCGAGCGTCCCGATCGCGAAGAGGGCACCATCGAGATGCTCGCGGCGGACGACGCCGGGGCGTGGATCGTGCAGACGCCGTTCCTGCCGATGAAGGCCAACGGCTCGGGTGACGTGACGGCGGCGCTGTTCACGGCCCACTACGTCTCCACAGGCAGCGCGAGGACCGCCCTCGAGCGCACCGCGTCGAGCGTGTTCGACCTGCTGCAGATGACGCTGGACTCCGGTGATCGCGAGCTGCAGCTCATCGAGGCCCAGGAGTCGTACGCGCACCCGAAGATGCAGTTCACCGCACGTCAGGTGCGCTGACCCGGTCGCCGATCGGCCTGCTGCCGGTCAGGTCTGCGGCCAGGCGTGCGCGACCGCCTCGCGCACCTGTCCGAGCAGCTGCGGCAGTGCCTTGGTCTTGGCGATGATCGGGAAGAAGTTCGCGTCCGACTCCCAGCGCGGCACGATGTGCTGGTGCAGGTGCCCGTCGACGCCCGCACCGGCGACCGCGCCCTGGTTCATCCCCAGGTTGAACCCGTCGCAGTTCGACACCTCGCGCAGCACCCGCATGCCGGTCTGCGTGAGGGCACCGATCTCGGCGACCTCCTCAGTCGTGGCCTGGTCGTACGTCGCGATGTGGCGGTACGGGCACACGAGCAGATGTCCGGAGTTGTACGGGAACAGGTTCAGCAGCACGTAGGCGGTCTCACCGCGGGCGACGATCAACCGCTCGGTGTCCGGGTGCTTCGGCGCCTCGCAGAACGGGCACTCGTCGCGCATGGGCTGCGGGCCCGCCTGGATGTACGCCATGCGGTGCGGCGTCCACAGTCGCTGGAACTGGTCGGGGATACCGGCGAGGTGCGCGCCATCCTCCGCGGCGATGCCGGACGCATCGATCCCCGACGCGGCCTCGGAGTTCGACGGGTCCGGCATCGAGGTCACGCCAGGTCCTCCACGGTGTGCACGAGTGCGTGAGTGTCGATCGCCGTGCGGATGCGCGACACGGCATCCGCGATCGGCACGCCGTTCTCCTGCGTACCGTCGCGGAAACGGAACGAGACGGTACCGGCATCCCGGTCCTTCTCCCCCGCGATGAGGATCAGCGGCACCTTGCCCGTGGTGTGGGTGCGGATCTTCTTCTGCATCCGGTCATCCGACACGTCGAGCTCGGCGCGCACGCCGCCGTCGCGCAGAGTCGTGATTACGTCGCCGAGGTAGTCGGCGAAGTCGTCCGCGACGGGGATGCCGACGACCTGCACAGGCGAGAGCCACACCGGGAAATCACCGGCGTAGTGCTCGAGAAGGATCGCGAAGAACCGCTCGATCGAACCGAACAGCGCGCGGTGGATCATGATCGGGCGCTTCTTCTGCCCGTCCTTGTCCATGAACTCGAGGTCGAAGCGCTCTGGCAGGTTCGGGTCGACCTGCACGGTGGACAGCTGCCATGTGCGGCCGATCGCATCGCGCGTCTTCAGATCGATCTTGGGGCCGTAGAAGGCCGCTTCGCCAGGTACCTCCGTGAGCTTGAGCCCGGATGCCACGGCGACCCGCCGCAGCGCGTCGGTCGACGATTCCCAGAACTCGTCAGAGCCGATCCACTTGGACTTCTCGTCGTCCTTCATCGACAGCTCGAGTTCGAAGTCGGTGAGTCCGAAGTCGCGGAGCATCGACAGGATGAATTCGAGGACCTTCGCGACCTCGTCCTCAAGCTGATCCGGGGTGACGAAGAGGTGCGAGTCGTCCTGGGTGAAGCCGCGCACACGGGTGAGCCCGTGCAGGGCGCCGGAGAGCTCGTTGCGGTACACGGTGCCGTTCTCCGCGAAGCGCAGCGGGAGGTCACGGTAACTGCGGGCGCGCTCCTTGTAGATCAGGATGTGCATCGGGCAGTTCATGGGCTTCAGGTAGTAGTCCTGGCCCTGCTTGGTGATCTCGCCGTCCTCGTCGCGCTCCTCGTCCATCACGATCGGCGGGAACATGCCGTCCTTGTACGTGACGAGGTGGTTCGACGTGAGGAACAGGTCTTCCTTGGAGATGTGCGGGGTGTACACGTAGGTGTATCCGCCCTCGATGTGGCGCTTGCGCGCGTGCTGCTCCATCTCGCCGCGGATCATGCCGCCGCGCGGGTGCCAGACCGACAGGCCGGAGCCGATCTCCTCGGGGAAGGAGAAGAGGTCGAGCTCTTTGCCGAGGCGGCGGTGGTCGCGCTTGGCAGCCTCTTCCAGACGGTGCTGATAGGCCCGGAGCTCATCCTTGGTCGGCCACGCGGTGCCGTAGATGCGCTGCAGCTGCGGGTTCTTCTCGCTGCCGCGCCAGTAGGCCGCGGCGATGCGGGTGAGATCCCAGCCGTTGCCGATCATGCGGGTGCTGGGCAGGTGCGGTCCGCGGCACAGGTCCTTCCAGACGACCTCGCCGTCCTTCGTCGTGTTGTCGTAGATCGTCAACTCGCCGGCACCGACCTCGACGGATGCGCCTTCGGCGGCCTCCTTGTTGCCGCCCTTGAGTCCGATGAGCTCGAGCTTGAACGGCTCGTTCACGAGTTCGGCGCGCGCCTCATCGTCGGTGACGACGCGGCGCACGAAGCGCTGGCCCTCGCGCACGATGCGCTGCATCTCCTTCGAGATCGCCTTGATGTCCTCGGGAGTGAACGGCGTCTCGACCCCGAAGTCGTAGTAGAACCCGTCGGTGATCGGCGGGCCGATGCCGAGGTTCGCCTGAGGGTTGATGCGCTGCACCGCCTGAGCGAGCACGTGGGCCGTCGAGTGCCGCAGGATCGCGAGGCCGTCTTCGCTGTCGATCGTGACCGGCTCGACCTCGTCGGTCGTCGTCACGGTGGTCGCAAGGTCCTTCAGTTCGCCGTTGACGCGCATCGCGACGACGGATCGGTCGGAGAACAAGGCGAAGCCGTCTGTCGGCTGGGCGTTTTCAGGCACTGATCACTCCATTTCGGGGTCCTCACCAGGTTACTCGCCTCGAGAGCACCGGCTTCACGCCCGCACGCAGCCGCGCACCGCGTCTCGGGCGCGCACGACGGGGTGAGCGTTCGCGCCTTGAGCGCAGTCCGCGTTAACGAAAAGTGCTCCCGTGGAGTGGAAGTCCACGGGAGCGGCGATCACGTTCGTCTAGAAGGGACGACGCGTGAACATCTCAATTCTCTCACACACCGCGCGGTGCGACCGCCGCTGCGAGGAGGCGGAGGGTTCAACGCACCGGTTCCTCGGAGTAGGGTCGCTGGCATGAGCGGCCGATTCACGACGGATGCCGATGGGTGACGCGATGGCGGACGATGCGAACATGTCGCTGGAGGAGATTGCCGGCGAGCTCTACGTCGGGCCGCTGGATGAATTCGTGTCGGCCAGGGATGCACGCGCGAAGGCCACGCCGGATCGCGACCTGGCCGCCGGGATCGGCTCACTCCGGAAGCCCTCCGTCGCCGCCTGGGTCGTGAACGTCTTCGCGCGCGAGCGATCCGCGCAGCTCGGCGAAGCCCTCCAGCTGGCCGAAGAGCTCCGCGAGGCGCAGGCGGACCTCGATGCCCAGGCACTGGCGACGCTCGGGCGGCAACGCCGCGCATTGACCTCGCGGCTGGCTCAGAGCGCGGTCGAGCTGGCGAAGGCACGCGGCGCTCGTGTGTCGGCGACCACGTCGGATGCTGTTCGGCAGACCATCAACGCCGCCTTCTTCGATCCGGATGCCGCTGCAGCTGTCGCCTCCGGTCGACTGATCCGCGAACTCGAGCCATCGGGATCGGGCTCTTTCGAGCCTGCAGAGCTGACAGGGGGCGGCGCGGCTCCGTCGCCGCAGCCGGTGACGGCTCCAGTCGACGAGGTCAGCGCGCGTCGCGAACGGCGTCACGCGGAGCAGGCCGTGCACGACGCGGAGCGCGCACTGGCCGCGGCCGAGCGACGTCAGGCAGACGCGGAGCGCGCGCTCAGCGAGGCCGGCACGCGCGTCGAGAGGCTGACGGCTCAGATCGACGAGCTCGAGACGGAACTCGCACTGCGGCGCGAGCAGGCCGACGAAGCACGCGCCGACATCGCCGAGGCCGAGAAAGCCCGATCAGCTGCCGATGAGCCCGTGACGGCCGCACAGCGAGCGCTCGACGACGCTCGGGGCGCGCTGGATCGGTTGTGATCAGCCGCACGACCCAACGACAAAACCCCCGGCGAGCCGGGGGTTTCAGTGTGCGCGATACTGGGATCGAACCAGTGACCTCTTCCGTGTCAGGGAAGCGCGCTACCGCTGCGCCAATCGCGCCTGTTCAGGCTATTAAGTTGAAGCGACGAGGTGGCGACGGGATTCGAACCCGTGTAAACGGCTTTGCAGGCCGGTGCCTAGCCGCTCGGCCACGCCACCGTGTGGATTGACCCCACGTGCCGTGAGCCCCTCAGAAAGAGACTCCTGCACTCGAGCGGATGACGAGATTCGAACTCGCGACCCTCACCTTGGCAAGGTGATGCGCTACCACTGCGCTACATCCGCGTTGTGTTCCGGCTGCACCGGGCACTTGTAAAACATTAGCCGATCATCTCGATCCCGCAAAACCGAAACCCGATCTCGCGCGTGTCATGCGGTTTGGTCATGAGCGCGTGCGACGTTCAGGTAATATCGTTTCTCGACCCCCTGGGTCATGGGCGATTGGCGCAGTTGGTAGCGCGCTTCCTTCACACGGAAGAGGTCATCGGTTCGAGTCCGGTATCGCCCACCGTACTCTCAGCTCTAGAATCCCCGCATGGGACTCCTGACCTTCAGCATCAACGTCACTCTGGACGGATGCGTCGACCATCAAGTGGGCATCGCCGACGACGAGACCCACGCCTACTTCACCCGCCTCATGGACGAGGCCGGGGCGATGCTGTGGGGCCGTGTCACCTACGAGATGATGGAGAATTCCTGGCCGGCGATCGCCCGCGGCGATGAGGAAGCGTCGCAGCCGATGCGCGACTGGGCGGTCAAGCTGGACGCCAAGCCGAAATACGTGGTCTCTTCCACGCGGCAGGACTTCCCCTGGGCCAACAGCCACCACATCGCCGGCGAACTGCGCGCGGGCGTGCAAGAACTCAAGGACGCGACCGCGGCCGGTGTGCTGCTCGGCAGCGGTGCGCTCGCAGTCGAACTGGACCGACTGGGGTTGATCGACGAATACAAGTTCCTCGTCCATCCCATGATCGCCGGCCGTGGCCCCACGCTGTACCGAAGCGGGCTCCCCGACACGAGGCGCCTCGACCTGATCTCAGCGACGCCGATGCGCAACGGGGTCGTCGCGATGCACTACCGGCGCGCGCTCGATCACTGAGATGCGCTCGCGACTCTCTCCGCGGTCGGAGCACCGGTGCGTGCACGCAGATGGATGCGCTTGCCCTCCTTGCTGAAGATCGACAGCACCTCCGTCGGCTGCCCTCCGACGCCCGACAGCCAGTGCGGGATGCGCGTGTCGAACTCGGCGGCCTCCCCTGGTCCTAGGATGACGTCCTGTTCGCCGATCACCAGCCGCAGGCGACCCGACAGGACGTAGAGCCATTCCTGACCGTCGTGCACCTTCTGCTCCGGCACCGCCGTGATGCCCGAAGGGTTCGACGGGAACGTGACCTTGTACGTCTGCACCGGGCTCGACTCCGGCGAGAGCGATTCGTACCAGGTGTCCCCCATCCGTTTCCTCGTGCGGGCCACACGCGGGTCCGGCGCGGTGCGCGGAACGATGTCGTCGAGCTCCAGCCTCAACGCTCTGGCGATGGGCACGACGAGCTCCAGATTCGGCGCCCGCTTGCCCGCTTCGAGGCGCGACAGCGTGCTCGATGAGATGCCCGTCGCATCCGACAGGTCGGCGAGCGTCATGCTGCGCTTCTCCCGCCAGCTCTTGAGCCGAGGCCCGATAAGTGCGACCGCGTCGTCCGGCATAGCCATCTCCTTGCTGATTCGGCATCGATACTTGCCACAACGATATCATTCACGCAATCTGGACTCATGACAATCGACGAGAGTTCCATGACAGTCCCTGCATCCCCAGACGCAGAGCCCTGGGATGTCGTGATCATCGGAGGAGGCGCGGCCGGCCTGAGCGCCGCGCTCATCCTCGCCAGAGCCAGACGACGTGTTCTCGTGCTCGATGCGCAGCAGCCGCGCAATCGCTTCGCCCCGCACATGCACGGCGTGCTGAGCCGCGACGGCTACTCGCCGCTCGACCTCGTCGCCGATGGGCGGCGCGAAGTACTCGCCGCGGACGGAGTCATCCGCAACGCACACGTCGTCGATGCTCAGGCTGTTCCCGACGGGTTCGAGGTCAGCACCGACGCCGGCGCTCGCATCGTGGCCCGTCGCCTCATCGTCGCCACGGGGACCCGCGACGCGCTTCCCGAGATCGACGGACTCGCCGAACAGTGGGGACGGGGCGTCGTGGCATGCCCGTACTGCGACGGCTACGAGGCTGCTGGTCGGCGGATCGGCGTTCTGCTCGGCTCCGTCGCTGGAATACACAAGGCGCACATGCTGCGTTCGTACTCCGACGACATCACGGTGTTCACGGCACTCGCGGACCCCATCCCCGACTCCGAGCGGCGCATCCTCCTGCAGCGCGGCATCCGCCTCGAGGATCAGAGGGTCTCGGGCGTCACCTCCTACGGCGATCGGCTGACCGGAGTCGCGCTCGCCGACGGCACGGTCGTGCCGGTGGATGCGCTCTTCGCAGAACCACGACTCGTGCCGCTCGATGACGTGGTCCAGCAGCTCGGCGCAACGCGCACGGAGACGCCGTTCGGCTCGTGGCCGACCGTGGATGAGTTCGGCCGGACGAGTGTTCCAGGACTATGGGCGGTGGGCAACACCGCGAATCCGGCCGCGCTCGTGCCGATCGCGATGGGATCGGGAGCGACCGCCGCCCTCGCGCTGAACGGAGAGTTCGTCGCAGGAGAAGTGGCTGCGGCCGCGGCTGCGGTTGACGCCGAGCAGGATGCGGGCGTGCGATGACGGCCCAGCCGGACGGCATCGCCACGGAGGCGATCCGGTTCTGGGACGAGCGCTACACGAGCCGGCGCACGGAGCATGGCCGGATGTGGAGCGGGCGTGTGAATGCGACCGTCGCTCAACAGGTGTCCGGACTCGCCCCTGGCCGTGTGCTCGAGCTCGGATCAGGTGAAGGCGCCGACGCTCTCTGGCTCGCGGAGCGGGGCTGGAGGGTCACCGCTGTCGACATCTCGACCGTCGCTCTCGAGGTCGGAGCTTCAGAGGCTGCGAAGGCGGGGCTCTCCGACCGGATCGATTGGGTTCAGTCCGATCTGGCGAGCTGGTCCCCGTCGGACGAGTACGACCTCGTCACGTCCGCGTTCCTGCACTCCCCCGTCGAGTTCCCCCGGGATGCGATCCTCCGACGCGCGGTCTCCGCCGTCGCTCCTGGAGGCAGGCTGCTGATCGTCGGGCATGGCGGGTTCCCCCCGACGTCCGAGCATGTGCACGACACCGAGATCCCACCGTTTCCCACGTCCGACGAGGTATTGGCGTCGCTCGACCTGGCGAACGACTGGACGATCGAGACCAACACGGCGGTCGAGCGAACGGCCAAGTGGCGTGGCGACGAGGACGTGGTCCTCTTGGACACAGTGCTGCGCGTGCGCCGGTTCGGGTAGACACGGCGCACGCGCAGGTTCTTTCGCGGCTCGGAGTCCGATCAGCGGTCGCGGTTCGCCGTCGGTCCCGGCTGCGGCTTCGAGAACAGCACCACGATGATCACCGTGACGCCGACCACGACATGCGGCAGCCAGACGTTCAGCGCCTCGCCGGCGAACCCGAAGATCCAGGGCGACAACGCCAGGAACAGGCTCGCGACGATGTCGAACACGAGGTGGACGGGCATCGGGATGAATCCGAAGGGGCCCCACTCGTACTTCGTGAACAGGCTGTAGACGATCAGACCGACACCGAGCACGATCGGGATGACGACGGCAGGTCCTCCGACTCCGGCGAACCCGAACAGCCACGGCGCAGCGATGAGAGCGATGCCGACGAGGTAGTCGAGGACGCCGTGAACCTTGGTGGGGATGAAGCGCATGATTCCTCCTTGAGTATGGCCGCGGTATCGCGGCTGTCACAGGAGGTTCGTGGCAGCGGGGAAATCGGATGGGACACCGACGAAACTGATCTCACTCGGAGTCGGATTCTCCATCTGCTTCCGGCATCCCCGGGCCAGGCCCAGGTCGCACGGCAGCTCCCTTGGCGACGTCGACCCGTGTCACTCCGTCGCGCTCAGTGACATCCACGCGCGGCGCCGCGTCCTCTTCAGTGGCGTTCGGCGCCGTTGTGAGCTGATCATGGCGCTTCTGCTCGGGCGTCATCTCTTCGTGCGACATAGCGCGTCCCTTCGTCGAGGCTCTCACGGTAGCCGCGTGAGGAGCTCAATATCAGGGGCTTGATGTTCATCATCGACGCAGCTACCCCGACGGCCGGCCAGAATCTGTTCACGCCTGACCCGCAGGTTTCACTGCTACGGTGAGCGAAGTCGGCATCTCGCCGGCGTCAGGGAAGACTTCTTGTCGACCAACGGGCCCCTTCTGGCCATTTCGTTCTCCGTCGCCTCCTCTGGATCATCTCGAGGAGACCCGATTCCCGTGCACCCGTATACCCACTCCGCTGATTCGCAGTCGAACGATTCGTCGGTACCGATTCCGACGCTTCCGGTCGGTTCGACAGCGATCGTCTACTGCGAGGCCCAGTTCGGAGAGCAGGACGGCAAGACGGCCAACGGCCTCGTCCGACATTCCGAGAAGTACGAGATCCTCAGCGTCATCGACAGCCACCACGCGGGGGCGGATGCCGGGACTGTGCTCGACGGCGTGGCCAACGGCATCCCGATCCTCGCGAGTCTCACGGAAGCCATCGCGCACGCAGGCAGCACGCCGGATTACCTCATCTGCGGCGTAGCGCCAGCGGACGGGCTGTTGTCGGACGCGCAGCGGGTCGTACTGCTCGACGGCGTCGCGCGCGGCATGCACATCATCAACGGCCTGCATGAGTTCCTCAACGACGACGCGGAGTTCGCCGCGGCCGCGCTCCTCGCCGGCGTCACGATAACTGATGTGCGTCGACCCAAGGACAAGAAGGACCTCCATCTCTTCTCCGGGCGGATCTTCGACGTCACCTGCCCGAGGATCGCGGTTCTCGGCACGGATGGCGCGGTCGGCAAGCGGACGACGTCGACGCTGCTCGTCAAGGCGCTCAACGACCGCGGCATCCGCGCCGTCATGGTCGGCACAGGACAGACCACCATCATCCAGGGCGGTCGATACGGTGTGGCGCTCGACGCGCTGGTGCCGCAGTTCTGCTCCGGCGAGGTCGAGAATCAGGTCGTCGCCGCCTTCGAGGGCGAGGATCCCGATGTGATCATCGTCGAAGGTCAGGGCGCGCTCAGCCATCCCGCGTATCTCACCTCGGCCCATATCCTCCGCGGCAGTCGTCCGGCCGGCGTGATCGTCCAGCATGCGCCGGGCCGACGCGTGCTCGGTGATTTCCCGATGATGCCGATGCCGGACGTCGCCAGTGAAGTCACCCTGATCGAGGCCTTCGCCGACACCCGGGTGATCGGCGTGACCGTGAACCACGAGAACCTCACCGAGACGCAGATCGCCGCAGCCATCGACGAGATCGAACTCGACCTCGGAGTCCCCGCGACGGATCCGCTGACCAGGCCGTTGGACGAACTCGTCGACATGGTGCTGCAGGCGTTCCCCGAGCTGTCGAAGGCGCTCACACAGAGCCCCGCCTGACGAGCGGAACCCGCGTCGTCAGCGTCGTCTGACGGGCTGCTGCAGCTCGGTCACCCAATCGGACTGGTCATCCGATATCGCGCGGACATACAGTTCCCGGCAGGGACCGGCGTGAACCAGGCCACGCGCGAAGATCTCGGAATGGATCGCCTGCCAGCTCTCGGCGATGCGGTCCATCGAGCCGAGATGGATGCCGCACACCGCGGTCTCGGAGGCAGGAAGCTCCACGATCTCGAACCCCTCGCCCGCGGGCCCGCTGTACGCGTACCCGGCGACGATCTGAAGCCCGTCCTCGGTCGTGTCGTACTGCGCGATCGGCGTCGCCAGAGACCCCTGCTCACCGCCGATGATCTCAGCGACGGCGTCGAAGGACGGACCGACGACACCGGCCACCTCTGGTTGGTCGGCGACGACAGCGCGGCGTGCCGCGAGACGGACGGCGGGCAGGGGCTTCTCGATGATCTCGATCTGGGACATGTGGTTCTCGCTCTCTATGAGATGGAGACGCCGCTCCACGTCGACGAGTCTTCCGGCTGCGATCCTGTGCTCCTGCTCAACCTCTGCGCGACGGATGCGCAACAGGGCGGCGATGCGATCCGCATCGACCCCCTGATCGAGAATCGATGAGATGTCGTCGAGGCCGAACCCGAGCTGTCGCAGAGCGACGATCCGGTGCAGGCGCTCGAGCTGGGAGGGGTCGTACGATCGATAACCGCTGAACTCGTCCACGTGAGCCGGCACGAGCAGACCGGCGGTGTCCCAGTGCCGCAGCATCCGGTGGGTCACCTGACCGATCTGCGCGAACGCTCCGATGGATAACATGACTCAGTTCTCTCGTCTTCCATAGTGTGAGAGTCAAGTATCGCCGCAGAAGCCGACGTCGTAGGCCGGCGCTACGCTCTCCGTGATGTCCACGTCCACTGCGCTGCCCGGTCCCTGCACACTGTGCGGCGGTGCCGACGGCCGACGTGTGAGCGGCTCCTGGTACTGCGCCGCATGCAGTTGGAGATACGGCGACGTGCCCGATCCCGATCTCCCGCTGCCCCGCATCGACGTCGTGTACTACCTGCGCTTCGATCGTCGGGTGAAGATCGGCACCAGCATGCGTCCGCGGCAGAGGCTCGCCAGCATCCGCCATGACGAACTGCTCGCGTTCGAGCCCGGAGGCAGACCGGTCGAACAGCAGCGGCATCGCGAGTTCGCGCACCTGCGCGAAGGCGGCGAATGGTTCACGTTCAGCCATGAACTCCAGGTGCACACCACGACGCTTCGCGCGGAGGGCGACCCGTGGCGACTTCACGCGCGGTGGTTGAGCGAGGCCCTTCGTTCATGACCCGCACGCTCGGGACGCCCAGACGCTCCACGGCGCGAGATCAGTCGAGCCGCGCCCACCCGTAGCGGGAGATCAGCGCCGACGCCACCCGGTCGTACAGTGCCCGCTTCAACACGGCGGCCTCTCGTCTCATCCCGCCGTCGTGCACGCTGTAGAGCAGTTCGATGTCGACCCACGACTCGCGCCCCTGCGAATCCCAGGCACCGCTGCCGATCGAGAGGAAGTCCCTGTCACGATCATGCGGCTTGCTCGTCATCCGCACCGCGTAGACGCGGTCTGCGGACTGCCTCCCGATGACCAGCACCGGGCGGTCCTTGCCTCGGCCGTCGTTCTCCTCATAAGGCACCCACGTCCAGATGATCTCGCCCGAATCCGGCGCATCGTCCTTGGCGGGGCTGTAGCCGACCTGGAGATCCCTGATGCGGTCGGGATCGACCCGCACGGTCTCGCTCCCCCGCAGCCGACCCGCATCGCCCTCGGTGGCGACAGCGTTCGACACGTTCGAACGCCCCGTCTCCTTCTCAGGAGAACGGGGCGTCCGAGATGTCAAAGCCTTCAGGACGATGTCGGCGAGCTGAGAAAGGATGCTCTTGGAGGAGGTCACCCCGTCACCCTACCGGCGACATGCGGCCGAGTCGGCTCAGGCGTCGACCAGGGCGTAGCCCTCCTCGCCGTGGACGACGGAGTCGACGCCGGCGATCTCGTCCTCATTGGTGATGCGGAACCCGATCGTCTTCTGGATCGCGAACCCGATGATGAAGGCGACGACGAAGGCGTAGATCAGCACGCCCAGGGCGGCGATCACCTGAACAGCGAGCTGGCGGGCGTCGCCGCCGACGAACAGTCCGGTCTCCGAAGCGAAGAAGCCGAGGTAGATCGTGCCGAGCAGGCCACCGACCAGGTGGATGCCGACGACGTCGAGCGAGTCGTCGAAGCCGAGACGGAACTTCAGTTCGACCGCGAGTGCGCACACGATACCGGCGAGAGCACCGAGCAGCAACGACCATCCAGGCGTCAGGTTCGCACAGGCGGGCGTGATGGCGACGAGACCTGCGACCGCACCGGAGGCCGCGCCCACCGAGGTGGCCTTGCCGTCCTTGATGCGCTCGATCAGGATCCAGCCGAGGATCGCGGCGGCGGTCGCACCGAGCGTGTTCAGCCCGATGAGGCCGACACCGCCCATGTCCTCCGACAGCCATTCCGCTCCCGCGTTGAAACCGAACCAGCCGAACCACAGCAGTGCAGCGCCCAGAAGCGTCAGCGGCACGTTGTGCGGCTTGAGGATGCCCTTCTGGAATCCGATGCGCTTGCCGAGAACGAGAGCAAGAGCGAGAGCGGCGGCACCCGCGTTGATGTGCACGGCCGTTCCACCCGCGTAGTCGATCACGCCGATGCCGCTGTCCTCACCGAACAGCGTGGTGCCGAGGTTCATGATCCATCCGCCGCCCCAGACCCACGCGGCGATCGGGAAGTACCCCACCGTGGCGAAGATCCCGGCGAAGATCAGCCAGCTGCCGAACTTGGCACGGTCGGCGATGGCTCCCGAGATCAGTGCGACCGTGATGATGGCGAAGGTGGCGCCGTACGCGACACCGAGCAGAGCGACGTTCGAACCTTCACCGGTGGCGAGGCTGGAGAGCCCGAAGTCGGCGAACGGGTTGCCCGCGAACTGCGTCGGGCTCTCGACCGCGCTCATCGAGAAGCCGAACAGGATCCAGAGCACCGCGACGAGTCCGATGGAGCCGAAGCTCATCATCATCATGCTGACCACGCTCTTCGCCTTGACGAGACCGCCGTAGAAGAACGCGACGCCTGGCGTCATCAGCAAGACCAGCGCTGTCGCGGTGATCGCCCACGAGATGTTGCCGGGAGCATCCATAGGAAAACCTCACATCCGAAGTAATTGAGAGCTTCAGTGTGGCGAGGCCCGATTTCCGGGAAGCGCAGTGAGTGTTACCGCGCGGTTACACCCGACCGCCCGATGTAACCATCGCGTTACGCGACGCTGGGTTGCTGCGCAGAATGTGTGAGGGCGTTGAGTCTGGAGATGGCGCGGAGATACTTCTTGCGGTATCCGCCGCCCAGCATCTCTTCGGCGAAGACCTGATCCAGGCTCACCCCTGTCGCGACGATCGGAACCTGCGCGTCGTAGACGCGGTCGACGAACGCGACGAACCGCAGCGCCTCCGACTGGTCCGTCAGCACCTGCACCTCACGGAGACCGACGAGATCGAGCCCATCGATGAGGCGGATGTAACGGGACGGGTGCACCTTGGCCAGATGCCGGATGACGTCGCCGAAGAGATCGTCGGATGCTGTGCCCGCTGTGTCGGCGATGCGCTGCGCGTATTCGACCTCTTCCAGCGTGACGGCGTGTCCGTCGAGAGCGCGCTGACGGAAGTCGACGCCGTCGATACGGATGGTCTCGAAGCTGTCCGACATCGCATGGATCTCGCGGAGGAAGTCCTGCGCGGCGAAGCGCCCCTCTCCGAGAGCGTTCGGCGGCGTGTTCGACGTGGCGGCCAGGCGGGTGCCGGTGGTCACCAGCTCACCGAGTAGCCGCGTCATCACCATGGTGTCGCCGGGATCGTCGAGTTCGAACTCGTCGATGCAGATCAGATCCGCACCGCGCAGCAGGTCGACCGTGTTGCGGTAGCCGAGCGCTCCGACCAGCGCCGTGTACTCGATGAACGAGCCGAAGTACTTACGACGTGCCGGCATCGCGTGATAGATCGACGCGAGCAGGTGGGTCTTGCCGACGCCGAAGCCGCCGTCGAGATACACGCCGGGCTTCAGCTCCGGCTCTTTCTTGGCCCGGCTGAAGAACCCGCCTCGCTTCGCGGGAGCGCCTCGCCCGGCGAACTTCTCCAGCAGTGCCTTCGACTCGGCCTGGGACGGGTACGCGTCATCCGACCGGTAGCTCTCGAATGTCGCATCGTCGAACTGCGGGGGCGGAACCAGGCTCGCGAGCATCTCGGGGCCGGTCACCACCGGTTGACGTTCGGTGAGATGGATGACGTTCGCGTTGTCGGTGTCGTTCATCGGTTTCCTGTGTCGAAGTCTTACAGAACGGGTGCCAGGCGCACCGAACGGCTCTATCGTCGAAGGGACGGCTCAACACTACGCCGTCACAGCCAGAGCCTTCGCTCGCACCTCACCCTGGAGCGCCACGTGACCATCGAGTTCGATTCCTCATCCGAGAAGTTCGCCGAGTACGCCGAGCCGGGCCGTCTCGTCACCACCGACTGGCTCGCAGCGCACCTCGGCGAACCGGGTCTGGTCGTCGTCGAGTCCGATGAGGACGTTCTGCTCTACGAGACGGGGCACATCCCCGGAGCCGTGAAGGTCGACTGGCACACCGAGCTCAACGACCCTGTCGTGCGCGACTACGTCGACGGAGAGGGTTTCGCCGCACTGCTCAGCCGGAAGGGCATCTCCCGCGATGACACCGTCGTGATCTACGGCGACAAGAACAACTGGTGGGCGGCGTACGCGCTGTGGGTCTTCTCCCTCTTCGGCCACGAGGACGTGCGCCTGCTCGACGGCGGACGCGACCGCTGGATCGGCGAGGGCCGCGAGATCACCACCGACCGTACGGAGATCGCACCGACCGACTACCCGGTCGTCGAGCGCGACGACTCGGTCCTGCGGGCCTACAAGGACGACGTGGTCGCGTTCATCGGCAACGGACCCCTGATCGACGTCCGCTCCCCCGAGGAGTACAACGGTGAGCGCACGACAGCCCCGGCGTACCCGGAGGAGGGCACGCTGCGCGCCGGGCACATCCCGACCGCGCAGAGCGTGCCGTGGGCCAAGGCCGTCGCAGAGGACGGCGGCTTCCGCACCCGCGCCGAGCTCGACGCGATCTACCGCGACCGCGCGGGAGTCAAAGACGGCGACGACATCGTGGCGTACTGCCGCATCGGCGAACGCTCCAGCCACACCTGGTTCGTGCTGAAGCACCTGCTCGGATTCGAGAACGTGCGCAACTACGACGGTTCATGGACCGAGTGGGGCAGCGCCGTGCGTGTGCCGATCGTCACCGGCAGCGAGCCAGGCGCCCTCTGAGCGTGTGACAATGACAGGGATGAGCACCACGCACGTTCCTGACACCCTCGCGGAGATCCGCGACGACTTCCTCGAGCTGCCTGAGGCCGAGCGCCTTCAGCTGCTGCTGGAGTTCTCCAACGAGCTCCCGGAGGTGTCGGACGAGGTCGCGAACCACCCGGAGATGTGCGAGCGAGTGGCGGAGTGCCAGTCCCCCGTCTACATCTACGTCGAAGTCCACGACGACGTCGTCACGATGCATGCGACGGCGCCGCCGGAGGCGCCGACGACCCGCGGCTTCGCGAGCATCCTCGTGCAGGGCATCACCGGGCTGTCGGCGGACGAGGTGCTCGCGATCCCCGACGACTACCCGCAGAGCATCGGCCTCACCCGTGCCGTCTCGCCCCTGCGCATCGGCGGGATGACCGGGATGCTGATGCGCGTCAAGCGCCAGGTCACGCAGAAGCGCTGATCACTCCGAAGCGCTGAAGCCGTTCGCCGACATCCAGTCGGTGATCGCTTTCGTCCACCCGATCTGGTCGTAGTTCCAGATCTTCGTGTGCCGTGCCCCCGTGAACCTCGGCATCGTCACGAGATCGGGGCGCGCTTCGGCCAGCGCGTGCGAGGCATCGGCCGGCACGAATCCGTCGTCCTCACTGTGCAGTACGAGGATCGGCACGGTCAGCTCGTCGGCGCGCGCGACCATGTCGAGCTTGTCGAAGGAGATCACGAACTCCGCCCCGGAGAGCCGCGCGGTCAGCGGTGACGACAGTGCATTCATCGCCAGCGCGGGGAACGGATCACGGATCCCCTCCTCGCGCGCTTGGAAGCGCAGGACGCCCCGCCAGTCGACCACGGGCGAATCGAGCACGAGGCCCGCGATGGCCTCCCGATGCGCGGACGACACGGCCGTCTGCAGAGCGATCGCTCCACCCATGGACCAGCCCATCAGCAGCACTCTGGTCGCCCCATGTCGCAGCGCGTACGAGATCGCCGCATCGACGTCGCGCCACTCCGAGGCACCGAGGGCGTACGACCCGCCCTTGCTGCGCGGCGCTTCACCGTCGTTGCGATAGGAGACGACGAGGTTGGGCATTCCCAGCGCATGGAACACCGGCACCGCCCGCAGGCACTCCGCGCGAGTGACTCCGCGGCCGTGCACCTGGATGACCCACGTCGATGACGCGGCGGGGAACATCCACGCGGGGCACGGTCCGGCGGGCGATCCGATCAGCACGTTCTCCCACGGCAGGTGCAGTTCGCTCGGTGACGAGTAGTACCAGCCGCTGAACCCGGCGGCCCGATCGATCTTCGCGCCGGACTCGATCTGCGTGAGGAGCTTGCGTCGTACGCGTGTCGCGTCTGCGCTCAGCACGGCGCCGAGCTTCACATAACCGTGCGTGCCCGTCGTGAACAACCCGTAACGACCGGGGAGCTCGGTGTCCGGAGTGCGCGAGAGCTCGATCGTCTGCGCCCCGGTGTCGACGGCCAGGATCTCGGTGTCCGCCGCGCGGGGCGACGGGGTGACGACGCGCCGGGCGATCGCGAACACGAGAAACGCGGCCGCAGTCCCGAGCATCGCGATCAGCGCAGGGACGAGCAGTGCAACGGCGTGCCTGAGACTCTTCATCGCTTCCTGACTCTAGCCTGTCAGCGTGAGCGCACATCCCGATGCCGGAGCGCATTTCGAACGTGCCGCAGCCGAGCTGCGCGACACGGTCTTCCGAGACGACATCGTGATCCGCGAGATCCCCTCCCCGCAGGGCCTCGCACCGTTCTCGATCGCTCTCGCAGCCGACGTCCGCCCCGACGACCACGGTGACTCGATCTACGGCACCGGACGGTTCGTCCTGCTGCATGATCCCGACGCCCCGCCCGCATGGGGCGGAGCATGGCGGATCGTGACGTTCGCCCAGGCGCCTCTCGAGCCGGAGATCGGCACCGATCCCCTCCTCGCGGATGTGACGTGGTCATGGCTCGTGGACGCTCTGGATTCTCGGGATGCCTCGTACCACTCCGCGTCTGGCACGGCGACGAAGACTCTCTCAAAGGGCTTCGGTGCGCTGGCTGAGGAAGGCGACGGAGCCCAGATCGAACTACGATCTTCTTGGACGCCGGAAGAACCGTTCCGACCGCACGTGGAAGCATGGGCCGAGCTCGTCGGCATGCTCGCCGGTCTCCCGCCCGGCTCAGAGAACATCGCCGTGTTCGGCGCACGAAAGGCAGGGCGTGACTGAGTACAGAGTCATCGACGACCCGATCGAGTTCCAGGCGGCCTGCAGATCGCTGGCCGCGGGCTCAGGACCTGTCGCGGTCGACGTCGAACGGGCATCAGGGTTCCGCTACTCGCAGCGCGCATATCTCGTGCAGGTGTTCCGCCGCGGCGCTGGCGTCTTCCTCTTCGATCCGCCGGCGATCGGCGACTTCGCCGCGCTGCAGAATGCGATCGGCGACGTCGAGTGGGTACTCCATGCCGCCAGCCAGGACCTGCCGTCGCTGCGCGAGCTCGAACTCGAGCCGGCGACGATCTTCGACACCGAGCTCGCCGCCCGCCTGCTCGGCCACGAACGCGTCGGCCTCGCAGCGGTGGTGGAGGACACCCTCGGCATCACGTTGAAGAAGGAGCACTCCGCCGCCGACTGGTCGACGCGCCCGCTGCCCGACGCGTGGCTCGACTACGCAGCGCTCGACGTTCTGCATCTCGTCAACGTGCGCGACGTCATCGCGACCGAACTCGAGGAGCAGGGCAAGACCGACTTCGCAGCGCAGGAGTTCGCCGCCACGCTCGCACAGCCGCCCCGGCCGCCGAGAGAAGACCCCTGGCGCCGCCTGAGCGGTCTGCATCAGGTGAAGGGCGCCCGCGGACTCGCTGTCGCCAGGTCGCTGTGGGAGGCGCGCGAAGAATTCGCGCAGCAACAGGACACATCTCCAGGGCGCCTCGTTCCCGACCGGTCGCTGGTCGCCGCGGTCCTCGCGAACCCGCAGAGCAAGCAGGCACTCGCCGGCGTCCAGGCGTTCAACGGGCGCGCCAGCAGGTCTCAGCTCGACCGGTGGTGGGACGCGATCGTCAGGGGGCGCGAGGCTCCAGCGGTGCCCCGCGAGCGGGGACACAGCGACGCTCTGCCTCCCGCGAGGGCCTGGAGCGAGCGGAATCCTGAGGCCGACGCGCGCCTCAAACTCGCGCGTCCGGTCGTGGAGGCCCGCGCCGAAGAACTCGGAATGCCGACGGAGAACCTGCTGAAGCCCGAGACGCTTCGGCGGGTCGCATGGGCTCCCCCCGAGTTGACGGCGGATGCCGTCGGCGCGGCCCTGGCAGATCTCGGCGCGCGGCCGTGGCAGATTGAGCAGACTGCACAGAAGATCGTGGATGCCTTTGTAGAAGCCGGTCAATCGGCAGATCAGCCCGCCGCGTCCGAGTCGTAGGTTCGATCCAACCGATTCCCCACGGTATCCGGCGACTCGTAGTCTGAGGTCAAACCTAACCTTGGAGGCAGAGTGGCCGAGATCTCGGACGTCTACTTCGTTGATGGCGTACGCACCCCGTTCGGGCGCGCCGGCGAAAAAGGCATGTACTGGAACACACGCGCGGACGATCTCGCTGTGAAGGCGACGATCGGTCTGATGGAGCGCAACGCCGGCATTCCGGCCGAGCGCATCGATGATGTCGCGATCGCCGCCACATCGCAGACGGGCGATCAGGGTCTGACGCTCGGCCGCTCGGTCGCGATCCTCGCCGGCCTGCCCAACACCGTCCCCGGTCTCGCGGTCGAGCGCATGTGCGCCGGCGCGATGACCAGTGTCACCACCATGGGTGCGTCAATCGGCATCGGCATGTACGACTTCGCCCTCGCGGGCGGCGTCGAGCACATGGGCCACCACCCGATCGGCGGCAACGCCGACCCGAACCCCCGCTTCGTCGCGGAGAAGATGGTCGACCCCGGTGCCCTGAACATGGGCGTCACGGCCGAGCGCATCTTCGACCGTTTCCCTCACCTCACCAAGGAGCGCTCCGACCGCTTCGGCATGCTGAGCCAGCACAAGGTGCAGGCCGCGTACGACGCAGGCAAGATCCAGCCCGACCTCGTGCCCGTGGCGATCAAGGGCGCCGACGGTGCCTGGGGCCTCGCCACTGAGGACGAGGGTCGCCGTCCCCAGACGACGATGGAAGACCTCGCCGCGCTGAAGACGCCGTTCCGCCCGCACGGTCGCGTGACCGCCGGCACCTCGTCTCCGTTGACCGACGGCGCCACCATGTCGCTGCTCGCCGGTGGCGGGGCGGTCAAGGAGCTCGGCCTGAAGCCGAAGATGAAGATGGTGTCGTTCGCCTTCGCCGGCGTGCAGCCGGAGATCATGGGCATCGGTCCGATCCCCTCGACCGAGAAGGCGCTGAAGAAGGCCGGTCTGACGATCTCCGACATCGGACTGTTCGAGCTGAACGAGGCGTTCGCGATCCAGGTCATCTCGCTGCTCGATCACTTCGGCATCGCCGATGACGACCCTCGTGTCAACCAGTGGGGCGGCGCGATCGCGATCGGCCACCCACTCGCGGCATCCGGTGTCCGACTGATGATCCAGCTCGCGGCGCAGTTCGCCGAGCGTCCAGACGTGCGCTACGGCCTCACGGCCATGTGCGTGGGCCTCGGTCAGGGTGGCTCCGTCATCTGGGAGAACCCCTTCTACGACGGCAAGAAGCGGAAGTGAGCGGCGACGTGACCGACTACGAAAAGATCGATTTCTCCTCCATCCTGGCGCTCGCCGGCGACGAGGTCGTCACGCACTCCCCCGTGCGCGACATCCGCCTCCCATCCGGCAAGGTCCTGGCGCTCATCACCCTGGACAACGGTCGCGATCACACGCGGCCGAACACGCTGGGCCCCGCCACGCTGACCGAGCTGGGTGAGACGCTGTCCGGGCTGAAGGCCCGCGCCGCGGCCGGCGAGATCCAGGCCGTCGCCATCACCGGCAAGCAGTACATCCTCGCCGCGGGCGCTGACCTCTCGGACATCTCCAAGGTGCAGTCGAAGGAGCAGGCCAAGCTCATCGCTCAGCTGGGCCACAAGGTCATCGGCTCGCTCAGCGAACTCGGTGTGCCGTCGTTCGCCTTCGTGAACGGACTCGCGCTCGGTGGCGGCCTCGAGATCGCACTGAACTCGACCTATCGCACGGTCGACGCCTCCGCAGCTGCTGTGGCCCTGCCCGAGGTCTTCCTCGGCATCATCCCCGGCTGGGGTGGCGCCTACCTGCTGCCGAACCTCATCGGCATCGAGAACGCACTCGAGGTGGTGATCTCGAACCCGCTGAAGCAGAACCGCATGCTCAAGCCGCAGCAGGCGTTCGACCTCGGCATCTTCGACGCGATCTTCCCCGCCGCCAACTATCTCGAGAACTCACTCGCGTGGGCGGATGCCGTACTCGGTGGCAAGAAGGTCGAGCGAAAGAACGAGCCGGGCAAGCTGGAGCGTCTGACGAAGTGGCCGATCGCCATCAAGATGGCGCGCGGCATGCTCGAGTCGAAGATCGGCACCGTGCCGAAGTCGCCGTACGCGGCGCTCGAGCTGCTCGACAAGGCCAAGAGCGGAACAAGGGCAGAAGGGTTCGCCCGCGAGGATGAGGCGCTCAGCGAGCTCGTCACCGGAGATCAGTTCGCGGCGTCCATGTACGCCTTCGACCTGGTGCAGAAACGGGCGAAGCGCCCGGTCGGCGCACCGGACAAGGCGCTCGCGAAGAAGGTCACCAAGGTCGGCATCATCGGCGCGGGCCTCATGGCCAGCCAGTTCGCGCTGCTGTTCGTGCGCAAGCTGCGCGTGCCCGTGCTGATCACCGACATCGACCAGGCCCGCGTCGACAAGGGCGTGGCCTACATCAACGACGAGATCGGCAAACTCGAGGCGAAGCGCCGTCTGGACGCCGATGGCGCCAACCAGCTGCGCGGGCTCATCCACGGCACGGTCGACAAGAGCGAGTACGCCGACTGCGAGTTCGTGATCGAGGCCGTCTTCGAAGAGGTCGGCGTCAAGCAGCAGGTGTTCGGCGAGATAGAGAAGTACATCGCCGAAGACGCGATCCTCGCGACCAACACGTCGTCGCTCTCGGTCGAGGAGATCGGTGCGAAGCTCGCTCACCCCGAGCGTCTGGTGGGCTTCCATTTCTTCAACCCGGTCGCCGTCATGCCGCTCATCGAGATCGTCAAGACACCCGGCACGAACGAGCAGACGCTCTCTACCGCGTTCGTCGTCGCGAAGGGACTGGGGAAGAATGCCGTGCTCACGGCCGACGCCCCGGGCTTCGTGGTGAACCGCCTGCTGGCGAAGGTCATGGGCGAAGCGGCACGTGCGGTCTACGAGGGAACCCCCGTCGCCGATGTCGAGAAGGCGTTCAGCCCGCTCGGTCTGCCGATGGGGCCGTTCCAGCTCATCGATCTGGTGGGCTGGAAGGTCGCGGCGCACGTGCAGGACACGATGGTGCGCCACTTCCCCGACCGCTTCTACGCGAACGAGAACTTCCACGCTCTCGCCGAGCTGGAGCAGGTCGTGGAGAAGGACAAGGGCGGCCGAGTCACCGGCTGGACCAAGGCCGCCGAGAAGGCGCTCAAGGGCCACGTGGGCAGCACTCCCGCCTCGGCTGAGACGATTCTGCGACGCGTCCAGGACGGACTCACGCAGGAGATCAAGCTCATGCTCGACGAGGATGTGGTGCCCGAGGTCGAGGACATCGATCTCTGCCTCATCCTCGGTGCCGGCTGGCCGTTCATCGACGGTGGCGCCTCTGTGTATCTCGATCGCGAGGGTGCATCGGAACGGGTGTTCGACGGCACGTTCCACTCTCCGCCGATCCGCGGCATCGCGCACGTCTGACGCTGCGTCGCTGCCGAAGGGGTCGTGTCCTCGGACACGGCCCCTTCACTGCGTCCAAGCGGCCAACCACTCACGAAATCCGGGTGAACAACTCGTGCTGGACCGTGAACTCGTGCCGTGTCGCGCAGGTGAACAGGCAGAGTGTGAGTGTGGATGCGATATTCAGCGCACTGGGAACCGGGACCATGAGCACTCTCGTCAAATCCGGCACTGCCGTCCTGACCACGCTGCTCGTGGTTCCTGCGCTCCTGAAGCTCTTCATCGTGACCGTCGACGAGGGGTGGGCGGCGATCCGTACCCGCAACGGCAAGCCCATCGTCCGCAAGCCCACATCGCGCAGCGTGCGCACCGGCAAGGGCACGGCGGGCGAGGTGGTTGTGCTCCACTCCGGCTCGCACGGAGCGTTCCCGCTCTTCTATTGGTACAAGCTCATCGACGTTCGTGTTCGATCGACGGATCTGCCCGCGCGTCATCTCACCGGCGCAACAGGGCATCAGCATCTCATCCACGCGTCATTCGAATGGCGCCCCGTCCCCTCGGGGCGAGATCTTCGCGTCTTCGAGCTCGACGTCGTGAACGTGAAAGAACGGGCGGCCAACATCGTCGGCGCCGCTCTGCGAGACGTCATCCACGCGACCGACGGAGCGGTGCTGCCACGCAACGAGGACGTCAACGTCATGGTCCTCTCCCAGTGCGCGGAGCGCGCGCAGTCCGCCGGTGGCATCGAGATCCTCTCCGTCATGATCACCGGCGACGCCCTCACCGACGGGTACCTCCTCTCGCAGGCGCTGCGGGAGACGGACCGCGGGGCCGCTGCCGTCGCCGCACTGCACGCGCTCAACTGAGCCACGGTCGCCTAGTGCTCTGTGTGAGACACGCCTGTGGTATTTTTTGAACATGTTCGAAACAGGCGACCGGCCGCAGACCAAGAGCGAGCGCACACGAGCGAGGATCCGCGATGCTGCCATCGCTTCATTCATCGAGCACGGATACACCGACACGACGATGCGGGCCATCGCCGACATTGCCGAGGTCTCGGTGAGCAACGCCTATTACTACTACCCATCCAAGATGCACCTGGTGCAGGAGCTCTACGTCCGCGTGCAGCACGAGCACGCTGCGCTGGCTGAACCGCAGCTCAACACGAAGAGCGGCCTTGTCGACAGGCTGCGTGTCGTCTTCGACACCGGACTGACGTCGGTCACGCCGTACCAGCGCGTCGCGCCTGGATTCCTTGCCGCGATGATCCCACCGGACTCGCTTCTCAACCCGCTGGCGGAGGAGTCCGACCCCGCGCGGGAGATGACGATCGAACTGTTCCGAAAGGCGGTCGACGGCGCGCAGCATCGTCTGCCTGATGACATCGCGGCACTCCTGCCGAAGGCGCTGTTCGTCGCCTATCTCGCGCTCGTGCTGCGCTGGACGTATGACTCCTCCGTCGAGGCGAATCAGACCAAGCGGATGCTGGACGCCGGTCTTCGCCTGCTCGGTCTCGCACTGCCTTTCGTCAAGGTTCCAGGTATCCATGCCGTGTCACGTCAACTGCTCACGCTCGTCGCAGAGGTGCGGTCATGAGCGCGGCGTCGTCGAGTCCGCGTACCCCTGATGCCCCGATGGCCTTCACACGCGACGAGTTCTGGCGAGGAGCAATGCGCGCGTGGGGCGTCTTCCTGCTGCTGCTACTCGCACTCGAGGTCGTGGCGGTCGTCATCAGCGATCCCCTCGGGCTGTGGAGTACGGCTGGATCGACGCTGATGCTCCTCCTGCTCGTGCTGGTGGTGTCGCTGCTCGTCGGCGGAGCGATCTCCGGAGTGAGTCTCGTCATCGGCATCCCGATCGCGCGTCGCATCGCGACGGCTCTGCAACACGAGCGGCGTGTCAAGGTGCACGTGATCGCCTTCGCCCTGTACGGCTTCGGGTTCGGCGCACTCATCGGTGGTGGCTCGTATGCGCTGGCCTTTGTCCGCGGTGGATCGTCGATCGTCCAGCCCGTGATCTTCGCCGCCCTCATCGCAGGAGCCCTCAGTGCGATTGCCGTGTCATTCGCGTGGTGGTCCGTCGCGCGTGAAGCGGTGCGAGCGGACCGAGGGATTACTCGACGCACCAGGCGACGGATCGCACGAATCGACCCCGACGCCGCCGTCGAGGATTCGCGCTGACGCGACTCAGCGCCGGTCGTGCAGAGGCAGGTCGATGGCGCCGGTCTCCCCCGCATTGCGGGCGATGGGAATACGGGTGCCGAGCACCTGCGACACGATGTCCTGTGCGATCTTCGGCGCCGTGAGCCCGGCATCCGCGAGGATCTGATCACGGGATGCATGATCGATGAACTCATCGGGCAGCCCCAGCTCATCCACTGCCGTGTCGATGCCGGCCTCGCGAAGCACCTGGCGCACGCGTGTGCCGATGCCGCCGACGCGGATGCCGTCCTCCAGCGTGATCACCAGACGGTGAGACCGCGCCAAGTCGATGACCGACCGCTGCACGGGGATCGCCCAGCGCGGATCGATGACCGTCGCACCGATGCCCTGCGCACGAAGACGCGTGGCCACATCCATGGCCATGGCGGCGAACGGTCCGATCGCGACGATCAGCACGTCTTCGCTCTCACCGCGCGACAGCACGTCGACACCGTCATCGAGGCGCTCGAGCGCGGGGATGTCGGCGGCGACCTCACCTTTCGGGAACCGGATGACGGTCGGCGCGTCGTCCACGGCCACCGCCTCGTCGAGGGATTCCTTGAGCCGCGCGCCGTCGCGAGGTGCCGCGATGCGGATGTGCGGCACGATCTGCAGCATCGCGAGATCCCACATGCCGTGGTGGCTGGGTCCGTCGGGGCCGGTGACTCCTGCTCTGTCCAGGACGAACGTGACACCGGCCCTGTGCAGGGCGACGTCCATCAGCACCTGGTCGAAGGCGCGCCCCATGAACGTGGCGTAGAGGGCGACAACCGGATGAAGTCCGCCGAAAGCGAGCCCGGCGGCGGATGCCACGGCGTGCTGCTCGGCGATCCCCACGTCGTACACGCGGTCGGGGAAGCGCTCCGCGAACGGAGCGAGGCCGGTCGGTCGGAGCATCGCCGCGGTCATCGCGATGACCTTCGGGTCGCGCTCCCCCACGCGCACCAGCGAATCGGAGAACACATCGGTCCAGCTCTGCCCGCTGCTCGACAGCGATTCGCCGGTCACCGGATCTATGCGATTGACGGCATGGAACTGGTCGGCCTCGTCGTCGCGTGCGGGCTGGTACCCACGCCCCTTCTGAGTTATGGCGTGCACGAGCACTGGAGCACCGTAGGACTTGGCGAGCTCGAGTGTCTCGAGCAGTGCCGGTATGTCATGGCCGTCGACGGGTCCGAGGTACTTTATGTCGAGATTGGAATACAGCGCCTCGTTATTCGTGAAGCGGGACAGGAACCCGTGCGTGCCGCCGCGGATGCCGCGGAACATCGCGCGACCCACCGGGCCGAACACGCGGAAGAGCCGGTCGGACTTGCGGTGCAGGTCCTTGTAGGCCGCCGCCGTGCGCACGCGGTTGAGATAGCGGGACATGCCGCCGATCGTCGGAGCGTAGGAGCGCCCGTTGTCGTTGACGACGATCACGAGATTGCGGTCGTTGTCGTCGGTGATGTTGTTCAGCGCCTCCCACGTCATCCCGCCCGTGAGAGCGCCGTCACCCACGACGGCCACGACATGACGATCCGACCGTCCGGTGGCCGTCAGAGCCCTGGAGACGCCGTCCGCCCAGCTCAGCGAACTGGACGCGTGGGAGGATTCCACGACGTCGTGCGGGCTCTCACTGCGTTGCGGGTAGCCGGCGAGCCCACCACGCACGCGAAGAGCCGAGAAGTCCTGCCTGCCCGTGAGCAGCTTGTGGACGTACGACTGATGACCGGTGTCGAAGATGATCGGATCAGCGGGCGATTCGAAGACGCGGTGCAGCGCGATCGTGAGTTCGACGACACCGAGGTTGGGACCCAGATGGCCGCCCGTTCGCGAGACGTTCTGGACGAGGAACTCTCTGGTCTCTGCGGCGAGCTCCACGAGTTCGTCGGGGGTGAGGTCATCGAGATCTCGTGGTCCGCTGATGCGCTGCAGAATCGGCATCCGCCCTCCTCCTCGTTCCGGGAACAGTGCCGGTCAGCCGGTCGGTTCCATCCGTCGATTCTATCCTCGCAGTCCGAGAACTTACGGTTAACCCGCTTGCGCGGCGCGAGCGCACCGGGTATGCCAGGAGGGCCCGGGCGGTGTGCGCCCGGGCCCTCCTGTGCGATCGATCAGACGAGTGAACGCAGCACGTACTGCAGGATGCCGCCGTTGCGGTAGTAGTCAGCTTCACCGGGTGTGTCGATGCGGACGACCGCGTCGAACTCCACGACCTGCTTGCCCTCAGGCGAGTGCTCGCTCGGGGAGGCCGTCACGTGGACCGTCTTCGGAGTGGTGCCGTTGTTGAGCTCTTCCAGACCGCTGATCGAGACGACCTCGGTACCGTCGAGTCCCAGTGACTCCCAGCTCTCGCCCGCCGGGAACTGCAGCGGAACGACGCCCATGCCGATGAGGTTCGAGCGGTGGATGCGCTCGAAGCTCTCGGTGATGACCGCCTTGACGCCCAGCAGGCTGGTGCCCTTGGCCGCCCAGTCGCGGGAGGAGCCGGAGCCGTACTCCTTGCCACCGAAGATCACCAGCGGAGTGCCGGCCTCCTGGTAGTTCTGGCTGGCGTCGTAGATGAACGACTGCGGTGCGTCCGTCTGCGTGAAGTCGCGGGTGAAACCACCCTCGACCTCCGCACCGTCGTTGACCGCGCGAACCAGCTGGTTCCTCAGGCGGATGTTCGCGAACGTGCCGCGGATCATCACCTCGTGGTTGCCTCGGCGCGACCCGAAGGAGTTGAAGTCCTTCTGGCGCACACCGTGCTCCTCGAGGTACTTCGCGGCCGGCGTGCCGATCTTGATGTTGCCGGCAGGGCTGATGTGGTCGGTCGTGACCGAATCGCCCAGGGTCGCCAGCACACGCGCGCCGGTGATGTCGCTGACAGGGGTCAACTCCATCGTCATGCCCTCGAAGTACGGAGGACGACGCACGTAGGTCGACTGGTCGTCCCACTCGAAGATCGGGCCGGTCGGGGTGGGCAGGCTCGTCCAGCGCTCGTCGCCGTCGAAGACGGTCGCGTACTGCTTGATGAACTGCTCGCGCGAGATCGACGAGTCGATGATGTCCTGGATCTCACCCGGCGCGGGCCAGATGTCCTTCAGGAACACGTCCTCGCCCTTCTCGTCCTTGCCGAGCGCATCGGTCTCGAAGTCGAAGTGCATGGATCCTGCCAGCGCATACGCGACGACGAGCGGAGGCGAGGCCAGGTAGTTCATCTTGACGTCGGGGCTGATACGACCCTCGAAGTTGCGGTTGCCCGAGAGCACAGCGGTGACAGCGAGGTCGTTGTCGTTGATGGCCTCGGAGACCTCTTCGATCAGCGGACCGGAGTTGCCGATGCAGATCGTGCAGCCGTAGCCGACCGTGTAGAACCCGAGTCCCTCGAGGTCCTTGTCGAGTCCGGACTTCTCGTAGTAGTCCGTGACGACCTTGGAGCCGGGACCGAGCGTCGTCTTCACCCATGGCTTCTGCTTCAGTCCGCGCTCGCGCGCCTTCCGTGCGAGCAGACCTGCCGCGATCATCACCGACGGGTTGGAGGTGTTCGTGCACGACGTGATGGCCGCGAGCGTCACCGCGCCGTGGTCGAGGATGTAGCTCTCACCGTCGGGAGTCGTGACCGGAACCGGCTTGGACGTGCCGTTGACGCCACTGGAGATGTGCACCGGGCGGGTGTCGTGGTTCTCCTCCCCCGGTACCTGGCCGGGGTCGGACGCCGGGAACGAGTGCTTCGACTCGAGGTCGACGAGGTCATCCGACGTGGACGGCTCGGCGTAGTTGACGATGTCCTGCTCGAACTGCGTCTTGGCCTCAGAGAGGAGGATGCGGTCCTGCGGGCGCTTGGGGCCGGCGATCGAGGGGACGACGGTCCCCAGATCGAGCTCCATGTACTCGCTGAAGACGGGCTCGTTGTCGGCATCGTGCCACAGGCGCTGCTCCTTGGCATACGCCTCGACGAGCGCGACGGCCTGCTCGTCACGGCCGGTCAGACGCAGGTACTCGGTGGTGACGTCGTCGATCGGGAAGATCGCGGCCGTCGAGCCGAACTCCGGGCTCATGTTTCCGATGGTGGCGCGGTTCGCGAGCGGAACGGACGCGACGCCCGCGCCGTAGAACTCGACGAACTTGCCGACCACACCGTGCTTGCGCAGCATGTCGGTGATCGTCAGCACCACGTCGGTAGCCGTGACACCGGCCGGGATCTCACCGGTCAGCTTGAAGCCCACGACGCGCGGGATGAGCATCGACACGGGCTGTCCGAGCATCGCGGCCTCTGCCTCGATGCCGCCGACGCCCCAGCCGAGCACACCGAGGCCGTTGACCATCGTGGTGTGCGAGTCGGTGCCGACACAGGTGTCGGGGTAGGCCTGGAGCACACCGCCGTTGACGCGGTCGTAGATGACCTTGGCGAGGTGCTCGATGTTGACCTGGTGCACGATGCCGGTACCGGGGGGAACGACCTTGAAGTCGTTGAACGCCGTCTGGCCCCAGCGCAGGAACTGGTAGCGCTCGCCGTTGCGCTCGTACTCGATCTCGACGTTGCGCTCCAGCGCGTTGTCAGAGCCGAACAGGTCGGCGATGACCGAGTGGTCGATGACCATCTCGGCAGGCGAGAGCGGGTTGATCTTGTTGGGGTCGCCACCGAGTGAGGTGACCGCCTCGCGCATGGTCGCGAGGTCGACGATGCACGGCACGCCGGTGAAGTCCTGCATCACCACGCGCGCTGGCGAGAACTGGATCTCGGTGCTCGGCTCTGCCGCGGCATCCCACGAGCCGAGCGCTTCGATCTGCGCCTTCGTCACGTTCGCGCCGTCTTCGGTGCGAAGAAGGTTCTCCAGGAGCACCTTCAGGCTGAACGGAAGCTTCTCGAAGCCGGGAACCGCGTCAACTCGGAAGATCTCATAGTCGGTACTGCCGACCGTCAGGGTGCTCTTGGCACCGAAGCTGTTCACCGTGGACACGAATCCGTCTCCTTCTTGTCTGATGGAAGCGACAGGCGACTCCATCTTGCTCGCGTGCGGGCCTGTCGGCTAGCAAGGCACACCTAACAGTGTGCGCCGTGCGAGCCGCGGGCAAAAGCCCGCAATTTATCTTGATGTCAAGATAAATCTATCACGAACCGGATGCTGTGGCCTGCGGCGACTCGCGGGGGTAGAGCGCACGGACGACGAGCCAGGTGACCGCGATGAGCGGTGCGAACAACGGCAGTCCCATGACGAGTTTCAGCGTTCCGAGAGCCGTGACCTGATCTGTCAGGTACAGCGGCAGCTGCACCGCGAGTCGGGCGAAGAACAGCGCGGCCCACGCGATGCCGAGAAGACGGAATGCGCGCCGCTTGCGCTTGTCCCCGCGCCACGCCGTGGCCTCACCCATGAGGAACCCTGCCGCGATCCCGATCAGCGACCATCCGATCAGGGCGGACACGAGGAAGGCCGTCCCGTAGACGGCGTTCGTGATCAGTCCGGGAACGAAGTTGTCCGCGCCGCGACCGGTCCACAGCGCCAGGGCCGCAGCCGCACCGGCGGCGATCAGCCCGCCCAGTGCTGCCGACGGTGGTGATTTCTGCACCAGGCGCACGATCGTGAACACCGCGGCGAGGCCGACGGAGACACCGAGTGACAGGACGAGCGGCTCCGGTCGGAGCGTGAACAGGATGACGAACGCGAGACTCGGCAGCACGGATTCGAGCACCCCGCGCCACCCGCCGATCGCGGACCAGACGACCTTCTGCGTGCTGGCATTCTCGGCGGGGTCGATTCCGGCCCTGCGGGCCGCTCCGCCGAGTGCAGCGCCGAGCAGCTCTGACGTGCTCTGCTCGCGCGGCTCTTCGCCTTCGCGGTCGCCGCTCACGCGGATCCCGGCGTGGCCGGCATCTTCAGCGGAATCAGGTCTCGCGGCGGCATCGGTGCGCCGCCGCGGACCACGACGATCGAGCGGAAGAGATCCTCGATCTTCGCTGCGGCGTCAGGGTCGGACGCCGCCGCTCCGCCGATCACTCCGCGGAGGAACCAGCGGGGGCCGTCGACGCCGACGAAGCGTGCCAGCCTGAGTTCGGAGCCCTCGGAGGCCGCGCTGGGCACCTCGGCGAGCAGCTCCTTGCCTAGCGGCCCTTCGCGCTCCTCAACGCGTCCACCCTGCTGACGGACCTGATCCACGAGCTGCATCCGCGTCTCGTGCCACAGGCCGAGCGTCCGCGGCGCGGCGAACGGCTGCACCTGAAGGGACGAGTCGGCATAGTCGAGTCCGACGGCGACGATCCGTTTGGTCTGCTCTTCGACCTCGAGACGAAGATTCAGCCCTTCACGGGGAAGGATCTTGATGCCGCCGAGGTCGATGTACGGGCGGATCGGATTCGCCTCGGATTCGTCGAACGGCCCCTCGGTGGAGCGGTTCGACGGCGCCGACTTCGAAGTCGGCTGGGTGATCTCTTCAGTCATCTGCCTGTTCCTGCCTGTTCGGCGCCCTGCTGCGGCGCCTGATATCCAGTGGATCCGAATCCGCCCGCACCGCGGGCACTGTCCGGAAGCTCGTCGACGGGGATGAAGTTCGCCCTCGTCACCGGCATGAGGATCAGCTGGGCGATCCGGTCGCCGACCGCCACATCGTACGCGCTCGAACTGTCCGTGTTGAGCAGGCTCACTTTGATCTCGCCGCGGTACCCGGCGTCCACCGTTCCGGGCGAATTGACGATCGTGATGCCGTGCTTGGCGGCGAGGCCGCTGCGGGGCACGACGAAAGCGGCGTACCCGTCCGGCAGCGCGATGCGCACTCCGGTGGGCACGAGAGCGCGCTCTCCCGGCTCGAGACGCACGGCCTCGGCGGCCACCAGATCGGCACCGGCGTCGCCCGGATGGGCGTAGTGCGGCAGCACAGACGCGATAATGGGGAGATCAACGGAATCGCTCACCCCACGAGGCTAATGCAGAACCCCGCACCTGACATGCTCGTTCGCTATCGCGAACGTCTTTCGCCGAGCCTGTGGCTGCTCGTGACCGCAGCCGTGGCCGGCCCGATGGTGGCGCTCACCTTCACGCCGCTCGGTTCGCTGCCGGCCCTGCTCATCGGCGCCGCGGCCGCGGTCCTGTTGATCGGATTGCTGATCGCGGCATCGCCCGCCGTGCGGGTGACAGGGACCGTGCTGCATGCCGGCAGGGCGCACATCGATGCGCGCTGGCTCGGCTCAGGGGTCGCACTGGTGGGCGACGACGCCCGACAGGCGCGGGGCACCGCGCTGCCCGCACGCGGCTGGCACCTGATCCGCGGCGGGATCGACGGCGTGGTGGTCGTGCAGAACATCGATCCGGACGATCCGGTGACGAGCTGGACGATCTCGACGCGCACACCGGACCGGCTTCTCGCGGCGATCCGCGACGCGCAGGTCGCCGCTTCCACGCCCGCCTGACCCGGCAGCTCATCCTCTCCGCGCTCGCCATCGCGCACATCCGAGCGCGCCGCCCGGGAACGACAACGCGCCCCAAGCCATCCGGCCGGGGCGCGTGAACGCGGTGCGTCTGCTGTCAGGCAGCGCACTCCTTGCAGATCGGACCTTCTGCGCCTTCGTGATCGAGCTGCGAGCGATGCTTCACGAGGAAACAGCTCATGCAGGTGAACTCGTCCTGCTGCGCGGGCAGCACGACGACATCGAGCTCGAGGTCGGAGAGGTCGGCACCCGGGAGGTCGAAACTCGACGGGTTGTCGGAGTCCTCGTCACCGGTCGTGCCAGACAGTTTGTCCGGCACACGCTCCTTGAGGGCTTCGATCGACTCGGAGTCGTCTTCGCTCTTTCGGGGGGCGTCGTAGTCGGTTGCCATGCGGTAGATCTCCACTTTCATGGTGCTAGTGGGCGGTGCGCCGTCGGGTACGCGGCGGGCATAGTTTGCACGACGCGGAGGCAATAAGCAAATGCCGCCACGCGCGACAGATCAAACTCACGGCACGCCCAGCGTATTCCCGGGACTCGCGCCGTCTCCGTGACACCATGATCGAACACCCATCAGAGGGGCATTCGCATGGAAAACGTCACTATCGTCGGCACCGAAGACGACCTGCTGATCCTCGCCACCGGTTCCGGCGAGCGATTCGCGCTCGCCATCGATGACGTGCTGCAGCGCGAGATCCGTCGCGCGCGCCGCCGCGACCAGGAGGACACGCCGAAGGTCAGCGCGAGCCCGCGCGAGATCCAGGCGCACGTCCGTTCCGGTCTGTCCGCCGCCGAGGTCGCCGAGCTCCTCGGCATCGGCCTCGACGAGGTCGCCCGCTTCGAGGGACCCGTGCTCGCGGAGCGCGAGCACATCATCGGTCAGGCGCTCGCCGTCCCTGTGCTGATCGGCAGCGAGGTCGAACCAGACGCGCAGCCCACTTTCGGCGTGGCGATCCACGCCAAACTCGCAGATCTCCAAGCCTCCGGCGAACGCTGGGCGAGCTGGAAGGAGGACTCCGGCTGGATCGTGAAGCTGGAGTTCGTCGCCAATGACGTGTCGCATGACGCTCGCTGGTCGTTCGACCCGCGTCGGAGCGCGCTGTCGCCCCTGAATGCCGACGCGACGCAGTTGTCGCGCCAGGGGTCGCTGCCCGAAGGGCTCATTCCCCGTCTGCGCGCCGTCGACAGCGACCGGACCGAGTCTCCGTACAAGGACGACAGCCGCTTCGATTCCGGTGCGTTCGGCCCCCGACTGCTCCCCGCCCCCGAGGCCGACGTCGAGGAGCCGGCAGCCCCCGAGCGTTCCAACGCGGCCGCACAGGCCGCCGCGATAAAGCGAGCTCCGGACGAGTCGGTCACGAGCGCCGAGACGGCAGACCTGCTCGAGGCGCTGCGACGGCGCCGCGGGCAGCGCGAAAGCGCACCGCTGCTCGACGACGAGTCATCCTCGCACTCCGATCGGCCCGACGAATCAGGCCCGATCGCGCTGTTCGAATCGCTCGAACCGGAGTACGTCGAGCCCAAGCCGTCGCGCACGGCCGAGCGGACTCCTGAGGACTCCAGTCAGGAGAACCAGGGCCGTCGCCGGCGCCGCAACGCCATGCCGTCGTGGGACGAGATCGTCTTCGGCGCACGCACCGACGACTGACGTCCGCCCAGCGGTGACCAGCGCGCGCTGAGCGCCCACCGATGCGTTCAGGCCGCGAAGGCGCCCTTCCTGATGTACGGCACCTGCCGTTCTTCAGGCGACAGCGCCCCGTGCTGGCCGATCATGCCTCGTGCACGCTGATCCTCAGCGGTTCCGTCGTAGAACGCCTTGTTACCGCGCGCGGCCACCACGATGTCTCCGATGCGCGAGACCGCATCCGGTGTCGCTGACGCGCCGAACAGTCCGCCCGCGAGCGCTTCCACGCGGCTGAGCACGTCGGCGTCGCCCTCGCTCGCGACTCGCCATCTCCGCACGGCGTCCTCCGCATCGGCATCCGCCTCGAGATACACATGCAGCATGCGCGGCTCTCCCCCGATGTGCCGCACGCCATCGAGGCGCGTGTCGCCTTCGTCCAGCACCACGTGCCGATGCGCCGGCACGTCGATCATGCCGTGGTCTGCGGTGACGAGGACTCCGACATGCTTCGGCGGGACGACGGAGAGCGCGGCATCGATCTCTTCGAGCGCGGTGATCCATTCCGTGGAATCGACGCCGTGCTTGTGCCCCGCCTTGTCGACCTCTGGCAGATAGCAGTAGACGAGCGAGCCGGCATTGTCTGCCGCCAGTTGGTAGGCGACGGCGATCCGTTCGGCAGGCGACCCGGCCGCGACGAATGTGGCTCCCCGCAGGGTCGCGCGGGTGAAGCCGCTTCGCGCATACCCGGCGAAGCCGACCGCGAAGGCGCCGTGGCCCGCCTCGACGGCCCGCTCGAACACGGTCGGCACCGGTTGCCAGACGAGCGGATCGATGCCGTCGGTCTCCCAACCGGAGAGCTGGTTGACCAGCCGGTCGCGCTCGCGATCGAGCACGCGATAACCGACCAGACCGTGCGCGGCGGGCTCGACACCGGTGAGGATGCTCGTCAGCGCGGCAGCCGTCGTGGTCGGGAACACCGAGTACGCGACGTCCTTCTTGCCGAGTCCGGCCGTCAGGTGACGGGCATGACCCGCGTGCGCGCGCAGTTGGATCGCGCCGAGCCCGTCGACGATGACGAGCACGGCGGAGCGGGCATGCCCGAGCGGCCCGTCAGCCCCCTCGAGAACGCCCAGCAAGTCCCCCGCCACCCCGGTCAGGCTGCGGGCTGAGGAGGGCGCGGACGATAGAATCAGTGACATCCGAGCCAGTCTTTCACAGGCACAGCACCGTCCCCAGGAAGTCCATGCCCCGCACCGAATCCGCCGAGCCCGTCGAGGAGCGCATCCAGGACATCGATCTGTCCACGGAGATGCAGGGATCATTCCTCGAGTACGCCTACTCGGTGATCTACTCCCGCGCGCTCCCGGACGCCCGCGACGGACTCAAGCCCGTGCAGCGCCGCATCCTCTACCAGATGGCTGAGATGGGTCTGCGCCCCGATCGCGGCCACGTCAAGAGCGCCCGCGTCGTGGGCGAGGTGATGGGAAAGCTGCACCCGCACGGCGACTCCGCCATCTACGACGCGCTCGTGCGTCTCTCCCAGGATTTCGCCCTCCGTGTTCCGCTCGTGGACGGGCACGGCAACTTCGGCTCCCTCGATGACGGTCCGGCAGCCTCCCGCTACACCGAAGCGCGCCTCGCCCCGGCCTCGCTCGCGCTCACCGAGAACCTCGACGAGGACGTCGTCGACTTCGTCCCGAACTACGACGGTCAGTTCCAGCAGCCCGCTGTACTGCCCGCGGCGTTCCCCAACCTGCTGGTCAACGGCGCCAGCGGCATCGCGGTCGGTATGGCCACGAACATGGCACCGCACAACCTGATCGAGGTCGTGGCGGCGGCGATCCACCTGCTGGAGAACCCCGAAGCCAGTCTCGACGAACTGATGGAGTTCGTGCCAGGGCCCGATTTCCCCTCCGGCGGCATCATCATGGGACTCGATGGGATCAAGGACGCCTACGGGAGTGGTCGCGGCGCGTTCAAGGTCCGCGGCAAGGTCTCGGTCGAATCCATCGGTCCGCGGCGCACGGGCATCATCGTCACCGAGCTGCCGTACATGGTCGGCCCGGAAAGGCTGATCGAGAAGATCCGCGACGCGGTGCAGGCGAAGAAGCTGCAGGGCATCAGCGACGTCAACGATCTCACCGACCGCCAGCATGGCCTGCGCGTCGCGATCGGCATCAAGACCGGCTTCGATCCGAACGCCATCCTGGAGCAGCTCTACCGCCTCACCCCGTTGGAGGACTCCTTCAACATCAACAACGTCGCGCTCGTGGACGGCCAGCCGCGCACGCTCGGCCTCAAAGAGATGCTCAGCGTCTACGTGGGGCATCGCCTCGAGGTCATAGCCCGACGCAGCCGCTACCGGCTCGCCCGACGAGAAGAGCGCCTCCACCTCGTCGAGGGTCTGCTCGTGGCGATCCTCGACATCGATGAGGTCATCCAGGTCATCCGCTCCTCGGATGACTCGGAGCAGGCGCGCTCACGCCTGCGCACCGTGTTCGACCTTTCCGAAGCGCAGGCCGAGTACATCCTCGAGCTGCGCCTGCGCAGACTGACGAAGTTCTCCCGCGTCGAGCTGGAATCCGAGCGGGATGCGCTCCTGGCGGAGATCGCCCAGCTCCGCGAACTGCTCGGCAGCGATGTGCAGATGCGCGCGCAGGTCGCGAAGGAACTGGATGCCGCGGCCGAGGCCTACGGCACGCCGCGGCGCACACTGCTGATGAACGGCAAGCCGGCCGCGCCGCGTCGGGCCAAGCCCGGTGAGGCGGATCTGCAGATCGCCGACGCACCCACGATCCTGGCACTGTCCACGACGGGACGCGCGGTGCGGGTCGACCTCGCGGAGGGGCAGGAGCTCACGCGACCGGCCCGCCGCAGCAAGCACGACGCGATCCTTTCGACGACAACCACCACGGTGCGCGGGGAGGCGGGCGCGATCACGACCGCCGGGCGTCTGCTGCGGTTCTCCCCCGTCGACCTGCCGTCCGTCCCTGCGACATCGGTGCAGCTCGCCGCCGGAACGCCGCTGCGCGACTACCTGGGCATCACTTCGCGTTCTGAGAAGGTGCTCGCGCTGGTGGACCTCTCCTCCGACGTCCCCGTCGCGCTGGGCACCGCGCAGGGAACGGTCAAGCGCATCGTGCCCTCCGGCCTGGCGGTGCGCCCCGAGATCGAGGTCATCTCGCTCAAGCCCGGCGACACGGTGGTCGGTGCCGCGACGGCTGCGGACGACGACGAGCTCGTGTTCATCACCTCCGACGCCCAGTTGCTTCATTTCACCGCATCCGCAGTGCGTCCCCAGGGCGCGGCGGCCGGTGGCATGGCCGGGATCAAGCTCGGTTCAGGCGCCGCGGTGCTCTTCTTCGGAGCCACCGCTGCCACGGATGACGTGACAGTCGCCACTGTCTCGGGCGCCGATGGCGTCATCCCAGGGACGGATGCCGGGCGCGCTAAGGTCTCGGCCTTCGCGGAGTTCCCCGGCAAGGGCCGAGGAACCGGTGGTGTGCGTGCGCATTCGTTCCTACGCGGCGAGGACCGCCTCACCGTGGCGTGGGTCGGTGCCGCACCCGCCTATGCGGTGGGGACCGACGGTGCCGTGCGCACGCTGCCGGAGGCGCCAGCGAAGCGCGATGCGTCCGGACAGCTGATCGACGGAGTGATCGGCTCGATCGGTCGACCGGTCATCTGAGCGGTCTCAGCCGTTAGCGACGGCATCCGATCCGAGTTCGCCGAGGCCCTCCTCGACGATGCGCGAGACGGTATCGGCGTACGCGCCGTCCGGGTCCAGATCCGGGTCGAACACCGTGACAGATGCGCCCCAGGCGCGTGGCGCGAGCCCGCGGAGCAGCGCGATGAGCTCTTCCGGAGACAGCCCGCCAGGATCGGGGCTGTCGACGGCGGGCATGTACTCCGGATCGAGCACGTCCACGTCGACCTGAAGCCAGAATCCGCGTTCGATCTCCGGTACGGCGACGACCTGTGCCGCTGCGCGCGCGCCACCGTGCAGAATCACGGTCGCGGCGGGAATTGTCAGCGAGATCAGGTCCGCGACCTCGGCGATGTGCTCGTCCTCGCGTCGGCATCCGATGTGCGCCGTCTCCGCGGGTCGAAGTACGGTCCGAGACCGTCGATATCGGCGAGCTCCGGAAGGTGCAGTCCGATCGCGGCAGCGAGATCCTCGCCGGCGAGACTGCCGTAGGCCTCGTCGTTTCCGGGATGACGGAAGTCGGTGTGCCCGTCGACGTGCACGAGTCCGCCGCCGCCGGACACCTTGGCGGCCATCCCCGCGGCGATGAGCAGGCTGCAGTCCCCGCCCAGCACGAGCGGAGCCAGCCCGGAGGTGCGAGCTTCGACGAGGCGTCGTGCGAGGAGACGCGCGTGATAGATGATCGCGCCCTGATTGCGCACCGTCCCCGCCGCACGGCGTCCGTCGTCGTCCACATAGCGACCGGGCAGCACCGCGCCCCAGTCCACAGCACCCCGTCTGTGCAGTTCCTCATGCAGCCCCGCCTCGCGCAGCGCCTCCGGCGCCTTGGCGGTGCCGGGTACCGCACCCGGCTGCGGGGGCTTCAGACCGAGATTCGTCGGAGCGGAGATGATCGCGATCACGGGGTCGGCGTCCCCCGTGACTTCGCGTCGGTCCCGGCCTCTCGACGTCACGCGTCGATCGACTCCCGCGAGAGCTGGTCCGACGAGTCGACGATGAACTCACGACGAGGTGCCACCTCGTTGCCCATCAGCAGTTCGAACACGCGTCCCGCGGCCTCGGCATCCTCCATGCGCACTCGACGCAGAAGGCGCCCGCCGCGGTCCATCGTCGTGTTCGCCAGCTGATCGGCATCCATCTCGCCGAGACCCTTGTATCGCTGGATCGGCTCGTGCCAGCGCTTGTTCGACTTGCGCAGCTTGGCCAGCAGCGCGTGCAGCTCCTGCTCGGTGTAGGTGTAGATCGTCTCGTTGGGCTTCGAACCAGGGTTCATCACGATCACCCGATGCAGCGGCGGCACCGCGGCGAACACGCGCCCCTCTTCGATCAGCGGACGCATATAGCGGAAGAACAGCGTGAGGAGCAGGGTGCGGATGTGCGCGCCGTCGACATCCGCGTCGCTCATCAGGATGATCTTGCCGTAGCGGGCCGCATCGATGTCGAAGGTGCGTCCGGAGCCCGCGCCGATGGTCTGGATGATCGCGGCGCACTCGGCGTTCGAGAGCATGTCGCCGATCGATGCGCGCTGGACGTTGAGGATCTTACCGCGGATGGGAAGCAGTGCCTGGATCTCACTGTCCCTGGCACGACGAGCCGTCCCCAACGCGGAGTCGCCCTCGACGATGAACAGCTCGCTGCGCGAGACGTCATTGGATCGGCAATCCACGAGCTTGACCGGAAGCGAGGAGGATTCCAGCGCGTTCTTACGACGCTGCGTCTCCTTGTGCGCTCGCGCCGAGACACGTGCCTTCATCTCGGCGACGACCTTGTCCAGCAGCTGGCTGGCCTGGTTCTTGTCGTCGCGCTTGGTCGATGCGAAACGCGCACCGAGCTCCTTGCGGAGCACCTGCGAGACGATCTGGCGCACGGCCGGTGTCCCGAGCACCTCCTTGGTCTGGCCCTCGAACTGCGGCTCCGGCACCTCGACGGTGAGCACGGCGGTGAGGCCGGCGAGGACATCGTCCTTCTCGACCTTGTCGTTTCCGACCTTGAGCCGGCGGGCGTTCTGCTCGACCTGTGTGCGCAGTACCTTCAACAGCTCCTGCTCGAAGCCCTGCTGGTGCGTGCCGCCCTTGGGCGTCGCGATGATGTTCACGAACGAGCGTGTGACGGTCTCGTATCCGGTCCCCCAGCGCATCGCAAGGTCGACGCGGCACTCCCGCTCGACCTCCTGCGAAGCCATGTGGCCGTTCGCCTGCAGCACGGGGACGGTCTCCTTGAAGGTGCCGGTGCCCTGTATGCGCCAGGTGTCGGTGATCGGCGCGTCCACAGCCAGGTAATCGACGAACTCGGCGATGCCCCCGTCGTAGCGGTATGAGGTCTCGCTGCTCTCCTCGCCGCGCTCGTCTCGGACGACGATCTCGAGCCCTGGAACGAGGAATGCGGTCTGGCGCGCCCGGTTCTCGAGCTCCCCGAGCTGGAATGCGGCGTCCTTCGTGAAGATCTGGCGATCGGCCCAGTACCGCACTCGCGTGCCGGTGACGCCACGCGGTGCCTTGCCGGCGATCCGGAGTTCGCTGCTCTTCTCGAACGGCGAGAACGGCGCATCCGGACGCTTCTCCCCCGAGTCCTTGAAGTTCCCGGGCTCTCCCCGGTGGAACGACATCGCATAGGTCTTGCCACCGCGGTCGACTTCGACGTCGAGGCGCTCTGAGAGCGCGTTGACGACCGACGCGCCGACGCCGTGCAGGCCACCGGATGCCGCGTACGATCCGCCACCGAACTTCCCGCCGGCGTGGAGCTTGGTGTAGACGACCTCGACACCCGTCAGTCCGGTGCGCGGCTCGATGTCGACCGGGATGCCGCGGCCCCTGTCGTGCACCTCGACGCTGCCGTCCGCGTGCAGGATCACGTCGATGCGCGTGCCGTTGCCAGCGACAGCCTCGTCAACGGAGTTGTCGATGATCTCCCACAGGCAGTGCATGAGCCCCGGCGAGCCGTTCGACCCGATGTACATGCCAGGGCGCTTGCGAACCGCTTCAAGGCCTTCGAGAACCTGAAGATGATGGGCGGAATACTCAGCGGTCACAATCCTCGATTCTATTCGCGAGGTGCTTCGAAGCCCCGCAGACACTCCCCTGGGGACCCACCCCGGGGGCTCCCGCGTACGCGCTGAGCGAAACACGCCGCTCATCGGGCATGACTACCAGCCAGCCGTGGTTGTATTGAGCACATTCCCACTGGAGATGCCGATACCCGAGGAGGCACCGAGATGAACGCTACAACCGAACGTGAGACCTCCACTGTCGAGTACCGTCTGACCGCGATGGACCGCTGCGACTCATGTGGCGCACAGGCCTACATCGCCGCTGAGGTCAACGGCTCCGAACTGCTCTTCTGCGCCCACCACGGCCGCAAGTACGAAGAGAAGCTTCGCGACGTCGCGACGTCATGGCACGACGAGACCGCCCGTCTCGCCGAAGCCGTCTGACAGGACTCGCCGTCCGACTGACTCTTCAGTCCACGATCACCCGCCGCACCGCTGAGGTGAGGCGGGTGATGATCTCTTCGCCCACGGTGCCGATGCGCTCCGCCAATGCCGTCGCATCCGACTCGCCCTGCTCGCCGGGTCCGAACACGGTGACCGTGTCTCCGGGTCGCGCGCCCGTCCAGCCGCGGACCACAGCGGTCGTCTCATCGATGCGCACGATGTCGCGAACGCCGCCCGGGGTTCCCACGGTCGCGCCCGCGAGGACCGATGGCAGTCCGTGGAACGCGCCCAGCCCGATCACGACATCGTCTTCCCGCTCATCGACCACTCGTGCACGCAGCGACGCGATCGGCGAAGCACCAGGGATCTCGGGACCGTCGGCGGAACGGATGCCGTAGCAGAACGCGCCGATCCGGCACACCGTGCCACGCAGCTCAGGACGCCACCAGGATGCCGCGGACGCGGTGAGATGCAGCGACTCCGGATCGCCACCTGCCGCACGAAGCACGTCCACCGCGCTGCGGAACTCTCGCGCGGACTCGTCATCCTCGGCGTCGCTCGCTTCGGCGAGGTGACTCCAGACCCCGACCACGTCGATCAGTCCTGCACGTTGCGCCCGCATCGCTCGGCCGACCACATCGGGCCAGTCCTCCGGCCGGATCCCGTTGCGATGAAGCCCGGTGTCGATCTTCAGATGGATGCGGGCGGCGGCGCCGAGGCGCGAGGAGGCGTCGATGATGTGGTGGAGGTACTCGGCGGTGCCCACGCCCAGTTCGACACTCGCAGCGAGTGCCTGCGCGATCTCGTCATCGCTCGAATCCGCCCAGGCGAATACCCGCGCGTCTTGTGCCCGCTCACGGATGCGCAACGATGTCTGCACGTCATAACCGCCGAAGAACCCCACCGGCCGTGCGGCGTCGAGGGCAGCGGTGGTGGCCCATTCCACACCGTGGCCGTAGGCGTCGTCCTTCATGGCGAGCATGAGCTGCGCCGGCGCGATCCTGTCCTGCACCGCAGCGAGGTTCTGCAGGAAGCGCGCCCGCGAGATCTCGAGCGTGGGAGCCCTCAACCCGTCCATTCGCGCACCGCCTTTGATCCGGCCACGGCGATCAGTTCAGCGATGCCGAGCCCCGTGATCTCGGCCCACTCCGCCAGAGCGTCCCTGGCCGCGCCTGTCCCACCGAAGTACACGACGTCCGCGCCGGCGGTCGCGTCGGCCGTCGAGTCCTGGAGATCGACCACGCACACGTCCATCGCCACCCGGCCGACGATCGGCCGCCGCACTCCGTCGAGCTCGACGTGGGCGGAGTTGCCGAGTGCACGGACGATCCCCTGCGCGTAACCGCCGGTGACCAGCGCCACGGTCGTGTCCGCGGCGGCGCGATGCAGATAGCCGTACGAGACCGCTTCACCCGCTCGCAGCGGCTTGGTCGAGATGACACGGCCGACGAGTCGCATGGCGGGCGACGCATCGGCGCCCGGAAGCCCGTACAGCACTCGGTTGTCGATGTCGACGTCGCCGCTGGTCACGGCGCGGATGCCCTGTGCACGCACGAGGTCGGCAACGTCCGTGTCATCCACCAACACCGTCTGCACTCCGGCATCCCGCACCACCGCGGCGACTTCGAGCACGCCGTGTCCGAGCGCGTCGCCCCTCAGATCGGCCAGCGCGCCGCCGCGGGCCACAGCCTCGCGGGCGTTGTCGCGCAGCGCGCCCGCCGAGACGAGTGCGCGCGGGAGGCTCCCGGTGGGCGTCACCGCCTGCTGGCCTCGATCACCGGACGGTGCCGTGCACGGCTGCCCGTGCGGATGCCCGTGGCACTGACCCGGGTCTCGTAGAGCCCCGGTGTCCAGTTGCCCTCGATCAGCATCGGACCGTCGGGCCCGACGGCGACGTCCCAGCCGATGTACGGCACGGAAGGTACTTCCTGGGCCGCGCGTGTGACCAGGTCGACCACGCGATCCCACATCGGGACTTCGAAGTCCACGATGGACTTGCCCGAGTCCGGATGCGTCTCGTAGCGGGACTTGTGCTTGCCGGTGTGCCCGGGGCCGAACGACTTGCCGTTCTCGTCGATCATCGTGAAGAATCCGCCCCACGTGAACTGGTCGCTCACCGCGCCGCGGCCGAACTTCTGCGCTGCCATCAGCACGTGCACCTTCGTGCCGTCGAAGAACGTCGCGACGCGAGTCGTGTTCACGGTGCCCTCGCAATACGCGGCGAGATACGGATGCTGCACGATGCGCTGTTCGATGAGCCGCTGCCCCTTGTCGCGCAGCTCGTCGCGGAACGCGTTCCAGTCGGTGACCTCGGACGCCTCGTAGCGGAAGACTCCCTTGCCCTCTCGTCCGACCGGCGTCTTCGCGATGAACACCGGGTTCTTCTCCGCGAAGGTGCGCAGACCATCGGCATCAACCTCGTCGAGGTCGAGCCAGTCGCGGCCGAGGTACTCGGCGAAGCGGCGGTTGAAGGTGATCTTGTTCTCGAACTGCAGCACGTCGGTGCGGTCGTTGAGCGCCTGCGCCAGATGGTGCTGGATCAGCGAAGTCATGAAGGTCTTGCGCTCGCTCTTGGTGAGCAGCGCGAAGTCGGCTTCGTAGTAGTCGATGTAGGCGGTGTCGTGCACCGCCGCCCACACCAGCATGTCGACGAAGATCCTCGGTGCCCACTTGCCCTGTTCCTTGGCGATCTGACTCGCGAATCCCCACACCCGTCGCGGATCGAACGAGGTCAGGCGCCGCAGGAGATACTTCAGGCGCGCAGTGAGTGCGACGTCTCGAGACAAGGGGAAAGACCTTTCGGCGGGGGCATGTCAGAACGTCTCATGCTACTCGCTCCACCTGCCCGAGTCCGTTGACACCCGCGTGTTAGCCTGGGTCGGTGGATCAGAAGCGGCTGCGTATCCGGTATCTTTTCGACCGGGCTCGGCGGCTCAATCCGACGCAGCTCTTCGAACTGGCACGGCAGGTCAAGAAGGTGTCGAAGGCACCTCTCCCGGTCATCATCGGCGACATGCTGTGGTGCTCCGTCCGCTATGAGATGGGCTTCCGCGACTACGTCGTGTGGGACATCCGCATCTTGAACTCGCGCGAGCGCGCGACTTGGATGACGCATCCCAAGGCGTTCCGTCTCAACCGCACGCTCAACGGGCCGGATTCCAAAGTGATCCTGGGCGACAAGATGCGGTTCCTCGCAGACTTCGCCGACCTCACCCGTCGCGAATGGATCGATGCGGCAGCGGCGTCGGATGACGATCTGCGCGCGTTCATCGATCGGCATCCGCGCGTG
>Ga0308157_10000234_pt1 | contig 214442 bp, 205 predicted proteins | sample PhyBR1_FD_201035 | JGI IMG/M metagenome (GOLD analysis project Ga0308157, IMG submission 201035) | Phyllosphere microbial communities from UC Gill Tract Community Farm, Albany, California, United States - DLSLB.R1 | ecosystem: Host-associated > Plants > Phyllosphere > Unclassified | place... | reverse complement strand
CGTTGGAGTCACGACCGTTGCGGGTCGAGCTCGCACCCTTTTTGTGTGCCATTTCTCAGCTCCTCTTCGTGCTTACTTGATGCCGGTGATCTTGACGCGCGTGAGGTCCTGACGGTGGCCCTGGCGCTTCTTGTAACCGGTCTTGTTCTTGAACTTCTGGATGACGATCTTCGGGCCGCGGAGGTGGCTGACGACCTCTGCGGTGACCTTGACCTTCGCGAGCTTGTCGGCGTCGGTGGTGATCTTGTCACCGTCGACGAGGAGCACCGCGGCCAGCTCGACCTTGTCGCCCTGGGCCGCCTTCAGACGGTCGAGCTGAACGATCGTGCCGACCTCGACCTTCTCCTGGCGTCCACCGGCGCGCACTACTGCGTAAACCACTTCATACCTGTTTCGTTGGGGAGCGGGACCGCTCCGTAATCTCACGGGAAGACTGTGCGTGCATCGCGCCACAGCAGAGGGATCCGCAGTGGCGGGCGCGAGTTGCATGATCCCGCGGCGGCCGAGTGGGGCGTCCGGCGCGGTGCACCAAGGAGCTACTTTACCGGAAGCGCCCTTCCCTCGCAAAGCGAGCGCGACCGTGTCGGGATCCGGATCGGATCGCGGGATCCGGATCCGCCTCCGCGACCCTCCCCGCGTTCTAGGATCGCGGAATGGCGATCTTCGTGGACGACCCGATCTGGCCGGCGCACGGCCGCCTGTGGGCGCACATGGTCAGCGACGCCAGCGTCGCCGAACTGCACGCGTTCGCCGCCCGGCACGACATCCCCCGCCGGGCGTTCGATCTGGACCACTACGACGTCCCCGCGGACGCCCTGGACCGGCTCGTCGCGGGCGGTGCAGAGCGTGTGGGCGGCAAGGAGCTCACCCGCCGGCTGATCGCCTCGGGGCTGAGGGTGCCGGCCCGCGACCGCACCGGCGGGCACGACCACGGCACGAGGGTCGCACGATGACCTCGAGCAGGCTGGAAGCGTTCAGCGACGGGGTGCTCGCCATCATCATCACCGTGATGGTGCTCGGGCTCGCCGTGCCGAAGGGGACGACCTGGACGGACCTGGTGCACACCTCCGGCCTGGGCCTGCTCACCTATCTGCTGAGCTTCGTCTACGTCGGGATCTACTGGAGCAACCACCATCACCTGTTCCAGCTGCGCCCCGCCGTTAACGGCGCGGTGCTCTGGGCCAATCTGCACCTGCTGCTCTGGCTGTCGCTGTACCCGTTCACGACGGCGTGGCTGACCGAGACCCACGTCGCCCAGGTGCCGACGATCGTCTACGGCCTCAATCTGCTCGGCGCCGCCCTCGCCTACACGCTCCTGCAGCGGACGATCGCCCGCCAGCCCGGCGGGGACAGGATCCGCGAGGCCTTCGGGCACGACGTGAAGGGCATCCTCTCGCCGCTGCTGTACCTGAGCGGTCTGGGCCTGTCGTTCGTCGTGCCGTGGCTGGGCCTGATCCCCTACGTCATCGTCGCCCTGATCTGGCTGGTGCCGGACCGGCGCGTGGAGCGATACCTGTCCTCGCACATGGACGACGCCCGGGTCCGGGCCTTCGACGACGAAGAGGACCCGGCGCCATAGCGCCGAGCCCTCTGACGTGATCCCGCAGGGCGGGTCAGCCCTGTTCCGCCTGCGGCGCGGCCTCGGTCGTGTGCACGACCGCGGTGCCCGCGGAGAGCGCGGCGGTGCTCACTCGGCGACGGCTGCGGCCCTGCCCCGGCGCCTTCGGCTCGGGAAGCGCGTCCAGCACCGAGTCGAGCAGCTGCTCCGCCTCCGTCTTGGGCGCCTTGCCTCGGTCGGAACCGCGCTTCTTGCGAGGCTTCTTGGGCCGTTCTTGTCCCGTACGCTCAGCCGGAGCATCCGCCGCCGGCTCGATCGTGGCGTCACCGCCGACCGCGGGTGTCTCCCCTGCAGCACGACTGGAAGCGGCGATCTGGGCGAGAGCGGACTTCGCGCCCTCGGTGATGACGTGCGTGCCGCCGTTGGCGGGCGCGGCCGATGCGACCGGGGCGGAGCCGTTGCCGCCACCGTTCGCGACCGGGTTTCCGCCGCGCTGGCGACGGTTGGAGCTCTGCTGCGGGGCCGCTGCACGGTGCTTCACGACCGGGTCGTGGTGCACGATCACGCCACGGCCCGCGCACACCTCGCAGGGCTCGCTGAAGGTCTCCAGCAGGCCGAGGCCGAGCTTCTTGCGGGTCATCTGGACGAGGCCGAGCGAGGTGACCTCGGCCACCTGGTGCTTGGTGCGGTCGCGACTCAGGCACTCCACGAGTCGGCGCAGCACGAGGTCGCGGTTGGACTCGAGCACCATGTCGATGAAGTCGACGACGATGATGCCGCCGATGTCGCGCAGGCGCAGCTGGCGGACGATCTCCTCCGCGGCCTCGAGGTTGTTCTTGGTGACCGTCTCCTCGAGGTTTCCGCCCGAGCCGACGAACTTGCCCGTGTTGACGTCGACGACGGTCATGGCCTCGGTGCGGTCGATCACGAGCGATCCGCCCGACGGCAGCCAGACCTTGCGGTCCAGCGCCTTCTCGATCTGCTCGGTCACGCGGAACACGTCGAACGGATCGCGGACGTCCTCGTACGCCTCGACGCGCTCGAGCAGGTCGGGAGCGACGCTCTCCAGGTACGTGCGGATGGTGTGGCCGGCGTCGGCACCCTGGATCCGCATCCGGGTGAAGTCCTCGTTGAAGACGTCGCGGACGATCTTCACCAGCAGGTCGGGCTCGGCGTGCAGCAGCGCGGGCGCCTGCTGGCTCTCGACCTGCTTCTGGATGTAGCTCCACTGCGCGGTGAGACGCTGCACGTCGTTGGTCAGCTGCTCCTCGGTGGCCCCTTCTGCCGCCGTGCGCACGATCACGCCGCTGGACTCGGGGAGCACCTCCTTGAGGATGCGCTTGAGCCGGGCACGCTCGGTGTCGGGCAGCTTGCGCGAGATGCCGTTCATGGATCCGTTCGGCACGTACACGAGGTAGCGGCCGGGCAGCGAGATCTGGCTGGTGAGGCGGGCACCCTTGTGACCCACCGGATCCTTGGTCACCTGCACGAGGACACGATCGCCGGCTTTGAGTGCGAGCTCGATGCGACGCGGCTGATTGCCGGTCTCGACGCCGTCCCAGTCCACCTCGCCCGAGTACAGCACGGCGTTGCGGCCGCGACCGATGTCGACGAAGGCGGCCTCCATGCTGGGCAGCACGTTCTGCACGCGGCCCAGGTACACGTTGCCGATGAGGGACGCGTCCTGGTTGCGGGCGACGTAGTGCTCGACGAGCACGTTGTCCTCGAGCACGGCGATCTGGGTGCGGCCGTTCTTGGAGCGCACGATCATCTCGCGGTCGACGGCCTCGCGGCGGGCGAGGAACTCGGCCTCGGTGACGACGGGGCGCCGACGGCCGGCGTCCCGACCGTCGCGACGGCGCTGCTTCTTGGCCTCGAGCCGGGTGGATCCCTTGATCGCCTTCGGCTCTGTGATGTACTCGACGACCCGCTGGCGCTGGCGCGGCTGCTCTGCGTCTCCGCGGCCGCGCGGACGACGTCCGAAGGAGTCCTCGGCGTCATTGTCGTCCCGCGAATCGCGGACGTCGCGCGCGCTGCGGGAGGAACGGGCCGGGAGCGGGACGATCGTGGGTGCGTGGAAGTGCAGCTGCGTCGAGACGCGCGACACGAAGACCTCGGGCAGCAGCCCCAGGCTCACCGCGGTGACGGCTTCGGGCTCCGCCTCCGGCTCGGCATCCGCGACGGGCTCCACGCCCGCGGCGACAATGGAGACAGGATCGGTCACGGAACCCGCGGCGGGCTCGAGCTCTGCGCCGGCCTCGGGGTCCGCGGCGGGCACGGTCTCGGCCGGTGCGGCCTCGATCGGGTCCGCGGCGGGCTGCTCGCCGTACTCTGTCTCGGCCTCGTCGGCTGCAGCGACGGCCTCATCGGCGCTCTCGGCCTCGGCGGGCACGACCGCATCCTCGACGGGCGCGTCGGTGGATGCCGCATCCTCGTCCGTCGATGCGGGCGCCGGCTCCGCGGGCTCGGGAGCTACCGGCGCCTGAAGCGCGTCGAGATCGAGGGTAGGGGCGTTGTCATTGTTCTCGTCGGCCATCTCTGGCGTACTCCCTGCACGGCGGCCAGGCCGTCGTGAATTCTCTCGTGCGGCGCACTCGGCGCCGCGAACTCAATCGGTCTGCGATCGGCATGTGCTCTGATCGCTGGGGGCCGGAGCCCCCGAAGTCTGTATCCGTCGGCCGCCGTCATGGCGACTCGACCCGTCCATTATCGCACCATCGCGACGATATGCCCGCCTCGACGCGAACCGATGCCTGCGCATGCATCCCGCACAGAACGTCGACTGCCATAATCGCGGCATGTCCGCACAGCGCACCCGTCCCGTCGGCTACGCCATCTGGCTCATCGTCGCGAGCGTCGTCGGGTGGTGGGCCGCCTTCCAGCTCACCCTCGACAAATTCGCCACCCTGGAGAACCCGACCGCCGATCTCAGCTGCAACGTGAGCGTGTTCGTGCAGTGCGGGAAGAACCTCGAATCGTGGCAGGGCTCGGTGTTCGGCTTCCCGAACCCGCTCATCGGGCTCACCGGCTGGATGGCTCCGCTCGTCGTCGGCGTGGCGATCCTCGCCGGCGCCCGGTTCCCCCGATGGTTCTGGGCCTTGTTCGGCCTGGGCATCACCGGCGCCTTCGTGTTCATCGCGTGGCTGATCGGGCAGAGCTTCTTCGACCTGCACACCCTCTGCCCCTGGTGCGGTCTGACGTATCTGGTGGTGATCCCCACTTTCCTGGCCACCATCCAGCAGCTCTTCGCCAACGGGACGTTCCCGATCGGCCGGAGCGCCCAGGAAGCCGCGCGCCGTCTCGGATCCTGGGTTCCGCTCGCCTCCATCCTGGCGTTCGCGGTCGTGGTGCTGCTCGCCCAGGTTGCCGGGGTCGACCTGATCGGCGAGGTCGTGCGGATGTTCTGAGGCGGATCCGGCGCCCCGATCATCGAGAAACCGCTTTCGGTGTGAGACACCACGCCAGATGCGGTGTCTCATGCCGAACCTGATGCCTCGCGCAGGAGCCCCGGCCCTCTCGTGCTGAAAGCCCCGGCCCTCTCATGGAGAGGACCGGGGCTTTCACGTCGAGGGTTCGGCCGGTGTCAGCGGAACCAGATGCCGAGCTCGCGCGCGGCCGACTCGGGCGAGTCGGACCCGTGCACGAGGTTCTGCTGCACCTTCAGGCCCCAGTCGCGGCCGAAGTCGCCTCGGATCGTGCCGGGAGCGGCCGTGGTCGGGTCGGTGGTGCCGGCCAGCGAGCGGAAACCCTCGATGACCCGGTTGCCGGCGAGGCGGATCGCCACGGAGGGGCCGGAGAGCATGAACTCGAGGAGCGGCTCGTAGAACGGCTTGCCCTCGTGCTCGGCGTAGTGCGCGGCGAGGAGGTCGCGGTCGGGGTCGACCAGGCGGATGTCGACGAGGGCGTATCCCTTGGCCTCGATACGGGCGAGGATCGCGCCGGTGAGGCCGCGCGCGACGCCGTCGGGCTTGACCAGGACGAGGGTCTCTTCGGTGGGCATGTCAGTCACTCTCTGTCGTCTTTCCAGCGGTGTCGGTGGAGGAGCTGGGGGTGGTGGGATCCGCGAGGTGGGCGGAGGCGGCGGCACGGTCCGCGCGTCCGCCGACGATCATCGCGTAGGCCCACATGCCGCCGAAGACGATCGCGACCAGCAGGATCGCGGGGACCAGGATGGCGGACAGCAGGACGATGACCTGCAGGATCCATCCCATCACGATTCCGGCTCTGCTGCCCATCAGCCCCGCGGCGACGAGCATCGCGACGCCGACTACGGCGCCGCCCACGATGCCCCACCACGGCGTGATGTCGGGGCCGAGCGCCTTCAAACCGTAGACGGTGAGCCCTGCCAGGCCCACGACGATCGCCTCGAACGCGAGGATGATCGACCCGAGCTTCTGCGCGAGTCCCCGCGGCTTCCGGGCGCGTCGAGGGCGCGCAGCGCGGGGCGCAGTCGCGGCGTCGTCGGTCACGCGCGCCATCCGCTCTTCCAATCCTCATCGGCCGCCAGCGAGATCGCCTCGCCGGCGAGCACGACGGATCCGGCGATGATCACCGCGCGACGGTCGGCCGAGGCGGCCCATTCGCGCGCGGCGTCCGCCGCATCGGCCAGGGTCGGATGCACCGTGGCCCGACCACCGGCCCGCTCCACCAGATCCGTGATCGCGTCGGGCTCGCTCGCACGCTCGGAGTCGGGAGCGGTCGCGAACACGTGCTCGACCGACGGCAGCAGCGTCTCCACGATGCCTGCCGCGTCCTTGTCGCCGAGCACGCCGAGCACGAGGCCCCACTCGTCGAAGTCGAAGCTGTCCTTCAGTGCGGCGGCGAGGGCGCGGGCACCGTGCGGGTTGTGCGCCGCATCCACGACCACGGTCGGCGCGATCCCGAGCAGCTGCAGGCGACCGGGCGAGGTCGCGCCCTGCAGCCCCTCGGCGAGCACGTCGCCGACGATCGCATGCTGCGCTCCCCCGATGAGCGATTCGACGGCCGCGATTGCGAGAGCCGCGTTGAACCCCTGATGCTCGCCGTACATCGGCAGGTACTCCTCGGAGTACTGCCCGGCCAGGCCCCGCACGGTGATCTGCTGGCCGCCGACGGCGAGGCGCTGCTCGACGAGCGCGAAGTCCTGTCCCTCGAACGCGATGCTCGCGCCGCGCTCGCCCGCGACGCGCCGCAGCACCGCCTCGGCGTCGGGCGTCTGCCGCGAGGAGACCACAGCCGCGCCGTCCTTGATGATCCCGGCCTTGACCTCGGCGATCTTCGCGATGGTGTCACCGAGGCGGTCGGCGTGGTCGAGGTCGATCGGTGTGAACACCGCGACGTCGCCGTCGGCCGTGTTCGTGGAGTCCCAGGACCCACCCATGCCGACTTCGAGCACGAGCACGTCGATGGGCGCGTCCGCGCACGCCACGAACGCGAGCACCGTGAGCAGCTCGAAGAAGGTCAGGGGTGCGTCGCCCGAGGCCTCGAGCTCGGCGTCGACGATGCCGACGAAGGGCTCGATCTCCTCCCACGCGTCGGCCACGGCTCCGTCGGCGATGGGCTCGCCATCGATCATGATCCGCTCGGTGAAGCGCTCCAGGTGCGGACTCGTGAACAGGCCGGTGCGCAGGCCGTGCGCGCGCAGCAGGCTCTCGATCATCCGCGCGGTCGACGTCTTGCCGTTCGTGCCGGTGAGGTGCACGACGCGGTACGTCTTCTGCGGGTCGTCCATGAGCTCGAGCAGGCGCGCGGTGCGCTCCTTGCGCGGCTGCACCCAGCGCTCCCCCGCCCGCTCCAGCAACGCGGAATAGACGGCGTCTGCACGCTCTCGATCGTCGGTCACGATGCATCTCCGATCCGGCTCACCGCGACGGAGAATCCGCCGCGGTTGGCGTAGGTGCCCGCCTCGATGTCGGCCACGAACTCTGCAACGGCGAACTCCGCGCCCGCCTCCAGAACGTCCGCCTCGACAGCGAGCGTCTCCTCGGCGACACCGGCGACCGCGAACGCGCTGCGAACCGCCGCGCCATCCTCGGCGTCGGTGAAGCGCAGCTGCAGGCGGATGCGATCGCTCACGTCGAACCCGGCGTTCTTGCGGGTGTCCTGCACGGCGCGGATCGCGTCGCGGGCCAGGCCCTCCGCCTCGAGTTCGGGGGTGGTGGCGGTGTCGAGCAGCACGAAGCCACCGGTCGGGACCACCGCCAGCGCCTCGCCCTCGGGGCGTCCGGAGGTCTCCAGCGCGAGCTCGTACTCGTGCGGCTCCAGTGCGATGCCGTCCGCCGTCACCACGCCGGACTCCTCGGTCCAGAAGCCGTCCTTCGCGGCGCGGATGACGCGCTGCACCTCCTTGCCGAGGCGCGGACCGGCCGCGCGGGCGTTGACGCTGAGGCGGTGGCTGATGCCGTACTCCGCCGCCGTGCCCTCGCCCTGGGCGACGAGCTCGACCGCCTTGACGTTGAGCTCGTCGCGGAGGATGTCCTCGAACGGTGCGAGGGCCGCGGCGTTCGGCGAGACGACGGTGAACCGCCCCAGCGGCAGGCGGACGCGCAGCTTCTCCTTCTTGCGCAGCGCATTGCCGACGCTCGAGAGCTCGCGCACCGCGTCCATCGCGTCGCGCACGTCGTCGGCGTGCGGGAACAGGTCGGCGTCGGGCCAGTCCGTCAGGTGCACGCTGCGGCCGCCGGTGAGGCCCTGCCACACGCGCTCGCCGATGAGGGGCACGAGGGGCGCCGCCACGCGGGTCAGCGTCTCCAGCACGGTGTAGAGCGTGTCGAACGCCTCGGTCGTCGCCGGGTCGTTCGCATCCACGCCCACCCAGAACCGGTCGCGCGAGCGGCGGATGTACCAGTTCGTCAGCACCTCGGCGAACTCGCGCAGGCGCGCGGCGGCCGTGGTCGAGTCGAGCCCTTCCAGATCCTCCTGCACACCGCGGACGAGATCGCCCGTGCGGGCCAGGATGTACCGGTCCAGCACGTCGGTCGAGTCGGTGCGCCAGCGCGCCTCGTAGCCGGCGCCGTCGGGCCCGCCGGCGGCGTTCGCGTAGGTGGCGAAGAAGTACCACGAGTTCCACAGCGGCAGGATGAACTCGCGCACGCCGGCGCGGATCCCCTCCTCCGTGACCGAGAGGTTGCCGCCGCGCAGCACTGAGCTCGACATCAGGAACCAGCGCATCGCGTCGGATCCGTCGCGCTCGAGCACCTCGGAGACGTCCGGGTAGTTGCGCAGAGACTTCGACATCTTGTTGCCGTCGGAGCCGAGCACGATGCCGTGGCAGCTCACGCCCGTGAACGCCGGGCGGTCGAACAGCGCGGTCGACAGCGCGTGCATCACATAGAACCAGCCGCGGGTCTGCCCGATGTACTCGACGATGAAGTCGGCGGGCGAGTGCGAGTCGAACCACTCCTGGTTCTCGAACGGGTAGTGCACCTGCGCGAAGGGCATGGACCCCGAGTCGAACCACACGTCGAAGACGTCCTCGATGCGGCGCATCGTGCTCTTGCCGGTGGGGTCGTCGGGGTTCGGCCGGGTCAGCTCATCGATGTACGGGCGGTGCAGGTCGACGTCGCCCTCGGCGTTGCGCGGCAGGCGCCCGAAGTCGCTCTCCATGTCGGCGAGGGATCCGTAGACGTCGACGCGCGGGTACTCGGGGTCATCGCTCTTCCAGATCGGGATCGGGGAACCCCAGTACCGGTTGCGGCTGATCGACCAGTCACGGGCGCCCTCGAGCCATTTGCCGAACTGGCCGTGCTTGACGTTCTCCGGCGCCCAGGTGATCTGCTCGTTGTTCGCGAGCATCTCGTCCTTGAACTCGGTGACGCGCACGAACCAGCTCGAGACCGCCTTGTAGATGAGGGGGTTCCGGCAGCGCCAGCAGTGCGGGTACGAGTGCAGGTAGCTCTGCAGGCGCAGCAGCCGGCCGTTCGCGCGGAGCAGACGGACCAGCGGCGTGTTCGCGTCCATCCAGAGCTCGCCCGCGACGTCCGTGACGTTCGGCAGGAAGCGGCCGCCCTCGTCGAGCGACAGGATCGTGGGGATCCCCGCCGCACCGGCGACCCGCTGGTCGTCCTCGCCGTAGGCGGGAGCCTGGTGCACGATGCCCGTGCCGTCGCTCGTGGTGACGTAGTCGTCGACGAGGATCTGCCAGGCGTTCTGCGTTCCCCAGGTCTCGGTGTCGGCGTAATAGTCGAAGAGACGGTCGTAGGTCACCCCGCCGAGCTCGGCGCCTGTCACGGTCGCGGAGACCGCGGCGAGCGCGTCCTCGACGCTGTCGTAGCCGAGGTCCTTCGCGTATCCGCCGAGAAGGTCCTTCGCGAGCAGGAAACGGTCGCCCGGAGCACTCTCGGATGTCCCGTTCGGCCCGACCGGGACGACGGCGTAGACGATCTCGGGCCCGACGGCGAGCGCGAGGTTCGTGGGCAGGGTCCACGGGGTCGTGGTCCAGGCCAGCGCCCGGACGCCCTCGAGACCGAGCGCAGCGGCCTTCTCCCCCGACAGCGGGAAGCTCACGGTGACGGAGGGATCCTGACGCTCCTTGTACACGTCGTCATCCATGCGCAGCTCGTGCGCGCTCAGCGGCGTCTCGTCGCGCCAGCAGTACGGCAGCACGCGGTAGCCCTCGTAGGCGAGGCCCTTCTCGTGCAGGGTCTTGAAGGCCCAGAGCACGCTCTCCATGTAGCTCAGGTCGAGCGTCTTGTAGCCGCGCTCGAAGTCCACCCAGCGCGCCTGACGGGTGACGTAGTCCTGCCACTCGTGCGTGTACGTGAGCACGGACTGGCGCGCCTTCGCGTTGAAGACGTCGATGCCCATCTGCTCGATCTCGTCCTTCTCGGTGATCCCGAGCTGCTTCATCGCCTCGAGCTCAGCCGGAAGGCCGTGCGTGTCCCACCCGAACACCCGGTCGACCTTCTTGCCGAGCATGGTCTGGAAGCGCGGGAACAGGTCCTTCGCATAGCCCGTGAGCAGGTGGCCGTAATGCGGCAGGCCGTTGGCGAACGGAGGGCCGTCGTAGAAGACCCACTCGTCAGCGCCCTCGCGCTGCGCGATCGAGGCGCGGAAGGTGTCGTCCGCCTCCCAGAACGCGAGCACGTCGCGCTCGATCTCAGGGAAGCGGGGGCTGGGCGTGACGGTCGCTGAGCCTGTCGAAGCGTCGGCGGCGGGGCCGAAGGATCCGGCGGAGGAGGTGCGCGGGTAGGTCATCGTGTCTCGCAGTGTCGGTGGCGGGCGGATGCTGCTGCGGGGACGATCCGTGCGGACCGCGGTACCACCCTGCTTGCCTCTCCCTGCGGGTTCGGCCACTCTCACTGCGGCTGTGACGGGCCTGCCCCGCTCGGTTCTACTGACTTCGGTCGCTGAGCTTGTCGAAGCGTTCTTCCGAGAGCTCCCCGGTGATGGCCGGATCGATGCTCGTGCCGTCCAGTCTAACGCCGCCGGATCCGGATCCGCTCCGGCTCGGATCCTGCCCCGGGATCCTCGACCGCTCGCGGGCTCGGCGGCTCGACCGGATGGACGTGCTCCGGACCGATCGCGTAGAGCATTGCGCCATGGGCCGCTGTCGGCGACGGGTCCTAGGGTCGTGGCATGGCCCGCAGCACCGAACGCCCCCAACCGCCCCGCGTCTCGCCGCCCGATCTGCCGGACGAGCTCGATGACTCGGTGGGTCGCCGTCACGGCGACCACGTCGGACAGCGGATCCCGCTCGCCGAGGATCTCGCGCATGCGCAGTTCGAGCAGTGCTCGCTGTCCGGCACTGCGGACCGTGTGGACCTGACCGGGGCGACGTTGCTGGACGTCGAGATCGTGGACGCGCGCACGCCCGTGCTGTCCCTCAAGGATGCGACCATCCGACGACTGCGCATCGCGGGCGGTCGGATCGGCACGCTCGACCTGTCCGGCGCGCATGTCGCCGAGCTGATGCTCGAACACGCCCGCATCGACTACCTCTCGCTGGCGGCGGCGAAGGTCCAGGATTCGCTCATCACCGACTGCACCCTCGCCACCGTCGACCTGCCCGCCGCCACGGCCACCCGGGTGCGGTTCGAGCGCTGCCGGGCTGACGAGGTGGACACCCGCGGACTGCGCGCCGACGCCCTCGATCTGCGCGGGCTCGACGCCCTGGCGTTCGTCGACGTGACGGCACTGCGCGGCACCACGCTAACCGAACGACAGGTCGAGCTGCTGGCTCCGGTCTTCGCCCGCGCCGCCGGCATCGACGTCCAGGACTGACCCTCCTCCTTCCGAGTCGTCCCCATGAGCGCACACTCCGGGCTCCGCTCGCGGGGACGACACGGAGATGGAGGGCGCTGCGAACCCGAGGGAAAGTCAGACGGAGGAGCCCGAGGCCGCCAGCAGTTCGCGCGTGAACGGGTGCCGCGGACCTCCGAGCACCTGCGCGGCCGGCCCCTGTTCGACGATCGCGCCGTCCTGCATGACCAGCAGGTCGTCGGCCACGGAGGCGATCACTCCGAGGTCGTGCGAGACGAGGAGCATGGTCAGCCCGCGCTCGCGCTGCAGACGGTCCAGCAGCGCGAGGATTCGCCTCCGCACGGTGACGTCCAGCGCAGACACCGGTTCGTCGAGCACGAGCACCTCGGGCTCCGCGGCGAGCGCGCGGGCGATCGCGGCGCGCTGTCGCTGACCGCCTGACAGCGCGGCAGGGCGCCTGGCGGCGAGTGCAGGATCCAGACCGACCTCACGCAGCAGGTCGGCCGCGCGCGCCGTCCGCTCTGTGCGAGGAGCACCGCCAGCGGCGAGCGCTTCCCGGAGCGAGCGTCCGATCGTCCAGCGCGGATCGAAGGCGCCCAGCGGATTCTGGTGCACGAGCTGGATCCGCGGTCGCGCATCGCCGGCCCAGGCGACTGTGCCGGTATCGGCGCGCTCGACCCCGAGAACGACACGGGCCAGCGTCGTCTTCCCGGATCCGGACTCCCCCACCACCCCGAGAGTGCGTCCGCGCTGCAGCACGAACGAGATGTCGCGCAGCACCGGGCGATCGAAGCTCTTGCCGACAGCGGTGACCGTGGCGAGCACCGCCGCGTCGCCGACAGGCGGGGTCCGCGGTGCCGGGGTCGAGGCGAGCACCAGCTCGCGCGTGTACGCATCCTTCGGTGCGGCGAGCAGTTCGGCCGCGGATCCGTGCTCGACCACGCGTCCGTCCCGGAGCACCACGACGCGGTCGGCGACCCGGCGCACCGCCGCCATGTCGTGGCTGACGAACACGACCGCGGTCCCCTCGTCGGCGATCCGACGCAGCAGCGCCAGCACCCGCGCCTGCACGGTCGCGTCCAGTGCCGTGGTCGGCTCGTCCGCGACCAGCACCACCGGTTCGCCGGCGAGTGCGCTCGCGATGAGGGCCCGTTGGCGGAGCCCCCCCGACAGTTCGTACGACCGCTGCCGAGCGCGCCGCTCCGGATCCGGCATGGCGACGTCGGCGAGCAACTCGTGCACCCGCGCACCCCGCGCCGCGCGTGGAACGGAACCGTGGATCTCCAGCGGCTCGGCGACCTCGGCGCCGATGCGGCGCAGCGGATCCAGGGAGACGAGGGCGTCCTGGGAGACGAGGGCGATGCGCGCCCCACGGAGCGCCCGCCAGCCTCGCTCGGGCAATGCCACCGCGTCGATGCCGTCCACGTCGAGCGTCGCGGCCGAGACCGCGGCGTGCTCCGGCAGCAAGCCGAGCAGCGCGCGGACCGTGAGGGACTTGCCCGCCCCCGATTCCCCCACGAGCGCGACGCACTCCCCCGGCGCGACCGCGAACGACACGTCGTCGACCAGGGCGCGCCCGTCCATGCGGATCCGCAGGCCCTCCACGCGGAGCGCGGGTGGAAGACCGGGCCCCGGAACCGCCTGCGGCATCCATCGGGCACCACGACCGGCACCTCCGGCGCTCATGCGCGCCTCCCCTCGGCGCGGGCACGCAGAGCGCGGCCGAGGAAGGTCGCCGCGAGCACGGTCAGCGTGATCGCGAGCCCCGGGAACACGGCGATCCACCATGCCTGGCCGAGCACGTTGCGTCCGCCCGCGAGCATGAGCCCCCACTCGGGCGATGGCTCAGCGGGTCCGAGCCCGAGGAAGCTGAGCCCGGCGGCGGCGAGGATGCTGGATCCGAGCCCGATCGTGGCGAGCACGCTGAGCGCGCCGAGCACACCCGGCGCGACGTGCCGTCGGAACGTCGTGAACGCGCCGACGCCGAGGATGCGCGCCGCCTCCACGTGCTCGGCGCGACGCAGCACCTGCGTCTGCGCGCGGGCGAGCCGCACGTACACGGGGATCGCGGCGAGCGTCACGCCGACCGCGACGTTCAGGACGCCGGGGCCGAGGATCGCGACGACGACCAGCGCCAGCAGGAACTCGGGGAACGCCATCAGCACGTCGTTCGTGCGCATGAGCGCGATGTCGACCGGTCGCGGCGCGACCCCGGCGAGCGCGCCGACGACCATGCCGACCACGAGCGCCAGCGCTGTCGCCAGGACGCCGATGCCGAGCGAGCGCCCGGCCCCGTGCACCACCCTGGCGTACACATCTCGCCCGCTCTGGTCGGTGCCGAACGGGTGCCCCGCACCGGGCGGCAGCAACGCGTCACGCACATGGGTCTGCAGCGGATCCCCCGGGGCGAGCAGCCCCGGCACAAGAGAGGCGAGCACGACCACGGCCAGCACGACCACGGCGAGCGCGAGAAGGATGCGTCGCAGCAGCCTCATGCCCCCACCTCCGGGCGCGCGGGCGCGGCGTCGGCCGGGCGCCCGGCGACGGCCCGCAGCCGTGGATCCAGGAAGGGCGCCGACAGCTCCACGAGCGTGTTCACGACGACGAACACGAGGGCGCTGAACAGGATGATCCCGGTGACGACCGGCAGGTCGCGCCCTGTGATCGCCGCCAGCGTCACCCGGCCCAGGCCCGGGCGCGCGAACACCGTCTCCACGAGCACCGCGCCGCCCAGCAGCGAACCCACGAGGTACGCGCTGAGGGTCAGCGCTCCGATCGAACCGTGCCGCAGGGTGTGCCGCAGCGTCAGCCTGGCGTGGCCGGCGCCGCGGGCGCGCACCGTCAGCGCCCATGGCTGCCGCTCGGCCGCCTCCACGCCGTCGCGCAGCACCTGGCCGAGCAGCGCCGCGACGGGCAATGCCAGGGTGACCGCCGGCAGAACGAGGCTCGCCCCGGTCCGCGATCCCGCCACCGGGAACCAACCCAGCCCGAAGGCGAACACCGTGAGCAGCAGCAGGCCGATCCAGAACACCGGCGAGGACAGCACGATCAGCTCACCGGTCGCGACGAGCCCGCGGGCGAACGGCCGCCGAGCGATCAGCACTCCGGCGAGCGCGAGCAGCACCGCGATCGCGAGGGCGAGGGCTGTGAGCTGCAACGTGGCGCCGAGCTGGCGTCCGATCACCTCGCTCACCGGCATCCGCAGCTGATAGGAGGTGCCGAGATCCCCATGCAGAAGATCGGAGAGCATCGACAGATACTGCTGCCAGAGCGGGCGGTCCAGTCCTAGATCGGCGCGGATCCGGTCCTTCACCGCCTCGCTCACCTGGGCCTGCGGGCCGAGCATCACGCTCACCGGGTCGCCGGGCAGCACGCGGAAGGCGAGGAACGACAGCGTCGCCGCGCCCCACAGCACGAGCACGATCGACACCGCCGCACCGCCGATCCGGCGCACGACGAAGCCGGATCGGCGGACGGACGCGTCCGGCGGCCCTGGTCGATCCCTCACGAGCGGACGATATCGCGAACCGCGCTCACTTCACGCTGGTGCCGAAGAACAGCGGCCGCCCGTAGATGTCGAAGCCCAGGCCCGACACCCTGTCACCCACCGCGGTGATCGCCGAGGTGACGTACAGCGGCACGATCGCGTCGTCCTTCGCGTTCCACTTCTGGATCTGCGCATAGACGTCCGCGCGCGTCGACGCATCGGTGGCGGCGATGCCGTCCTTGAGGAGCTGGTCGAGCTTCGGGTCGCTCACCGAGGATGCGTTCTGGAAGCCGTCGGTAGCGAGGTGGCTGCGCAGCAGGTCGGGGTCGACGCCGGAGAAATCCCAGTCCGTGAGGTCGAAGGTCCTGGGTCCGTACTTCTCGTTGTAGGCGCCCGGTTCCAGCGTCTCGCGCGTGACCTCGAACCCGACGGCCTTGAGGTCGGACTGGATCGCATTCGCGAGGGCCGCGTGGTCATCGGAGACGGGGGTCCAAGCGATCCAGTTCGCCGTGAGGCGCTTCCCGTCCTTCATGCGGATGCCGTCGGCTCCGCGCTGGGTCCAGCCGGCCTCGTCGAGGAGCTTGTTCGCGAGATCCTTGTCGAAGGGCCAGCTCTTCTCGAGGCTCTTGTCGTAGCCGGGCGTGGTCGGCCCGAGGATGCTCCAGGCCCGCGGGAACTGGCCGAAGAAGATCTTGTCGACAGCGGCGTCCACGTCGATCGCCCGCGTGAAGGCCTCGCGCACCTTCTGATCCGCGAACACCCCGTTCTTCTCGTTGAGGAAGAGCGAGTAGGGCAGACCCGGCACCCGCACGGACTTCACCGTCGCGGATCCCTTGATCTGCGAGACGAGGTTCGGCGGCAGCTGCGAGGCGAGGTCGATCTCCCCCGACGTCACGGATCCGCTGCGCACGGACGCCTCCGGGAGGATCTGCACCCGGAGCGTCTTGAACGCGGGCGCCTTCTGGCCCTCCGGCGCCCAGGCGTACTTCGCATTGCGGGTGTACACGATCTCCTGATCGGGCGTGTACGACGAGATCTGGAACGGGCCGGTACCCACCGTGATGCCCTTGCCGCCGGCGGCCAGATCAGCGGAGTGCGCAGTGAGCACCTTCGGCGCGTAGAAGCCCAGCTGCGCGGTGCTCGCCGCCTGCAGGAACGGCGCGTACGGCTGCGAGAACGTGACCTTCACCGTGCTCGGGTCGATCACCTCGGTGCCCTTGTACAGCTCGCCCCCGAGCATGCTCGCGGCCTGCGCCGACTTCGTCGCGGGATCCGCGATCCGGTCGAAGTTGGCCTTCACCGCGGCGGCGTCGAACTTCTCCCCGTCGGTGAACGTGACGTCGTCGCGCAGGTGGAACGTGTAGGCGGTCCCGTCCTCGGAGACCTCCCACTTCTTCGCGAGCCACGGCACGAAGGATCCGTCCGTCTTCTGGAACACCAGCGAGTCCAGCACGGCACGCTGCACCATCGCGGTCACGTCGAGCTGGCTCGTCTGCGGATCCATCTTGCCGCTCGAGAGCAGGCTGCCATCGACTCCCCACACGAGTTCGCCGTTCGCGTCCCCCGATCCGGATGCGGATCCGGTCGAGGCGGAGCAGGCGCTGAGCGCGAGCGCGGCGGCCGCGGCGAGCGCGGTGAAAGGCAGGAGTCGACGCCGAAGCGGAGAAGGCATGAGGAATCCTCGGAGGTGCGGAGAGGTGCTGTGTGCGGGACACTCCAGGCTATCGGTTTGTGGACGGAGTGGATCTATCGCCGGACTTCCGCAATCCAGGAACATGGATCTGCTTTTGTGTTGTTTTATGTTGGATCTTGTGGGAAGCTAGCGCAACGCCCGAACTCGGGTGACGGAGACCGGCAAAGGAGCCCGATGTACGCAGCGGAGCGGCAGCAGCGCATCCACGAGCGCGCACAACGGGACGGCCGCGTCGATGTCACCGGTCTTGCAGACCTGCTGGACGTGACCACCGAGACCGTCCGCCGAGACCTCGCGGTCCTCGAGCAGCAGGGCCTCGTCCGCCGCGTCCACGGCGGCGCGCTCCCCGCCGAACGCTCCCTGCCTGAGCTCACGCTCGCGGCACGCATCGGCCAGCACTCGGATGCGAAACTGCGCATCGCCACGCGTGCTCTGCAGGAGCTGCCCGACAGCGGCACGATCCTCCTCGACTCCGGATCCACCACGCTCGCGATCGCCGAGCTCCTCCCGGCCGACGCACAGCTCACCGTTGTGACCAACAACACCATCGTCGCCGGCGCCCTCGCAGGGCGGGACAACCTCACGCTGCTCCTCATCGGCGGGCGTGTGCGCACCGTCACCGGCGCGGCCGTCGGCCCCTGGGCCATCGGCGCGCTCTCGGAACTCGCCGTGGATGTCGCGTTCCTCGGCACGAACGGCTTCGACGCCGACCACGGCCTGTCCACCCCCGACCAGGACGAGTCCGCCGTGAAGCGCGCGATGCTCGAGGCGGCACGCACCCGGATCCTCGTCGCCGACTCCAGCAAGCTCGGCGCCGTCCACCTCCAGCGGTTCGCACGCGCCGAGGAGCTGCACACCATCATCACCGACACCGCAGCGGACCCCGACGCCGTGGAGGCGCTGCGCGCCGCTGGACCGAAGGTCGTGATCGCATGATCGTCACTCTCACCCCGAACCCGAGCATCGACCGCGCCGTGTCGCTCGACGGGCTCTCCCGCGGCGAGGTGCAGCGTGCGACGTCGAGTCGCGTCGATCCCGGCGGCAAGGGGCTCAACGTCTCCCGCGCCGTCGCGGCGATGGGCGGCGAGACCCGCGCGGTCCTCCCCTCGGGCGGACTCGAAGGCGGGCTGCTCGAAGCGCTCTGCCGCGCCGCATCCGTACCGGTCGTCGTCGTGCCGATCCGGGGCAGCGTGCGCATGAACATCAGCGTGCTGGAGCCCGACGGCACCACCACGAAGATCAACGAACCGGGGCCGCTGCTGGACGGCACCGAGGTCGACGCCCTGATCGCGAACGCGCTGACCGGCGTCCCTGTCGGAGATTGGCTGTCGGGCGGCGGCAGCCTCCCCCTCGGCGCCCCGACCGACTTCTACGGGCGACTGGTGCGCGGTGCGCACGAGCGGGGCATCCGCGTCGCGATCGACACCTCGGGTGCCCCGCTCGCGGCCGCCGTCGAGGCGAAGCCGACCCTCATCAAGCCGAACCGCGATGAGCTCGGCGAGCTGGTCGGCCGCGATCTGCCCACGCTCGGGGCCGTTCTCGACGCCGCGCAGGCGCTGCAGCGCGGCGGCATCGACATGGTCGCGGTGAGCCTCGGCCGAGACGGGGCCGTGATCGTCACCAGCGCGGGGGCCTGGCACGCGACCGCCGTCGCCTCCGAGGTCGTCTCGACGGTTGCCGCCGGCGACTGCATGCTCGCCGGGTTCCTGTTCGCACTCAGTGCGGACCGTTCCGCGGCGGACGCGCTCACCGAGGGAGTCCGCTGGGGCACCGCGGCCGTCGCTCTGCCCGGCAGTCAGGTGCCCACGCCCGCCGATCTTCGTGACGTGCACGTCACCGTCACCTCCACCCCGGACCGCGAACTCCCCCTCGCGGACTGACCCCTCCACGGAAAGGAATCCTCATGGCACTGATCAACGAAGAACAGGTCGTGCTCGACCTCACCGGCGCCGACCGGCACGAGGCGACGGCGACCCTCGCCGCACGGCTCGTCGCCACCGGCCGCTGCACCGACCTCGACCAGTTCCTCGCGGACGTCCGCGAGCGCGAGTCGAAGATGGCCACCGGCCTTCCCGGCGGCATCGGCATCCCGCACGCGCGCAGCGCTGCGATCACCGAGCCTTCCCTCGTCTTCGGCCGCACCCGCGACGGCATCGACTGGGGCGCGAAGGACGGACCGGCACAGCTGGTCTTCCTCATCGCCGCACCCGAGGGCGGCGGCGACGCGCACATGCAGATGCTCCCGAAGCTCGCCCGGGCGCTGATGCGCTCCGAGTTCCGGGAGGCGCTGCTGGCCGCGACGACCGAAGCCGAGGTTGTCGCGATCGTCGGCGAGCACGTGCAGCTGGACGCCCCGAAGCCGGAGCCGGACAGCGTACCCGCGGCCGCCGAAGCAGCGGCCCCTGCGGCCGAGGCTGCCGCGACCGCCCCCGCACCCGCGGCGGGCCGTCCGCTCAAGCTCGTCGGCGTCACTTCGTGCCCCACTGGGATCGCGCACACGTACATGGCCGCGGAAGCGCTGGAGAGGGCCGCGAAGGCAGCCGGGCACTCGATCAAGGTCGAGACCCAGGGCTCCGCCGGATCCACTCCGCTCACTTCCGCCGAGATCGCCGAGGCCGACGCCGTCGTGTTCGCGCACGACCTCGCGGTCAAGGATGTCGGCCGTTTCGCCGGCAAACCCACCGTGGACGTCCCCGTCAAGAAGGCGATCTCCGACGGTCCCGAGCTCATCGAACGGGCATCGGCGCTCGCCGCAGAGTGGGCGGCCGACCCGACCAAGGCCGCGGCAGCCGCAGCTCCCGCGGCAGGGGGCGGCCTCTCCACGAAGGTGGAGGCCGATGCGAAGGTCGGCACGAAGATCCGCCAGTGGCTGATGACGGGCGTCTCGTACATGATCCCGTTCGTCGCCGCGGGCGGAATCCTCATCGCGCTCTCGTTCATGATCGCGCAGATCGCTGTCGGCGAGACCGGCGCGCTCAAAGTCGTCAAGTACAACCTCGTCGCGCCCGACGCGACGAACATCGCACAGCACTTCGATCCGACGAGCCTGATGTCCTGGGGCGGTCTGCTGTTCGTGATGGGCGCCGCATCGTTCGGCTTCCTCGTCCCGATCCTCTCGGGCTTCATCGCGTTCGCGATCGCCGACCGTCCCGGGCTCGTCCCCGGCATCGTCGGCGGTTCGATCGCGGCCACCATGGGCGCCGGATTCCTCGGCGGCCTGGTGACCGGATTCGTCGGCGGATTCGTCGCCCGCTGGATCTCGCGCTGGCGCGTGCACAAGGGCGTCCGCGGCGTGATGCCGGTCGTCGTGATCCCGCTGCTGTCGACCCTGATCACGGCGGGGCTGTTCATCACGATCCTCGGCCGTCCGATCGTCTGGCTCACGACGCAGCTCAACGGCTGGCTGAGCGGCATGACCGGTGCAGGTGCGCTCGTCCTCGGCATCGTGCTCGGCGCGATGATGGGCTTCGACCTCGGCGGACCGGTCAACAAGACCGCGTACGCGTTCGCGACCACCGGCCTCGCGGCCGCGGGCGCGGCGACCGACGCGCCCCAGCTGAAGATCATGGCCGCGGTCATGGCCGCCGGCATGGTGGCCCCGCTCGCAATGGCGCTCTCGACCGCCGTGCGTCCCAAGCTCTACACCGAGCCGGAGCGGGAGAACGGCAAGGCGGCCTGGCTGCTCGGCCTGTCGTTCATCTCGGAGGGGGCGATCCCGTTCGCCGCCGCCGACCCGATCCGCGTGATCGCGTCGTCGGTGATCGGGTCCGCCGTGACCGGCGGCCTGTGCATGCTGTTCGGCGTCACGCTGCGCGCCCCGCACGGCGGGATCTGGGTCCTCCCGCTGATCGGCGCCCCCCTGCTCTTCCTGCTCGCGCTGGTCATCGGCGTCGTGGTGATGGCGCTCATCATCACCGTGCTGAAGACTGTGGCGCAGAGCAAGCGCGTCGAGCAGATCGAGGCCGCGGCCGCAGAGTCCGTCGCCGTCTGAACAACCATCCATTCGAAGGAGAACAACCATGGCCACTCGTACCGTCACCATCGCCTCGTCCGTCGGCCTGCACGCCCGTCCCGCGTCGCTCTTCGTCGAAGCCGCGGCGGAATCCGGGCTCGACGTCGAGATCGGCCGTCCCGGTGAGGACGCCGTCGACGCCACCAGCATCCTGGGCGTCATGGCGCTCGGCGCGAAGCACGGCGAAGAGGTCGTGCTGACGGCCGACGGCGCCGACGCGGACGCCGTGCTCGACAAGCTCGTGACGCTGCTGTCCACCGACCTGGACGCTCAGTGAGATGACGGCCGTGATCCCCGGCGAGGTCCGACAGGGCATCGGAGTCAGTCCGGGCACGGCGTACGGACCGGTGGTGCAGGTCGCGCCGCCGGTGCGCCCGCCGCAGAACGAACCGGCCCCCGTCGACGCGGATCAGGCGGCGGCTGACGTCGCGCAGGCCTTCGCCGACGTCGCCGCGGCGCTCGACGCCAAGGCGGAGCACGTCGTGGACACCGCGCGGGCGATCCTCCAGGCGACCGCGATGATGGCGCGCGACAAGTCACTGCTCAAAGCTGCGGTGGCGGGTGTCCGAGCGGGCGTGGGGCCGGCCACGGCGATCTCGGCTGCGGTCGAGGAGTTCGTCGTCAAGTTCGAGGCGCTCGGCGGCTACTTCGCCGAGCGGGTCGCGGATCTGCGCGACGTCGGCTCCCGTGCCGTCGCCGCGGTGCTCGGCGTGCCGGCTCCCGGGGTGCCTGACTTCACGGAGCCGAGCATCGTCGTGGCCGAGGACCTGGCGCCGGCGGAGACGGCCACGCTGGACCGCGCGCTCGTCGCCGGGATCGTCACCCGCGCCGGCGGACGCACGAGCCACACCGCGATCCTCGCGGCGCAGATGGGGATCCCGGCCGTGGTGCAGGTGGCCGATGCCACGCAGATCGCCACGGGCACTTTCATCGCCGTGGACGGCGACACCGGCGAGGTCGTCGTCGCCCCGGATCCGGCCCTGGTCGCCGAGCAGCGCGTCCGCCGGGATCGGCGTGCGGCGGCCCTGGCAGGGTCGTCCGGCCCGGGCCGCACCAAGGACGGTCTCGCGATCGCGCTGCTGGCCAACATCGGCGGCGTCGAGGACGCCGTGCTCGCGGGCGCGCAGGATCTCGAGGGTGTGGGCCTGTTCCGCACCGAGTTCGTGTTCCTGTCGTCCGAGTCGGCGCCTACCGTCGCGGAGCAGACCGAGATCTACCGGCGCGTCTTCGAGCCGTTCGGCGGACGCCGCGTGGTCGTGCGCACTCTCGATGCAGGAGCGGACAAGCCGCTGAAGTTCGCCGATCTCGGCCCCGAGGAGAATCCGGCGCTGGGACGCCGGGGCCTCCGCCTGTCCGCCGAGCGGCCGGACCTGCTCGACGCCCAGCTCGAGGCGCTGGCCGCGGCGGCGAAGCAGACCGGTGCCGACGTCCGCGTGATGGCGCCGATGGTCGCGACCGTCGAAGAGGCCGCCTGGTTCGCCCGGCGCGTCTACGAGAACGGCCTGCCCAAGGCCGGCGTGATGATCGAGATCCCCGCCGCGGCTCTGCGCGCGTCCCACGTGCTCGGTGCCGTCGACTTCGGGAGCCTCGGGACGAACGACCTCGCGCAGTACACGATGGCAGCCGACCGGATGCAGGGCGAGCTCGCGGATCTCCTCGACCCGTGGCAGCCCGCTGTGCTCGACGTGATCGCGGCCGCCGCCGCCGGCGCGAGGGCTGCGGGGAAGCCGATCGGCGTGTGCGGCGAGTCCGCGGGCGATCCGCTGCTGGCGCTCGTGCTCGTGGGTCTCGGCGTGACCAGCCTGTCGATGGCACCGGGCAAGGTCCCGGCCGTCCGGGTGGCGCTCGCCGCGCACACCCAGCTGGATTGCCAGCGGCTCGCAGCCGCGGCACGAGATGCTGCGACCGCGGTCGAGGCCCGCGACGCGGTGCGCGCCGCCACATCCCCGGAGCTGCTCGCCATCCTGTGAGGACCGGAAGGAGGCGTTGGAGCTCACGCTCCGGCGCCTTCTTGCCGCCGTGCGTCGCCGTCGCCGACCGGACTCGCGGTCTCGGACCGGGCCGGTAGACTGTCGCCACACCCCACACTCAGGCACGCTCACACAGTGCCGCACACATCGCACGAGGAGATCCATGTCGTCGTTGAACGCCATCCCGGACAAGCCCGCACTGGAAGGCCTCGAAGCGAAGTGGGGTGAGCGCTGGTCCACGGACGGCACGTTCCTCTTCGACCGCCTCCGTGCCGCGCAGAGCGGCCGTGACGGCGTCTACTCGATCGATACACCGCCGCCGACCGCGAGCGGCAGCCTGCACATCGGCCACGTGTTCTCGTACACGCACACCGATATCAAGGCGCGCTTCGAGCGCATGCGCGGCAAGAACGTGTTCTACCCGATGGGCTGGGACGACAACGGCCTGCCCACCGAGCGCCGCGTGCAGAACTACTACGGCGTGCGCTGCGATCCGTCGTTGCCCTACGACCCCGATTTCACGCCACCTTTCGAGGGCGGCGACAACAAGTCCTCCCGCGCCGCCGACCAGCTGCCGATCAGCCGCCGCAACTTCATCGAGCTCTGCGAGAAGCTGACGGAGGAGGACGAGAAGCACTTCGAGGCGCTGTTCCGCCAGCTCGGCCTGAGCGTCGACTGGACGCAGACCTACCGGACGATCTCGAACGAGTCGATCCGGCAGAGCCAGCTCGCGTTCTTGCGCAACCTCGAGCGCGGCGAGGCCTATCAGTCCCTCGCGCCGACCCTGTGGGACGTGGACTTCCGCTCCGCGATCGCCCAGGCCGAGCTCGAGGACCGCGACCAGCAGGCCGCGTACCACACCATCGATTTCCCGTTCACGGACGGATCCGGCCACATCACGATCGAGACGACGCGTCCCGAGCTCCTGCCCGCCTGCGTCGCGATCGTGACCCATCCCGAGGGTCCGCACAAGCATCTCATCGGCACGAAGGTGCGCACGCCGTTCTTCGACGCTGACATCGAGATCCACGGTCACCACCTCGCCCAGCCCGACAAGGGCACGGGAGCCGCCATGGTGTGCACCTTCGGCGACGTGACCGACATCGTGTGGTGGCGCGAGCTGCGCACGACCGATGGCCGCGATCTGCCGAACATGACCACCATCGGACTCGACGGACGCTTCCTGCCCGATGCCCCCGCCTCGGTGGGCGACGCGGACGCGGCCGCCTGGTACGTGGAGAACATGGCCGGCAAGACCGTGTTCTCGGCCCGCAAGGCGCTCGTGGAGAAGCTCCAGGAGACCGGCGCCATGACCGCGGTCGGCAAGCCTTTCAACCACGCCGTGAAGTTCTTCGAGAAGGGCGACCGCCCGCTCGAGATCGTCTCCACGCGCCAGTGGTACATCCGCAACGGCGCCCGCGACGGCGAGCTGCGCGACCAACTGCTCGCGCACGGAGCGGAGCTGAACTGGCACCCGGAGTTCATGCGCGTCCGCTACGAGAACTGGGTGGGCGGTCTCACCGGCGACTGGCTCGTGTCGCGGCAGCGCTTCTTCGGCGTGCCGATCCCGCTCTGGTACGCCCTCGACGAGAACGGCGAGCGCGACTACGACCGCGTCCTGACCCCCGGACACGAGAGCCTGCCGATCGACCCCACCTCCGACGTGCCCGCCGGCTACACCGCCGAGCAGCGCGGTGTACCGGGCGGGTTCGACGCGGAGGCGGACATCCTCGACACCTGGGCGACCTCCTCCCTCACCCCGCAGCTCGCGGGCGGTTGGGAGCGGGACGGCGAGCTCTGGGATCTGGTCTCGCCGATGGATCTGCGCCCGCAGGGCCAGGACATCATCCGCACCTGGCTGTTCTCCACCATGCTGCGCTCGACGCTCGAAGACGCACGCACGCCGTGGCGCAACGCCGCCATCAGCGGCTTCATCGTCGACCCCGACCGCAAGAAGATGTCCAAGTCCAAGGGCAACGTGGTCACTCCCGCCGACATCCTCGACACGCACGGATCCGACGCGGTGCGGTACTGGTCGGCCTCGAGCCGACTGGGCGCCGACGCCGCCTTCGACCCGCAGAACCCGACGCAGGTGAAGATCGGCCGCCGCCTGGCGATCAAGATCCTCAACGCCGCGAAGTTCGTGCTGTCCTTCCCTGTGCCCGAGGGTGCCGAGATCACGCATGCCCTGGACGCCTCGATGCTCGCCACCCTGGACGGAGTGGTGCGCGACGCGACGACGGCGTTCGAGAACTACGACCAGGCGCGCGCGCTCGAGATCACCGAGGCGTTCTTCTGGACGTTCTGCGACGACTACCTCGAGCTCGTCAAGGAGCGCGCGTACGACCGCACGAACGTGGGTCAGGCCTCCGCGGCGCTCGCGCTGCGCCTCGCCCTGTCGACGCTGCTGCGGCTGCTCGCCCCGATCGTGTCGTTCGCGACCGAGGAGGCCTGGAGCTGGTTCGAGGACGGCTCGGTGCACACCGCCGCCTGGCCGGAGCCGCTCGGCCCCGTACCGGGAGCAACCGGCGCGGGCGACCCCGCGATCCTCGCGACGTCGAGCAAGGCGCTGATCGGCATCCGGCGGGCGAAGACCGAGGCGAAGGCTTCCCAGAAGACCCCGGTGTCGTCCGCGACGATCGCCGCCCCGGCCGCCGAGATCGCGGCGCTCGAGGCCGCCGCCGACGACCTGCGCGCGGTGGGCCGCATCGCTGAGCTCACGTTCGTCGAAGCGGATGATCTCGCCGTCACGTCCATCGAGCTGGCACCGGCCGAGGAGGCATGATGCAGCTCGGGACGCGCTGGGCCGCCGGATCCGAGCCGCCGGCATCGGTTCCCGCGGCCCTGCGCCCTGCCATCGCCGACGCCGAGGCGCGCAGCGTCGCGGGCGGCACGCTGAGCCTGCACACCGGGACCTTGAACCTGCTGCGCGGCACGTGGACCCTGACCTGGATGGAGGGCCGGCCGATCGCCGAGCTCGACACCGGATGGGAGGTCTCGCGCACTGCCTCGGGCGAGGTCGTGGTCCGTCCGTTCGAGGATTGACCCGGGCCGATCCCTGAGCCTGTCGAAGGGCTCGCGAGTGCGCATACGAGGACCTCAGCGCGACCGGGATCCGATCATCTGCATGGCCTGCTCGAGGACGAACGGATCCATGCTCTTGCGCGCCTGCTGCTCGCGCAGCATGTCGAGCGCGAGGGCGCGCCGCTCCGCGCGGCGCTCCATGCGCCGGCGGACGTACCCGGTGATCGCATCGGCGACGCGGAGCCCCGCGCGCTCGACGAACGTGGGGGCGGCGACGTGCAGCGTGGCGGCGGTCATGACAGCTCCTCGGTCTCGGTGGTGCCGGAATATGCGCCGCGCGGGCGCGCATCGGGAAGGTCGAACAAGTCTGTGCGGATCGTGACACGGCGCACTCCCGGGCCGGTCTGGTCCCGATAGCGCAAGACGGCCGCCTCGACGAGCTCGTCGATCTGCTCCGCGAGCTCCTTCAGCTGCGGGGCGGTCATGTCGACCATCGTCGTCATGTGATGCGCGGCCTCGCGCCATTCCTGCGGCACTTCGGACTGCGGGCGGTGCAGGTGATCCATGAGGCGCTGGTGCTGGTTGCGGAAGAACTCGTCCTCCACGATCTGGGCGGCCGCACGGCTCGACGGCGTCATCGCCTCATTCGGGCCGGCGAACGACATCCGTCCGCGAGGGCGCTCCCACCAGCGCTCGCGCGCCGTGCCGCGCCCGGCGACCTCCTGGATGAGGTCACGCGCGGCGAGAGCGCGCAGGTGATAGCTGGTGACGCCGGAGCTCTCCCCGATCAGCACCGCGAGCGAGCTCGCCGTCTGCGGGCCGCGCTCGGCGAGCAGATCAAGGATCCGCACCCGCAGCGGGTGCGCGAGCGCCTTCAGCGCGCCCGCGTCGAGCGTGCGCAGCTCGGGCTTCGCGTCCGTTCCGGGGGCTTCGTTCTCCGTCATGCATGCAAAGCTACCTTTGCAAATGCAGCTTTGCAAGCACTTCTTTGCAAGATATTTCGTCGCCTCTCCCTCTGCGCGCCGACGCCCCCTCGCAGGAGCGCCGCTCAGAGGGGAGCCGGTGCTGCGAGGGGGCGTCGAAGAGGGACTCAGGCCGCGGCGCGAGCGGCGACGAACGCCGCGACGCAGCGCTCGACCTGCTCCGGTGTGTGCGCAGCGGAGAGCTGCACGCGGATGCGCGCCAGGCCACGCGGCACGACAGGGAAGCTGAACGCGGTCACATACACACCCTGCTTCTGCATCTCGGCGGCGACCCGCGCAGTCAATGCGGCATCGCCGAACATGACGGGCACGATCGCGTGCTCGCCCGGGAGAAGATCGAACCCTTCCTCGGTCATACGACGACGGAACAGCGCGGCGTTCTCCTGCAGCTGCTGTCGAAGGGATCCGGATCCCTCGACGAGATCGAGTGCGCGCAGGGTACCCGCGACGATCGACGGGGCGAGCGTGTTGGAGAACAGGTACGGACGAGCGCGCTGACGCAACAGGGCCACGATGTCGCGGTGCCCGGCGACGTAGCCGCCGCTTGCGCCGCCGAGCGCCTTGCCGAAAGTGCCGGTGTAGATGTCCACGCGACCTTCGACGCCGCACAGCTCCGGCGTCCCGCGACCGTGCTCGCCGATGAAGCCGACCGCGTGCGAGTCGTCCACGAAGACCAGGGCGTCGTAGCGCTCCGCGAGGTCGCAGATGTCCTCGAGCGGGGCGATGTAGCCGTCCATGGAGAACACCCCGTCGGTCACGATCACCCGGAAGCGGGCATCGGCCGCGGTCTTGAGCTGCTCCTCCAGGTCGGCCATGTCGCGGTTGCGATAGCGCAGCCGGCGCGCCTTGGAGAGCCGGATCCCGTCAATGATCGAGGCGTGGTTGAGCTCGTCCGAGATGATCGCATCCTCGGCGGTGAACAGCGTCTCGAAGACGCCGCCGTTCGCGTCGAAGCACGACGAGAACAGGATCGCGTCGTCGGTTCCGAGGAACGACGACAGCCGTCGCTCGAGCTCGAGGTGCTGCTCCTGCGTGCCGCAGATGAATCGCACGCTCGCGAGGCCGTAGCCCCACTCGTCGAGCGCCCCCTTGGCCGCCTCCACGAGGCGCTCGTCGTCGGCGAGGCCCAGGTAGTTGTTGGCGCAGAAGTTGAGCACCTCAGCGCCGTCCGCGACGATCTCGGTGCGCTGCGGACCGCGGATCCCGCGCTCGTGCTTGGTGAGTCCGGCCTCGTCGATCCCGGTGAGCTCGTCGGCCAGGTGCTGCTGGAATGATCCGTACATCGTCGTCTCCTACAGTTCGGTCCAGTCGAGGATGATCTTGCCCGTGCCCGCGGAAGCGGCGGCCGCGAAGCCCTTCTCCCACTCCCGAGCCGGAAGGACCTCGGCGATGATGCGGGTGATCGAGTCGCGCAGCACCGGGCTGGTCTGCAGCATGGCGCCCATCGCATTCCAGGTCTCGAACATCTCGCGACCGTAGATGCCCTTAACGGTGAGCATGTGCGTGACGATCTTGCCCCAGTCCACACTGAACGGGCCGGTCGGCAGGCCGAGCATCGCGATCCGCCCGCCGTGGTTCATGTTGTCGATCATCGCGGGCAGCGCGCTCGGCGCCCCGCTCATCTCGAAGCCGATGTCGAAGCCCTCGCGCATGCCGAGTGCGCGCTGCGCGTCCGCGATGTCCTCGCGGGAGACGTCGACGACGGCATCGGCGCCCATCTCGCGGGCCAGCTCGAGGCGAGGTGCGCTCACGTCGGTCGCGGTGATGAAACGCGCACCCACGTGGCGGGCGATCGCGATCGCCATCAGCCCGATCGGGCCGCAGCCGGTGACCAGCACGTCCTCGCCGACGAGCGGGAACGCGAGTGCGGTGTGCACGGCGTTGCCGAGCGGGTCGAAGATCGCGCCGAGTTCCGGAGTCACGTCGGCGTGGTGAACCCAGACGTTCGTGGCCGGCAGGGTGAGGTACTCGGCGTAGGCGCCGTCGCGCTGCACGCCGAGTCCGATCGTGCGGATGCACATCTGCCGACGGCCGGCACGGCAGTTGCGGCACATGCCGCACACGATGTGTCCCTCGCCGGAGACCCGATCGCCGACGGCGATGTCGTGGACGAGCGGACCGACCTCGACGACCTCGCCGTAGAACTCGTGGCCGGGAATGAGCGGCGCCTTCACCGCGGAGGCCGCCCAGTCGTCCCAGCGCTGGATGTGCAGGTCGGTGCCGCAGATGCCGGTGCGCAGCACGCGGATCACCACCTCATCGGGTCCGGCGACAGGGTCCGGCCGGTCGACGAGCGCGAGGCCCGCGTGGGGGCCGTCCTTGTAGAGAGCCTTCATGCCTCGATCCCACCGCGAATAATGATGAAGAACAAGCCCGACTGTCTGGACTGATCATTAAGTATCGCTACATGCTTGAATGGACATATGCAATTGCAGCAGCTCCAGATCCTGCGTGAGCTCGGCGCGCTCGGAAGTGTGACCGCGGTCGCCGACGCTCTGCGCGTCACGCCGTCCGCGGTCTCCCAGCAGCTGGCCGCACTGCAGCGCGGCGTGCGAGCACCCCTGACCCGCAAGCAGGGCCGCACTCTCGTTCTGACGCCGGCCGGCGAGGCGCTCGCCGAAGCCGGCGCCGCCGCGCTCGACGCCATGGCCGCGGCACGCTCGGCGGTCGACGAATTCGAGGCCACGGAGGGCGGGATCGTCACGATCAGCGGCTTCCTCAGCGCCGCACAGGCGCTGTTCGGCCCCCTCCTCCGCGAACTCGGATCCGGTGCCGGAGTCCCCGCGATCCGGTTCACCGACGAGGACGTCGCGCAGAGCGACTTCCCCGCGCTGACCGCACGCTACGACCTCGTGCTGGCACACCGCATGGAGCACAGCCCGCCATGGCCGAAGACCGGGATCCGCGTGCTCACCCTCGCGACGGAGCCCCTGGATATGGCGCTCTCCCCCGATCATCCCCTTGCACAGCGGGCCTCGCTGCGCCCCGCCGACGTCGTCGGCGAACGCTGGGTGACCAGTCGAGCGGGCTACTCCCCCGATGACGTGCTGCGCACGATCTCCGCGATCACGAATCGCCCGGCCGAGATCGTGCACCGCATCAACGACTACGGCGTTGCCGCCTCCGTCATCGCGACGGGCGACGTGATCGGCGTGCTCCCCCGCTACACCACCCAGGGGACGGACGCCGTGGTGCGCCGTCCCCTGCAGTACGTGAGCACCAACCGGATGATCGACGTGCTCGCCCGGCCGGAGAACCTGCGCCGGCGCTCGGTGCGACTCGTCGCGGACGCGCTCAGCCGTGTAATGGCGGAACTCGCAGGCTGAAGTCGGCGCGGGAGCGTCGGCGCATGGAACCGGCGCGGCGCGGGGTGCCCTCATGGTCACCCCGCGCCGCGCCGGGAATCATCTGAGTCCGCAGGACCCGATCATTGCGAGCAGGTCACCTCGGTGCGGTAGATCTGCATGTCGCCGCCTGCGGCGTGCGGGGTCACGCACTTCGTGTGGGCGATGTACATGACCTGCTGGTACAACGGCTGCAGCACCTGGTCTGCGAGCACCCCGTCCTCCGCCTTCTGCCACAGCGCATCGGCCTGCTTCTCGTCCCCGGCGGCGAGCGCCTGCTTGACCTGGTCGGCCGCCGTGGGGTTGTCGTACTTCAGCCGGTAGTTGGCGTCGACGAAGATCGACGCGATCCACTCCGAGGCACGCGGGAAGGAGGAGCCCCAGAGCTGGATGCTCGGACCGTCCAGCCCGTACTTGTTGATCGTGTCGGAGAGCGTGGCCGCGGGCACCGGCTTGGGCTCGACGTCGAGGCCGATCTCCTTCGCGGAATTGGAGATCGCCAGGGCGGTCGCCGCATCGGTCGTGCTGCTGGAGGCGTAGTTCAGCGGGATGGAGCCGGTGAACCCGGCCTTGGCCAGCAAGGCCTTCGCCGCGTCGGGGTCGTACGTGCAGTACTGCCCGCAAGCGCCCTCACGATAGGCCGAGACCGAGTTCGGCATGAGCGAAGTAGCGGGCAGGGTCGCACCCTTGAAGAGGTCCTTCGAGATGCTCTCCCGGTTCACGATCATCGAGAACGCCTGCCGCACCTCGACCGGATACGTCGCGTCCAGATACGTCGGCCACGCGATGTACGTCTGCAGCGTGTTGCGGTCGATCGCCGTCAGCCCCTCCTTGCCGAGCGCGTTGCGGCCCTGCGCGATGAGGCCGGGCGGCAGGCTGCGCAGCACATCCGCGTTGCCTGCCACGACATCCTGATAGGCCGTGTTCGTGTCGGTGTAGACCCGGAAGGTGAGCGTGTCGGCCGCGCCCTTCGGCACCCATCCCTTGTACTCCGGGTCCTTCGTCAGCACCGCCTCGACCTGAGGGTCGAGCGACTTCAGCGTGTACACGCCGTTGCCGATCGGCTTCTTGTCGTAGGCGACCGGATCCTTGAACGCGCTCTCGGGCATCGGACAGAACGAGAGCATCGACAGGAGATAGGGCACGTCGTTGTTCGGCGACTTCATCGTCAGCGTGAACGTGTCGTCGTCCACGAGCTTGAGCCCGGACAGCGCGGTGCCCGTCGGCTCGCCCTCGGCGGGGTTCAGCTCGTCATACCCCTGGATCTGCTCGTATGCGAAGTTGGACGGCATCGCGTTGGCGCCGTTCGCGACGAAGTCGAACGTGTCGGCGTAGGTCTTCGCGTCGATCTTCGTGCCGTCCGAGAAGCGTCGATCTTCGTGCCGTCCGAGAAGGTGTGCCCCTTCGCGACCTTCACGGTCCAGGTGATCTGGTCCTTGCTCTCGACGGACTCGGCGCCGCGCATGAAGATCGACCCGTCGTCCGCGATGCCGGTGAGCGGCTCGCAGATCGCCATGGCGATCTGACTCCCGGCGTTCTGCGCGCCGGTGATGCGCTGGATCTCGCCGTTGTTCACCGCCACCAGCGAGGTCTTGCCGTCTGCGCCGCCGGAGGGCTGGCCGAGACACCCGGTCAGTGTCGTCGCGCAGGCCGCGGCGGCGACGATGCCCACCGCGATGCGCGTCGTCAGTCTGGTCATGGTTCTGTCCTTTCGGAGGGGGTGGAGATGGTGTAGACGGCGCCCACACGGGAGCGGCTCACCTCGGCCGCGAGATGGCAGGCGGAGCGATGCCGCGCGGGCTCGCCGGGGACCGGAGCGAGCGCGGGAACCTCCGTCGCGCACCGCTCGATGGCCGTGTAGCAGCGGGTGTGGAACGGGCAGCCGGACGGCGGATCGATCGGAGACGGCGGGTCGCCTTCGAGCACGACCCGGTCGAGCCGCTCATCGGGTCCGAGTTTGCGCGGGATCGCGGAGAGCAGCGCCCTCGTGTACGGATGCGCGGTGCGGTCGTACACGTCGTCGCCATCGCCGGATTCCACGACCTTGCCGAGGTACATCGTCACGATCCGATCCGACATGTGCTCCACGACGTCGAGGTCGTGCGCGATGAAGACCATCGACAGTCCCAGCTCGCGCTTGAGCCGGTTCAGCAGGTTGAGCACCTGCGCGCGGACGGAGATGTCCAGGGCCGAGACCGGCTCGTCGCAGACGAGAAGCCGGGGCTCCACGGCGAGCGCGCGCGCGATGCCGACCCGCTGCAGCTGACCGCCCGAGAACTCGTGCGGATAGCGCTGGGCATGGTCCGGGTTCAGCCCGACCTGCGCGAGCAGCTCTCGCACCCGCCCGTCGATACGCGACGCCGGAAGCAGCCGATGCGTCTCGATGCCCTCTGCGATGGACTGGCCGATCGAGCGTCGCGGATCCAGCGAGGCATGGGGATCCTGAAACACCATCTGCACCTCGCGATGCAGGATCCGCGCCCTCTCCGCCGGACGCATCGCGACGACGTCAGTGCCGTTCCAGCGAACCGCTCCTTCGCTCGGCGCCTCCAGCCCGCAGATGATTCGGGCCAGGGTGGACTTGCCGCAGCCGGACTCGCCGACCAGGCCGACTGTCTCCCCCGGGTCCACCCGGAAGTCGACCCCGTCCACCGCACGGACGGGCGAGTGCCCTGCCGCAGCGAACATCGTCTTCTTCTGCCGGTAGTGCCGGCGGACGCCCTCAAGCTCCAATAGGGACATCGGAGAGCACCTCCTCGAGATGGTGGCACGCGGCGGCGCGGCCCGATGCGAAGGCCACGAGCGGCGGATCGATCGACGCGCACTCCGCGGTCGCGTAGGCGCAACGCGGGTTGAAGCTGCACCCCGGCGGACGGCGGGCGATGTCGGGCGGAAGGCCGGGGATCGTCGGCAGGTCCTGACCACGGTGCGCCGCTCCCGGGATCGAGCCGAGCAGGCCACGGGTGTACGGGTGCGCCGGCCGATCGAAGACCTCGTCGATCGGCCCGTACTCGGCCACCCGCCCCGCATACATCAGGAGCGCGCGGTCGGCGAGCTGGCCCGCCACCCCCAGATCGTGCGTGATCATCATCAGCGCCATGTGCCGCTCCGCGGTGACCTCGGCGAGAAGCTCGAGGATCTGCGCCTGCACGGTGGCGTCCAGGGCCGTGGTCGGCTCGTCGGCGATGAGGACGTCCGGGTCGAGCGCGAGAGCCATCGCGATCATGATGCGCTGTCGCATGCCGCCGGAGAACTGGAACGGGTAGTCGTCCGCACGGTTCGCGGCGTCGGGGATGCGCACGGCCCGCATCATCTCGATCGCGCGATCCTTCGCCTCACGGCGCCCCAGCCCTCGATGCACCCGGTAAAGCTCGGCGATCTGCGTCGACACGGTCTGCACCGGGTTGAGCGCGCTCAGCGCATCCTGGAACACCATCGCGATACTCGCGCCCTGCACGGAGCGCAGACGGGCGGCGGAAAGGGAGAGCAGGTCCGTGCCGTCGAAGCGGATCTGCCCGCCGGTCACCACCGCGGCGGGCTTCGGCAGGATCCCCATCACCGCCTTGGCAGTGATGCTCTTGCCGGATCCGGACTCGCCCAGAACCGCGAGCGTCTCGCCGCGGTCGAGCGTGAAGCTCACGTCCTGCAGCGCCGTGATCGGTGCGGCACCGCGGGATCCGCGGAATTCCAGAGAGAGGCTCTGCACCTCGAGCAGCGCGGTCATCGGCGGCCCTTCGGGTCGAGGGCGTCGCGCAGGTTCTCGCCGAGCACGACGAAGGCCAGCGTGGTGAGCCCCAGCATTGTCGCGGGGAACAGCATCAGCAGCGGGGCGATCTGCCAGTTGCCGTCCTGACTGGCGGTCGCGATCTGCAGTCCCCACGAGAACGCGGGCAGCTTGAGGCCGACGCCGAGGATGGAGAAGCCCGCCTCGGCCGTCATGCCCGCACCGATCGAAAGCGTGCTCATCACGATGAGCGGGGTCACCGCGTTCGGCACGACGTGGGCGCGCAGGATCCGCCACGGCCCGACGCCCAGACCACGCGCCGCCTGGATGTATTCGAGACTCTTGACCTGCAGCACCGAGCCGCGCATGTACCGCATCGTCCCCGCCCAGCTGAACAGCACGAGCACGAAGACGATCGTCCAGACCGTGCGGGAGCGGAACTGGTACAGGATGACGAGGCTCGCGATCCCGACGGGGATGCCCAGGATGACGTTCGAGATCCAGGACAGCACGGAGTCGACCGCGCCGCCGAAGTAGCCGGCGAGCGAGCCCGCGACGAGTGCGATCGCGAAGCTGATCACGGCGGTGAGCACCCCGACCTCCAAGGAGGTGCGCGCACCGTAGACGATGTTCGTCCAGTAGTCGCAGCCCTGGATGTCGAATCCCATGATGTGCCCCGGCTGCGGACCCACCCGCGACATCGCGAGACTGCAGGAGCGCGGATCCAGGGGGGTGAACAGCGCGGGGAAGAGCGCCATCCCGGTCACCACGAGGATGATCGCGACCGCGACGAGGAAGAACGGCTTCCGCCAGAGCGCGTGCAGGCCGCTGCGCGGGCGGGCGCGACGCATGCGCGCGGTGAGCAGCGCCATCGTGGATTCGCGCACTGCGGGATCAGACATGACGCACCCTCGGGTCGATGATCGGATACAGCAGGTCGACGACGAGCGCGCAGACCAGGTAGAAGAGCAGCAGGAACACCGAAACCCCGACCACCACCGGCCCGTTCTGCGTCTCGATGGCACGCGACAAAGTGCCGCCGAGGCCGGGCAGGTTGAAGATGGTCTCGATGAGCACGGATCCGCCGAGCAGGCTCGCCAGACTCAGCCCGAGATAGGTGACGACGGGCATGAAGGCGTTGCGCAGGGCATGCACCCACATGATCCGCCGGGGCGGGAGTCCCTTCGCGGTCGCGGTCACGATGAAGTCCGAGCGCAGCACGTCGACGAGACTCGTGCGTGTGAGCCGTGCGAGCGGCGAAGCGGTCTCCAGCGCCAGCACGACCGCCGGCAGGATGAAGGCGATCGGGAACCCGAGCCGCACCCCGGATATCGGCAGCCAATGCAGCTTTATGCCGAAGAGGTACTGCGAGAAGTAGGCGATGATGAAGCCGGGCACGGCCAGGAAGAAGATCGTGAAGAAGAGGTTGAACTTATCCGGCAGCCTGCCCTGGCGCAGCCCCGCCCAGACGCCCAGGCACACCCCGATGGCGATCTTCAGCAGGAACGCGGACAGCGCCAGCACCAGGGTGTAGGGCAGCGCCGTCGCGATGAGAGTGGACACCGCGTTGCCGTTGAAGTCACGGCCGAAGTCGCCGTGCAGCACATTCATCAGGTACTTGCCGTATTGCACGAGGAACGGGTCGTCCAAGTTGTACTGGGCGCGGATCGACGCGATCGTCGAGGGCGACAGTCGCTTCTCCCCCGCGAGCGCCAGTACCGGATCCCCTGGGACGAGGAAGACGAGGAAGTACACCAGGAAGGTCGAGCCGATGAGGGTGGGGATCATCAGCAGGATCCGCCGCAGGCTGTACCGGAGCATCAGGGCCTCGCGGACTCGCGTGCCGGCTGGTGGGCCGTGAAGTAGGCGATCATCTCGTCCGGCACAGCGGGGATCTGCTGCGGCTGGGATCCCGATCGGATGGAGAGGGCGCCGGCGATCCCTGCAGCGACGGCGTCGCGGGCCGCGAGCGGGTTCGTGTCGGTCGGGGTGCCGGAGCGCACGAACTCGACGAACTCGGCCACGGTGAGCGGATCCGCTCCCCCGTGTCCGCCGTCGCCGCCGTCCTGGATCGGGTAGCGCACGTGCCCCTTCTCGAGGTAGTCGCTGCGTGCGTTCCACACCCGGATCTCGCCACCGGTGCCGTCGTCGAAGTTCTCGATCCGCCCTTCGGTGCCGATCACCGTGTAGTTGCGCCAGTAATCCGGGGTGAAGTGGCACTGCTGATAGCTCATCAGCACCCCCGAGTCGGTGCGCATCATGATCATCGAGATGTCCTCGACATCGATCACCGGGTTCAGATCCTGCTGGGCGAGCGGCGGCCAGTTCGCCATCGAGAACCAGTCGCCCATCCGCCGGTCCGAGTTGTCCCGACGCGAATCCACCTGCCCGTACACCGCGAGGTCCCCGACGCCGACGACCGTGCGCGACGACGTGCCGGCCAGCCAGTGCATCACGTCGATGTCGTGGGCGCCCTTCTGCAGCAGCAGGCTCATCGCCTTGTCGCGCTCGGCATGCCAGTCCTTGAAGTAGTAGTCACCGCCGTGGCCGACGAAGTGACGGCACCAGATCGCCTTGACCTCGCCGATCTCGCCACGGTCGATGACGTCCTTCATCATCCGGACCACCTGCATGTGCCGCATGTTGTGGCCCACGTAGAGCTTCGACCCCGTGCGGTACGCGGTCTCCAGGATCCGGTCCGCATCCTCGATCGAGATCGCCAGCGGCTTCTCCACGTAGACCGGCACGCCGCCCTCGAGCAGTTCGATCGATACCTCGGCATGCGTGAAATCAGGCGAGGTGACGAACGCGCCATCGACCTCGATCCCCGAGGCGAGCAGGTCGGCGACCGAGGTGAACACCGGGATGTCGCCGAAGAGCTTGGCCGCCCGCGCATGCGTCTGCGGAGCAGGATCCACCGCGGCGACCACCGTGCCGCCCGCTGCCTCGACGTGCAGGGCCACGCCCGCGCGCGCGCCGACGCCGATCACCGCCGCCCGGAAGGCGGTGGTCTGCCCTGTCGCGTCCTGCTGCGCCATGTGGTCCCTCTCGTTGTTGTTCGTGATGCTCGGGGCTGTCACACCCTCGAAGCCGTAGATGCGGGCGGCGTGCCGCTGGAACGCGAGCCCGAGTGCGCCGATCGCCGCCGCGTCGACGCCGAGTTCGCCTCCGCGGATGAGGCGCGTGCCGGTGTCGATCCCCATGACAGCGGTGCGCACGTTCTCCTCGAGCGGAGCCGCGACGAGGTCCGCGAACTCGGCGAGCTCCCCGCCGAGCACGATCACTTCGGGGTCGACGGTCAGGATCAGCGCGGCCATCGCCGGCGACATCGCCGCGCTCAGGCTGCGCAGCGCCTCGAGACCGCGGGTGTCCGCCGGATCGTCGCGCAGGCGGCGCAGCTCGGCGCCGACGGCGGGAACAGCCTCGAGCAGTGTCCCCTTCGGGATCTCGACATCGCTGAATGCGCGGAGCATGCCGACTTCTCCGGCACGCCCGCGGCGGCCGCGCACGACGTGTCCGGCCGCCGTGACCCTGGCGGAGACGTGGTGCCAGGTGAGCGCGTAGACACCCGTGTCGGCGTCGCGAAGCGCGCCGGAGCGGGACTCCGCCTCCGCGGCGAGGGAGAGGTCGTTGTCCACCACGACCGGGATCCCGAACGCTTCGGTGAGCAGCGTCCCGAGGTGGGTCCCGTGCCAGGAGGCGACCTGAGGCGAGGAGATCACGATGCCGTCTTCATCGAGAAGGCCGGCAGCGGCCACGCCGATCGCAGCGACGTCCGACAGCCGGCGGCCGGCGCGCTCCAGAGTCTGGACGAGAAGGGCGCGCACTGGGGCGAGACCGGGCTGAGCGGTCGTCGGCGGGGCGATCTCCGAGCTCTGCACGCCGAGGATCCGGCCGGACCGATCAGCGACCAGCATCCGCACCCCGCTGCGGGTCAGATCGACGCCGACCACGACCTGAGCTCCGAGGACCAGGGAATACGAGCGGGCCGGGCGCCCTGCGGACGCGCGGGCCTCATGCTCGAGCACGAGGCCACCGTCCTTGAGCTCGGCGAGCGCGGCGGTGACGGTCGGCCGAGACAGGCCCGTGGACTCCGCGAGGTCCGAGATGGTGGCGCCGTCGTGCTCACGCAGGGCGGTCAAGCACTGGGCGACGAGGCGTGGATCGGTCGTGGACATCATCGGCCTTTCGGAACCAACTTGATAAGCATTATGAAAGTGCTTTCGTCATTGATATCCGACGAGTCCTCGTCGTGTCAAGACAATCCACCCCGACTCGCGATCCGACTCCTAGGCTCGGAGCATGACGGTCGAGACCAACCCGCTGCTCACCCCCTCCTCCCTCCCCTACGCGCTGCCCGATTACGGACGGATCCGTGCGGAGCACTATCTCCCCGCATTCCGGCAGGGTTTCGAGGAACAGCTCGCCGAGGTCCGCCGGATCACGATGGTGCGGTCGATGCCGACCTTCGAGAACACGATGGTCGCGCTGGAGCGCAGCGGAGAGCTGCTGGACCGGGCGTCGCACGCGTTCTACACCGTGAGTTCCGCCGATGCGACGGCCGAGATCCAGGCGATCGATGAGGAGCTCGCCCCTCTGATGGCGGCTCACCAGGATGCGATCCTGCTCGACTCCGCGCTGTACTGGCGCATCTCGCACCTGCATGACCAGATCGATGCCCTCTCCCTGGAACCCGAGCAGCACCGTCTCGTCGAGCGCTGGCATCGCGAGATGACCTTGGCCGGCGCAGCGCTCGACGACCATGCCAAAGCCCGGCTCACCGAGCTGAACCAGCGGATCTCCGCGCTCGGCACCGCGTTCGAGAGAAACCTGCTCGCCGACACGAACGAGCTGGCCGTGCTCTTCGACGAGGCCGTCGAGCTCGACGGCCTGAGCGAGGGAGAGCTGTCAGCCGCTGCTCGAGCGGCCGCCGAGCGCGGCCTCGAGGGCAAGCATCTGCTCACCCTCCCGCTCTTCACCGGCCATCCGGCCCTGGCCGCGCTCACGAACCGCGAGAGCCGCCGTCGCATCATGGAGGCATCACGCTCCCGCGGGGCCCGCGGTGGTGAGCACGACAACCGCGGCGTCCTCGCCGAGATCGTGCGGCTCCGCGCCGAGCGAGCGGATCTGCTCGGCTACCCCTCGCACGCCGCCGCCGTGACCGCTGACGAGACGGCGGGTACTCCCCAGGCCGTGGAGCGCATGCTGCGTGACCTCGCTGCGCCGGCGGCGCGCAACGCGACGGCGGAGCGGGCGGCTCTGCAACGCCTCATCGACGACACCGAGGCCGAGCCCTTCCCCTTGGAGGCGCACGACTGGGCCTTTTACACAGAGAAGCTGCGCACCGCGCAGTACGAGATCGACACCGCGGCGCTGCGCCCGTGGTTCGAGTCGGAGGGCGTGCTGCGCGACGGCGTGTTCGCCGCCGCCGGCCGGCTGTACGGACTCTCGTTCGCGGAGCGCCCCGATCTGCCCGTCTACCACCCCGGCGTGCGCACGTTCGAGGTGTTCCAGGAGGACGGATCCGCGCTCGGCCTCTTCGTGCTGGATCTGTACACGCGCGACAGCAAGCGCGGCGGGGCGTGGATGAATCCGATCGTCAGCCAATCCGCGCTGCGCGGCACGTTGCCGGTCGTCGCGAACAACCTCAACGTGGCGAAGCCGGCCGATGGGGAGCCGACGCTGCTCACGCTGGACGAGGTGAACACCCTGTTCCACGAGTTCGGCCACGCGCTGCACGGGCTCTTCTCCGACGTCGCCTACCCGCACTTCTCCGGCACCAACGTGTTCCGCGACTTCGTCGAATTCCCCAGTCAGGTCAACGAGATGTGGATGCTCTGGCCGGAGATCGTCGGCGAGTACGCACGGCATCACGAGACCGGCGAGCCGCTCCCTTCCGGTCTCATCGAGCGTCTGCGGGCCACGGAGACCTTCAACCAGGGCTTCGAGACCAGCGAATATCTCGCCGCAGCCTGGCTCGACCAGACGCTGCACGCGCTGCCCGTGGGCGACGCGATCGATGACGTCGCGGCGTTCGAGGCCGCGGCCCTCGCGGACATCGGCCTGAACGATCCCGCCGTGCCCACCAGATACTCGTCCGCGTACTTCGCACACGTGTTCTCCGGCGGCTACAGCGCCGGCTACTACTCGTACATCTGGAGCGAAGTGCTCGATGCCGACACCGTGGAGTGGTTCCGCGACAACGGCGGGCTGACCAGGGAGAACGGGGAGCGCTTCCGACGGCGCCTGCTGGGCGTCGGCGGGTCGAAGGATCCGCTCGAGGCCTACCGCGATTTCCGCGGGCGCGATGCGGAGATCGCTCCCCTGCTCAAGCGCCGCGGACTCGATCGCTGACGGCCTCCCTGTCGGCGGAGCGCTCAGGTGCTCTGCCGACGTCGGGGCTCAGGCGCTCTTGCGTTTGCGTGCCAGCACCAGCGTGGGCGGCGCGCCCTCGTCGACGGCGGCACGGGTCACGACGACCTTCTGCACGTCCTCCTCGGACGGGATCTCGAACATGATCGGTCCGAGCACGTCCTCCAGGATCGCCCGGAGTCCCCGCGCGCCGGTCTTGCGCAGCACGGCGAGATCCGCGATCGACTGCAGGGCATCGTCCTCGAACTCCAGTTCCACCCCGTCGAGCTGGAACATGCGCTGGTATTGCTTCACCAGTGCGTTGCGCGGCCCGGTGAGGATGTCGATGAGGGCGGCCTGGTCGAGTGGGGAGACCGAGGCGACGACCGGCAGCCGGCCGATGAACTCGGGGATCAGACCGAACTTGTGCAGGTCCTCCGGGAGCACCTCGCTGAACAGATCCAGATCCTTGCCCTTGTCATGCAGCGGCGCGCCGAACCCGACACCATGCTTGCCGACGCGGGAGGAGACGATGTCCTCGAGCCCCGCGAAGGCCCCGGCGACGATGAACAGCACGTTCGTGGTGTCGATCTGCAGGAACTCCTGATGCGGGTGCTTGCGACCGCCCTGCGGCGGCACCGAGGCGACCGTGCCCTCGAGGATCTTGAGCAGCGCCTGCTGCACGCCCTCACCCGAGACATCACGGGTGATCGACGGGTTCTCCGCCTTGCGCGCGATCTTGTCGATCTCGTCGATGTAGATGATGCCCTGCTCAGCGCGCTTGACGTCGTAGTCGGCCGCCTGGATCAGCTTGAGCAGGATGTTCTCCACATCCTCGCCGACGTAGCCCGCCTCCGTGAGCGCAGTGGCATCGGCCACCGCGAACGGCACGTTCAGTCGCTTCGCGAGCGTCTGCGCGAGGTAGGTCTTACCGCATCCGGTCGGGCCGATCATCAGGATGTTGCTCTTGGCGATCTCGATGTCTTCGGCCTTCTGCTCGGCCGGCTGCAGGGTGCCACGCGCGCGAACCCGCTTGTAGTGGTTGTAGACCGCCACCGCGAGCGCCTTCTTGGCGGGCTCCTGACCGACCACGTACTCCTCGAGGAAGGAGAAGATCTCTCGGGGCTTGGGCAGATCGAACTCGGCGACCTCTTCGATGATCTCGTTGCAGAGCTCGACGCACTCGTCGCAGATGTACACGCCCGGACCGGCGATGAGCTGCTGAACCTGCTTCTGACTCTTGCCGCAGAACGAGCACTTGAACAGGTCGGCGCTCTCACCGATGCGTGCCATGTGCGTCCTCCTTCGAGACGTGGTCCGCGGTCGCCTCGACGCTGTCACGAAGGGGCGATCACGGCGTGGGAACACCGTGCGGCGATGCCGCTGTTCGAGCCTAACCTCAACATCAGACAACGGGTCGCATCGCCACGGATTGCCGGCGATGCGTCGCTCCGCGCACGGCGAACACGCTGTGGAGCCGCGCTTTCATGATGAAGGGCCCGTCCTGCGCAATGCAGGACGGGCCCTTCATCCCCTCGACAGTCTCACGAGCCCTTCGTCAGACCATGCTCTTCGGGTGCCACACCGTCTTCACCTCGGTGAAGGCAGCGATCCGCTGCGGAGAGGCGACGACCTCACCCGGAGCGAGCACGCGCTTGAGTGTGTCGGCGGCGGCCATCTGAAGGTCGACCCAGTCGATTCCGCCGGCGCCAGCGAGATCGAGGGCATTGACGTCGGCATGCGACGCGAGCCACGGCGCGAGCTCTGCCGGGGATCCGGTGAGCACGTTCACCACGCCGCCGGGAAGGTCGCTCGTCGCCAGCACCTCGGCGAGGCTGATCGCCGAGAGCGGGTACTGCTCGCTCGCCACGACGACCACCGCGTTGCCCGCGACGAGCGCCGGCGCGATGACAGAGACGAGGCCCAGCAGCGCGTTCTCCTGCGGCGCGATGATCGCGACGACGCCGGTCGGCTCCGGAGCGGAGATGTTGAAGTAGGCGCCCGCGACCGGGTTCAGGTTGCCGGCGACCTGGGCGTACTTGTCGCACCAGCCCGCGTACCAGACCCACAGGTCGATGGCCTCCTCGACCTGCGCCCCTGCAGAGGCGGCCGACACGCCCTGCTGTGCCACGATCTCGTCGACGAACTGCGCCTTGCGCCCCTCGAGCACCTCGGCGACGCGGTACAGCACCTGTCCCCTGTTGTACGCGGTGGCCTTCGCCCAGCCCGCCTGCGCCGTGCGCGCGGCCTTCACCGCGTCGCGCGCGTCCTTGCGCGAAGCCTGGGCGGCATTCGCCAGGAACGCGCCCTTCGGAGTGGTTACCCCATAGGTGCGTCCCGATTCGCTGCGCGGGAACGCGCCGCCGATCGCGAGCTTGTAGGTCTTGGGCACCGTCAGTCGCGCGCTCATGCCGCGGATCCCTTCTTCTGCGCCTTGGCCTCGATCTGGCGGGCGACCCCGGCCGGACGCAGGTACGCGGTCAAGCCCTGCTTGCCGCCCTCGCGGCCGTAGCCGGACTCCTTGTAACCGCCGAACGGGCTGGACGGGTCGAACCGGTTGAACGTGTTCGCCCACACCACGCCGGCGCGGAGGCGGTCGGCGACGGCGAGGATCCGGGATCCCTTGTCGCTCCAGATCCCTGCGGAGAGACCGTAGGGGGTGTTGTTCGCCTTCGCGATCGCCTCGGCCGGGGTGCGGAAGGTGAGCACCGACAGCACGGGGCCGAACACCTCCTCGCGGGCGATGCGATGCGACGCCTCGACGCCGGTGAAGATCGTCGGAGCGAACCAGAAGCCCTTCTCCGGGATCACGCAGTCGGCGGTCCAGCGCTCGGCGCCCTCATCCTCGCCGACCTGACTGAGCTCCCTGATGCGGGCGAGCTGCTCGGCCGAGTTGATGGCGCCGATGTCGGTGTTCTTGTCGAGCGGGTCACCGAGGCGCAGCGTCGACAGGCGGGACTTCAGCCTGTCGATGACCTCGTCGTGGATCGATTCCTGCACGAGCAGGCGGCTGCCGGCGCAGCACACGTGGCCCTGGTTGAAGAAGATGCCGTTGACGATCCCCTCGACCGCCTGGTCGATCGGGGCGTCGTCGAACACGATGTTCGCGGCCTTGCCGCCGAGTTCGAGCGTCAGCGCCTTGCCGGTGCCCGCCACCGTGCGGGCGATCTCGCGGCCCACCGCGGTGGAGCCGGTGAAGGCCACCTTGTCGACGTCGGGGTGGCGCACCAGCGCGGCGCCGGTGGCGCCAGCACCCGTGATGATGTTCACCACACCGGCCGGAAGGTCGGCCTGCTGCAGGATCTCGGCGAAGATCAGCGCCGTGAGCGACGTCGTCTCAGCGGGCTTCAGCACCACCGTGTTGCCGGCGGCCAGAGCCGGGGCGACCTTCCACGCGAGCATGAGCAGCGGGAAGTTCCACGGGATGACCTGCCCCGCGACACCGTGCGCCGCCGGGTCCGGTCCTGCGCCGGCGTAGTCGAGCTTGTCCGCCCAGCCGGCGTAGTAGAAGAACCACGAAGCGACGAGCGGCACATCGACGTCGCGGGACTCCTTGATCGGCTTGCCGTTGTCAAGGCTCTCGGCGACAGCGAGCTCGCGAGCGCGCTCCTGCACGAGCCGCGCGATGCGGAACAAGTACTTGCCCCGGTCGCGGCCGCTCATCTTCGACCACACCTTGGTGTAGGCGCGACGTGCCGCAGCGACCGCGCGGTCGACGTCCTCATCCGACGCGTGCGCGATCGTCGCGATGCGCGACTCATCGGCGGGCGAGATCGTGCCGAACGAGGCGCCGCGCCCCTCGACGAACTCGCCGTCGATGAAGAGCCCGTACTCGTCCTTCAGGTTGAGGATGCTCCGCGACTCGGGCGCGGGTGCGTATTCCAGGAATCCCATGAACAGTCCTTCGTCAGTCGATCGTGACGTAGTCGGGGCCGGAGTAGTGGCCGGTGGTCAGCTTCTGCCGCTGCAGCAGCACGTCGTTCAGCAGGCTCGATGCGCCGAAGCGGAACAGGTGCGGCTGCAGCCACTCCTCCCCCACGGTCTCGGCGACGTGCACGAGATACTTCACCGCGTCCTTCGAGGAGCGGATCCCGCCGGCGGGCTTGACGCCGATCTTCTCGCCGGTGAGCCCGTGCCAGTCGCGTACGGCTTCGAGCATGAGCAGCGTGACGGGCAGCGTGGCCGCCGGGGCGACCTTGCCGGTGGAGGTCTTGATGAAATCGCCGCCGGCCAGCATGCCCAGCCACGACGCGCGCCTGATGTTGTCGTAGGTGTTCAGTTCGCCGGTCTCGAGGATGATCTTCAGCGAGGCGGAGGTGCCGTCCTCCCGCCGGCACGCGTCCTGGACAGCCACGATCTGGTCGAACACCTGACCGTAGCGACCGGCGAGGAAAGCGCCTCGGTCGATCACCATGTCGATCTCGTCGGCGCCGGCCTCGACCGCGTCACGGGTGTCGGCGAGCTTCACGGCGAGCGATGCACGGCCGCTCGGGAACGCGGTCGCGACGGCCGCGACCGAGATGCCGCCGTCGTCGGGGTCGCCGTACCGGGCGCCGAGCGCCTCGACCGCGTACGGCACCATGTCGCCGTAGACGCACACCGCGGCGACGGACGGGCAGGTCGGATCCGAGGCGTCGGGCAGCTTGGCCTTGGAGACCAGCGAGCGCACCTTGCCCGGGGTGTCCGCACCCTCCAGCGTCGTGAGGTCGATGAGCCGCACGATCGTGTCGAGAGCCCACGCCTTCGACGTCGTCTTGATGGAGCGCGTGCCGAGCGCGGCGGAGCGCTGCTCCAGGCCCACCGCGTCCACTCCGGGCAGGCCGTGCAGGAATCGGCGCAACGTGAGGTCGTCGGGGTCGCCGCCGAGCACCTCCAGCGCGGTGCGCCGTGCGAGTTCGGTCGTCGTCACTGGTCCTCCAAGAGGGTCCGGGCGGTCGCCTCGTCGGTGACCACCATCGTGCACAGGTTCGCGGTCACGACCGTGCGGGCGATGTCATGCTTCGCCTCTCCGGCCGTGACGAAGACAGAGGTGCGCGCCTCACGCAGCCGCTCCAGGCTGAGCCCGACCGTGCGGGCATCGAGCTCGGGATCGACGATGTTGCCGTCCGCATCGATGTAGCGGCCCAGCACGTCGCCGACCGCGCCGCGCCGGCCCAATTCGTCGATGTCCCGGACGCTCAGATAGCCGTTGTCGACGTGGGCGGATCCGGCGTCGCAGACGCCCGCGGTGAAGAGGTAGGCGTCGGCCTGGGCGGCCTGCTCGAGAACGCCGGCGACGGTGCGATCGCGCTCGATGGCCTGCTTGGTCTCCAGCCGCTCCAGGATCGCCGGGCTGGGCAGCAGTGCGACGTGCCCCGAGGCGCGCTGCGCGATCGTGGCCGCCAGCGAGGCGGCGCCTCCCGGGCGGCGATTCACGCTCACGCCGCCGTTCATCTGCACCACGGTCACGCCACGAGCCCAGCCCTCGGCCATGCGGTCGGCGATCGCGGTCAGCGTCCGCCCCCAGCTCACGGCGAGCGTCTTCGGCACGGGCCGGAGCGCGGCGAGGTGGTCTGCGGCACCTTGCGCGACGCGTGCGAGCGTCTCGGCGTCGCTCGGACCGTTCGGGACGACGACGGCGTCGGCGAGGCCGAAGCGCTCGCGCAACTCGCGCTCGATGCCGAGCTTGCGAGCGCGCGGGTGCACGATCTCGATCCGCACGATCCCATCGATCCTGGCTTGCTGCAGGAGCCGCCCGACTTTCCAGCGCGAGATGCCCAGCAGGCCGCCGATCTCGTCCTGCGTCTTGTCCTCGTCGTAGTACAGCTCCGCGACGCGGACGGCGAGCAGCTCGTCATCGTCGATGGCGGATCGGGGCATGCTCCGAGAATACTCTCCGCCACGCGCACGCGCACCGCTCTGCTCATATGCGCAAGGCGCTCCACTCACTCGCGCAACGGGAGCGGGAACGTGAAAGGGCGGCCCGGAAGAGGATCCGGACCGCCCTTGCACGGGGTGTCAGCAGGTCAGCTCAGCGCCTGACGCTTGCGGCTCGTGAGCACCTGGTCGACGATGCCGTACTCCTTCGCCTGCTCGGCGGAGAGGATGTTGTCGCGATCGATGTCGCGGTTCACCTTCTCGACCGGCTGACCGGTGTGCTTCGCCATGGTCTCCTCGAGCCACGTGCGCATGCGCAGGATCTCCGCGGCCTGGATCTCGATGTCCGACGCCTGCCCCTGACCGGCCTCGCCCATGGCGGGCTGGTGCATCAGCACACGGGCATTCGGCAGCGCGAGACGCTTGCCGGGCGCGCCGGCGGCGAGCAGGACCGAGGCGGCCGAGGCCGCCTGGCCGAGCACGACGGTCTGGATCTGCGGCGCGACGTACTGCATCGTGTCGTAGATCGCGGTCATGGCCGTGAAGGATCCACCGGGCGAGTTGATGTACATCGTGATGTCGCGCTCGGAATCCTGGCTCTCCAGGACCAGCAGCTGCGCCATCACGTCATCGGCGGACGCGTCGTCGACCTGCACGCCGAGGAAGATCACGCGATCCTCGAACAGCTTGTTGTACGGGTCCTGGCGCTTGAAGCCGTAGGCGGTGCGCTCCTCGAATTGAGGAAGGACGTAGCGGCTCGAGGGCAGGGTGCCGGCGGACCGGAACGTGGGTGTGTACATGAGTGTCCTCTCCAGCCTTACTTGTCCGCGCCCGTGCCGCCGCCGCCGTGCACGTCGCTGGCGTGCTCGCGCATGTGGTCGACGAATCCGTAATCGAGAGCCTCGGAGGCGGTGAACCAGCGATCGCGGTCGCCGTCCTCATTGATCTGCTCGACCGTCTTGCCGGTCTGCGACGCGGTGATCTCGGCGAGACGCTGCTTCATCGACAGAATCAGCTGCGCCTGGGTCTGGATGTCGCTGGACGTGCCGCCGAAACCGCCGTGCGGCTGGTGCAGCAGCACCCGCGCGTTCGGCGTGATGTAGCGCTTGCCCTTGGTGCCGCTGGTCAGCAGCAGCTGGCCCATCGAGGCCGCCATGCCGATGCCCACCGTGACGATGTCGTTCGGCACGAACTGCATCGTGTCGTAGATCGCCATACCTGCGGTGATGGATCCGCCGGGCGAGTTGATGTAGAGGTAGATGTCCTTCTCGGGGTCCTCAGCGGCGAGAAGGAGGATCTTGGCGCAGATCTCGTTGGCGTTCTCGTCCCGCACCTCGGATCCCAGCCAGATGATGCGATCCTTGAGCAGCCTGTCGAAGACGCTCGTCGCGACCAGGGGTTCAGCCATTTCCGCTCCTGTTTCCGTGTTCGGTGATTCGAATCTACCGGCGACAACGCACGCGCCCGGCCGTGTTCGCCGTCGGCATATCAGGCGTCGTCGCCGGCGATCTCGTGGGCGTAGGCGGTCATCGACCGGTGGTAGCGCGGCATGTGCGGCACGAGCGCCAGGATCGCGACCCCGAGCCCGCGTTCCGGCTGTCCGGCGCTGGCGAGGGCGAGCGCATGCATGGCAGCGATCGCGTCGCGGTAGACCGAGTCGGGATGCGTCGCGTGCTCGGCCTCGATGAGCTCGAGGGCGCCCTGCACGTCGCCGAGGTTGCGCAGCGAGCTGGCCAGCTGGATCGTCGCCTGGGCGCGCCGGTCGTCGTCGAGACCGAGCTCGAGGGCACGCCGGTACAGCGGCACAGCCTGGTCGGGCAGCCCCGCGGAATCGCGCGCTCCGGCGCGCTCGAACGCCGCCTCGGCGTCGTCAGGCCCGCGCTCGGCGGCGATCGCGTCGATCCTCGTGATCACGTCTTCATCGACGAGGCCGCCTGCGGCGGCGTCCCAGACGGCGTCGATCCGCTCCTGCCAGTCCTTCATCTCTGTCCTCGCGTCTCTTTCCCGGGATGCGAAGAGGGCGGGTGCGTGGTGCACCCGCCCTCTTCCGGATCATAGATCCGATGGTTACTCGGCGTCAGCGGCCTTCTCGGCGGCCTTCTTGGCCGGAGCCTTGCGGGCGGCCGGCTTCTTGGCGGCGGGCTTCTCCTCGGCGGGAGCCTCGTCGGCGTCCGCGGCCTTGGCGGGAGCCTTCTTCGCCGGCGCCTTCTTGGCCGGCGCCTTCTTGGCCGGCTTCTCCTCGGCCGGAGCCTCGTCGGCGTCCTCGGCCTCGTCCTCGGTGGCCACGAAGCCGGTCAGGTCCACGGCCTTGCCGTTGGAGTCGACCACGGTGACCTTGCCGAGCGCGACCGCGAGGGCCTTGTTGCGGGCGACCTCGCCGACCAGGACGGGCAGCTGGTTCTGGGACTGCAGCGCCTCGACGAACTCCTGCGGAGCCATGCCGTACTGCGCGGCGGACTGGATCAGGTACTGGCTGAGCTCGTCCTGCGAGACCTGCACGTTGGCGTTCTCGGCGATGGAGTCGAGCAGCACCTGGGTGCGGAACTGCTTGGTGCTCGCCTCGGTGACCTCGGCGCGGTGCTCGTCGTCCTCCAGGCGGCCTTCGCCCTCGAGGTGGTTGTGCACCTCGTCCTCGATGAGCTGCGGCGGGACGGGGATGTCGATCTGCTCGAGCAGCGTCTCGACGAGCTTGTCGCGTGCGGCGGAGGCCTGCGTGAAGACACCCTGCTGCTCGACCGACTCACGCAGGCTGTCGCGCAGCTCGGCGATCGTGTCGAACTCGCTCGCGATCTGTGCGAAGTCGTCGTCCGCCTCGGGCAGCTCGCGCTCCTTGACGGCCTTGACCGTGACGGAGACCTCGGCCTCCTCGCCGGCGTGGTCGCCGCCGACGAGCTTCGAGCGGAACGTGGTGTCCTCACCCGCGGTGAGGGAGTCGATCGCGTCGTCGATGCCCTCGAGCAGCTCGCCGGAGCCGACCTCATAGGAGACGCCCTCCGCGCGGTCGATCTCGGCGCCGTCGATCGCGGCGACGAGGTCGAGCTCGACGAAGTCGCCGGTCTTCGCGGGACGGTCGACGGGCACCAGGGTGCCGAAACGGGCGCGCAGGCGGTCGAGCTCTGCATCCAGGGCGGCGTCATCGGCCTCGACGGCGTCCACGGTAACGGTGATGCCGTCGAGCGACGGGACCTCGATCTCGGGACGGACATCGACCTCGACCTCGACCTTGAGGTCGCCGGAGAAGTCCTTCTCGTTCGGCCACTCGATGACTTCGGCCGAGGGGCGACCGACGATACGGAGGTTGTGCTCGAGCGACGCCTCGCGGAAGAAGGTGTCCAGGCCCTCGTTGACGGCGTGCTCGATGACCGCGCCACGACCGACGCGCTGGTCGATGATCGGCGCGGGCACCTTGCCCTTACGGAAGCCGGGGATCTGCACGTCCTGAGCGATGTGCTCGTACGCGTGCGCGATGCTGGGCTTGAGGTCCTCGGGGGTGACCGTGATGTGCAGCTTGACCCGGGTCGGGGCAAGCTTCTCGACGGTGCTGTTCGCCATGCTGGTGTGTCTCCTTGTGAATGTCCCGCGCGGAGATCCACGCGAGTGCGACGTGTATGAACGTCGGGGCGACAGGATTTGAACCTGCGACCTCCCGCTCCCAAAGCGGGCGCTCTACCAAGCTGAGCTACGCCCCGGTTAGGACCCGCGCGCGCGGGAACGGCCTCCACGAGTCTAACGGACCAGAGCACCCCCGTCGGTCAGGTATGCTCGTGGGAGTCCGCGGTGTTGTTGCGCGGCCGGTTCCCTCGCTCGTCGAGGGATCCGGGGCTGTAGCTTAGTGGTAAAGCCTCTGTCTTCCAAACAGATGATGCGAGTTCGATTCTCGTCAGCCCCTCCACTTTCTCCTCTGCTCCTGCGAGGGATCTCGGGTGCTCCTGCGAGGGGATCTCTGGCGGATCCGTCTCCCACCCGCACCGTGACGCACTCGGTGCGCGACGGCAGGCTCATCCTCTCCTGTGGGCGGCGTAGGGTTTCCTGCGTCGAAGGGAGCAGACATGGAGATCACCCCCGCACGCATCACAGCACTCCAGCCGGACCAGGTGTTCGTCTTCGGCTCGAACGCCGAAGGCCTTCACGGCGGCGGCGCCGCCCGCATCGCGTACGAGCGATTCGGCGCGGTATGGGGCGAGGGGCATGGTCATCACGGACAGACCTATGCCATCGACACGATGAGCGGACTCGACGTTCTCGCCGCGGAAGCGCAGGCGTTCGTCGCGTACGCGATCGCCCACCCCGCACTGCAGTTCCTGCTCACCCCGGTCGGATGCGGGATCGCGGGCTACACGCCTGATCAGGTCGCACCGTCGTTCGCCGGCGTGCCCGGCAACGTGTGGGTGCCGGCGAGCTTCGTCGCCTTCCTCTGAGTTCGCGGCACCGAGTCACGTCCGCGGCATGCCTCCGACCAGCCCCGGGCTTGGCCGATCCGCATGAGAGGATGTCCGCACCTGCGACGACATCGAGCCGCCGCAGCCCGCACCGCCCGGCCCCTCGGCCCCGAACGACAGGACCGTGATGGAAGAGCCCCGCCCTCCGCTCGGCGACGACGCCCCGTCGCACGTCGATGACTTCCCACCTATGCAAGGCCGGGCAGCGACCCACCTCGACGGCGCCTCGCCGCTGGATACGAACGCCTCCGACCCCGAGCCGGGCATAGCGGACCCCGAGGCGGCCCAGACCGCTCCGGCGGACCCCGACGCCCGACGTCGACGGCGGCGCCGTGTCCTCGCCTGGGTGCTGCCGCCGACGGTGGCCGTGCTGGTGCTGGGCGCGCTCGCAGCCCTCGAGCTCACGGCATGGCAGAGCTTCGACCACGAGAGCACAGCGCTGAGCAAGGCACTCGACAATCAGGACGAAGCCGTGCGCCAGGTGCAGTCCGCCCTCACCGGCTCACGCAGTGTGAACGACGCGACGACCGCCGTCCTCGCCGTTCCAGACGGCGGGCTGCTCACCGCCGAGGACCGCACGACGCTCACTGACGCCGCCCATCAGTCTGCCGAGCGATCCAGAGCCGCCGCCGCGCTGATCCCCGGCAGCCGCCCACGTCCGGGAGCACGGAAGTTCTGGTTCTGGGAGGTGAATGCCGACACCGCACGGCTCGAGAGACTCGATGCGAGCGCTCGCGACCGGGCGAAGAAGCTCAGTGCGGCCGAGGGGCCGCTGCGGACCGCTACCGAAGCAGCCCGCACCTCGGCGTCGACCGCACTTACGGCGGCGGCCGACCGCGCTGCTGCCGCCGAGTCCGCGAACGTGCCCGCCGACAACGACACCGTGCTCGACCTCCGCGCCGCCGTCGACCAGGTCAAGCAGCGCGCGTCGCCGTTCCAGCCCCGGGTTTCTGCGGACTACACGGCCCTCGCTCAAGCCGTGCAGAAGCTGCAGGACTCGCACACCGCCACGCTCGCCAGCGAATCAGGGCCACTCGAACAGTCCCGCCTCGACCTGGAGGCGTTCGCCCGCTCGCTCGCCCCAGGCATCCTCATGGACTTCGAATGGGCCGACCTCATCAACGGTCTGGGGGAATCCAACGGCTACCTCTCCGGGGAGACCGCCTGGTGGTATGACAGGGGCGGATACGCGACCATCCGGCTGTCGAACTCGATCGCCCAGGAGTGGCCGAGCGACGCCGCCCACGCGATCGTCGCTCATGAGGTCGGGCACGCGATCACGATCCGCTGCCGCACGATGTACGACACGACGAACGATCAGACGGCGGAGGCCTGGGCGACCGCGTGGGCGATCAGCATGGGCTTCACGTCTGATGCCAACGGCACCTCCGCCTACGGCGCTCCCCCGGACTCGCTGATCCAGACCGCATCCGGATGCCGCTGAACCCCACCCGCCTCGGCCGCTTCACCGCCCGAAGCCGCCCCGATACGACGAGAGCCCCTGCCGAAGCGGGGGCTCTCGTGTGCGATGGTGCGCGACGACCTCAGGACTGACCGCGCCGCTCGCGCAGCTGTGCGAGGGCGTCGCCGAGAAGCTGCTCGGCCTCCTCGTCGGTGCGGCGCTCCTTCACGTACGCGAGGTGCGTCTTATAGGGCTCCGCCTTCGCGATCTCCGGCGGGTTCTCCTTGTCCCGCCCAGCGGGAAGTCCGGAGTGCGGGTGATCGATGATGTCCGGGATCTCCTCTTCGGGCAGGCCCGCCGCGAAGTACCGCACCGTCTCGTTGCCGAGCCCGTCCCAGTACGAGATCGCGATGCGGTCGGCGTGATAGCCGTGGTCCTGCTCCCCCATGGGGCCCGATCCGACCCTCGTCCCGCGGATCGCGTTGCCGCCGGTCGCCATCAGATGGCCTCGAACTTCGTGATGAGGCCGAGTCCGACGACCGCGACGAACCAGACCAGGGCGAGCACGACCGTGAAGCGGTTGAGGTTCCGCTCGGCGAGACCGCTGGACCCGACAGCGGACGACATGCCGCCGCCGAACATGTCGGAGAGGCCTCCGCCGCGCCCCTTGTGGAGCAGGATCAGAAGGGTCAGCAAGACGCTGGTGATGCCCAGCAGCACCTGCAGGATGAACTGGAGAATATCCACGGATCGGCCTTTCGCTCGGGCTCGCACGGGCGTGCGGGATCCCGGGTAACGGTCAATTATACGTCGAGACGTCTCCGCCGCTCGGGGCGGAGACGCGTGTCACACCCCGACGTGCTTCTGGTAGCGGACGATCGCGGCGAACTCGTCGACGACCAGGCTCGCTCCCCCGACCAGCGCGCCGTCCACGTCGGGCTCGCGCATGAACCCGGCGATGTTCGCCGACTTCACCGAGCCGCCGTAGAGGATCCTGGTGCGCGCGGCCGCCTCGTCGCCGAGGACCTTCGCGATCACGCCGCGCAGGACGGCGCAGACATCCTGCGCCTGCTGCGGAGTCGCGGCCTGACCCGAGCCGATGGCCCAGACGGGCTCGTACGCGACGACGATGTCCGCCTTCGCGTCGAGACCCTGCAGCGCAACCTCGAGCTGACCGGCGGGAACGGCACTCGCACCGAACCTCTCCAGGTCCTCCGCCGTCTCGCCGACGCAGATCACGGGCACCAGGCCGTGCTTGATCGCGGCCCTGGTCTTGGCCGCGACGACCTCATCGCTCTCGGCGTGGTACTCACGGCGCTCCGAGTGGCCGATGATCACGTAGCTCGCGTCCAGCTTGGCCAGGAAAGCACCGGAGATCTCACCGGTGTACGCCCCCGAGTCGTGCTGCGACAGATCCTGCGCGCCGAACGCGAACGGGATCTTGTCCGCGTCGATCAGCGTCTGCACGCTGCGCAGATCGGTGAACGGCGGGAAGACCGCCACTTCGACCGTTCCGTCCTCGTGCTTGGCGTCTTTGAGCGTCCAGTGCAGCTTCTGCACGAACGCGACCGCCTGCAGGTGGTCGAGGTTCATCTTCCAGTTGCCCGCGATCAGCGGGGTTCTGTTGTTCACACCCATCCGAGGACCTCCAGTCCGGGGAGCTTCTTGCCCTCGAGGAACTCGAGGCTCGCGCCCCCGCCCGTCGAGATGTGACCGAACTGGTCATCCGCGAAACCGAGCTGACGCACGGCCGCGGCGGAGTCGCCGCCACCGACGACGCTCAGGCCGTCGGTCTCCGTCAGCGCCTGCGCGACGGCCTTGGTGCCGGCGGCGAACGCGGGGAACTCGAACACGCCCATGGGCCCGTTCCAGAACACGGTCTTGGATCCGCGGATCGCGTCCGCGAAGCGTGCGGCGCTGTCCGGCCCGATGTCGAGTCCGATGCCCGAGGCGCCGAAGGACGTCGCCTCGATCGCGTCGGCGGCGGCGACCTCGTGAGCCGCATCCGCAGAGAACGATGCCGCGACGACCACGTCGGTGGGGAGCACGAGCTCCACGCCGCGCTCGGCCGCTTCGGCGATGTAGCCGCGTACGGTGTCGAGCTGGTCCTTCTCCAGCAGGCTGGAGGCGACCGCGTGGCCCTGCGCTGCGAGGAAGGTGAACAGCATGCCGCCGCCGACAAGCAGGCGGTCGACTCGCGGCAGCAGGTGCGAGATCACGCCGAGCTTGTCGGAGACCTTGGATCCGCCGAGTACCACCGTGTACGGGCGCTCGGGATTCTCGGTGAGGCGGTCGAGGACCTTGAGCTCGGCCTCGATGAGCAGACCCGCCGCGGACGGCAGGATCTTCGCGAGGTCGTAGACGCTGGCCTGCTTGCGGTGCACGACGCCGAAGCCGTCGGAGACGAGCGCGTCGCCGAGGGCGGCGAGCTGCTCCGCGAAGGCCTGGCGCTCCGCGTCATCCTTCGAGGTCTCCCCCGGGTTGAAGCGGAGGTTCTCGAGCACGACGACGCCACCGGGCTGCAGCGCCGCGACGGCGTCCTGCGCGGAGGCGCCGACCGTGTCGGTCGCGAACGCAACCGGCTGCCCGAGCAGCTCGCCCAGGCGCGCCGCGACGGGCGCCAGGCTGTACTGCGGGTCGGGGGCGCCCTCGGGCCGACCGAGGTGGGAGCAGACGATCACGCGCGCCCCCTGGTCGATGAGGGCTTTGAGGGTCGGCACCGACGCCCGAACACGGCCATCGTCCGTGATGACCGCGTCCCGCAGGGGGACGTTGAGGTCACAACGGACGATGACGCGCGTTCCGTCGAGCGAACCGACCGATTCCTTCAGGGATTCGAGGGTGCGCAGAGTCATGGATATGAGCTTAGAGCCGCTCGGCCACGTACTCGGTGAGGTCGACCAGGCGGTTCGAGTAGCCCCACTCGTTGTCGTACCAGCTGGAGACCTTGACCAGGTTGCCGGAGACGTTGGTGAGGGTCGAGTCGAAGATCGACGAGAAGGGGTTGCCCTGGATGTCGCTCGAGACGATCTGGTCCTCGTTGTACTGCAGGTAGCCGTTGAGGCGACCCTCAGCGGCGGCCTTCGCGTACGCGGCGTTGACCTCGTCGGCCGTCAGGTCCTCGCGGTCCGTGATGAGCGTCAGGTCGACGATCGAGCCCGTGGGGACGGGCACGCGGTAGGAGGAACCGCTGAGCTTGCCGTTCAGCTCCGGCAGCACGAGGCCGATGGCCTTGGCCGCACCGGTCGAGGCCGGGACGATGTTGATCGCGGCGGCGCGGGCGCGGCGCAGATCGCTGTGCGGACCGTCCTGCAGGTTCTGGTCGGCGGTGTAGGCGTGCGCGGTCATCATGAAGCCGCGGACGATGCCGAACTCGTCGTTGAACACCTTGGCCAGCGGCGCGAGGCAGTTGGTGGTGCAGGAGGCGTTGGAGATGATGTGGTCCGTCTCCGGGTTGTAGGTCTCCTCGTTGACGCCCATCACGATGGTCGCGTCGTCGCCGGTCGCGGGAGCGGAGATCAGCACCTTCTTGGCACCGGCCTCGATGTGCTTCTTCGCGAGCTCGGCCTTGGTGAAGAACCCGGTCGACTCGATGACGATGTCCACACCCAGCTCGCCCCACGGCAGGTTCGCGGGGTCGCGCTCGGCGAACGCCTTGATGTGGTGGCCGTCGACGGTGATGCTCTCGTCGTCGTAGCTCACGTCCGCCTTGAGCACGCCACCCACGGAGTCGTACTTCAGCAGGTGCGCGAGGGTCTTGTTGTCGGTGAGGTCGTTGACCGCGACGATCTCGAGGTCGGCGCCCTGCTCGAGGGCTGCGCGGAAGTAGTTGCGTCCGATTCGGCCGAAGCCGTTGATACCGATCTTGACAGACACGAAAGTCTCCTGGTTCTTACTCAAGGAAGTGCGTGATTCTTGCGGATTGCGCGGACAACGGCGTCCTGATGGGTTTTTCGCCCATCAGGACGCCCATCTTTTACGACAGTACCAGCAGTCCGCTGGTCTTCTCGCGCGCGGCAGCGAGGCGCTGAGCGACGTTCTCCCAGTTCGCGATGTTCCACGCGGCCTTGACGTAGTCGGCCTTGACGTTCAGGTAGTCCAGGTAGAAGGCGTGCTCCCACATGTCCAGCTGGAACAGCGGCACCGTGCCCTGCGCGGTGTTGCCCTGCTGGTCGAACAGCTGCTGGATGATCAGGCGGGCGCCGATCGGGTCCCAGCTCAGCACGGCCCAGCCGGAGCCCTGGATGCCCATGGCCGCGGCGGTGAAGTGCGCCTGGAACTTCTCGAAGGATCCGAAGAACTCGTCGATGGCGGCCTTGAGCTCGCCCTCGGGCTGGCCGCCGCCGTTCGGCGACAGGTTGGTCCAGAAGATCGAGTGGTTGACGTGTCCGCCGAGGTTGAACGCGAGGTCCTTCTCGAGCTTGTTCACGTTGGCCAGGTTGCCGCTCTCGCGAGCCTCGGCGAGGGACTCGAGCGCCGCGTTCGCTCCGGCGACGTAGGCGGCGTGGTGCTTGTCATGGTGCAGCTCCATGATCTTGCCGCTGATGTGCGGCTCGAGGGCCGCGAAATCGTAGGGAAGGTCGGGCAGCGTGTAGATCGCCATGTCGATGTCATCCAATCCGCGCCGCGCTCGCGGCGCTTGCCGGTCCCCCGAAACGCGGTGGTGCGCACGGGGCGGACGTCTTTCATCCTAATGACGGCAACGCGCGGATTGTCCGGATCCTTCCGGATGTGACGCGATCGCGGGGCCGTGTTCGGGCGTGTTTCCACAGACCGGAACGCAGGCCCCCGCTCGGGCGCCTCAGACGTCGAAGCCGGCGGGCACGGCGGCCTCGGTGCCGGGGATCCCCTCGGTCTGAGCGCGCTTGTCGGCCATCGCGAGAAGGCGGCGGATGCGGCCCGCCACGGCGTCCTTCGTGAGGGGCGGATCGGCGTGGTGGCCGAGCTCGTCGAGGCTGGCGTCTCGGTGCGCGAGGCGCAGCGCACCTGCTGTCTGGAGGTGCTCCGGCACGTCCTCGCCGAGGATCTCGAGCGCGCGCTCGACGCGGGCGCAGGCGGCGACCGCGGCCTGCGCGGAACGGCGCAGATTCGCGTCGTCGAAGTTCACCAAGCGGTTGACGCCGGCGCGCACCTCCCGGCGCTGACGCATCTCCTCCCACGCGGCGGCGGTCTTGGACGCGCCCATCAAGGCGAGCACGGCGCGGATGCCCTCGGGTTCGCGGATGACGACGCGCGGCATGCCGCGCACCTCGCGCGCCTTGGCGGCGATGCCGATCCGGTGCGCGGCGCCGACGAGGGCCATCGCCGCCTCGGACGACGGGCACGCGACCTCGAGCACGGCCGAACGGCCGGGTTCGCTGAGCGACCCGGCGGCGAGGAAGGCACCGCGCCACAGACCGGCGAGCTCCTCCCGCGACCCGGTGGTGAGACGGTTCGGCAGGCCGCGAACCGGACGGCGGCGCTGATCGAGCAGCCCCGTCTGCCGGGCGAGCGTCTCACCCGCGGCGATCACCCGCACGGCGTACTTGGCGCCGTCGTGGCTGGATGCGCCCTGGATCGGGGCGATCTCGGGACGGACGCCGAACAGCTCGGCGAGGTCGCGCGCGACGCGCCGAGCGAGCAGCTCCGCATCCACCTCCGCCTCGACCGCGATGCGGTTGGCGATCTGGTGCAGCCCCCCGGCGAACCTCAGCACCGCCGTCACCTCCGCGACGCGCACCGAGGGGGGTGCGTTCCGGATGCTGACGAGCTCGGCCTTGACGTCGGTGGTGAGTGCCACGGGTCTCCTTCTCACGGGCGGCGCCGGATCTCGGCACAAGGGATCAGCTTACCCGGCCGCGGCGCTCACCACCGGCCGGGTCCGCCTCACTCTCGCCCGAGATCGCGGTGCCGGACAGTCACCGCGACCCCTGGGATCTGCCCCAGGCGCGCGGCGAGCTCCTCGACCATCGCGACCGAACGGTGCTTGCCGCCCGTGCAGCCGATGGCGACCATCGAGTGACTCTTGTTCTCGCGCTGGTACCCCTCCAGCACCGGGCGCAGCGCGGCCGTGTAGGCGTCGAGGAACTCCTGTGCGCCGTCACGGGTGAGCACGTAATCGCGCACCTCGGAATCCAGGCCCGTGGAGCCGCGCAGCTCATCGATCCAGAACGGGTTGGGCAGGAAGCGCATGTCGGCCACGAGGTCCGCGTCCGACGGCAGCCCGTACTTGAAGCCGAAGCTCATGACGGTCAGCTTGTGGCGCGCGGCGCCCTCCTCCGCGAACACCTCGTTGACCTTGGTGGCCAGCTGGTGCACGTTCAGGCTCGAGGTGTCGATGATGATGTCGGCGGCTTCGCGCAGAGGCGCGACCCTGGTCCGCTCGGTACGGATGCCGTCGAGCAGCGTCCCGTCAGCCTGCAGCGGGTGCGGACGCCGGACTGACTCGAAACGGCGCACCAGAACATCGTCGGAGGCGTCGAGGAACACCACCTGCACGGACCCGTGCTCGCGCAGCGCGCGAGCCACCCCCGGGAAGCCGTCGAAGAGATCGCGCCCGCGCACGTCCACGACCGCAGCCACCTTGGGCAGAGCCGCACCGCCGAGGTTGGCAAGATCCAGCAGCGGACGGAGCATCTGCGGCGGCAGGTTGTCGACCACGTACCAGCCGAGGTCCTCGAGAGCGTTCGCGACGGTCGAGCGCCCGGCGCCCGACATCCCGGTGACGATCAGGAATTCACCCTGGTCGGCGCTCATCTGCTCTCCTTGTCGCTCGTATCCAGCCTAGCCAGAAGGCGGAGTCTGGGAGGCATCGGAATCGGATCCGGCGCCGACCATCACTGTTTCGGCTCCCTCTCGGGATCCGGACACCGTCGCGGTTCCCGCCAGGTGCACCCGAATCGCCTCTGCGAGGGCCGGCCCGATGCCCTGCACCTCCTGGATCTCGTCAGCGCCGGCGCGGCGCAGCGCGGCGACGGATCCGAAATGGCGAAGGAGCGTCTTGATCCGTGCGGCACCGAGCCCCGGCACCTCGGCGAGGATCGAGGCGATGTCGCGCCTGCGACGCTTGCGCTGATGGGTGATCGCGAAACGGTGCGCCTCGTCTCGCAGACGCTGCACGAGGTAGAGCGCCTCGCTCGTACGCGGCAGGATGACCGGGTACTCCTCCCCCGGCAGCCACAGCTCCTCCAGACGCTTGGCGATGCCGCACAGACCGATGTCCGTGCGGCCGGCATCGCGCAGCGCACGCGCCGCCGCCTCGACCTGGGGTTTGCCGCCGTCGACGATGAGCAGCTGAGGCGGATAGGCGAAGCGCGGCTTGCGGCGTTCGGTGACGACGAGTTCGGATCCGTCCTCGTTGAACGTCGCGACCTCCGCGGTCTCCTCAGGGGCGTCGATGTGCGCGAGCCTGCGGGTGAGCACCTGGTACATCGAATCGGTGTCGTCGGTGGTCTCGGCGATGTTGAACGAGCGGTACTGGTCCTTGCGCGGCAGGCCGTCCTCGAACACGACCATCGATGCCACCACGTTCGTGCCGCTCAGATGCGAGATGTCGTAGCACTCGATCCGCAGCGGTGCCTCGTCGAGGCCGAGCGCGTCCTGCAGGTCGGTGAGCGCCTGCGTGCGGGTCGTGTAGTCACTGGAGCGCCGGGTCTTGTGGCGGATCAGCGCCTGCTGCGCGTTGAGGGTGGCATTGCGCATGAGCTCGGCGCGCTGACCGCGCTGCGCGACGGCGATCTCCACCTTCTTGCCGCGTCGCTCCCGCAGCCACTCTTCGAGCTCGACGGTGTCGTCGGGCAGCGACGGTACGAGCACCCGTCGTGGCACCTGCTCGCCGCTCGCCTCGCCGTACACGCGCTGCAGGATCTGGTCTACGAGCTCCGCGCCCGAGATGTCGATCTCCTTGTCGAGCGTGGACGCGCGGACACCGCGCACGCGCCCGCCGCGGATCACGAAGTGCTGGATCGCCGCGGACAGCTCGTCCTCGGCGATGCCGAACAGGTCGGCGTCCTCGTCCTGCGGCAGCACCAGCGCGCTGCGGCCCAGTACCGCCTCGATCGAGGAGAGCTGGTCCCGATACTTCGCGGCGCTCTCGTAGTCCATCGCCGCCGACGCCTCGTGCATGCGCCGCGTCAGGTCACGGGTGAAGCGCTCGTCGCCGCCCTCCATGAAGGCGATGAAGTCGTCGACCATCGCCCGGTGCTCGGCGATCGAGACCTTCATGGAGCACGGTCCGCCGCACTTGCCGATCTGTCCGGGGAAGCACGGCCGCCCGGTCTGCATCGCCTTGCGATAGCTGGCGTCGCTGCAGGTGCGGATCGGGAAAACCTTGATCATCAGATCGATGGTGTCGTGCACCGCCCAGACCTTCGGATACGGCCCGAAGTACTTCGCGCCGGGTATCCGCCGGTTGCGGGTGACGATGACCCGCGGGGCCTCGTCGGCGAGCGTGATCGCCATGAAGGGGTAGGACTTGTCGTCCTTGTAGCGCACGTTGAACGGCGGATCGAACTCCTTGATCCACATGTACTCGAGCTGCAGCGAGTCGACATCGGTCGGCACCACGGTCCACTCCACCGACGCGGCCGTGGTGACCATGCGCCGCGTGCGCTCGTGCAGGGTGCGCAGCGGCGCGAAGTAGTTCGACAGTCGCTGCCGCAGGTTCTTCGCCTTGCCGACGTACAGCACCCTGCCTTGCGCGTCGCGGAAGCGGTACACCCCGGGGTCGGTCGGGATCTCCCCCTGCCTCGGCTTGTACGGGAGCTCTTCGGCCATCAACCCGCCTTGCGCTCGAGCACGCGCTGTGCGCCAGGGCGCGCTCCGGCCGGTGCCGTGCCGAGGACCTCGGCGAGGAACACGCCCGTGTGACTGTCGGCGTTGCGCGCCACCTGCTCCGGCGTACCGGTCGCGATGATCTGACCACCGCCGGAGCCGCCTTCGGGACCGAGGTCGATCACCCAGTCCGCCGACTTGATGACGTCGAGGTTGTGCTCGATCACGATGACGGTGTTGCCCTTGTCCACGAGCCCGTTCAGCACTTCGAGGAGCTTGCGCACGTCCTCGAAGTGCAGCCCCGTGGTGGGCTCGTCGAGCACGTAGATCGAGCGGCCGTTGCTGCGCCGCTGGAGCTCGGTGGCGAGCTTGACGCGCTGTGCCTCACCGCCGGACAGGGTCGTCGCCGACTGGCCCAGCCGCACGTAGCCGAGCCCGACGTCGACGAGCGTCTTCATGTAGCGGTGGATCGCCTGGATCGGCTCGAAGAACTCGGCGGCCTCCTCGATCGGCATCTCGAGCACCTCGGCGATGTTCTTGCCCTTGTAGTGCACGGCCAGGGTGTCGCGGTTGTACCGCTTGCCGTGACAGACCTCGCAGTCCACGTACACGTCGGGCAGGAAGTTCATCTCGATCTTGATCGTGCCGTCGCCCGAGCACGCCTCGCAGCGCCCGCCCTTGACGTTGAAGCTGAACCGGCCGGGCTGGTAGCCGCGGACCTTCGCCTCTGGCGTCTCACTGAACAGCGTGCGGATCCGGTCGAACACGCCCGTGTAGGTGGCCGGGTTCGACCGCGGAGTGCGACCGATCGGGGCCTGGTCGACGTGCACGACCTTGTCCAGGTTGTCGAGGCCGGTGACCCTGACGTGCTTGCCGGGTACTGTGCGCGCCCCGTTGAGCCGCGATGCGAGCACCCGATACAGGATGTCGTTGACGAGCGAGGACTTGCCGGATCCGCTCACGCCGGTGACGGCGGTGAGCACCCCGAGCGGGAAGTCCGCGGTGACGTTACGAAGGTTGTTCTCCTTCGCCCCGACCACGCTGAGCATGCGCTTGCGATCGATCCGACGGCGCTTCTTCGGAGTGACGATCTCACGACGTCCCGCCAGATAGTCGCTCGTCATCGAGGCCTTCTCGCGCAGCAGCGCCTCGTAGGGACCGGAATGCACGACCAGACCGCCGTTCACGCCGGCGCCCGGGCCGATGTCCACCACCCAGTCCGCCGCCTCGATCGTCTCCTCGTCGTGCTCGACCACGATGAGGGTGTTGCCGAGGTCGCGAAGCGTCAGCAGCGTCTCGATGAGCCGCCGGTTGTCGCGCTGGTGCAGACCGATCGACGGCTCGTCGAGCACGTAGAGGACGCCGGTGAGTCCGGATCCGATCTGGGTCGCGAGGCGGATGCGCTGAGCCTCGCCGCCCGAGAGGGAACCGGCCGAACGGCTCAAGTTCAAGTAGGACAGGCCGACCTGCAGCAAGAAGTCGAGCCGAAGCCGGATCTCGCGCAGCACCTGCGCGGCGATCTTCGCCTCACGCGGGGTCAGCTCGAGGCGCTGCATGAACTGCTGCGCCTCGGCGAGGCTCTTGTGCGAGACCTCGGCGATCGAGTGCCCGTGCACCTGCACGGCCAGGACCTCCGGCTTGAGCCGGTCGCCGTTGCACACGGGGCAGGGCACCTCGCGCAGGTACTCGCCCCAGCGGCTGCGCTGGGTGTCGCTCTCCGCCTGCTGGTACTGCCGCTCGATGTAGGGCACCACGCCCTCGAAGCCGGAGGAGTACCGCATCTCACGGCCGTATCGGTTCTTCCACTTCACGGTGACCTTGTAGTTCTCACCGTGCAGCACCGCCTCCTTCACGTCGGAGTGCAGCTTGTGCCAGGGCGTGTCGAGCGAGAAGTCGAGGTCGACCGCGAGCCCCTCGAGCAGGCGCTCGTAGTACTGGAACAGGCCCTTGCCCTGCGTCGTCCACGGGATGATCGCGCCCTCGCGGATCGACAGCGACTCGTCGCCGAGCATGAGCTCCGGATCCACCGACATCCGGGTGCCGAGACCGGAGCAGGCGGGGCATGCGCCGAACGGCGCGTTGAAGGAGAAGGTGCGCGGCTCGATCTCGGTGAGCGTGATCGCGTGCCCGTTAGGGCACGCGAGCTTCTCGGAGAAGGATTGCCAGGCGTCGTCGCCCTCCTCGTCCACGAAGTTCACCTGGACGACACCACCCGCAAGACCCAGCGCAGTCTCCACCGAGTCGGTGACCCGGCCGAGGATGTCGGGCGCAGCCACGAGGCGGTCCACGACCACCCCGATGTCGTGCTTGTAGCTCTTCTTCAGCACCGGAGGCTCGGCCAGCTGCACGAGCTCGCCGTCGACGATCGCGCGCGCATAGCCCTTGGCTCCGAGCTCGCGGAACAGGTCGACGAACTCACCCTTCTTCTGGCTCACCACGGGTGCGACGATCTGATAACGAGTGCGCTCGGGCAGCTCCATGAGCTGATCAGCGATCTGCTGCACCGTCTGACGCTGGATCCGCTCACCGCACTGCGGGCAGTGCGGCACGCCGATGCGCGCCCAGAGCAGGCGCATGTAGTCGTAGATCTCGGTGATCGTGCCGACCGTGGAGCGCGGGTTGCGGTTCGTCGACTTCTGGTCGATCGACACCGCCGGGCTCAGTCCCTCGATGAAGTCGACGTCGGGCCGGTCGACCTGGCCGAGGAACTGGCGGGCGTACGCGCTGAGGGACTCGACGTAGCGGCGCTGCCCCTCGGCGAAGATCGTGTCGAATGCCAGGCTCGACTTCCCGGATCCGGAAAGACCGGTGAAGACCACCAGCGAGTCGCGCGGGATCTCGAGGTCGACGTTGCGGAGGTTGTGGACACGAGCGCCTCGGACGCTGAGTCTTCCGGGGCTGGTTACGGGTACGATCGGCACCCGTCAAGTCTAGGAGCGGCCACCGACATTGGATCCGGAAGGCCCCCTCAGCGCATCCGATCAGCGTCGGGCGGGGAACTGGTCGGCGTCCTCGAGGCGGGATCCGGCCCCCACGAGACCCGCAGGACGGCGGCACTCACCGTGGTGAGGACGGCAGCCCCGAGCGGCGCCAGCCAGGCGAATCCGGGTCCGTGCAGCGGCGGTACCGCGAGCAGCATGAGCGTCGCGACCGATTGCGCAATCGCCTGGATCACAAGCAGGCGGCGCACGCCGGGCACGAGCACGGCGGGCCGGATGCGGGAGCGCCACGGCACGGCCCACGCCCAGGCGGCGAGGACGTGGGCCACATGGATCAGCAGCACCGCCAGAGCCGTGCGGCCGGCCGACGGCTCGGTCAGGATCAGGCCCACCGCCATGCACGCGATGCCGATCCACGATCCCATCGATCGTGGGACGATCACCGAGAGGAGCGATGCGCCTCCTGCGACCCACCACCACAGCGGATACGGGTTCAGCAGCAGAACGCCCCCGGCGATGATCGCCGCAGTGCCGATGCGCAGCACCGGTGCCGGAACCGACCCCGGTGCGATCAACTCATGCGGACCCCTCATCTCCGCGCTCCGCGTCCGCGTCCGCGATCGCGCCGTGCGACGCGCGCCGCGATCCGCAGGGCCGCCATCGGATCGTCCGCATCCCAGGAGATCACGTCGACCCCAGCGCCGCGGAGATCGTCGAGCACGCCGGCACGCTCGAGCAGCAGGGTGCGCATCGCGAGGTTCTGCGCCGGGGTCAGCCGCTGCGTCCGCGGCGCAGGCAGCACGTCGATCGCCACGACTGCCTCTCCCCCGGCGCTCCAGCGCAGCGCCAGATCCGCCGCGACCCCGTCGAAGAACGTCGAGAGCACGAACACGATCGACCCCGGCGGCACCGGCGGGGTGCGCCGGTACCGAGTGCCGTCGCCGTCCACGCCGGTGCCGGCGATCACGCCGCGAAGCCGCTCCAGATGCCGGGCGCCGGATCCGCTGCGCAGGGAACGGCCGCCCGGCGAAAGCGCATGGAACGCGACGCGGTCCCCGGCCCCGATCGCCGCTGCCGCGATCGACAGCGCGGCTTCCCGCCCGAAGTCCATCGATGTGGGGCCGCTGTGCGCAGTCGCGCCGCTGCCCCAGGTCGCCACCACCGCACCCAGGTCGTCCGCGGTGTCCAGCGCGATGACGACGGCACTGTCGCTCAGCGCGTTCGCGCGCCGCACCAGCAGTTCGCCAGGACGCCGGGCCATCCGCGCCGTCGCGCGCCAGTCCACGCGGCGCAGCTCGTCACCCGGCGCGTACGGATGGATGTCACGGAAGTCGCCGCCGGTGCCTCCGCGGTGCCCATCGTGGGCGCCGTGCAGACCGATCAGCCGCGATGAGAGCGGGAGCTCGGCGACCCGCCGGGTCCGTGGCGCTGCCGCCCATGTGGCGGAGAGACGGGGCGTCGGCGCACTCGCCCAGGCGCCGTCGTGCTGCAGCGCCCGGGCTGAGACGGCGAGCGCCTCGGAGGGACCGGAGTGCAGCGTGCGGGTGCGGGTGCGCGCCGCCTCTCCCTGGCGCGTCTCGACCTCGCCGGTGCGCTCGCCGCCCTGATCGACCGCGAGCTGAGTCCACTCCGCATCCGTCGCGAGCTCGATCCGGCCCTGCACGGATTCCCGGTCCGCGGCCGCGTCCACGCGCAGCTCGATCTCCACCGACGTCGCGCGCGGCGGCCGCGCCAGCGCCCACACCCCGGCGAGCGCGAGCGGCAGCCCGGCGGCGATCACGTCAGGGCGGCCGAACACGAGGCCCGCCCCTGCGAGCAGCACGGATCCGGCGAACGCCGCAGCCAGGATGGGCGTGCGCTGCCAGTCCAGAGACGCGTGCAGCGTCGAGCGGGTCTCGGTCATGTGCGGATCGCACCGGCTTCCGCCACCGTCGGCGGCACGGGGGTCGCGTTGACGACCGCGGCGACGACGCCGGCCGGATCCACGCCCTGCGCCCACGCCTGAGGTGTCAGGGTCAGCCGGTGCGCGAGCACGGGGACCGCGATGCGCTTGACATCGTCGGGGCGCACGTAGCCACGTCCCTCGATGGCCGCGACGGCCCGTGCGAGCAGGATCAGCGCCTGCGATCCACGAGGCGAGGCCCCCACCGCGACGTTCTGCGCGGTCCGGGTGGCACGCGCGAGGTGCACGGCATAGCGGATCAGGTCGTCCTCGACGTGGATCCGTTCGACGGCCGCCTGGAGCGCGAGCAGCTCCGCGGCGTCGATCACGGCGTCGACCTCCGTGTGCTCCCGCTGCCGGCGGATCCGCTGTTCGACGATGCCCGCCTCGTTCTCGGGCTCCGGGTACCCCACCGTGAGCCGCACCATGAATCGATCCAGCTGCGCTTCGGGCAACGCGTACGTGCCCTCGTACTCGATCGGGTTCGATGTCGCGATCACATGGAACGGCTCCGGCAGGGCGTACCGCCGGCCCTCCACCGTCACCTGGCGCTCCGCCATGGCCTCGAGCATCGCGGACTGGGTCTTCGGCGTGGTGCGGTTGATCTCGTCCGCGAGCAGCAGGCCGGTGAAGATCGGACCGGGGCGGAATCGGAAGTCCCCCGAGTCCGGGGCGTACACGAAGGATCCGGTGACGTCGCCCGGGAGCATGTCCGGCGTGCATTGCAGCCGGCGGAATTCCAACCCGAGCGCCGCCGCGAGACTGCGTGCGGCGAGCGTCTTGCCCAGACCGGGGACGTCCTCGAACAGCACATGACCACCGGCGAGGATCGTGGCGAGGGCCAGCGTCAGCGGCTCGTCCATGCCGACGACCGCCGTGCGCACGCCCGCGAGGACTCGCGACGCCGCGCCGGTGATGGCGGCGGCGTCGCCGTCTCTGGTCTGATCTATGCTCATGCTCACTCCGTGGTCGTTGTCGCGGACAAGGGTCGGGTGGAGGGGACGGGCGGCTGCTCCAGTGCCCGCAGGAGCCGTTCGAGATCGGGACGGCGCATCTCGGCGGCCACGAGCGCGGCGTGCGCACCCGGCCCCAGGATCGCGTCGACTGCGTCGGCGTCCGCGACCTGCACAGACAGTCCGTGCTCGCGCAGACGCCGGTCGGCGAGCGCTGTGACGCGACGGCGCAGCGACATCCCCACGACTCCGGTGCGAGTGTCCACGGCCCAGGCGAGACGGGAGACATCGGACCCGCGCCGGGAGTGTTCGGGCGGTGGCGGGGGCCACGGACCGGACTCGTCGAGGAAGCTCTGCTGGGCGATCAGGAGCGCCGCGGCGAAGGCGAGGATCCATGCGATCCCGAACGGGAGCGGGACACCGAGGAGACTGAGCAGCAGCGACACGGGAACGCCGATGACGATCCACAGCACGACCAGCACGATCCACCGCTTCACCGCCAGGCCTCCTCGATGGTCGCGAGGCAACGACGCGCGGTGGCGCGCCCGGTCTCATCGGCCCGCGCGCCGCCGAACCGCACGGATTCGTACAATCCGAGCAGAGTCTCCAGCTCGCCGTCCGGTCCCGGCCGCCGGCGCAGGATCCACAGCGTGAACTCCCCCGGCGTCTCGGACGGCACTCGGGCCCGCCCAGCGCGCGCCGACGCCTCCTCCAGGCGCACCCAGGCGGCGATGATCGCGTCGCCGGGGTCGCGGTGCGCGTCGATCTCCTCCTGCGCGTCCGCCGCCGCGGTGCGGATCGCGCCCGCGTCCACCGCCTCTTCTCCGGCATTGGAGGTCTCACCGACCTCGACCGCGCTGCCGGCCTCACGGCTCAGCGGGCGCCCCGCCCAGAGCGCGCGAGCCATGCGCCAGAACAGCCAGGCGAGCAGCAGCAGGAAGCCGAGCGCGATCACGAGCTCGATCACGACCAGGATGACGCCGAGAATCGGACTGTCGGGAAACTCTGCCCCTCCGATGCCGGGCGTCTGCGTGCCGGCACTGGGTGTCGGCGCCGGGATCCGATGCTCGAAGGCGATGTCGCCGAACTGCGGGACTCCCTGCAGGGATGCGATGGCCATGAGCAGCGCAGCCAGAAGCACCACACCCGCGAGCATTCCGGAGAGCGGTGGGGTGCGAAGGCGCCGGTCGTCGCGGACCATTCCCTCACCCTACGTGCTGACACCGGCGCCCGCGATCAGCACGGACCGGTCGCGGGCATGTCCCCGCAGCGACGGCGTCAGAGATCGACAGCGCCGGCGAACCGGTTCAGCGCGTCGCGCACGGCCTCGACTTCGGGCACCGTCATGCCGAGCCGCGCCATCACCTGCCGGGGTACCTCCAGCGCCTGCGTTCGCAGTGCCGCACCCCGGGGCGTGAGGGCGATGTCGAGCCGGCGTTCGTCGGCGGCGCTGCGCTGCCGCTCTATCAGCCCGTCGGACTCGAGTCGCTTCACGAGGGGCGAGGCCGTCGCGGGATCCATGGCGAGGGCGGTCGCCAGTTCGCCGAGCGACCGCGGAGACTGCTCCCACAGCGCCAGCATCGCCAGGTACTGCGGATGCGTGAGACCGAGCGGCTCCAGGATCGGCCGGTAGACGCCGACCACGTTGCGCGCGGCTGTCACGAGCGCGAAGCACAACTGATTGTCCAAGCGCAGCAGGTCGTCGGGGGTGGGCTCGGTCACCCCCACATGTTACCAATCGCCCTAATCATTAGTACACTAATGATTATGACGAACAGACCCGTGGATCATCCGCCGCTCCGGCAGCGCATCCGTGAGGCGGGTGGCCTCTATGCATGGATCAACACCAACCTGATCCGCTTCGCCGGCCCGGCGTCGGTCGGCCCCTACGAGGCGACACCGCCACCGTCAGCCGCGGAACGCGCGCAGCGCGGCTGCCCGTTGTGCGGCGCACCGATGACAGAGCACGAGATCGACCGCAGCGGCACGAAGCCGCTGATGCACTGCCCCTGAACCAGCCCGGCGAGGCCGCGGCGGACTCACGTCGCCTCCCGCCGCGCCCGCCCGCCCGTGCATCACGCCGCCCCGGCGCCGCCCGAAACGCCTCACGCCACGCCGGCGTCCTCGCGGGCGAGATCGATCCATTCCATGAGCGCCCTGTCTTCGGCGATCACCTCGGGCGACACGTCGAGCCAGTTCTCGCTCATCGTGCGCGCACCCATGACCGCGCGAGTGACTCCCTGGTCGGTCAGCAGCGTGGCGGCGCGCTCCGCGCCGACGCGCACCAGCAGCGTTCCGCCCTTGCGTGCCCCGACCATGATCCGCCCTTCGGTCAGGAAGGCGCGGCTGCCGAACATCGCGCGCTCCTCGATGTCACCCGCACCGCCGAGCAACGCGCGGATCCGGTCGGCCAATTCGGCCACCGCCGCATCCACCATGTGGCCTCCTCCGTCACGGGCGCCCTGCACGATCGAGTCAGGCGTGCCCGGCCCGCTCCATGGCGCGCAGCTCCTTCTTCAGGTCCTGCACCTCGTCGCGCAGGCGCGCGGCGAGCTCGAACTTGAGCTCCCCCGCCGCGGCCAGCATCTGCCCGGACAGGTCCGCGATCGTCTCCTCGAGCTGCTCCGCACCCTCGGCCGCGATGCCCACGCGCCGCAGATTGGGAGTGGGCGACTTGCCTCGCCCCGACTTGGTGCGTTTGGCGAGCATCTCGGCCGTGTCCGCTCCTTCACGCGCGAGCACATCGGTGATGTCCGCGATGCGCTTGCGCAGCGGTTGGGGATCGATGCCGTTCGCCGTGTTGTACGCGATCTGCTTCTCACGCCGCCGCTCGGTCTCCTCGATCGCGTTGCGCATCGAGTCGGTCATATTATCGGCGTACATGTGCACCTGACCGGACACGTTGCGCGCCGCCCGGCCGATGGTCTGGATGAGTGACGTGCCGCTGCGGAGGAACCCCTCCTTGTCCGCGTCCAGGATCGCGACCAGCGACACCTCCGGCAGGTCGAGGCCCTCGCGGAGCAGGTTGATGCCGACGAGCACGTCGTAGACACCCGCCCGCAGCTCGGTGAGCAGTTCGACGCGGCGCAGAGTGTCGACGTCCGAGTGCAGATAGCGGACCCTGACCCCGTGCTCCCCGAGGAAGTCGGTGAGCTCCTCGGCCATCTTCTTCGTGAGCGTGGTGACGAGCACGCGCTCATCACGTTCGACGCGCAATCGGATCTCCTCGAGCAGGTCGTCGATCTGCCCCTTCGACGGCTTCACCACGATCTCCGGATCCACGAGCCCGGTCGGCCGGATGATCTGTTCCACGACGCCGTCGGCGATGCCCATCTCATACTTGCCGGGCGTCGCCGAGAGGTAGACCGTCTGTCCGATCCGGTTCTTGAACTCGTCCCACCGCAGCGGACGGTTGTCGAGCGCGCTGGGCAGCCTGAAACCGTGGTCGACGAGCGTGCGCTTGCGGGATGCGTCCCCCTCGTACATAGCCCCGATCTGGGGCACCGTCGCGTGCGACTCATCGATGACGAGCAGGAAGTCGTCGGGGAAGAAGTCCAGCAGCGTGTGCGGGGGCTCGCCTGCTTCGCGGCCGTCCATATGCCGCGAGTAGTTCTCGATGCCGGAGCAGAAGCCGAGCTGCTGCAGCATCTCCAGGTCGAACGACGTCCGCATGCGCAGGCGCTGCGCTTCGAGCAGCTTGCCCTGACGCTCGAGCTCGGTGAGCCGCTCGGTGAGCTCCTCCTCGATCTGGCCGATCGCCCGCTGGACGACGTCGGTGCCGGCGACGTAGTGCGAGGCCGGGAAGATCGGCACGGAATCCAACTTGGCGATCACCTCACCGGTGAGCGGGTGCAGCGAGTACAGCGCCTCGATCTCGTCGCCGAACAGCTCGATGCGGATCGCGTGCTCCTCGTACACGGGGATGATCTCGATCGTGTCGCCGCGCACACGGAAGTTGCCGCGGGAGAAGTCGACATCGTTGCGGTTGTACTGCATCGCGATGAACTGCCGGATCAGTGCGTCGCGGTCGTAGCGCTCCCCCACCTGCAGCGCGACCATGGCGCGCAGATACTCCTCAGGTGCACCGAGGCCGTAGATGCAGGACACCGTCGAGACGACCACGACGTCACGGCGGCTGAGCAGCGAATTCGTCGTGGAATGGCGCAGCCGCTCCACCTCGGCGTTGACCGAGGAGTCCTTCTCGATGAAGGTGTCCGTCTGCGGGACGTAGGCCTCGGGCTGGTAGTAGTCGTAGTACGAGACGAAGTACTCGACCGCGTTGTTCGGCATCAGGTCGCGGAACTCGTTCGCGAGCTGTGCAGCCAGCGTCTTGTTGTGCGCGAGCACGAGCGTGGGTCGCTGCACCTGCTCGATGAGCCACGCCGTGGTCGCGGACTTGCCGGTTCCGGTCGCGCCCAGCAGGACAACGTCGCTCTCACCCGCGTTGATGCGCGCCGCGAGCTCGGAGATGGCCTGCGGCTGATCGCCGGCGGGCACATACTCCGAGATGACTTCGAACGGTCGGACCGAACGCGTGGGTTCCATGCTTCCAGACTACGAGGGGCCACGGACATCGCGGCGTGGATCCGCCGGGAGCGGAAACGTCGGATCCACGCCGCGCCGTCGCATGGCCCGCGGACTCAGGCCGGCCAGCTGCCTGCGGTCGGGCCGCTGAGGGAGCCGGTGCCGCCGTTCGGGTCGACGATGAGGTTCGGAATCACTCCGCCATCGGGATAGTCGCCGCCGGGTGCGATCGTGGCGATCCCGGAGAATGTGATAGAGCCGTCTTCCGGGCGCACCGCAGGGTCGAGCACCCAGGAGAAGGATCCCGCCGTCGGCTCCGTCGACGCGGCGCTCGTCACGTGCGTGAGGACGAGCTTGGTCGAGCTGATGGTCGTGAAGGTCCAGCCCTGGCTCTGCTGCTTGTTCCAGTCGATGCCGTACGGCGTCTTGAGGAAGTCGAACGCCGGGTTGCCGCCGTGGTATTCGATGGTGATCTCGAAGACCGTCCCTGCGGCGATCACGTGCGGGGCGCTCGGATCAGCCGGCGAGATGCGGACGCCGTTCGAGCGGATCTGACCCGTCGCGGCGCCCTGCCCGATCACTTCCCCTGCCGTCAGGAAGAACTTCAGCTCCGATTGCGGGTTCGTGCTCGCAGCAGCCATCGGCGCGGCCGCGACGGCCGCGATGATGGGCACCGACCACGCTGCGCCCTTGATCACAGTGCGGCGCGAAAGGCCGCTCTTGATGTCGGTCATGATGTGCACTCCAGATGCCGGTCGAGCGAGTGGCTCGGATACCGAGATCGCGCGCGGCGCGGGTTCGACGCGCACGACGGAGACCCAACGCGTCCAGCTCCCAGAGTTCCCCAGTGCTTTTCCCCATTGTCCCCACAGCGCTTCCCCGCACTGCCCCATGAGTGAACATATACGATCGGTCCGAATAATGCAAACCATACGAACAAACCAGTTGATCGGCCGGCTCCTGCACCTGCTGACACGGAATCCGCCCTGTTCAGAAGGCAGTTTGCGGCAGGCCACGGCCGCTCCCCCTACAGTGGTGCCGTGATCGAATTCGTGATCGGATCCAGCCTCGCGGCGGCGGCCGGCCTGAACGCCTGGATACCGCTGTTCCTGCTCGGCCTAGCGGCGAAGCTCCTCCCTGCCGTGGCCCTCCCCGCCGGCTGGTCCTGGCTGGGCAGCGACATCGCGCTCTGGATCATCGGCGCTCTGCTGGTCCTGGAGATCGTGGCGGACAAGGTCCCCGCACTGGACTCCCTGAACGACGTCGTGCACAGCGTCATCCGGCCCGCCGCCGGCGGCATCGCCTTCGGCGCCGGCGCGAGCGCGCGGACTGTCGCCGTGGACGATCCCGGCACGTTCTTCTCCCAGCACACCTGGATCCCCATCGTCGCCGGGATCGTCATCGCGCTCGCCGTGCACGCCGCCAAGGCCACTGGGCGCGTCGCGGCGAACGCAGCCACGGCGGGCGTCGCCGCCCCGGTGCTCAGTACGACGGAGGACATCGCCGCTTTCCTTCTGAGCGCGGCCGCCATCCTCGTGCCCGTCGTCGCGGCGATCCTGCTGGTCGGCCTGATCGTCGCAATCATCGTCATCGTGCGCCGACGGTCCCGACGCCGCGCACGCACGATCGCGGAGTAGCCGTCAGCCTCCGCGCGTCCAGACGTACGGCGTGGTGGTCGTGACCTTGCGCATCCCGGAGCGCTCCAGAATCGGCCGGGAGAACTCGGTGGAGTCGGAATGCAGATATCGCAGCCCACGATGCCGGGCGGCCTGCGCGCGCTTTGCCGTCAGTGCTCGGTACACGCCCCGCCCGCGCCATTCCGGAACCGTGGCGCCGCCCCAGATCCCGGCGAACTCGGTGCCGGCGACGGGTTCGAGGCGGCCTCCGCTGATCACACGCCCTTCGGCCTCCGCGATCCACAGCACGACGTCGTCGCCGGCGGCGACACGCGCGATCGTGCGCTGCGCCCTCTCGACGCCGTCGCCGCGTCCGAAGACGGCCGCCTGCATCCGCTCCATCTTCACGATGTCCGTCTCGTCCCGGATCTCGCGCAGCACCACGCCCTCGGGCACCGGCACGGCGACGGCGAGGGCAGCTGCTTCGCCGAGCATCACCGACTCTGCTTCCTCCGGTACGAAACCCGCATCGCGCAGCGCCTCCTCGAGGCCGGGGGCCACGTCGTGTCCGCGCGTCTTCCACTCCGCGGAGCGCACCCCCGGCAGCGCCCCGAAGTGGGTGCGCACCTCCTGCACGAGCGATCGGATGCGCCGTTCGCCCAGGCCGGCGAGATCGACGTAACCGGCGAATCCGACGCCGCCGGGAAAGACCCCGACGGAGACGGGGCCGATCCGTTGCACGCCTTCGGCGCCTGCCAACTCCGCTTCTCCGCGCAGCTGCAGGTCGTAGGCCGCAAGCAGATCAGTCACGCCCGCGTCTCGGTCTGCAGCCGCTGCCACAGCTCGTCCGTCTGGCGGAGGGTGTCCGCGAGCGAGCCCGCCGTATCGACGAGCACATCCGCGATCTCGCGGCGCCGCTCGTCCGGCACCTGCGAGGCGACCCGTTTCCGCGCCTCGTCGCGGTCGAGACCCCGTTCGCTGACCAGGCGGTCCTCGCGCATCGCGGCCGGAGCATCGGCGACGACGATCAGATCCCAGGGATCGTCCACCCGCGCCTCCACCAGCAGCGGGACGTCGTAGACGACGACGGCGGCGGGATCCGTCGCCAGGGCCGCCGCGAACCGACGCTGCGACTCGGCCTTCACCGCGGGATGCACGATGGCGTTCAGACGGCTGAGCGCCTCGGCGTCGCCGAAGACCCGTGCTCCGAGCCTCGCGCGGTCCAGCGCCCCGTCGGCCTGGATCATCTCGGTGCCGAACTCGGCGGCGATGCGCTCGAGCACGGGTGAGCCCGGGGCCTGCACGTCGCGAACGATCCGATCGGCGTCGATGATGACGGCGCCGTGCTCGGCGAGCCGTGCCGCGATCGTGGATTTGCCCGACGCGATGCCGCCGGTGAGCGCGATGAGGGGCATGTTGCCAGTCTCGCACGGGGATCACGTACCCACCGTCAGGGCCGACCATTCCCTCCCCGGGACAACGGATCGGCCGTACGCAGCGCGACCGCCGCGGCCAGGGCGGCCAGAGCGCACATCCCGATCACGATCGCCCCGAACCACACCCAGCCCCATGAGCCGAAGGCGATCCCGAGCGCCCACCCGAACAGACTCGAGCCCGCGTAGTACGCGAAGTAGTAAAGCGATGACGCCTGCGCACGGCTCTCCGCGGGGGCGGCGACCGGGGCCCACCCGGACGCCACGGCGTGCGCGCCGAAGAATCCCGCGGTGAAGAGAAGCAGGCCGACGAGCACGATGATCGTGAGCGGCGCGAGCATCAGCGCGGCGCCGCCAGCCATCACCGCAACCGACCCCAGCAGCACGGGGTAGCGTCCGGCTCTCGACGCGATGACCCCCGCCCAGGGCGAAGATGCGGTGCCTGCGAGATACGCGAGGAACAGCAGCGTCACGAACCAGGCGGGCAGCGCGAACGGCGGCGCGGCGAGGTGGAACCCGAGGTAGTTGTACACCGCCACGAAGGAGCCCATCAGCAGGAACGCCTGGGCGTAGAGCGCGAGCTGGCGCGGCGACCGAAGCAGGCCGAGGAGCCGCGCCAGGACGCCGGACCCGCCGTCGGCGCGCCGCCGCAGTGGCACGAAGCCCTGCGACCTCGGCGCGAGCCAGAGGAAGAGCGCGGCGGCGACGGCGCAGAGTCCCGTCGCCGCCCACACGCCCGCCTGCCATCCCGCGGCCTCAGCGACGAGACCCGACACGATCCGTCCCGCGAGCCCGCCGACCGTCGTGCCGGCGATGTAGCTGCCCGCGGCGGCGGCCGCGTGACGAGGACCGACTTCCTCGGAGAGGTAGGCGAGGGCAACGGCGGGCACGGCGCCCAGCGCGACCCCCTCTGCGCATCGCAGCGCGAGCAGGAAGCCGATGTCATCGCTGAACGGCGCGAGCATCCCCAGCGCGGTGGCCGTGATCACCCCGATCGCCATCGCCGGTACTCTGCCGATCCTGTCGGCGACGACGGACCAGCCGATCACCGAGGCCGCAAGCCCCAGAGTGGCCGCGGAGACGCTGAGTGCGGCGGTCGCCGGATCCCCGGCGAGATCGCGAGCCAGCTGCGGCAGCACGGCCTGCGGCGCGTACAGCTGCGCGAATGTCGCGATGCCCGCGAAGAACAGTCCGAGGATGAGCCTCCGGTACGCGGGGGATCCCGGGGCGTGACCGACGAACGTCACCGACTGCGGATCCGCCCGTGCAGATCGCGGGCACGGGGACCGATCGCATCCATGGTCCCCATCCTCACACGTCCGTGCCGCCGTGATTCACGAGCTGCCGCTGCGGGCTCGGTCGACCGGCCGACATCCATCCGGGTACGCGGAACGGGCCGCCACCCGCCCGAAGGCGAGGTGACGGCCCGTTCTGAAGGGTGATGCTGCTTACGCGTTGCCGCCCGAGAGCTTCTCGCGCAGAGCCGCGAGAGCCTCGTCGTCGGCCAGCGTGCCGGCACCGGCGGAGTCGCTCGAGAACGACTGTGCGGCCGCGCCGAAGTCGTCGCCCGCAGCAGCCTCGGCCTCGGCGGCCTTGATGACCTGCGCCTTGTGCGCCTCCCAGCGAGCCTGGGCAGCCGCGTACTCCTGCTCCCAAGCCTCGCGCTGAGCGTCGAAGCCGTCCTTCCAAGCGCCGGTCTCGGCGTCGAAGCCCTCCGGGTACTTGTACTCGCCGTTCTCGTCGTACTCGGCGAGCATGCCGTACAGGGCCGGGTCGAACTCGGTGCCGTAGGGGTCGACCGACTCGTTGGCCTGCTTCAGCGACAGCGAGATGCGGCGACGCTCGAGGTCGATGTCGATGACCTTGACGAAGACCTCTTCGCCCACCGAGACGACCTGCTCGGCCAGCTCGACGTGCTTGCTGGACAGCTCGGAGATGTGCACGAGGCCCTCGATGCCATCCGCGACGCGCACGAACGCACCGAACGGAACCAGCTTGGTGACCTTGCCCGGCGTGACCTGGCCGATGGCGTGGGTGCGGGCGAAGACCTGCCACGGGTCCTCCTGCGTCGCCTTCAGCGACAGGGAGACGCGCTCGCGGTCGAGGTCGACCTCGAGGATCTCGACGGTGACCTCCTGGCCCACCTCGACGACCTCGGAGGCGTGCTCGATGTGCTTCCAGGACAGCTCGGAGACGTGCACGAGGCCGTCCACGCCGCCGAGGTCGACGAACGCACCGAAGTTCACGATCGACGACACGACGCCCTTGCGGACCTGACCCTTGTGCAGGTTGTTGAGGAACGTGGTGCGGGACTCGGACTGCGTCTGCTCGAGCAGGGCGCGGCGCGAGAGCACGACGTTGTTGCGGTTCTTGTCCAGCTCGAGGATCTTGGCCTCGAGCTCCTGGCCGAGGTACGGCGTGAGGTCGCGGACGCGGCGCAGCTCGATGAGCGAGGCCGGCAGGAAGCCGCGGAGGCCGATGTCGACGATGAGTCCACCCTTGACGACCTCGATGACCTGACCGGTGACGACGCCGTCGTTCTCCTTGATCTTCTCCACATCGCCCCAGGCGCGCTCGTACTGGGCGCGCTTCTTGGACAGGATCAGACGGCCTTCCTTGTCCTCCTTCTGGAGAACGAGGGCCTCGACCTGGTCGCCGACGGAGACGACCTCGTTGGGGTCGACGTCGTGCTTGATGCTCAGCTCGCGCGAGGGGATGACGCCCTCGGTCTTGTAGCCGACGTCGAGGAGGACCTCATCGCGGTCGATCTTGACGATCGTGCCCTCGATGATGTCGCCGTCGTTGAAGAACTTCAGGGTCTTCTCGACCGCAGCCAGGAAGTCCTCGGCAGATCCGATGTCGTTGATCGCGACCTGCTTGGTGGCCGGGGCGGCCGTTGCGGTAGTCATGTAGTGGGTTGTCCTTGTTGATGGATACTCGGGCTGCGGCGCGCGCTCTGCAGAGCATGGATCGCACCACGGCGAATGAATGTGTCTTGGTCGTCACGCACGCAGGACGAAGCCCCCACGGGTGACACCTCATGCTATCAGGTCGCTGAGCGTTCCGCTGACCGCGTTCCTGCGGCGCCTGGCCGCCGACCCTCCTGCGCTGCAGACGGTCAACGCCATGGGATCTCGCGATGTTCCCGCGGATCCTGGGGGTCGTTCCCCAACAGATTCGACGGCCACGCTTTCGACGGGGGGCACTGGCAGACTGTGGACATGACCGACGCCACTCCGAAGCTGCTCCTCCTGGACACCGCCAGCCTCTACTTCCGCGCGTTCTACGGCGTGCCCGACGCCGTCAAGGCGCCGGACGGCACCTCGGTCAACGCGGCTCGAGGGCTGCTCGACATGATCGCGAAGCTCGTGACGACCTACCGCCCCACGCACCTCGTCGCCTGCTGGGACGACGACTGGCGACCGCAGTGGCGCGTCGACCTCATCCCGAGCTACAAGGCGCACCGCGTCGTCGAGGTGGTCCCGGGCGGCGCCGACATCGAGGAGGTGCCGGATCCGCTCGAGGCGCAGATCCCGATCATCCGCGAGGCGCTCGGCGCACTGCGCATCCCGATCATCGGCGTCGCGGAGCACGAGGCCGACGATGTGATCGGCACCCTGGCGACCGTGGCGGACATGCCCGTCGACATCATCACCGGGGACCGCGACCTGTTCCAGCTCGTCGACGACGGCCGCGGCGTCCGCGTGATCTACACCGGTCGCGGCATGAGCAACCTCGAGGACCTCACCGAGGAGGCGGTGGTGCGCAAATACGGGGTGCTCCCGGGCCAGTACGCCGACTTCGCCACGATGCGCGGAGACGCCTCCGATGGGCTCCCCGGCGTGGCGGGGGTCGGCGAGAAGACCGCCGCGAACCTCCTCGCCGTACACGGCGACCTTCCGGCGATTCGGGCGGCCGCAGTGGGCGCTGAGGGCATGTCGGCGGGCGTGGCGAAGAAGATCCTCGCCGCGTCCGACTATCTCGACGTCGCCCCCACCGTGGTGCGCGTCGCGACCGCGCTGCCGATCACCGTCCCCGCCGAGCCGCTGCGGCCGCTCGACGCCGCTGAGACCGCCGCCGCGGTCGGAGTCGCGGAACGCTGGAACCTCGGCACCTCGATGGCGCGCGCACTGGAGGCCCTCAGCCGCACGGCCTGAGCCGCCACCCGCACGTCTCGCGGCTCGAACAGCCCATCCTCGGTGCGATCAACCTGCCCAGCGCAGCAGTCGATCGAGTCCCCACGTCGTCACGATCCGCTCGGCGGGGACGCCGGCGCGCTCGGCGCGCTGAGCTCCGTGGTCCAGCAGCGAGAGCTGCCCTGGTGCGTGCGCGTCGGAGTCGATCGAGAACAGGCAGCCGATCTCGAGCGCGAGCGCGAGAAGTCCGTCCGGCGGATCGTTCCGCTCAGGCCTCGAATTGATTTCGACGGCGACCCCGTTCTCGGCGCACGCCTCGAACACGGCCCGGGCGTCGAACCTCGAGGGCGGTCGAGTGCCCCGCTCCCCCTGCACGAGTTGGCCCGTGACGTGTCCGAGCACGCTGACACGCGGGTTCGAGACGGCGGCGACCATGCGCCGGGTCATCGACCCCGGCTCCATCGCGAGCTTGGAATGCACCGAGGCGACCACGACATCCAGCTCGCCGAGCAGTCGGTCCTCCTGGTCCAGGCGCCCGCCGTCGAGGATGTCGACCTCTATCCCCGTGAGCATCGTGAGCCCCTCGCCGCTGAGCGCGCGCACCTGCGGCAGCTGCGTGCGCAGTCGCTCGGCAGTCAGGCCGCGCGCCACACGCAGCCGTGGGGAGTGGTCGGTGATCGCGAGGTACTCGTGCCCGAGGGCGCGGGCGGCCACCGCCATCGCCTCGATCGGGGTCGTCCCGTCCGACCATTCCGTGTGCGCGTGCAGATCGCCGCGCAGCCGGGAACGCAGCTCCGAGACGATCTCCGGCTCGACCTCGCCGCGAAGCTCGACGAGATAGGACGGCGTCTGCCCGTCGAGAGCCTGCCGGATGACCTCGAACGTCGAGGAGCCGATCCCTTTCGCCTGCTGGATCCGATTCAGATCCGACCGTGCGTCCTCGGGGAGCTCGGCGTAGGTCGCCGCGGCGGCGCGGAACGCCTTGGCCCGATACCGCGACGCCCGCTCGCGCTCGAGCAGCCTGGCGATCTCGAGCAGCGCTTCTTGCGGATCCATGCCGACCGTCCCCTGCGCCGCTCAGCTCGCGGCGAGCTCCTTGGATGCCGCGACCCAGGCGTCCAGCTTCGCGAGCGCGCGTCCGTCGTCGACCGCTGCTTCGGCCAGGCCCAGAGCGGCGCGCAGGCGCTGCACGATCGGCACCTGCGCCTGGGACGCGTCGTGGGACAGTTCGTAGGCGACGATGCCGGCTGCCGCGTTCAGCAGCACGATGTCGCGCACGGCGCCGCGCTCGCCCTCCAGCGTGCGGCGCAGCACGCCCGCGTTGTGCTCCGGGGAGCCGCCGATGAGGTCGGCGAGGTCGGCGAGCGGGATGCCCAGGTCGCGCGGATCCAGGTCGTGCTCGTGGATGTCACCACGGGTGACCTCCCAGATGCGACTGTGCCCGGTCGTCGTGAGCTCGTCCAGTCCGTCGTCACCGCGGAATACGAGGGCCGTGGCACCGCGGGTGCGGAACACGCCCGTGATGAGCGGCACCCGGTCGAGCTGAGCGACGCCTACAGCGTTCGCCTCGGCGCGCGCCGGGTTGCAGAGCGGGCCGAGCATGTTGAACACGGTCGGCACCCCGAGTTCCGCGCGCACCGCACCGGCGTTCTTGAACCCCGGGTGGAATGCCCCTGCCCAGGCGAAGGTGATGCCGGTGCGGTCCAGGATCTCGGCGACCGCCTGGGGGTCGAGGGTGAGCTGCAGCCCCAGCGCGCCGAGGACGTCGGAGGATCCGGATGCCGAGCTCGCCGCCCGATTCCCGTGCTTGACGACCGGAATGCCCGTCGCCCCGATGATGATGGCGGCCGTCGTGGACACGTTCACGGTCCCGATCCGGTCTCCCCCGGTTCCCACGATGTCCAGCACATCCGAGGAGACGGGCAGCGGCACGGCGGCTTCCAGGATGGCGTCACGGAAGCCGACCACCTCGTCGATCGTCTCCCCCTTTGCGCGCAGCCCGATCAGGAACCCTGCCAACTGCGCCTGCGTGGCCTGCCCACGCATCACCTGGCGCATCGCCCAGGTCGACTCGTAGACGCTCAGATCACGCCCGGCAAGGAGCGTGGAGAGAACATCGGGCCAGGTCAGAACATCCGCCATGCCAGCGATCCTAGCGATGTGATCCAGTCGTGATCCCCGCTCCGAGACCCGATGACCCGCCTGCAAGCGCGCGTCTCTCAGGGGATTCGGGGCTGGTTCCGAGGTCACGCCGAGGCCCGGACGGGCTGAACCGCCGCCGCCGGTGCGACAATCGGCGTCTCGGATCGGCCATAATGGACGGGTGACGACCTCAGCGACGTATGCCCCGGCGGCGAGAACGATCAAGCGCCCCAACCCGGTGGCTGTGGGAACCATTGTCTGGCTCGGCAGTGAGGTGATGTTCTTCGCGGGACTCTTCGCGATCTACTTCACCCTGCGCAGCACATCTCCGGAGCTCTGGGCATCACGCACAGCGAGCCTGAACGTGCCGTTCGCCGCGATCAACACCCTGGTCCTGGTGGCGTCCTCGTTCACCTGCCAGATGGGCGTGTTCGCAGCGGAGCGCATGCAGCCCTACACGTCGGTGAACGACAAGGGACGCAAGCGCTGGGGCATGGTGCCGTGGTTCTGGCTGACCTTCGCCATGGGCGCGTTCTTCGTGTCCGGCCAGGTCTGGGAGTACTCGCAGCTGGTCGCGGAGGGCATGCCGATCTCGGCCGATTCCTACGCCTCCGCGTTCTACATCACCACCGGCTTCCACGCTCTGCACGTCACCGGCGGTCTGGTCGCGTTCCTGCTGACCCTCGGCCGCGCCTTCGCCGTCAAGAACTTCACGCACAAGGAGGCGACGACCGCGATCGTGGTGTCCTACTACTGGCACTTCGTCGACGTCGTCTGGATCGTGCTGTTCTTCGTCATCTATTTCCTCAAGTAAGAAGCGGAGCGGATTCCCGACATGGCACGTGAGAAGAAGCGCCGTACTGGCCGTCGCAGCCCCCTGGCCGCTGCGGCTCTGATCGGCGCAGGCCTGATGATCACCGGCGGCATCTACGCCGGTGCGAGTGCGGCGTTCGCCGCGACCGAGCCGGCGTCCGTCACCGCCGCAGTCTCGACCGAGGACGGGCAGAAGCTGTTCCAGGCGAACTGCGCCACCTGCCACGGCATGAACCTGCAGGGCACCGCCACCGGACCGAGCCTGTACGGCGTCGGTGAGCTCGCGGTCGAGTTCCAGATGTCCACGGGGCGCATGCCGCTGCAGATGCAGGGCCCGCAGGCCCCGCAGAAGCACCCGCAGTTCTCCGAGGAGCAGATCAAGAACGTCGCCGCCTGGGTCCAGTCCGTGGCGCCCGGCCCGACCTATCCCGAGGAGAAGATCCTCGACGGCAAGGGCGACGTCGCGCACGGTGCCGAGCTGTTCCGCATCAACTGCGCGATGTGCCACAACGTCGCGGGTGCCGGTGGCGCCCTGACCGAGGGCAAGTATGCACCGGGCCTGATGAAGACCAGCGCACTGCACATGTACGCCGCCATGGTCACCGGCCCGCAGAACATGCCGGTCTTCGGCAACATGAACCTTTCGGCCGAGGACAAGCGGGACATCATCTCCGCACTGCTCTTCCAGCAGAACGCACCCCAGGTCGGCGGTATGGACCTCGGATCCCTCGGACCCGTCTCGGAGGGTCTGTTCATCTGGATCTTCGGCATCGGCGCATTGGTCGCCATCACCGTGTGGATCACGGCGAAGTCCAACTGACGCCGGCTTATCGAAGAACGTACGAGGAGAACCATGGCACACGACGACCCGCACGCTCTTGACCGGAGCTATCAGGCACCGGCCGGGCTGAGCGTCGACGTCAGCGACCCCGCGCACAACCCGGGGCTGCCCGCGCACCGCGAGCGCATCACGGACCAGGATCCGAAGGCGATGAACGCCGCCGTCCGCACGGTCTACACGCTCTTCTACCTCTCCCTCGCGGGCAGCATCTGGGCGGTCGCCGCCTACATGCTGTTCCCGATCGAGAGCGGCTCGCTCATCGATGTGCGCTACAACAACCTGTTCATCGGCCTCGGGATCGCTCTCGCCCTGCTCGCGCTCGGCATCGGCGCGATCCACTGGTCGAAGGCGATCATGGCGGACCACGAGCACATCGAGTACCGCCACCCCACCCGTGGCCGTGACTCCACGCGCGAGGCCGCGATCAAGGCCTTCGCCGACGCGAACGAGGAGTCCGGTTTCGGACGTCGTGTGATGATCCGCAACTCGCTCATCGCCGCGGTGGTCGCCTCGGTCGTCCCCGGTCTCGCGCTCTTCCGCGGACTGGCTCCGCACAGCACCCCGGAGAACCCGATCGCGGGCGATCCGGTGCAGCTGCTCAAGCACACCATGTGGGAGAAGGGGATGCGTCTGGCGCACGACCCCGACGGCACGCCGATCCGCGCCGCGGACATCGTGCTGGGATCCGCCGTGCACGTGATTCCGGAGCCGCTCAGCAAGGTCGGCCACGAGGACGGCTACCTCGAGGAGAAGGCGAAGGCGATCGTGCTGCTCGTCCGTCTGCTCCCCGAGCAGCTCCACCCCTCCGAGGCGCGCAAGGACTGGGCCTACAACGGCATCGTCGCCTACTCCAAGGTGTGCACCCACGTCGGATGCCCCGTCGCGCTGTACGAGCAGCAGACCCACCACCTGCTCTGCCCCTGCCACCAGTCGCAGTTCGACATCACGGAAGAGGCCAAGGTCATCTTCGGCCCGGCCGCGCGTCCGCTGCCGCAGCTGCCGATCACGGTCGATGACGAGGGCTACCTCGTCGCGCAGAGCGATTTCCACGAACCCGTCGGTCCGAGCTTCTGGGAGCGTCATTGAGCACCGCAACTGTTACCGAGCAGAAGTCCTCGGAGAAGCCTTCGGAGGCGCCCCTGGGCGGCCGTTTCGTCGGCGGTCTCTCCAACTACATCGATGAGCGGACGAGCCTCTCCGGCTTCGTCAAGGAGCTCGGCCGGAAGATCTTCCCCGATCACTGGTCGTTCATGCTCGGCGAGATCGCGCTGTGGAGCTTCGTCGTGGTGCTGCTGTCCGGCACCTTCCTGACCTTCTTCTTCCAGGCGTCGATGGTGCCCACCCACTACGCCGGGGCCTACGCGCCCATGCGCGGTGTGGAGATGTCCGCAGCCCTCGACTCGACGCTGCGCATCTCGTTCGACCTGCGCGGCGGCCTGCTGGTCCGCCAGATCCACCACTGGGCGGCGCTGACGTTCGTCGCAGGCATCGGCGTGCACATGCTGCGCGTGTTCTTCACGGGTGCGTTCCGCAAGCCGCGTGAGCTGAACTGGGTGATCGGCTTCGTGCTGTTCGTCCTCGCGATGGCAGAGGGCTTCACCGGCTACTCGCTCCCTGACGACCTCCTCTCGGGCAACGGCCTGCGCATCATCGACGGCATGATCAAGGGCCTCCCCCTGATCGGCACCTGGACCTCGTTCATGCTGTTCGGCGGCGAGTTCCCGGGCGACCAGATCGTGGGACGCCTCTACACCCTGCACATCCTGATCCTGCCGCTCCTGGTGATCGGCCTGGTCGTGCTCCACCTCATGCTGATGGTCATCAACAAGCACACGCAGTTCGCCGGCCCCGGCCGCACGGACGAGAACGTCGTGGGCTACCCGATGATGCCGATCTACATGTCGAAGATGGGCGGCTTCCTGTTCATCACGTTCGGCGTGATCGTGCTGATCGCCTCTCTGTTCCAGATCAACCCGATCTGGAACTACGGACCCTACGACCCCTCCCCCGTGTCGGCAGGTACACAGCCGGACTGGTACATCGGCTTCGCGGACGGCGCGCTGCGTCTTGCTCCGTCGAACCTCGATATCGTGTTCCTCGACCACACCTGGTCGTTCGGGATCATCATCCCGGTGCTGGTGCTGGGCCTGTTCATCGTCCTGGTCGCGATCTACCCCTTCATCGAGGCGTGGATCACCGGCGACAAGCGCGAGCACCACATCGCACAGCGTCCCCGTACCTCTGCCACCCGCACCGCGATCGGCGTGGCCGGTGTGGTCTTCTACGCGACGCTGTGGGCGGCTGCTTCGTCGGACCTGATCGCGACGCACTTCTCGCTCACGATGGAGGGTGTGATCCACACGCTCCAGGCACTGCTGTTCATCGGTCCGGTGCTCGGCTACTTCGTCACGAAGCGGATCTGCATCGCTCTGCAGAAGAAGGATCGTGAGATCGTCCTGCACGGATACGAATCCGGTCGGATCGTGCGCCTTCCCGGCGGCGAATTCATCGAGGTGCACAAGCCGGTCGACGTGTACGACCGCTGGAAGCTCATCGACATCGAGACCTACGAGCCGCTCGTGGTCCGCCCGAACGCCAAGGGCCGCATCCCGTGGACGCAGAACCTGCGCTCCTCGATGTCGCGCTGGTTCTTCGAGGACCGCCTCTCGCCGCTGACGCAGGCCGAGGTCGCCGCAGCTGACGCGCACCAGCGTCACGCACTGCACGACACGAACGAGGCCGCTCACGACGAGATCGTGGCGTCCCACACCCGTGCCGGTGTGAGCGAGGACCAGATCGCGCCGGTCGACACCGCTCACGTCAGCGAGACGCCGAACACGCCGAGCTCCGCGCTCGCCCCGGAGTCGCTGCCGGCGAAGGAGAGCGGCGAGTAAGCCGCTCCCCCGCCCTCGATGAAGGCCCCGTCACATGACGGGGCCTTCATCGTTCCCCGACGCACTGCCGGAGTAGCCTGGCTGCATGACCTCCGCCATGGACCACTTCGCCGCAAAACTCGCCTATGAGACCGACGCGAGCGACGTGCACGCCGCTCGCAAGGCAGGTGAGCGACTCGCCGTCGTCGATGTCCGCAGCGACGAGGCCTGGGCGCAGGGACGTGTGGTCGACGCGATCCACATGCACTACAGCGAAATCGCCGCGAGGGCGCCGCAGGAGATCCCCCAGGGCATGCCCGTGGTCGTCTACTGCTGGAGCCCCGGCTGCAATGCCGCAGACAAGGGCGCGCTGGAATTCGCCAAGCTCGGCTACGACGTGAAGCTCATGATCGGCGGTTTCGAGTACTGGGCGCGCGAGGGCTACCCCATCGTGGATGCCGATGGCGTGCACCGACGCCCCGTGGATCCGCTCACCGGCGTTCCGCGCATCCGCACCAACACCTGACGACCCGACATAGGTCGGAGCGGAGACGATCCGTCAGCCGGATGCCGCGTCGGCGGAGAAGGGGCGCGCGGGACCGATGAGGCGGCCTGTCGCAGGATCAGCCCAGTTGCCGGACCCGGTGATCCGATGCCAGCGCTTATGGAATGCGAGATCAGTGCCCTCGGCTTCGACGACGGCCGCACCGCACAGGTCGCAGATGCGCAGGATGACGGTCTCGCCGCCCGCGGTCGTGACCGAGATCGACCCCTCCGGGAAAATGACGCCCATCGTGCTCCTCCGTGCGTACGAACCGACCGACGCGGTCGGCTACCGAGACTGTCGACAGCGTACGCCATACGGGTAGTGCGCCATTCGTCGGCATCCGTCGTGCGCCCCCGCTCTCCGCGGAACTGCTCGCAGAAGACCTCGCCCCGCCGTGCCGTGCGACGACGAGGCCCCTGGAGCAAGAGCTCCAGGGGCCTCGTGAAAGGGGCTCAGCGGGCGAAGTGACCGCGGTAGTACTCGTACACCCAGCCGACGATCGCGACCACGAAGATGGCCAGCGCGACCGGGAAGAGGAACACGCCCACGGCGAGAGCGATCATGCCGACGGCCGCGGCACCGGCGAGGACGATCGGCCACCAGGACCACGGGCTGAACTCGCCGAGCTCCGGGTCACCGTCATCGATGTCGCTGGTGAGGATGTCCTCGGGCAGCGTACCGCCCTGCGCCTTGTGCGTGCGATCGAGGTAGAACGCGATCATCGCTCCCATGAACGCGGTGAAGAACAGCGCGACGGTGCCGACCCACTCGATCGCCTTCACGGGGGGCTCACCGGCGTGCGCGATGAGGTTCCAGACCGTGTAGGTCACGCCCATGAGGGCGAAGAATGCGGTGAGGATCCACCACAGAACGATGTTGTCGCGCATGGGTCAGTGGGCCTTTCCGTCAGCGGCCGCGGCAACCGGATGCTCGGCGGCCTCCGGGTGGTTGAGGTCGAACGCCGGACGCTCGCTGCGGATACGCGGGATCGAGGTGAAGTTGTGCCGCGGCGGCGGGCAGGACGTCGCCCACTCGAGCGAGGCTCCGTAGCCCCACGGGTCGTTCACAGTCACCTTCGGCGCCTTGCGCGCGGTCAGCCACACGTTCAGGAAGAACGGCAGCATCGACGCGCCCAGGATGATGGAGCCGATCGTCGAGACCTGGTTCTCCCACGTCCAGTTGTCGTAGGCCGAATAGTCGGCGTAGCGACGCGGCATGCCGTCGACACCCAACCAGTGCTGGATGAGGAAGGTCATGTGGAAGCCGATGAACAGCATCCAGAAATGCACGTACCCGAGGCGCTCGTTCAGCATCCGACCGGTCCACTTCGGCCACCAGAAGTAGAAGCCGGCGAACATCGCGAAGACGACCGTGCCGAACACCACGTAGTGGAAGTGCGCGACCACGAAGTACGAGTCGGACAGGAAGAAGTCCAGCGGCGGGGACGCCAGGATCACACCGGTCAGACCGCCGAAGACGAACGACACCAGGAAGCCGAGCGCGAACACCATCGGCGTCTCGAACGTCACGGATCCTCGCCACAACGTGCCGATCCAGTTGAAGATCTTCACGCCCGTCGGGACGGCGATGAGCATGGTCATCAGTGCGAAGAACGGCAGCAGCACACCGCCGGTGACGTACATGTGGTGCGCCCACACCGCCACGGACAGCGCGGCGATGGCGATCGTCGCATAGACCAGGGTCTTGTAGCCGAAGATCGGCTTACGGCTGAACACCGGGAAGATCTCCGAGACGATGCCGAAGAACGGCAGCGCGATGATGTACACCTCGGGGTGACCGAAGAACCAGAACAGATGCTGCCAGAGCAGCACGCCGCCGTTGGCCGGGTCGTAGATGTGAGCGCCGAGCACGCGATCCGCGGCGGCCGCCAGCATGGCGGCGGCGAGCACGGGGAACGCCATCAGGATCAGCAGGCTGGTGATCAGCGTGTTCCACGAGAAGATCGGCATGCGCCACATGGTCATTCCCGGTGCGCGCATGGTGATGACGGTCGTGATGAAGTTCACGGCGCCGAGGATCGTGCCGAAACCGGACATGCCGAGTCCCAGCATCCACAGGTTGCCGCCGGCGCCCGGAGTGAACGATGCGCTCGCGAGCGGCTGATAGGCGAACCACCCGAACGACGCAGCACCCTGCGGCGTGAGGAAGCCCGCGACCGCGATGGTTGAACCGAACAGGAAGAGCCAGAACGCGAACGCGTTCAGACGCGGGAACGCCACGTCGGGGGCGCCGATCTGCAGCGGGAGGATCGCGTTCGCAAAGCCCGCGAACAGCGGGGTCGCGAACATCAGCAGCATGATCGTGCCGTGCATCGTGAACAGCTGGTTGTACTGCTCCTTCGTCGGCACGATCTGCATGCCCGGCGAGAAGAGCTCGGCGCGGATGATCAGGGCCATCACGCCGCCGAGGAGGAAGAACAGCACCGAGGCGATCAGATACATGTATCCGATCGTCTTGTGGTCGGTGGAGGTGATCCACTTGACGACGATGTTGCCCTTCTGCTCGACGCGGGTCGAGCTGAGCAGAGCCGCCTGACGCGGCGGGATCGTCGTCGGACGCGCGCCGGCCTGAGACGTGTCGGGAAGAGTGCTCGTCATTCTGCTTACTTCGCTTCCGAGTCAGTCGCGGGCTTCCCGGTGCCGGGGAAGTTGGTGAGGCGGTCGTAGGCGTCGGTGATGTCGCCCGTGTTGCCCTCGTCCTTGAGCTTGGTCAAGTACGACTGGTACTCCGCATCGCTGACGACCTTCACGTTGAAGAGCATCATCGAGTGGTACTCGCCGCAGAGCTCGGCGCACTTGCCCTGGTAGGTGCCTTCACGAGTGGGCGTGAACGACCAGGAGTTGTCCTTGCCGATGTACATGTCCTTCTTGTACAGGAAGTCGATGATCCAGAACGAGTGGATCACATCGCGCGACTGCAGGGTGATCTTGACCTTCTTGTCGACCGGCAGGTACAGCGTGGGCAGCGCGGCCTGATCGATGTTGCCGGCCTTGTCCGGCTGGGCCTGGACGCCCATTGTCCAGACGGCGTCGGAGTTGTCCTTCTCCGTGCCGTCGTACTGGAAGTCCCATGCCCACTGCTTGCCGATCGCGGTGATCGAGACGTCGGGCTTCTCGTACTGCGTCTCGATGATCGTCTGATCGCGTGCCGTGAAGGCGAACATGCCGAAGATCAGGATCAGCGGAACGAGCGTGTAGAAGATCTCGATCGGCATGTTGTAGCGCAGCTGCACCGGCAGGCCGGTCTGCCCCTTGCGACGACGGTAGGCGATCGCGGCCCAGCCCATCAGGCCCCAGGTGATGAGGCCGACGATCAGGAGCACGATCCACGAGTTGACCCAGAGCGACGTGACGCGCTCGGTCTGATTCGTCGCGTGAGTGCCGTCTTCGAAGCCGGGCAGGAAGCCGCGCTCCATGAGCGGGGTACATCCCGAGAGGGCCACGGCTGCCGCTACTCCCAAGGGGAGTGCGGCCCAACGAAGGCGGCGTTTCGAGGGCACGATGCACCTTTCAGATCACGGACGTGGGCTAACCCAGTCTAGGGCAAGCTCACACCCGATTCACGCCATCCACGCAGGTTCGGCGTGGATGGCGCAGGGGTGGGAGAAGGGATTTCGCGGGTCAGTGGAAGCTGTCGCCGCAGGCGCAGGAGCCCTGCGCGTTGGGGTTGTCGATCGTGAATCCCTGCTCCGAGATGGTGTCCTTGAAGTCGATCGCCGCACCGTCGAGATACGGCACGCTCATGTTGTCGACGATCACCTCGACGCCATCGAAATCGACGGTCTCGTCGCCTTCGAGGTAGCGCTCGTCGAAGTACAGCTGGTAGATCAGGCCGGAGCAGCCGCCGGGCTGCACGGCGACGCGCAGGCGGAGGTCGTCGCGGCCCTCCTGCTCCAGCAGGCTCTTGACCTTCGCCGCAGCGGCGTCGGTCAGCTTCACGCCGTGGGCGGTGGTCTCGGGGGTGAGGGTGATGTCGCTCATGTCGCTCCTTGGATCGGCCGTGCACCGGCACGGTTCCCGTGCTCCAAGTCTACCGCCGTGCACGAGGGCGGCATCGAGCCGGGCCGGTGATGACCGGGCCGGCTCGGTGCGCCCGGCCTCCTCAGAGCGTGATCTCGTTCATCCGGGTGAGAAGCAGCGCCTCCGTCGCCACGGCGTGGCGGAAGGTGTCGAGGTGCAGCGACTCGTTGGGGCTGTGCGCTCGCGCATGCGGGTCCTCCACGCCGGTCACGAGGATCTCTGCGCCGGGAAAGCGTTCCACCAGGTCCGCGATGAACGGGATGGATCCGCCGATGCCGAGGTCGACCGGTGCGGCACCGTAGCCGTCAGTCATGGCGCCGCGCGTCAGCCCGACGGCCCACCCGCTCGTGTCGACCAGGAACGGATTGCCGAGGTCGACGTCGGAGAAGGAGAGCTCCGCACCGAAGGGCGCGTGTGCGCGCAGGTGCGCCTGCAGCGCGGCGTACGCGTCATCCGCGCTCTGCCCTGGCGCGATGCGGCAGCTCAGCACGACCGTCGTCTCCGGCGAGAGCGTGTTGGATGCGGCCGCCACGGAGGTGGCGTCCACCCCGATCACGGTGACCGAGGGCTTGTTCCAGATGCGGCTGAGGATCGTGCCGTCGCCGATAGGAGTGACGCCGGGCAGCAGCCCGGTCTCGTCGCGCAGCGTCTCCTCGCTGTACTCGGGCGTCTCCGCATCGCGCACCGTCAGTCCCTCGACCGCGACGGATCCGTTCTCGTCCCAGAGCGTGTTCAGCAGGCGGATGGTCGCGAGCATGGCATCGGGCACCGCTCCCCCGAACATGCCGGAGTGCGAGGCGTGGTCGAGGGTCCGCACGGTGAGGGTGAAGCGCACCGCGCCACGCAGAGACACCGTGAGACCCGGTGTGACCGAGTCCCAGTTGCCGGAGTCGGCAACGACGATGGCGTCCGCGCGCAGGGCGTCCTCGTTGTCGCTGAGGAACTGCCCGAACGACCGGGATCCGTACTCCTCCTCGCCCTCGATGAACATCGCGATCCCGAGGTCGAGATCGTCACCGAGCGCCTCCGCGACCGCGCGGATGGACGCGATGTGCGCCATGATCCCGGCCTTGTCGTCGGCGGCTCCTCGGCCGTACAGACGCCCGTCCCGGACGGTGGGCTCGAACGGCGGGGTGTCCCACAGCTCGTCATCCCCGGGGGGCTGGACATCGTGGTGCGCGTAGAGCAGGATCGTGGGCTTGCCGTTTCGCGCTGCGCGACGCGCCAGGATCGCGGGCTGGCCGACCTCGTCGGTGCCGGGGATCGCCGCTCGCAGCACGCGCACGCTGTCGAACACGCCCGTGCCCTCGGCGAGCTCGGCGACGGCGGCGGCGCTGCGCACGAGCTGGGTCTGATCGAACGCCGGCCACGCGACCCCGGGAATGCGCACGAGAGCGCCGAGATCGCTGAGCGCAGCGGGGATCCCGGTACTCACGGCGGCGGTGACGGCGGCTTCGACGTCACCAGGTGCGGTGACCGAGGAGGAGGGAGAAGTCATGCAGGTAATCTTAGAGAACACCCGTTTCCCGCTCTCTCGACATCAGGAGCCTTCGTGCCCAGCACTCCCACCCCCGCACCAGAGGACTCAGCCGACGCGAACGGCAAGGGGCGCCGTACGCCGACGCGCGCGGAGCAGGAGGCCGCCCGACGCCGACCCCTCGTGCCGGACACCAAGGAGGCCAAGGCGCAGGCCCGCGCCGACCTGCGCGTCCGTCAGGAGCGGCAGCGCGTCGGCATGGCGAATGGCGAGGAGAAGTACCTCCCCGTCCGCGACCGCGGGCCGCAGCGGCGTTGGGTGCGCGACTACGTCGACGCCGGCTGGCATGTCAGCGAATGGATCATGGCCCTCATGGTCGTCGTGATCGTGGTCTCGCTGATCCCGAACACCCTGGTCGCCTACTGGGCGTTCATCGGCCTGTGGGGTTTCATCGCGATCGCGATCATCGACATGGTCTTCCTCGGTATCCGCGTGAACCGCCGGATCGCCGACAAGTTCGGCAAGGACAAGCGCGAGCGCGGGCTGGCCTGGTACGCCGCGATGCGATCGCTGCAGATGCGCTTCATGCGCCTGCCGAAGCCGCAGGTCAAGCGCGGGCAGTACCCGGACTGATCCGGCTCCCCTGACGAGAAGAAGGATCCCGTGCGCGAGGCGCCGGGATCCTTCTTCATGTACGGCCTGATGCGCCGCTCGTCCGCGTCGACTCAGAGGCGACGCAGCCCCGCGCGGATCTGGCGCGCCCAGAACGGCCCGCGGTAGAGGAACGCCGTGTAGCCCTGCACCAGCGTGGCACCGGCGTCGAGCCGTTCCTGCACTTCGGCGCCCGTCTCGACCCCGCCCACCGAGATGACGCAGAAGCCGGTGGGCACAGCGTCGCGCACCAGGCGAAGGACGGCGAGCGAGCGCTCCTTGAGCGGGGCGCCGGAGAGGCCGCCTTCCCCGGCCGCGGCGACCTTCGCCGGATCCGTGACGAGACCGTCGCGAGTGATCGTGGTGTTGGTGGCGATGAGCCCGTCCAGCCTCTCGGCGACGGCGAGCTCCGCGATCGCGGTGACCTCGTCGTCGGGAAGGTCAGGGGCAATCTTCACCAGCAGGGGGGTCGCACCGGCCGCGGCTTTCACGGCGCGCAGCAGCGGCGCGAGGGTTTCGACGGCCTGCAGCCCCCGAAGGCCCGGCGTGTTCGGCGACGAGACGTTGATCGCGAGGTAGTCCGCGAGCGGCGCCAGGCGCACCGCCGACGCGACGTAGTCGGCGGTCGCGTCCTCGACGGCGACCACACGGCTCTTGCCGATGTTGACGCCGATGACGGCGGCGGGCTTGCGTCGGCGGAGCTTCCAGAGCCGCTTCTCCGCGGCCTCGGCACCCGCGTTGTTGAAGCCCATGCGGTTCACTACGGCGCGATCCGGGATGAGCCGGAACAGGCGCGGCTTGGGGTTGCCCGGCTGCGGGACGGCCGTGATCGTGCCGACCTCGACGTGCCCGAAGCCGAGCGCAGACAGCCCGCGCACGCCGACAGCATTCTTGTCGAACCCCGCCGCGATACCGAACGGAGTCGGGAACGTGAGCCCCAATGCCCGCACCTCATCGCCCGCTGCCGGCCGGGTCAGCGCACGCGCGGCCCAGGAGAATGGAGGCACCCCGAGAATCCGCACCACGACCATGCCGGCGTGGTGGGCGAATTCGGGATCGAAGCGCGCGAGGACGAGGCGGAAGAGCAGGGCATACATTACTGCCAGGCTACCGGGGCCAGGCCCCTGACACCGACCTGTCCCTTAGAGCGCCGTCGGCTCGGCCGCTCTCCGATGGTCGGCACGCAGTTCGGCGATGGACGCCTCGAAGTCTTCGAGCGAGTCGAACGCCTGATACACGCTCGCGAAGCGCAGGTAGGCGACCTCGTCCAGATCCCTCAGCGGGCCCAGGATGGCCAGGCCGATCTCGTTGGTGTCCAGCTGCGAGACGCCGGTCTGTCGCACGGCCTCTTCGACGCGTTGCGCGAGGATCGCCAGATCCGCCTCGGTGACGGGACGGCCCTGGCACGCTTTGCGGACGCCGGAGATGACCTTCTCGCGGCTGAACGGCTCCATCACGCCGGATCGCTTGATGACGTTCAGGCTCGCGGTCTCTGTGGTCGTGAACCGCCCGCCGCACTCCGGGCACTGACGGCGCCGACGGATCGACAGACCGTCATCGCTCGTGCGGGAGTCGATGACGCGGGAGTCCGGGTGGCGGCAGAACGGGCAGTGCATTCGTGAAAGCCTACGCCCCGGTCGCCCCAGCGGGCTCCGGCACCACGGCGAACCGGGCTTCGACGGCCTCGCCGTGCGCCGGCAGGATCTCGGCGTCGGCGAGTGCCACGACGCCCTTGCGCGCGCGCGCCAGCGCGTCGCGGTCGTACGAGATCACCTGCTGCGGCCGGAGGAACGTGTAGGCGCCCAGGCCGGAGGCGTAGCGAGCCTGTCCCCCGGTCGGAAGCACATGGTTGCTGCCCGCCATGTAGTCGCCCAGGCTCACCGGCGTCTGGTCTCCGACGAACACGGCACCGGCGCTCGTGAAGGCCGCAGCCGCCTCCTCGGCGTCCACGAGGTGCAGTTCGAGGTGCTCGGGGGCGTAGGCGTTGCTGAACGCCACGGCGGCAGCACGATCGTCGACCAGCACGATCGCCGACTGCGGACCGTCCAGCGCGGTCTGCACACGCACGCTGTGCCGGGTGGCGGCGGCGGCCGTCGCGACCTCGGCCGCCACGCGGTCGGCAAGTTCAGCCGAGTCCGTGACGAGCACGGCGGAGGCCTGCTCGTCGTGCTCGGCCTGGCTGATCAGATCCGCAGCGATGAGACGAGGGTCGGCCTCGGCATCGGCGACGATGAGGATCTCGGTCGCCCCTGCCTCGGAGTCCGTCCCGACGACGCCGGCAACAGCGCGCTTCGCGGAGGCGACATAGTTGTTGCCCGGTCCGGAGATCACATCGACCGGGTCGAGTCCGATTGCCGCGACACCGTGCGCGAGAGCACCGATCGCCCCTGCACCGCCGATCGCGTAGACCTCGTCCACGTCGAGCAGAGCGGCCGCGGCGAGGATGGTCGGGTGGATCCGGCCGCCCTCAGCCGACTGCGGCGGGGAGGCGAGGGCGATGCTCTCGACGCCCGCGACCTGAGCAGGCACGACGTTCATCACGACGCTCGAGGCGAGCGGGGCCTTCCCGCCCGGGATGTAGACGCCGACTCGTCCGACCGGCTGCCAGCGCTGCACGATGCGGGCGCCCGGCCCGATCTCGGTGACCTGCGGTGCGGGCACCTGCGCGGCGGAACCCTGGCGCACCCGCTCGATCGCGGCCTCCAGCGCGTCCCGCACCTGCGGATCGACACCCGCGAGAGCCTCGTCGAGGTGCTCGCGAGGAACCCGGATCGCGTGTCCGCTGACCCGGTCGAAACGCTCGGCCTGCTCACGCAGTGCTTCCTCGCCCCGGACGCGCACGTCCTCCACGATCGCGGTCGCGGTCGCCAGCGCCTCAGCACGGGCGGCGGTCGCGCGCGGCACGACGGCCAGCATCTCGGCGGTGGAGAGGGAGCGTCCCCTCAGGTCGATCGTCTGCATGCGTCCTCAGCCTCGGGTCATGTTCTCGGTGTCGTGCAGGTAGCCCACGCGACCGTCGTCGTGGCGCACCACGAAGGCGCCGCCACGGTCCTCGAGAACAAGGATCCACGCTTCGGGCCCGATCGTGAAAATCGTGTCACCGCGCGCGTCATGAACGGCCCGGGTGTCGGGCGCGAGTGCCCAGAACGGCTGGGGCTGCTCTTCCTGCGTCGCCGATGCTGCGGCGCCTTCCCGGTTGCGCTCCTGCGGCACGACGTCGACCGCGTGCGTGGCCACCTCGTCCGTCAGCGAGGGCTCGAGCAGATCGCCGAGCACCTCGGTCATGGTGTCGGACAGGTCGCGCGGCGCGGCCACCGCATTCTGCTCATCTGCGGATCCACGGCGGGCGTCCGCGTCGGGTCCCGACTTCTGCGAGACCTCCGCGTCGGCGGCGCGACGGGCGTCCGCGCGAGTTGCGAGTTCGCCTTCTTTCTCTGGCGCGTCCGTGGCCGAGCTGTGCGCCTCGGCGTCCAGGCGGGTCTCCGGGGCCGCGTCCTGGGGCTTGTCGGCGGCCGCGTCCTGGCGCTTCTCGGGCAGGGCGTCCAGGATCGCCTCGGTAGGGGCATCCTCCGCGGGCATGACATCGAAGGGGGCGCCGTCTGCGGCCCTCGATGTTCCCGCGACTGTGGGGGTCTCCGCCGACGAGGCGTCGGATCCGTCGTTCTCCTCCGATGCGAGGAAGGACTCCCTGTGATGCTCGGGCACGTATCCCGCCGCACCCTGCACCACCGCACCGGTGACCCCGGTGGCGGAGAGATGTCCTGCGGCTCCAACCTCGTTCTCGTGCAGCAGTCCTGGATCCACATCGTCCTCGTTCTGCGGATCGGAGATGCTTCCCCGCGCGCGCACGGGACGTGGCCGGGTGAACACCGGTCGCACGGGATTCGCGTTGCGGTGCGCGAGGGTCTCGATGCGGTCCTCGAAGTCCTCGCGAACCCCGGGGATGAGGGCTGCGAACACCGTGACGGCGACGAGGACCAGGGCCAGCAGGATCTCCAGCCACAGTGGCCAGGTGACCAGGGCGGATCGCCGGGTCGCCGCGACCAGATCCAGCTGCTGCCACAGCAGCACGACCCAGCTGACCAGGGCGACGGAGAAGGCCACCGAAGCGAACTGATCGATACCGAGGGATCCGACCCGGCGGATCCCCTCGGGAGAGAGTCGTCGCAGCACGATGAGGAACACTGCCGCGGTGGGCACACCGATCGCCAGCGCCCAGGCGCCGTTCATCGTCCAGACCGTTGCGGAAGTGTCCAGGACGCTCCCCGCACCCGGCACGAAGGACAGCGCGAACGCGATCGCCCATGCCGCGATGACGATCAGCTCGCGCAGCGTGAAACCGAACCAGCCCTGCTGCGGGGCGACGACAGGCAGGGGTCCGTCGTCGACTTCCGTGTCAGACGAGGCGAGGGGGCTCGATGTCGGATTCTGTTCGTCCTGCGCCATCTCAGCGGAGGGGACGTCGCCGGTCATCAGTACTTCCTTTCGTCGTGCGGCCGCTGGGGACTTCGGCCGTCGAACGGGACCAGATACTACCTGGCGACGATGGGGAACCCCCTGTGCGGTGTTCGCACGCCCGCGCACAACGCGGCAGGGAGGAGAGGAAAGCGGCGCTCGACTCAGCCCAGGCACTGCGGGCCGAGCAGCGACTTCAGGTCGCCGAACAGGTCCGCCGTGACGGTCACCGGCATGGGCACTTCGAAGACCTTGGCGCGGCCACCCCGATGCATCTTCAGCATGACCTCGGTCTCGCCGGCATGCCGGCGCAGAACGTCCGCCAGATCCTCGATCACCCGTTCCGTGGCGCGCTGCTCCGGCACCAGCAGCGACAGCGGCCCCGCGGCGTCGAAGGACCCGACGTCGGGCGTGAACGCCGACTGCGCGTGCAGGTTCATGCCGTCGTCGCGGCGCGAGACGCGCCCGCGTACCGCGAGGATCGTGTCCTGCTGCAGCGTGCTCTGGAACTCCAGATACGTCTTGCCCATGAACATGATGGTGATCTCGCCGCCGAAGTCCTCGACAGTGATCATGCCGTAGGGGTTGCCGCTGGCCTTGGCGACGCGGTGCTGCACGCTCGTGACGAGCCCTGCGACGGTCACCTGGTCGCCGTCCTGCAGATCTTCGGACTCCAGCAGGCTGTTGATCCCGATCGAGGCGTGCTTCGCCAGCGGCACCTCGAGACCGGCGAGCGGGTGGTCCGAGACGTACAGGCCGAGCATCTCCCGCTCGAACGCGAGCTTGTCCTTCTTCGTCCATTCCGGACGGACCGGCACCTTGGGAGGTGCGACCTCCTCGATCTCGTCGTACAGGCTGTCGAAATCGAAGCCGATCGCGCCCTGCGCCTCGTTGCGCTTCTGGCCCACCGACGCCTCGACGGCGTCCTCGTGGATCTCCACGAGCGCACGCCGGGTGTCGCCCATCGAATCGAAGGCTCCGGCCTTGATCAGCGACTCGACGGTGCGTTTGTTCGCGACGTGCAGCGGCACCTTCTTCAGGAAGTCGTGGAAGGAGGTGAAGTTCTCCTCCTGACGCCCCTGGACGATGCCCTCGACGACGTTGGATCCGACGTTGCGCACGGCGCCGAGGCCGAAGCGGATGTCCTCGCCGACGGCGGCGAAGAAGTTGATCGACTCGCGTACGTCGGGCGGCAGCACCTTGATGCCCATGCGGCGGCACTCGTTCAGGTAGAGCGCCATCTTGTCCTTGGAGTCGCCGACACTCGTGAGCAGCGCGGCCATGTACTCGGCGGGGTAGTGCGCCTTGAGATACGCCGTCCAGTACGAGATGACACCGTAGGCGGCGGAGTGCGCTTTGTTGAAGGCGTAGTCGGAGAACGGCAGCAGGATCTCCCAGAGGGCGTTGACGGCGCCGTCCGAGTATCCATTCGCGTGCATACCGGCCTGGAAGCCCTCGAACTGCTTGTCCAGCTCCGACTTCTTCTTCTTGCCCATGGCGCGCCGCAGGATGTCGGCTTGGCCGAGGGAGAACCCGGCCACGCGCTGCGCGATCGCCATCACCTGCTCCTGGTAGATGATGAGGCCGTAGCTCTCCTCCAGGATGTCCTTGAGCGAATCCGCGAACTCCGGGTGGATCGGGGTGATCTCCTGGAGGCCGTTCTTGCGCAGGGCGTAGTTCGTGTGCGAGTTGGCGCCCATCGGGCCCGGGCGGTACAGCGCGATGAGCGCCGAGATGTCGCCGAAGTTGTCCGGCTTCATGAGGCGCATGAGCGCCCGCATCGGACCGCCGTCGAGCTGGAACACGCCGAGCGAGTCGCCACGGGTGAGCAGGTCGTAGGAGGGGCGGTCGTCGAGCGCGAGGTCCTCGAGTACGAGCTCCTCGCCCCGGTTCATCCGGATGTTCGCGAGGGCATCGGAGATGATCGTGAGGTTGCGCAACCCCAGGAAGTCCATCTTGATGAGGCCGAGGGACTCGCAGGACGGGTAGTCGAACTGCGTGACGATCTGGCCGTCCTGCTCGCGCTTCATGATCGGGATGATGTCGATCAGCGGATGCGAGGACATGATCACGCCGGCGGCGTGCACGCCCCACTGGCGCTTCAGGTTCTCCAGGCCCAATGCCGTGTCGAAGACGGTCTTCGCCTCGGGATCCGACTCGATCACGACGCGGAACTCGCTGGCTTCCTTGTAGCGCGGGTGCTGCGGATCGAACATGCCATCCAGCGGCATGTCCTTGCCCATCACCGCGGGGGGCATCGCCTTGGTGAGCTTCTCCCCCATGCTGAAGGGGAAGCCGAGCACGCGGCCCGCGTCCTTCAGGGCCTGCTTGGCCTTGATCGTGCCATACGTGACGATCTGCGCGACACGCTCGTCGCCGTACTTCTCCGTCACGTACTGGATCACCTCGCCACGACGACGGTCGTCGAAGTCGACGTCGAAGTCGGGCATGGAGACGCGGTCGGGGTTGAGGAACCGCTCGAAGATCAGGCCGTGCTCGAGCGGGTCGAGGTCCGTGATCCTCATCGCGTAGGCAGCCATGGATCCCGCACCGGACCCACGTCCGGGGCCCACGCGCACGCCATTGTCCTTCGCCCAGTTGATGAAGTCGGCGACGACGAGGAAGTACCCCGGGAACCCCATCGACGAGATGACCTCGACCTCGTAGTTCGCCTGCTTGCGCACCGCGTCCGGGATTCCACCCGGGTAGCGGAACTCGAGGCCCTTCTCCACTTCCTTGATGAACCAGCTCTCCTCCGTCTCGCCCTGCGGAACGGGGAAGCGCGGCATGAAGTTCGCACCGGTGTTGAACGAGACGTCGCAGCGCTCGGCGATGAGCAGTGTGTTGTCGCATGCCTCGGGGTGATCGCGGAACACCTGGCGCATCTCCGCGGCGGACTTGACGTAGTAGCCGTCGCCGTCGAACTTGAACCGGTTCGGGTCATCGAGGGTCGAACCCGACTGCACGCAGAGCAGCGCCGCGTGACTGGTCGAGTCGTGCTGGTGCGTGTAGTGCAGGTCGTTCGTGCCGACGAGCGGGATCCCGAGATCCTTCGCGATCTTCAGGAGGTCGCCGGTGACGCGGCGTTCGATCTCGAGGCCGTGATCCATGATCTCGGCGAAGTAGTTCTCCTTGCCGAAGATGTCCTGGAACTCCGCGGCCGCCGCACGCGCCGCGTCGTACTGCCCCAGGCGCAGCCGTGTCTGGATCTCGCCCGAGGGGCAACCGGTCGTCGCGATCAGGCCCTTGGAGTACTTCTGCAGGATCTCGCGGTCCATGCGCGGCTTGAAGTAGTAGCCCTCCAGGCTCGAGGTCGAGGAGAGGCGGAACAGGTTGTGCATGCCCTCCGTGGTCTCGGACAGCAGCGTCATGTGCGTGTACGCACCGGATCCGGAGACGTCGTCGCGGCGCTGCTCGGGAGATCCCCACTGCACACGCGACTTGTCGCTGCGGTGCGTGCCCGGGGTGACATAGGCCTCGATGCCGATGATCGGCTTGACGCCGGCGGCCTGGGCCGCCTTGTAGAACTCGAACGCGGCGAAGGTGTTGCCGTGGTCGGTGACCGCGACGGCCGGCATGCCCTGCGCGACGGCCTCCTGCACCAGCGGCCCGATGCGCGCAGCCCCGTCCAGCATCGAGTACTCGCTGTGCACGTGCAGGTGAACGAAGGAGTCTGATGCCATGCCTCGAGTCTACTTTCGACCTCCGACGCCAAGCCGCCGGATCCGACGCCGGATACCCTGGATCACATGAGCACCCCCGACTTCGTCCTGGCGCTGCGCGAGCACATCGGCCACACTCCGCTGAACCTGGTCGGCGTCACCGCGATCGTGTTCCGCGACGAGAAGGTGCTGCTCGGCAAGCGCGCCGATAACGGCACCTGGCAGGCGGTGTCCGGGATCGTGGAGCCCGGCGAAGAGCCCGCCGACGCGGCCGTGCGGGAATGCCTCGAGGAAGCCGGCGTGGTGGTGAAGGCGGAGCGTCTCGCTCTCGTGCAGCAGCTCCCCCGTGTGACCTACGCGAACGGCGACGAGGTCGACTACCTCGATCTGGTGTTCCGCTGCACCTGGGTCTCGGGCGAGCCGCACCCGGCCGACGGCGAGCTCACCGAGGTCGGCTTCTACGACCTCGCCGCGATGGGCGACGTCGACGACGCCCACGTGCGCAAGATCGCCCTGGCCGTCGCAGAGGACGATCCTGCGCGCTTCCGTGGCGGGCGACCGCCGAAGGCGTGAGAGGTCGCCACTGCCCGACCTCTCATCGCAGGTCCAGCCTCATCAGCACACGGGGGAACCCGTTGATCACGGATCCGGTGTCCGAGGCCTTTGTGAAGCCGGCCGACTCGAACAGTGCACGGGTGCCGACGTAGGCCATCGTCAGATCGACTTTCGCCCCCTGGTTGTCCACCGGATAGGCCTCTATGGCCGGGGCGCCCTGCTCCCGGGCGAAGGCGACCGCACCGTCGATGAGCGTATGCGTGACGCCCTGCTTGCGGTAGCCGGGCCGCACACGCAGACACCACAGCGACCACACGTCAAGGTCGTCGATGGCCGGGATCAGCCTGTTGCGCGCGAAGCTCGTATCCCGCCGCGGGTGCACCGCAGCCCACCCCACCGGCTCGTCATCGAGGTAGGCGATCACTCCCGGAGCCGGATCCTGCTCGCACAGCTCGCGAACCCTCGCCGCCCTGGCCTCGCCGCGCAGCGCTTGGCTCTCCTTGCTGGGGATCCGATAGCTCAGGCAGAAGCACGACTGCGATGTCGGGTTCTTCGGCCCGACGAGCGTCGCGACGTCGTCGAACACGGTTGCGGCGCGCACCTCGATGCTCATGTCCCCAGTCTGCCCCGGAGGGCAGACATCAGGGTTCGACGATGCGCTGGTCCGTGTTCGTATAGCTGATCGAGTCCGCGACGGTGCCCACGAGGCCCATCGTGACGCGTAGCAGCCCGGGCTTCACATCGTCCAGAGGCGGTGGTGTGTCGGTTCCCAGTGTCAAGCCGCGGCCGTCCTGAGTGGTCGCGGTGATCGACCCCAGATACACGCTCACGTGCCCGGTGAGCGTCATGGTGTCGGCGTTCGTCACGAGCCCGGCCTTGTCCGGCGGTCGGACGGTGAGTGAGAACCCCGAGATCGTGATCGAGTCCGCCGAGATCTTCAGAGCGCGAACGGTGCCGCCGTCGATCGTCGGCACGTCCACGATCGCGATGCCGCTCAGCCCGGTGAAGGACAGCCCCTGCGACCCCATGGAGGCCGGGGTCTTCGTGAAGATCGGAGCGCCCTCGTCCTTCGCCGCCACGACGGGCGTCGGAGCGGGCGTCGGCGCCGCACCTCCTGGAACGCTCGGCGTCGTGGCGCCGGGGGTCGTCGGAGCTCCCGGCACGGCGGGCAGCCCTGGCACGGAGGGGCCGGACGTGGGAAGGGGCGCCGGCGGCGTCGTCGTCGGACTCGGGGAGGGGCACCACAACAGCGGGATGCACAGCTCCGTCGGCTGCGACGCTGGAACAGCGGCGGCGCCGAGCGTCATCGGCGCGACGAGGGCGAGCGACGCCAGAAGCACGGCGCCGTGGCGGCGCTGCGCCTTCACGAAGCCGTCTCCTCGGATCCGTCCGCAGTCACAGGATCGCGCGGCCCCATCCAGGCGACGACGAGCACCGCCCCGGTGCCGGCCAGGAGCATCCCCACGATGAAGCCGCCGAGGTTCACTCCGATCAGCGAGTAGATGGCGACGACCAGTGCCAGGATGCCGTAGAAGACGTGGTGCGCGGGCATCGTGATCGCGAGGATTCCGAGCAGCAGCAGCGCGATCGGGATGATCGTCGCCTGCAGCCCCTCGATGCCGAGCTGCACGTGCAGATGCCCGATGTCGAGCTGACCGGAGAAGAACATCTCGATCCCGCCGACCGCGACCAGCAGTCCCCCGATGAACGGACGCTGCCGCCGCCAGTGCCGGAATCCTCGCGCGGGCGAAGGCCCCTCGGCCACGACGCTCGCATCGACGGCATGGTCGACGCCACCGGCGACGGCAGCCGGCGCGGACTCAGCCTCGCTGCGCACCGGCCGCGGCACGCGAGCCGCGGCATCCCGGCGGTCACGCCGTGCGGATCCGGATGCGCTGGTCTCTTCGGTCATCGCGGCCTCGTTCAGAAGCATCCCTGCGAACCGTCCGTCAGCTCCAGCGTCATGCCCGTGAGGGTGAACACCGAGGCCTGAGTGCTCCACGCCGTCTGCTGCAGGTTCTTGATCGAGACGGTATCGGCGTCCTGAGCGAAGTCTCCCGCGGAACCCTTCGCCTCGGTGTTGACGGTGGAGGCGTCCACGCCGATGCGGATCGCGCCGAAGGACGCGTCACCCTTGAGACCGGTCATGCCGATCTGCAGATCGCTGGCGGACGCGGGGTTGCCGTTGCCACCCGCCTTGATGAGCACGCCGACCTTGCCGAGCGGGGTATCCGTGATCACCGACTGGCAGAGGTCGCTGAGCGTGGCGCTCTTGATGTTCGCGATGGCGACCGTGTGCTCTTTGCCCTCGGTGTCCTTCGCGACGCCGGCGTACTGCGAGAAGCCGGTGCCCTCCAGCTGGGAGGCGCCGATCTGGAACTGGCTCCCCGATACGGCGAAGGACACGGGTACCGCGCCCTGGGCGACGCCGCCCATCAGCGCTGCGGCGACCACGCCCGCCGGAATGGCGACGAGGGCGATTCGGCCTGCGTGGGATGACCCGAACTTGCGGACACGGTCGGACTTCGGGAACTTCATCGATCCTCCTCCAGTGCGCCGGCTGCGATGGCGGCGCTCACCTGGTCGAGTATATTGCCCGTTGACTCAGAGTCAATACCGGACACGGCCACCGCTCCGCATCCCGCTAGGCTCGGGGCATGCCCGACCTGCGACGCGCCAGACTCACCCCCGAGGAGCGTCGTGCGCAGCTCGTCGCGACCGGGGTGAACTTCCTCGCCGAGCATTCCCTGGACGAGCTCACGATGGACGTGCTGGCCCAGCGCGCCGGCGTGTCGCGGCCACTCCTGTTCCACTACTTCGAGACCCGGCAGGGCATGCACCTCGCGGTGGTGACCACGGCGAGGGACAGTCTGCTGCTCGCGTCCGAGCCGCGTGATGACCTGGAGCCGCGGGCTCGAGTACGCGACACTCTGCTGCGCATCACGGAGTTCGTGCGCCAGCACCAGGGCACGTTCCACTCCCTGGTGCGCGGGATCGCGAGCGGCGACCCCGCCGTCCGACGCGTGGTCGATGAGTCGCGTGACCTCAACGCGGGGCGCCTTCTGGACGCGTTCACCGAACTCGGCACGCCGGACACCCCGGGGCTCCGCGTCGCCCTGCGCGCGTGGGTCTCCTTCACCGAAGAGACCCTGATCAGCCTTGTCATCGACCGGGACGAAGAGCCGGAGGTCGTCGTCCGATTCCTCGAGGCGACTCTTGAGGGCGTGGTGTCGGCGACAGGCGAGCTGCCACTCTGATCCCGCGGGATCGGAACGCGGGTGCGAAGACTCAGTCCTCGCCGCGGAGCACGTCCAGTGCGTGCCGGAAGTCGGCGGGATACGGAGACTCCGTCTGAATCCACTCCCCGGTCGTCGGGTGTGCGAAGCCGAGCCGGTGCGCGTGCAGCCACTGTCTCGTCAGCCCCAGCCGCGCCGACAGCGTCGGGTCGGCACCGTACAGCGGATCCCCCACGCACGGGTGCCGGTGCGCGGCCATGTGCACGCGGATCTGATGCGTCCGGCCCGTCTCGAGGTGGATCTCCAGAAGCGATGCCCCGGGGAAGGCCTCGAGCGTCTCGTAGTGGGTCACCGAGGGCTTGCCGTCGGGGATCACCGCGAACTTCCAGGAGTGGTTCGGGTGCCGCCCGATCGGCGCGTCGATGGTGCCGGCGAGCGGATCCGGGTGTCCCTGCACGACCGCGTGGTAGATCTTCTCGACCGTGCGCTCCTTGAAGGCGCGCTTGAGCGCCGAATACGCCGCCTCGGACTTCGCGACCACCATCAGGCCGCTGGTTCCCACGTCGAGGCGGTGCACGACGCCCTGACGCTCCGGGGCGCCACTCGTAGCGATCCGGAAGCCGGCCGCGGCGAGAGCACCGACGACGGTCGGTCCCTCCCAGCCCAGCGACGGGTGCGCGGCGACACCGGTGGGCTTGTCGACCACCACGATGTCGTCGTCGTCATAGACGATGCCGAGCTCCGGTACCGCGATGGGCTCGATCCGCGGCTCCTGCTTGGGCGCCCATTCCACGTCGAGCCAGCCGCCCGCGCGCAGTTTGTCCGATTTACCCAGGACGACGCCGTCGAGCGCCACTCCCCCGGCTTCGGCGACCTCCGCCGCGAACGTCCGGGAGAACCCGAGCATCTTCGCCAGCGCCGCGTCGACTCGGACGCCGTCCAGTCCGTCCGGGACCGGAAGAGAGCGCGATTCCACGATCAGGCCTCGGATCCGGCACCGTCGCGCCGAGCGGGGCTCTGCGGATCGGCACTCGTCGCCACGTCCTGGGCAGCGATGTCGGCGGGGGACTCTTCGTTGCGGTCGGATCCGGGCGTGTCGTCGTGGGACGGTTCAGCCGTCGGCTCATCTTTGTGATCCCGCTCACGAGTGCCGTCGAGGCGGAGGCCTGTGATGATCAGCAAGGCGATCGAGATCATGCCGCTGACGATGAAGATGTCCGCGACGTTGAAGATCGCGGGTAGCATCCAGGGCATCGAGATCATGTCGACGACGTGTCCGACACCGAAGCCCGGTTCCCGGAAGACGCGGTCGGTGAGGTTCCCGAGCACACCGCCGAGCAGCGCCCCGAGGACGACGGCCCACAGCCGCGCGCGCACCGCGAACGCCTTCCACACGATCACGCACGCGACCACGGCGAGGGCGATCGTGAAGATCCACGTGTAACCGGCGCCGATCGAGAACGCGGCACCGGAATTGCGGACGTAGAAGAGCTGGAGGAAGCCGCCGAGCACGGGGACCGTCTGCTCCAGCGGGAGGTTCGTGATGGTGAGATGCTTCACAAACTGATCGGCGGCCAGCACGATCGCTGCGAGAATCGCAATGATCGCGCCGGCCGCCGAACCGTGAAGCGGCTGACGCCGGGTCAACGGGGCTCCTTACTGCGCGGAGGAGGCGTCCCCGTTGGGGCCGCCCTTCTCGTCGAGGTCGCGGAGCTGACCCTCGATGTAGCTGCGCAGCTGCGTGCGGTAGTCCCGCTCGAACGTGTGCAGTTCGCTGATCTTGCTCTCGAGCACGTTGCGCTCGCGCTCGAGACGCGCGGTCTCTTCGCGCTGCTTCTGCTCGGCGTCGGCGAGGATCTTCGATGCCTGCGCCTTGGCGTCCGCGATGAGCTGGTCGCGCTGGGACTTGCCCTCGGCGACGTGCTCGTCGTGCAGACGCTGCGCCAGCTCGATGATGCCGGCGGTCGCGGCGGCAGGAGCTCCGGTCTCCGCGACCGGCGTTGCGACCGGAGCGGGCGCTGCTGCGACCGGCGCCTCGGCGGCGGGCGCAGCCTTCTCGCCGGACTCGTAGGCGGCCAGCTTGGCCTTCAGCTCGGCGTTCTCGTCGAGGGCCTTACGCCACTCGAGTACGACCTCGTCGAGGAAGTCGTCGACCTCGTCCGGGTCGAAGCCGTCCTTGAAACGGACGTGCTGGAACTGCTTGGTGACGACGTCATCCGGGGTCAGTGCCATGGGTGGCTCCTCTTTCGATGAGTTCTCGGTGGCCGGGTGGAAATGGCGCCTGCCCCTCGGCGTGCACCTTCAGAAAAGCATAGCCGTCCGATCCCCGTGCAGCGACGGCACGCGGCAACAGACGATCAGATGAGGGCAACAAAAGATCAGATGAACGGCAACGGACGATCAGATGAAGGATCGTGTGATCGACATCAGGATGAGCACGATGATCATCGTGAGCGTGAAGCCCAGGTCCAGCGAGACGGGTCCGATCCTCAGCGGAGGAATGAGGCGTCGGAACATCCTGATCGGCGGGTCGGTGAGCGTGTACACGATCTCGGCCGCGATCAGTCCGGCACCGCGGGGGCGCCATGAGCGGTTGAAGATGGGAATGTAGTCCAGGACCAGCCGAGCGAACAGCGTGAGCAGGTACAGCAGCAGCAGGATGTTGAGAATCGCTGCGATCACGGAGACCGCGGGCGGCACCACCACGTGTCAGGAGTGCGCGAGCGCGGGCTCGTCGCCCCCGGCGATCCCGCCCTGGCCCGACACTGCGATGCTCTCCGGCGACAGCAGGAAGACCTTGCTCGTCACGCGCTCGATGCGACCGTAGAGGCCGAGCGAGAGCCCGCTCGCGAAGTCGATCAGACGACGCGCATCGGCGTCACTCATCTGCGAGAGGTTGATGATCACCGGGATCCCGTCGCGGAAGCTCTCCGCGATCACCTGGGCGTCGCGGTACTGCTTCGGGTGCACGGTGAGGATCTCGTTCACGGCGCCCGCAGACGGCTGACGCACAGCGGTCGGGCGACGCAGCGGCGTCACCGGAGCAGGCTTGGCCTCATCACGCTCGCGGCGCACCTCGTCCCGGCGGACGGGCTCGTGTCGGATCTGCTCCTGGCGAGCGCTGTGCGCGGCCGGAGCAGTCTCCTCGTAGACCTCTTCCTCATCGGCGAGGCCGAGATACACCATGGTCTTCTTCAGCGGGTTCCCCATCGTATCCTCCGAACGTGTAGGGGTGGTTCTGTGTCGAGGCTAACCCTGTGCGGGTCGTGCCCCCGTGATTGCGGAGCCGATGCGTAGGTGTGTCGCGCCTGCCGCGATCGCCTCGGCGAAATCGCCGGTCATGCCGGCCGAGATCCAATCGGCTCGCGGCGCGACCGTGCGCAGACGCTGCGCGTACTCGTGCACCCGCGCGAAAGCCGCCGCCGGATCCTCGTCGAGCGGCGCGACGGTCATCACGCCGCGCAGCCGCAGCGTGGGCAGCGCGAGCACCTGCTCGGCGAGCCGCTCGATCTCTGCCGGCGCGACTCCCCCGCGGCCCGGGTCGTCGGTGAGGTTGATCTGCAGCAGGACGTCGAGCAGCACGTCGTCGGTCGCCGCACGCTCGAGCGCCTCAGCGAGTCGAAGCCGGTCCACCGAATGCACGGCCTGCGCCGCCCGGCGGATCGCCCCGGCCTTGTTCGTCTGCGCCTGCCCGATGAAATGCCAGCGCAGATCATCCAGCTCCGCCAGGGCCTCCGTCTTCGCGGAGAGCTCCTGCTGCCGGTTCTCCCCCACCTCTCGGACGCCGAGGTCGTAAAGCTCGCTCACGAGCGACGCAGGGTGGAACTTGGTCACGACGATGCGCGTGATGTCCGCGGGATCCCGTCCCGCGAGCCGTGCGGCGTCCGCGATCGCTGCATCGATCGCGGACAGCCGCTCGGCGACCGAGCTCACTTCAGGAACTCGGGGATGTCGAGGTCGCTCTCGTCGAAGGCCGGCTCGATGCTCGTGTGCACCGGCGGGATCGACGGCGCGGACACCGAAACCGTCTCGCGCGGCGCCTCCTCGGCCTGCTCCGAGTCCTCGCGCTCCTCCACAGCGGGCTTCTCGGCGACCGCAGGAGTCGTCGTGCGCGAGAAGATCTGCGGGTCCAGGCGCAGCGTGGGCTCACCGCTGTCGAAGCCGGCGGCGATCACCGTGACGCGCACCTCGTCGCCGAGAGTGTCGTCGATAACCGTTCCGAAGATGATGTTGGCCTCGGGGTGCGCGGCCTCCTTGACCAGATCCGCGGCGTCGTGGATCTCGAAGATGCCGAGGTTCGATCCACCCTGGATCGACAGCAGCACGCCGTGCGCACCCTCGATCGACGCCTCGAGCAGCGGCGATTCGACCGCGAGCTCGGCGGCCTTGATGGCACGGTCCGCGCCGCGCGCGGATCCGATGCCCATGAGCGCGGATCCCGCTCCCTGCATGACCGACTTGACGTCGTTGAAGTCGAGGTTGATGAGACCGGGGGTAGTGATCAGATCGGTGATGCCCTGCACACCCGCGAGCAGCACCTGATCCGCCGTCGCGAACGCCTCGATCATCGAGATTCCACGGTCGCTGATCTCGAGCAGCCGGTCGTTCGGCACCACGATGAGGGTGTCGACCTCTTCCTTCAGCTTCGCCACGCCCGCGTCGGCCTGCGACTGGCGACGGCGACCCTCGAAGGAGAACGGCTTGGTCACGACGCCGATGGTCAGCGCGCCGATCGACTTCGCGATGCGCGCGACGATCGGGGCGCCGCCCGTGCCGGTGCCGCCGCCCTCTCCCGCCGTCACGAAGACCATGTCGGCGCCGGTCAGCGCCTGCTCGATCTCCTCGGCGTGGTCCTCCGCGGCACGACGGCCGACCTCGGGGTCGGCGCCCGCGCCGAGGCCTCGGGTCAGGTCGCGACCGACGTCGAGCTTGACGTCGGCGTCGCTCATGAGCAGCGCCTGCGCGTCGGTGTTGATCGCGATGAACTCGACGCCGCGCAGGCCGAGATCGATCATGCGATTGACGGCGTTGACGCCACCACCGCCGACACCGACGACCTTGATCACGGCAAGGTAGTTCTGGTTCTGGCTCATCCCGTCCTCCGATGTATGTCGAGCCCCGGGCCGGAAACCTTAAACCTCAAGCAGAAGGTTAAAGTATTTCCCGGTATTGCTTTCTCTTGGATCGACGGTAAGCGGCACATGGCGCGCAGAAGCCAAGCGACACGCACCTGCGCGCGATCGTTTCGGATATTCGTGCTCAGCCGACGACTCCGACGCCCGGGGAGGACACGTCATACGACGCCGCGTTCGGGTTCGCCTTCATCAGCGCCTGCAGGGACCGGGTCTTGAGCGCCGACTGCTCGGCACTCCCCCACACCACCTTGGCGCCGCCGGTCAACTGCAGCACGATGTCATCGGGAGTGGATGCGGCGGCGCCGGCGACCTGGCCGCGCAACTCGGCGGGCAATGTTCGCAGTGCCGTGCCCACCGCCGCGAACGCCTTGGATGCCGTGCCTCCGCTGACGTCGATCAGCGCGTATCCGGCAGGTTGCTCCTCGCTGGTCGAGAGCACGACCCCTGCGACGTCGACGATCGTGAACCGCCCGTCGCTCTGCTGGATCACGCCGACCGGCGTGCGCTCCACGATCCGGACCACGAGGTCATGCGGAGGGTGTGCCTCGAGGCGATAGGTCTCGATCAGCGGGAACCTGACCAGCGCGGCCTTGACAGCGCTGGCGTCCACGAGCGCGAGTGGTCGGCCGACCTGCCCGGACAGGGCCTTCTCCACGTCACCCGCCTTGAGCGAGCTCGTTCCCTCGACCGTGATCGTCTGCACCGCGAACAGCGGACTGTACGCCGCGCCTACGCTGCCGCCCACGATGAGGAGTGCGAGGGCGGCGCCGATGATCCAGCCGATGCGGCGTCGCCGGGAGCGCTGGGTGAAGCGGCGGATCTCCGTGCGCAGCGCCTTCCGGCGTGCACGGGTCGCATGCCAGAGGTCGCGCGCGGTCAGCGGCGCCTCGTCCTGCACCGCCGACCGGTCGGCTTCCGCCGGGTCCTCCGCCGCCGAAGATCCGGCAATGCCGGCCCGCTCGAGAGGGGTCAGCGGCGTCGCGTTCCGGTCGACCGACGACGTCGACGTCGCCTCAGGCCCCGCCGCGGCGATCCCGACTCCCGTCTGCCGCCCCCGCGCACGCGCCGACGGGCCGTCTGACGGCTCTGCCGGAACCGGACGCTCCGGCTCGACCGGAGGCGCCGAAGCAGGGATCGCGGACGGCCGGCGCACGATCAGCCCTCGGCGGTGGCGCGCAGCGCGTCCAGCACCTGCGGGATGATCTGATAGACGTTGCCGCAGCCGAGCGTGATCACGTAGTCGCCCTCGCGCGCGACGGACGCCGTGTAGTCGGCGGCCTGCTGCCAGTCCGCGACGTAGTGCACGTGATCCGGGTCTGCGAACGCTCCGCTGACCAGCTCACCGGTGACACCAGGAACCGGATCCTCCCGGGCGCCGTACACGTCGAGCATGACGGTGTGGTCGGCACCGGTCTCGAGCACCTCGGCGAACTCGCGGTACATGTGCTGAGTGCGCGAATAGGTGTGCGGCTGCTGGATCGCGATGATGCGGCCGTCGCCGACGATCGTGCGCATGGCATCCAGTGCGGCGCGCACCTCGGTCGGGTGGTGCGAGTAGTCGTCGTAGACGCTCACCCCGCGGGCGACGCCGTGCAGCTCGAGCCGGCGCACGGTCCCCGCGAAACCCTCGACGGCGCGAGCGGCGTCGGCCAGCTCGTACCCCAGCGTCGTGAGCACGGCGACGGCGCCCGCGGCGTTGATCGCGTTGTGCACGCCGGGCACCGCGAGCTGCATGCGGGCGGAGGCGCCGCGCAAGGTCAGGGTCGCGGCGACCGGACCGTCGGTCACGATGTCGGTGACCCGAAGGTCCGCGTCCTCCGCGAGCCCGAACGAGATGACATTCGGATGCGTGATCCCCGCCCGCACGCGGAGGGCGCCGGCGTCATCGCTCGAGATCACGACGGCCTCGCCCGCCGCGTTCGCGAAGGTCACGAACGCGTCGTGGAAGGCCTCGTCGGATCCGTAGTGGTCCAGGTGATCGGGGTCGACGTTGGTGATGAGCGCGACCGAGGTGTCGTACAGCAGGAACGTGCCGTCGGACTCGTCGGCCTCGATCACGAAAAGGTCGTCGGCGCCGGATGAGCTGGAGGTGCCCAGCTGCTCGATCACCCCGCCGTTGACGAAGTTCGGATCCGCGCCGAGCTCGCGCAGCGCGGTGACGATCATGCCCGTCGAGCTGGTCTTGCCGTGCGCGCCCGCCACGGAGACGAGACGTCGCCCGCGGATCAGCCAGTGCAGCGCCTGCGACCGGTGGATCACGTGCAGTCCGCGCTCCTTGGCGAGCACGAATTCGGGGTTCTCCGGCCAGATCGCGCCGGTGTGCACGACCGTGTCGGCGTCGCCCAGGTTCGCCGCGTCGTGGCCCACGTGCACGTCAGCACCGAGGTCGGCGAGCGCCCGCAGGTTGGCGCTGTCCGCGCGATCACTGCCGGAGACGCGGATGCCCGCATCGAGGAACATACGGGCGAGTCCGGACATGCCGGAGCCGCCGATGCCGATGAAGTGCGCGGCGGTGATGTCGTCGGGAATCGGCAGGGAGAGGTCGGGTCTGATCATGACTGAATAATCCTAAGTCGGGGTAAGCGAGGCGGCGCCCTGGCTCGCCGGGTCAGGGCTGGAGGCGCTCAGCGCGCCAGCGCGCGGTCGGCGAGGGCGATGAGGTCCTCGGTCCCGGTGCGCGATCCGACGCTCTCGGCGGCCCGCCTCATCTCGGCACGGCGTTCCGCGTCGCGTAGCAGCGGGACCACCTCGCTCCGCACGCGATCGGGGGTGAGCTGCCCGTCCTCGATCAGCATGGCGGCGCCCGCGTCGATCGCGGCCGCGGCGTTCAGCCGCTGCTCGCCGTTGCCGACGGCGTAGGGCACGTATATCGCAGGGATGCCGAGGGCGCTGATCTCGCTCACCGTCGCCGAACCGGAGCGGGAGAGGACAAGATCCGCCAGGGCGAACGCGAGATCCATGCGGTCCAGATAGCGACGCATGCTGTAACCGGGAGCACCCGGATCCGGCATCTCGGAACGATCGCCGGTCGCGTGCAGGATCTGCCACCCCGCGTCGAGGACGTCCTGCCAGGACCCTGCGATCGCCTCGTTCAGGCGCTGTGCGCCGAGCGAGCCGCCGAACACGAGCAGCACCGGGCGATCGGGATCCAGTCCGAACTCCGTCGCGGCCTCGGTGCGGAGGGCGGCGCGGTCCAGGTCGACGATCTCCCGGCGCAGTGGCATGCCGACGACCTCGCCACGGCGCAGGGGCGTGCCGGGGAACGCGACGCCGACGGCCGCCGCCGTACGGGCGCCCAGCACGTTCGCCATGCCGGGGCGGGCGTTGGCCTCGTGCACGACGAAGGGGACGCGCTCCCGCCTCGCCGCGACGTACGCGGGTGCCGAGGCGTAGCCGCCGAACCCGATCACCGCGTCCACCCCGTGCTCGCGGATGTACGCGCGCGCCTGCTTCACGGCGCGCGCGAACCGCACCGGGAAGGCCAGCGCTGCGCCGTTCGGGCGGCGCGGGAAGGGCACCTTGTCGATCGTGAGCAGGTCGTAACCGCGCTGCGGCACCAGCCGCGACTCCAGGCCCTCGCGGGTGCCGAGGACCAGCACGGACGCCTCGGGATCACGAGCGCGCAGACCGTCGGCGACGGCGAGCAGCGGATTGACATGACCTGCGGTCCCGCCGCCGGCCAGAAGATACGTGGTCACTTCAGGAGCGTACCGGACCGCCCTGCGGCCGGCCTCTGCGCCGGCACCGGCAGCGTGCGGGCGAACGAGAGGAGCACGCCGCAGGCGAGCAGCACGGACAGCAGCGAGGTGCCGCCCTGCGACATGAACGGCAGCGGAACACCCAGCACGGGGAAGATGCGCAGAACGACGCCGACGTTGATGAGTGCCTGCGAGAGGATCCACACCACGATGCCGCCCGAGGTGACGCGGACGAACAGGTCGTCGGTCCTGCGCACCATGCGGAACACGGCGACGGCGAACAGGACGAACAGGGCCAGCACGAGCCCGCAGCCGATCAGGCCCAGCTCCTCGCCCACGATCGCGAAGATGTAGTCGTTCGAGGCGGCGGGGAGCCATCCGTACTTCTCGCGTGAATTGCCGAGCCCCAGGCCGAAGATGCCGCCGTTCGCCATGCCCCAGATCGCATGCACCTGCTGATAGCAGGTGTCCTGGAAGCACGCCGCGTCATTGGTGTGGTCGAAAACGCCGAGGATCAGGGCGCGCCGCCGCTCATCCGCCAAGGCGAATCCGAGCACCGCGACCAGGGAGATCAGCAGCGGCAGGATGAAGAGCCGCATCCGCACCCCGGAGAAGAACAGTGCTCCGAGGATGATCAGGAAGAGGATCATCGAGGTGCCGAGGTCCTTGCCCCCCAGCACGGCGGCGATGGCGAGGAAGCCGACCGGGATGAGCGGGATGAAGACGTGCTTCCAGCGTCCGAGCAGGTCCTGCTTGCGCCACAGGATGAAGCCGGCCCACACGGCGAGGGCGAGCTTGATGAACTCGGAGGGCTGCACCACCTGGCCCGCGATCCTCAGCCAGTTCGTGTTGCCGTCGTTCGCGTATCCGAGCGGCGTGTAGACGAGCATCTGCAGCCCCACCGCGCCGATCAGGATGAGCCAGGCGGTGCGCTTCCAGAACGTGATGGGGAACCGGCTCATCAGGAACATGAGCGGGACTCCGATGGCCGCGACGAGGGCCTGCGTCATGACGATCGCGAAGGGATCCTGGCCGCCCTCGACCGCGTTCGCGCTCGACGCCGACAGGATCATCACCAGGCCGAACACCGTCAGCAGCAGCGACGTCGAGGCGATCAGTGCGAACTCGGTGGACACCGGGCGGAAGACCCGCCCCAGACGGACGCGCGCGGCGAGGCCGTCGACACGAGGCTCAGGAGCCGGCGTCGGGCGTGGTGCCACCTGCGTCATCGGCGCTCCCCTGCTCGCTCGACCGTCCCTGATCGATCCACTGCCGCACCGCCTCGGCGAAGCGGTGGCCGCGATCCGCATAGCTCGCGAACTGGTCGAAGGACGCCGCCGCCGGAGCGAGGAGCACGGTGTCCCCCTCTTGGGCGATGCCCGCAGCCAGTTCGACGACGCGGGTCATGACCTCTTCAGTGTCGCCGGGGACGACCTCCAGGACCTGCACCCCAGGCGCGTGTCGCGCGAACACCTCGAGCAGGTGCGTCCGGTCGACGCCGATCACGAGGGCCGCCCGAGCTGTCGCGCCGGCGCCGGCCACCAGCTCCGACAGATCGACGCCCTTCAGATCCCCGCCGACGACCCAGATCGCGCCGGGGAATGCCCGCAGCGACGACTGGGCGGCGTGCGGATTCGTGGCCTTGGAGTCATCCACCCACGTGATCCCCGCAGAACGTGCGACGACCTCGATGCGATGCGCATCGAGGCGGAATCCGTCCAGCGCCGTCCTGATCGCGGCAGGCTCGACCTCGAGTGACCGGCTGAGGGCCGCCGCGGCGAGGATGTTCTGCACGATGTGCGGGGCGTTCAGTCCGTGCGCGGCGAGATCCGCCACGGTCGTGAGCTCGAGGGCGCTGTGATGGCGCTCATCGAGGAACGCGCGGTCGGCGAGGATGCCCTCGACCACCCCCAGATCGCTCGGTCCCGGGATCCCCAGCCCGAATCCGATCGCGCGGGCGCCGTCGATGACGTCGGCGTCCTCGACCATGCGCTGCGTGGCCGCGTCGGCCTTGTTGTACACGCAGGCGACGCGCGTGTTCCGGTACACGACCGCCTTGGCATCGCGGTACGCCTCGGCGCTGCCGTGCCACACGAGGTGGTCGTCGGCGAGGTTGAGGCACGTGGCCGCCCACGGCACCGGCTGTCCCGCGGGAGCGGAGAGCCCGAGATACCAGAGCTGGTGGCTGGACAGTTCGACCACGAGCACGTCGAAGCCGCCGGGGTCGCGCACCGCGTCGAGGACGGGCACGCCGATGTTGCCGCACGGGGCGGCGCGCAGACCGCCGGCGACGAGCATCGTCGCGGTGAGCTGGGTCGTGGTGGTCTTGCCGTTCGTCCCCGTGATCAGCACCCACTCCGCGGGGGCGCCGTCGTCGCGGAGGACCTTGTCCCGCACACGCCAGGCGAGCTCGATGTCGCCCCAGAGGCCGATCGGCTGCGTGCGGACCCACGCGATCACGGGATGTGCCGGCGCGAAGCCCGGCGAGGCGATGACGACCTCCGGTGCGAACTCGAGGAGCCGCTCCGGCACGGATCCGAGATCGCCGAGCCACAGCTCGGCGCCGATCAGCGGCACCAGGCGCTCGTACTCCTCGGTGGCGCTCTCGGACAGCACCAGGACCTCCGCGCCGAGCTCGGTCAAGGTGTCGACGACCGAGAACCCGGTCACGGACAGGCCGAGCACGGCGACCCGCAGGCCCCGCCAGTCGGCGTGCCAGCTGGTCAGGGCGTCAAGATCACGGGTCATGAGCTGGTCAGCCGCAGCCACTCGACGTAGAACAGGCCGAACGCCGATACGGAGAGCAGACCGGCGATGATCCACATCCGCACCACGATCGTGGCCTCGGGCCAGCCGCGCATCTCGAGGTGATGATGGAACGGGCTCTGCAGGAACAGTCGCTTGCCGCGGGTGAGCTTGAAGTAGGCCAGCTGCACGATCACCGAACCGGAGGCGATGATGAAGACGCCCGCCAGGAGCAGGAGCAGCAGTTCGGTGCGGGTGAGGATCGCGAGCGCCGCGATCACGCCGCCGATCGACATGGATCCGACATCGCCCATGAAGACCTTGGCCTTGGGCGCGTTCCACCACAGGAAGCCGATCAGCGCGCCGACGAACGACGCCGAGATGACGGCGAGATCGAACGGATGCGCGACGTCGTAGCAGCCTGCCAGTGAAGACGGAGAGAGCGATTCGGCGGTGCAGGACTGCTTGAACTGCCAGAACGAGATGAGGCTGTACGCGCCGATCACGAACACGGCGCAGCCGGCCGCCAGGCCGTCCAGGCCGTCGGTGAGGTTGACGCTGTTGGAGGTCGCGATGCCGATCACCGAGATCCAGAGCAGATACAGCAGCCAGCCGACGATGGGGCCCAGGGCGAACAGCCACAGCACGGGGATGTCGCGGAAGAGCGAGACGAATCCGCTCGCGGGGGTGTTGCCGGAAGGGCTGCGCACCGTGAGCGCGACGATGCCGAACGGCACCATGACCAGCACCTGCCCGACGATCTTGCGCCAGCCCGAGAGCCCGAGACTGTTGCGCCGGCGCAGCTTCATGTAGTCGTCGATGAAGCCGACCGCGCCGAAGCCCAGCATGAGCCAGATCACGAGCAGCCCGGAGGCCGTCGGATAACTTCCCCCGGTGAAGGTGCCGACGCCGTAACCGACGACCGTGCCGAGGATGAAGATGACGCCGCCCATGGTCGGCGTGCCCCGCTTGGCCTGATGGCTGGGGTTGCTGATCGACTCCGGCGTGCGGATGACCTGTCCCCAGCCCCACTTCCGGAACAGCCGGAGGAACACCGGCGTCAGCAGGAGCGTGAACGCGAGGGAGATCGCGGCGGCGGTAAGCAGGGATCTCACGAGAACGATTCTCCCAGACGATCGCCGAGGAACCGGAGTCCGGCGGAGTTGGACGACTTCACAAGCACGCGATCTCCAGGGCGCAGCTCGCCCCGGAGATACTCGAAGGCGGCGTCGGCATCGGCCAGATGCACGGCCTCGCCGTCCCACGAGCCCTCGCCCACAGCCGCGAGGTAGAGCCGGCGCGCCTCGGCGCCGACCACGACGATGCGCTGGATGTTCAGACGTACGGCGAGCAGGCCGATCCGGTCGTGCTCGTCGCCGGCCGCCTCGCCGAGTTCGCTCATCGCGCCCAGCACGGCGACGGTGCGCTCGTCGGGACCGGTGATCTGCGCGAGCGTGCGCAGGGCGGCCGCCATGGAGTCGGGGCTCGCGTTGTACGCGTCGTTGATGATGCGCACGTCGGCGCCGCCCATGGGCTGCATGCGCCACCGTTCGGCCAGCTGCACGGTCTCCAGGCGCGCGATGGCGTCAACAGGTGCGACGCCGAGCGCGCCGGTCGCCGCGATCGCCGCGATCGCGTTGTTCACGTGGTGCGCGCCGAGCACCTGCAGACGCAGCGGCAGCGCCTGCCCGTCCACGTGCACGATGCACGACGTCCCGGATGCGGTGACGTCGATCTCGGCGGCGCGGACGTCTGCCGCGGGAGTCTGGCCGAAGCCGACGATCCGCAGCCCGCGCGCTTGCGCGCGCGGCGCCATGCCCGCCACGCGCGGGTCGTCGAGGTTCAGCACCGCGGTGCCTCCGGGAGCTGCAGCCTCGACCAATTCGGCCTTGGCCCGTGCGGTCTCCTCGATGCCGCCGAAGCCGCCGGCGTGAGCGAGGCCGACCATGAGCTCGATCACGACGTCAGGAGTCACGAGTCCGGCCAGGCGCGCGATCTCGCCCGGCGCGCTGGCGCCGAACTCGCAGACCAGGAAGCGGGTGGTGGGCGTGATCCGCAGCATGGTGAGCGGCGCGCCGACTTCGTTGTTGTAGGAGGCGATCGGCGCGATCGTCTCGCCCTCGTCCTGCAGGATCCGCGCGAGGAAGTTCTTCGTGGTGGTCTTGCCGTTGGATCCGGTGACGCCGACGATGCGCAGGTCGCCGGCCGCCCGTACCCTGGCGACGACGGCGCGGGCCAGCTCCGCGATGGCGTCGACGACATCGGGCACGACGATCTGCGAGATCGCCTCGTCGACGGCGTGCTCGACGAGCGCCAGCACGGCGCCGTTCTCGATCGCGGCGCCCACGAACCGGTGGCCGTCGGTCTGCTCGCCGGGCTTGGCGACGAAGATGCCGCCGGGCGACATCTGACGCGAGTCGGTGTCGATGACGCCGGAGACGATCGATGCGGGATCGTGACCTGCGGCGGGGCGCACGTCGCCGCCGACGATCTCGGCGATCTCCGCGAGAGACAGAGCGATCATGGGGATGGAATCCTCCGAGGACGACGCCATCGCTACGAAGCGACGGCGGCCATCACTAGTACTTGGGCAGCAGCGGTTCCATGGGTGTCGTGGACGGCTGCACGCGATAGGTCTTCAGCACCTGCGTCATCGCCTTCTGGAAGGCGGGCGCGGTGGCCGCAGACGAGGTTACCCTAGTGGGCTCGTCGAGGGTGACCACGACGACGTACTCGGGGTGGTCGGCGGGGGCGTATCCCACCATGCTGGTGAAGTAGATCCCCTCCTTGTACGCGCCGGTCGCCGGATCGGGCTTCTGGGCGGTTCCGGTCTTGGCGGCGATTCGGTAGCCGGGGACCTTGATCAGGTCCGAGACGCTGCCCTGCTCGGCCACGTTCTCGATCATGCGGCTGAGCTCGGCATCCTTGGTCGCATCGAAGACGCGCTGCGGCTTCGGGGCGGGTGCTTCGGTGACCTTGCCGGCCGCGTCGGTGCAGGATTCCACCAGGGACAGCGGGACCTTCACCCCGCCGTTCGCGATGGCCTGGTAGGCGCTCGCAACCTGCGGAGCGGTGACCGTGTAGTACTGCCCGAAGGTGGTCGTGTAGTGCGATTGATAGTCCCAGTCCTTGACCGGGTGGATGACGCCGGAGGCCTCGCCGGGGAAGTCGATCGCCGTCTTGCTGCCCACTCCGAACTTGACCAGCTCGTCGTAGCGCTGCTGGTCCGTGACCATGTCGCCGAACTTCGACAGCGCCACGTTCGAGGAGTCGATGAGGGCGCCCGCGAGCGTGTAGTCATATGCCGGGTGCTCGAACGCATCGTTGATCACGGCACCGTTCGGGAACTCCTCGTGGCTGGAGGCGCCCGTGATTCTGGTCGAGGCGTTCGCGTTCGCGTACTCCATGACAGAGGCAGCCGTGATGGCCTTGAAGGTGGATCCGGGCTCGAAGCTCGTCGAGAAGATCCGCGATCCGCGGTCCTCGGGGTTCGCGGCGCCAGGGTCGTTGGGGTCGACGGTCGGGAACTCGGCGGCCGCGCGGATCTTTCCCGTACCCACCTCGACGACGGTCACCGTGCCGGCCTTGGCCGCCTGCGCCTTGACCTCCTCGGAGATCATCTGCTGCAGATACCACTGCAGCTCGGTGTTGATCGTGAGCTGCACGGTCCCGCCGTCGACGGCCGGCGTCTCGCTCTGACTGCCGGGGATGACGACGCCGTCCTTGCCCTGCAGGTAGCTCTCCTGGCCCTTCGTGGCACTCAGACACTGGTTCTGAGCCTCCTCGAGGCCCTCTTTGTCGCCGTTGCCCGCGATGAACCCGATCAGGTTGCCCGCGACGGCGCCGTTCGGATACACCCGCACGGACCGCGGCATCGGCCAGAGATAGGCCAGGTCGAGAGCCCGGAGCTTGAGGAACTGGTCCGTGCTGAGTCCACGCTTCAACATCACGTACTGCGATTCCGGGTTCGCCTTCAGCGCATCCGCGACTTCTTTGCGTACCGCGTCACCGCTCTCGCCGATGATCTCGGCGATCTTGTCGGAGGCCTTGGCCCAGGGCAGTTTGGGCTTGGTCTTCGCGTCCTGAAGCTGCGTCATCGTGTAGGGGTCCATCTGAAGGTCGTAGACGAGCTGGCTCTCGGCGAGCACGGTGCCGTTGGAGTCGACGATCTTTCCCCTGGCCCCGTCGATCTCCCGCGTGCTGCCGAGGCTCCATTTCACCGACTGCTTGACCGTGGCGGATGCGCTGACCACCTGGATGTCGACGAGGCGCACCAGGAAGCCGCACATGACCGCGAGGATCACAGCGAGGGCGAGGACGGTCCGCCGACGCGGGGTCCGGCTGGCTCGGGGTGTCATCGGATCTCCGTCCGGGGCTCGCGGTCTGTCATCGTCTGGGCTGAGAGCCGGCGGCTCGGTCAGCGGATGGTCGGGCTCGGCAGGCCTTCAGCCGTCGGCGGGGCCTCCGCCTGCACGGGAGCGGTCTCCTGTGCCTTCGGTTCTACGCCTGCACCGCCGGGCTTGGTCGCGGTGGCGGGCGGCGTGTCGTGGACCAGGGCGTTCGGCACGGCGTTCGCGCCGGTGGGGTTGACCGTCGAAGCCCACGGCGCAGCACCGGCGGCGCCGATGACGCCGCCGTCGCTCAGCCGCAGATAGCTCGCGCTGCCGCCGACCACGAGTCCGAGCTTGCTCGCGTCCGCGGCGAGGGACTGCGGCGAGCTGATGCCGTCGAGGTCCTGCGCCGCGGCCTGCGCCTGCCAGGTGAGCTGTTTGTTCTGCTGGGTCAGCTTCGCGACCGCGAATGAATCCTGCGTGGTCGCGATGGTCAGGGCGATCTGCGCGCCGGCGATGAGGGCCGCTCCGACGAGGGCGACGATGGCGTACGCCAGACGCGGACGACGGCGTCGGGAGGGGCGTTCGATCGCCCGGAGGTGACGCGAGCGTTGCGGCTCGTCGAAATCGGGCTGCAGCAGGGCGTTCTCGGCCAGGCTCATCGCGCGGCGCTCCTCTGATCGTCTCTCACACGTTCGGCGGCGCGCAGGCGCACGGGGATGGCACGGGGGTTCGCGGCGCGCTCCTCCTCGTCGGCCAGCTCTGCACCCTTGGTCAGGATCTTGAACCGCGGCGCGTGCTCCGGCAGCTCCACCGGCAGGCCCGCGGGAGCCGTCGACGCGGAGGCGGAGGCGAACGCCTGCTTGACCAGTCGGTCCTCCAGGGACTGGTACGACATCACGACGATGCGCCCACCCAGGACGAGGGCGTCCATGGCGGCGGGGATCGCATCCGCGAGCACGTTCAGTTCGCGGTTCACCTCGATGCGCAGCGCCTGGAACACGCGCTTCGCCGGGTGCCCTGCGCGCGCCACCGCAGCGGGGGTCGCGTTCTGCAGCACCTCGACCAGGCGACCGGAGCGCTCCAGCGGCGCAGTCTGGCGTGCCTGGATGATCGCACGGGCATAGCGTCCGGCGAGCTTCTCCTCGCCGTAGCGCTCGAAGATCCGGCGCAGCTGGCCCTCGCTGTACGTGGCCAGCACTTCGGCGGCGGTGACCCCGCTCGACTGATCCATCCGCATGTCCAGCGGTGCGTCCTTGGCATAGGCGAAGCCCCGCTCGGCCTCATCCAGCTGCAGCGAGGAGACACCCAGGTCGAACAGGATCCCCGACGCGCCCTGGGCGTGCGTGCCGATCGCGTCGTAGACGGTGTGCACGAGAGTCACGCGATCACCGAAGCGGGCCAGTCGCTCCCCCGCGATGCGCAGCGCGTCGGTGTCGCGGTCGAGGCCGACCAGCCGGATGTTCGGCAGGCGCTCGAGAAACGCCTCGGAGTGCCCGCCCATGCCGAGCGTGGCGTCGACGAGAACCGCTCCGTCGTGCTGCAGGGCAGGAGCCAGCAGCTCGACGCAGCGCTCGAGCATCACCGGGGTGTGTATGCGACGGATGTCCATGATTCCTTCGGCCTTCCGGTCCCTGACCCTGATCCCCATCCGCTCGACCCGGCACCGGGGAAGGTGCGCCGGGGCGGGAGCGGCTGGGAGTCACAGTCAGGGGACGGCTCAGAACAGGCCGGGGATCACCTCCTCCTCGAGTTCGGCGAAGGCGTCCTCGTGTCCTTCGGCGTACGCGTTCCACGCCGCCGCGTCCCAGATCTCGGCGTGCGCGCCGACGCCGGTGACCACCAGCTCCTTGCCGAGCCCCGCGTACGTGCGCAGGTGGGCGGGGATGGTGATGCGGTTCTGACTGTCCGGCATCTCGGCACTCGCGCCCGAGAGGAACATGCGCAGGAAGGCTCGCGCCTCCTTGTTCGCGAGCGGCGCCTGGCGGATCCGTTCGTGCACGCTCTCGAACTCGGCGGTGCTGAACACGTACAGGCAGCGGTCCTGTCCGCGGGTGACGACGATGCCGCCGGCCAGATCCTCGCGGAACTTGGCGGGAAGGATGACGCGGCCCTTGTCGTCGAGCTTGGGGGAATGCGTGCCGAGCAACATGCGCCTATCCCCCTTTCGCCGCCGTTTCCTCCACTTTACTCCACTTCCCTCCATTTCGATACCTATTCGTGTCTCCGAGCGCAAGGCGCAGAACACGAAGAAGGCCCCCGATCCGCGAGATCATGCGGAACAAGGGCCTGTGGAGTGAAGTGGAGGGGATGGTGGAGAGAAAGGGAGGATTCCGGGCGAGCGGATCAAGGGAACGACAAAGGGTCCGGACGCCGACGCGTCCGGACCCTCACAAGGTCATGGTGACGAGGTCAGCGCTCCTCGTGCCGACGGTCCCACCGATCGTTCATGCGGTCCATGAACGACGGGGACGGCTCTTTGCTCTTGGTGCCGGGCGCCCCGTCATCGGCGCCGCTGTGATGCACCGGCGTCAGGGCGAGCATCAGCCCGCCGAGCATGGCGGCGAACGCCACGACTCCGATGATGATCCCGCCGATGTTGCCCACCACGACGCCCACGATCAGGCCGCCGACGCCGGCGAGCAGCAGCACGGCTCCGTAGATGAGGTTGCGATAACTGAGCGCGCGGTCTCCTGCATGCGCGGAAACGACGTCGGCGTCGTTCTGCATGAGATGGCGTTCCATCTCATCGAGCAGGCGCTGCTCCTGTTCGGAGAGTGGCATTTCATCCCCCTCGGGTGGTCTTCCGCTCAGTCTACGCGTGCCGGGATGCCCCGGGGTAGGGATTCGCCTGGGAGTTGGGCATCACCCTGCAGAATGCCGGCCCGTCCGGCCCTGTGGCGCTGAGTAGGCTGATCCAGTGGCATCCTCAACCGCTGTGATCGACCAGGTCTCCGCTCGTCTCGACGCCTTCGTCGCTCGGATGCGCGAGGAGACCGCGACGTACGGCCCCGATGCCTCGGCCTTCGTCTCATCTGCTGCGGCGACGCTGCGTGGTGGCAAGCGCCTGCGCGCGCGGTTCTGCCATGCGGGATGGGCCTCGGTCGCGGGCCTCGACGGGATCGACGATGCGCCGGCAGCGCTCTGGGACGCCTGCGCGGCACTCGAGGTGTTCCAGTCGGCCGCGCTCGTGCACGACGACCTGATCGACAACTCCGACACTCGCCGAGGCCGGCCGTCCGCACATCGTGCACTGGAGGCCGCGCACGTCGGACAGGGGTGGAGCGGCAGCGCCGTGGAGTTCGGCCGCGCCGCCGCCGTGCTCCTCGGCGACCTGCTCGTGGCATGGAGCGATGACCTGCTGGAGGCGGGGATCTCGGCGAATCCGCACGCCGACGCCGTCCGCACGGAGTACGCCCGGATGCGCCGAGACGTCACGATCGGACAGTTCCTGGACATCGCCGAGGAGTCGGCATGGAGCGTGAACGCCGATGACGGCCATTCCGAACGTGCCCTGCGCGTCGTCTCGCTGAAGGCGGCGCGTTACAGCGTGGAGCAGCCGCTGCTGATCGGGGCGGTGATCGCCGGCGCCGATCGGGCGCAGCAGACCGCGCTGCGCGCGTTCGGGCATCCGCTCGGCATGGCGTTCCAGTTGCGCGACGACGTGCTCGGCGTCTTCGGCGACGAGCAGGTCACCGGCAAACCGGCCGGTGACGACCTGCGCGAGGGCAAGCGCACTCTGCTCATCGCGTGGACCCGCCAGGCCTTGGCGCCGCAAGGGCGGCGTCTCGTCGACGAGCTGCTGGGAGACCCGCAGCTCACTGCGGATCAGATCGCCAGCCTGCAGGCGATCATCATGGAATCCGGAGCGCTCACCCGCATGGAGCAGCTCATCGTGGAGTACGCCGAGGCCGGCGAAGCGGCGCTGCAGGAAGCTCCCCTGGATGCCAGAGCACTGGAGCTGCTGCGGGGACTCGCCCGCGACGCCACCCAGCGCACGGCCTGATGCCGGCCGCCTGGTGCGCGGGGCGTCCCGCCGATCGCCGCATTGATCGGGATCGGTACGCGCAGGGCGGCCGAACGCGAGCCCGTGGGATCAGGCCAGACCGCGTGCGACCCGGCGCACCTCGCTCTTGTGGCCGTCGCGCAGAGCGGCAATCGGGGCGCGACCGATCGACTCCTCCTCGGCGAGCAGCCAGTCGATCACCTCGTCGTCGCTGAAGCCGGCGTCCCTGAGCACGATGATCGTGCCCCGCAGCGAACCGAGCGGCTGATCATCCTTCAGGAAGACGGCCGGAACGGCGAGCGGTCCGTTGCGGCGGGACCCGACGAGATGCTGCTCGTCGAAGAGCCGATGCACGCGCCCGAGCGGCTCGCCGAGGATCTCGACGAGTTCGGGAAGGGTCAGCCATTCGGCCGCAGGGGCCGCCGTTTCCGTTTCAGACACTCAGCAATGTTCTCATCCCGCGGCAGGGCGAAGGTCACGGCACCCGATTCCTCGATTGATCTCACCTTTAACATTCATCACTTCAGTTGACTTGGATATACATCCGTGACACCGTCGTAGGGCCGATGTGCGACGTTGCGCACCGGCGCCAGACGTCAGAATCGGGGGATCCATGACGACCACATCCAGTCCGCGTCGCGCTCTCAGCCTCACGGTGCCGACGGTGCTGCTGACCACCGTGGCGACGGCACTCGTCGCGACGCCGGCCCACGCTCACACGCCCGCCCGCATCCCCCTCCCTCCCCTGACCGCGTTGCCGACCGGCGCAGCCGCAGCAGCCCTCGCCGTGAGGAATGCACCGGCCGAACTCGCGCCGGCCACCGCCTACACGGTGCAGGACGGGGACACCCTGTGGGACATCGCTCAGGCCCACGGAACCAGCGTCGCCGCCCTGTACGCGGCCAACGGACTCGGATCCGACTCGATCATCTACCCCGGCCAAGTGCTCTCCCTGGGCGGTACGGCGCCGGCGCCGACATCTGCCGTTGCCGAGTCGGCGACACCCGCCCCTGCAGCGGACACCACCGGTCCCGGTTACGACGTGGTCGCCGGCGACACGCTGTGGTCGATCGCGCACGAGCACGGGATCACTCTCGCCGAGCTCTACGCGGCGAACAGCCTCTCCCCCGACTCGATCATCTACCCCGGCCAGACGCTGCGATTCACCGCGCCGGCGCTGGCGCCTGCTCCCGCCGCCGTCGCTCCCGCCCCCCAGCCGGCACCGGACACCTACACGGCCCCGCAGGTCGTGCTCGACGACGTGCAGACGGCCAACGCGCAGCACATCATCCGCGTCGGCCGGGAGCTGGGAGTGAGCGACCGCGGCATCGCCATCGCCCTGGCCACGGCGATGGTCGAGTCCGGCCTGGTGAACACGCCGTCCGGGGATCGCGACTCGATCGGCCTGTTCCAGCAGCGCCCGAGCACGGGCTGGGGCACGCCGGAGCAGATCGCCGACGCGGACTACGCGATCAGGGCCTTCTACCTGGGCACCCCGCACACCAACGGGCTGCTGGACATCCCGGGCTGGGAGGGCCTCGGCTTCAGCGAAGCCGCGCAGGACGTGCAGATCTCCGCGTTCCCCGCCCGCTACGGGCTGTGGGAGCCTCAGGCGGACGGCTGGCTGGCCGCACTCGGCTGAGCCGGCGCGGGATCCGCTCCCCACGAACGGAAAAGCACTCGCGCGCGAGCCGTTCCCCGGGCTCTCAGCGAGTTCTCCATAGACTCTTGTCGTGACGACCAGCCAACAAGCCGACCCCCTCATCGGGCGGCTCATCGACGGTCGCTATCGGGTTCGCGCACGGATCGCGCGCGGCGGCATGGCCACCGTGTACGTCGCCACCGACCTGCGGCTCGAACGGCGCATCGCGCTCAAGGTCATGCACGGCCACCTCAGCGACGACTCCGTGTTCCAGAGCCGCTTCATCCAGGAGGCCCGCGCGGCCGCGCGCCTCGCCGACCCGCACGTCGTCAATGTCTTCGACCAGGGCCAGGACGGCGAGCTCGCCTACCTGGTGATGGAGTATCTGCCCGGCATCACGCTGCGCGAACTCATGCGGGAGCAGCGCCGACTCACCGTCCCGCAGACCATCACGATCATGGACGCGGTGCTCTCGGGCCTCGCCGCCGCGCACCGCGCCGGCATCGTGCACCGCGACGTCAAGCCCGAGAACGTGCTGCTCGCAGAGGACGGCCGGATCAAGATCGGCGATTTCGGCCTGGCCCGCGCGACCACGGCGAACACCGCCTCGGGCGCGCAGCTGATGGGCACGATCGCCTACCTCGCACCCGAGCTCGTGACGCGCGGCACGGCGGACGCCCGCAGCGACATCTACGCACTCGGCATCATGCTGTACGAGATGCTCGTCGGCGAGCAGCCCTACAAGGGCGAACAGCCCATGCAGATCGCATTCCAGCATGCGACCGACTCGGTACCGCGCCCCAGCGTGCGCAATCCCGGTGTGCCGGAGCAGCTCGACGAGCTCGTGCTGTGGGCGACCGAGAAGACGCCGGACGAGCGGCCGGACGACGCACAGGCGATGCTCGACCGGTTGCGCGTGATCGAGCGCGAACTGGGCGTCACCCCCGCCCCGACGACCGCGAAGACCACGGTCGTGCCGATGCGCGACACCGGGGATCAGACCCTGGTGCTGCCAGGCCTCCCCACCACGACCGCCCCGGCCCCGGCGGCGGAGGCGCCGCTGGACAATGCGACGCTGCTGCGTCGCCGTACGGCGCACCGGCGCTCGCGAGGTGCGCTGCTGCTGGTGCTCGTGCTGTTGCTGGCGGTCCTGGCCGGCGGAACCGGCTGGTGGTTCGGATCCGGTCCCGGCTCGAAGATCTCGGTGCCGGAGGTCGCAGGCAAGACCTGGGAGGTCGCCGCGGCGGCGATCACGAAGGAGGGGCTCACCCCCGTCCAGGGCAGTGAGAACTCTCTCGATGTGCCGCAGGGGCAGGCGATCCGCACGGATCCGGCCGCGGGCTCCCGCGTGGACAAGAAGGCCCGCGTCAGCGTACTGATCTCCGCCGGGCCCGCCAAGCACGACATCCCGAAGCTCGACGCGATGACCGAGGATCAGGCGAAGAAGGCGCTCGCGCCGTTGCACCTGAAGCTGCAGGACTCCGTGGCCCTGTTCTCCGGCGCCGACAGCGGCCTGGTGATCAACGCGGAGGTCACGCCTCGCTCGGGCGCCGCCGGCTACGAGTGCGGCGAGGGCTGCAGCATCTACGAGGGCGACCAGATCCGTCTCCTGACCTCTCTGGGCCCTGTTCCGGACGTGGTTCGGCTGACCGTGGACGACGCGACCGGCAAGCTCAAGGCCGTCGGCCTCGGGGTCGATTCCAGCTCGACCGCCTCGTACAGCGACGATGTGCCGAAGGGCCGCGTGATCGGCGTCGGCGACCGCGAGGGCGGCGGCAACTGGCGCCCCGGAGACACGATCGTGCTGAACGTGTCCAAGGGTCCCGAGCCCGTCACCGTGCCCGACGTGGTCGGGGCGAACCTCGCCGACGCCATGAAGACGCTCACCGATGCGGGACTGAACCCGCAGACGAGCGTGCCGGAGGTCGTGTGGAGCCTGTTCCAGGTGACCGGGACGGATCCGAAGGCCGGCGTCAGCGTCGATAAGAACTCGACGATCCGGGTGAAGGTCTCGGGCTGACCGACGACGCCCGCGATGCGGGTGGCGAGTGGTCGGCGGACCGGATGACACCCGCGACACTGCGATCCGGGGGGACCGTCCGCCGGTACGGCGAAGGCCCGGCACCGCTGCGCGGTGGCCGGGCCTTCGAACGGGCGTCAGCGCTTCTCGAGCTCCTCGGCGACGAGGAAGGCCAGCTCGAGCGACTGCATGTGATTCAGGCGCGGGTCGCACAGCGACTCGTAGCGGGTCGCGAGGGCGGCCTCGTCGATCTGCTCGGATCCGCCCAGGCACTCGGTGACATCGTCGCCGGTGAGTTCGACGTGGATGCCGCCGGGGAAGGTGCCGACGGCGCGGTGCGCCTCGAAGAAGCCGCGGACCTCGTCGACCACGTCGTCGAAGCGACGGGTCTTGTACCCGGTCGGCGTGGTGATGCCATTGCCGTGCATCGGATCCGTGACCCACAGCGGCTGCGCACCGGAGTCCTTCACGGCCTGCAGCAGCGGCGGCAGCGCCTCGCGGATCTTGCCGGCGCCCATGCGCGTGATGAACGTGAGCCTGCCGGGCTCACGGTTCGGGTCGAGCTTGTCGATGAGGGCGAGCGCCGTGTCGGTCGTCGTGGTCGGACCGAGCTTCACGCCGATGGGGTTGCGGATCTTCGAGAAGTAGTCGATGTGCGCACCGTCCAGCTCACGGGTGCGCTCCCCGACCCACAGGAAGTGCGCCGCCGTGTTGTACGGCGTGAGCGTGCGGGAGTCGATGCGGGTCATCGGACGCTCGTAGTCCATCAGCAGGCCCTCGTGGCCGGTGAAGAACTCGACGCGCTTGAGCTCGTCGAAGTCGGCGCCGGCCGCCTCCATGAACTTGATCGCACGGTCGATCTCGGCGGCCATGCGCTCGTAGCGCTGATTGGCCGGGTTCTGCGCGAAGCCCTTGTTCCAGGAGTGCACCTCGCGGAGATCCGCGAAGCCACCCTGGGTGAAGGCGCGGATCAGGTTCAGCGTCGAGGCGGCCGTGTGGTAGCCCTGCAGCAGCCGCGCCGGGTTCGCCTCGCGGGATCCCTCGGTGAAGTCGTAGCCGTTGACGATGTCGCCGCGGTATGCGGGCAGCGTCACGTCGCCGCGGGTCTCCGTGTCGCTCGAGCGCGGCTTGGCGAACTGCCCGGCCATGCGCCCCATCTTCACCACGGGCATGGACGCGCCGTACGTGAGCACGACCGCCATCTGCAGCACCGTCTTGATGCGGTTGCGGATCTGGTCGGCGGTGGCGCCCGCGAAGGTCTCGGCGCAGTCGCCTCCCTGCAGCAGGAACGCCTGCCCGGACGCCGCGCGGGCGAGGCGCTCGCGGAGGTTGTCCACCTCACCGGCGAACACGAGCGGCGGGAGCGCAGCGATCTGCGAGGAGACCTCGGCGACGCGCTCGGCGTCGGGCCACTGCGGCTGCTGCTTGATCGGGAGGGCGCGCCACGAGTCGAGATCGAGAGGCTGAGGCATCCCCCCATCCTAGGGTGCGGGGACGGGTGCGGATCGCTCTATGAAGCCCGCGCGGCCGACGCCTGTGACGCCTGCGCGGCGAGGCGGTCCTTGACGGTAGAGGCGTAGACGTCCTCGTAGTGCTGTTCGCCGAGCCGCTGCAGGGCGATCATGATCTCGTCCGTCACCGAGCGCAGGATGTAGCGGTCGTTCTCCATGCCCGCATACCGGGAGAAGTCCAGCGGCTCCCCGATCACGATGCCGACGCGCATGATCTTGGGGATGCGCTGCCCGGTCGGCATGGCGACGTCGGTGTCGACCATGACCACGGGGATCACCGGGACCTTCGCCTCCAGCGCCATCCGCGCGATGCCGGTGCGGCCGCGGTACAGCTTGCCGTCGGGGCTGCGCGTGCCCTCGGGATAGATCCCCAGCAGGTCGCCGCGCCCGAGCACGCCCAGCCCGGTGTTCAGCGAGGCCTCGGAGGCCTTGCCGCCCGAGCGGTCGATGGGCAGCTGCCCCGTGCCCTTCATGAACATCCGAGTCGCCCAGCCCTTGAGGCCGCGGCCTGTGAAGTAGTCGCTCTTGGCGAGGAAGGACATCTTCCGATCCAGCATCAGCGGCAGGAAGATCGAGTCGGAGAAGGACAGATGGTTGCTCGCCATGATCGCAGCACCCGTCACCGGCACATGGGCTCTGCCGACGATCCACGGACGGAAGATCGCCTTCACCAGGGGGCCGATGGCGATGTACTTCATGAACCAGTAGATCATCGCCCGCAGTCTATCCCTCCGCTGGGACGAGGACGAGAGGCAGGACAGTATGGTGCGACGCAGTTTCACCGATCGTGCGACTGAATCTCACGCGTGATGCCCAGACCCCATGCGCCGCATGGCATAGACTCCTGGGAAGCATGTACGCGTCCGGCCCCGAAGGAGTTGCCGTGGTCCAGTTCGAAGTCCCCGCGATCGTGAAAGCCGCACCCGAGGACAACATCACCGACCTCCTCGAGCAGCGGGTGCAGAAGACCCCGAACCTCGCTCTGTTCTCCGTGCCGGACGGCGCCGGATGGCGCGACATCACCGCGGCCGAATTCCGCACCGCCGTGATCGCCCTGGCGAAGGGATTCGTCGCCGCCGGCATCCAGCCCGGTGAGAAGGTGGGCTTCCTCGCACGCACGACGTACGAGTGGACGCTGGTGGACTTCGCCCTGTTCTACGCCGGCGCCGTCATGGTCCCGATCTATGAGACCAGCTCGCCGTCGCAGATCCAGTGGATCATGGAGGACTCGGCGGCGATCTCGCTCATGGTCGAGTCGCCCGAGCACTTCACCCGCTTCGACGAGGTTCGCGGCGACCTGCCACTGGTCCGCGAGGTGTGGCAGATGCACCTCGGCGCGATCGCCCAGCTCACCGCGAAGGGGACCGAGGTACCCGAAGAGGAGATCGAGCGCCGCCGCGTCATCGCGAACGGCGCGGACATCGCCACCCTCATCTACACCTCGGGTTCGACCGGACGACCCAAGGGCTGCGTTCTCACGCACAGCAACTTCGTCGAGCTGTCCCGCAACGCCGCGAAGTCGCTCGACGACGTCGTGTCGATCCAGGGCGCATCGACCGTGCTGTTCATCACCACGGCGCACGTGTTCGCGCGGTTCATCTCGATCCTCGACATCCATGCCGGCGTGCGCACGGGCCATCAGCCCGACACGAAGCAGCTGCTCCCGGCGCTCGGGTCCTTCAAGCCCACCTTCCTGCTCGCCGTGCCGCGCGTGTTCGAGAAGGTGTACAACTCCGCCGAGCAGAAGGCAGAGGCCGGCGGCAAGGGCAAGATCTTCCGCGCCGCCGCGGCGACCGCGATCGAGCACTCCCGCCTCGTCGAGGAGGGTGCGAAGATCCCGTTCGGCATGAAGATCAAGTTCGCGCTGTTCGACAAGCTCGTCTACGCGAAGCTGCGCGAGGCGATGGGCGGCAACATCCAGTACGCGATCTCCGGATCCGCGCCGCTCGGTGCGCGCCTCGGCCACTTCTTCCACAGCCTCGGCGTGGTGATCCTGGAGGGGTACGGCCTCACCGAGACCACCGCCCCCGCCACGGTGAACCTGGCGGACAAGTCGAAGATCGGCACCGTCGGCCCCGCGCTGCCAGGAGTCGGCATCCGCCTCGCCGACGACGGCGAGATCGAGGTGCGCGGCGTCAACGTCTTCAGGGAGTACTGGAACAACCCGGAGGCCACCGAGGCCGCGTTCCACGACGGCTGGTTCCGCACCGGCGACCTGGGTTCCTTCGACGACGAGGGGTTCCTCACGATCACCGGTCGCAAGAAGGAGATCATCGTCACCGCGGGCGGCAAGAACGTCTCCCCCGCCGCGCTCGAGGATCCGATCCGCGCCAACCCGATCGTCGGCCAGGTGGTCGTCGTCGGCGACCAGAAGCCGTTCATCGCGGCACTGGTCACGCTCGATCCCGAGATGCTGCCGTCCTGGCTGGCGAACAACGGGCTCCCGGCGGACATGTCGCTCGCCGACGCCGCCACGAACGACGCCGTCCGCGCCGAGGTGCAGCGCGCGATCGACGTCGCCAACACCCGCGTGTCCCGCGCCGAGTCGATCCGCAAGTTCACGATCCTGCCCTCCGAGTGGACCGAGGCGAGCGGGCACCTCACGCCCAAGCTCTCGATCAAGCGCAACGTCATCATGAAGGACTTCGCCCCGCAGGTCGCCGCGATCTACAACGAGACCACCGCGACCACCACGGTGCCGCTGGGCTGACCGCCCGCGCATGAGGAAGGGCCCCGGGGGTTTCCCCGGGGCCCTTCCTCATGCTTCAGAACCAGGAGCTCTCGCGCACCTCGCGCATGGCGACCTTGCGGGTCTCCGGGTCCAGCCGCGAGAGGTACACCTTGCCGTCCAAGTGGTCGGTCTCGTGCTGCAGGGCCTGGGCGAGCAGTCCCTCCCCCTCCAGCACCACGGGCTCGCCGTCGAGGTCGATCCCCTCCACGCGTGCCCACGGATGGCGCAGCGCGTCATGCCAGAGCCCGGGCACGGACAGGCAGCCCTCGCCGGTGGGCACCGGCTCGCCGCGCACCTCGACCAGAACGGGATTCAGCACGTAGCCGATGTCGCCATCGATGTTGTAGCTGAACGCACGCAGCGCCACGCCGATCTGCGGGGCCGCGACCCCGGCGCGCCCGGGAAGCTCGACGCTGTCGACCAGATCGGCGACGAGAGCGCGCACGCCGTCGTCGATGGTGCCGATCTCGGCGCACACCGTGCGCAGCACGGGGTCTCCGAACAGCCGGATCTCACGGACCGCCATCAGGCCGCCTGCGCCCTCAGGCCCTCGACAACGATCGCGGCCAGCTCCCGCGCCGCCTGGCGCGTCTCCGGCTGCAGCGCTGCGAAGGTGATCGCGCTTCCCGCCGCGATGCGCGCGTCGTACGGGAGGCGCAGCACGTGCGCGACCCGAGTGCGGAAATGCGCCTCCAGCTCCCCCAGGCGCACCATGGGGGACCCCGGAGTGGACTGGTTGAGCACCACGACGGCATCGCGGACCTTGGCGGCATAGCCGTTCGTCTCGAGCCAGGTGAGCGTCTCGGACGCGAGCCGCGCCTCGTCGACGCTGAGTCCGGCGACGATCACGAGCGTGTCCGCGCGATCCAGGATCGCGCCCATCACCGAATGGACGATGCCGGTGCCGGTGTCGGTGAGCACGAGCGAGTAGTAGTGCGCGGCGACCGAGGCGACCTGGTCGTAGTCCTCGTCGCTGAACGCCTCGGAGACCCGGGGATCGGCGTCCGATGCCAGCACATCGAGGCGGGTGGCGTCACGCGAGACCACGGCGGAGATGTCGTGATAGCCGGTGACCTGGTCGTGGATGCGCACCAGGTCGCGCACGGTCTTGCTGCTGGTACGCGCGATGCGGTCGGCGAGGGTGCCGCGGTCGGGGTTCGCATCGACGGCGATGACCCTGTCCTCCCGCGCATCGGCGAGTGCCATTCCGAGCAGCGCCGTCACCGTGGTCTTGCCGACGCCGCCCTTGCGGCTCAGCACCGGGACGAACCGGGCCGTGCCGGACAGCGGCGAGGCGATGCGCGCGCTCAGCGCCTTGCGCTGCTGCGCGCGCTTGCCGTCGCCGAGGTTGATACGGCGGCCGGACACCGTGTAGAGCAGGTGGCTCCACAGCCCTTCGGGCTCCGGCCCCGCGAGCCTGCTCGCATCCAGCAGCCGATCGGCCGTGAGCAGATCCGCGCTCTCCCGCTCCCGGTCGCCGAGCTGATCGAGACGACGCGCGGTGAGGTCGGGCTCGGACGCGCGAGCGTGGTCGTCGGTCATGATCTCCTCCTCCGTCGCCGCCGCTGCGGCGGTCGGCGCGGTGTTCACAGGGAGCGCCCGGACCCGCGCGGGGCTCGTCCGGTCCACGGCGTGAAGCACCAGCTCGGCCGGGACGACAGACGCCGCAACGGGCTCGACCGTGCTTTCGTGGTCCGCGACCGCGTCGGTCCCGTCCGCCGCAACGGTGTCGGCGTCGTCCTCGGCGACCGTGTCGATGTGCCCTTCGGCTTCGGCTTCGAGCTCGGCGACCGGCTCGGCGTCCCCGCCGACCTCGACCTCGACGTCCGCCTCTGCGTCATCGTCGGCGGGGAGTTCGAGCTCGCCGACGTTCTCATCCTCGGCGATCTCGTCGAAGGCGGTGTCGTCGAAGGCGGTGCCAGCTCCGGGGACTTCAGCCGGATCGGCGATCGGGTCCACGACCGCCTCCTCGACAGCCACGTCCTCGACAGCTGCTTCCTCGGCGGTCGTTTCCTCGTCCACCACGGGCTCGTCAGGGGCCGCTGCCTGCTGTGACGGATCCACGGATCCGGAACCGTCGCCCTCGACCTCGCCGACGACGTCGTGCTTCTGCGTCGGAGCGTCCTCGACGAGCTCAGCCACCACGACCTCTTCGGCGGCGACCGCCGGGATCTCGATCACGATGTCCGAGATGCCTGCGCCCTGATGGATCCTCCCGATGCCGTCGTCCCCGCGGACGAGGTCGGCAGGATCGGCGTCGAGGACGAGATCGGCGAACGCCTCCCCTTCGGTGACGTCGTCGTCGACGAGATCATCGTCGTCCGGGACGGGCAGTGCGACGGGGACCTGTGCGGTCGACTCACCGAGCAGCCCGATGCCGGCTGTGCCGATGGCACCGGTGCTGTCGAGGACGCCGAGGGCATCCTCGACATCTTCGTTCTGTGTATTCCTGCGTTCTGTATTCATGATGCTTCTCCCCCGTGATACGCCCTGTCGGCGCGCATCACAACGCCCAAGGTTAGTGCACATCGCCGCGCCCCCCACGCAGCGGACCGGGGCGGAGGGCGTCCGTGGCAGACGCCCTCCGCCGTTCTCAGTCGGTGTGCGACGGGCGGATCACGACCAGGAGATCGCCGGCGTCGACCTGCTGAGTGGCGCCGATCGCAAGGCGCTCCACGACGCCGTCCACGGGTGCCGTGATCGCGGCCTCCATCTTCATCGCCTCGATGGAGGCGATCGCCTCACCAGCGCGAACCGCCTGTCCTGCCTCGGCCTTCAGCGTCACCACGCCCGAGAACGGGGCAGCCACCTGCCCCGGCTTGGAGGTGTCCGCCTTCTCGACCTCGCGCACATCCACCTTGAGGGAGCGATCCCGCACGAACACCGGCCGGAGCTGTCCGTTCAGTGTGGTCATGACCGTGCGGAAACCCTTCTCGTCCGCTTCACCGATCGCCTCGAGACCCACATAGAGCTGCACCCCGGGATCGATCTCCGCGACGTGCTCCTCGCCGGGCACGAGGCCGTAGAGGTAGTCGGGCGTGCCCAGCGCGGACAGGTCCCCGAATGCCGCGCGGTTGCGCTCGAACTCCGCGGCCGGCCCGGGGAAGAGCAGGCGGTTCAACGTCTGCCGCCGTTCCAGGCTGTCTCCGTCGAGTGCGCGCTGCTCGTCTTCGGAGATCGGGACGACGTCGATCGAGACCGTCCGCCCTGCCAGCACCTTCGTGCGGAACGGCTCCGGCCATCCGCCGGGCAGATCGCCCAGCTCGCCGGCCATGAAGCCGATCACCGAGTCGGGGATGTCGTAGTTCTGCGGATTCTGCTCGAAGTCCGCGGGGTCCGCTCCTGCCGCGACGAGTGCCAGGGCCAGATCGCCGACGACCTTCGACGACGGGGTCACCTTGGGGATCCGGCCGAGGATCCGGTCCGCCGCCGCGTACATGTCCTCGATGCGCTCGAAGTCGTCCGCGAGGCCCAGCGCGATGGCCTGCTGACGCAGGTTGGACAACTGCCCGCCGGGGATCTCGTGGTGGTAGACGCGGCCCGTAGGCGCGGGCAGTCCCGATTCGAACGGGCGGTAGAGCTGGCGCACGCCCTCCCAGTACGGCTCCAGGTCGCCGATCGCCTGCAGATCCAGCCCGGTGTCGCGCTCGGTGTGCGCGAGGGCCGCCACGAGGGCCGACAGCGACGGCTGGCTCGTCGTACCGGACATGGGCGCGGCCGCGGCGTCCACGGCGTCCGCTCCGGCCGCACTGGCGGCCAGCAGCGTCGCGAGCTGCCCGCCCGCCGTATCGTGCGTGTGCACCTGGACGGGCAGGTCGAACCGCTCCCGCAGCGCGGACACGAGACGCGCCGCCGCCGCGGGGCGCAGGAGGCCCGCCATGTCCTTGATCGCGAGGATGTGCGCGCCGGAGTCCACGATCTGCTCCGCGAGGCCCAGGTAGTAGTCCAGGGTGTAGAGCTGCTCGGCGGGGTCCAGCAGGTCGCCGGTGTAGCAGAGCGCCACCTCGGCGACCGCGGTGCCGGTCTCCAGCACGGCGTCGATCGCCGGCCGCATCTGCGACACGTCGTTGAGCGCGTCGAAGATGCGGAAGATGTCCACACCGGTCGATGCCGCCTCGCGCACGAAGGCGTTCGTCACCTCGACCGGCCGCGGCGTGTATCCGACCGTGTTGCGCCCCCGCAGCAGCATCTGCAACGGGATGTTGGGGATCGCCTTCCGCAGCGCCTCCAGGCGCTCCCACGGGTCCTCGGCGAGGAAGCGCAGCGCGACGTCGTAGGTCGCGCCGCCCCAGGCTTCGATCGAGAGCAGCTGCGGCGTCATGCGCGCGGCGTGCGGGCCCACGCGCACCAGATCCCGGGTGCGCACGCGCGTCGCCAGCAGAGACTGGTGCGCGTCGCGGTAGGTCGTCTCCGTCACGGCGAGCGCGGTCTGCTCGCGCAGAGCGCGGGCGAACCCGGCAGGTCCCAGCCGGAGCAGACGCTCACGGGCTCCTGCGGGAGGCTCGATGCTCAGATCGATCTTCGGGAGCTTGCTCCCCGGCGAGGGCGACAACGGCTTCTGGCCGTACGGCCTGTTCACCGTGACGTCGCCGAGCCAGTTCAGCAGACGCGTGGCCCGGTCCCTCGAGGGGTTGCTCGTGAGCAGCTCGGGCCGCTCTTCGATGAAGAGCGTCGACACGTCTCCGGCGACGAAAGCCGGGTCGTTGAGCACGGCGCGCAGGAACGGGATGTTGGTCGCGACGCCGCGGATCCGAAACTCGGCAAGAGCACGCTTCGCCCGGGCCACCGCGGACGGGAAGTCCCGGCCGCGGCAGGTGAGCTTCGCCAGCATCGAGTCGAAATGCGGGCTGATCTGCGAGCCGGCCGCCGTGGTGCCGCCGTCGAGGCGGATGCCGGCACCGCCGGGCGAGCGGTAGGTCGTGATCCGGCCGGTGTCGGGACGGAATCCCTGCGCCGGGTCCTCGGTGGTGATCCGGCACTGCAGCGCGGCGCCGCGCAACTGGATGCTGTCCTGGTCCAGGCCCAGATCGGCGAGCGTCTCCCCGGCGGCGATCCGGATCTGCGACTGCACGAGATCGACGTCCGTGACTTCCTCGGTCACGGTGTGCTCGACCTGGATCCGCGGGTTCATCTCGATGAACACGACCTCGCCCGCGCGCTCCCCCGCCGTCTCCAGCAGGAACTCGACCGTGCCCGCGTTCTCGTAGCCGATGGACTTCGCGAAGGCGACGGCGTAGCCGTGCAGCGCCGTGCGGATCCGGTCGTCGAGGTTCGGAGCCGGAGCGATCTCGATCACCTTCTGGTGACGTCGCTGCACCGAGCAGTCGCGCTCGAACAGATGCACCGTGTGCCCCGTGCCGTCCGCGAGCACCTGCACCTCGATGTGCCGGGGCCGTTGGACCGCCTGCTCGAGGAACACGCGCGCATCGCCGAAGGCGCTCCCCGCCTCGCGCATGGCCTCGGCCAGTGCCGGCGCCAGCTCCCCGATCGACTCGACCCGGCGCATGCCGCGTCCGCCGCCGCCGGCGACGGCCTTGACGAAGATCGGGAAGCCGATGTCCGCCGCCTGCCCGACGAGCTCATCGACGTCGTCGGAGGCGTCGGTCGAACGCAGCACCGGCACGCCGGCCGCGACCGCATGCTGCTTCGCGGTCACCTTGTTGCCGGCCATCTCCAGCACGTGCGCCGGCGGGCCGATGAAGGCGATCCCGTTCTCGGCGGCGCGTGCCGCCAGCTCCGGGTTCTCCGAGAGGAAGCCGTAGCCGGGGTAGATCGCGTCGGCGCCGCACTCGCGCGCGACGCGGATGATCTCCTCGACGTCGAGGTAGGCCCGCACCGGGTGCCCGACCTCCCCGATCTGATACGACTCATCCGCCTTCTGGCGGTGGATGGATCCGCGATCCTCCCAGGGGAAGACGGCGACCGTCTTCGCCCCCACCTCGAACGCAGCTCTGAAGGCCCGGATCGCGATCTCTCCACGATTGGCCACAAGGATCTTCTGGAACATGGCACCTCGAACACTGGGGGCGCAGCGACGCGCATCGGGGGCTGAGTGTTTCCTCAGCCTAGAGGAAGGTAACGTGGTGTCCGTGCACGTACTCAGCGTCAGTTCCCTCAAGGGCGGTGTCGGAAAGACGACCGTGACCCTCGGCCTCGCTTCGGCGGCGTTCGCCCGCGGCGTCCGGACCCTCGTGGTCGATCTCGACCCGCAGTCCGACGTCTCCACCGGCATGGACATCCAGGTCGCCGGGCGCCTCAACATCGCCGATGTCCTGGCCAACCCCAAGGAGAAGGTGGTCCGCCAGGCCATCACGTCCTCCGGCTGGGCGAAAGTGCACCCCGGAACGATCGACGTGCTCATCGGCAGCCCGTCGGCGATCAACTTCGACGGCCCGCATCCGAGCGTCCGCGACGTGTGGAAGCTCGAGGAGGCACTGGCGGCCGTCGAGGCGGACTACGACCTCGTGCTGATCGACTGCGCCCCGTCGCTGAACGCGCTCACCCGCACCGCGTGGGCCGCGAGCGACCGCGTCATGGTGGTCACCGAGCCCGGCCTGTTCTCGGTCGCCGCCGCTGACCGCGCCCTGCGCGCCATCGAGGAGATCCGCCGCGGCCTCTCCCCCCGACTGCAGCCGCTCGGCATCGTGGTCAACCGCGTGCGCCCGCAGTCCATCGAGCACCAGTTCCGCATCAAGGAGCTGCGCGACATGTTCGGTCCGCTCGTGCTCTCGCCGCAACTGCCGGAGCGCACCTCGCTGCAGCAGGCTCAGGGCGCCGCGAAGCCGCTGCACATCTGGCCCGGTGACTCCGCGCAGGAACTCGCCGCCGACTTCGACACGCTGCTGGACCGCGTGATCCGCACCGGGCGCATCGCGCTGCCCGACGACACCCGCGTCTGAGCGGACTCCGCGGTTCGCAAGAGCCCCCGATACGACGAGAGCCGGTCCCCGAGGGGCCGGCTCTTTCGTCGAAGCGGGTGCGTGGTCAGGCAGTGCGACGGGCGCGGCGCGCCGCGAGATCGTCCGCCGGCTCGGCGACGAGCGCATCGAACTCGACCAGCGTCGCCTCGACCTCGTGGAAGACCTTGCCTACGGCGATGCCGAAGACGCCCTGGCCCCGGCTCAGCAGGTCGATGACCTCGTCGTTCGAGGTGCACAGGTAGACGGAGGCACCATCGCTCATGAGCGTGGTGCCGGCGAGGTCGCGGATGCCGGCGGCCCGGAGCTGATCGACGGCCGTGCGGATCTGCTGCAGCGAGATGCCGGTGTTGAGCAGCTCCTTGACGAGCTTGAGCACGAGGATGTCGCGGAAGCCGTACAGTCGCTGGGATCCGGATCCGCTCGCGCCGCGGACGGTCGGGACGACCAGTTCGGTGCGCGCCCAGTAATCCAGCTGGCGGTACGTGATGCCGGCCGCACGGGCGGCCACGGCGCCGCGGTAGCCGACCTCGTCGTCCATCGCGGGAAGCCCGTCGGTGAAGAGGAGATCGTCCCCGAACGACGGTGCATCGCCCCGTTCCTCGGCGCTCATGGCATCCTCCTCATCCTGAAGGCACAGCATCCTTCAACCACAACCTGAAAGTCGATGACTCCACGCTAGAACAGCGCGGACCCCCCGACAACGACATCCGCCCCGGCAGGGGGGTGTGTCGCAATCAGTTCGTTACGACAGCAGCCGGCCGATGCCGTCCTTGACCAGGAGCGAGCGCACCTCGTCCAGACGGGACGCCAGTTCGGGAGCCATCTCGCTGGCCCGCGCGCGCGACGGGGTGTCGGTGCGGCGCAGCAGCGCGGACAGCGCCGACTGGACCAGGGCGATGTCGCGCTCGGCGCTCTGCCGCAGCGGCCGCAGGTGACGCGGCCCGATGCCGTGGCCGTCCAACGCCGCCAGCGCGCGAAGCAGCGACACCGCGGACTCGGGGTAGGTCTCGGCCGCCGGCAGCATGCCGCTCGACACCGCATCGCTGAGGAGGGCATGCGACGCGCCGGCCGCGTGGACCAGCTCGTCGCGACGGTACCGGCGCGGACCCTGCACGATCGACGCGGGCAGCTCGGGCGAGCCGCCGGACTCGTCGAGCGCGTCGAGGTGCTCGCGGATGACCTTGAGCGGCAGGTACTGGTCGCGCTGCAGTGTGAGCGCGATGCGGATCCGCTCGAGGTCGGCGGCGGAGAACTTGCGGTACCCGGAGGCGGTGCGCACCGGGTTGACGATCCCCTTCTCCTCCAGGAAACGGAGTTTGGAGGCGCGCACGTCGGGGAACTCCGGCGTGAGGCGTGCGAGCACCTGGCCGATGCTCAGCAACCCGGTGGGGGCGGAACGCTCGGCGGCGGACGCCGCCATCAGTCGTTCGCCTGCGCGAGATCCACGGGTGAGGCGAAGAAGTTCAGCCGGAACTTGCCGACGCGCACTTCGTAGCCGTTGCGCAGCTCGCTGCGATCGACGCGCTCTCCGTTGACGTAGGTGCCGTTCAGCGAACGCTGATCGACGATCTCGAACGCCGTGCCGGTGCGAATGACCTCCGCATGCCGTCGGGAGACGGTGACGTCATCGAAGAAGATGTCCGCCTCGGGATGACGGCCGACCGTGGCCACCGCCGTGTCGAGCAGATAGCGGGCGCCGGCGAGCGCGCCGGAACGGACCAGCAGCAGCGCCGAGCCGGACGGGAGCGCGGCGATCGCCGCCTGCTCGACCTCGGTCAACTCGGCGCCGAACGGCACGAAAGACAGGTCGGAGTCGTGCCCGAACGTCTGCGTGGTGTCGTGCAGGGGCTCACCACCGCGGCGGACGGCGCCTTCGGGAACGTCGTTCTCAGTCACTGTTCTCCCCCTCCTCTGGCGTTCCAGCCTATCGGAAGCGCGCGGCCCCCGGGAGCCGGATCCGGGCTGTCTCACCTGCCCGAGCCCGCTCGCGCGGGCGATAGGCTGGGAGCATGCCACACTACGACGTCGTCATCCTCGGCGCTGGCCCCGGCGGCTACGTCGCCGCCGTCCGCAGCGCCCAGCTCGGCCTTTCCACCGCCATCATCGAGGAGAAGTACTGGGGCGGCATCTGCCTCAACGTGGGGTGCATCCCCTCGAAGTCGCTCCTGAAGAACGCGGAGATCGCGCACACGTTCAACCACAAGGCCGAATTCTTCGGCATCTCGGGTGACGTGCACTTCGATTTCGGCGCGGCATTCGACCGCAGCCGCAAGGTCGCGGACACCCATGTCAAGGGCATCCACTTCCTGATGAAGAAGAACAAGGTCGTCGAGTACGACGGCCGCGGCACCTTCACGGGCCCGAAGGCGATCTCCGTGGCCAAGTCCGACGGCACGACCGAAGAGGTCACGTTCGACAACGCCATCATCGCGACCGGATCCACGGTCCGCCTGCTGCCGGGCGTGCAGCTGAGCGACAACGTCGTCACCTTCGAGGAGCAGATCCTCACCCGCGACCTGCCCGAGTCGATCGTCATCGTCGGCGCCGGCGCGATCGGCATGGAATTCGGCTATGTGCTGACCAACTACGGCGTGAAGGTCACCATCATCGAGTTCCTCGACCGGGCGCTGCCCAACGAGGACGTCGAGGTCTCCAAGGAGATCCAGAAGCAGTACAAGAAGCTCGGCGTCGACATCCTCACCTCGACCGCGGTGAAGACCGTCACCGACAACGGCTCGTCCGTGCACGTCACGTACGAGACCCGCGACGGCCAGCCCGGCGAGATCACCGCCGGCAAGGTCCTCATGTCCGTCGGCTTCGCTCCGAACGTCAACGGCTACGGCCTGGAGAACACGGGCGTCAAGCTCACCGAGCGCGGCGCGATCGACATCGACGACCACATGCGCACCAACGTCGAGGGCATCTACGCGATCGGCGACGTCACGGCCAAGCTGCAGCTCGCGCACGTCGCCGAGGCGCAGGCCGTCGTCGCCGCCGAGACCATCGGCAAGGCCGAGACCATGACCCTGGGCGACTACCGCATGATGCCGCGCGCCACGTTCTGCCAGCCGCAGGTGGCCAGCTTCGGCCTCACCGAGGAGCAGGCCAGGGCCGAGGGTCGCGAGATCAAGGTCGCGAAGTTCCCGTTCAGCGCGAACGGCAAGGCGAACGGCCTGGGCGAGCCGGTCGGTTTCGTCAAGCTGATCGCGGACGCGGAGCACCTCGAGCTCATCGGCGGCCACCTGATCGGCCCCGACGTGTCCGAGCTCCTGCCCGAGCTCACCCTCGCGCAGAAGTGGGACCTCACGGCGCTTGAGGCCGCCCGTAACGTGCACACGCACCCGACGCTGTCGGAGGCGCTGCAGGAGGCGTTCCACGGCCTCGCGGGCCACATGATCAACCTCTGATCGGATCCGATCGGACAGAGGGCCGGTCACGCCATGTGCGTGACCGGCCCACTGTCGCCTCCGCTCGGTGTGGTCAGAAGCCGCGCATCGTCACCAGACCGGCCGCCCACGGACGCAGCGGTGCGGAGCCGAGGGTTCGGATGAGCGTCTCCCTCGCCCCGAGCGGAACGCCCTGCGCGGGGGCGCCCATCGACATGTAGAACGCGCTGCGCCGCTGCGCTGTGCGGGCGGATCGGGCCGCGCGACGTGCGTAGTCGCCGAGGTCAGCCCCGGCCTCGGTCAGCGCCGCGCGGAGCGCCCCGGCCAGCCGACCGGCATTCACCCAGCCGAGGTTCATCCCCTGACCGCCGATCGGGCTGATCTCGTGCGCGGCGTCGCCCACGAGCGCGACGCGACCACGGACGAGTGTGCGCGCCAGGTGCTGGGTCGCGACGAAACAGGTCGGCGGGGTGTCGTCGCCGATCTCGGGATCCTGCCCGATCCGGGCTGCGATCGCCGCACGGAACTCCGCCGCAGTGTGCACGCCGTCGGATCGCAGCACCCACCGCCGCATCCCGCCCGGCAGCGGGAACGACTCCACGAGCCCGCCGGGCTCGCAGTGCAGCCGCGCGCGGGTGTCTCCCGCGAGATCGGGCACGTCCGCCATCGTGTACGCGGCGCGCCCCGGGCGGCGCCGCCAGCCGAGGCCGAGCTCTTGGCGCAGAGCACTGTGCACGCCGTCCGCGAGCACCACGAACGCCGCCGTGATCTCCTGACGGCCGGCGGCGCTGTCGACCGCCAGCCGCACGAACTCACCCTCATCCCGGAGGGCACCGGCGGTGCACCCGAGGCGCAGCGCCCGGGCGGACAGCATCTGAAGCCGATCCCGCAGCAGGGCATGGGTGCGTTGCTGCGGGAGCACGCGCACGCGGCGCGACTCGGAGAAGGTCAGCGCCGCAAGGATCCGACCGCGGCTGAGCACGTCGCCGCCTTCGAGCGTCAGAGCCTCGGCCCGGACCGCCCCGCCCACGCCCGCGTGGTCGAGCAGCTCCAGGCCGGGCGGATGGATGCCGATGGCCCGGCTGCGCAGGTCATCGCCGCGGCGGCGGTCGCAGACCGCCACATCGACGCCGTCCTGGGCGAGCAGGCAGGCCAGCAGGAGCCCGACCGGCCCTGCCCCGACGATCACGACGTCATGATCGAGCAGCGTGGTGCTCACCGGCGACTCGTCAGAACCGGACATCGCCCGGCTCCCGGCGCAGCTCCAGCCGTGCGGGCAGCCCGGGCCGCACGATCCAGCCCGCCGGTGCGACAGCCGCGAGCTCCGCGGGCGTGTAGGACCGGCGGATGCTGGTCAGCCCGTCGGCGCGGATGAAGGATCCCGCGAGCAGATTCCCGGCGAACGGCCACGTCCCCGCCGCGAACAGCACGTACGCGGCACGACTGCGCGCGATGTCTCGATGCACCACGAGACCGGCCCCGCCGGCGAGGTGCGCGGTGTCGGCGAGCATCTGCTGCAGCTCCGCCGGGGCCAGGTGGTGCAGCATGTGGTTGGACAGCACGATGTCGTAGGACTCACCGGCCCGGACCAGGTCGGCGACGAACGCGCATCGGTAGACGACCCCGGCACCATCATCCTGGGCGGCAGCCCAGGCCGTCGCCCGCTCGTCGGCATCCAGTGCCGTGATCTCGGCGGCGAGCCGGTCTCGGGCGAGCCGCGCCGCGAGCGCGCGGCAGAGGTCCCCGCCGCCCGCGCCGACGTCCAGGATCCGCACCCGCCCCGCTCGGGCCCGGGGCCGGATGTCGCGCCGATACAGCGCGCCCACCCGGGACACCACGGCATTCACCGCGCCGAAGCGCCGGTACGTGCGCTCCAGCATCTGCGGATCCGCTCGCGGATCGTCCATCAGCTCGCGCAGGTCGACGGCGCGTGCAGACAGGTCAGCGGCCATCGCCCGAGGCGCCGACGACCGTCATCAGCGCGCTCTCCGCGGTCAGGCCCGGTCCGAACGCCATCGCCGAGACCCGTTCGCCGTGGCGCGCACCCTCCTCCTCCAGGATCCGCCGCAGCACGAACAGGATCGTCGCACTGGACATGTTGCCGTACGTCCGCAGCGTCTCCCTGGCGGGGTGCAACTGCACGTCGCTGAGAACGAGCCGGTCCTGGACGCGGTCGAGGATGCTGCGTCCGCCCGGATGGATGGCCCAGTGCCGGACCTCCTCGCCGATCCTGCCGTCCTGGAACGGCGCCTGCAGCTCCCCCGCGTACAGCGGACGCAGCGCATCGATGATCGTCTCTCCGATGATCTGCGGCACCGCGGTGGAGAGGATCATCTCGAAGCCGTGGTCGCCGATGGTCCACGCCATGTCCTTCTCGCCCTGCGGGGCGATCGCGGTGTGGAACCGGTCGAGGCGCAGCCCCGCGGCGGCGGACGGACGTGCCGTGACGATGCCGGCCCCCGCCCCGTCGGCGAACAGGGAGGAGGCGACGATCAGGTCCGGGTTCTCCGAGGAGCGCAGATGCAGGGTGCACAGCTCGACGCTGACCACCAGCACCACGGCGTCCGGATCCGCGGCGCAGAACTGGCTCGCCAGCCGCAGGGCCGGCATCGAGGCGTAGCAGCCCATGAAGCCGAGGTGGTAGCGCTGCACCGAATCCGGAAGGCCCAGGGCACGCACAATCTCGTACTCGGGGCCCGGTGCGTGGAAGCCGGTGCAGGAGACCGTGACCACGTGCGTGATGTCTGCGGCGACGACCTCGGGATCGGCGTCGAGGGCGGCGCGGGCGGCGGCGATGAAGAGCCGGGTGGCTTCGCGGACGTAGACGTCGTTGCGGGTTCCGGTGCCCGGGGAGAGCAGGTCTCCGGTGGTGCGGTCGAAGAAGACCGGATCCGCATCCGTCTCCGCCAGCGTGAGCTCGCCGAGCACGGTGCGGCGGGTGTCGATGCCGGATCCGTCGAACGAGGCGGTGACGATACGACGGGCGAGCCGGGTCAGCCCCGGTTGCGCGGCGAAGACGTCGCGCACCTCGCTCTGATGAAGGACCGTGTCGGGCACGACCGTCTGCAGGGACCTCAGCACCGCGGGGCTGCTCATGGTGCCACTCAAGCATGCCGTCCGCGTGGCGGGAAGGGCCTTGCGGATCCCGCTCGGACTCTGCGACACCGCCCGGATCGGGCGACGGAGGTCTCAGCGGATCCGGAGACCTGCCACGCTTCCGCTCAGAACCCGAGGGCGCGACCGAGCTTGGATCCGGAGGGCGACTTCCGGCCGCCGGCGGCGATGACCGCCCGCTCAACGGCGTGGAAGAAGGCGATTCGCCCCTCCTCGTCCGCCGGAGCCGCGGGGCCCAGTTCCATCTCCCACTCGCGCCATTCCCGCTGACCGCCCCGACGCAGGTCGGTGCCGCGGACACGATCGTCCACGAACTCGGCCACCACGCCGCCGGGACCGATGAGCAGGTACGCGGTGCGGGCGTTCTCGATGCGTGCGAGCGGAAGGAGGGGGTGCGTCGTCCACTGAGCGATGATCTCCGCGACCGCGGACGGCATCTCGTCCTCCTCGCCGAGCGGCCAGCCCAGCTCGACGCGTCCGTCGCCACTGCGGGGGCCCTTCACGTGCCATCCCTCGTCCGGGCCTCCGGTGCGTCGCCGCAGGGCGACGCCGGCACGGGCGAGGTCGCCCGCGGCCGTGTCGAAGTAGCGGGCGTCCAGAGCGCGTGCCTCGCCCTCCGTCACGAGGTCCACACCGGGGACTGCATCCCACGACGGCAACGGAGTGCTGTCGTCGACGTCGTACTTGCGCTCGACCTCGACGGTGCGGGATGGCTCAGACATCCGCGGGATTGAGATCGTCCTGAGATCCCTGGTACCAGTACTCGTGCTCGGTCGGGCCGTCATGCTCGCCGGTGTGCGTCGGCTCGCCGCGCCGGTTGTAGACGAGCAGCGTCTCGCTGTAGGGGACGGCGATCTCGTCGTCCGCCGATCCGAGAGGGATGATCTGCCCGTCCAGCGGGCCGCCGTGAAGCCGTGCGAGTGCCATGTGCTCACCCTAATCCCCGCCCGCCCGCCGGATGCGTTCTTCTGCCGCGATGTTGACGCGGGGTCGCGCCGGGTCCTCATGCCACGGCGACACCGAGTGCTCCGCCCACGATCATCCACGGCCCGAACGCGATGCGCGTCGAACCGGTCGCGCGGCGGAGCACGATGAGGCCGAGCGCATGCACGGCGCCCAGCACGAAGGCCGCCGTCGCGCCGATGAGGAGCGCCTGCCACCCGTGCCAGCCCAGAACCACCCCGATGAGGGCGGCGAGCTTCACGTCTCCGCCGCCCATGCCCTCACGGCTCAGCATCCGCAGCAGCGCATAGAAGCCGCCGAGGATCAGCATCCCCCACAGCGCACCGAGCAGTTGCGCGCCCTCGCCCGCGAACACCGCTCCGGCGAGCGCGAGCAGGAGGGCGCCCGCGAGCGTCGGCAGTACGATCCGGTCGGGCAGCCGGTGCGAGGTGATGTCGACGGCGATCAGCCAGACCCCGATCCCGAGCAGCACGAGATGCGCCAGCACGACGACGACAGCGGTGGGATCCACACCCCGACGGTAGAAGATCGGCGCGACGTCCGTGAGCGGGCTGTGGACAACTCCGCGAGAACGTCGGCGCGAATCCGGTCAGGCCGAGCGGAGCAGGATCCGCCCGTCCTCGACCTTCGCCTCCCAGCGCGGCTGCGGCACGCTCGCAGGACCTCGCTGCACCGAGCCGTCATCGATGCGGAACCTGCTGCCGTGCCACGGGCAGGTGATGCAGCCGTCCGCCCCGAGTTCGCCTTCGTCGAGTGGGCCGCCCTCGTGACTGCAGACGGCGGAGATCGCGTGCAGATCGCTGTTCACGCGGATGAGCAGCACCGGAACGCCACCCACCAGCACCCGCGACCGGGCACCCTCGGCGAGGTCCTCGTCCGCACCCACGTCGGTCCAGCGCCGCACCGCACCCTGGAACGCCGTGTGGTTCACGCCGGCGCCGCGGACGAACGAGAGGTGCCCGCCGAGATACGAGGACCCGAGGGTGAGGCTGAGACCGAGCAGGCTGAGCGCAGCGCCCGCGCCATGGTGACCGCGCCGGCGCACGAGCCAGGACGTGATCTGCAGCACGGAGGCCGTCGCATTCGCGGCGGCATGGATCAGCCCGACCCGCTTCGCGGGCCCGTGCAGGGCCGACCAGTCGGAGGCGCCCGCCGCCGCCGTCGGCGCGGAGGCGAGGATGCCGAGGCCGACGAGGCGCCGAGACGCCGCCGGATCCGCCCCGGTGAGATCGAGCACCGTGGCCGCTCCCCAGGCTCCGATCGGCAGATCGGTGAGCATCGGGTGGACCTGATGGCCCAGCCAGGATCCGGAGAGCGCGTTCTTCACAGGCGTGGAACGGGTGGCCGCGTCGACCCAGCCGCTCAGTTTCTCCGCCGCAGGATCGAGTCCCTTGGTCTTCCCGATCGTCCGGATCAGGGACTGCATCGCCGCTGTCACTCGCATGGGATCTCTCCTCCGCACTGTGTCGTCGAAGCCTCTTGTCTACCTCCGCGCGCGGCGGGGGTCAACGGCTTGACAGGCGGACTTTGCTGCGCAAGCTGATAGCCTCGCCGCGATGAATGAGAGCGCCCATCCCCTGCCGCATGACGATGTGCATCGCCTGCTGACGGGGATGTACGACGACTATCTGCGCGGCGACTCCGCGGCGATCGATGCCTTGCTGGCGGAGGATGTGACGATCTTCGACTCCGCCTCCGAACCCCTGGTGAGGGGACTCGAGGAACTCGCCGGCCTTCGTCGGAAGCGCGTTTCCGCGCCGGCCGATGCACCGTCTTCGACGTGGGCGGAGACGGCGCTGACGATCGAGGACCTCTCCGTGCGCGAGGTCGGCGACGTCGTCATCGCGACCTGGTGGCTGCGGGTGGACGGCGCAGACACCCGCGGTGTCGCAGTCTCCCCCGAGCTGTCCCGCAACACCGCCGTGCTGCAGCGCCGGCCGGACGGCTCGCTGCGCATCGCGCATCTGCATGAGGACGTGCGCCAGGAGGCTCACCCCGTCGTGTGACGATGCGGATCGCCGTCCGCCTTACGGCGGACGGATCCGTCCCGCCCTCCTCTCCCGCTCTCGGCATCCATGTCGGATGTACGAGTTATCGTCGTCTCTGCTGTTGCAGTATTAGAAGAGATCTTCGAGAATGGAGTCATGGGGATGACGCTCGCTTCCATGATCGCCCCCGACGCCGACACCCGCGCCGAGGATGTGCTGAGACTGCGCCGCGAGATCACCCGCATGCAGCGCCGGCGGAGCGACCTGCCGCTGATCCCGGTCCCCCCTCCCCTCGAGCCGATCCTCCCGGAAGGAGGCCTGCAGGTCGGCACGACGTACGCGCTCTCGCCCTCCCCTGGACTCATCGGGGCGCTGCTCGCCGGCGCCTCGCGCACCGGCGCATGGTGCGCGGCCGTCGGCATGCCCACCCTGGGCGTGGAGGCGCTGGCCGGGCATGGCGTGGATCTGGACCGGCTCCTCCTCGTCCCTGCCCCGGGGCCGCGCTGGCTCTCCGTCGTCTCGGCGTTGAGCGAGGTGATCCCGCTCATCGCGATCCGCCCCTCCTCCGCGGTGCGGGATGCGGAGCTGAGCCGGCTGAGCGCCCGGCTCCGCGATCGCGGCTGCACACTGCTGGTCGTCTCCGGGGCCGCCGGCGCCCCTCTCGCCTGGCCGCTGAGCGAAGGCTCCCTCCAGGTGCATGACCCGCACTGGCGTGGGCTCGGATCCGGTTGGGGCGCGCTGGAGGAATGCGAGGTGACGGTCACCGCGCGCACCCGGCGCTCCCCTGCGCCGCAGAGCGTGCGGGTGCGCCTGCCGGGGATGCACGGCATGGTCGAGGCCGTCGCGCCCACGGCACCCCGCCTCATCCCGCTCCCGTCCATGCACGTCGCCCCGCGTCCGCTCGCCGACGCACCCGCGCTCCTGGCGGTGGCGGGATGAGCGGCGCGGCACGGGAGCCGGTCCGGGTGATCGTGCTGTGGTTCCCGGACTGGCCGCTGCGGGCAGCCCTGGGCGTCGAAGCGAGCGAGCCCGCGGCGATCCTGCATGCGAACAGGGTCATCGCCTGCAGCGCGGCGGCGCGCGCCCACGGCGTGCGGATCGGACAGCGCCGCAGAGAGGCACAGGGACTGCTGCCGAACCTGCGCATCCTGCCCGCGGATCCGGCCAGGGACGAGCGGGCGTTCCTGCCCGTCCTGCGTCTGATCGAGGAGCAGGCCCCGGGGACGCAGCTGCTCCGGCCGGGGCTCGCGCTGCTCCGGGCCCGCGGTGTCGCGCGCTTCCACGGCGGAGAGGTCGAGGCGGCGCGCGCTCTGCACGCCCGCCTCGAGGAAGAGGGGCACCCGGAGGTGCGGATCGGGATCGCGGATGGGCCGTTCACCGCCGAGCTCGCGGCACGCGGCGCGGATCCGGTGCTCGTGGTCGGTGCAGGCGCCTCCGCCGCCTTCCTCGCCCCGCTGCCCGTGCAGGCCCTGCAGGATCCCGAAGTGACCGCGCTGCTGCTCCGCCTCGGCGTGCGCACCCTCGGCGAACTCACCGCCCTCGGTGCGGAACGGCTGCGCGCGCGTTTCGGCGAGCACGGAGCGCGTCTGCACGCCCTGGCGGCGGGCGCGGACTCCCGCCCCGTCGTGCCGCGCCCACCGGATCCGGAGCTCGTGTCGGAGGTCGAGTTCGAATCCCCCCTGGGGCAGTCCGACCAGATCGCGTTCGCCGTCCGGCAGAGCGCCGACGCCGTGATCCTCGCCCTCGCGAAGGCCTCGCTGGTGTGCACCGAGGTGCGCATCGACCTCACCGACGACGACGAGCAGGTGACCTCGCGCACCTGGCTGCATCCCACCTGCTTCGAGGCCTCCGACCTGGTCGATCGGGTGCGCTGGCAGCTGGAGTCGCTGGCCGCCGAGACCGCCGCCACCGGCGACGACGACGAGGCGCATCGGTTCCGGGGCATCGTGCGGGTGCGGATCTCCCCCGTCGCCGTCGACGACGCCGCGCACCATCAGCCGGGTCTGTTCGGATCCGGCACCGACGAGCGTCTGCACCACGCGGTCTCCCGCGTGCAGACTCTGCTCGGCCACGAGGGCGTGGTCACCGCCGTCGTGGCCGGCGGGCGCCTCGTCTCCGACCGGCAGCAGCTCACGCCCTGGGGCGAGCGAGTGGTGCCGTCCCGGCCCGCGGATCAGCCCTGGCCCGGGCAGCTGCCGGATCCGCTGCCGGCCGAGGTGTTCGTGCCACCGCGGCCGATCGCGGTGACCGCCGCCGACGGCAGCGCGGTCGAGATCGACGGTCGCGGGCTGCTCACCGCCGACCCGGCAGCCGTCGACGCGTGCCCGGTGCTCTCCTGGGCGGGCCCCTGGCCGGTGCGGGATCGGCGTGGGGATCCGGCGGGCTCGTTCCGCGGCGAGCGCCTGCAGCTCGTCGACGAGCAGGAGCGGGCCTGGCTGGTGCTGCATCAGGGCGACCAGTGGTGGGCCGAGGGGAGGTATCACTGATGGGCTTCCACAACCCGGACATGTCCTGGGCCGCACTGGAGCGCACCCTCAGCGGCAAGGCTCCCCATGATGCCGCCCCTCTGCATCAGCAGATCGCGATCGACGCGCCCTCCCGCATGCACAAGCGGCCGCCCATCCGGCTGGACGGGATCGAGCGTCCGAAGAACGCAATCCCCTACGCCGAGTTGCACGCGCACTCCTCGTACTCCTTCCTCGATGGAGCCTCCTCCCCCGAAGACCTCATCGCCGAGGCGCAGCGGCTCGGCCTCACTGCCCTCGCGATCACCGACCACGATGGTTTCTACGGCGCAGCGAGCTTCGCCGAGGCCGCCGCATCCCTGGCGAACCCGGAGAAGAACGCGGCGACGGAGGGTTCAGCGGGCGCCGAGCCCGCAGGGCCACCGCTGCAGACCGTGTTCGGGGCGGAGCTGTCGCTCCCCGGCCCCGCTGCGCACGGCCCCGGCGCCCGAGGTCGCGCCGGGCTCCTGCCGCCCCCGGAGCGCCGAGGTCTCCCGGATCCGCTCGGCGAGCACCTGCTCGTACTGGCCCGTGGCGAGGAGGGCTACCACCGCCTCTCCGCCGCGATCACCGAGGCGCAGCTGCGCGGGGGCGAGAAGGGGCGGCCGTTCTACGAGATCGAGTCGCTGGCGAACCGAGCCGAGGGGCATTGGACGATCCTCACCGGCTGCCGCAAGGGCGGCGTCCGCAGCGCCCTGGAGCGGGAGGGGCCGGAGGGCGCGGAGCGAGCCCTGCTCACCCTCGTCGACTTGTTCGGCGCCGACAGGGTCGCCGTCGAGCTCATCGACCACGGCGATCCGCTCGACAGCCGGCGCAACGACGCCCTCGCCGCCCTCGCGCTCCAGTACGGCCTGCCCATGGTCGCGACGAACAACGTGCACTACGCCGCGCCGGAACGTGCCCAGCTCGCCGAGGCGATCGCCGCTGTACGCGCCACCCGCAGCATGCGGGAGCTCGAGGGCTGGCTGCCCGCGCACGGTACGGCGCATCTGCGCTCGGGGGCGGAGATGACGGCGCGCTTCGCCCGCTACCCGGGGGCGATCGCGGCGGGCCTCGAGATCGCCGAGGCCTGTGCCTTCCCGCTGCGCCGCGCCAAGCCTGCGCTGCCCACGATGAGCGTCCCCCCGGGTGAGACCCCGATGAGTCACCTGCGGGCGCTGGTCTGGGCGGCCGTGCCCTCGGCCTATCCCGACGGCACCCCGAAAGAGCTCACCGACGAGGGGAAAAGCCGCATCGAGCGGGAGCTGAACGTGATCGAGGAGAAGGACTTCCCGGGCTACTTCCTCATCGTGCACGGGATCGTGAAGGAGGCGAAGGATCGCGGGATCCTCTGCCAGGGCCGCGGATCGGCCGCGGCGAGCGTGGTCTGCTATCTGCTCGGCATCACCGCCGTGGATCCGATCCTGTACGGCCTGCCCTTCGAGCGCTTCCTCGCCACGACCCGCACCGAGGAGCCGGACATCGACGTCGACTTCGACTCGGGGCGACGCGAGGAGATCATCCAGTGGGTCTATGACGAGTACGGGCGGGAGAACGCGGCGCAGGTCGCGAATGTGATCCAGTACCGCCCGAAGAACGCGGTGCGCGACATGGCCCGCGCGCTTGGACACTCCCCGGGGCAGCAGGACGCCTGGTCCCGTCAGGTGGAGCGCTGGGGGCTGGATCTGAGCCCCGTCCCCGACCACGACATCCCGGAGCAGGTGGTCGCCTATGCCGATGAGCTGCTGCGCGCGCCCCGGCACCTGGGGATCCACTCCGGCGGCATGGTGCTCACCCGGCGGCCGGTCGGCGAGGTCGTCCCCGTCGAGCACGCCCGGATGGAGAAGCGCACCGTCATCCAGTGGGACAAGGACGCCGCGGCCTGGATGGGGCTGGTGAAGTTCGACCTGCTCGGGCTCGGGATGCTCTCCGCACTGCGGCACTGCTTCGACCTGGTCCGCGACGCCACCGGCGAGGAGTGGACGCTGGACACCCTGCCGAAGGAGGAGCCGGCGGTCTACGACATGCTCTGCCGCGCCGACACGATCGGGGTGTTCCAGGTCGAGTCCCGCGCGCAGATGGGGCTGCTCCCCCGCCTGCAACCGCGGGAGTTCTACGAGCTCGCGATCCAGATCGCCCTCATCCGACCCGGTCCCATCCAGGGCGGTGCAGTGCATCCGTTCGTGCGCCGCAAGCTCGGGCAGGAGGACGTGACCTACGCCCATCCGAAACTGGAGCCGGTGCTCGAGCGCACGCTCGGCATCCCGGTGTTCCAGGAGCAGCTCATCCAGATGGCGACCACGCTCGGTGACTGCACCGCCGACGAGGCCGACACGCTGCGCCGCGCGATGGGATCCAAACGAGGCCTGGAGAAGATCGACAGCATCAGGGAGAGCCTGTACACGGGCATGCGTCGGCACGGGCTGGACGAGGAGACCTCGGACCGCATCTACGCGCAGATCCAGGCCTTCTCCGACTTCGGCTTCGCGGAATCGCACTCGCTCTCGTTCGCGCTGCTCGTGTACGCCAGCTCCTGGCTCAAGCTGCACTACCCCGCCGCGTTCCTGGCGGGTCTGCTGCGCTCTCAGCCCATGGGGTTCTACTCGGCAGCGACCCTCACCGGCGACGCCCGCCGGCACGGGGTCGAAGTGCGCCGGCCCGACATCCGGCGCTCCGGGGCGACCGAGGCCCTGGAGCCTGTGGATCCGGCGGCGACCGGGCTCACCGGCCTGGACGCCTGCGCGCATCAGCTCCCCACGCGGCCTCCCGGTGCGAAGGCTGCGCCGTTCGACCCGAAAGTGCCCGACGAGACCCTGGCGCACCGCAGGGACGGCCGCTTCGCCGTGCGGCTGGGGCTTGCCGGCGTCACCGGGATCGGCGAGAAGACGGCCGAGCGGATCGTCGCCGAACGCGATGCCCGCGGTCCGTACCGGGACCTGAATGATCTCGTGCGCCGCACCGACCTCACCGCCTCCCAGGTGGAGGCCCTCGCCACCGCCGGGGCCTTCGACTCCCTCGGGCTGCAGCGCCGGGAGGCGATCTGGCTGGCCGGCTCCGCGGCGGAGGATCGCGCCCGATATCTGCCCGACACGGTGGTCGCCGTGCAGCCGCCGCTGTTCGGCGACCAGACCAGCTACGAGATCCTCACCGCCGACCTCTGGGCGACCGGGGTGTCCACCGATGACCATCCGCTCGCGCACTTCCGCCCGGAGCTCGACGCGCGCGGCGTGCTGACCTCCTCCGCGCTGCGCACGCACGAGAACGGCCGGCGAGTCGAGACCGCGGGCCTGGTGACCCACCGGCAGCGCCCGTCCACGGCGGGCGGCGTGACCTTCCTCAACCTCGAGGACGAGCACGGCCTGGTGAACGTCATCTGCACGCAGGGCGTGTGGCTGCGCTACCGACGGATCGCCCGGGAGTCACCCGCGCTGATCGTGCGCGGCGTCCTGGAGCGCTCCCCTGAGGGCGTCACCAATCTGCTGGCCGACGCGTTCGAACAGCTCGCGGTGGGCGTGACGCATCATTCCCGGGACTTCCAATGAGCGAGGCTCCAGCCGCGGAGCTCCCGAACAGGATGCAGGCCGACGTACGCGCCCTCACCAGAAGCGGGGCGTCTCCTCCTGCGGCGGGCGGTCGGTGCCGCCCCAGACGGCGGCCTGGGCCTTCGCTGCCGCGGCCGCCTGCGAGGCGCCTTCGAGCGCGATCGCGGATCCGCGGAGATCGACCGCACCGCCCGGGACTGCGTCGAGCACGAGCTCCGTGACCACGCCTTCCTCCGTCGCCAGCACCGTGCACGCCTCCACCCGGCCGCGCCAGGGCAGCGCTCCGAGCTCGGGCAGGACGGATCCGGGCACGCGGTAGACGACACCGGTGGTCAGGTCGCGGACCCGCACGGCACGGGACTCCTCATCCACGGCCACGATGCGCCCGACGGCGAGCGGCGCGGACAGCGGGAGGATCAGGGTCACGGCCATGGCTCCACCTTCGTTCAGAACAGCCGCAGGGGCAAGCGTCTCGGCGCGGGTGGACGCTCTCAGTTCTGCGGCGCCGGCGCCGGCGCGCTCGCCGAGACGAGACTGTCGTAGTGCCGGTCGACATAGAGCAGCGGCGCACCGAAAGTGCCCTCGATCACGTCGAGCACGTCGAGCAGGACCAGCGCCGACGGCCCGACCGGATGCGTCTCCCGAATGGTGCCGCGCACCGCGACCCGGGCCGATGGCAGGAACGGCTCGCCGGTGGGCAGTGTCCGGAATCCCTGCTCCGGGGTGAAGCGCGGTTGGCCCGACCGGGCGAACGCGTCGGCGATGGGCTCCTGCCCGGCGACGAGGAAGTGCACGAGCACGCTGGGCGCGGAGAGGATCCCGCCCGCGCTTCCGGTCGCGCGCGTGACGGAGAAGACGAGCACGGCGGGGTCGGCGCTCACCGAGGCGACACTCGACAGCGTGAGGCCCACGGGGCCGTCCGGGGCGATTCCCGTCACCAGCGCGACCCCGGCCGGGTGATGCCGGAATGCTCCCTTGAACTTCTCGGTGACGTCCTCTTCCAGACCGGGGGTGCTCATCGTGCTTCTCTCTGTCGTCGCCTCGAGCACAGCGTTCGTGCCCACCCTCAACGGTATGCCCGTTCCGGAGGAAAGGGCGCCGTTCCGTGGCAGGCTGATCCCATGGACGGCTCCGAAGACGCTCCCCTGATCCGCGAGCACGGCATGGCCTACAAGCTCGTCTACATCGCCGCAGCCCTGCTGCACACGCCTCTGCTGATACTGGGCGGGATCGTAGCCGGAATCAACATCTTCCTCCCGGTCTCCTGGCTGCTGGTCGCCTGGATGGCGGCGGCAGCACTGGGCATCTTCCTGTACGGGCTCGCCAAGGTCATGGATCAGGACGATCTGGGCGGGCTGCCCGGAACGCGCATCGCCCTGGCGTGGGGTGTGCTCGCCATCGTTGTGGGCGTCGCGCTCGGCGCAGGGGCAGTCGTCCTCGCCGTTCTGGGACGCACGGCGTGACTCCCGGCACGAAGCTCGATCTCACCAAGAGCCTGGACGGCTATCGCGCGCGCACCGGCGAGTTCCGCCTCATCGATCTGCCGCAGAGCCGCTATCTCGCGATCGACGGCCATGGGGATCCGAACACGACTCCCCAATATGCCGAGGCGCTCGAGACTCTGTATCCGGTCGCGTACGCGCTCAAGTTCGCCAGCAAGCGCGAGCTCGACCGGGATTACGTCGTCCCGCCGCTGGAAGGGCTGTGGTGGGCGGACGAGATGGACGCGTTCACCACGGCGCGCGACAAGTCGCGCTGGGACTGGACGATGCTGATCCTCATCCCGGATTGGATCGACGACGCGGTCGTGGACGCGGCGGTCGCGATCGTCCGCGCGAAGAAGGCGCCGCCCCGGCTCGACGACCTGCGAATCCTGCGGCTCACCGAAGGCCTCTGCATGCAGACCCTGCACATCGGATCCTTCGACGACGAGGCCCCGCTCCTCGAACGCCTGCACGACGAGGTCATCCCGGAGCAGGGCCTGCGTCTGGCAGGCCTGCATCACGAGATCTATCTGAGCGATGCCCGTCGGGTGGCTCCCGAGAAGCGCCGCACGATCCTGCGCCAGCCCGTGTCGCCCTCCTGACTCAGCCGCGCATCGGGCGCACGGTGAGGATCTGCTGCACCGTCCCGACCGGGCCCCGCTCATGGTGCAGCACGGTCTCGGTCAGGCCCAGCCCGGTCGGACCGATCGAGACCGTCGTGTCGAAACCGATCCACTCGCCCTCGGGCGCGGCGAAGAGATGGCAGGTGAGATCGACGTTCGGGAACGCGACCTCCGTCGGCGCCAAGCGCAGCGTGAGTCCGTTGGCGAAGTCGACCATGCCCAGCAACCGCGAGATCGGCCCGACCGGCTCTCCCTGCAGCAGCGGGATCTGCGGCCTCAGCCACGCCCACGCGTGCCCCGGCTGCCGCTGTCCGCGATGGAAGTCCACGCTGCGGACGGCCCCTCCCTGCCAGTGATCGCCCATCTCCCACGGGTCGAGCTCGTCGCGGTCCGGCATCGAGGGCAGCGCACTGCCGGCGAACGCCCGGGTGTCCGCGGCCTGCATGAACCAGGCACGCGCGATGACCGCGGCGCGGCCGTCGTGACTCAGCACGGCCTCCACGAGCTCGATCGTGCGGCCGGGACGTAGGATCCGGACGTCGAGCTCGACGCGCTCGATCGGGATCGTGCCGAGGATGTCGTACGAGATCCGTCCGAGCTGCAGGTCCCCGCCCCGACGCTCCACGTGCTCCCGTTCGATCGCATGTGCGATGAGCCCCAGCGACGGGGCGATGTGCTGCTCCTGGGTGCTCCACGCGCCCTCGACGGCGGCAGTCGGGCGGAAGGCGGACGCGTCGACGCGCTCGAAGTAGGCGGGCATGGTCGGATCCTAATGTCCCCGAGACCCGCCCCCGGACGACCGCCCCAGGCCCCCTCTCGAGATCGTCGCCCGGTCTGGCGCCCCAGACCGGACCGGGCGACGAGCTCATGACGCGAGCCGCTCCCGGCGCACGGGCTTCCACCCCGGGCGAGGCACCGCCGCGCGCAGCGCGCGGGTGTACGGCTGCACGGCGTCGGCGAGGATCTCCGCGGTGATGCCCTTGTCGACGACGACGCCCTGCTCCATCACGATCATGCGGTCCGAGATCTGGTTGACCACCGCCAGGTCGTGCGAGATGAACAAGTAGCTGACCTTGCGCTCCGCCTTGATGTCGGCGAGCAGGTTCAGGATCTGCGCCTGGATCGACACGTCGAGCGCCGCGACCGCCTCGTCGAGGACGATCACGCCCGGATCCGCAGCGAGCGCCCGCGCGATGGCGACGCGCTGGCGCTGCCCGCCGGAGAGCTGGTGCGGGAACTTCGTCCAGAACGACTCCCCCAGCCCCACGCTCGACAGGACGTCCTGCGCAGCGGCCCACGGCGTCTGCCCCTTCGCCGTTCCGTGCAGGGCCACCGAGGAGGCGATGATCTCCACGATCCGCTGCCGGCCGTTGAGCGACGAGTAAGGGTCCTGGAACACGTACTGCACCTCGCGGGCCCAGCGCCGTCGATCCGCGAGGCGCCGCACGCCCTGGGTGCGCGACGCGCCGCGCACGGTGAGCTCCCCGCCGGTGACCGTCTCCAGGCCCACGAGCATGCGCGCGACGGTGGTCTTGCCCGACCCCGACTCCCCCACGATCGCGAGGCACTCGTCGGGGTAGAGCTCGAACGAGACGTCGTCGACCGCGACGATCGGCTCCCCCTTCGAGCCGCGCGGAGCCGGGAAGACTTTGCGGAGGTTCTTCCCGACGATGATCGGTTCTGCGGTGCCGCTCATGCGTGTGCCTTCCGCTGCTCGTGGATCTCTCGGTTGTACGTGAGGACGGGCAGCCGCGCCACCCGCTCGTCGATGCTCGGGCGGGCGCCCAGCAGCTCGATCGTGTACGGATGCTGCGGATCGTCGTAGATGTCAGGACCCTGCTCCACGATCTCGCCGGCGTACATCACCGCGAGGCGGTCGCAGCAGGCGGCCGCGAGCTCCAGGTCGTGCGTGATGAACAGCAGGGCGAGGCCGCGCGCCTTGCGCTGCTCGTCCAAGATCGCCATCACGTCCGACTGGGCCGTGACGTCCAGTGCCGTGGTCGGCTCGTCCGCGAGGATGAGCCGAGGCTCGGCGAGCAGGACGCTCGCGATCATGACGCGCTGCAGCAGACCGCCGGACAGCTCGTGCGGATACTGCCGCAGGCGAGCCTCCGCATTGCGTACGCCGACTTCGTCGAGCAGCGCCACCGCACGGCGCTCGGCGTCCTTCCGGTCCACGCCCCTGTCGCGCACGAGCACCTCGGTGAGGAAGTCGCCGACCGTGTGCACCGGGTTCACGTGCGCACGCGGGTCCTGGAAGATCATCCCGACGTCCGTCTGCCGATAGCGGCGCAGGGCCGCGTTCGACATGTCCAGCACCGACGTCCCGTCGAACTCGATCGTCCCGGAGACCCGGAACGCGGGATCCAGCATGCGGGTGACCGCACGCGTGGTGAGCGACTTGCCCGATCCGGACTCGCCGACGAGGCCCAGGGCCTCGCCCTCGCCGATCTCGAAGGAGACGCCGTTGAGCAGGGTCTGCTCGCTGTGGCGCAGACGCAGGGTCGCTCGGACGTCGTCGAGCTTGAGCAGCGGTTTCGACATCACGAGCTCCTTGCGTTCGAGATGAGGCGGTCGCCGATCACGGTGACGCACCAGACGATCAGGACGATCAGCGAACCCGCGGCGATCGCCTCGCCGGGGTGCCCGCGCAGCGTCGAGTCGAAGCCGCTCTTGACCATCAGACCGAGATCGGCGGTGGGCGGCTGCACGCCGAGTCCGAGGAAGGAGACCGCGGCCAAGTCGATCACCGCGAAGCCCAGCGACGAGACCGCCTGCGCGATCACGATTGGCTGCACGTTGCGCAGGATCTGCGTGGTCGTGATCCCGAACCCGGAGTGCCCCTGCAGCCAGGCGGCGGACACGTACGGCAGGCTGCGCTCCCGCAGAGCGGCCCCCCGCACCACGCGGGCCACGTACGGGACGTACGCGACCGCGAGGCCGCACACCACCGTGAACAGGCTCGGCCCCCAGATCGCGACGGCGATGAGGCCGAACACGATCCCGGGCACCGCGAACAGGATGTCCAGCACCCACACGATCACCGCATCGACGCGGCCGCCGCTCCACGCCGCCACGAGCGCCAGCACGGTGCCGACGATCGTGGAGAGCAGGATCACGAGGCCGGGGCCGGCGAGGGTCACCTGAGCGCCGAACATCAGCCGGGACAGGATGTCACGGCCGAGGGCGTCGGCGCCGAGCAGATGATCGACGCTCGGGCCGGCGAGCGCGGCGAGGAGATCGGGCGCGTTCGGATCCGCCGGTGCCAGCCACGGAGCGAACACGGCGGCGAGCACGATGATCGTGAGCAGCACCACCGCGATCGAGCCGATCACGCCGAGGCGGTCCCAGGTACGGCGCAGCAGTGTCTCCCCGCGACGCAGCGAGGCGTCCTTCGCGACCGCGATGGTCGTCGTCGTCCCGGCGCTCATCGCTTGCCCCCCAGGGTGATGCGCGGATCGATGAACGTGTAGAGAACGTCGACGATCGCGTTGACGACCACGAAGGCCACGACCAGCACGAGCACGACGGCCTGCACGACCGCGAAGTCGCGCTGCAGGATCGCCTTGACCAGCAGCGAGCCCAGCCCGTCCAACGCGAACACGTTCTCCACGACCACGGCGCCCGCGATGAGCGTCGCGATCGTGAGGCCGAGCACGGTCGTGATCGGGATGAGCGCGTTGCGCAGCACGTGCCGGCGCACGATCAGCCCCTTCGCGAGCCCGCGGACGGTGGCCGTCTGCACGTGCTCTCGAACGCTCTCCTCGTTCACCGCCGCACGGGTGATGCGGGCGAGGTACGCCGCGCTCGCGACGCTCAGCGCGACGGCGGGCAGGAACAGGTGCCAGAGCGTGTCGATCCCGCCGGATCCCACCCCGAAGGTGGGGAACCAGCCGAGGCCGACCGCGAACAGGCTGATCAGCGCGACGCCGATCACGAACACCGGGGTGGACAGGCCGATCGCGGACAGGGTGGAGACGACCTGATCCACCCAGCCGCCGCGCAGGGCGGCGATGGTGCCGGCGAGGACGCCGACGACCGCGATGATGACCGCGGCGAGGGCGACGAGCGCTGTCGTCGTCCCCGCTCGCGATGCCAGCAGGTCCGACACGGGCTGGCGGTACACGATCGAGCGGCCCAGATCGCCGTGCAGCACATCGCCCAGCCAGGCGATGTAGCGCACGACGAACGGGTCGTTCAGGTGGTACTGCGCAGTGACGGCCGCGATCTGCGCGGCGCTGCCGCCGCGCGGACCGAGGATGAAGGCGAGGGGGCTGCCCGGAGCCAGGTACAGCAACCCGAACACGAGGAACGAGGTCACCAGAAGTACCAGGAGCAGCCCCCCGATGCGCCTCAGAAGATAGGACGCGAAGGACATCGGACTACTTCGTCCCGCCGATCGTGACCGCCCACGGCGAGTACAGATAGGCGAAGGACGGCACGGCGCCCGAGATCCGCTTGTTCTGGATCATCGTGGTCGGCTCGTACGCGAGCGGGATCCAGGGCAGACCCTGGGTCACCTTCTGCTGGATGTCCACGACGAGCTTGGCCCGCTTGATGTCATCCGTGGTCTGCAGAGCCTTGGCGATCTGGTCGTCGGCGCCGTTCCACTGGATGTAGTCGTGCGAGTTGCCCGACTCGAAGAAGCTGTACACGTTGAGCGGATCGGCGAAGTCGCTGTAGTTCGTCGTGAAGAAGCCGTCCAGGCCCTTGCGTGCGGTCGGGTCGAAGTACAGGTTGCCGAACTGCTCGACCGGGATGACCTTGGTCTGCACGTTCAGGCCGATGGCCTGGCCCGCGGCCTGGATGACGCTCGCCGTCTGCTCGTGCACGGCGGAGCTGCCCTGCACGGCGAGGACGATCGGGGTCTTCGGGGATCCGGCCTCCTCGACCAGCTTCTTGGCCTTGTCGAGGTCGGCGTTCACACCGAACTTCTTGAAGGCCGACGAGAACTCGTCCTCGCCGTAGCCCCACGTCGCGGGCCCGGCGATGGTCGGGGCGGGGATGCCGGCGCCCTGGAAGACGACCTTGGTCAGAGCCGAGCGGTCGATCGCGAGCGAGAGCGCCTGACGGATCTTCTCATCGCCCATCGCGCCGTCCTTGTTGATGGCGGCGAGGGTCCAGAACACGAAGGACTTGCCGAACGTGGTCGTCACGTTGTCGCTCTTCTGCAGCTGCGACAGACCGGCCGGCGGCAGGTAGAAGAACTGGCCGTCGACATCGCCGGTGCGCAGGGCGTTGATCGCGGTCGACTCATCGGCGATGAAGCTGAACGAGATCTGCTTCACCTTCGGCTTGACGGCGCTGTTCCAGTACGCATCGTTGCGGTCCATCGTGAGGCTCTTGCCCGAGTCCCACTTGCCCATCTTGTACGGGCCGGTGCACTGCAGGTTGCCCTTGGGCGTGCCGAAGTCCTGTCCTCCGGCCACGACGGCGGCCTTCTCGACGATCGCGCCGGCGGCGGAGCTCATCGCCTGGTTGAACAGCACGTCGGGCTTGGAGAGCTTGACCGTCACCTGAAGCGGACCGGTGACCGTCGCCGAGGCGACGTTGTGGAAGTAGTCCGACCAGTAGCTCTTGGTGTCGGGGCCGATCTGGCGCTGCAACGAGTACGCGACGTCCTCGGCGGTCATCGGGTTGCCGTCCCAGAACGTGACGCCGTCACGCAGCGTGTAGACCACCGTGGTGTCATCGGGCGTCTCGACCTTGCTGGCGAGGCCCGGTTCCGTGGACAGGTCGGGCTTCAGGCGCAGCAGGCTCTCGCACATGTTCGCGGTGACCGTGTTCTCCGCGTAGTTCCAGGTGAAGATCGGATCGATCGACGAGGGCTCGTACGGGAGATTCCACTTCAGCTGATCCACCGGCTCCGTGCCCGCGGGCGTGGTGGTGGCGAGTTTGTTGAGATCGAGCGAGAGCTCGGAGGGGCCGGACGTCTGTGCCTTGTGTGAACCGCTGCATCCGGCCAGAGCCAGAGCGGCGACGGTCACCACGGCTGCGGCGCCGAGTGCTGTCTTGCGAGGGACCACGAGAAACTCCTGTGTTTTCGGGTTGAGGTGAGGTGTTGCGGATGTGAGGGGGATGCGTCAGAGCAGCCGGCCGTGCCGGATGACACGGAGGGGTGCAGGTCGGTCGACCACGAGCTGGGCGATGGTCGGGGCGTCGAATTCGAGACGGGTGGCGCTCGTGGCGTCCGCATCGAGGGTCAGGTCTGTGATGCCGAGCATCCGGCCGCCCTCTGTCGAGGCGATCCGGTAGCACCGCTCGAGGTCGGCGTCGGTGATGGCTCCGGTCCGGTAGCCGAGCAGATGAGCGCGATCCACCATGCTCCCGGTGCCGTACGGGCTCCAGCTGTCGCGCACGCCATCCGACCCCGCGGCGAGCTGCACGCCGTGGGACTCGAACAGGTCCAGGTCGGGTACGGGATCCGGACCGAGCGCGCAGGTGGTGATCCAGAGGCGGGCGTCGGCGACCTCGTCCAGTGTGGCGCGCAACGACGGGAGCGTCCCGTCGCACAGGGCGAAGGCGTGACTGACGGTGACGCGGCCCTGCATTCCCGCGGCGCGGGTGCGGGCGGCGATCTCACGGATCTGCGCCAGCCCCTCCTCTCCCCCGTCGTGCAGGTGGATGTCGAGGTCGCGCCCCGACCGGGCGGAGAGCCCGAACACGGCGTCGAGGTGGCCGGCGACATCGCCATCGCGGCCGAGCGGATCGATGCCGCCGACGATGTCAGCTCCGGCGTCCAGGGACGCCGCCATGAGGTCGAGCGCGCCAGGATCGGTGAGCAGGCCGAACTGCGGGAAGCAGACGATCTGCACGGTGAGATCCGGGCCGATCCGCTCGGCCGCCGCTCGCACCCCCTCGACATGGGCGAGTCCGATGGCCGTGCCGACGTCCACATGCGCTCGCATTGCCAGGGTGCCGCTGCTCAGGGCCTGGGTGAGCAGAGCGTGCGCCCGTTCTTCGACACCCCGTCCGTATTCGGACAGCGCGAGGATGTTGTTGCGGATCAGCTCGTCGAGCGTCGCGGCCGGGCGCCGTGTCATCCACCGGTCGCCCCAGGACGTCTTGTCTGGATGGATGTGCGCGTCGACCAGACCCGCCGCGACGAGCGGACTGCGCTCGGGATCAGCTGCCATCGTGCTCCTGCTCCTCGTCCGGCGTCTTCGCCGGCTCGGATGATCGGGGGATCATCGTGTGGATATTCATCAGGTTATCTGACGTCTGACAACCATACGGTCAACATGGCCCACAATGGAACCGTGGAACCGATCCAACGCCGTTCACTGGTCGACACCGTCGTCGAGCGCCTCCAGACCGAGATCGCGGCCGGCACCTGGGGAATCGGCCAGCGCATCCCCAGCGAGGCCGAGCTCGTCGCGCAGTTCGGCATCAGTCGCCCCTCCGTCCGCGAGGGCGTGCGCGCTCTCGCGCAGCTCGGCCTCCTCGAGAGCCGACAGGGCGACGGCACCTATGTCATCGCACGCGATCCCACGGAGGTGGCGCTGCGTCGCACCCTCCGCGACGCCGACGCCCTGGAGGTCATGCGCGTGCGCCGTGCCCTCGACGTGCTGGCGGCCCGGGAGGCGGCGCAGAATCGGACCGCCGGCGATCTCACGGTCATCGAGACCGAACTCGTCGCGAGGAATGCGGCTGCCCGCCGAGACGACCAGGACGTGTTCATCGAGCACGATGTCGCGTTCCATCTCGCCATCGCCAGGGCCGCGCACAACGACCTGCTCGCCGGGATCTACGCGAGCTTCGACTCCTCGTTGCTCAACGCGGTCACCGCGAACGCGCCGGGATCCATGTCGATCGTGGCGACGAGCGCCGACCGGCACGAAGCCCTGTTCCACGCGATCCGCAACCAGGATCCTGATGCCGCCCAGGCGGCGGCGCTGGGCGTCGTGGACCAGTCGGAGAAGCTCCTGGACGCCTGACGCCGCCTCACCGGCATCGGCATACCGCGTTCGGAGTACGCGCACTTCATCCCGTGAGACGATGCGGTTCCCTCCGCGATCGACGAGGCTGAACGCGGCGGATCCGCCACCGAGTCCTGGAGCGCGAATGACGAGCCCTGCCCCCACGATCCCCGCACCATCGGCGCCGGTGCTCTCCGTGCGCGACGTGCACAAGTCCTACGGCCGAGGAAGCGGCCGTTTCGACGCGCTGAAGGGGGTGAGCCTGGACATCGCCGCCGGCGAGAGCATCGCGATCATCGGCAAGAGCGGATCCGGCAAGTCGACGCTCATGCACCTGATGGCGCTGATGGATGAGCCGAGTTCGGGGGCCATCGCGCTGAGCGGCCAGGACACGGCGACGTTGAAGGGGCGGGCGCTGAACCGGATCCGCAACAAGACGTTCGGGTTCGTCTTCCAGCAGTTCTTCCTGACCCCGAATCAGAGCGTTCTCGAGAACGTCGTGCTGCCGCTGAAGATCGCCGGCATCGGCGCAGGCGAGCGGAAGCGCCGCGGCATCGCCGCGCTCGCGCAGCTCGATCTCGCCGACAAGGCCAGGAACAAGGCAGTGAACCTCTCGGGCGGGCAGAAGCAGCGCACCGTCATCGCCCGTGCGCTGGTCAACGACCCGCGCATCATCTTCGCCGACGAGCCGACGGGCAACCTCGACTCGGTGACCGGAGGTGTCGTCGAGGACATCCTGTTCGCCCTGAACCGCGACCAGGGGATCACGCTTGTGATCGTCACCCACGATGAGGATCTCGCCGCAAGGTGCGACCGGCGCGTGCACATCAAGGACGGGCTGATCGAGGAGATGGCGGCATGAAGACGCTCGACCTCATCGGCACCGCGATCTCGAGCACCTTCCGCTCGAAGACGCGCACCACGCTCACCATCCTCGCGATCTTCGTGGGCGCTTTCACTCTCACCATCACCAACGGCCTCGGCACGGGCATCAACAAGTACATCGACGACACCGTCTCCGGCTTCGGCGCGAGCGATGTGCTGACGGTCACCAAGAAAGTCGACGCCGGCACTGCACCTGGCAGCACGGCCCCGAGGGAGTACGACCCGAACACGGCGACGACGGGCGGCGGGAGGGGTGGCGTCAGCACCGTCACCGTGCTGACGCAGAGCGACCTGGACGCTCTCGCGAGCGTGAAGGGCGTGACCGCGGTGAAGCCGGTCCGCGCGGTCTCGGTCGACTACGTGCAGTTCGGCGACGGCAAGAAGTACGTGATCAGCGCCGGCGGCCTCGTCGCCGGGCAGACCGTGAAGCTCGCCGCGGGTTCTGCGCCGAGCGATGCGAGCCGCGATCTGCAGCTCGCGCTGCCCACCGACTTCGTCACTCCGCTCGGCTTCTCGAGCGCCGCCGACGCCGTCGGCAAGACCGTCACGCTCGCGGTGACCGATGCGACCCGCACCCAGCACACGATCGAGGCGACGGTCTCCGGCGTCTCCGAATCGACGTTCACCCTGACCGGCGGCGCCGCGAGCATGCTGCCGAACGATGCCCTGACCGGGGCGCTCTACGAAGCCCAGCAGACGGGTGTGCACGCGGATCAGCAGAACAGGTACACACAGGCCCGTGCCTGGTTCGACGCCTCTTCCTCCCCCGCCCAGGTGAAGTCTCTGCAGGATCGTCTGACGGCCGCAGGCTTCAGCTCGACGACGGTCGCGCAACAGCTCGGCACCTTCAAGGCGGTGATCGACGGGATCGTGCTGGTCCTGAACGCCTTCGCGATCATCGCGCTGCTCGCCGCGAGCTTCGGCATCATCAACACCCTCTACATGTCGGTGCAGGAACGCACCCGCGAGATCGGCCTGATGAAGGCGATGGGCATGGGCTCAGGCCGCGTGTTCGGGCTCTTCAGCCTGGAGGCGACGTTCATCGGCTTCCTCGGCAGCGCGCTCGGCGTGCTCGGCGGAATGCTCGTCGGCAGCGTCGTGAGCCGGATCCTGGGGCGCACGCTCCTCTCGGATCTGTCCGGGCTGCAGCTCGTGGCGTTCGACGCGAGATCCATCGTGTCGGTGATCCTGCTGGTGATGGTGATCGCCTTCCTCGCCGGCACGCTTCCCGCGGCACGGGCTGCTCGCCAGGATCCCGTCGAGTCGCTCCGCTACGAGTAGTCCCGCGCGCCGGCGGCATCATCGGTGCCGTGAGCAGAGGTCGCGGTGCACGATACGGTGAACTCGTCGAACAGAACGCCCGAGAGGAACAGCATGCGCCCCTACCTGGACAAGGCGATCCCCGATGCGTGGAAAGCCGCCTCCGAGTACTCGGACGCGGTCGCGAGAGCGACGGCAGCGCACGGGCTCAGCACGGCCGAGGCCGAGTTCATCAAGGTGCGCGCGTCTCAGATCAACGCGTGCGCGTTCTGCCTCGACCTGCATGCGCGCGAGGCGCGCGGGGCCGGCATCACCCAGCAGAAGCTCGATGTGCTGCCTGCCTGGCGCGAATCCGACCTCTTCACCGAGCGGGAGAAGGCCATGCTGGCCATCGCCGAGGCCGCGACCCGGATGCCGCTCGGCGAGGAGGCTGAGGCCGATCTCGCCGCCGCCCGCGGGCTGCTGGGCGACGACGTCTTCGCGGCCGCGGAATGGGTCGCGCTGACCATCAACATGTTCAACCGGCTCTCCATCCTCAGCGAGCACCCGGTGCGCCCGCGCGATGCCGAAGGCAACCTCATCCGCTGATCCGCACCCGGAGGTGGGACATGATCCAGGGAATCGACACACGGCGGCCGCCATCAGGCCCGGGCTGCGCGGAATGCGAGCGCGACGGAGGGTGGTGGTTCCACCTGCGTCGTTGCGTGCAGTGCGGGCACGTGGGCTGCTGCGATGACTCCCTCGGCCAGCACGCCACCGCGCATGCGACCGGGACCGGCCACCGCTTCATCCAGAGCTACGAGCCCGGCGAGGACTGGTTCTGGGACTATCGCACGTCGCAGATGGTCGACGGTCCCGAGCTCGCCCCGCCGCGGAGCCACCCCGAGGACCAGTCCGCACCGGGCCCGGCCGAGCGCGTTCCCGCGGACTGGCAGGATCAGCTCCTTCGCGCCCGGGCCGAACGCGACGGCCGTTCCGGCTGAGCCGGACCGGATCCTTCGGACAGACCGGATCCTCCCTCGGCCGGACTCGCTCAGACGACTTCGGGCCCGCCGGAGCGATCCGACGGGCCCGAAGAGTGGGACGGCGCTTACTGCGCCACGGCCTCGTTCCGACGCGGCAGCACCCAGCCGGCGCGCGGGAAGTGGCACGTGTAGCCGTCGGGGTACCGGACCAGGTAGTCCTGGTGCTCGGGCTCGGCCTCCCAGAACGGGCCCGCCGGCTCGATCGCCGTCACGGCCTTGGCCGGCCACAGACCGGAGGCGTCGACGTCGGCGATCGTGTCGCGGGCGACCCGCTCCTGCTCAGGGCTGAGCGGGAAGATCGCCGATCGGTAGCTCGTGCCGATGTCGTTGCCCTGGCGGTTCAGGGTCGACGGATCGTGGATCTGGAAGAAGAACGCGAGGATGTCGCGGTACGTGGTCTTCGACGGGTCGAAGACGATCTCCACCGCCTCGGCATGCCCTGGGTGGTTCCGGTAGGTGGCGTGCTCGTTGCTGCCGCCGGTGTAGCCGACGCGCGTGCCGAGCACTCCGGGCTGGCGGCGGATGAGGTCCTCCATGCCCCAGAAGCAGCCACCGGCGAGCACGGCGGTCTCGGCGCCCGGGACGCGGGCGATGGATCCGGTATCGGCGGGTCCGCTGGTCATGATGCATTCTCCTCTGGGGTCTGCGGGGTGGTCTCGAACAGTCCACGGTACGCGCCGTAGCCCTGCTCCTCGAGCTCGGCCGCGGGGATGAACCGGAGCGATGCCGAGTTCATGCAGTATCTCAGCCCGCCGGCGTCGCGCGGGCCGTCGTCGAAGACGTGCCCGAGGTGGCTGCCGGCGCCCGCCGAGATCGCCTCGGTGCGCACCATGCCGAACGTGCGGTCGGTCTTGGTGGTGACGGCGTCCGCATCGATCGGCCGGGTGAAGCTCGGCCAGCCCGTCCCGCTGTCGAACTTGTCCGTGGACGAGAACAGCGGCTGCCCCGACACCACGTCGACGTAGATGCCCGGCGCATGGTTGTCCCAGTACTCGTTGCGGAAGGCCGGCTCGGTGCCACCCTCCTGCGTCACCCGGTACTGGTGCGCGGTGAGGGCGTTCAGCCCCTCGGCCGTGCGGCGGTAGTCGGTGGGATTCATCGTGATGCTCCTCCTCTGGCGCCGCTGGCTGCGGCGTCATAAGGAAGAACCACGATCGCGGCGGTTTTGGTCCCGCGAAGCTATGCAGCTGCTGTGAGTTCGGGTCCGCGGTTCAGTCGCCCGCGCCGACCGCGTCCCTCGCGGGGCGCCGGCCGGCGAGCAGCACAGCGAACCCGGCCACCACGCACACGGCGGTCAACGCGACGAAGGAGAGCGTGAACGAGGCTCCCGCGGCAAGAGCGCCGATCGCGAGCGCGCCGACGCCGGTGCCGGCGTCGAACGCGACGTTCCATGCGGTGCTGGCGACCCCTCTCGCGTGCTCTCCGGCGAGCTCGAACGCCCGCACCAGCGTCACGTTCTGCATGATGCCGAAGGACGTGCCCACGAGGATCGCGCCGACGATGAGCAGGATCGGGCCGGCGAGCCCGACGACGCCGGAGATCGCAGCCGCGATGGCGGCGAGCCCCAGCGCCGCGATCGCGAGTCCCGGAAGGATGAAGCGATCTGCGCCGTACCGGTCGGCGAGTCCCCCGACGAACCAGCGCGCGAACGTCGCGGCCGCGGTGTAGAGGAACAGGGACACGACGGTGAGCACCGCATCGGGCACGAACTGCGGTGTGAACGTCGTGATCGCCCCGCCCGCACAGGTGACGGCGGTCAACGCGAGGATGGGCGGTACGAGCCGCACCAGTGCGCGACGGTCCTCGCTGCGGACCTCGTGCGGCGCCGGGCTCGGGCGTTCTGCGTCCTGGATGTCGGCCGTTGCAACAGCCCGTGCGTGCTTCGCGATCGCGGCGCCGGCGGCGATCGCGAACGGGATCCCCACGAGCGGCAGCGCCGCGACGGCCAAGGCGACCGGCAGACCTGCCTCGTCCGCGATCCACGGGGCGACCGGGGTGAGCACGAGCTGGGCGCCGGCGACCGCGAGCCCGTAGGCGCCGATCGCGCGTCCGCGTCGCTCGGGCGGGAACAGCGTGCCGACCGCGGAGGATCCGCTCACCGTGACGATGCCGAACCCGATCCCGCGCACGGCGGCGAGGACCAGGACCTGCCCCGGCGTCGTCGCGACGATCTCGCCGAGCGCCGGCAATCCGAGCAGCAGACAGGCGAGTGCGAGACTGACCCGCCACCCGATCCACGACCGCATCCGCTCCACGACGAGCTGGGTGAGGATCGTGGCCGCCATGAGCACCGCGTTGACGAGTCCTGCGAGGAACTCGTCCCCACCGAGCGCGACCATATGCAGGGGCGCGACCGGCAGCATCACCGCGAAGCCCGCGAACGCGAACGTCGTCATCGCCAGCAGCGCGGGCATGCCGGGCTCGCGCCACGGCGGGCCCGCGGGATTCGCGATCCGCACCGCGTCACCCTGATCCTGAGCGCTCATCACCGCGCCACCCTATCGAGTCCTGTGCGCCTCGAGGTTCGCCCCTGCTGCCCTGACGCATCGACAGCACGGACTGCCGGTGCCAGAATTCGACGTACGGGGGCTGGACGAGGGGACGTCGTCATGGGCGGACATCCTGAGGCCCCGCGGATCCGCGGCCGTACACGCGGCGCCTGCGCCCTGGCCGTTCTCGCTCTGCTCCTCACCGCGTGCTCAGCCGGCGAGGCGCGACCGGGGCCAGGCTCGACTCCCGCCCCGACCGTGACGCCGCCGGCCCCGATCGCGGGGCTCTTCGACGTCGGCGGCGGGCGCAGGATCTATCTCGAGTGCCGCGGGAGCGGGCCGGCGACGGTCATCCTGATCGGCGGTCTGCGCGCGGCCGCGGACTACTGGAACCGCACGGACACGAAGCCCGCCACCGTGATGCAAGCCGTCAGTGAGAACGCCCGGGTGTGCGCGTACGACCGCCCCGGCACGGTGCGGGAGGGCAACGCGTTCAGCAGATCGGATCCGATCCCGCAGCCGTCCAGCGAGCGCTCGGCGGTCGCCGACCTCCACGCGCTTCTCACCGCCGCCGACGTGCGCGGCCCGCTCGTGCTGGTCGGTCATTCCTACGGCGGCTGCATCGCACGGCTGTATGCATCGACCTACCCCGATCAGGTGAAGGGGATGGTGCTGGTCGACGCGCTCTCCGAGGCGGTCGCCGACGCGATGTCGCCCCAGCAGTACGCCGAGCTACAGACGTCACAGCAGGTGCCTGCCGAGGATATCGTCGCCTACCCGGGCATCGAACGGCTCGATGCGGACGCCGTGAACGAGCAGCTCCGCTCCGCACCGCCGACCCGGCCGATGCCGCTCACGGTGCTGTCGGCCGACCGCCGCATCGCGCCGCAGTGGCAGGCGATGATCGACTCGGGTCAGCTGCCGCCCGGGACGCCGAGCGACCTCGGCGCCGCGGTGGACAAGGCGCAGCAGATCTCGCAGGATTACCAGGCGCATCTCGTCCCGGGCGCAGTGCACATCACCGACACGCACAGCGGCCACGACATCCCGCTCGACAACCCCGTGATCGTGATCGACGCCATCCGTGACGTCATCGCCAGGACGCGGTGAGCGTGCCCTCCCGCCGACCGTTCAGCCGGCCGCGATCCACGGCCGCGTGAACCCGAGCACGCGCTCGCCGTCGAGGTCGGCGAGCGAGACGCCGACGAACGCGGTCGCCCCCTCCGAGCTCTGCCAGCGGAAGCGGTATTCGTCCGACATCACCGCCGCGGCGATCACAGCACCGGCCGATTCTGCGGTCTGGGCATTCGCGAAGGCCCCCGATGACCGCGCGATGTACGCGGCGAGAAGCGATGCGTACGGTCCGCCTTCGTCGGGTCGGACGACGTTCGCCACGAAGGAGCTGGCGACGGCCGCGGGCTCGATGACACTGACGCGGACGCCGAAACGCTCTGCCACCACGGCGAGGGACTGCATGAACCCCTCGACCGCGAACTTCGCGCCGCAGTACGCGTCGGCGAACGGCTGCCCCACGGTGCCGCCCACGCTCGTGACGGTGAGGATGCGCCCGCTGCCGCGCTCGCGCATGCCGGGCAGCACGAGCTTGGTGAGGTTCACCGGCGCCAGGTAGTTGACGTCGAGCTGGTCCTGCACCTGCTGCATGCTGAGCTGCTCGGCGGTGGCGACGCTGCCCCGGCCGGCGTTGTTCACCAGCACGTGGATCCCGCCGTGTTCGGCCTCGACCTCGGCGACGAGCCTCGCCGCAGCAGCGTGATCCACGACGTCGAGCGCGCGCACCTCGACCTCGACGCCGGCGGCTGCCGCCGCATCCTGCAGCTCTCCGGCGCGGCCCACATCGCGCATCGTCGCCACCACATGCAACCCCCTGAGCGCGAGTTCGATCGCGGCATGCAGTCCCATGCCGGAAGAGGTCCCTGTGATCAGTGCGACATCGGTCATGCGAGAACACTATGCCCGTTGCGCTCGCCCGCAGCACCGGATCCTCGCCCGCCTCGGAGGTCCCCCGGGATCATTCTTTTCGCATGGGCTCCGCGCCGCGTGGATACCCGTCCGGCCGGCGGCCCGGGGCCCAGGGACCCCAATGCGGCGGCGCCGCCTCGCTCGGGCTGAGAGACGCGTACCGTCGCCAGGCCGAGACGTAGCGGAAGCCCGCGTACCACACAGCCAGCGCCACGACGCAGAGCCCGATCAGCACACCCGCCACGACCGCGACGGCTACCGGGGCGCCGAGCGCCGTGCACATGCCCCCGACGAACATCCCGGTCACGGTCGCATTCACCAGGACGCTCAGCAGCAGCGACGAGCCGAGGATCTGCTCGATCCCGCTGCGATGCCGGAAGAACGAGTAGGTCACCCGCATGCCGAGCTCGTCGTCGTGCGTCGATGCGAGGAAGTAGGCGGCGGCCTCCGGATCCACATCCGCGTAACCGGCCCGGATGCGGTTCATCGCCGTGACGTACATGAAGTCCTCTTCGGAGACCACGAGCACGCGCATCAGCGTGAGCAGCCCGACGGCGGCGAGGAAGCCGAGGATGCCGAGCGCCGCCGGAGGGAACCAGGCCGCGAAGTGCGAGGCCTGCCCGAGGAGCCCGATCGTGACGAGGCCTGCGGAGACGAGGGTGAGGTGGATCGTGATCCGGGTGAGCACTTCGCTCTGCGCTGTGCTGCGCGCGGCGAGGAGCCCCCAGTGCTCGGTCGCGAGGATCTGCAGCCGGCGCGCCAGTGCCGCGTCGGCGGCGCCATCGCCGGCATCCGTCGCCATGATCCATGGTCCCACCGCGACGGGGACGGCGGAAGGCTCGACGACAGCTCCTCACCCGGCTCAGCCCTATCCTGAAGAGACGAGGAGGGGCACATGGTCTCAAGCGGTCACGGCCAGGGCGGTACGCGGCGCGTCACGCTGACCGAGGTGGCCCGCCGCGCCGGCGTGTCGAGATCGGCGGCCTCCTTCGCCCTCAACGGCCGGACAGATCTGCGCATCTCCGAGGAGACATCGGCGCGCGTCAGGCTCGCGGCCGAAGAGCTCGGCTACAGCCCCAACACCACGGCGAAGACGCTCCGCACGGGGAAGTCCGGCACGGTCGCTCTCATCTCGGATTTCATCGGCACGACGTCGTTCGCGAACGCGATGGTGCGTGGAGCGCTGCAGACTCTGCGCGCCGCGAACACCCTGCTCTACACCGTCGACACGCAGGGCGACCCGGAGGTCGAGGCCAAGCTCCTGCAGAACCTCCTGGACCGGGACGTCGACGGGTTCCTGTACGCATCGATGTTCACCCGGCACGTCGACCTCCCCCCGCTCACCCGGAACGCGCCGCTCGTGTTGCTGAACTGCGTGTCCTCCGACGTCGCCGCGGTGATCCCGGACGAGCGTGCTGCCGGTGAGACGGCGGCATCCGCGCTTCTCGACGCCGGCCATCGCGACGCGATCTGGTTCGTCGGATCCTTCCCCCCGGGATTCACCGGAGCCGCGGCGTGGAACGGCTGGAGCCCGCTCGCGCTCACCGAGCGGCTGGATGGAATAGAGACGAGGCTCGGCAAGGCCGGGACCGCCCTTGCCGGCACGATGCCGATCGAGACCGATTGGGACGTCGAGAACGGACGTGCGGCCGTGGCGCGCGCCCTCGGCGCCGGCAGAATCCCGACCGCGCTGATCTGCGCCAATGACGCCCTCGCCGTCGGCGCCTATCACGCGCTCTCGGATGCAGGGCTGCGGGTTCCGCACGACGTCTCGGTCATCGGCTTCGATGGCAGCCCGTTGACCCAGGCAGTGCTCCCCCGGTTGACATCTGTGGCGCTCCCCTATGAGGAGCTCGGCAGAATCGCGGCTGGGATGCTGCTCCAGGACACTCGGCCCTCTGCTCCTGTCCGCGTGCCGATGCCCCTTGTCCGGGGGGCATCCGTCTCGGCTCCTTCTCCGCGCGGCTGACCTCCTCACGCCCCGCGCTTGATCAAGAATTGACAGGTGCTATACCCGTATAGCACTATGACCTGACGCGGATCTGCGATGAGCGAGACCGCCGCCCGGCTACGAAGGAGTAATCGCATGTTCACATCAAGATCCGACAGAGGCTCCCTGAGCGCGTGGTGGGTCGGATTCGTCTGCGGCATGGCCACATTCGTCGACACCGGCGTGACGACGGGGATCCCGATCGCTCTGGTCCTCTTCCAGGCGCCCGCTGCCGGACAGCCGGGACTCACGCCGAACGACGTGGGCCTGCTCACCGGCGTCCTGACGGCGGGCGTCGCGATCGGCTCCCTCCTCGGCGGCCGGCTCGGCGACCGCTGGGGGCGGCGCACGGTCTTCCTGCTGACGATGGCCGTCATCGTGCTCGGCGCCGCCGCACCGCTGCTCGGCCTCGGTCTGCCGATGCTCGTGATCGGCATCGCTCTGATCGGCATCGGCGTGGGCGCCGACCTGCCCGTCGCCCTCGCGACCATCGCGGAAGCGGCTCAGGATCGCAATCGTGGCAAGATCCTGGTCTTCTCCAACCTGCTCGGCGGGTTCGGCATCCTTCTGGCGGTGCTCCTCGCGATCAACTTCGGCGCGGCCGGGCCTCGCGGCGGACTGATCATCTTCGGCGTCTTCGCCGCGATCGCCCTCGCCGTGCTGGGGCTGCGGCTCACCATCCCCGAGTCGACGGCATGGCTCGTCGCGCGAGACGAGCGCCGCGCGGGCATCCACACGGTGCGCGCCGAGCGCGGACGTCTCCGCGACTTCGGGCGTGCCGCCTACCGCCGCCCGTTCCTGACGCTGGTCGGCTACTACACGCTCGCCGCGATGGCGACGAGCGTGGCCGGCAGCTTCGGCACCTTCGTCGCGGTCAACGTCTCCCACTCCTCGATCGCGGAGTACAACTCCTGGACGATCCTCGCGATGCCTGCGGCCGTCGTCGGCGCGCTGTGGTTCATGGCCGTGGTGGACACCAAGCTGCGGATGTCGTACTACGTGATCGGGGCGATCGGCGTGGTCGCTGCGAACCTGCTTCCGGTCATCCTGAACTTCACCCTCCCGTCGATCATCATCGCCACGGTCGCGACCGTGTTCTTCGGAGCATTCTGCTTCGAGACGATCATGAAGGTCTGGACGCAGGAGTCGTTCCCGACGATGCTCCGCGCCACCGCGCAGGGCACGATCTACGCGGTCTCCCGGTTCGCCACCGCCGTCCTCAATGTCGTGACGCCGACGCTCGTCCTGCTCAACCCGAGCATGCTGTACATCGGGGTATCGGTGCTCGCCGGAGCCGGGTTCCTCATCGGCTGGCTCGGGTTCCGAAGGAACGCGCGCAACGAATTCGTCCTCGAGTCAGAACTCGTGACGTCAGCGGTCAGGACAGAGGCGACGACAGCATGACCCGCCGGCCCCAGCAGCCCGTGCAGAAGGAGTCCGCATGACGACGATCGCCCCGTTCCAGACCCAGGTCGACGGGATCACCCTCCGCGGAGCGCAGTATCTGCCGGCGGGTCCGGGCCCGTTCCCCACCGCGATCCTCTTTCATGGCTTCGGGGCATCGCACGTGGAGTTCTCGTCGGTGTTCGTCGCGCTCGCAAGGCGCCTCGCCGCCGTCGGCGTCGCCTCCATCGCCTATGACCGCGCAGGCCACGGCGAGAGCGACGGCGAGTTCTACGACACCTCCGTGTCGCTGGACGTCCGCCATGCGCACCAGGCCCTGGCGTCGATTGCCGGTCTCGACACGGTCGATGCCGACGACCTCCACCTCGTCGGAATGAGCCTCGGCGCGGTCATCACCTCGGTCCTGGCCGCGGAGACCGAATTGCCGTTGCGTTCCCTGACGATGTGGTCCACGGCGGCAGTATTCGCCGACGAGATCCGCGGGGGCGCCTTGCAGGGCCGGTCGCTCGACGCGCTCGACACCGATGGCTACTTCGACTTCCTCGGCATGAGACTGGGCCCGGCGATGCGCGACGATGCGGTGTCCTTCGATGTCTACGGTCGCGCCTCCGGCTACGCCGGGCCGGTGCGCCTGCTCCACGGCACGGAGGACTTCGTCCCCGTCGCCTACGCGGAGCGCTACCTCGAGATCTACGGCGACCGGGCCGATCTGACCGTCGTGGACGGAGCAGACCACGGCTGGGCGCAGGTGACCCAGCGGGAGATCGTGCTCTCGCGGACGACGGAGTTCATCGAAGCGAAAGCCCACCGAACGGAGACGAAATGACCAGCACAGGCCATGGAACGATCGTCTCGCTTCCGAGCGGGACCGTGCGCCTGGAAGGCCACCTCGATCTGATCGAGACGCCGGATGGCGTCCGCCCGGTGCGGATACCTGTGAGCCGGTGGAGCCACTTCCCCCCGGCCGGCGAGATCCTGCGCGCCATGGCGTCGAACGCGAGCGGAGTGCGGCTGCGGGTCCATACCGAAGCCACGCGGTTGACGCTCCGCGTCCGCTGCACGCGCATCCGGATCGGCGAGGCCGTACGCCCCGGCGATGCGTTCGTGGCACAGGTCGAGGGGACGACGGTGGCGGTCGCTCAGGCGCCCGATACGCAGACGATGCACATCTCGCCTGCTGCCGACGAAGCCACCGTGATCGCACACAGCGAGACCTCGACCGTCGAGCTCGCGCCCCTTCCCGCCGGGCCGAAGGTCGTGACGGTCTTCCTCCCCCAAGGCATGACCGTCGACCTCGTCGACATCGTCGGGGATGCCCCCGTGCTGCCCGCTCCCCCGAGTGATCGCCCGGTCTGGCTGCATCACGGAAGCTCCATCAGTCATTGCGCGGAGGCCGATCTGCCCACGAGCGTCTGGCCGGTCTTCGCTGCGGAGCTCACCGACCTCGACGTCATCAACCTCGGCTTCGGCGGCCAGTGCATGCTCGACCCGTTCGTCGCGGACGCGATCGCCGCCGCACCCGCGGACGTCATCTCGTTGAAGGTGGGCGTCAACATCGTGGGTGCGCGATCGATGGATCAGCGCACCTTCGCCCCCGCGCTGCACGGCTTCATCGATCGGATCCGGGCCGGTCATCCGAACACCCCGATCGTGCTGTGCTCATCGATCCTGTGGCCTGGCAGCGACGAGATCCCGGGACCCAGCGACGTGGAGTTCTTCGATGACGGAGGCATCCGCTGCTTCACCGCAGGCGACCCCGCCGACATCGGCAGGGGCGCGCTGACTCTTGCGGAGTCCCGCCGGCACATCGAGCATGTCGTCGATGTCCGTCGCCAAGCGGGCGAGAACATCTCCTACCTGGACGGGCTCACCCTCTACGGCCACGCAGATGCAGACCGCCACCCCCTTCCCGACTCCCTGCATCCCGACACGGCGCTCTATGAGGAGATCGCCCGACGCTTCGCCCACCGCGTGTTCGGCCTGGAAGGCCTCTACCCGAGAGCGGCACTCGCCCGGAAGGCGTGACGACGCAGGCCTGGCGTCTTGGGAGGGCGCGGCTCCGGCCGCGCCCTCCTCTTGTGTAGTGACACGGCGCGTGTATCGATACGGCGGCGCGCCCCCACGCGGCGGCGAAACCGACCGCACAGGTCAGGCATCTCGGTGCACGACCGTCGAACGTCGCCTCAGAGACGGGACGCCGCCTCCGACGGATCGCACGAGGACAGCACCGCGAGCGGGCCACATCGTTCAGCAGACGACGAGAGGCCCGATCCTCACGGATCGGGCCTCTCGTCTTTGGTCGGGCTGACAGGATTTGAACCTGCGACCCCTTGACCCCCAGGCGTCCAGACAGCGTCGTCGAGGCCGAAATCCGCGTGATTCCGGGCCTCAGATCATGGAGCGCGACTCACGAGATGCATGAATTGCATGGTTCTGGTCCCCTTCTGGTCCCCCGCTCGGAAGGCGATGAATAGGACCGAATCTGGCACGACGCGAGTCAGGAGCGCGGGGTCTATCTCGGCCCGGCGGCCTATACGTGCTTGCGAATCCACTCCCAAGTGTCCTTCGTCAGCCAGCCCTGACGATCCTGGCCTGAGATGTCGACGACGAACAGCCAGCCGCTGTCGTCCATCGCACCTCGTAGGTGGGTGTACACGGAGTCTGCCGACTTGTTGGATACCACAATCCATGTGGACTTCATCAAGTTTGCCCATGTGCCATAGGACTTGATGCGCTCTATTAGCGACTCATAGTCCTGCCCCGGTGCGTTCAGGTCATAAGTGACCAGGTATGCACTCATGCATTCTCTCCTCTCAAATCTCTTGCATTCACGCCTGGGAGACTGCCCCTGGGGCCGTGTCAACGGTTTCAAGCAAGCCAGCGTCGCTGGCGATCCCCGACGTTCCCTGTCGCGTGTCGGCACGGGGCGTGAAACCTACCGGCTCGTTCGCGGCTTTCCGCTTCCCGAGATATGCGAGTGACCGAAGAGCGGTGTGAAGCTCTTCAATATCCTCGATGGCCTCGCGTGGGTCATCATCGAGGTGGAACCGAGGTCGCCATGAGCGCATCTCAGCCCGAACGTCTTCGGCTTCCTCGGAGTTGTCGAGTTGTCCAGAGATCTCCTCGATGAGCAGCAGGACGTGCTCGCGCGTTGCAGTAGAGACATGCTCTCGCATGAATCGATCTCGCGCGCGGTTGATGCGGCTGGAGACGCGTTCGACGCTCTCGGCGCGAACCGCTGCTCGCTGTCTCACACCGAGAGCCGTGAACAGCTGACGGAAGTTCGCGGCCAGGAGCTGGCGATCCTCCTCTTGCACCGCGTCGCTCGCGAGTTCTGTCAGAACACTCCGGGCAAAGCCGATCTTGTTCAGTTCGAAGCTCGCCTGTGACGTGAGCTTGCGGATGGCTTGCTCCAGAGCGTCTATCGTACCTTTGGCTCCCGCTTTGGTCGGTGCTTCATCGAACACCGTGCCAGCGCTGAGCCCGAGCGTCGAGATATCAATGTCGGGGACGAATTCAGCGCAGTAGCGGCTCGCAGCTGCGATCGCGATGTTGAACGGGATCAGATCTTCAATGGCGACCCTGCCGTGCGGGTTGTCGGTCGTGATGCCTTCGAGTTCTGCATCGGATAGTTGAAGCACGAGGTCGTCCGCGATGAGTGGCTTGCGTCGAGCACCACCCTTTCGGATCGTTGCCCGAGCATCGTTGCCTGCTTTATCGCCGTCGAGCAGCGCTATCACCGCCGGCTGTTCGATGTCACGCCCTCGGGCCAGGTAGATCAGGTACGGCACCTGGCTGACCCCGCCGGCAGGGACGAGGGTGATGCGGTTGAGGTCAAGCCTTTCGCGGTCGGGCGCGTTCTGACGTCCCAGCCAGCTCGAGATCCCGGCGAGCAATATCTGATCCGACGGTCCTTCCAGCATGAGGTTGCAGGTGCCGATGAAGGCTGTCTCGCCCACGAAGCTCCCGAACGCAGATCTGAGGGGTTCGTAGTGGTTCTGCGCGACGCTCGCGACGATGCGCGTACCTTCGTCGTGCTCGCCCTTTTCGAGTACCCGAATGCGCTCGGCGTGGTTCTTGTCGATCAGGAATGGGGAGTGCGTGACGTACAGGACCTGAACTGGAGCGCGGGCGTCGTCTTCGGGGTCGGCGAAGTCTGCGAACACTCTTAGGAGATCCTGTTGACCGGAACTCGATAGGAAACGGTCAGGCTCGTCCATCAGCAGGATCTCTGGTCGTCCGTCGCTCGGTGCTTCGTGAGCGAGGTATTGCACGAAGTAGCTCAGGAAGTACTTGAGGCCATCGCTTCTCTCGTCGAATCCATACGAGCGTCCAGTCCGATCCCGGATCATGAAGACCAGGTCGTATTCAAAGAGGGCAACGAACAACTCGAACTGACTGTCCTGCGTCCACCAGTGCGGGAAATTGAGTGCCTTGGACAACTCGCTGTTGATCGTGTCGACGATGCTGTTCGCGTACCCGTCCTTGGTGCGGACTGCGTTCTGCAACTCCACGAACTGGGAACGGTCGAGGCCTGCGACCTTGAGCAACAGATCAGCGGCGAGATGGTACTTCTTGAGCTCCTTTTCGTCGATTGATGTCGAGGTCTTGAAGGAAGTCGAGATCTCGTTCGCCTGGCTGACAACGGAGTCTTTCGAGTCGAACCAGTTGGAGTTGTTCGTGAAGGCATCCCAGATGCTGCGAAGCACACTGCGTCCGACTGCTGTCGTCGCTTTTCCTGTGGCCAGGAACTCCAGGGGGACGCTATCTGGCAGGGGCACATCGGCGTCTATGTTGAACGGCGCTGGAAGTCCGGTTTCGTTCAAGAGCGTCGGCTTCTTGACATGGATGGGTTCCATCCACTGGTCGCCGCGGTGGGCGTATAGACGAAGTTGCGGGGTCGTGTTCATCCGGAAGATGGCAACACGATCAGTTCTGCTGAGTCCTGTCTCGCCGGTCGCTTCCTCTATCGCCTTGATGTCAGCATCACTGATATCTCGGAACTCGGCTCCGAACTCTGGCCGAATGAGTGTCTTGTCCACGGAGAAGAACGGCGAATAACGGCAGAAGTCGCTTCTCTCATATCCTTCGCCGGTCAGCGCCGCGCGGACGGCGGCGAGTACCTGGCTCTTGCCTGACTCATTGCCGCCGACGACAGTAGTGATCTGGTCTTCCAGGCGCAACCGCACGAACGGGTACTGCGCTCCGGAAGGTGTCCCGTCCCAGGGGTCAGGGCTGTAGTTCGGATTCGACAGTCGAACGTAGTCATAGTTCAGGGAGCGGAAGAATCTTGCGTAAACGGCGGTGAGCTTCATTGCGTCAACCTTTCGGGACAGGTGATATCGGTGGAGCTTTCAGACGGGTAGGTGAACACACGAAAAGCTCATGACCTCAGAGAGCTTTGCGCAGGGCCTCGAAAAACGACTTGACCGTCGTTTCATTGCTATCAACCCACAGTTCGGCGAGCACCCTGAGCACGCGCGGACGTCCGTATTCTGCGCCGAGGTCATTGACCCAGTCGTGCGCGTCAACGCCTTCTTTTGTGTCGAGGAATCGCGAGAGTTCGCCGTCGGGAACGTTCAGTTTCGCTGCCAGCCGCGGGACGTCTGCTCGAAGTGTCCGGAAGAGAACATCTGGGTCGCTCTCTGTGGGCAGGAAGAGGGCTGGCCACCGATTCTGTTTGGATTCATGGATTTCCGCGCGCTTATCGCCGTCGAAGAGGTATGCGTACACGATCTCGGGCTGCGGAGGCCGAGGGAAGTGCTCTTGAAGCTCGACCATGTATCCGGACCCGTTCCCCCAGACAACCGCGCTTGCTCTTGCGAACCGTCTGTCATAGGCCTCGATGAGGACGTGGGCAAGCATCCATGCCGACTCGTCCTCTACGAAGAAGACATGTCGAATCGGGGGCCGCGCGAGAAGAGTGTCGGCTACTGTCGGCTCGTCCTGGCAATGTGTTGCGAGAGCCGTGCCTTCATCGCCAGTACGCACGAGGACGAATGCCTGCTCTTCGAGCGCGTCCGCAATCATCTCAGAGGAGTGCGTCGTCACAATCAACCGCCATTCGCGGTCCAAGCAGATCCTGAGCAGGCGAACCAGTAGTGCTGAGGCACCAATTGGTGGCAGGTAGGCGTCGGGCTCATCGAGTAGGAGTGTGAGGCCCTCGACATCTCGGTACTGTTCGAGGATCCAAAAGAGGAGGTGAACAGAAAACTCGCCCAGCCCCATCTCGCGCGATGAGTAGTGAACCCCTTTGTGTTGGACTTCGAAGTACGGGAGCAGTGGTTGCTCGCCGCCCCAGCGGAATCGTTCAGCGACTGCCTTGTCGCTCGGCTCCACCTCGAGTGCATACCAATCAATGAGTTCGTACTCTCGGCCGATGACGCGCTGGACGTCGTCCTGCCGGTCCTCGTCGGGGCCGAGGACATCGAACTCGGCTTTCATCTCGTCGAAGTCTTCGCGTGACCGCAGCACCGTCAGTGCTTGTTCACAGAGAAAGTGAAGGTCCAGAAGTAGTCCGTCGTCTCCTAGATGGTCTGTGATGGAGCGCAAGAGACGCGTCTTTCCAGCGCCGTTGCGTCCCCCAATCACGAGGCACGGTGTCGACAAATCGAGGGTGATCTCGTCGAACTTGGCGATGGCTGGCGGGTCCGCTCGTCGCTTCTTCTTGAGAGAGCGCCAGACTTTGACCTCTTCAGCCCGTCTCACGGCGCTGCTTCGGGCTGGACGAGCGGGTCACCCCAACGGACCCTTTCGAGGTAATCCGCCACGAGCGTTTGGGCGGAATCTGGTTCCTTGTCGAGTGCCGCAAGAAGCTCGCTGGAGTCCCGGTGAGGTGGCGTACCGTACCGAGCCCCGGAATATAGATGGACAGCAAGGTCACGGATCAAGACCGACGAAACGTCCGTCACGCGGTATGAAGATCGATCATCGTAAAGTCGCAGCATCGCTGCTAGCGCCCGACTTTTCCCGTTGTCCGCTAGTTGTTCGCCTCTCTTGACGAGCGCGCGGTCCACCTCAAACTGAGTCAGCAGTGTCGACGGCACCGACCCGTCAGCAAGAGGCGCCCAATGGCAATAGATCAGCCACGTCTGAAGCGTGCCCTTGTTGAACTTGACTCGCGCATCACTCTCGTTGATCTGTCGAAGCAACTCTGCACCGGCACCGCGAACACTTTCGATTGTCTCGTCTGAAAACGGCTTCGAAGATCGGTAAAACTCTTCAACAACGTTGTTGTTGATGTGCTGTCGCAGATTCCCAACTTCGAACGCGACACAAGTTCGCGCGATGATGTCATCGTAGGCAAGGCGCCCGTTGGTGAAGCCAATCTTGGAGCTATTCAGCAGGCCAATCTCGGTGAGGTCGTCCACCATCTGCCTGACCTGATCGCGAGCCTTACCATGAAGGGCGTTACGCTTTTCGGGCGGAGTAAGATTGTACGCCTGATTGAGCCGAAAGAAGAGTTCGTTTGGCTCCTGGGGTCCGTACTCGCTGAGAGTGATGATGGGCAAGACAAACCTGTTTACAGCTTTCCGAACGGCAAGTGGCAGCCTCGAGTACTTCAACCCATTGAGGCTCGCAACGAGTTCGTCGTGCGGCTCGATAGTGCCGTCGATCTTTACCTTGTCCGCGAAGAAGTCGCGAATCGCTGCAAGCCTTTGCTGCCCGTCTAGGACAACTTCCTCGCCGTCGGTATCCACCACGATGTGTATCGCAGGGACATACCATTCGCGAAGGATGGTGTCGACAAGGCGCTGGCGTCGCTTCGTATCCCAGATCTCTCCGCGCTGAAAGTCGGGCTGGAGGTCCAGTTCACCGGCGTTGATCCGGCTCACAATTGTTTCGAGCTGAAGATCGGACTTGTCAAGCTTCATGGGTCTGCTCCTCCACCAGCGAGTTGGCCCGCGTTCCCGCGTCCATCCGCCGTCTGCGAGCGACCTTATGCAAGTTCACTGGCGTGGCGTCAAGGACACGTTCTACCATCTTCGCGAGAAACGTCGATGGGCTGAGATGGTCCGGAACCGCGTCGTGCCGAATGGTGACGATTGGAAGGTTCGCCAGTGCGCGGTCAACTTCCGACGGTGGGACATCCGAAAGCTCAGTGCCAGCATCCTCGTCAACGGTCAGACCGGCCGCGGCAAGAGGATCTTCGAGTTCTTCACCACTTTCCGTAGGCGGAGCGAGTGTGTCAGCGTACTCGATCATCACTAGACAGGTCGCATGATAGGCGTCGTCTTCACGTCCGAGCTTACCGAGCAGGTCGATCAGCCACTCGGCGGTATCCGGCTCCTTCTGGAGGATGTCGGAACGCAGTCCGAAGACGAATCCCAGGGCAGCGAGGGGATGTCGCAGGCGAAGGTTCTTGGCGTCGCCGTAGGATTCTTCGACGCGGTTGGCAGCGTTCTTGCCGTACGAAGAGTCCATTCGTTTGGTGGAGATCAGCAACTCTGGTCCGGTTGCCCAGTCAGTCATGATGACGTCGACTTGTTTGAGGTAGTTCTTGCCCAAGATGTTGGCGCTGGCAGAGGTGACTCCGGCAACGGCCGAGCTCCGCGTCAGTCGGGCGTTGAGTTGCGCGCGTTCCTTCGCGGGGACGGCTTTGAGGAGGTTGGCGACGGGCATCGGCAGGATACGGGGATGAGTGCCGCGCGGCCAGGTTGCGTCAGCATCAAAGCCTGCGCGACGGAGTTCGTAGCTCAGCCACACGTCGAGGGATAGAGCTGGCACACCGGTGCGGGTGTCAACGCCGAGGTACAGCGGAACGCCGAGGAGACGTACCAAGGTTTCGTAATCAGGGGCGTACTCCAGTCGCCCGTCGGCGTGCCTGCTCCAAGGGTTCGTGTAGGCCCCGGCGGGAGCAGCTTCCGCGACGATGCGGTCGAAGATGACCCATGCTCTTTCCTTCGCGCTTGGTTCAGCGGCCACTTCGCCCCCTCGCTGTGCGTCGGTCAGTCATGGCCGCATGGGCTTCCCGGACTCGAGCCAGGTCAACTTCCGAGACAATGCCCGCCTCTGTAAGTATGACGCGGTCCACGAGATCCACAGCCTGAGCGAGCTTCCCATGCTGCAGCAGTGTCGCGACCCTCGGTTTGATAGCGCGGAGTGCGTCGGCGTGCGCCTGCACGTGTCCGAGTGAAGGCATGGCCCAGACATCGGCTTCGCGAGGTTCGAGCTTGAGAATCCCGCCCCCGTACGAACGGCCAACCATTTCAGCATTCAGAAGAGTGACGGAGTTCAGACTGGCGAGAGGCAGCAGCTCTCGCCCCAGCTCCCGAGCATCGTCCTTGAGGTAAACGCCGTGGACGGAATTCAGGTGCCCAGCCTGTGCGCTGTTGGTGGTCAGGCGTGGGGTATCGGCGTTCATGCAGGTCAGTAGCAGGTCCGCAGGCGGCAGAAGCGGGACTCGATACCAGGGCTTACGGACCCGGCACTTGTATGCCTCATCGACGCCGGCGAGATGTCCGGTCTCAATGTATGCCTGAGCCGCGGGAGAGGGGGTATCGGACGGGCGGAACAGCCAAGTAGCCTTGCCCTTCTGCCCCAGTCGGGTCATGGCATCGCTGGAAAGCTCCAGTCCGCGGAGATGGGAACTCCCTGGCGGGGAAAGCCTGACCAGGTCTCTGCGAGTGAGACCAAGCTCTTTCACCCGTGCGGGCGAGAGGGCGAAGTACCGGTTGTTGCCAGTCACCATTCCGAGGGTGGTGTCGCCCCAGGCTTCGAGGTTGGTGAAGTGTCCGCTGGCTTTCAGGGAGCGGAGCGGCTCGATCGCGTCCGGGTCGACGAGTACGCCGGTCCACTTGGCTGCGGGGTCCAGCGGTGTCCAGGTCAGCGGGCCACTGAGCGTGGAGAGGGCTTCGGCATCTTGTGCTTGATAAATGGTGGCGTGGTCGGTCGGTCCTTCGTCAAACCCTTCGGCCAGCAGCAGGACAACGTCCGCCTCGGCCTCGGGGAACACCTGCTCGGTGAACAGCACCAGCTCGACACTGCGAAAGCGATCGAAGAGGAACTGTCTCACAGCGGCGGCGTAGTTAACGCTGAGTAGTTCGGCGGGCAGCACGAGACCCATCCGGCCGCCAGGTTTAAGGAATAGGGCGGAGTGGATGGTGAAGGCGGCCCAGCTGGAGGCGAGAGCCGTCAATGCGACGCCGGCTTTGAGCGCGGCAGCGCGGGACCGTGTGCGGGACTCGCCGGTGAAGTCCTGGTAGCGGATATACGGCGGGTTTCCGATCACCACGGAGTAGCGGGGCTCGGGTTCGACGAGGAAGAAGTCACTGACGATCAGGTTGGGGTTGCCCCCGGCCTCCTTGACACGGGCGTGGGCGACGCGGGCGCTATGCGGGTGGATCTCCACCCCATCCACACGGGGTACCGAGGCACCTACCTCTTGGAGACGCCGAACGGCTTGCACAAGGAACGCGGCATCGCCGGCTGACGGCTCCAGCACGGAGTCCTCTGATGTGCGGATTGCCCAGTTCGTTATGTAACGAGTGATCGAGTCCGGAGTGAAGAACGCGCCGCGCGTCTTCCGCAGCTCAGCCGTGTCAACAGCGGCGGGTGCAGAAGAATCGAACATGTCTCCATTCTGCCGCACGCATCAGACAACGGTCGTGAGGCCGCGCTCAACAGCGCGGCGCAAGTGCCGCGTCTGCCCCCAGCCGGGCGTTAGTTGCCGGCACACGGTCGTTGTGCCCAGGTCGACAGAAAGCACGCCAGATCACATGGTCCAGGCGCGCCTTCTGTCGATCCGTCGCTCAGACGGCTTGGGCGAACACCTCGTCGAGTAGTCCGGCTGTGATGGGGTTCACGGTCTCGTCTCGCTGGATGTAGTGCTGCATCGTGATCCGCGGGTCAGTGTGCCCGAGGAGCTCCGAGGCGAGGAGCACGCCTTGCGCATCGTTGACAACCGTGGCGACGGTGCGGCGGAATCGGTGCGGGGTGACGTTCCCGATCCCGGCCGCGTCCATCACGTCGCGCAGAAGCCGGCGGATGTTGTTCGTCGTGTGCGGGGTCCTGACCCGCGTGCTGAACAACAGCGCGCCTGGGTCGGTCTCGCCGCTACGCAGCAGGCGCGAGCGGATTGCCTGCATCGCGAACGACGGCAGTGCGACGCGGCGAACCGAGCGATCCGTCTTCGGATGATCCTGCCGGTGCGTCGGCTCACCCTTGCGGCTGATGATCGTCCCGGCAATCCGTGCCGTCGGGATCGGACCGTCCAGATCGAGATCTTGGAGTCGGATGGCGAGTACTTCGCCGATGCGGGCGGAGGTGCCGAGCATGACCTCGACGATCTGCCCGAGTTGCCTATCCGGCCTCGGTCCGGCCAGTATCCGCCGGGATTCCCAGGTCTTGATCGCGGCGCGGATGTCCTGCACCTCGCCGATCGTGAAGGCGTCGGGGATGGTCTTCTTCCGGTGGAGTCGGGAAACGTGGTCCATCGGGTTGCGGGGCAGGATCTCGTGGCGGACCGCGAGCGCGAGGGCGAGGCGGAGGACGACGCGGGCGTGCTTGGCGCGGCTGTAGCTGCGCTTGGCGAGTTGTTTGAGGAAGTAGTCGCAGCGGGCGACTCCGATCTCCCGGAGGGTGAGGTCTTTGAATGCGGGGAGGACGAGGGTGCGCATGTCGCGCTCGTAGAGGTGTCTCGTGGTTCGTGAGAGGCGGTCTTCGATCTCCATGTCTTCCAGCCAGTACGTGACGAGTTCCGGGAACGAGCTGTCGGCGCTCATGCCGTTGAAGCCGGGCTGGTAGAGGGAGCGTTCTGCGAGCTTCTGCTTGAGCTTGCGCTCCGCGGCGGCCCGTGAGGAGCCGGTGGCTTGGACGAGTCGGTTGCTGCCGTCCCAGTCCCGGTACCGGGCGCGGGCCACATGGTTGCCGTTCGTCTGGGTACTGGTGGCGATGACTCCGAAGGTGCCGATGGGTGTGCGGGGCCTACCCACGTGCGCTCTCCCCTGCTCGGGGAAAGGTGGCCGCGCCGGTAGGGGCGGCGGGCTCGCGCATGGTGTCCATCCAGGCGCGGATGTCGGTGATGCCGAACATGATGCGCTTGCCTAAGCGGTAGGCGCGGGGGCCTTTGCCGTTGGTGCGCCAGTCGTAGATGGTGGAGACGGGGACGCCGAGGTAGTCGGCGAGTTCGTCGATGTTCAGGAGCGGTTCCAGGCCGTGCGGGCTGGACTGGTGTTGATTCATCCCTCCAGTCTCGAAGGACAAACGAGCGGGTTTGTTCTTCCGCCCTGCTCCTCGGCGGAGTTGATCGTCGCCGGGCATGTAGACCGCTGCGTGCCGTTGCGGCTTCGCCGCTCGAACGGTGCGGGCGAGGTCGCGATGCAGCTTCTATGGCATGTGCGCCGTTGTCGGCTCCGCAGGCTCGATCGGCCGAAGCGCACGACGGTCGCGGCGCCGGGTCGCCGACTCCTCCATGCGAGCGCAGATGAGGAGCACAACGCTGACCGGGCCCATGATGAGGAACTTGAGCGCGTTCCAGCAGAACACGAGCACGAGGAGGTTCAGCCACCTGAGGTCGCGATCCTCGATCAGGGTTAGGCAGTAGTTCGCGGCGAGGAAGTACGGCACGGCCAGGAGCATCGCGGGGATGCCCCATTTCAGGCCGCGGCGGGTGCGGATCGCGTCGAGTGCGATGTTGGTGGGCGTGTAGCGCCGCAGGTAGTAGCGGGCGTGGGCGCTGAGCGCCCAGAGCAGTCGGATCATGGCGTTGTCCTCTCGTGGCACGGTCAGGTGACGAGACAGTGCGTAGAGAGTGGCCCGAGGGCCTGTCCGCGAGGACGCCAGATCAAGGAGGAATCTGTCTCCTTCCAGCGTACGACTCACCGGCGACATCCGTAAGAGGTGCGCCCGCTCGTTCGGGTGGCGCTCGCGCACCTGTCTGGCACACACGAACGGGAGCCGGCATGGTCACGATCACTTTTCTCACGAAGGACGAGCGCGCCGCACGGGTCGCTCTGGCTGCAACCTTGGAGCCCGACGACGCGGTGACCGGCCGACTCATCGCCGCGGTCGGCGCCGTCGAGACTGTCCGCCTGGCAGCTGGCACCGGCGCGTTCCCGAAGCACGTCGATGCGATCGAGGCCGGGCTGTGGCGCAACAAGGTCACCTCACGCTTGGATGTCCACGCGGTCACGCAGGCACTGGCAGAGACCGACCGCCTCGGGCTGCGCATCCTCATCCCGGGCGACGACGATTGGCCGACCGCGCTCAACGACTTGGGCGAGCGTGCCCCGACTGCCCTGTGGGTTCGTGGCGTGACGTCGTTTCTCACCGCTCCGCTGAGAGATCGCGTGACGATCACCGGAGCCCGCGCCGCCACAAGCTACGGCGAGCACGTCACGGGCGAGCTCGCCTCCGATCTGACGCATGCCGAACGGATCATCGTGGCCGGCGGCGCCTACGGCATCGACGCCGCCGCCCACCGAGCCGCGCTCGCCACAGGCGGGCACACCCTCGCGGTGGTGGTCGGCGGCTTGGATCGGCTCTACCCGTCCGGTAACCGTGAGCTGCTGGAACGACTCGGAGATCTCGGGCTTCTCGCCAGCGAGATGCCGCCCGGCGCGACGCCGACCAAATGGCGGTTCCTCGCCCGCAACCGAATCCTTGGCGCTCTGTCCGGCGCGACCGTCGTCGTGGAGGCCGGCTACCGCTCCGGTTCCCTCAACGTCGCTGCGCGCGCCGCTGAACTCGGTCGGCCAGTCGGGGCTGTGCCCGGCCCCGTGACCAGCGCGGCCAGCGCGGGCACCCACCGGCTCCTGCACGAGGGCATCGCCGCCCTTGTCACCGACGCTGCAGACATCACCGCACTCTTCGGTTCTGCGGATGAAGGCTCGCAGGCGTTCTCACGCGAACCTAGCGTCAGCCATCCGATGCGGAGACCACCCCGCAGGCTCTAGCCTCGCCGTTCCGGGCTTGGCCGATGGTGCATCCTTGGTGATGCCCTCACCGTTCAAGCTGCAATATAGGCAGCTCGCGCTGCTTTGGCCTTCTCCCAGTCCTCCTGGACATCTCCGACGGTCGGTTTAGTGCTCATGTACTCGGCTGCGTGGGAATGCCCGGTCATCCGCTCGCAGGCGCGGTCAAAGAGAGGTTCGATGACCGCGATCGCGTCGTCGAGTCGGGAACTGTCGATCTTGGACAGGCGCGTCATCATGATGTTCTTGCGATAGCGTTGCGTGACGTTTTGCAGCAGCTCCTGCTCTACGAACGCCTCACACCAGGCTCGGATCAGGTCGTACGTCTCCTTGATGAGCGCATCTTGCACCACTGGTTCGGCACTGGGTATCTCCTGCAGTTTGGCATTGATCCGTTTCGCGAGGTCAGCGGGCGTATCCAGCCTCGGCTCGACGTCCGGTGCCAAGATCCCCTTGGTCTCTCCACCATCGCGGACCTCATAGATCCGTGTTCTTAGCTTCTTGTTCTGTCGGGCCGCGATGAGCGCTGACGCGAACATGATGTTGTGGGTCAAGACAACAACCTGATGCGTCTCGGCGAGGTTCTGGATACGGGCCGCGACCTCGTCGAGCCGTCTGTAGTCAAGGCTCGTCACCGGGTCGTCGAAAATCAGCGGCGCTTTCGTTCCACGCATCCGGCTTTCGGCGAGGAAGTCCGCCAGAGCCAAGACCTTCTGCTCGCCTTCTGAGAGCACAGCGGACGGTTTGTAGGACGCGACTGCTTTCTTGCGTTGAGCCTGCCCGCTCCTGCCTTGGAATCGGAGCGCGACCTGTGGTGCGCGCAAGCGGGCGCACTCTTCGGCGAAGAGAGTCTCGAAGTTCTTGTTCACAAGGTCCTCGCTCGCGAGTTTCGATTGCACCGTGAGCTGCTTCGATGCGCCGTTCGATATGACACGCGAGAGCTTCTCGAGTTGCTGAGCTCGTCGTGCACGTCGCACATACTCACGGGCCGCGGCGAGGTTTCGGTTCAGCTCGATGCGCGCGACCAGCTCCGAGACGGCCCTCTGCTTCTCAGCGAGCGCGGTAGCAGCGTTGGCCTTGTCATCTGCCATCTGCCGCACGGCAGCACTGGTGCTTTCCAGTTCTGTTGACACGGCAGTACCAACGGCTCGTGCGTCCTCGCGGAGGGTGCTCTGAGCGACGGGCTGTCCGTCCGCAGTCTCCTGCGCGATGACCCGTATCGCCCCGAGCACCTCACCCGCTTGGCTTGCCCATGCAGGAGGTTTCTCGCGGTCCTGCTGCTCCGAGGCGAACTCGATCGCGCGAGCCAGTTCTGCTTCGTTGACGGTGAACTTTGAAGCCGCAAGGGTGGCGTTCGCATCCTGCACCTGACGGATGAGCGTCTCGTCCAGGAACGTGCGGTAGCGAGTGAGCAGGTTCAGAGCCGTCGGGCTGAGTTCCTGCATGCAGTACAAGCAGGAGTCGCCGGTGGTCGGGTAGTGCTCACGGCCGAGGTGCTGTCGATACGAGTCGCCGGCAACGATGAACTCTTGCCACTCTTCATCTGCCGGTCCTGGCAGTTCGTCCTGGCTGAAGAGCTGTTCCCGTGCCTCTGCTCTCCGCTGCTCGGCCTGTTCGAGCTTGGATCGTGCCGTCTCGTAGGCGGCCGCGTCGAAGTTCTGCGCGGCGTTGAGGATGCCGCGCAAGCGTGTGAGTTGCCGCTCTGCCTCCTGCGAACTAGAGAGGATCGCGTCGAGAGAGTTCGAACGCAGCGCGGCGACTTCGCCTTCCAGTCGTTCGCGATCGGCCTCTGCGCCTTCGGGCAATGTTGCGAGAGCGTCGAGGTCCGCGAGGTCGGTGGTGGCGCCGAGCGTCTCGATCACGGGGTACACCTTCGTGCCGCGTGTGAACCGTGAGAGCAACGGGTTGCTCCCTGGCGCCAACGTGCTCACCTCTGCTGCGATCCGCTGCTGCACTCCTTGTATGCCTGTGGCGACGTGGGCAAACAGTGCGAGCTCGGCGGGCGTGTAGACATAGCCCAGGTCGCTGTCGACGTGCAGGGACACCGCACTGGCGTCGAAGACACTGATGCGAGTGAACGGTGCCAGGCCGGCTTCGTCGCGCCATCGCACCGACGACTCGGTGCCGGACAGGCGATAGGTGATGTCTGCGCTGGGAGATGGCGGGCTGTCGAGATGCACGGCGTGCGCGTTCGGCAGGATGTCCTCAGCCGTTCGCACTGCCGATAGCCGCTTCAGGATTCGCGCATACCCGGTCTTCCCTGATCCGTTCTGTCCGAACAGCACCGTCAGTTCCGAATCGAAACCGAGTTCCTGGTCCGCGGCGAGTGCGTTGACACCTTCGATGCTCGCCAGACTGACCAGTTCGAGCGTGTCCTCCTCTGCTGCATCTGCCGCTGCCAGCTCGAGTTTCGGGATTTCGGGCGCGTCGCCGTCACCGAGACCCTTCTCGGCGAGGAAGGTGGCGTAGGCGGCGTCCAGCAGGGCGTCACTCGGGGTCTGCCGGGAGAGGATCGTTTCAGCGGTGAGCTGACGCACCCACGCGTCCTGCCCGTTCGCCCAATCCACCAGCAGGTGTCGGGGCGTCGCATCCCCCAAGTTGACCGGGACCTCATCGGCGGCCACATCTAGCTCCCTCCTGGCGAACGGTGTCAGGAGATACGTGTCGCCGATTCGACTCGAACAGTCATGGTGCTACCCATGATGCCCGACCTCCAGGGCCGGAGCGAAGACGACACGGCGACCAACGCCCGCGCAGCCATCCTCGCTTACAACGACGGCCCGACCCTCCGCGCGCCCGTGCGGCGCGATGACCCCTGGTCAGGCTGCTCGGCCTGGGCGAGGTTCTTAGCCCGGTCGAGCGCGGCGCGGGCGCGGGCGGCGTCGATCTTCTGAGTCTCGGCCTCGGCGGGTGCTCCGAGGGGTGCAGGCCCAGTGACGCCGTAGCGGTCACGGTAGGCAGCGAGGGTGCGAGCGGCGTTCCGCCATGCGTGGGCTGCTCGCGCCTGCTTCGGCTGGAGGCCGAGTTTCGTGATCCACTCGTGCTTCTCAGTGAGCGCGGTGTCGAGGAGCACATCGGCCCGGGTCTCGATAAGGTCGCGTCGCTCGGTCAGCGCCTGCCGCATCTCGGACGGCACTGTGCCAGTGGCTTCGGGGATGAGGCCGGCGATCAAGCGTGGTGCCTTCCGCGCGCGACCGGACCCCGCCGGCCGCGCGGTCGCCTTGGCGACGCGGTAGTGCAGGACGGCCGCGATGTCATCGGCGTCCCCGAACCCGCGTGCTCCCACGAGGCGCGGCAGTAGGGTCTCGACGTCGTGCTGGTTCGCCTCTGCCCGGCGGAGCTCTGCGGTCAATGCGCCGAATGCGGGTGAAGCGATCGCGTCGTCTGCGTCGTCGTCGCTGAGCCCCGACGAGCGGACGAGTGCGGCCCAGCGGTCGTGTTGTGCGGCAGCAGCCAGGGTCTCGTACTCGGCAGCGAGCTGCGCAATTGAGCCCCAGGCGTCCTGCTCGGCGGTGATCGTCTCGTGCGCCGACAGCTCGGCGCCGACGTGCCGCAGCATCCCGAACAACACCGACCGGGCGGTGGCCTCGGTGTTCTCACCGGGGTGCAGGCCGTCGTGGGCGGGGTCGGGCTTATCGACAGCGACGTAGGCGATGTTCTCTTCGCGGCCACGGGTCATAGCGACGTAGAACGTCTCTCTGGTCATCGACGCATCCGCCAGGACGTGCGAGGAGTCGACCGTGATGCCCTGCGCCCGGTAGGACGTGACGGCGTAGCCGAGGTCGAGATGTTCGGCCGCGTACTTGGCCGGGACCACGACCGATGCGCCCCATCGCTTGCCTGCGCGGCGGAGGGTGAGGGCGCCGTCGTCCCGAACCTCGGTGATGTTCCATCTGTCGCCGTTACGGACCCAGGACCGGCCGGCGCGCAGGCGACGGTCGTTGCGGCGGGTGATGACGGTATCCCCGGTCGCGGCTCTCGTGCCGTCGTGCAGCTCGACCTCGCGGCGGGCGTTCACGATGCCATCGAGGATCAGATCAGCCCGCGCCCTGTTGTTGAGCGCTCGGACGGACTCGTTGGAGTCGGTCACGAGGACGCTGGCTCGCCCGGCCAGGGTGTCCGTACGCCAGGCGGTGTAGGCGGCGTCGATCATCTCCTCGGTCTCCCCGCCGATCACGCGGCCGTGCTCGGCGTAGGTGTCAATGACGTCGGTGCGGCCGTACCGCAGAGCGAGGGATGCGGTCTTCTCCCACACGTTGACGAACCGGTGCACGTCGACCAGCTCCGGGGCGTCGTCGCGGTCGTGAACGAGGAGGGAAAACGCGCCCCCGGCAGAAACGGACTGTAGCTGGGCGTGATCCCCGACCAGCAGCACCTTCGCCCCGGCCTCCGCCGCCAAGGTGGTGATGCGGTCGAGGGAGAGCGTGCCCGCCAGCGACGCCTCATCGACGATGACGAGCTGACCCTTGCGGAACGTCTCGCCGGTGCGGTCGTGGGTGTCGAGCCACTTCGCGGTGTTCTCGGTCTGGATGCCGAGGTCATCGGCCAGGACCTGCGCGGCGACCGCGGACGGCGCGAGCCCCACCACGCTGCCGCGCCCGTGCTCGTGCTCCCACGCCCGCCGCAACGCCGACATCGCCGTCGTCTTCCCCGCCCCCGCCGGGCCGACCAGCACATCGACCCTGCGCCCGGAGACCGCGATCTTCGTCAGCGCGGCCGCCTGGTCGTCTCCGAGCATCCGGCCCTTGCTGTCGGGGCGCTTCGTGATTCGTTCGACGGTGGTCAGCGGCACCGTCGGCGCCGTGGTGGTGCGGGCGCGCTCGAGGAGGCGGTCTTCGGCGGCCAGCAGCGCCTCGGAGGAGAACAGCGCGGAGTGCTTCGGACGGAACACGCTCGTGCCGTCCGGTCGGCGGAACTCCGCCGGGCTGGATGCGAGCTCCGGCGGGGTCAAGCGCAGCGAGGCCGCCTCGGCAGCGTCAACGACCATTCCGACGATGGCTTCGCGATCCTCGGTCGACGCGAACCGGTAGGCCATTGTCTGCCGAGCGGCCTCGGCGGTGAGGTTCCAGCGATGCCAAGTGGAGCGCTTTTCCGCAACCGCGGCCACGACGTCTGCCCCGAGCGAGTCGATCACGTCCAAAGGCACGTCGTCGGCACGCAACAGCAACGGCTCCTCGTTCGCCGTCACGCCGCGCGCCCACGAGGTCGCATCCGACCCGAGCACCCTCCCGGCCCGTTCCCGCCACGAAGCCGTGAGGGCGGCCAGCGACCGCACCTCCTTCTCCGGCCGAGTGGAGAGCGTGGCCTGGGCGCGGAGCTTCATGATCGTCGCCGGCGACGGCCGCCGCCCATGCGTCTCGACGTAGCGCTCGATGAGCCGGTCGGTCTCTGCGTCGATGTGCTGGGCACGCGTCGAGAACTCCTTGACCAGTGCCTCCGGCACCCCGGTGACCGCCCAGGCGGGGTTCCGGTCGCGGCCCATGTCGCGCGCCTCCCAAGAGACGCCGAGCATTCGGGTGAGGTGGTCCGCGAAGACCGCCTCGTGCAGTTCGGAGAGCGCGACCACTGCGGCGTGCATCGGCCGCCCATCCAGGCTGCGCCATTTCCCGTCGAGGACGGTCTGGACCTTGTTGCTGATGACGACGTGCGTGTGCAGATGGGGGTCGCCCGCCCGGCTGTCGTAGTGGTCGAACGCGGTGCCGATCAGACCTGCGACGTCGACCTGTGCAACCGCGCCGTCGCGGCCGGTTGCACCCGTGCGGGTCGCTGCAACCTCCCGCTCCATGAACGCAACCACCTCCGCAACCGCCGAGTGATGCGCGTCCGCGATAAGCGCCTGCGTCCCCGCATCGGCCACCGCCCAGAGCACACTGGCGGACTTCGGAATGGAGAAGGTGAAGTCGTAGCCCGCAACCGCCCGGCGCGTCCCGCGTGCGGCCTCCTCGGCCTCGATTGCTACGGTCGCCTCCGCACGGCTGGCCGGCCCAAGGTCGGGATCGAGCGCGGCGACGCGCTGCGCGATCCGCTCGGCCACGGACTTGTAGGCCGGATACTCCAGCCCGAGCGGAGCACCCGTAACCGGGTGCCGACCGAGACCGAGGAGGAGTTCGAGCTGGCCTTCGGTGACCTGATCGCCCTCCGCGATCACCCCGCCAAGCGCCGCGACGCCAGCGCCAAGCCACTGGCCCGGTGGAGTGCCAACCTCGGCGTAATAGCGCGTCAGCGGGGTCGAGAGCAATCTGTCGCCGTCGCCCGCAACGACCGTGCGTAATAGGTATCTGTAGCCGTAACCCGCGGACATCACTCGCATCGAGACCGTCACATGCAGCAGGTACGCCTCCCAGCGCTTGCCACGGCCGATCGCGTCAGGCGGGCAGCCTCTTGCAGGCGAACTCCCCGACCTGATCCTCGATGAGGAACTCGTCCCCAGTCAGGTCGGCGTACATTGCCGCGATGCCCTCCGGTTCACCCGCGGCTCGGAAACGGACGCGGTCAGAGTCCGTATGGATCAGATAGGCGCTGCACTCGCACGAAGCCATGAATGCGTAGAACCGTCCCTGGTGCGCTTCTCGCAAGAGCGCAACGGGGTAATAGATGTCGTGCTTGCGGCATAGCGCGGGGACTTTGACTGCACCATTTTCGAAGGCACTCCGCGGGAGGTGAGCTGCGTGGGACCAAGGTTGCAGTCGCACCTCACCGTCCAGTGCACGCAACGTACCCCCGTCTGCAAGTGCGAGCAGAGACTTCTCCGTGCATGTCCGTCCAGCTGGCCACGTCACCGACGTGTCTGATGGCCACAACTGTGGCATCCCGAGATCCGTCGTCGTGTCCGCCTGAAGACCCGGAGTGGTGAACCGCACACCGTGCAGCAGGAGCGCACCGACGACGACCGTCATCGCGTACCCCTGAGGCAGCGCCGGCTCGGGGAACCCCGGAATGCGAACCGTCAGCGGGGTAACACGTACAGCCGAGAACCCGTTGATTCCCTTGAATCTGCCGACCCAGAACTGACTGAACTCCAGCGGTTGCATCAACTCGCGACGTTCGTACAGTGCCCTGTACTCCGACGGAGAGAGCCCGTAGCCGTTCTCCCTCTGTTCCTTGCTGGACAGGAGCATCGCTGTCAGCGCGGTCTTCTGCACCCACGTCGCGATCGCTGCTTGATCTTCGAGCGTGATCGTTCCGGGCTCGTCCAGGATCAGCGGGGTCAACACCCGCTGCGCGACCGTTTCGAGATTGCTCATCCACCCGTTATTACACGGAGCACAGAAGCTCTTCACCGTTTGCCGGAATGGGGGCTGCTCCCCCATGACGCGCGGCAGAGCATTCAACGGACCCGCATGATGACGCATCGGTGCGAGATCCAAACCAATCCTGCTCACCCACTGACCGAAAACGTGCTCGCGGGTCAGGGGCCCCGGCGACCCACAGAAGGCACAGGATTCAGGCATCCACCCATTCTCCGGCACGGATACCGTTCCTCGACCTGCAAGAGGCGTGGTGGCTCTGAGGTGACGTTGGAGAGGAACTCCAGCGAGTCCAACGCAAGGTTAGGGCGAGGCAGGCCGCAGGAAGTCTCCGCGGGCACACAGCGGGTGCGCAGCATCCATCGCCTGCGCCATGGATTCGATGACGACTCTCCCGTCTGACATTGAGCTAATGACAAGCGCACTGGCCGATTACTGCATCAGATGGCCGATCTCTGCATGCTCTGCGCGCACTTGTAGTTATTTAGAGACGGTCGGTCTAAATTCGCTGTCATGACCGACATCGCAGCTCGACCACGCCGGGGACGGCCCCCGAAGATCCCTCGCGAGCACGGAGACACGCGGGAAGCGCTGTTGCGCTGCGGCATGGAAGTCCTCACAACGCAGGGCATGAGCGCGACCGGCATCGACGCGGTCCTGAAGCGTGTCGGCGTGCCGAAGGGCTCCTTCTACCACTACTTCGACAGCAAGGACGCGTTCGGATTCGAGGTGCTGCAACGGTATGCGGACTACTTCGCTCGCAAGCTCGACCGATGGCTGCTCGAAGAGGGGCCGTCGCCGCTGGAACGCCTGACGCGGTTCGTGGACGATGCCAAGGCCGGCATGGTGCGACATGACTTCGAACGAGGGTGCCTAGTCGGCAACCTCGGCCAAGAGGTCTCCTCCCTCCCCGACGGCTACCGTGAAGCGCTCGAAGACGTGCTTCGCGACTGGGAACGTCGCGTCGCGGCGTGCCTGCGACTGGCCGCAGACGCAGACGAGATCCCGCCCGGCTCCGACTGCGACGAACTGGCGTCGTTCTTCTGGGTGGGTTGGGAAGGCGCGATCCTTCGCGCCCGCCTGACCCGCGACGTCCGACCGATGGAAGTGTTCTTCGCCGGTTACCTCGCATCTGTCCGCATCCATCCCGGGAGAGCATGATGTTCAGCGCAATCTCCATCGACAAGACCGACGCCGGACACCAGGCAGCGCTGCGCGAACTCGACGAGAGCGAGCTACCTGACGGTGACGTCACGGTGCGCGTGTCGTACAGCGGCCTGAACTACAAAGATGCCCTCGCGATCACGGGAAAGGCGCCAGTCGTGCGTCGCTTCCCGATGGTGCCCGGGATCGACCTCGCCGGTGTCGTGGAACACAGCGACAGCCCCTCTTATGCGCCTGGTGACCGGGTGCTGGTGAATGGATGGGGCATCGGCGAGACGCACTGGGGCGGCCTCACCCAGCGGGCTCGCGTGAGCGCGGACTGGCTCGTGCCGGTTCCTGACGCGATCTCGGAGCGGCAGGCCATGTCGATCGGCACGGCCGGATACACGGCGATGCTCTCCCTCATGGCCCTCGAATCGCACGGCCTCAGCCCTGATGCGGGTGACGTCCTCGTCACGGGCGCGAACGGCGGAGTCGGCGGGTTCGCGATCGCGCTACTGGCAAGCGGCGGCTACTCGGTCGTTGCGTCGACCGGCCGTCCCGCTGAAGCCGACTACCTGCGCCGCCTCGGCGCGATGACGATCATCGACCGGACAGAGCTGTCGGAGCCCGGCCGGCCGCTCGGCAAGGAACGCTGGGCGGCTGCGATCGACTCCGTCGGCAGCCATACCCTTGCGAATGCCTGTGCCGGGACGAAGGCGGGCGGCGCCGTCGCCGCATGCGGGAACGCACAGGGCATGGATCTGCCCGCCACCGTCGCACCGTTCATCCTGCGCGGGGTGAGCCTGCTCGGCCTCAACAGCGTCACCCAGCCCCACGACAAGCGCGTCGCAGCATGGAACCGCCTGGCCGACGAGCTCGACCTGGACTTGCTGCCCGCTATGAGCCGCGAGGTCGGCCTGAGCGAGGCCCTCTCCGTTGCCGATGACCTTCTGGACGGCCGCATCCGCGGCCGGATCGTCGTCGACGTGAACCGCTGACCATCCCCCAAGACCACACAAACGAAAGAGGAAGTCCATGACGAAGATCACCGTGCTCGGAGCCGGCGGACGCATCGCAAAACACGCCATCGCCGCGCTCCTCGAGGAGCCTGCCAACGAGCTGACCCTCTACCTGCGTCGCCCCCAGAGCCTGCCGGATGTTCCCAGCGTCCGCGTGCAGGTCGTCGAGGGTGACGTGCTCGACAAAGATCTCCTCACACGCACTGTCACGGGACAGGACATCGTCTACGCGAACCTCGGCGGAAGCGACATCGAAGCTCAAGCCCGCGCCGTCGTCGCAGCGCTGACCGCCGCGGGAACGCGACGTTTGATCTGGATCTCGACCCTCGGCATCTACGACGAGGTTCCCGGCGAGTACGGCAAGTGGAATCACCAGATGCTCGACGGCGGATACCTGCAGACGTACAGCGCCGCCGCGAAAGTGATCGAGGAGTCCGACCTCGACTACACGATCATCCGTCCCGCCTGGCTGTCCGACGATGATGAGGTCGACTACGAGCTGACCCAGAAGGGCGAGCCCTTCCAGGGCACCGAGGTGTCCCGCAAGAGCGTCGGCGCGCTCGTCGCCGAACTCGTCAAGAACCCGGCCGACAGCATCGGCGCCTCGCTTGGCGTGAACAAGCCCGGCACCGACGGCGACAAGCCGTCCTGGTACTGAACGGAGCATGCCATGACCGCTTTGGACACGCTCACCGAGAACGGCTTGTCCCTCGGGATCGAGCTGCCCCTGGACAACGATCTCGCCCGACGAGACGTCTCCGGTCACGGGCTCTTCCCTGACCTGACCCGGCATCAGGAGCGTGCGCAGCTCGCCGACAGGCTCGGGTTCCGGGCGCTCTGGCTGCGGGACGTGCCGATGTGGCGACCGCGTGACTTCGGCGACGCCGGACAGGTCTTCGACCCCATCCCCTACCTCGGCTACCTCGCCGCATCGACCGAACACATCCTGCTCGGAACAGCGGGGATCGTGCTCCCCTTGCGGCATCCAGTTGCGCTCGCGAAGGAAGCTGCAACCGTCGATGTCCTCTCCGGTGGGCGGCTGCTGCTCGGCCTCGCCTCGGGCGACAGGCCGGGTGAGTACCCGTTCTTCGGAGTCGATTTCGATCGTCGGGGAGAGACCTATCGCGACGGTGTGCGCGTGCTGCGTGAGATCTGGGCGCAGGCGGCGCTGGGCCGGATCGATCAGGACTCATTCCTGCCCGCCCCTGCGGACGGGACGATTCCACTGATCGGGATCGGTGGCGCGCAGCAGTCGCCTGCGTGGGCGGCAGAGTACCTCGACGCGCACATGACCTACCACCGTGCAGGTCCGCAGATGCGCGCCGTCGCTGCGCAATGGCGGGCGATATCGCTCAAGCCGTTCATGACGAACCTCTACCTCGACCTCGCTGAAAACCCGGATGCTCCCTTCGAGCCGATCCGCCTCGGTGCACGAGTCGGCACCACCGGTCTCACCGATTACCTCACCGGACTGGCAGCGGCAGGGGTCGCGCACGTCAACCTCGTGCTGCGGCCGGGACGACGAGACGTCGAAGACGTCATGGAGGAGATCGGACAAGACGTCATCCCCGCCCTCCGAGCCCGAACCGCATCAGAGCCAGCCGGCGCAGACATCCGATCGTGACCGAATCCACCGAATCAAGAAACCAACGAGCAGGGAGAACGATTGAAATGAGCAGCACAGACACCGTCGCCACGACCGCGAGCGACCCGACAGCGGTTGTCGCGACCGCGCAGTTCCTCACCCCCGTCGTACTCGGCCTTCAGGCGCTGACCATCAACGCCAAGCAGGCGCACTGGCACGTGCGTGGCGCGAACTTCGTCGGCGTCCACGAGTTGCTGGACACCATCGCAGGCAACGCCGGCGAGTTCGCCGACGCGGCAGCGGAACGCATCGTCGCCCTCGGCCTTCCGCTCGACGCCCGCGTCAGCGCGGTCGCCGAGAAGAGCTCCGTGACAAGCGTTCCGGTCGGCTTCGCGAAATCAGACGACCTCGTGCACGCGGTGATCGCAGACATCGACAGGCTCCTCGCGGACGTCCGCGCAGCGGTCGATGGCCTCGACGGGATCGACCTCACCAGTCAGGACGTCGCGATCGAGATCCAGCGAGGTCTCGACAAGGACCGCTGGTTCCTCGTGTCTCACATCGCAGCCTGACCGACCTGCCAAGGCGCCTCTCACCGGTCCGGTGAGAGGCGCCGCGCGCACTACGTCGTGCAGTCGGACAACACGGGCTAATCGAGAATCGCGGTGACTTCGAGCTCAACGAGAACGTCCGGCTCGAAGAGGTAGTCGACCCCGATCAGGGACGCGGGCGGCAAGGGCTGAGGCAGCTTCAGCTCCTCAGCCACCCGAGCGATCCCGTCCATGAAAGGTGCGATCTTTTCGGGCTCCCATTCGGTGACGTAGAAGGTCAACCGAAGCGCATCGTCGAAGGATGCACCCGCGCCTGCGAGCGCACGAGCTGTGTTGCGGAGAACCTCCGCGACCTGACCCGCGAGATCGTTGATCGCGATGGGCTTTCCTTCCGCACTACGGGCGATCTGGCCGCTGATATGCACGTGACGCGTGCCGGTGCCAATGGCGACGTGATCATACGGCGTTCCTGGCTGGAGACCGGCAGGACTGAAGCGTGTGACTGGCATAGAAGGTCCTCTTCGTTGGTGGTTTACTATTGATACTTGGTAGTTGAAGGACACTTCAAGGAGACCTGGTTTCATGGCCGATACCGACGCCGTATGCGAAAGCGAGCTGCGTATCGCGACGCCGCATCGCGAGCTGCTCGACCAGGTGCTCGACAAGTGGTCACTCAGCGTGCTCAACGAACTGTGCGAGCGACCCTGTCGGTTCAACGAGTTACGGCGTGCGATTCCGGGAGTGACGCAGAAGTCCCTCACGGCGACGTTGCGTCGGCTGGAGCGAAACGGAGTCGTGCAACGCCGAGTCATCAGCACGCGGCCGGTGGCCGTCGAGTACGGGATCACCGCCTTGGGCAAGACGTTGCGCGGGCCGATTGACGCGCTCGTCGCCTGGGCAGATGAGCAACTGCCGAACATTGAACGCGCACGCATCGCCTTCGACGAAGACGAACAGTAGACGTCGGGACATCTTTCCCCTCGCGACCAAGCAAGAGCGCGGCTCAGCTCTCTGTCGGATGTTCAGGCTTTGCGCCTTCTCTGTCTCCCATGACGGCGTCCACCATGCCCATCGTCGCGTCGAACTGCGTCATGACCAGCGCCGCTGTGCTCGCGAAGCCGCACGCGAGAAGGATGAGCAGCGAGGGGACGAACTCAGTCGGATCGGGCACCCAGCCTCCCAATGTCCATGGCAGGACCATGGCGATGACGATGCCGGCGCTCGAGAGCCATTCGTTCACGAATAGAGCGCGTGAGGAGCCGGACCCGCCCCTCGCGAGGATACGACGTCCTGTTTCCACTGTCATCGCTACCAGGAGGATGCCGAGGACGATGAAGCTCAGCGCGCCCCAGAGCGGATCAAGCGACGCGAGCACGAGCGGAACAAGGAGCGGAATGGAGTAGGCGGTGAAGACCCAGCGGACCGACGAACGGAGATACCGGTCCGCAGCCTCCGACGCTGCGAGTCGGCGGTGCATCTCCGAGTCGATGTAGAAGAACACGCCCACGATGAACGTGCCGAGCATCGTTCCCGATACTCCGGCGAGCCCCAAGAGGAAGTCATCATCCGTACCTGACATCGTCTGCGTCCCTTCTTCCCTGGGCACCTGTGAAGCGGGCAATCCATGCGGTCGCAGGATTTCGTGCCAGATCGGCGAGGCTTCCTCGCTGCGTGATGCGCCCTGTCTCAAGGACGATCACCTCGTCAGCGAGCACCTCGACGTCTTCACGGTCATGTGTGACGAGGATCGTCGGACCGGCGAACTGGCGGAGACGCAGACCGAGGTCGGCACGCACCTCATCCCGGAACTCCACGTCCAGCGCCGCGAGCGGCTCGTCGAGGAGCAGTGCCTTCGGCTCGGATGCGAGGGCACGGGCTAGCGCTACACGCTGAGCTTGCCCGCCGGAGAGTGCACTGGGGTATCTCTCTGCCAGGTCCGCCATTCCGAAGCGAGACAGCCAGGGGTCTGCGCTGCGCCGGGCGGCGGACCAACGCCCACCGCGGACTTTGGCTGAGAAGGCGACGTTCTCGCGCACCGTGAGGTGAGGGAAGAGGAGCAGGTCTTGGAACATGACGCCGATCCTTCGCTGGTCAGCAGGAAGACCGGCCAGATCCTTGTCCCCCAGTCGAATCGTGCCGTGGGACTCGGTGAAGCCTGCGATCGCCGCGATGGCGCTGGACTTTCCGGCACCGTTCGGTCCGACGACGGCGAGCACACTTCCGGGATCCGCTTTCAGCTCCACGACTACGTCGAAGGCGGGGCGTGGGATACGTGCGGAGACGGTGAGCTCGAAGGTCATGCGGTGCCTGGCAGCCATCGGTCGCGGAGTGCGAGGAGCACACCCAGTGATACCGCGAGCAGGACGAGTGCGAGGGCGATCGCGGTGTCGGGGTCCGAGTTCATCGCGAGGTACGACGCGATCGGGAGTGTGCGCGTCACGCCGGGGAAGGAGCCGGCGAACGTGATCGTCGCGCCGAACTCGCCGAGCGCGCGGGCGAAGCACAGCACGGCGCCCGCGGCGATTCCAGGCGCGGTCAGCGGAACCGTCACGAGGCGGAAGATCTGCCACGGGCTGGCGCCCAGGGAGGCGGCGGCTAGTTCGCTGCGGCGGTCCGCTGATCGCAGCGCGCCTTCGACGGCGAAGACGAGGAAGGGCATCGCGACGAAGGTTTGCGCGAGCACAACGGCACCGGTGGTGAAAGGAATAGTGATGCCGACCTGCGTGAGCCATTGCCCGAGGATGCCTCGCCGTCCCAGCAGGAGAAGCAACGCAATGCCGCCGACAACGGGAGGCAGTACCAGCGGGATAGTGATCGCCGCCCGCAAGAGGCGGCGCGGCAGGACCTTCCAGTGAACGGAATGGCTCAGCAGGACGGCTAGCGGGATACCGAGGACGAGACTCAGGCCGGTAGATAACGTCGCTGTGAGTAACGAGAGCCCGAGCGCCTGCAGTACCTCTTGCCGAACGAAGAGTTCGCCCAGCTGGCCCCATGGTGCACGCAGGATGAGTCCGAGCAGCGGGAGAACGAGCAGCGCGAGACCGATCACCCCGAGGGCGAGGATGACCGGCTGCCGGCGTTCACGGGGCCGCGAAGCCTGCCTGCTCGAAGACCTGACGTGCCTCATCGGAGCGGAGGTAGTCGATGAACGCCTGTCCTGCGTCGGGGTTCGGTGCCTCGGCAAGAAGGGCGACCGGATAGTTGTTGATCACCTGCTGCGCCTCAGGCACATCGATGCCTTCCACCGCGCTCCCTGCTGCGACGACGTCGGTCACGTAGACCAGTGCGGCGTCGGCCTCACCCAGAGAGACTTTCGTCAGTGCGGCACGCACGTCCTCCTCAAGTGTGTCCGGTTGGGCCTGAACACCAGCAAGGTCGAGCAGGGACTGCGCTGCGGCTCCACACGGCACCGCGGTGTCGCACAATGCGATTGTCAGCTCAGGCCGTGCGAAGTCGGCGAGACCGGTGATCCCTGCAGGGTTCCCGGCGGGAACCGCGATCTGCAGCGTGTTCGTGACGAGCACTTCCGGATCGGCAGCCAGGCCTGCGTCGACGACAGACTGCATCGTCGCCTCATTCGCTGAGAAGAACACGTCCACCGGGGCACCGGAGACGATCTGCTCGGCGAGCGCCGACGATCCGCCATAGCTGGCGACCACGTCGACATCTGCGTTCGCGTCCTCGAACCTCTCGGCGAGGACGTCGATCACGTCGGTCAAGGAGGCTGCGGCCAACACTGTCACCGTTCCGGATGTCATGTCGTCCTTGCTTGCCCCGACATCCGATTCGTCGCTTCCTGTGCCGGGCGATGAGCATCCAGCGAGCAGAAGGAGCGCTGCGGCTGCCGCAAGGAGGGAGGGGGCACGCACGACAGGAACTCCTCTGAAAGACGGTCGGTCAGGCGAACGAAGTTGCCGACCTGTCTCAAGCCTCCCGTAGCCGAGGTCGTGAGAATGGCCTGCGACTGCTGGGCTTTGTCTGCTCTCTGCTGTCTCGCCGCTTCCGACCTCACCCGCTGGGACCGGCTCCCTAGCCTGAAGGCATGCCGGTCAATCCGCTCTCTCCGACCTTTCAGAGGCAGCGCGTCCTCACGGGCTTCGGCGTTCCCGCTCAGGAGCGTCTTTCGAGAGCGCATGTGCTCGTGATCGGCGCGGGTGGGCTGGCCAGCACCCTGTTGCCGGTCCTTGCTGCCGCAGGCGTCGGCAGCCTCACGATCGTCGATGACGACACTGTCGCCGAATCGAACCTGCACCGGCAGACGATGCACACGCCCGGCGACATCGGTCGCAGCAAAGCGGTCTCAGCCACCATAAGGCTCGCGTCGCTCGCTCCTGATGCTGAGCTCCGCGCCGTCGAGGGGCGTTTCGACGCCGTGACAGCCGAGGGTCTGCTGCACGGTGTGGACGTGCTCGTCGATGCCAGCGACAACCCGGCAACAGTGATGCTGGCAGACCGTGTTGCTGCCGAACGCGGCATTCCGCTCGTGTGGGGGTCAGCACTGGGGTACGCCGGCCAAGCAGGCGTGGCATGGGATGCCAGAGGCACCGACTACCGCGACTTGTTCCCGCATGGTCCGGACTCCAGTGCGGACACCTGCGACATGATCGGCGTGCTGCCGAGCGTATGCGCCGTCATCGGGGCGTTCATGGCGACCGAGGCACTCAAGCTCCTCACCGGCATCGGAGAGCCGTTGATCGGCCGGGTCGCCGCGTACGACGCACGCACCGGCCGCACCCGCGAGATCGCCTACCGGCGCGACGAGTCCGCCCGTGCCGCAGCGCAGAGCATCGAGACCACTCCGCTGTCATCCGACGATCAGAACGCCGTCTCGCCCGAGGAACTGCGCGACCTGCTCACAGCTTCCTTCCCGCCGCTGCTGATCGACGTACGCGAACCGTGGGAGGCCGACATCGCAGCGATCCCGGGAAACGTGCTGATCCCCTTGACCGAACTCCCTCGCCGGGCACCAGAACTCGACACCGGTCACCCCATCGTGCTGTACTGCCACCGCGGCACACGCTCACGCCAAGCGCTCGATCAGCTCCTCCAACTCGGATTCTCCGATGTGCGGCACCTCACCGGAGGCATCGATGCCTGGGCTGTCCGCATCGACCCCACGGCGAGCAGGTACTGACATGCCCCGCACATCGGTCGCTGAGCACACGGCCCGAGTCCGCACCCTCCTGAACGCCGTGAGCCAGCGCCCCGTCGAGCAGGTCGCCCTGTCTGACGCGCTAGATCGGGTGCTTGCCCACCCCATACGGACTCCGATAGATCTGCCCCCGTTCCGGAACTCACAGATGGACGGCTTCGCCGTCCGTACGGTCGACCTCGCGCGGACGCCAAGCAATCTGCCGCTGCGCGGTGCGATCCCCGCTGCTCCTGGCACACCTGGGCCGCTTCGCCCTGGCCATACCGTCCGGGTCATGACCGGTGCGCCGATCCCCGACGACGCCGATGCGGTCGTCCCTGTCGAACACGCCACCGTCCAGGGAACGACAGTGACGTTCACGCGGAAGCCGGACGTCGGAGAGTTCGTGCGTGAAGCCGGCTCTGACCTCGCGGGCAGTGAGCCTCTGTTGTCTGATGGCTTCCGGCTCGCTCCTCGCCACCTGGCGGCGCTCGCAGCTGCGGGAGTGGCGTCCGTCCCCGTTCGCTCACAGGTACGTGTCGCAGTGATCTCGACCGGAAGCGAGCTGGCCGCTCCCGGTGAGCTTCTGGCTCCCGGCCAGATCTACGACGCCAACGGCCCCGCACTCGCCGCAGCGGTACGAACCGCCGACGCCCTCTTGGTCGATGAGCATCGTGTCGTCGATGACACGGCCGCGTTCGCGCGCGCTCTCGACGCGTCGTGTGCGGCGGGAGCCGAGATCTTGCTCACCAGCGGGGGCATCTCGGCAGGCAACTACGAAGTCGTGAGGGAGCTTCTGGAGCCGCTCGGGGCGCACGTCGATACTCTCGCGATGCAGCCGGGCGGCCCCCAAGCCACTGCCATCTACAAAGGCGTTCCCGTGGTGTGCTTCCCAGGCAATCCCGTGTCCGCGCAGCTGTCGTTCATGCTCTTCATCGAGCCGGTCCTCCGTGAGGCAGCAGGACTGCACGCGCGACAGCCCGAGCCGCGGACCCTGGCCGAGCCTCTCACCTCTGTCGCCGGGAAACGGCAGTTCCGCCGTGGTGTGGGGTTGCCTGGAGGCCGGGTGGCACCGGTTGGCGGCCCTTCCTCGCACCTTGTCGCCGCCATGGCGGCATCCGACATGCTCATCGATGTCCCGATCGATGCCGTCACCCTCGACATCGGGACACGCGTGGAGACCTGGAATCTATGAACGAACTGCCGCACCTCGACGATCACGGCCGGTCGCGGATGATCGACATCGGCGGGAAGGCGATCACTCGGCGCACGGCGATCGCGACCGGCCGCCTCGACACGACACCGGCGGTGCTGGAACTGCTCGCCGCCAACCAGCTGCGCAAAGCAGACGCGCTCCCGACAGCGCGGGTCGCGGGCATCCAGGGCGCCAAGCGCACCAGCGAACTCGTACCCCTCGCGCACACATTGCCCCTGGAGTCCGTCACCGTGGACTTCGAGCTCAGCACCTCATCGGTGGAGATCCGGGCCACGGTCGCAGCGACGGCGAAGACTGGGGCCGAGATGGAAGCCCTCACCGCCGTCGCCATCGCCGGTCTCGCTCTGCACGACATGATCAAGTCCGTCGATCCGGCCGCCGTGCTCGGAGACATCCACCTCATCGAGAAGACCGGAGGAAAGCGCGGGCACTGGGTTGCAGACGCATCCGTGCCCGCAGACCACGGACAGGCGGTCGTGATCGTCTCCTCAACGAGCACCGCGGCCGGTACGCGCGAGGATCTCACCGGTCCGGCAATCGCAGACTGGCTTCGCGACCACGGGTATCGGCCAGACGAGCCCGTCGTTGTCGCTGACGCGGATATCTATCAGGCGCTCACGGATGCTCTCACCAGCGAGCCGGTATTGATCGTCACGACCGGCGGCACCGGGGTGCATCCCGAGGACCGCACCCCCGAGGCGACGAGCGCGGTGATCGAGAGAGCACTTCCCGGCATCGCCGAGGCCATCCGTGCAGCGGGCCGCGCGGCGACGCCGACAGCCTCGCTCAGCAGGGCGCTTGCAGGGATCGCCGGACGCACGATCGTCATCAACCTGCCTGGATCGCCACGCGGCGTGGAAGACGGCCTCATCGCACTGGAGCCGCTCTTGCCACACCTGCACGACCAGCTGGCCGGTGGCGGACATGCCTGACCCGATCGGTTTCGTCACCGCTGCTCCGCTGGACAAGACGCAGCTGGAAACACGGATACGCAGTAGGAAGAACGGGGCGGTGGTCACCTTCGAAGGCATCGTGCGCGACCATGATCACGGAGAGGACGTCGGCTCTCTCGACTACGAGGCGCACCCCGACGCGGAACGAATCCTCATCGACGTGTGCACGAGGATCGCTCAAACCACGGACTGCGATGTCGTCGCCGCTCACCGCATCGGGCACCTCGAGATCGGCGACGTCGCACTGGTCACGGTCGTCGCCGCCCCGCACCGGGCAGAGGCGTTCGCCGTCTGCGGGAACCTCGTCGACGCGATCAAGGCAGAGGTTCCGATCTGGAAGCACCAGCACTTCACCGACGGCAGATCGGAGTGGGTGGGGTTGTAGATACACCGCACGACCTAGCGAACCCGCCGGGTGAACGATGGTGCAATCACCGAGGAAAGAGGCGCCAGATGACTGGCATTGAGACTGAAGCACACAACTTTCATGGCAACCGACTTCCCCCGTCAGAAGCCGCCCGCGTCGCACCCACCGATGCGGCCGCTCGGACCGTTCTTGCGAGCCTCTGATGTCGTTGCTGCGTGGTGGTGATGCGTTCCCCGCCCTCGAGCTGCTCGAGGTGGGAGGCACACGCCGAACGATCCCGGCCGTATTCGCCGGGCAGTACGGCGTGGTTCTCTTCTCTCGCGGAGCAGGCTGCCGGTCTTGCGTGGAGCAGCTGCGTGCGTTCCAGCGCGGCCTACGACGCTTGTCCGCCGCGGGTATCGCTGTCGTCGCGGTGACTGCGGACGAGGAGCCGATAACCGCGGAGCTCGTGGCGCGCTATGGGCTGACTTTTCCGATCGGACACAGCGTGGACGTGGAGCAGATCACCGCCGCGACTGGAGCGTTCGTCACCGTGGACCCGCCGCAGTTGCAGACGACCGGATTCGTGCTGGATCCCGATGGGACGGTCGTGATCAGCGTGTACTCCTGCGGAACGTTGGGACAACTCGTTCCCGACGATGTCCTCGAACTCATCCGGGAGTTGCCTCAGCATGCGGATGCGAATCGGAAGCAGGCAGACCGATGAAAACCATCGATGCCATCTCGAGAGCGCGGATGCAGACCGCTGCGAGAGCAGTCGGCAAGGATGTGCGCAACCAGAACAGGATGCAGACACATCCTCTCTTGATCGTTCCGCCGGAGAAGCGACGTTGACCTCGTCTCCGAACGCCTCAGGTGCCACTGGGACAGCCGTCTGGGAGGAGCTCGCTCAGGAGGTCCTCAGCAGAAACCCACGCGGCCGGATACTCGTCGCCATCGACGGCGTGGACGCTGCAGCCCGCATGCACTTCGCCGACGCCCTGGCGGCAGCGCTGCGTGCAGTGGGACGTCACGCGACTCGTCTCAGCGCGGCCCCGTTCACGGACGATGACGCCGTCCGAACCATACTGCGCATGTTCCGCCACAACGGACCTGAGAGCGAGCTCGCTGCCGCGCCTGAGGACAGGATGCTGATTGTCGACGGTTGGTCACTGCTGCGCTCTAGCCTGCGCTCGGCGTGGCACTTCACCGTCTTCCTCGACGGCGGTGAGCCGGCGCACCCAGACACCCATGAACGGCATCTCCGCTACATGCGCGAGGACATTCCACGCGAATCATCCGATGCCGTGTACGAGGTGAGCGACAGCATGCATCCCCAGCGCTTGTACTCCGATTCCTGCTGAGACAAGGATCTGGGCAGCACCGCGGTCGTCTCACGTAAGAGGATGGCAGCGCAGGAGACGAATGCAGTTCACGACACGTGGACCCCCGCGGTGGATCGGACCTCAGCCGCTTGTGGTTTGGCTCAGCCGCCGGAGAACGGGGGCAGCACGTCCACCTGCGCGGAGACCGGTCGCGCGGGATCGCGTGAGGCGATGCCGTCGACGAGGAATGTCCCCTTTGCGATCACCGGCTCGAGTGCCGGGTGAGCTGTGAGGAGCGCGTCCTTCGCCTCTCCGAGGGTCGTCGCCTCGACGTGCTCTTCTTCGCAGCCAGCCGCTTCAGCGGCGGCTGCGAAGTATCGGACGAGTATGCGTGACATCGTCAGCCTCCGATCGCTCCCATGGAACGGGCCGGTCGACGAAAACTCTTCTCTTCCATCCCGTGCCCAGCCTGTTTGTCCCACATCGTCGCCCGCCAGGCGTCGGCGATAGCGGCATCGTCTGCTCCACTTCGCAGCATCGTGCGCAGGTCTGTCTCGTCGTCTCCGAACAGACAGGAACGTACCGAGCCTTCGGCTGTCAGCCTGGTTCGGTCGCACGCGTCGCAGAAGCTGCGTGTGACGGACCCGATGATGCCGACGGTGGCCGGGCCTCCGTCGACGAGCCACTCCTCTGCGGGAGCGGACGGGTCTTCACGCCCGGCCGGGGTCAGCCGGTATCGGCGTCCGAGCACAGACAGAAGTTCTTCGGCGGAGACGAGGTGGTCTCTGCGCCATGTCTGATCTGCATCCAGCGGCATCTGTTCGATGAACCGCAACCGCACGCCGTTGGCAAGCGCCCACGCCAGCAGGTCGGGCGCATCCGCGAGGGTCTCGCGCAGCGCCACCGCGTTGATCTTGATCGGGCTGAGCCCTGCGTACTGTGCCGCCTCGATCCCCTTGAGCACGGCAGGCAGGCGATCGCGTCGGGTGACAGCGGCGAAATGCTCGCGGTCGATCGTGTCCAGCGACACGTTGATCCGCGTCAGTCCAGCCTCCACAAGCTGCGGCGCCTTGCGGTCGAGGCCGATCCCATTGGTCGTCATCGACACCGGCAGGCCGGGCACGGCTGTCGTCGTCTGGCGCACGATCTCGACCAGATCAGGTCGCGTAAGCGGCTCGCCGCCGGTAAAGCGCACCTCACGGACTCCGAGATCGTGGACGGCTATGGTGACCAGACGCGCGATCTCTTCCGGAGTCAGCAACTCCCCGCGAGGGACGATGGGCAGGCCTTCCGCCGGCATGCAGTATGTGCAACGCAGCGAGCAGGCGCTTGTGATCGATACGCGCAGGTCTCGCGCGGTGCGCCCGAACCTGTCCACGAGAAACGGTGTCTCGGGTCGGCCGACCGTCGAGCGCGCGCGATGGCGAACGGTCGGCATGCCGAGCGCAACAGGGCACATGGTCACAGACTTCTTCTCGATGCTTGCGGGGGGGGCGAGGTCGCCCGGTGGGGCGTCCTGTTCCACAGTGTGGTCGGCACAGTGGCCCGTTTTCACCCCGGGGACTCATCACCTGCAGTCATGGGCAAGTTCCGCGCAGGACCAGGCGATCAGCGAGAGAGCTCCCGCAATATCGTCGGTGGTGTACAGCCAGAGAAGACGGAAGGGGCGATGTATGTCGTTCACTACTCGCGGATTCGCGGGACGCCGGCGTGGACCCGATGATCAGCTCCCTCCGGGACAGACGCTGTTCGACAACTGGCCGGTGCTCACCGCCGGTCCGACCCCCTATGTCGATACCGAGACGTGGGATTTCGCCATCCTCGATGAGACCGGTACCGAGCATCACTGGAACTGGGAGCAGTTCCTGGCGCTCGGTGCCGAGGACATCACGGTCGACATCCACTGCGTCACGCACTGGTCCAAGCTCAACATGGCCTGGCGCGGGGTGAGCCTGGACAAGCTGTTCGAGAACGTCGAGACATCCCATGACTACGTCATGGCGCACTCCTACGGCGGCTACACCACGAATGTGCCGCTTGAGGATCTCCTGGATGGCAAGGCCTGGATCGCGACCGAGGCCGAAGGCGCACCGCTCGACGCAGAACACGGCGGGCCGGCACGTCTCCTGATCCCGCATCTGTACTTCTGGAAGAGCGCGAAGTGGGTCCGGGCATTGACGATGATGCCGACGAACGACCCTGGGTTCTGGGAGCAGAGCGGCTATCACATCTACGGTGATCCGTGGAAGGAAGAACGCTACTGGTGATGGAGCAGACCCGGCTCGCTCCGCTTCGCCCCCGCGTGAGGCCGTCGTGGTTCGTCGCCACGGTTTCGGAGGTGCGTCCAGAGACGCCGACTGCGGTTCGGCTGGTGCTCGATGTCCCGGGGTGGCCGGGGAGCGAGGCGGGCAGCCATCTCGATCTGCGACTGACCGCTCCGGACGGCTATCAGGCGACACGTTCGTATTCGATCGCATCCTCCGAGACGGGCGGAACGATCGTCCTCGCGGTCGATGAGCTGCCCGATGGCGAGGTGTCTCCGTTCCTCGTCCGTGAACTGCGCGTCGGTGACCAGCTCGAGGTCCACGGACCGCTGGGATCGTTCTTCCTCTGGCGCCCGGGACAGAGCCAGCGCCCCGTGCAGCTCATCGCCGGCGGGTCAGGTGTCGTGCCCCTCTACGCGATGGCGGCGTCTCATGCGGCCGCATCCGATCCCGTTCCGTTCCGGCTGCTGTACTCGGTGCGCACCCCGGAGGACGTCTACTTCCACCAGGAGCTCCTCGAGCTGTCGGACGGGTCGTTCGCCATCGACCTCGTGTACACGCGACGAGCGCCAGCCGGATGGCGGGAGCCGGTCGGACGGCTCACAGAATCGGCTGTCGCGGCGCGGACGCTCCCTCCGGAAGACCGCCCACGCATTTTCGTGTGCGGTTCGACAGGCTTCGTCGAAGCCGTCGCGCCCTGGCTCGTGAAGCTCGGCCATGCGCCGCAGGACATCCTCACCGAACGATTCGGAGGCCTATGATGACCAGCCACCTCGACGGGAACATCCTCGCCGGACCTCTCGCCCAGTTCCTCGTGCCCGATGCAACGATGATCGAAGGACGGTGCGGAGGTTGCGGGCGTATCGCGCCCCTTGGCGAGGCAGTCGTGTATCCGGACGCCCCGGGGCTGGTCGTGCGCTGCAAGACGTGCAGCCACGTGCTGGCGACGATCATCGACGCCGGTGAACGCCTCTTCCTCAGCTTCGCGGGGATGACTGCGTTCGCGATGAGGCGGGATCAGGCTGAGGAGTCGGTCTCAGTCGCGTAGGCCCCGAGTTGTGCGATAGCCATGTCGAGAGCGGCACGCATCGGATAAACATCTCGACTCGCCTTCGCCAGAAGATAACCTCCCTGCAGTGCCGATAGCAGCCCACTGGCAAGCGCTCGCGAGTCCGCATCGCTGCGCAACACGCCGCGTGTCTTCAGCCTCTCCACGGCATCGATCAGCATCTCCAGCCACTCATCGAAGTGGGCAGCGATCGCCCGGCGGGCATCCTCGTTGTGGTCTGCGATCTCGTTCGCCAGAGACCCGAGCGGGCACCCGTACGCGCCGTTGCGTAGCGCGTTGCGTTCGACGAGCTCATCCCGCCACAGCTCGAACCCACGTAGGGATTCCACCCGTCGAAGGCGCCGGCGCTGCTGCGTCAGGACGTCCTCCGCCCGGGTCTCGATGACTTCCTTCACGAGTGCGTCCTTGTCGGCGAAGTGCTGATAAACCTGAGACTTCGATGTCGCGCTGGCGGCTCGGACGTCGGCAAGGGTCGTCGCCGCAACGCCTCGCTCATACATCAGCTGGTTCGCTGCGTCGACGATACGCGCCCTCGTTGCCGCCCCTTTCGGCGTCAACCGGCGCGCACTCGTTCCGTCGGCAGTCACGCCTCCAGGGTAGTCTCCTCCGTCCGCAGGACTCGAAGTCGTCCGTCACGCGATGCCAGCCCGGCCGGCCCAGTGAAGTCCAGCGGAGCGGGACGCTCGCATCTCACACCTTCACAATAATGGACCTCGAAGTCCTTATCCAAGTCGACCCGAAACACCTAAGGCGATCCGAGCGCCCTGCTTTTCAGACCTACGACACCTCTCATCGATCGACGTCCGGCTCATACTTTGGTCTGGCGAGTCCTTTTCTGTCGTCGTAGGCTAGTGGTCATGATGTGCGGGAAGCCACGCGGCTCACGGATCTTCCGTGTGCGCGAGAACGTCCGAGCCGAGGGCTCGGTGCGGCTGCCCACGCGCGCCCGTCGAGAACGTTGCGCGCTCCGCAGGAGAGGGGCGTTCGGTGGACCTGCCTGTCAAGCTCGGTGACGCGCAAGAGTTTCTGATGCTCGTTCCCTCGCCTCTTGCGGAGCGGGTGGCTGAGGACGAGCGCCTGGTCGTGGCGGCCTATCGGTTTCGTAGGGGCCTGGGCATCCGGGCTCGACGGGCGTTGGCCTCACGCATCGAGCATGAGGTGACCGCCGCGCTGCACATCGTTCGGCCCGGAACGGTGGTGGTGGCGTTCGACGGTGCCGGCACGATGTCTCGAGCCCGAGTACACAGGTTGGCGACGGGCGTAGTCGGTGAGGTGAGCAGGAGCGCCACCAATCTCGTCGGCGCGGACACGACCGTGATTGGAGTCGTGGTGATGTCACCGGCCGAGCGAGATCTCGCCGCCGCGTGCGTGCGGCATGTCGCAGAGCAGCCACCGCACCGGGGCGACGGGCTCGTCTTTCACGCCAGCGACCTCCGCCGGGCGAACATCTATGAGCTGATCGAGGAAGCAGTCCTGTGATGACGGTCAGCTCTCCCCGTGGTCGCAGCGAGGACCACCTGTTAGTCATCTACCAGCGTCGGAACGCCTCGGTCCTGTCGCTGCAGGGGCGGGACGCTGAGCTGACCCCCGGGAGCATCGTCGTTGTCCCCCGCTCGACGGTGGAGAGCGCGATGCCCACCGAGGATGCCGATCGCATGATCGTCGAGGTGCCGTTGGGTGTGGTGGGGTTGACGGCGGATCAGGTCGCTGAGGTCTCGGGTGTCGACCTGCAGGAGCGGACCTCGCTGGCGGCGCTGCTGCGGTCCGTGCTCGGGGGCGTGATGGACTCCGAACT